>Ga0081539_10000003_pt1 | contig 594833 bp, 515 predicted proteins | sample TabmetS4T2R2_FD_71023 | JGI IMG/M metagenome (GOLD analysis project Ga0081539, IMG submission 71023) | Tabebuia heterophylla rhizosphere microbial communities from the University of Puerto Rico - S4T2R2 | ecosystem: Host-associated > Plants > Roots > Rhizosphere ...
CGGGGGTGGGCGGGGGGGGGGGGGGGGTGGGGGTGGTGGGTGTGCGGACGCGGCCCACCCCCCCTCTCCACGGACTCGGACTCGCGGAGAGGCCCCTCACCCGGATCGCATCTGTCGATGCGATCCGACCTCTCCCCGCAAGCGGGGAGAGGTAACCGTGCTCTAGTTCAAACGCTTCTGGCTCGCGGTCTCGCGGTACCAGTCGAATGGCTGGTCATGGGTCGCAACCATCACGCTCTTGACGTGGAAATGGTCGTCGAAGCTTTCAGTGCCGCATTCGCGGCCGATGCCGGAATCATCGACGCCGCCCCAAGGCGAGGCCGGGTCGAGACGGTGGTGATCGTTGATCCAGACGATGCCCGCCTTGACGGCGGCGGCCACGCGATGGGCGCGGCCGATGTCGCGGGTGCGGATCGCGGCCGCAAGCCCGAACGGCGAATCATTGGCGAGCCGCAAGGCGTCGGCCTCGTCGGTGAACCGCGTCACCGAGGTGAAGGGGCCGAACACCTCCTCCTGGAAGATGCGCATGCCGGATTTGACGTCGGCGAATACCGTGGGCTCGACAAAGTAGCCATTCTCATGGCCTGCCACTTTGGCGGCGACGCCGCCGGTGATCAGCCGCGCGCCATCCTCGAGGCCGAAACCGGAATAAGACAGCACGCGGTCGCGCTGCCGCGCCGAGATGACCGGGCCAAGCTGTGTCGCCGAGTCGAAGGGATCGCCGATGCGGATCGCTTTGGTCTTGGTCTTCAGCTTTTCCACGAACTCGTCGTAGATCGAAGCCTGCACGATATGCCGCGAGGCGCAGACACAGGTCTGGCCGGCTCCGATGAAGGCCCCGAACGCGGCGTAGTTGACGGCCTGATCGACATCGTAGTCATCGAACACCATCACGGGGGTCTTGCCGCCAAGCTCCATGGTCTGGTGCGCGAACACTTTTGCCGCGGCGCCGCCAGCGATGCGCCCGGCTTCGGTGCCGCCGGTCAGCACCAGCTTGTCGATATCCGGATGCTCGGCAAGCATCCGGCCGGCGCTTTGGCCGAGGCCGAGCACGACATTGAACACGCCCGGCGGCAGTCCGGCTTCGGTGAAGATCTGCGCCAGTTTCAGCGTCGTCAGTGGGGTGTATTCGGACGGTTTTACGACGGTGACGCAGCCGGTGGCCAGCACCGCGGCCAGCGACTTGCACATAATCATCAAGGGATGGTTGAACGGCGTGCAGTTGGCGACAATGCCGATCGGCGTGCGCAGCGTGTAGTTCAGGTAGGAACCCTCGACCGGGATCACTGCATCGCGGCGCGCCAGCGCGAGGCCTGCAAAATAGCGAAAAAAGTCCGGCAGCCTTGACAGCTGCGCGCGGGTCTCGTTGACGGGGCGGCCGTTGTTCAGCGTCTCCAGCCGATATAGTTGCTCCAGATTGGCCTCGAACGCATCGGCGAGCCGATTGACCAGCCGCGCGCGGGAACGAATGTCCATGCCGCCCCAGGCCTTGCCTTCGAACGCGGCGCGCGCGCTCTTCATCGCGCGATCGATATCGTCGGCGGTCGAATTCGGGATCCGCGCGATGACATCGCCGGTGGCGGGATTGCGGACGTCCAGCATCTCGCCATGGCCCGCTTCGATCTCGCGGCCATCGACAAAATTGCCGTGGATTTCGACCTCGATCGCGCTCGATTTCGAAGGAATGTTCATGTTTCTCTCCTTTCGACGATCACCGCGTTGCGCTCAAGCGCCGGCAGCACGCGCTTCTCGGTCTGCGCGATGTGCGCCTTGATGATGCGCGCGGCACTTCGCGCATCGCGGCGCTGCATCGCCTCGATCAGCGCAACGTGCTCCGCGACGAGCTGCGCGGGATCGTGTCCTTTGAGGTTGGCGACGCTGACACGCACCAGGCGGTCGGCCTGGCCGATCAGGTCGCACAGCGCAGCCGCCATGCGGCGGTTGCCGGAGGCATGCGCCAATGCGGAATGGAAGGCGCGGTTGTAAGCGATAAAGTCTTCGTGGTTGCCGGAAAAGCGCCGGTATTCATCGAGCGCCGTCAGCACATCCTGCGCCGCATTCTCGATCGCGTCCGCGACGCAGGCGGGCTCCAGCGCGAAGCGAAACCGCAACAGATCGCGCGCGTCGCTAAGCGAGATCGGATTGACGCGATAGCCCTGGCGCGGCTGCACGGTGACCAGATGCTCCCGCTCCAGCCGCAGCAAGGCCTCGCGCACCGGCTGGCGGCTCACCGCATAGCGCTCGGCCAGCTCCTGCTCCCGCATATCATCGCCGGGCGCAAGGCGGCAGGTTAGAATATCAGATCGCAGGTTTTCATAGACATTGTCGCGTAAAAGCATCGCATATGTCCTATGGAAAACAACAATTTCGCAGTCGTGAAATATCACGTCAAGTGAAAATAACTTGAAAAGCCTGAAGTTTGATTTATCAATCGTGGGTGCGGTGGGGCTTCAGGCCGGCCGATCAGGGAAAGACAGATCGGATGGACAGGCGTCTCGCCGGCGGCACCGTCAACGCTTCACTGTCCGGCAACGGCCCGCCGCTGGTCCTGCTGCATTCACTGCTGTCGGATCGCGCCAGCTTCGACAGCATCGTTCCGAAATTGTCCGAATCATTCCGGGTGGTCGTGCCGGAACTGCCGGGCTTCGGCGAATCTCAAGCCGTCAGCGGCGGCCTTGCCGCCGTGGCCGACCGAATGGCCGGCGCGATAGATGACTGCGCCGACGGCGAGGATGTCATCGTGCTCGGCAACGGCTATGGCGGCTTCGTCACGCTGCAGATGGCGATCCGCCACCCCAACATTGCAACCAAGCTCATTCTTGCCGATTGCGGCGCGGCGTTCTCGGAAGCAGGCCGCGAAGCCTTCCGCAACATGGCGGCGGCCGCCAAGGCGAAGGGACTGTCCGCGATCACCGACGTCGCGATGCGCCGGCTGTTCGCCCCGGAATTCCAGGAGGCGAATCCCGATCTGATGCGCGACCGCCGCGAGGCGTTCCTGAAAACCGACCCGGAAGTGTTCCGCGCTGCTTGCGAGGCGTTGGCGGAACTCGACCTTCGGCCGCAACTCGGCCAGGTGAAGGTTCCGGTCCTGGTCGTGGTCGGCGAACAGGACGAGGCGACGCCTCCGCCGATGTCCCACGAAATCGCCGGGGGTTTGCCGCAAGCCCGGCTCACGATCATTCCGGGCTGTGCGCACGTCCCGCAACTGCAGGCGCCCGCAGCATTTTTGGCCGCGATCAACGACTTCCTGGCGCCGCCCGCCGCTCGCTAGGCCGCAGCATCAGGCAGAACCCCTCGAGCGGCAGCGCTCAATTGGATCTGACCATTTGCCATTCCCTGGCCGGCTGTGCCGTCTGCACCGCCGCCTGCGCCGGCGTCATGGTGCTGGCAAATTCCGCCTGAGCCGCATCGGAAATCCAGCTTGTCACCATCGGTGAATTCCATGTCAGCGCAACCAGCGCCAAGATGACGATGCCGAAGCTCGCGGCAATACCCGCGGTCCATTTCCACTCGGTGCGACTCTCCTGCCGGTCCAGCCTATCGAACGCTTTCTGCATAGGAGCCTCCTGTGCTCGGATGTCCCTCTCCTATGTGCATAGCCCGAACCGCGGCGAGCCAATGTGAGTTGCTTCACAGCCGCGGAATTTTGCGTTCACCGTTGCGTTACCTGGTTAGCGACAGCTTACAGCTATTCGCCTTTCGTCCCCGCATCCGCGACCGCCTGCAGTTGCTCCATATTCAAGACAACAATGGCGCCGTGTTCGAGACGGACCCAGTTGCGAGCTTCCCAGGCCCGCAATTGCTTGTTGATGCTTTCCCGCGACATACCGACCATTTCGCTGATCTGCTGCTGGGTAATGGAAATCGTGCGTCCCGACTGCGATGGATGATGCTTTTCGGTCAGTCGAAACAGTGCGCTGGCGAGGCGGCCCGGCAGGTCCTGAAGCATGACGTGTTCAACCTGCTCGCTGGTCCAGCGCAGTCGCGCGCATAGCAGTTCGATGAACTTCATCGCCATCCCGGGCTGGCTGCGCAGGAAAGGGATGAATTCGCGGCGGTCGATGATGAAGATCTCGCAGTCGGAATTGGCGGTGGCGTCGGCCGTCCGCTCGTGGCCGTCGAGTAACGCTATTTCGCCAAAAACTTCGCCCGACCCGATGAGATTCAGGATCGCGCTACGGCCCTCGGACGAAGAAGTGCTGATCTTCACGGTGCCGCTGATCACGGCAACCAGGCTGTTGCCGGGATCGCCTTTGGAAAAGATCGTGGCGCCGCGCTTGTAGGTCGACAGCTTCGCGTAGCGGCAAAGCTGATCGAAGGCGTCCGGCTCAAGATCGGCGAAGATCGGGTACTTGCGCAGGACCTCCAGCTTGCTGCCGGAAGGTCGCGGTTCGTTCGTCTTGTCCTGAGACATCCTGATCCACCTCCGAAGCAAACATCTACGGGGTCAACACCGCGCGGCCGACAAGCTTCCCGTTTTTGAGATCCTGCAGCGCCTGATTTGCTTGCGCGAGCGGCACCGGCGTCACCGGAATCGGCGCGATCTTCCTGGCACGCACCAGATCCAACAACTCCTGGGTCTCGCGTAGATTGCCGACGTAGCTGCCCTGGATCGTGACCGCCTTGATCGGAATCAGCGGCAATGCCCATGTTGCGCCGCCGCCGAACAGGCCGACGATGACGAGCTTGCCGCCCTTGGTCAGGCAGTCGAAGCCGAGCTGCGTGGTGGCTGCGTTGCCGACGAGATCGATCACCGCCTTGATCGGGCCGCCGGCCTTGCCGGCAAGCTGCTCCAGCGCATCGGGCGCCGCGCCGTCGACGGTGGCAAGAGCGCCTGCTTTTTGGGCGGCGTCGCGCTTGCGGGCGTCGATGTCGACTACAATGGCGCCCTTGCCGCCCATCGCCTTGAGCAGCGACAGCGCCATCAGGCCCAGGCCGCCGGCGCCGAAAATCACGATCGGACTGTCAAAATCCTTTTCGACTTTTTTCAGCGCGCTGTAGGTCGTGACACCGGAGCAGGCATAGGGCGCCGCGGTGACGGGATCGAGGCCTTTCAAATTCAACAGATACTTCGGATGCGGCACCGTCATGTGGTCGGCATAGCCGCCGTCGCAATGGACGCCGAGCGAAGAGGGTTTCAGGCACATGTTCTCTTCGCCGGCAAGGCACACCGCGCATTTGCCGCAACCGAGCCAGGGATAGACCAGCGCGATGTCGCCGACCTTGAGATCGCCGTGATAGTCGGCCTTGGCCTGCGGTCCGAATGCCAGCACCTCGCCGACGGTCTCATGCCCCATCGTTCGAGGCAGTGAGACGCCCCGGTCCTTCAGCGACAGCGGCCTGCGGCCATGGCCGAGATCGTAGCCGCCTTCCCAGATATGCAGGTCGCTGTGGCAGACGCCGGCCGCCTTCACCTTGATCAGCACCTGCGTGCCGGCGGGTTGCGGGGTAGGCGTGTCCACCTCCTGCAAGGGTGCGTTGAAATCGGCGACCTGAAAACTCTTCATGCTGTCTCTCCGGCGAGGCGCTTTTGCGCTTGCCGGAGATTGCCACGTCTTGCCGTGCAGCGTCGAGAACAACTCGGGGGCGATGCCACCCGCAAGAACGCAGCGGCTACTAGTTGCCGTTTGTTACAGCCTCAATCTCCGGCGGAATTCGCACGCCGTCGCGCGCCGCGCGGGCGCGATTGGCGTGCCGCCGCGTCCCGGGCAGGCGCGCGCCCGGCTGCCGTTCGATCGCGGCGGCCAGCGCTGCCATTCGTTCGCCGAATCCGGCGTGACCGAAGGCCGCAGGATCGATCGCGAGCAGCAATTGACCGGTCGCGGGAGGCGGGCCATGGCCATCGAGAAATGACGACGCCTCGAAGGCGAGATTTGCGCCCGGCAGGCACGCAGCCAGCACCTCCACCATAAAGGCGAGCGCCGCGCCCTTGGCGCCGCCGAACGGAATCATGCTGCCCGCAAGCGCCTTTTCCGGATCGGTGGTGGGATTGCCATCGGCGTCAAGCGCCCATCCTTCCGGAATGCTCTCGCCGCGCTGTTTTGCCGCCGCGATCGGACCGCGCGCGACCCGCGACAGCGCGAGGTCGACGACCGCCGGCTCCCGGCCCTGCAGCGGCGCGGCAAATGCGATCGGATTGGTTCCGAACACCGGCTGCCGTCCGCCCCACGGCGCCATCGCGCCGGGAGTGTTGGCGAACAGCAGCGCGACCAGGCCTTTGCGGGCGAGCGCCTCGCAAGGCAGCCCGCTCTCGCCGCAATGATTGGAGCGGCCGATCGATGCGGCCGCGATGCCTTGCTCAGCCGCTGGCGCCGGCAGCCCCGCGACCGCAAGGTCGATCGCGGGATATGCAAAACCATTGGCGGCATCGATGGCGAGCACGCCCGGCCGCGGCCGGCTCGAGGCGGGGCGCGCGGCACCGTCGACCTTGCCGCTTCGCACCATCTGCAGGTAGGTCGGAATCCGCGACAGGCCGTGACCCTGGAGTCCGTCGGCCTCGGCGGCGACGAGCGCACGCGCAACGGATTCGGCGTTGTCAGCGCTGCATCCGTTGCGCACGAAGACCTCGGCAACCCATCCGATGGCGTCGCTGACCGAAAGCGTCGTCACGCGCTTCGATAAAGCTTCGTCAGCGAGAATTCGCGATGGCCGAGCGATTCCGCCGCCGTCAGGCGGCCGTTGCAGGTGCGCACGATCATGTCGATCAGCGCATCGCCCGCCTGGTCGAGCGTCATCTCGCGGCGAAGCACGCCGGTGACATCGACGTCGATGTGCTCGCCCATGGTGCGCAGCGTCTTCGGATTGCCCGATATCTTGATGACCGGCACGATCGGATTGCCGATCACATTACCCTGCCCGGTCGGGAAGGTGTGAACGACATAGCCGCCTGCTGCCATCAAGGTCACGCATTCGGCGGCCGCCGATGAGGAGTCCATGTAATAGAGGCCCGGACCCTTTGCGGGCGCTTCAGCCGGCTCTAGCGCGTCGATATAGCGGCACTTGCGGCCGATCTTTTCCAGATTGCCGAGCGCCTTCTCCTCGATAGTGGTGAGGCCGCCGGCAATGTTGCCCTTGGTGGGCTGGGAGTCCGACAGGTCGTTGGTCTTGTGCGCTTCGATCACGTCGTCCTGGTACGATTTCCACATCTTGTACCATTTTTCCGCGATTTCGGGACTGGCGGCACGCTCGCGGCACAAATGCTCGGCGCCGGTGATCTCCGACGTCTCGCCGAACACGCCATAAATGCCGTGCGGAATCAGCTTGTCGTACATGTTGCCGACGGTCGGGCAGGACGACAGGCCTGTCGTGGTGTCGGACTCCCCGCATTTGGTGGAAACCCAGAGATCCGAGATCGGACATTCCTCGCGCTTCAGTTCAGACGCCCACTGCACAAAACGCTTGGCCTGATAGCTCGCCTTGGCAATCGTCGCGATGTCGCCGTGGCCTTCGATACCAAACCCGACCACCGGCTTGCCGGTCTTCGCAATTCCATCGACCACTCGCCCGGTCCAGCCGTCCTCGATGCCGATCACGACCACCGCGGCGACGTTCGGATTGGAGCCGATGCCGATCAGGGTGCGGAAAAACAGGTCGAGGTCCTCGCCGAACTGCAGCCGGCCATAGGCGTGCGGAATCGCCATCGTGCCTTTGACGTTATTGGCGACGGCTTCGCAGGCTGAATTGGAAAGATCGTCAAGGGGCAGGATGACCACGTGATTGCGAACTCCGACGCGGCCGTTTTCGCGGCGCCAGCCGCGGAAGCTGGCGTTCTTGTAATCTTGCGATGCCCGCTTGCCGTCGAGCGATTTGGTCATCAGCTGGTCGGGAGCTCCGCCGACAAACGGCGATGACATCTCGTGCGCAATGGTTGCCATGGTAAAACTCCTCACCAACGCTTGGTTTTCATGTTCTGGGTGTGGACGTGATGGCCCTTGCCGGCGGCGGCGACCATGCGGCCGACGTCCTGCCCGTATTTGATCACGGTGTCCTTGTCGGAAAGATCGATCAGCGCCACCTTGTGTCCGATCGGGATGTCGTCCTTGACGTCGACCGTGAAGGTCGAGTTGTCCTCGGTGACGACGCCGAACGCCTTGGTGCCGGCCCTCAGGCCCTCCACCACTACGACGGCGACGTTGTCTTTCGGACTATGCGCCAGAACCTGCGGGATGTTGGATTTCTGACCTGCGGCCCCAGCCACGGCTCCTTGAGAACTCATTCCTGTCTCCACTGTCACTGACCTTGAGTCTTGTATAAGATAGCAAATCTTGGGCGGCAAGCGCCGTGCGGGTTTATTTCAAATCGCTGAGATAATGCGACCGGTCGGTACGGCACAGCGATCGCCGCCATTCCGCCGGCGTGCCGTCGACGCCCAGTGCGACGCGATCGATCAGCAGGATCGGCTCGCCGAGTTCGCTGCCCAGCAGCTCTACCTGGCGCGGGCCTGCCGCGACGGCCTTCAGGCTTTCCGAACCGCGCGCGATGGTCACGCCATATTTCACCGAATACAGCGCATAGAGATTGTTCGGCAGATCCTTGGTCCGCTCGATCCCGGGGAACACCGCGCGCGGCAGCACGATCTTTTCATGGATGCAGGGACGTCCATCAAGCGACCGCACCCGCTCGATCGCGACGACGGATTCCTTGAGGCCGATGCCCAGTCGTTTGGATGCCGGTTCATCGGCCTTGGCGACCGACACCGAAATAGTGCGGCTTTCCGGAAAGCGCCGCACGCCATTATCGGACACCATCCGGAAGAACTGGAACAGGATGCGCTCTTCGTCGTGAGAGGCGACGAAAGTGCCGCGGCCCTGCCGGCGCACCAACAGGCTTTCCGAACTCATCTCATCCAGCGCCTTGCGCACCGTGCCGGGGCTGACCCCAAGCCCCGCCGCGATCTCCGGCTCGCTCGGCAGCAACTGGCCCGGCGCCCAGCTGCCATCGCCGAGCCGCTTCATCAGCAATTCCTTGACCTGGCGGTACAGCGGCCGATAGCCGAGGGAAGCGTGGGCGACATTTGCAGCAGGCGGCGTCGGTCTCGCCTCGAAGCGCTTGCTGTTTCCCTTCACGCTGCTCATCGGTCGGCTCTCGTGCTGGAATGAATGTGCATTACGAATGCGCTGCAAGAACGCGAGGCGAAGCTTCCGGCACTTCATCAAGCAGGCTCCGACCCGGCTCGATGCGGGTGAACTGGACCGGCTCGGTAGTGACCTGTATGTCGTTGTCACGCATCCGCACCACCGTATAGCGCGACGATGCGAGATCGGACGTGGTCGGATGATCCTCGCGGAAATGCGCGCCGCGGCTGTCGGTGCGGGCCTGGGCCGCCGCGCAGATGGTGCGGCTGACCTGGATGAGGTTTTCCAGGTTCAGCCGATCGGTCCAGGTCAGGTTGTAGCGCCGGTCCCCATCCGGCACGCCGCAGCGGGTAATCGCGTCCTGTAAGTCGTCAAGCGCCGCCGCTCCGCGATCGAGGCCCTCGCCGGTTCGAAGAATTCCGACGTCATTCCACATCGTCTCCAGCAGGCCTTCGCGTATTTCATTGAGATCGCCCGACGGACGGCCGAGTGGCGAAAACGCGCGTTCGAGCGATCGCTCGATCACGCCGGAATCGGGGTCGGCGTGGCTTCCCTCGCACAGCGCCGCGCGTGCCATCGAGGCACCGGCGATGCCGCCGAACACCGTCGAATTGGCGACGCCGTTGCCGCCGAGCCGGTTGGCGCCATGCACCCCGCCGGTGTCCTCGCCGGCCGCAAACAGCCGCGGCATCGAGGTTCGGCATTCCAGATCGAATACCACGCCGCCCATCATGTAATGCGCGGTTGGCACCACCTCGACCAGGCCGCCGGCGAGATCGAAGCCGCAATCGGCGCAACGCTCCACCATGCCCTTGAACAGTTTTGCGACATTGGCGGGCCCGAGGTGGCTCATCTGGATGTGTACGCCGCCGTTCCCGGTGGAGAGCCCTTTGCGGATCTGGTACATGATCGAACGGCTGACCACATCGCGCGTGGCGCGTTCGCCGTGCTCGTCATAGTCGAACATGAAGCGCGCGCCGCTGGAATCCAGCAAGCGTCCTCCCGCCCCGCGCAGTCCTTCTTCCAGCACCGTGCCGGTCATGCGGGTGCCGGCGCCGGCGAGCAGGCCGGTTGGATGGAACTGCACCATCTCCATGTCGCGTAGCGCAAGCCCGGCGCGCAGCGCCATCGCGAGGCCGTCGCAGGTCTTGTCGCCGGAGGGCGTGTGGTACTTGTACATCGTAGGCCCGCCGCCGGTTGCAAGCAGCGTCGCCTTGGCGCGGACAAGACTCGGCTCGCCGGTCCGCATATCGAGCATCAAGACGCCTGCAAGACCCGATCCATCGGCTGCAGGGATGAAGTCGAGCGCGCGGTGGTCTTCCATCCGCTTGACGTCGCGCCGCCAGACCTGCTCCGACAGCCGGTTGATAATCTCGATGCCCGTGAGATCGCCCTTGTGCACCGTACGATCAAAAGTCTGCCCGGCGAATGCCTTCTGATGAACACTGCCGTCGGGATTGCGATCGAAGAAGCAGCCGAGTTCGTTTTCGAGCTCGCGGATACGGACCTGGGCTTCGGTGACGAGTTTCCATGCCAGATCCTGATCGTTGAGCCATTTTCCGCCCTCGATCGTATCCATGAAGTGGCGCTCGACGGAGTCGCCCGGGGCCAGCGCGACGTTGTAGCCGCCCTGCACCATGCGCGTGCACCCGCACTTGCCGAGCAGCCCCTTCACCGCCACGGTCACGTCGAGAGATGGCGCGGTCTTCTTGGCGTGCAATGCCGCGAACAACCCCGCGCCGCCGGCGCCGAGAATCAGGATATCGGTGTCGATGCGGCGGAGTGCCATGCGCGTCACGCCGCCCCGATGCTCTTGAGGATCGCATGGCGCCGGCTCGCCACCTCTCTCTGGTTGTCCGCGAACAGCGAGCCGCCATGCGAATCCATACCGACCAGCAGCGGACCGAAATGTTTGATGCGGAATTTCCACAGGCTTTCCGGATGCAGGTCGTCGAGGTCGACGTCCTCGATCTGCTCGATCCACGTGGTCTCCAGTGCCGCGGCACCGCCGACGATGGCGAGATAGGCGCCGCCCAGCTCCCTGAACGCTTCGAGCGTATCCGGCCCCATGCCGCCCTTGCCGATGATGATGCGGGCGCCTTCGCGCAGCATCAGCGGCCGCGTGAAGCGTTCCATGCGCTGTGACGTGGTGGTGCCTATGCAGAACGGCGTGTAGCCGGCTGGGGCTTCCGGTGAGACCGGCACCTTGTGCACGTTCGGTGCGGTATGGATGACCGCATGGCCCTGCAGATCGAGTTTTGTCCGGCGATCGCGGTCGAACATGTGGATCAAAGTAGCGTCGCGGATTCCATACAGGGTCTTTTCCAACGTCACGGTATCCCCGACTTTTAGCGCCCGGGCCTGGTCCGGGGTGATCGGCATTTCGAGGGTGTGGTGTGCCATGATCGTGTCCTCACGTTTCGTCATTGCGAGGAGCCAGCGGGTCCGGCCTTCGGCCGGCCCGATGATAAACTCAGCGACGAAGCAATCCAGCTTCCTTGCTGGCTTTCTGAATTGCTTCGCTGCGCTCGCCATGACGAGTTAAACATTGATCCATCCTCAGGCAGAAAAGCTGATGCCGCCGGGCGTGATCGTGGCCCGGGCGCGGCGCGCCGAATGGCACTGGATATTCACGGCAACCGGATTTTGCGTGATGTGGGTGGCGGCGACCTCGACATGGACGGCAAAACTCGTGGAGCGGCCGCCGAGACCCTGCGGGCCGATCCCCAATTCGTTCACCGCGCCTGACAGTTCCTTTTCGATCCTGGCGCCCTCCTCGTCGGAACAAACCGAGCCGAGCGGCCGGGTCGCGGCGATCTTGGCAAGATGCATGCAAAGATCCGAGGTGCCGCCGATGCCGACGCCGACAATGGTCGGCGGGCAGACGCGGCCACCGGACTCGATCACTCTATCGATGACAAAGCGCTTCACCGCATTGATGCCGTCGGACGGCAGCAGCATCTGCAGGAACGAGCCGTTCTCCGATCCCGATCCTTTTGGAATCATCTCGATCGACACCGTCTCCGGCCGTTCGTCGAAATCGACGTGAATGATCGGCACCCGGATGCCGCTGGAGGTCTGGTTGTTCTTGCGCGTAATGGGATGCACCACCGAGGAGCGCAGCGAATATTCGTGCGTCGCGCGCTCGCAGCCGGCGCGGATGGCGCGTTTCAGCCCGGCGCCGTCGAACTCGACGTCGCGCCCCACCACGACATTGTAGATCGGAATGCCAGTGTCCTGGCACAGGATGTTCTTGGTCCGCTCCGCGACGGCGATGTTCTCGATCATGGTGCCGAGGATGGAGCGTCCGATCTCGTTGGTCTCGGTGCGGACCAGTTCCTTGAAGCCGGCCTTGATGTCGGCGGGGAGCATTTTCAACGCCTGCACGTAAAGCGTCTTGCAGATTTCTTCGACTTCCCGCAGATCGAGTTGCATGAGACTTCCTCCTAGATCACGAGGGACAGGCCGGACGCGATCAGCATCGCTGACAGAACCTGCTTGAACCGGCGCTCGTCGAGCCGGCCGTAAATTCGAAATCCGAGCCATGCGCCCGCTGCAAGCGGAGGGAGCGCGTAGAGAAACAACATGACCCCGCCGCGATTGAACGAGGCGGCGCCGACCAGCAGCAGCGTGGTCACATGTGCAAACAGGATAAACGGCTGATAGACGCCGCGCGCCGTATTCTTGGACCAGCCGCGCAGCTGCGTCCACACCGTCGGGATCACGCCGGAATAACCGCCGATCCCGCCCAGAACGCCGCCAATGAATCCGATCGCGCCATCCGCCGTACGGCCGCCGAACGTTACATTCGGCAGCCTCGGCGCCAGCAGGGCATAGCAGCCATAGACCGTGAGGAAGATGCCGAGGGAAATCTTCAGCGCGCTGCCGTTGAGCTGCGTCAGCGCCAGCACGCCAAGGGGGATGCCGAGGATCGCACCGATCACAAATGGAAGCAATCGCGCTGGCTCGATCGAACCGCGGATCGGCCACACCAAGGTAACATGCAGCAGCGTGCCGCAAGCGACCACCAGTGCCGTGGTCTGCAGCGGCTCCAGCCCGTGCAGCCAGATCGAGGAGGCCACCAGCGCAAACGCAAATCCGGCGCCGCCTGCGGCCAGCGCGCCGAGGAATGCCCCCGCCCATACGATAGACAATGTCTGCATGGAAAGCGCGACCATCACACCATTCCGTTCAGCAGGAATAACAAACCAATCGTGACCGAACAGGCCACGCAGACCGACACAATAACGGCGCCGCGTTCGCGCACGGCGAGAAATTCAATCGCGAGCACGCGAATGCCCAGTGCCATGTGCATGCCGAGCGCGGTTACCAGTCCCCACTCTGCGATGCGGACAAACCCACTGTGGGTGACGCCGAGAAAGCTCTGCAACGAATCGGCCCCGCCAAGAGCAGTCCCAAGCGCAATAAAATGCAGCGGCAGGAAAATCGCCAGCGCGATGCCGGAGAGGCGATGCAGCATCGCCGCCAAAAATCCGGGCTTGAGGTGCGAATGGCGGATCATGCGAGATACACCGCTAGCGCGGCCCTCACGCCTAGGACCAACAGCAGCACCGAGAACGCCAACATCGCGATGTCGAGCGAACGGCTGCGCCACTTCACCCATTCGCGCAGGATCGAACGCAGTCCGATCGGCGCATGGACGGCCGCCGCGACCACGAAGACCAGATAGAAGCCGAGAAACCAGCGATTGCCGTGGGTGCGTGCCAGAATCTCACCGGCCGTGAGGCCGCCGCGGATGGCGTAGATGATCGTGACCAGATGAATCGTGACCGCGAAGGCCAGGACGAATGCGGTGCCGCGCTGGGCTAAATACAGAACCGGGTTCATCGCCAACGCTTCCATACGCGCGCCGACGTCGCCCGCTTCAATCCCGAGATCGAAAAGGTCGGCGACAGCGCCTTCGGGCAGAATTCGGTGCAGCTCATATGGCTGTGGCACGAGTGACAGCCGGCGTCCCCGGACACGGCAGCGAGGCGCTCATCCTGGCCGCGGTCGCGCACGTCGTTGACCAGGGTCCAGGCGCGATTGAGCGCGGCGGGGCCGAGATAGTCCTCGTTCCAGGAAACCACATCGCAGGCCGAATAGCAGATGCCGCAATTGATGCATTCGATGCCGGCATCGGCGGCCTGACGCTCGGTTGATTCAGGTGCCACGATCGCAAAGTCCTCGGGCGGACTCTCGCCTGGCTCGAAATAGCCGTGCGCGCTACGCCATTTGTCGAAGAACGGCGCCATGTCGACCGCAAGATCCTTCACAATCGGCAGGTTGCGCAGCGGCTCCAGCTCGATCGGCCCGGCCTCCAGTTGATCGACCCGCGTCCGGCAGGTCCAGCGCGGGCGTCCGTTCACGATCATCGCGCAGGAGCCGCACATGCCGACCCGGCAGGCGAAGCGATAGGACAGTGTCGGGTCCTGGGTTCGCTGTATCTCGGTCACGACGTCCAGCACGGTCTGGTTCTCGCGGCGCGGCACGTCAAAACTCTGAAACTCGCCGGTCCGCTCGCCGCGCCACACCTTGACCGTCATCCCGTCGGCGGGATGCAGTTCCGCTTTTTTGGCGCCGGCATGAACGTTCATATCGTCAACCTGATCGGTTTCGTCCATTAGCTGCCGGGCGCGCCGTGGATGCCGGGAAAGAAGATATCTTTCCAGTCGTTCGTCTTCGTCGATACGAGGCCTGCCCGGTTCATGTACTCCAGATAGGTCAGGATCTTCTTCGGCGTGGTTGTCCATTCGTTCTGCGGATTCCTGATGATCTTCTCAGCGTCCGCCACAGGGACCTTGGAATTCTCGGCCTTGACCCAGATCGCCGCCGCCGCCGAGGGATCGGCCTTGATTCGGGCCATGCTTTCCTCGAGCGCATCGAGGAAGGCTTTGGTGATTTTCGGATTGGCCGTCACGAACTTCGAATTCGCCCAGACGGTGTTGAAGGTATGCGGCCCGCCGAGAACCTCGTAGCTGTCCAGCACCTTGTGCACGCGCGGGTCGGCCAGTTCCATTTCCTGAAATGGCGCGGAGCCGAAATGCGAGTTGATCTCGGACTTTCCGCCCAGCATCGACGCCAGCGCGTCGGGATGGCTCATCGAGACGGTGAACGCATCGAGCTTGCCCTCGCCGCCTTTGCCGAACACCTTTTCCGCGGCGATCTGCAGCGTGACCGCCTGGATCGAGGTTTTCACGCCGGGAAGCGCGATCTTGTCCTTGTCGGTATAATCCTTGATCGTCCTGATGTTCGGATTGATCGTGACCAGATAAAGCGGCATTGAATTGAGCGCCGCCACCCCTTTCACCATCACATTGGTCTGGGTCTTGCCCCAGATCGTCAACAGCGGCCCGACGCCGCCGGACGCAAAATCGAGATTGCCGGACAGGATGGCGTCATTCATCGGAGCGCCGGCGGACAGCCGCAGCCATTCAACCTTGATGTCGAGCCCCTGCTTCTTCGCCTGCTGCTCGAACAATTTTTGTTCTTCCATCATCGTCAGCGGCAGGTAGCCCAATCCGAACTGCTTTGCGATACGAACCGTATCCACTTCGGCACGCGCCCCCGCGCCGAGGCCGACGCTCAGCCCGATCGCTGCGATCAGCCGCACTACCCCTTGAAACCTCATCCTGTTCTCCTTTGTCACGACTGCATGCCCCAGCGGCCGATGGTCTGTTTCTCGATGGTGCGGAAGATTACGTTCTCGATCACCAGGCCGATGATGATCACCGTCAAGAGGCCCGCGAACACGTTTGGAATATCCAATGTGTTCTTGTTCTCGAAAATGAACCACCCCAACCCGCCCTGGCCGGAACTGACGCCGAACACCAGTTCGGCGGCGATCAACGTGCGCCACGCAAACGCCCAGCCGATCTTCAAGCCGGTCAGGATGCTCGGGAACGCCGCCGGGATCAGGATCTTCCAGATATAGCGCGGGCCGGTGAGGCCATAGTTGCGGCCGACCATTTTCAGCGTGTTGCTGACCGACAGAAAACCCGAATGGGTGTTCAGCGCGATCGCCCAGGTCACCGAATGCACCAGCACGAAAATCAGGCTGCCATTGCCGAGCCCGAACCAGATCAGCGCCAGCGGCAGCAGCGCGATCGCCGGCAGCGGATTGAACATCGAGGTCATGGTTTCCAGAAAATCGGTGCCGATGCGCGACATGATCGCAAGCGCGGTCAATAGCGCCGCCAGCACGACGCCGCAGGCATATCCCATCAGCAGCACTTTGATCGACGACCATGCACGCGCGGGAAGCACGCCGCTGAGGATGGCATCGAAAAAAGCGCCGATGGTCGCGCTGAACGTCGGGAACAGCAGATCGTTGTTCAGGAGGCGCCCATACGCCTCCCAGATCAGAGCGAGCACCACCAGGATCAGCAGCTTGCGCAGCCAGACCTGGTTGTAGACCCGCTCCAGCGTCGACAGCGGCTTCTGCACCACGGCGAACTGCGCGGTCTGATCACGCACGATCTCGGGCCGCAGCGGCGAGCCGGTCATGGCCACTCGAGGCTCAGACATTTTCCGCCTCCTCGATCTGGTCGGCGAACAGCATGTGCTGGATGCGCTTTTCCAGCGCGGCCGGGTCGTGGATATGCGGGCCGCTGTTCAACTCGGCCTTCACCTGGCCCGGATGCGGCGACAGCAGCAGGATCCGCGTTCCGATCTTGATGGCCTCGGGAATCGAATGCGTCACGAACAGCACCGTGAACCGCGTCTCCTCCCACAGCGCCAGCAATTCGTCCTGCATCTTGCGGCGCGTCAGCGCATCGAGTGCCGCGAACGGCTCGTCCATCAGCAAAATATCCGGCTCCATCGCCATGCCGCGCGCGATCGCCACGCGCTGCTTCATGCCGCCGGACAGCGTATGCGGATAAGCGTCGGCGAAATTCGCAAGATTGACCTTGTTGATGTAATGCATCGCACGATCTTGCACTTCGCGCCCCGACATGCGGCTCGACGATTGAAGCGGAAACATCACGTTTTGCTTGACGGTCTTCCACGGCAGCAGCTGGTCGAATTCCTGGAACACCATCATGCGATCCGGTCCCGGATGCTTGATCAGGTTTCCCTTCAGCCGGATTTCGCCTTCGGTAGGCATCATGTAGCCGCCGACCGCCTTGAGCAGGGTGGATTTTCCGCAGCCTGAGGGTCCAAGCAGAATAAATCTCTCTGCTTCGAAAACCTGGAAGTCGATTCGATACGTGGCCGTCACGAGATGGTCGGGCGTCTTGTATTGCAGCGTGACGCCTTTCACCTCGAGCAGCGGAGCGGTCGGTTTCATGCGTTTCTCACCGGCGAATGATCGGAGCGGCAACGCTCTCGATCATGACGTTGATACAGGCTGGCTTGCGGCTTAGATAGGCGCGATCGAGCGCATCGGATAGACCCGCCGCGGTCGAGACAAGCGCTCCGAACCCTCCGAGCGCTTCCGCCACGCGATCATAACGCGACGGCAGCAGATCGCAATTCTTGGCGCGCTCCGCGCCGTATTGACGCAGTTGAATCTGATATTCGGCATTCCACCGCGCGTCATTGCCGACCACGACAATGAGCGGAAGGTCGTAACGCACGGCGGTGTCGAACTCGGCCATATGGAACCCGAACGTACCGTCGCCCATCACGGCAACCACGGGATGATCCGGACGGGCGAGCTGCGCCGCAATCGCAAACGGTAACGACACGCCGATGGTCCCGGCGACGCCATTTATAATTCGTCGATCGGTCTTGACCAGCGCCTGCGCCCATTGCCCGATCTCTCCGCCGTCGGACACGAACGTCGCACCCGGATGCTTTTCGATGAAGTTGCTGACGGCACTGCACATCTCGATCGGATGAACGCGATCAGAGCTTTTCGCGCAAGCGGATTTCCATTGCGGCGGTTCATAGCCGAGCATGTCGCTGACGTGCTCGCGCCATGGCGATGGTTTCGCCCGCGCCCTGCTGCGTTCGGTCAGCATCTCGATCGCAGTCTGCGCATCGGCGACCGCAGACAGAAGCACTCGCTCCCGCATTGCTGTTGCCGCGCGCGCGATCAAAGCGGCGTCGGGATCGACCATGATCCATTTACAGGACGGCGACAGTGCTTCACCGAACCGCAGCGTGAAATCGAGCCGCTTTCCGATCAACACCACGAGGTCGGCCTCGATAAGGAGTTCGGCGAAGGCGCCGAGGCCGGGATCGTTGATGCCGCGCGGGCTTTCCATTCCGACCACGGGCACGTCGAGCGCATCGGCTGCTTCGCGCATGACCTTGCGGCCGCGCCCGGTGCACATCGCTGGGCCGCAAATCACCAGAGGTTTTGCCGCTGCGCGAAGATGAGAAATCGCCTGGTCCGTGACTTCCGGTGACAGTTGCGAGATACGAGCCTTAGGCTTTTTTGGATTCGTCGTTATCTGCTCGTCCGCAATTGCCTGCTCAAGGAGGTCGACGGGAAGGCTCACATGCACGGGACCGGGACGCCCTGAAGTGGCAAGTTCCAATGCCTTGGCGATGTCTGAACCCAATGTCGTAACAGCGTGTGCCGTCCACGCCCTTTTGGTCACCGGGCTCGCGAGGTAGGCCTGCGCCATTTCCTGGAAAGCGCCGCGGCCGAATTCGCTCAAGGACGCATGTCCGGACAGCAGCAGCAATGGGGATTCCGACGCCAGCGCCGTGTACAGCGCCGCCACCGCGTTGCTGTGGCCCTGGCCTCCGGTCACCAGCGCGATCCCGGGTTCGCCGGTCAACCGTCCCCAGGCGTCCGCCATATGCACGCAGGCCGCTTCGTGCCGGGCGTGGATCAACTGGATGTTGGTCGACAGCAACGCGTCGAAGACCGGCATGATGTGGTTGCCGGACAGCGTGAAGATGCGCGTGACCCCCAGATCGTGCAGCGTCCCGGCAACGATGTCCGCGCCTCTCAACATGCGTCCTCCAGCGCTTCCCCACACGGCGGGCCGCTCTCCGTGTCGAAACGTGACACGCAGATCAGCGCGGGTAAACGGGTCATATGTCTAATATAAGAGCGGTTCATCAGGCGATCCGCAGCAGCCGGATCTGCGCGACGCTGATGACGATCAGGACCAGCAGCGAGACGACGACCGCGACGGTGACGCGGCCACCGACGCGGCCGACCACCCGCACATCGACGCCCAGTCCAAGCGCCGCCATCGAAACCACCGTCAGCAATTTTGCCGAGGTCATGATTGGACCCAGCAATGGACTCGGAATAAGCCCGGCGCTTCGTGCCGCCGCGAGCACGAGAAAGCCGATGATGAACCACGGAATGAGATAAAACAGCCCGGGCCGCGACGCAGGACCGGACAGGTTGAGCCGCGACCGAAACAGCGACAGCAATACCACTACCGGTCCGAGCATCAGGACCCGCACCAGCTTGACCAGGGTTCCGAGCTGGGCGCTGACGGCGCTGATCGGCACCGTCGCGGCGAGCACCTGAGGCACGGCATAGACCGTCAATCCCGCCAGTACGCCATATTGGGTCTCGGTCAGCGCCAGCAGCGGAATGAACAGCGGCAGGCCGAGCACGACAACGACGCCGAGGATCGCCGTGAATGCGATCGACGAGGCGATGTCGTCGCTGTCGGCGCCGATCACGGGAGCCACCGCCGCAATCGCGGAATTACCGCAGATCGAGTTGCCGCAGGCGATCAGGATGGAAACGCGCCGCGGCAGGCCCAGCGCGCAGCTGGTCGCGTAGCTTGCAACCAGCGCCGCGACCACGGTCGCAACGATGCCGGACAATAGCGCCGGGCCGGAGGCTACGATCGCGCCGAGGCTGATCGATGCGCCGAGCAGCACCACCGCGATTTCGAGCAGCGTTTTTGCGCTGAATGAAATGCCGGCGTGCCAGATGCCGCCGGGCTGCCACAGGCTGCGAATGACAATGCCGAGCAGAATCGCGATCACCAGCGCCTCGACGTAAGCGTGGCCGAACGCCGCCTCCTCCCAATTCTGCAACACCGTCGCAACCGCGGTGATGAAAATACACAGTATCAAGCCCGGAACGACGGCGGCGAATTCGGCAGGTGCCGCAGCAAGATGATCCCGCCACCCCGATGGATCGACCGTCGCGCCATCACGCACGGTTCGTGGTTCTTGACGGTCTTCCATCGTGGCTGCTGCCGCCGGGCCCCGCGAGTTTCTATGTCTTATATAAGACTTGAATTCCAGGCCGGGTCCAGCGCGAAATCAGGCGGCTTGGAAAAAGATACTCCGCCGCGCACCCGCCATAACAGGAACGTCCATGAAGCCCGCGCAATATGGAGAGTTGTATCCTTGAACTAGCGCGGTTTTACGGCATCTCTTGCAGCATGGCATCGACGAGCAACCAGCACCCCGACCAGGCCGCGCCGCTAAGGCTGATGGAGCCCGACCTTGCCGCGTGGGCCGAGAGGATCACGATCGATTCGACAAACGACCGGCGCGGCTTGTGGTACGGCGCCGCGGTGTTCTGGATCGTGGTGATTTGCCTGATCGCGGCGCGGATCGCGTTTCTGGATCCGAGCCGGACCCAGCCGTCCACGGCGTCCTCCCCGCCTTCGTCGCTGGCCGGCGCATCAAGCCCTGCTCACGCGACAAAATTGTAAGCCAGAACTCCATCTCATTTCACCGAGCCATCCACCATCACTTCGATCAGTTTTGCACCTCGCCGGGTGAATGCCGACTTGAGGGTCGAAGTAACCTCCTCCGCTTTGGTAAGCCGGACCGCCTCAAGCCCGAGCGCCTTCGCCAGCCCGCAAAAATCAACAGGTGGATCGACAAAGTCCATGCCGACGAAATGATCGTCCTTGTGGAAGGCGAGCAGCCGCTGCTTGATGATCCGGTAGCCGCCATTGTTCACGATCACCACGGTCAATGGCAGCTTGTGGTGCGCCGCCGTCCACAGCGCCTGAATCGAGTACATGGCGCTGCCATCGCCGGAATAACACACCACCGGCCGCTCCGAATTGGCCAAACTGACGCCGACCGAAGCCGGCAATCCCCAGCCGATGCCGCCGGACGCAAGCCCGTGATAGCCGTATCGATCGCGGTGCGGGCGCAGCGCCGACATGTAGCGCGACGAGGTCAGACCCTCGTCGACCAGGATGGCGTTTTGCGGCATCGCCTCGACCACCTGCAGCGTCAACCAGTCCGGATCGATCGGCGACGAATCTTTCTTGGTTGCAATCTGATCGAGCAGCATTGCGCGCCGCGCCGTCCAGTTCTTCGAGGCCAAAGCGGCGAGCCCGTGCCGGGCTCGCGACTCGAGCGCGGCTCCGCCCGTGTCCTTGAGCGCGGGCGTCAGCGCCCGCAGCGTTTCCCTGACATCGGCCTTCAGCGCGATTTCAGCCGGATAATTCTTCGCCAAATCCCAATCGACCAGGCCAACCTGCACGATCGACAGTCCGGCGGGCAGCGGATCGATCTCGCTGTAGACCGACATCCGCAAGGGATCACTGCCCAGCACGATCATCAGATCATGCGGCGCCAGGATCTCGCGGACCTGCGGCTGCACGCGCGGCAACGAGCCCATGAAGCATGGGCTTTCCGACAGGAAATGCGCGCCATAGGGCGCGGTCTGCTGCCAGGCCGGACAGCCGAGCGCCTCCGCGAAGGCGGCGGCTTCGTACAGCGCATCGCTTTTTACGATCTCGTCGCCGACGACGATGAGGGGACGCTCCGCCTTGAGGATACGCTGCACCAGCAGCTGCAAAGATTCGTCCGACGGTTTTACCCGCGTGTCGATGCGGGTCGCGCGGCCAAGCTCGAGGCCGGCTTCGGAATTCAGGATGTCCCCCGGCAGCGAGATGAACACCGGGCCGGTCGGCGGCGTCATCGCGACTTTCGCCGCGCGGCGCACGATGCGCGGCAGGTCTTCGAGCCGCGTCACCTCGACCGCCCATTTCACCAGCGGTTCGGCGATGCGGACCAGCGGATCGTAGAGCACGGGCTCCGTCAGGCCGTGACCCTGCTCCTGCTGGCCGGCGGTCAGGATCATCGGCGTGCCGGTGAATTTCGCGTTGTAGAGCGAGCCCATCGCATTGCCGAGCCCGGGCGCCACATGAACGTTGCAGGCGACCAGCCGGCCCGACGCCCGGCTGAATCCGTCGGCGATGGCGACCACCAGGCTTTCCTGCATCGCCATCACGTAAGTGAGGTCGGGATGCTCCTTCAGCGCGTGCATGATCGGCAGTTCGGTGGTTCCCGGATTGCCGAACAGATGCGTGATGCCTTCGTCCTTCAGCAGCGCCAAGAATGCCGATCGCCCGGTGATGCGGTTTATGCCCGTCTTGCCATTCTTGCTCATGTCACCACCGTGCGTTTCGGTTCGACGATCTCGAACATGCGGGGAAATTCGTCCATCAGCGCCATCAACTCGCCGAGTTTCATCGGGTTTCCGGTGAAGTCGATCTTTCCAGCCGCCATCGCCTCCGGAAATGTCGCCTTTTTCGCAATGACCTCATCAAGCAGCGCGCGCGGCAAGGTAAAACTTGCGTCGGCGTTGGACGCCTGCACGCCTTCGGCATGGGTCAGTGCGCAATTTTCCAGAGTTAGCGCAAAACGCTCGTTGGTATCGGTGAAGGTCCAGTTGAGAACAATGTGTTTGCCCTCCGCCTTCGGGCCGTTCAGCCGTACGCCCAGCACGTCCCACAATTGTTCGGTGCGAAGCGCCGCCAGCGTTTCGCGCGGCATCGAGGGTCGCGGCGGCGCGTTCGGCAGGCCCTGCCGCAGTTCCTGCGCGCCGAACAGATAGGCGTTGCGCCAGGTCGAACTCTCGGCGAGGTAGCCGAGCTGCTCGAACGTATCGGCGAGCATAGCGCGGGCGTCCGTATTGTTCGGTTCGGCAAAGACGAGATGGCTCAAGGCCTGCGCGATGAAGCGGAATTCGCCGTTCTCGAAATCCTTTTTCGCGCGGCCGAGGATCGCATCGGCGCCGCCCATATATTGCACGAACTTTTTTCCTGCCTCGACCGGCGGCAGCGGATCGAGGTTGGCCGGATTGGCGTCATACCAGCCGAGATATTTTTGATAGATCGCCTTCACATTGTGCCTGATATGCCCGTAATAGCCGCGCGCATGCCACGCGCCATCGAGGCTCTTCGGAAGTCTGATCGTTTCCGCGATTTCGGTTGCGGTCAGCCCGTGATTCAGCAGCCGCAGCGTCTGGTCATGCGCAAATTTGTAGAGGTCGCGCTGCTGGCGAATCATGGTGTCGATGCGCTCGGTGCCCCACACCGGCCAGTGGTGCTGGCCGCACATCGCCGCCGCCTTGCCGCCCCATAATTGCAGCGCTTCGCCCAGGTATTTCGACCACGCAAGCGCATCGCGCACGTCGGCGCCGCGGAACGGCAGTAGGTTGTGGAAATTGTGCGTGCAGTTTTCCGCCAGATTCAGCAGCTTGTAGCGCGGGATGAAAAAATGCATTTCCGCCGGCGCTTCGCTGTTCGGCGCCATCTGGAATTCGAATTCGAGCCCGTCGATGGTCCGCTTGTCGCCGGTCGCCTTGATCAGGTCGGTCGGCCGCAGCAGCGCCACCGACCCCGCCGCCATCGATTTGCCGAGTCCGCAATCGACCTGGCCGCGCGGGCCTTTTTTCAGAAACGGCCCGAACTGATATTGCGCGCGCCGCAGCATCGCCGGTCCCGCGATGATGTTTTCCGATACTGCATGCTCCATGAACAGGTCCGGCGCGATGATGGGAACGCCGCTCGCCAGCATCGCCTCATCGATCACGCCGCGCGCGCCGCCCCAGTGATCGGTATGCGTGTGGGTGAAGATCACCGCGGCAACCGGACGGCGGCCGCGATACTCGAAATAAAGCTCCATCGCAGCGCGTGCGCCCTCGATCGAGGTCAGGGTATCGACCACGATCACGCCGGCGTCACCTTCGATCAGCGTCATGTTGGCGATGTCGAACCCGCGCACCTGATAGACGCCGGGCACCACCTCGAACAGACCGTGGTTCATGTTGAGCCGCGACTGCCGCCACAGGCTGGGATCGACGGTCGGCGGCGCTTCCTCGGTCGAGAGAAATCCGTACGGCTCGAGGCTCCAGACTGTCCGGCCCGCTTCCGAGGTAATCTTTGCATTCTCGCGGGTGCCGATAAAGCCGCGGGATGCGTCCTCGAAATCCTGAATGTCCGAAAACGGCAGCGCGGCGCGGGTCGCGGCGTGCTGCTTTTTGACGGACGCGGAGGCATCCTTCGGCGCTTCGCCACTGAGGTGTTGTTGGATCATGTTTTCTCCCCGCTTTTATTTTGTAGCCCGGATGGAGCGTAGCGCAATCCGGGAGCCGCGTTTCCGCATCCAACCCGGATTTCGCTGCGCTCCATCCAGGCTACGCATTGTCAGGCGGACGGCCTCAAGATCGCGCGATCCCGCGAGGAGCCGATGACGGCAAGATAGGCCGCCTTGGCGTCTGCCAATGAATAAATCGCATTGGCCGAAATAGGGTACGGCCTGAGATGTCCGCTGGCAAAGCCCGGCAGCGTCTCGCGCAGCAGATTGCCGCTTTCGATTGACGAGAAGGCCAGCGTGTCGACGCCGACATAAGTGTGCCGGCCGCGATAGAATTCCAGGATGTTGAACTCGACAACCGGATGGACCGCGGCGATCAGGATTTGCCGGCCGGCCAGCGCCAGCGAGCGATGCGCGGCCTGAAAGTATGGATCGCCGACCGTGTTGAAAACGATGTCGGCGCCCTTGCCGCCGGTCAGTTCGCGTAGTCGCACAGCGACATCGGCGCTGGCCGAGTTGATGACTTCTACCGGACCGTTGGCATGACCTTCGTAAGCCTCGTCCTTGCGCACGACGCCGATCACCCTTGCGCCGCGCCATGTGGCAAGCTGCGCCGCAGCCTGGCCGACCTTGCCGTTCAGCCCCATGATCAGAACGATGTCCTCTGGCGTTGGCACGCCGGCGCGGCGGAATCCCTCGATCGCAGTGACGAATGGCACGCCGATGCCGGCGGCTTCTTCCATCGAGATGGAAGCAGGTTTTTCGACTAGCGCTGCCGTCTCGATAACCAGATGCGTCGCATGGGTGCCGTCACGGCGGATGCCGAGATCGCCGGACGAACCGAATACGTTGCGGCCGATCCAATCCGGCGGACCCTCGATGACGACGCCCGCAAAATCGCGCCCGGGGGTGCGCGGGAATACCGCATAGGGCATCAGGCCGGTGGCCGCCTTGACGTCGGAGGGATTGACGCCGGCCGCCTTGATTTCCACGATCGCATCGTTTGGCCCGCGCGTCAGCACGCGCCGCTCGATCGCAGGCGCAAGCGACGCAGCGTCCGGCACCTTCGCATTCAACCGCAGCGCGGTCGCTTCAATTGCCGTTGTCATTCCCATTCAGCTATCCGATCAGGCCGGACGCGGCAACAGATAGGGCGAGGTGGCAATAGTCCACGGCGGCGGCGTCTCCATCTTGAAGATCTGGCGCAGGTGTACTTCGTCCGGCCCGTCGCCGATGCGCAGCAGGCGTCCCCAGGCCAGCGCCTGATGGATCGGAGTATCGTCCGAGCCGCCCATGGCGCCGAATACCTGCATGGCGCGGTCGGCGATGCGTTGCAGCATCGCCGGCACCGAAACCTTGATCAATGATACGTCGCGCCAGGCAGCCTGGTGGCCGGCGCGGTCGAGCAGCCAGGCGCAGCGATAGCTCAAGAGTCGCGCCTGCTCGAGTTCGACTCGCGATTCGGCGATCCAGCGCTGCACCGTGTCATATTCGATGATGGCGCGGCCGAAAGCGCTGCGTTCGGACGAGCGCGCCAGCATCAGTTCAATCAGCACCTCGCACAATCCGATCGATCGCATGCAGTGATGAATGCGGGCGGGCCCCAAACGCACTTGCGCCACCCGGAACCCCTCGCCCTCCTTGCCGAGCAGATTTTCGACCGGTATGCGGACGTCGTCGAAATCGATCTCGCCGATCGGCGCAATATGATCCGTGCATCCCATCCAGCGCAGCGGCCGCACCAGGCGCACGCCCTTGGCGTCCATCGGAACGATGACGCAGGAGTGGCGGCTGGTGCGCGAGGCTTCGGGATGCCTTACGCCCATCACGATCAAAAAACTGCATTGCGGATGCGCGGCGCCGGTAATGAACCATTTTCGCCCGCGAATGACGTAGTGGTCGCCGCTTCGGACGATCGTGGTTGCGATGTTGGTCGCATCGGACGAGGCGACGTCCGGCTCGGTCATGCCGAAGGCCGAGCGGGTCCGCCCTTCCAGCAATGGACGCAGCCAGCGGCGCTTCTGCTCATCATTGGCGCAATTTTGCAGCGCGATCATGTTGGGCACGTCGGGCGCCTGGCAGTTGAAAACTTCCGGCGCCCAGAACAGCCTGCCCATGATTTCCGCACAGGGCGCGTAATCCAGGTTGGACAGCCGGGTGCCGGGTTCGCCCTCCGCGAGTTCGGGCAGCGCGAGATTCCATAACCCGGCCGCACGCGCCTTGCGCTGCAGTTCCGGCATGAACGAGGCCATTCCGGTGGCGGTAACCTCACGCACCCAGTCGCGATGGCGGGGAAGCACCTCCGTGTCGAAAAAGGCCTGCAGCCTGTCCCGCCACTGCAGCGAGCTTTCCGAAAGATCGAACTCCATTGACTGCTCCAGTCCCGACGCGGATAACCGATCATACAGCGGCAATTCAAGCCGCGGATATCCATAATCACGCGTGGCTAAGAGGGGCTTCATGAACAGGGCATTGAGTTGCTTCGCCGTCGGCCTGCTATTGCTCACGGCGACCACGCCTGCCTTTGCGCAAGCTGCATTTCCGACGCGGCCGATCCGCGTCATCGTGCCCTACCCCGCCGGCGGCATTGTCGACATCGTCGCACGCAGCGTCACCGACACCGTGGCCAAGAATTTCAGGCAGGCGATGGTGGTCGAGGCCAAACCCGGCGGCAACAGCAATATCGCCACTGCCGAAGTCGCGCGCAGCGCGCCCGATGGCTACACCTGGCTGGTGACCGGACCGGCCGTGCTGGTCAACCCGTCGATCTACAAGGACGCCGGCTGGAATGCGATGCGCGACTTCAAATGCGTCGGGCTCGTGGTGTGGAATCAAAGCGCCGCGGTGGTGCCGGTCAATCTGCCGGTCAAGACGCTGAAGGATTTTGTCGAGCTTGCGAAGAGCAAGCCCGGCAAGTTGAATTTCGGCAATCCCGGCATCGGCTCCTCGATCGATCTGACCGCGAAGAACCTGTTCAAGATCGCAGGCATCGACATCGCGAATATCGGCTACAGGGGGCAGCCGCAGGCGCTGATCGACCTGATCACCGGCGAGATCCAGATCACGGTCGCATCCCTCGCACTGGCGCTGCCGCACATCAAGGACGGCAAACTCAAGCCGCTCGCGGTCTTCACCAAGGAGCGGGTCAAGGAGTTGCCTGACGTGCCGACGATCGCCGAAGCGGGCTATCCGGATGCTGCCTATCTGCCGTGGTATGGAATCTACCTGCCGGCGGCGACGCCGGATGAGCTGGTGAAACGAATTCATGAAGCGATCAACACGGCGCTCGAATCTCCGGAGGTGATTGCACGTCTTTCAAATGCTGATATTCCGGGGCAGCCGATGCCGCTGGACGAACTGGCAAAACTGATGAAAGCCGACCACGAGCGGCTTAATGAGATCGTCAAGGTGTCGCATATCGCGGTCGAGTGAGGCTACCGGTCAAGCCCGCGTTCGACGCAGGGTGTGTGTCGACGTCTTTTCAAAACAGCCAAGCTTCTGCATTCTCGCGGCGCAATGCGTCCGAGGTTTGCCAATCCCTCGCGAAACGCGCGAGGGGGTGGAGCGGCGGGAGGCGCCAGGGGTGTGCGCTACGCACCCCTTAGAGGCGGGAATAACGTACCCACCTCGCGCGGCTGATGACGCCAGCCGCGCGCGCCCTTCGGCAAGGCGCTGCGCCTCCCGGCGCTCCACCTTGGCCTTCAGGCCGTCGACCGTTCCGGGGCGCCCCGGTCCGGCCAGCTCTCGCTCCGTCCGCATAAAGGATCGCTTCTAGAAAGCGCCCCTCATCGAACAGGACGCGGAATATATACAGTAACGTAGGAATACCATCAATAGGAATTTTTGGGTTCCGCAAATTATTTTTGTCGTGAGCAGCAGCCCGCATGACCGTAGTGCGATCCCGGGAGCGCAAACGCTGAACGAACTGATCCCGGATTGCGCTGCGCTCCATCCGGGCTACGAGCTATCGAGTTCAAGCAGCCTTGGTCTCGACAAAGCCGGTGACGACACCGGCTTTGATCAGCACGGAAAGATTGACGGCGAGGTCGAAGTCCGGATCTATTGCGGCTTCGGCAGCCTCGGCCATCGTCGCGCCGCGCCGCAGCGCGGTGAGAAAGGCAAAGCCGCCGGGTGGCAGATTCCATACCTCGACTTCCAGCATCGGCCGGGCGATCAGGGCCGCCTCCGGGCCCTCCCGCGGCGCCGCGACGTCGCCGGCCTCCTGGTTGGCTTGCCAAAGCGAGACGATCGGAAACAGCGATTGCAGCAGCGATACCGAGGGGTGGAAGGTCAGCCGAAGCCCGGCAAGCCGCTGTGACGGGATCGCCGCGAACGCCTGCGGCGGCAGCGATGCAGCGTCGGCGGCGTGATGCGCCTTGCCGCGCGCGGCCTCGAGGTCTGCGATATCGGCGATACAGGCGTCGCCGCCGATGCTCCTGAGAAAGCGCGGAAACCCCTCGCCGTACTCCAGCAGCAACGGCGACCGCGGCGGCTCGGCGGCGATGAATCGCCGGACCTGTTCGAGGAAGCAATCCTCGCCGAGCAGGCGACGAACCGTCGGAAAGCGCGCCGCGACGACTTTGATCAGACTTGACATCACGTTGTTGCGATAGACGGCAAGACCGCTCTCGGCCCTTGCCGGGGCCACCTCGTGCAGCGGCAATTCCGCCGGCTCGCCGAGAACGGCTGCGGCGAAGGATTGCTGAAGTTCGGTGAACGCTTCAGCCACGAGGCTCCCCTTCACGCCGCGCGGCGGCCGTCGTGCCGTGCTTGCTCGGCCAGCGCGGCGCGGGCGAGCGCAACCTCGGCCGCCACGGTTGCAAACTCCGGAACGTCATTATCCCATTCGATCAGGGTCGGGACCGGACCGCTGCGCGTCAGCGTGCGCCGATACAGCGACCACACCGCCTCGGCAACCGGCGCGCCATGCGCGTCGATCAACAGCCGCCCGCCGTTCGCATCCTGGTCTTCGGCAAAGCCCGCAAGATGGATTTCACCGACGAACTCGACCGGAAACCGGTCGATATAGCCGGCCGGGTCAAAACCGTGGTTGACCGCCGACACATAGACGTTGTTGACGTCGAGCAGCAACCCGCATCCGGTTCGCCCGGCCACCATGCGCAGGAATTCGACCTCGTCCATGTCGGAAGCGGCGAAGCGCACATAGGTCGACGGATTTTCCAGGAGCATGCGCGTGTCGAGCGTGTGCTGCACCTCGTCGACATGCCGGACCACGCAATCCAGCGTCGCGGCGTTGTAAGGCAGCGGCAGCAGATCGTTCAGGTACACGCCGTCATGGCTGGACCACGCTAGATGCTCGGAAAACATCGCCGGGCGATAGTCTCCGATCAACTTCTTCAGCCGCGCCAAGTGTTCGCGGTCGAGCGGTCCGGCGCCGCCGATGGATAGACCGACGCCATGGACCGACAGCGGGTAATCCGCAGCGATGCGGCGCAACAGATGGTGCGGCGGTCCGCCGGCGCCCATGTAGTTTTCGGCGTGAATCTCAAAGAAATCGACCGCGCGCGCGCCTTCGAGGATGTCCTGTTCGAAAATCTCCCGGGTGTGCTCCGGCTTCAGTCCGGTTCCGGCGCTCACCGTCTGCATTGCTAGCCTTCACGCTTGATCGGCGCCAGCGAACCTGCGCCAAGCGGCGTCGTGGTCGTGGTGCAGGTATCCTTGGGGACGAGCTTCCAGGAGTTGCCTTGATAGTCGACCTTGGAGGTTCCGGCGCAGGTGGTACCGGGACCGGCGGCGCAATCGTTCTGACCCTTCAAAGCGATGCCGTAGCATTTCTCTTTTGCGACCTGCTGCGCCTCGGCCGGACTGCCGATCATGGCGAGCGCCGAGGTCAGCGCGCCGGCAATGGCCAGCGACGTGACGGGTTTTTCGGACATGTGTCGTCTCCTTGTGTGGTCGATCAGGGGTTGGTGGCGTCAGGACATCCGCCTAGCCGCCGCCCGACAATAGCTTGACGAGCCGATAGAGATATTCGTTACCGTCGTAGAACGATTTTATCAGCACGCGCTCGTCCTTGCCGTGGGCTCGAAAGTCGCTGAGCTCGCCGGCGAGCCCGGAATGACCGTAGGTCGGGATACCGGCATTGCGCAGATAGCTGCCGTCGGTGGCGCCGGCGCTCATGATCGGCAGCACCATGGCACCGGGCCAGAATTCCTGCGACAGTTTTTCGATTTTGCCCATGATCTCCTCATGCAAGGCCGAGGGCGCGCTGAGCACCGGCCGGCCGAGCTGCGTGACGACGATCTGGTCGTCGGCCAGGACGCGCTCCAGCGTCGCCTTGACCTCCTCGATCGGCTCGCCGGGCATGACGCGGCAATTGACACTCGCGCTGGCGAGTTGCGGCAGCGCGTTGATGGCATGGCCGCCCTCCAGCATGGTGGCGACGCAGGTGGTGCGCAGTTGGACATTGTAACCCGGATTGGCCGCGAGCCGCGTGAACGACATCGCGGCGGGATCCGGCTTGTCGGACAGCACCGCGCGAATGTCGGCGGTGGTCTGTTCGTGTTCGAGTTGCGCGATGCGCTCGAAATAGGCCCGCGTGGTTTCGTTGAATCTATGCGGAAAACTGAATTTCGAGAGTCGCACCAGGCCTTCTGCCAGACGGTAGATCGCATTGTCCTTCACGGGAAGCGAACTGTGGCCGCCCTTGTTCTTCACCTCGAGCCGGTAGCTCACCGCGACTTTCTCGGTGGTCTGCACGGTATTGCGGATCGCCTTGCCGTCCTTCAGCCCGACGCCGCCGCCCTCGTTGAGCGCGAATTCGGCGTCGATCAGGTCGCGGTGGTTCTTCAGCAGCCACTGAATTCCGAGCGCGTTGGCGTCCAGGATCTCCTCGTCGGTCTCCAGCGCCAGGATGATGTCGCGATCCGGCTTGTAGCCCTCCTGCTTGTAGCGGATCATATTGGCGACGAAGGAAGCCGCCATGTGCTTGTCGTCGCTGGTGCCGCGCCCATAGTAATATCCGTCCTGCTCGACGAGCTTGAACGGATCGACCGACCAGTCCTCGCGCCTGGCCGGCACCACGTCGAGGTGCGCCAGCAGCAGGATCGGCTTGCGCGCGCCGGTGCCGCGCAGCCGCGCGACCAGATTGCCCTTGCGCGGCGCGGGCGAGAGCACTTGGACGTCGCCTTCCGCAAAGCCGCCGGCGCGCAGCCGCGCCGCCATCGCGTCGGCCGCCTGCTTGGTATCGCCGGTCGCGGTGGTGGTGTCGATCTCCACCAGTTCCTTGTAGATGTCGAAGGCGAGCTGCTGCCGCGGAGTCAGGGCTTCGGCGCGCAACGATGCGGGCGCGAGCACGGCCAGGGCTGCGATGGCAGCGACGCAAAGGCGGCCGCGCCGTACATGGCGGCAAGATTTTCGGAACATTTCGCTCTCCCTATTTGGCATCCTTGACGGCTGTGACTTCGATCTCGACCAGAAATCCGGGATTGGCAAGCGAGGCGACGCCGACCGTGGTCCGCGCCGGCAAATTGGGCTGGCTGCCGCCGAAGAACTGGGTGTAGCCTTCCATGAAGGCCCTGAAATCCATCGGCGCGCGGGCGTCATGGACCAGAAACACCTGCATCTTCACCACATCGCCCATGCCGAGCCCAAGACCTTCGAGGATGCCCTTGATCCGGTTGAGAACGCCGACGGTCTGCGTCTTGACGTCGCCATAGGCCTGCGGGCTCTGCGGGTCGGCGTCCTTGTTGACCACCGGCGGCACCTGGCCGCTGAGGTAATAGGTCGTGGCGGTGGATGGGACCTGCACGGCCAGCGCGATCGGGAAGGTCGAGTTGGGGATGGGATGGCGCACCACGTCGGCGCGGGCGGGGAGCGTGGTTGCGAGAAGAGCGGCGACAACGAACAACATTCCGGGCTTCATGTATTTCTCCGTCGTTTCATTTTCGTCATGGCCGGGCTTGTCCCGGCCATCCACGTCTTGCTTTCTTTGCGGCGGCAAAGACGTGGATGCCCGGTCCAAGGCCGGGCATGACGGACTTTTGTTCTACGGCCTTACCGCCTTCACATCCTCCGGCGCTACCGTGTCCTTAAAATCGTTGCCGAAATGCGTGCGCAGATAGTTCACCACCGCGGCAACCTGGTCGTCGCTCATCATCGCTGCGAATGCCGGCATCGCGCGCAGGCCTCGGACCACGACGTAGACCGGATAGCCGCCGGCTTCGAGATTCTTGTTGCCGGCAAGCGACGGATAGGTACCGGCGCCCGCCGCGCCCTGGCCGTCGGGCATGTGGCAGCCCTGACAGACATTGGCGTACAGCTGTTCGCCGCTTTGCTCGGTGAACCCAAAGAACGGGCTGAAATGCGCCGCGCTCTGAGCATGCGCTGCGACGGAGGACAGCATAAGCGCCAATGCAACCGCAAACACCCTCATGTCTTCACCACCCGCTCATGCAGCCGCGCGATAGCGTCGAGCGACGACAGGATGGCGCCCTCCTGCCATGCCGGAAGATACGAGGCGTGCTCGCCGGCCAGCACGATGCGGCCGTCGATCCGGCAGAGATTGTCGTAATGCGCTTGCCTTGCCTGCTCGGTCCAGTTGCCGGCGCAGCCCAGGGTGAAGGGCACGCGATGCCACGCCACCGAGATGCCGTTCTCGAATTCGGCCTTGTATTGCGGATGCAGGCTGGCGCCGAATTCGACCGCGCGCGCGATCCGCTCGGCCGGCGCCAGCGAGGTGAATTCATAGGCATTGGCGCCCTCGAACAGATAGGCGCCGAGCAGCACGGCGCGGCCTTTTGCGTTGAAGCCGGTGTTGGGATAGGCGATCTGGCGGATCGGCAGGTCGGTGTAACTGATGCCGCCATAGATCGCTTCGTCCTCTTCCCAGAAGCGGCGCTTGAACTGCAATCCGATCTTGACCGAGGACACATAGGGCACGGCGTCGATCGCGGCCTTCATCGGCGCGCCGACGTCGAGCGGAAGCTGGCTCAGGATCGAGAGCGGTATGGTGCACACGCACCACTCCGCCCTGGCTTGAAGCGGCGTCGCGGGATTCCTTGTATCGACGTAGCTCACGGTGACGCCGCCGCCATCCTGCCGGATCTGCGTCACCTTGGCATCGTAGCGAATAACATCGCCGACTTCGCGTGCAAAGGCCTTGCCGATCATGTCCATGCCGCCGACCGGCTGGAACATCGTGGTCTGGAATTCATGCAGCGCGAAATTCTGCAAATAACGCCACATCCGCGACTTCAGAATGTCCGACAGCGCAATCGGCTCGCCGGGCTTTGGCGCCGCATCCAATCCACCGCCGGGGTCCCTGGCAAAACCGCGAAACTCTGCGGAAATCAGGTTGGACTTGTAGCCATAATCCTTGTCCAGGGCGCCCCATGATTTGAGCGCCTGCAGCAAAATCTCCTTGTCTTCTTTCGAGACCGCGTCGTCGAGTCTGCCTTGATTGACGGCCTTGGCGAGCAACTCCGAAACCTGTCCCTGAAAGTCGGTTTTGATCTCGCGAATGCGCTGCGGCTTGCCACCGAATGCCTTCGACCCATGCAGCAGCGCGTTGTGATTGAGCTGGATGAACGGCTCCAGCGCCACATTCAGCCGCTTGCAGTAATCCAGCACGGCGTGGTGGTGATACGGGATCCGCCACGGCCCCGGATTGATGTAGAGGCCTTGTTCGAATTCGCAGCTCTGCTTGGCGCCGCCGAGTTCGGTGAAACTATCACCGCCGCGCAGGGTCCAGTTGCGGCCACCGGGCCGGCTGTTGAACTCCAGCACCTGGACCTTGTAGCCGGCCTTGCGCAATTCCAGCGCCGCGGTCATGCCGGCAAGGCCGGCACCGAGGATGAGAACCGACGCACCCTTCGGATCGCCTTCCAGTCTGATCGGTCCCTTGTATCCGGACCCGGATGCGAACCCCAGCGAGGTCATCGCGTGGTACATTGCAGCGCTGCCGGCCACCGCGCCGATCAGCGACAGCAGATCGCGGCGGCTCGGGTGACTTGCGGCTTCGCTGTGCATTGCTCCGCTCGATTGGACCGCCATGATTGGCGGCGAGCTTAGCGCAGTTTGCGTTATTCGGTCGAATCGAAATCGTGCTCGCTGGCATTGAGCATCGCGGCCAGCATGCGCAGGCCGGCATCGAGCTGATCCATTGCCGGAGCCGCCAGCGCCAACCGCACCGCGTTCGGCGCATGGCCAGGCGTGACGGCGAAGGTCGTCGACGGCGTCAGCGCAATGTCGCGCTTGGCCGCGGCGGTGACGAAGGCTTGCGAGCGCCAGTGCGCCGGCAGCGTCAACCATAGATGATAGGATTTTCCGCTGGTCTGGATTTCAAAACCGGCAAGACGGTCGGCCGCCAGTTTCTGCCGCGCGCGCGCATCGAGCCGCTTCAGCCGCGAAAGCTCGGCAACGGTGCCGTCGCCCATCATCCGTTGCGCCGCTGCAAACGCAAACCCGTGCGCGGTCCATCCCCCTGAACGTACCGCGGCCCTCACGCTTTCACGCAAGCGCTGGGGCGGCACGATGAAGCCAAGCGTCAGCCCGGGAGCGACTTTCTTGGAAAGACCATCGATGACGATGCAGGATTCCGGCGCCAGCGCGGCAAGCGGCGGCTCATCATCGAGGAAGCCGTAGACATTGTCCTCGATAACCGGGAGGTTGAGCTTTTCGACAACGCGCAGCAGATCCGCCCTGCGCGCCGCGGGCATGGTCATCCCCAAGGGATTCTGGATTGCCGGCTGAACGTAGATGGCGGAGAGATGCCCCTCACGGTGCGCCTTTTGCACCGAGTCAGGCCGCGCCCCATCTTCATCCATCGAAAGCGGCACCAGCGAAATACCAAGCCGCGCGGCGGCTCCCTTGATGAACGGATAGGTCAACGTCTCCACGCCGCAGCGGCCGCCGGTGGGAACGACCGCGGCGAGTGCTGCTGCGATGCTTTGCCGTCCGTTGCCGGTGAACACCAACTGCTCGGGCAACGGGGACCATGCGCCCTGCGCGAGATATGCGGCTGCGACCTGTCTTAACGCGGGCGTGCCGACGCTGGTCGCCTGCCGCAAGGCGGCATCGAGGGCGCCTGGTTTTTCCAGGCCGTCGAGGCTTTTTGCGATCAGGGCCGTCTGGTTGGGAAGCACCGGGAAATTGAACTCTAGATCGGTCCGGATGCCGCGCGGTTCGCCAGGCGTTGCAACGTCGCGCCTGGGGTCGGCGCAGATAAAAGTGCCCCTGCCGACCTCTCCGACGACAAGACCGCGGCGCAGCAGCTCCGCGTAGACCCGGCTCGCCGTCGAGACCGCGATCTTGCGCTCATAGGCGAAGTTGCGCTGCGGAGGCAGTCGATCGCCGGCCTTCCAGGTGCCGCCGGCGATTTCCTCGGCGATGGTGTCGGCCAGCTTCAAATATTCGGACTTTGCCATCTATTGCACCGAGATCAATGTTAATTGCACCGAGTTCAATGTTTAACTTGAACCGAGCTCATATCGGAGCATTATAGCCACGTCAACGAAATTGTACCGGAAAAACCTCCGGGCGAAGGCAGCGGCGCTCAGGCGTTTGCGGCGACGGCGTCGCATTGCCGCAAAGCAACCGATGGAGAAGTGAAAATGTCGGCAACCCTTTCAACGACGGTCCGGCCTGCGCCGACGAACAGTCCAGGCGCAGTTCTCCGGATTTTGAGCACCGGTTTTAAGGGCATTGCGCGCTTTTTCCTCCATCGCGCCGCTATTGCAACCCTTCGCGAGCTCGACGACCGCGCACTATCGGACATCGGGCTCACGCGTTCCCAGATCGAAGCGGCGGTCCAAGGCTTGGCGGTAGAATGCTTGATGACCGCTTCCGGCCAGAGGAGGATGTGATGATGAGCCCGGAGCTGACGGTTGTCACGATTCTGATCGCCTTTGCGGGCGTATTCCTGATCTGCTTCATGAAGGGCGCATTCGGCGGCGGATTCTCCATCGTCGGCATTCCGCTGCTGTCGATCGTCATGGATCCGGTCACCGCCGGCGGCCTTCTCGCGCCATTGTTCATCGCGATGGATCTGTTCGCGCTGCTCTACTGGAAGCCGTCGACGTGGTCGAAGCCCGACCTTGCGCTGCTGTTGCCCGGGCTGCTGGCCGGCATTGCGGCAGGCTATCTGCTGTTCCGTTTTCTTGACCACCGTGCGATCGCGATCGTGATGGCGGTCGTCACCCTGATCTTTGTCGGCCTGTGGTTTGTTCAGGGCGGCAACGTGGCGATCCAGCCGCGCTCCAAGCCGAAGGCGGTTGCCGCGGGCCTCAGCTCCGGGATTACCACCATGGTGGCGCATTCGGGTGGACCGCCGCTTGCGATGTATTTGCTGCCGCTCGGCCTCACCAAGGAAATCTACGCGGGAACGACCAGCCTGTTCTTCACGGTCGGCAACGCGACCAAGGCGGTACCATGGCTGCTGCTGGTACGGCCGACCGGCAATGTCTGGACGCTGATGGCGATCTGCCTGGCCGCCATTCCCGCCGGCGTCTGGCTCGGCTGGCGGCTTCAGGGAAGGCTCGACCAGCGCCAGATGTACCGGATCGTCTACGCGTTGCTGGTGGTGACGGCAGTGAAACTGTTGTGGGACGGCGTGTCCGGTTATCTCGCATGAATTTCCGCCGGCACGCACCTGATCCACGCCACCTCTCCCCGCAAGCGGGGAGAGGTGAAGAAAGCGCTTACTTCTTCACCTTGCTCGCATCCATCTTGATCGATGGGTCGAGCAGCTTGGTCGAAAACGCGCTCTCCACCGCGAACGGTTTTTCCATCCCGAGATAGGTCTGCACCAGTTCGTAGTCCTTTTGCATCCGGCCCGGATCGATCCAGCCCAGCGCCTTGCTGGTGGTGAAGTCGTCCGTCATCAGGAATTTGATGCGCTCCCACTGCCGCTCCTGGTTTTCCTTGTCGAGCCCCGAGACCTGGTCGAGCAGCGCCTTCAGGCACGGCGCGACCTCGGCGACGCAGGCGGCGAACGCCTTCTGGCTGATGCGTACGAAATCTTCCGCAAGCTTCGGGTTCTTCGCCAGATAGGCGCCGTTGACGATCAGCGAGTTGCCGTAGGGATTGAGGCCGATGTCCTTCCAGTTGACGTAGCCGAGGTCGTTGCCGAACTCGATCACCTTGAGATCGTGCTCATTATAGAAGTCGCTGATGATATCGACGGTGTGGCTCTTCAGCGCCGCGATCTTCGCGGTTGGGCCGACATTGACGAAATTCACCGAATCCGGCGCGATGCCGGCGGCTTTTGCGAAGGCCGGCCACATCACCCGCGAGGCGTCCCCGGGTGGATTGCCTATTTTGTGGCCGGGAAAAGTTTTAGCGCCGTCGACGCCATAGCTCTTCAGCCAGTAAAAAGTTTGTCCGGTGTTGGCGTAGATGCTCATCAGCGCCAACACGTCGGCGCCCTTGCTGCGCGCCACCAGCATTGTCGCCAGATCCGCGATGCCGAACGGCGAGCCGCCGGAACCGACCTTCAGCGAGGAGACGCCGGAGCCCTTGCCGACCTCGATGGTGAGATCGATGCCGGCCTTCTCGTACCAGCCCTGGGCCTTGGCGTAATAGAACGGCGAATGATCGGCGGTCGGCGTCCAGTTCAGGATCAGGTTGACGGATTCGGCGGCGGAGGAAGCGGCGGCAGGCAGCAAAAACGCGAGGGCCAGCCCGGCAACCTTGAAATTTCGCATGCTGTTTCACCCACTGGTTTGCGACGGATGGCGCGCTTGTCGTCGAGCGCCGGCTTGTTTACCAATGCAACAAGGGACAACCGAATTGTCAACCGGTCGGCAGACGTGAAGCAGGAAAACCGCAGTGCCCGGTGACGGAATGCGCTCAGCAAAAACCTTCACGATCATCCTGGTCGTGCATCTTGCAGTGATCGTGCTGTGGCAGATTCTGGTCGATGCCTTTGCGGTTCCGAAGTTCATCTTGCCCTCGCCGCTCGCCACCGTCGCCACGCTGAGCTCGGCGAAATACGCGTGGTTGTCCAACCTCGCCGTGACGGCCGTCGAAATCCTCGGCGGCTTCGCGCTCGGCGCCCTGGTCGGCGTGACGCTGGCGGTGCTGTTCTGCTGGTCGCCGCTGGTAAGCCTGCTGCTGCTTCCGCTGTTCGTCACGCTGAACATGATCCCCAAGGTGGCGCTCGGTCCGCTGTTCATCGTCTGGTTTTCCTATGGCATCTTTCCGAACATCCTGATCGCGTTCTCGATCTGCTTTTTCCCGATCCTGCTGACCACGGCGAGGGGCCTGAGCGAGGTCGAGCCGGACCTGCTCGACCTCGTCAAATCGCTGCGCGGTTCGCGCTGGACCCTGTTCCGCAAGATACAGTTGCCGGGTTCGCTGCCTTACGTATTTTCCGGCATGAAGGTCGGCGCTATCCTCGCAGTCGCCGGCGCCATCGTCGGCGAGTTCATCGCCTCCGAACGCGGGCTCGGCTATCTGATGATCCAGGTCCAGTCGTCGCTCGATACGCCGGCCATGGTGATGGCGGTGGTGCTGCTGACGCTGCTCGGGGTGACGCTGTACGGAATGGTGCTTGGCCTCGAACGGCTGTTCGTGGTCCGCGACGTGCGGCTGCAACAATAAGATGGAACCACCCATGCTGCTGACACGCGACACTTTGCCGGACACCATCGCCGACGTCGCAGCGCTGGACGAGCTGCTGTGCCGACCCAGCCAGCCGCTGATCGACGACCTCGCCAAGGTCGACGGCGACATCATGATATTGGGCGTCGCCGGAAAAATGGGGCCGACGCTGGCGGGGCTCGCCAAAGCCGCCTTGCCCGATCGCCGCATCATCGGCGTCGCGCGGTTCAGCGAGCCGAGCGTGAAGGATTGGCTTAAGGCGCGGGGCATCGAGACCATCCATTGCGATCTGCTCGACGAGGCGGCGCTGCGCGGCTTGCCGAAAGTGTCGAACATCGTGTTCATGGCCGGCCGCAAATTCGGCGCCGAGGGCGACCTGTCGCTGACCTGGGCGATGAATGCGCATGTGCCGGCGCTGGTGGCGCAGGCATTTTCGCGATCCCGCATCGTCGCGTTCTCGACCGGCTGCGTCTATCCGTTCGTTGAGGTAGACGGCAAGGGCGCCGACGAAAGTCTGGCGCCCAATCCGCCCGGCGAATACGCGCAATCCTGCGTCGGCCGCGAGCGCATGTTCGAATATTTTTCGAAGCGGTGTTCGACGCCCGGGCGGCTGTTCCGGCTGAACTACGCCATCGACATGCGCTACGGCGTGCTGCACGACATCGCGAGCAAGATCCTCACCGGCACGCCGATCGACGTCAGCCTCGGCCATGTCAATTTCATCTGGCAGGGCGATGCCGCAGCCCAAGCGCTGCGCTGCCTTGCGCATTGCGAGACACCGACCTCGCCGATCAATGTCAGCGGCCACGAGATTTTGGCGGTGCGCGACCTCGCCGAGAAACTGGGTAGGTTGCTCAAACGTGATCCGGTCATCGTCGGCAGCGAGCAGCCGACGGCGTGGCTGACCGACACGTCGCAGGCGGTGAAATTGTTCGGGCTGCCCATCGTCGATACGGAGCGGTTGATCCGCTGGACCGCGGACTGGGTCGCACGGGCGATGCCGAGCCTCGGCAAGCCGACCAAATACGAGGTGCGCGATGGGCGCTATTGAGCATCTCGCCATCGAAACGCTCGGCGCGGATGATGCGCGCGCCGGATTGGCGTTATCCGAAGAAGCGCACTGGAACCAGAACGAGGCCGACTGGCGGTTTTTTCTCACGCGCGGAACCGTGTTCGGCATCCGCGACGGCGATACCCGCCTGATCGCCACCGCGGCGCTGCTGCCCTACACATCAAGCAACGCATGGATCAGCATGGTGCTGGTCACCCAAAGCTGGCGCCGCCGCGGCCTTGCGACAAAGCTGCTCGACGCCTGTCTCGAGGCCGCAGCGAAACGCGGGCTCACGACATGGCTGGATGCGACGCCCGCCGGCGCCACGGTGTATGGTCCGCTGGGATTTACGCCGACGCTGGAGCTGCGCCGATTGCGCCTAGCGGCTTCGGCGGCGCGGACGGCGCCAAAACTCGCGTCGGACAGTAATCTCGACGAGATGATTGCGCGCGATCGTCGTGCGATGGGTTTTGACCGCAGCGCCTTGCTGCGCGAGCTCGGCGGACGCCGCGGGGCGCAGCTGAACTCGCAAGGCAGCGCGATGGCCCTGATCCGCGACGGCCGCACGGCACGGCACATCGGACCGCTGTTTGCCTACGATATGGGTTCGGCCACCGCGCTGATCGAAACGATCGCGCAATCCGAAACACGTCCGATCCTGGCCGATGTCGTGAACGAACATGTCGAATTTATCAAGAATCTCACCGACTCCGGCTGGACGATCGAACGGCCATTTCAGCGGATGCGCTTCGGCCGCGCGGCAACTCAAAACGCGGCGCCGCCGTTCGCCGTCGCCGGGCCGGAATATGGATAGTGACCCATGCACCACAGTGAAATGAACCCAGAGGTGCGGCGCCTTATCGCGCAAGGTACGGTGCTTCCGGCGCATCCATTGGCGCTCAATGCCGATCGCACGCTCGATATAGCGCACCAGCGCGCGCTGACGCGCTATTACATCGACGCCGGCGCCGGCGGGCTTGCGGTCGGCGTCCACACCACGCAATTCGCGATCCGCGATGTCGGGCTGTACAGGCCCGTACTGGAGCTCGCCGCCGAAATCGCGGCAGCATGGACGAAACGACCGCTGGCGATGGTGGCCGGGCTGGTCGGCCCGACCAACCAGGCGATCGCCGAGGCAAAAATCGCGCGCGGCATCGGCTATCACGCCGGGCTGCTCAGCCTCGCCGCATTGAAATCCGCCTCCGAGGCTGAGATCGTCACGCATTGCGAGAGAGTAGCGCGGGAAATTCCGCTGGTCGGTTTCTATCTGCAGCCGGCGGTCGGCGGCGTGATCCTGAGCGCGGATTTCTGGCGGCGTTTTGCCGCGATCGACAACGTCATCGCCATCAAGATCGCGCCGTTCAACCGCTATCGCACCCTCGACGTGCTGCGTGGCGTCGCTGCCGCGAACGCGCTCGACCGCATCACGCTCTACACCGGCAATGACGATCACATCCTGCTCGACTTGACGCTGCCGTTTGATCTGCGCGACAAGGGCGTCACCACCCGCGTCCACATTCGCGGCGGATTGCTTGGACATTGGTCGGTGTGGACCGCGAGCGCGATAAAACAATTTGAAATGTGCCGGGCCGCGCGCGGCAAAGAAAACCTGCCTGCCGACTTGCTGGCGCTCGATGCGCGCGTCACCGACTGCAACAGCGCCTTCTTCGACGTCGCCAATAATTTCCACGGCTGCATCGCGGGCTGCCACGAGATCCTGCGGCGGCAGGGACTGATGCAAGGCATCTGGTGTCTCGATCCGGCTGAAGGCCTGAGCCCCGGTCAGATAGAAGAAATCGACCGCGTCTGCCGCGAGCATGCGGACCTTGCCGACGACGCCTTTGTCGCCGCGAACTTGCAGAAATGGCTTTCATGACGGATGGGCCCTTCATCCGCCTGCGCGGCGTCCGCAAGGTCTATCGCGCGCACGGCCAGGAGTTTTTGGCGGTGTCCGACGTCACCATGGATGTAAAAGAAGGCGAATTGATCTCGCTGGTCGGCCCGTCCGGCTGCGGCAAGACCACGGTGCTGAAGATTCTTGCCGGACTCCATAGGGCCGACGGCGGCACCGTCCAAATCGGCAATGCGACGACGCCATTTGATCCTGCGCGCGATGTTGGCATGGTATTCCAGCAGGCACTGCTGCTCAAATGGCGTACCATTCTCGACAACGTCTTGCTGCCCGCGGAAATCGTCGGCCTGCCGGTTAAGCCGGCGCGGGCGCGGGCGCGCGACCTGCTCAATCTCGTCGGGCTTGCCGGCCATGAAGACAAATATCCGCAGCAGCTTTCGGGCGGCATGCAGCAGCGCACCGCGATCGCGCGCGCGTTCATCCACGATCCGAAACTGATCCTGATGGACGAACCGTTCGGCGCGCTGGATGCGCTCACCCGCGAGCAGATGAACCTCGAAATGCTGCGAATCTGGCGCGAGAGCGGCAAGACCATCATCTTCGTCACCCACTCGATCCAGGAGGCGGTGTTCCTCGGCTCGCATTGCGCGGTGCTGACCGCGGGTCCGGCGCGGATGGCCGAGTATTTCCCGATTTGCCTGCCGTTTCCCCGCGCGCTGCCAATCAAGACCACCGATGAGTTCGGCGCCTATGCAAGGCGGATCTATGCGAGTCTCGGGCTTGGGGCTGCAGCTTTGTAGCCAAGCCGTCATGCCCGGGCTTGTCCCGGGCATCCACGTCTTATCGGCATCTCAGCAAGAAAGACGTGGATGGCCGGGACAAGCCCGGCCATGACGAGAAGGAATAGTTTGCTCGATTTTGGCGAACGGCTGATTTCGGATATGGTTCGCCATCCGAGGAAACGCACCCATGTACAATCCGCCCGGCGTCACGACATCGCCCCACTATCCCATCCCCGAGCAAATGAAAGCCTGGGTGCTCGGCGATCCGGACCAGCTTCACCTGCGCGAGAAGCCGGTGCCGGTGCCGAACCGCGCCGAAGTCCTGGTTCGCATCGATGCGGTTGCGATCTGCGCCACCGACCTCGAGATCATCCACTCGGGGTCGCCGGCGAAAATTCTGGGCGGCCTGCCCTTCAACAAGAATTTCACGCCCGGCCATGAATATATGGGAACCGTGGTCGCCCTCGGACCCAGCGTCGACGAGTTCGCCATCGGCGAGCGCATCAGCGTGGAGATCCACCTCGGCTGCGGCCAGTGCAAGCGTTGCCGGCAGGGCATGTACACCTCGTGTTTGAACTACGGCGAGCCCGGCAAGGGCCACCGCGCCAACGGATTCACCACCGACGGCGGTTTTGCCGAATACGCGATCAATCATATCAACACGCTGGCGCGGGTGCCGGACAGCATGAGCGATGCGGAAGCGACGCTTGTCGTCACCGCGGGAACATCGATGTATGGCCTGACCGAACTCGGCGGGCTGGTTGCAGGCGAAAGCGTCGTGGTGATCGGCCCCGGCCCGATCGGCCTGCTCGCGGTGGCGGTCGCAAAGGCGCTCGGAGCCAGTCCCGTGATCCTGACGGGCACGCGCGATGCGCGGCTGGCGATCGGAAAGCAGCTCGGCGCCGACCGCGTCATCAATGTCGCGCGCGAGGACGCGGTCGAGATCGTCAAGCAGCTCACTGGCGGCATCGGCGCCGACTATGTGGTCGAATGCGCCGGCACGGAGACCACCATCAACGACGCCATCCACATGACCAATCGCGGTGGAAAGATCTGCCTTGCCGCCTTCCCGCACGACCCGGTGACGATGGATCTGGCGCATCTGGTCAAGAACAATATCTATGCCTACGGCATTCGGGGCGAAGGCCGCAGCGCTACGCGCCGGGCGATGGCGCTGATGGCGGAAAAACGCTTCGACGCCGGCAAAATCCATACCCATACCTTTGCGCTGGCCGACCTGCCGACCGCGTTGCGCTACGCCCGCGATCGGGTGGACGACGCCATCAAGGTGGTGGTCACCACCCGCGACGCTGCTGCGCTGAGCAGCGCGGCCGAGTAAAATAACCGTCACGAAAAACTCCGCCGTCATCCTGAGGTGCTCGCCGTCCTTCACGGCGAGCCTCGAAGGATGGCCGCACGCGCCGGTGCTCGCGGCCATCCTTCGAGGAGCCGCGCAAGATGCGCGGCTCCTCAGGATGACGGGTGAGCTGCGGGCGGAGGGCGAAAAGCCCATCAGCGACGGCTTTCGGATGCCAATTTGATAACGGATTGGCGCACCTTTCGACGCCGCCAGTAACAGCCCTTTAAGCAAATTCTGCTTGGGTTCGCGGCACGCTTGAATCGCCGTGAACCCTGTCCTGCGTCCTTCACGAACGGCATGTGAGCGCCCCTTCTCGCACACGCTCCAGGCCCCGGCTCATGATCAACCCCTCGCATAATCCCAATCGCAGCCTGGTTCAACTGTTCTGCCTGTCCCTGAGCGGCTTGCTGGTCCTCTACTCTGCGATCGCGGTCTACGACCTTGTTACCCGCGAGAGCGCCAGCGCGGCCGAGCTTGCTACCAGCGTGGTCCGGATCGCGCTCGGGCTGCTGGCGCTGGGCGTGCTGTTCGGCTGGGGCTGGTTCGCCGGGCCGCTGCAACGCAAGGTCGGGGTGATGGGCGCCGTGTTCGAAGCCGACTATGCCGGTCTCAGCACCAAGACCAGGATCCGGTTGATCGTACTGGTCACGATGCTCAGCCTGCTGCTCGAACTGGTGTTGATCCGCTGGCTTGCCTCGGTATTCCCGGTCTATTCGTTCTACAAGAATTTCACCATGCTGGCCTGCTTCCTCGGGCTCGGCGCGGGTTACGCGGTTGCCGAACGTCAGCCTTGCGCGCCCACACTGGTGTTGCCGATGCTGGCGCTGTTCGTCGGCGTCATCACGCTGCTGCGCTACGACACCGGCGCGCTGTACCTGATCTTCTCGGTCGGGTGGCTCAGCATCTTCGACCTGCCGGTCTACTTCCTGCTCGGCGCGAGTTTTATTGTCTGTGCCTGCATCTGCTACCCGATCGGCCAGCTTTGCGGAAAATTGCTGCATAGTTCTAATTCGTTAAACGCCTATGGACTCAATTTGTTCGGCAGCGTGCTCGGGGTCATCGCGCTGTTCGTGATGAGCCTGTACTGGCTGCCGCCGGTGATCTGGTTCGCCTTGACCGGCGGCATCATGCTGCTGTTCGTGCTGTCGCGCGACGACTTCATGCCGGTCGGGATCGCAAGCTTTTGCGTGCTGCTCGCCATCCTGGCCTGGCCGGTGCAGCCCGAGACGCAGCGGATCTATTCGCCGTACCAGCTGCTGGAGCGCACCGCAAAACCCGATGGCCTGATGCAGATCCTGTCCGGCGGCAGCTACTATCAGAAGGTCTATAATTTTGCGGATAACAGGCGCGCAGCCGAGTCCGCAGAGGATCGCTATGTCCGCGCCTATTACGAGTTTCCGTACAATTTCAAGAAGACGCCTGGCCGCGTCGCCATTGTCGGCTCCGGCAGCGGCAACGACGTGGCAACCGCGTTGCGGATGGGAGCTGACCACGTCGATGCCATCGAGATCGATCCGGCAATCGCGTTCCTCGGCACAAAATATCATCCCGAGCGGCCGTATGACGATCCCCGCGTCACCCTCTCGATCAACGATGCGCGCAACTTCTTCCGCACCGCAGATGCGAAATACGACCTGATCGTCTACGGCGTGCTGGATTCGCATACCGCGCTGAGCCACGCATCCAACCTGCGCGTCGACTCTTACGTGTATACCCGCGAGGGTATCGCCGAGGCGTTCCGGCTGCTCAAGCCGGACGGCGTGCTGTCGATCTCATTCACGCTGGTCAACGACGCGCTCGGGTTCAAGCTGTCGAAGATTCTGAGCGAGTTGCCAGGCGCGGGCAAGCCGCTGGCGGTGCGGGTCGGCTATGACAATGCGCTGACCACCGCGTTCATCGCCAAACGCGGCAAGGATGTGACCATGCCGGAAGCGAACGCTCTCGCGTCGCTCGGTTTTAGCAACGTCTCCGACCATTTTGCGCAACCCTATCCGGAGTCCGCGATTCCGACCGACGACTGGCCGTTCTTCTACATGGTCGAGCGCGCCTATCCGTTCACCTACATGATCGCGCTCGGGATCATCCTCTTGCTCAGCTATTTCTTCGTGCGCCGGACCATCGGCTTTACCGATCCGATCGACCGCAGCTATCTGCCGTTCTTCTTCCTCGGTTCCGGCTTCATGCTGGTGGAGACCAAGGCAATCACCGAGCTCGGCCTGCATCTCGGCGGGACCTGGATCGTCATCGCGGCCGCCATCACGCTGGTGCTGGTGATGGCATTTTTGGCCAACCTGATCGTGACGCGGACCCAGATCAGGCTGGCCGGACCTGCCTATGCCGGATTGTTGTTGAGCCTGTTGATTGGCTACGGCTTTGCGGTAAGCCACGGCCAGTGGGCCTTCGGGCCGCCCTGGATGCAACTGGCGCTAAGCTGTGTCGTGCTGACCATCCCGCTGTTCTTCGCCGGCATCATCTTCTCCAGCCTGATCGGTGAGGGCCGGATCAACATCTCCACCGCGTTCGCCTACAATCTGATGGGCGCGCTGTTCGGCGGGGTGATGGAATACAATTCGATGTATTTCGGATTTGCGTTCCTGTATCTGCTCGCGCTGGGATTTTATGGGCTGGCATGGGCGTTTTCGTCGAAATCCGCCTCGCCCGTCCGGGCCGCGGCGTTCAGCAGCCCTGCGGAGTAAGACCGCCCGCAGGCGCTCTCAATCCGCGGTCCAACCGCCATCGACGACCAGCGACGATCCGGTCATCAGTGCGGACGCCTCGCTTGCCAGGAACACCACGGCGCCCATCAGGTCCTCGACCGTGCCGAGCCGGCCGAGCTTTATCTTCGACAGCACGCTTTCGCGGAACGCGGCGTTTTCGAAAAACGGCTTTGTCAGCGGCGTCTCGATGAAGGTCGGCGCGATCGTATTGACGCGGATGCCATGCGGCGCGAGGTCGATCGCCATCGCCCTGGAAAATCCCTCCATCGCCCATTTCGACGCGCAATACAGCGAACGGTTGGCGCCGCCGACGTGGCCCATCTGCGAGGACATGTTGATGATGGAACCCTTCACGCCGGCGGCGATCATGCGGCGCGCTACCGCTTGCGCGGCGAAGAACGCCGCGCGCACGTTCAGGCCCATCACATGGTCGAAATCCTCCACCGGGACGGCGGTGAACGGATTGGGCCGGTTGGTGCCGGCATTGTTGACAAAGATGCTGTACGGTTCGGCCGCGTCGATCGCATCGGCAAAGGCCGGCAGGTCGGTAACGTCAAGCGTCAGCCAGTCCGCTTCACAGCCCGCGGCGCGGAGCGCGGCGGCCCCCTGCTCGATTTCGCTTGTGGTACGGGCGCACAGCGTGACATGGGCGCCGGCATCGGCCAAAGCCGCGGCGGCCGCCGCACCAATGCCCCGGCCGGCGCCGGTTACCAGCGCGCGGCGGCCGTCAAGACGGAACGACGGCGTCTTGGGGATCGGAGACGCGGTCATTCTGCGGCGCTTGCAAAAGGAATGTTGCGACCGCCGTAGCGGCGAACGCGGATATTGGCCTGCTCGGCATGTCCGGCGAATCCTTCCAGCATGCATAGCCGCGAGCAGTATTCGCCGATCATGGCGGAAGCCTGGTCGGTCAGCACCCGCTGATAGGTCACGGTTTTGAGGAATTTGCCGACCCAGAGGCCGCCGGTATAACGCGCGGCCTTCATGGTCGGCAGCGTGTGATTGGTACCGATCACCTTGTCGCCATAGGCCACATTGGTTCGCGGCCCGAGGAACAGCGCGCCGTAATTCGTCATTCTTCTTAGAAAGTAATCCGGATCGCGCGTCATCACCTGCACATGCTCCGAGGCGATCCTGTCGGCCTCCCGCACCATCTCGTCTTCATCGTCGCAAACGATCACCTCGCCGTAGTCTTCCCAGGCCTTCGCGGCGATCGCCGCGGTGGGAAGGATTTTCAAGAGCCGCTCGACTTCCGCCATGGTGTCGCGAGCGAGCCGCTCGGAATTGGTCAGCAGGATCGCCGGCGAGTTCGGCCCATGTTCGGCTTGCCCGAGCAGGTCGGTGGCGCACATCTCGCCGTCGACCGTCTCGTCGGCGATGACGAGCGTTTCGGTTGGGCCGGCGAACAGGTCGATGCCGACGCGGCCGAACAACTGCCGCTTCGCCTCCGCCACGAAGGCATTGCCGGGCCCGACCAGCATATCGACCTTCTCGAAACTTTCGGTGCCCAGCGCCATGGCCCCGACCGCCTGGATGCCGCCGAGACAATAGACCACGTCGGCGCCCGCCAGATGCTGCGCGGCCACGATCGCCGGCGCCGGCTTGCCCTGATAGGGTGGCGCGCAGGTCACGATGCGGTCCACGCCGGCGACCTTGGCGGTGATGACCGACATATGCGCCGAGGCCAGCAACGGGTATTTTCCACCGGGCACATAGCAGCCTACTGAATTGACCGGAATGTGCTTGTGGCCAAGCACCACGCCGGGCAGCGTCTCGACCTCGACGTCGTGCATCGATTCCCGTTGATGCTGCGCGAAGTTACGCACCTGTTCCTGCGCGAACCTGATGTCGTCGAGATTGCGCCCCGACAGTTGCGACAGGCAGTCCTTGATCTCGGCGTCGGTCAACCGGAAATCGCCGCGATCCCAGCGATCGAACTTGATCGACAGTTCGCGGATCGCAGCATCCCCGCGCTTTTCGATATCGGCCAGAATCGCTTCCACCGTGGCGCGGACTTTTGAATCATCCTGCGCACGCTGCGCGGCATCGCGGCCGCGCTTGAGAACTTTTGCCATCGGGGGTCTCCTTAGCTTTTTATTTAAAGGCCTGCGCTCACGCCACCCCGCCAAGATACAGCCGCTTGACGATATCGTTGCCGCGCAATTCGTCCACCGAATCCGCGGCGACCACGATCTCGCCGTGGACGATGATGTAGCCGCGGTTTGCAATCCGGATCGCCTGGTTGAAATTCTGCTCGGCCATCAGCACGGTGAGGCCGAGGTGCCGGTTGAGCTCGCCGATCTTGGCGATGGTCTGCGACACCAGCAGCGGCGACAGGCCGACCGACGGCTCATCGATCAACAACAGGCGAGGCGAGGACATCAGCGCGCGGGCGATTGCCAGCATCTGCTGCTGGCCGCCTGACATGGTGCCGGCGAGCTGGTTCTGCAGCCCCTTCAGCGCCGGAAATGTTTCGAAGGAGAGTGCCAGATTATGGTCGATGTTTTGCCGGGCGGCCTTGCGGAAGGCCCCCAGCATCAGGTTTTCCTTGACGGTGAGCCTCGGAAACAGCCGCCGCCCCTCGGGCACCAGCGCCACGCCGAGATCGACGATGGCTTCCGCCGACAGCCTGGTCAGGTCGTGCGCCGTGCCGTCGATGGTCAGCGACATGCTGCCACGCGTCGGCCGGACCAGGCCGGCGACGCATTTCATCAGCGTGCTCTTGCCGTTGCCGTTGGTGCCGAGCAGAGCGACGGTCTCGCCGGCCTCGACATGCAGCGAGACGGCGCGCAGCGCCTTCACGGCGCCGTAACCCGCATCGAGACCGCTGATGGCGAGGCTAAGTGCCAAGATAGGCCTCCTGCACGCGCCGGTCCGCCATGACCTCGGCCGGAGTGCCGAGGGCGATGATCTTGCCGGCATCGAGACACATCACGCGGTCCGAAAACCGCATCACCGCCTGCATGATATGCTCGATCATGATGATGGTGATGTCCTCGCGCGCCAGACTCATCAACAGGTCGAGCACCTCGTCGACTTCCGAACTGGACAGCCCCGCCATCGCCTCGTCGGAAATCAGCAGCTTCGGGTGCGTCGCCATCGCGCGGGCAAGCTCCATCTTGCGCAATTCCACCTGGCTGAGCTTGGTCGCCGGCACGTTGGCCTTCGATTCGAGACCCATCCGGGTCAGGATCGACATCATGGTGTCGCGCCGGAGGGACTCGGAAACCAGTTCATGCGCCGCGAAATCAAGGGCGACCATCAGGTTTTCCGCAACCGTCATGCTTCGAAACGGCCGCGGGATCTGGAAACTGCGGGCAATGCCGCGGCGCGTGCGGGTATGCGGAGCAAGCCGGGTGATGTCCTCATCGCGGAACAGAACGGTGCCGGGCTCGGTGCGGAACGCGCCGGAAATGCAGTTGATCAGCGTGGTCTTGCCGGAACCGTTCGGGCCGATCAGGCCAAAACGCTCGCCCGCAGAAATCTCGACAGTGACGTTGTCGAGCGCGGTAAAACCGCCGAACCGCTTGGTCAGCGCCGAGATCCGCAGCAAGGGAGGCTGGGTCTGGACGGCAGTCATGCGCCGCCCCCGCTGCGATGGCCGCGAAGTTTCCGGATCAGCCCGATGATGCCCTCCGGCGCTCCCACCACGAACAGCACCAGCATCACGCCGAGGATCAGCACGTTCACTTCCGAGGAGATGGTGACGGTGAGCAATTGCTGCGTGGTGCCGAGCAGGATCGCGCCGATCACCGGGCCCGCCCAATGCGCGGTGCCGCCGATCAGCGACATCGCGAGCACCGAGACCGAGTAGTTCAGATTGAACGCGGACGACGGATCGGCGTATTGCAGGTACATCGCCGCGGGCGCGCCGGCCGCGCACATCAGCGCGCCGGAGACGACGCAGGCCGTGAGCTTCAGCCGCAGCGTCGGCACGCCGGTGCATTCCGCGGCAAGTTCGTCGTCCCGGAGCGCCTGCAGGCCGCGGCCGATCCATGAATTATGGATGTAGCGCGAGATCGCGATCGCCAGCACCACCAGCAGCGCCTGCACGAAAAACAGCATCTGCACATAGTTGGGAAACGGCTCGGTCACCGCCGGCCGCTGGATCTGAATGCCGGCCGCGCCGCCGACATATCGCCAGTTGGTGATCGTGGTTTCAATGACGATGGTCAGCGCAATGGTCGCGATCGAGAAGAAGATGCCCTGCATGCGCAAAGTCAAAAGGCCGAGCGCAAACCCCATCAACGCGCCGATGGCAGCTGCGACCGCGATCTGCACCGGCAGCGGTGCGCCAAACGCCTTGACCAGGAAGACAGCGGTGTAGACGCCGATGCCGAAAAACGCGCTGGTGCCGAAATTCACGTAGCCGGCATAACCGCCGAGGATGCTCCATGCGACGGCGAGCACCATGAACTGCAGGATCACGTAAGCTGCGAAGAAAGGATACTGGTTGGTGACAATCTGCGTCATCAGCAAGCAGACGGCGAGAAACAGCACCGCCCCGCACCAGAAAAAGAGAGCGTTGCGCCTCATGATCGCCTGCCGAACAGGCCCTGCGGCCGGACCGCGAGAACGGCAAGCAGCATCCCGAACGAAATGGCCGGCGCCCAGGAGGCGCCGAACAGCGTCAGGACGACGGTTTCGGCGACACCCAGGACGATGCCGGCGACCAGCGTGCCGGTCATGCTGCCAAGCCCCGCCATCACCACCACGCAGAATGTCCGCCCGATATAGGTGCGGTCGAGTGTCGGCTCGACGGGAGCCACGATAATCAGCAAGGCACCCGCGATTCCGAGCACCGCCGTCGCGATGCCGAACGCCCATTGCTTGATTCGGATCGGGTTGGCACCCATCAGCCGCAGCGCCTCCTGGTCCTGGGCGACCGCGCGGATCGCGCGCCCCAAGAAGGTCTTGGACAAATACAGCGTCAGCAGGACGGTCAGCGCGGCCGCGACTGCGAACGCAACGACCAGCCGGAACGGAATCCGCATGTCGCCGATCCGCCAGGCCTTGCCGACATAGTCCGCGGTGATCGAGCGCTGGTCGACACCGAACTGCAGGATGATCAGCACTTCGATGATGAATGCGATTCCGAAGAAGAACGCGATGCCGCGCACGCCGGCGTCGCTGCCGCGCCTTTCGAAGGTTTCGTAATACAGCCGATAGGCGGCGAGACCGAACAGGAAGAACAGCGGCGTGATCAGCAGCCCCGCCAGCAGCGGATCGATCCCGTAGTGCTCGTTCAGGAAGAACACCGCGTAGGACGCCAGCACCAGAAAGGCCGGATGCGCGACATGGGGGACGTCCAGCAGGCCGAACGCGACCGACAATCCGAGACTGACCGCCGCATAGAAGCAGCCGAGCAGCACGCCGATCGTCACCGCATCGAGCAGCAGGTCAAATGAAAACAAGTGAGGTCCCCCTTGACCCGCTCTTTACGCCCGTCGCTGTGGCTCGTACATGCCTACTCGACTCTCGCGGGCCACCAACACCGCCGTCATCCTGAGGTGCTCGCCCTCTTGGGCGAGCCTCGAAGGATAGGCCACGAGCACCGGTGTCCGTGGCCATCCTTCGAGACGCCGCGCAAGGGCGCGGCTCCTCAGGATGACGGCTGAGTGTGTGGCTACTTCCGCGCGGCCTCGAACGGACTGACGAGATCGCCGGATTTCAGTTTCTCCGGAAACAGGATCACCTGCTTGCCGGGCTGGCGGAACTGCTCGATGTTCTTGTCCACGATGCCGCGGAACTGGGCCTGCAACACCGCATTTTCCTTGCGTTCGCCGTCGGGCCCAAACGACATCGGCCCGACGATGGTCTTGACCTCGTTTGCATGCAGGTATCTTGCGATCGCCTTCTGGTCCAGCGACCCGACCGCCTTGACCGCCGCCTCGACAAGCTGGCCGCTGGCGTAGCCGAACGGCGCGAGGTAGTAGCCGAGCGGATCGACCTTGGCTTCGATCGCGCGCTTGGTATATTTGTCGAAGAACTCCTTGGTGCCGTCGAAATACATGCTCTTTTCCGGCAGCCATGAATTGTAGTTGACGACGCCGTTGAGCAGCGAGCCCATATTCTCCATCACCGCGCCGAACTGCAGGCCGACCATGCCGCCGCCGAAAACCTTGACGTTGTCGCCGATCCCGATCTCGTTGACGGCGCGCAGGATGCCGGCCGAATCCGGCGGGTACGACGAGACATAAACCACGTCGGGCTTTGCCGCCTTCAGCGCGCGAATGATGCTTGAGAATTCCACCGTATTGGGCGGATAGGCCTGATCGAACACAACCGGCATGCCGCGCTTCTTTGCGACGTCGCGCGCGATCACCACCAGATTCTGAGCGAATTCCTGGTCCGCTGACAGAAACGCGACACTCTTGGCGCCGGCCTTCTGGGCGATATCGAGGAACGAATCCGGCCAGCTGTCGGGCGGGCCCCACGGCGCATTGTTGAACCACATGTCGTGCTGGACCTTGCTGTTGACCTGGAACGAGAAGTTCCCGATCAAGAGCAGGCCGCGCTGCTTGACCAGCGGCATGATCGGCGCCGTCGGCACGGTCGCGTAAGGCGCAAACAGCAGGTCGACCTTGTCGACATCCAGCAGCTTCGAGTAGATCGCGGGCGTTTCCGACGCGCTTGATTTGTCGTCATAGACGACAAGCTCGACCTTGCGGCCAAGCAGGCCTCCCTTGTCGTTGACGTCGTCGCGCCAGATCTCGATGCCGAGCAGCGACGCCTTGCCGCCGCCCGCGAGACCGCCGGTCAGCGGCATGCTCATGCCGATCTTGATCGGCGGCTGTTGAGCGGCAGCGCTCGAGACCAGCCCAAGCGTTGCGACGGCAATCGTTGCGCCGAGAAGTGTCCTGCGTTTCAATTGATCCTCCCTCTATGTCTCGTTTTTGATCGCATATTGGATGAAGCCTATCAAATTCGCCCCAATGCTGTCAGTACGACTTGTGGCGTCAGCGGGATTTCCGTGATGATTGCGCCAAACGGCCGCAGCGCATCATTGACCGCGTTCGCCACCGCCGCAGCCGCCCCCGCCGTGCCGGCCTCGCCGGCGCCCTTGGCGCCCAGTTCCGTCTCCGAGGTCGGCGACACCGCGTGGCCAACATCGATATCCGGCATTTCGCCGGACATCGGCACCAGGTAATCGGCCATATTGGCGTTGGTGAGCTGGCCGCGCTCGTCGTAAATGCATTTTTCGAACAGCGCGGCACCGAGGCCCTGCACCACCCCGCCCCTTATCTGCTCGTCGACAAGCTGCGGATTGATGATGGTGCCGCAGTCCTCGACCACCCAGTGTTTGAGCAATTTTATGAAACCGGTATCGGTGTCGACCTCCAGCCACGAGGCCTGGACGCCGTTGGTGAAGGCGAACGGGTATTCGCGCGGCACGAAATGCCGCGTCGCCATCAATTCAGGCTGGATGCCCGGCGGCAACGTGTCGGGGCGGAAATACACAATCCGCGCCAGTTCTTTCAGTTCGATGCGGGGCGCGCCGTCGCCGGCGTTCACGATCGCGTTGTCGGCTATGTCGAGCTCGGCCGGCGATGACTGCAGGATGACCGAGGCCACGTCCAAAATGTTCTTGCGCAGGATTTTCGCAGCTTGCAGCGCCGCCTCGCCGCCGATGCCGGCGCCGCGCGACGCCCAGGTGCCGCCGCCATAGGGCGTGTTGTCGGTGTCGCCGAGAATGACGCGCACGCGTTCCATCGACACGCCGACTACGCTGCCGACGATCTGCGCGGTCAGGGATTCCGAGCCCTGCCCCTGCTCGGTGATGCTGGTCTGGCAGATGATCGCGCCGGTAGCGTCCATGCGCACCGCGACGCCGTCCTGCGACGAGATTTTTGCGCCACCGACGCCGTAGAATGCCGCGCTGGGATTGGTGACCTCGATGAAACTGGCAATCCCGATGCCGCGATGGATGTTCTTCTTCCGAAGCGCCGCCTGCTCGGCACGCAGCGCGTCGTAATCCATCATCGCGATCAGCTTGCTCAATGAGGCGTGGTGCGACAGCAACTCGAAGCGGAGCCCGGACGGCGCCGCGCAAGGATAGCCATTATCGGGAATAAGGTTGCGCCGGCGAATCTCCACGGGATCCATCCCGATCCTCATCGCGGCAAGATCGACCAGCCCTTCAGTCACGGAGCACGCGATCGGATGGCCGACGGCGCGGTACTGGCACATGACGTTTTTGTTCTGAAACACGACGCGGGCGCGGGCGCGATAGTTCTTCGACGTGTAAGCTCCGCCGATCAGATTGACGACCTGGTTGGCCTCGATGGCGCTGGTGCGCGGATACATCGAATAGGGACCGATCCCGGTGAGGTCGTCGATCTCGAACGCCGTGATGGTGCCGTCGCGCCTGACGCCGATTTTGCCCTTGCAGCGATGATCGCGGGCATGGATGTCGGTGTTAAAACTCTCCACCCGGTCGGCGACGAATTTGATCGGCCGGCGCAGCAGTTTCGCCAGCGCGTAAGTGGCCATCTCGTCGGCGTAGATGTGCACCTTGATGCCGAACGAGCCGCCGACGTCCTTGCAGACGATCCGGACCTGCGCTTCCTCGAGGCCGAGGTGCAGCGCCGCCAGATTCTGCACCATGTGCGGCGCCTGGGTGCCCTGATAAACCGTCAGTCTCGCCTCGGCGGCGTTCCAGTCGGCGAGCACCGCGCGCGGCTCCAGCGTCACGCCGGTGTGGCGGCCGAAGATGAAATCCGCCTCCACCACCTCGTCCGAATCCGCAAAAGCCTGATCGACGGCGCCGCTATCAAAATTCCGCTCGAACGCAAGATTGTCGCCCAGCGCGGGATGGATCACCGGCGTTGCCGGGTCCAGCGCGGTGCGCATATCGGTAACCGCGTCGAGTTCTTCGTAGCTGACCGAGACGTGTTCCGCCGCGTCCTCTGCGATCGCACGGCTCCTCGCCACAATGGCGGCGACCGCTTCGCCCTGCCAGCAGACGCGGTCGATCGCGATGGCGTGCTGGGGAGCTGATTTCAGCCCCTTCAAATGCGACAGCACGCCGACCCACGGCGTGATGACGGCCGCCAGTTCCTTCCCGGTCACGACGGCGATAACGCCGGGCATCCGAACTGCCGCTTCGGCATCGATCCGAATGATTTTCGCATGAGCATGGGGCGAACGCACGAATACGACGTGGCCCATGCGCGGCAGCACCATGTCGGTGACATAGAGTCCGCGGCCTTGCATCAGCCGATCGAGGTTCGGACGCGGAATCGATTTGCCGATGTACGAATTCGGCCGATCCAGCACCGAAAGAGGTTCGGGATTTGCGTTCATGCCTCCCGCCCCCCGCGCGCCCGCGCCGTGGCTTCAATGGCGTCGATGATTGCCTGATAGCCGGTGCAACGGCAGTAATTGCCGGAGAGATGTTCGCGGATTCGGTCGCGGTGCGGTTCGGCCTCAAGCTTCAACAAATCCTGGGCCGCCATCAGCATTCCCGGCGTGCAGAATCCGCATTGCAACGCATTGCGCTCGCGAAACGCGGCCTGCAGATCGACGATTTCGCCGCTATCGGACAGTCCCTCGATGGTTTCGACCGACGCATTCTGCGTCTGCACCGCCAGCATCAGGCAGGAGCGAACGATGTCGCCGTTGACGCGCACCGTGCAAGCGCCGCAAACCCCGTGCTCGCAGCCGACATGGGTCCCGGTCAGCGCCAGATGCTCGCGCAGAAAATCCGCGAGATTAAGACGCGGTGGCACCTGCGCCTCGACGCGCTCGCCATTGACGTCGAGCGAGATATGCACGGGCGCCGTCAAGCCGGTCCCCCGGCATCGAGATCGGGGCGGCGGAGCAGCGCCGCCACGCAGCGAATCAGCAGCACTTTTGCCAGATGCCGGCGCATTGCAGCCGACGCCTGCTGATCATCGTGCGGATCGAGTTCGTCAGCCAAGGCGGCGCATGCCTCGGATAGTATCGCGGGTGTCACGGCAACGCCGGTGAGCTGTTTCGCCGCTCCGGCCAGCACAGGCCGGTCTCCGACGGCAAAAAAAGCCAGCGCTAGATCGGCAAAGATGTCGGCCTCGACAATCGCCTGCCCGGCGAGACCTAGAATCGCATAATCACCGTGCCGCCGCGCAAATTCGTGGAAGAAGTGCACGGAATTTTTTGGGTTTGCCGGCAACTCCACCGCAACCAGCAATTCTTCCGGCGACAGCGCGGTTTCGTAGATTCCGGTAAAGAAATCCTGCGCCGCGATGCGCCGCTCCCCGGCCTGTCCCCGAACAATGACGGTGGCATTCAGCGCCAGCATGCAGGCCGGCAACTCAGAGGCGGGATCGGCATGCGCGAGACTGCCGCCGAGCGTGCCGCGGTTGCGGATCGCCGGATGCGCGATATGGGCAATGGCCTCGGCGAGCAACGGCAGGTGCGCGGCGATATCGGACGATCGCGCGAGGTCGACATGACGCGTCAGCGCACCGATCCGCACCGTGTCGCCGGTCGTGGCAATCCCGCGCAATTCCGCGAGTTCGCCGATGTCGACAATCAGTTCGGGGGAGATCAGCCGCAGGTTCATCGCGGGCATCAGGCTCTGGCCGCCTGACAGCACTTTTGCCCGGTCGCCATGCGCCCGCAACAATTCCAGCGCGTTGGAAACGCTGGTTGCGCGCGCGTAAGCGAAAGCCGAGGCTTTCATTAGAGGCGACCTCCCCCGGCCGGTTGTTCGGCAATTTTTTCGCGAGATTAGACGGCAACTTTCAAAGGTCAAGTTTGTTTATCGAGCGATTATTTCCGTGTCGTTCGACTTTCGGACTTGTTATGATGGCGGCAACGAAGCAGTTTCGGCCCGCACAAAACCGGCCGCAGGGAGGCGCAGGCAATGAAGCTCGGATTCTTCACCATGCCGATGCATCCTCTCGACAAGGACTGGCGGCTGTCGCTCCGGGAAGACCGTGAAGCCTTCCTGCTGGCCGACGAACTCGGGTTCACCGAAGCCTATGTCGGCGAGCACACCACCGACAAGGCCGAAAATATCACCTCCTGCATCGCCTTCATCGCCTGGATCGCCGCGGCGACGAAACAGATCAAGCTGGGTACCGGCACCATCAATATGCCGAACACCCATCCGGCGGCGCTTGCGGGCTCGCTGGCGATGCTCGATCACATGCTCGACGGGCGGCTGATCTTCGGGATCAGTCCCGGCGGATTGCTGTCGGACGCCGAAGCGTTCGGCAATCTCGACGCCAACCGGAACGAGATGTTTTTGGAAGCCATCAACCAGGTGCTGGAAATTTGGGGCGGACAAGCGCCCTACAACATCAAAGGAAAATACTGGAACATCTCCACGGAACGGCATTTGATCGAGGATATCGGCCAGGGAATCATCGCGCGCCCGTTGCAGCGGCCGCATCCGCCGATCGTGGTGACCGCGGTGGCGCCGTTCTCGAAGGGCGTCACCGAGGCCGCCGCGCGGGGATGGGATCCGATCTCGGCGAATTTCCTGATGCCGGCCTGGGTGAAAAGCCACTGGCCGAAATATGTCGAGGGCTGCGAGCGCGGCGGCCGCGCCGCCGATCCCGGCAACTGGCGGGTGGCAAAGAGCGTGTTCGTTGCCAAGGATGCGGCGAAGGCAAAGGCCTACGCCACCGACCCGGACAGCCCATACGTCAATTATTATCGTTCGCTGTTCACCAAGCTGAAAAAGAACGGCCGCATCGAGCTGTTCAAGACCCGCCGCGATCAGCCCGACGATGAGGTGACGTTGCAATCGATCTGCGATCGGCTGATCATTTACGGGACACCGGACAGCGTCGCCGACCAGCTGCTGGCGTTTCAGGATGAGATCGGCAGCTTCGGCACGCTGCTTTATGCCGGCAAGGACTGGAAGGACCGCGAGCTTGGCCGCGAATCGATGATCCTGATGTCGGAAAAGGTGATGCCGCGGGTCAATGCCGCGACACCGCGCCAAAGCAATGCCGCCGAATGACTCCCTCTCCCCGCTTGCGGGGAGAGGGTCGGGGTGAGGGGGACTCTCCATGCATTCGGGCTCGCGGAGGGGCCCCCTCACCCCGACCGCATCTGACGATGCGGTCCGACCTCTCCCCGCAAGCGGGGCGAGGTAAAGACTTCCCGCCGACGAGATTCATCTAAGATGATTCAACCATCAAGAAAGTAACGCCGTGGCTCTTTCCGATCGCATTCCCTATCAGGCAGCCGTCGACCGGCCGAAACTTCGGCTGCCGGGCGGCAAGAAGCTCGCCGTGTGGGTCATCCTCAATGTCGAGGAATGGCGTATCGAGGGTGCGATGCCACGCACCGTGCTGAGCCCGCCGATGGGCCAGCCGCTGTTGCCCGACGTGCCGAACTGGTCGTGGCACGAATACGGCATGCGCGCCGGCTTCTGGCGGCAGTTCAAGGCGCTGACCGATCGCAAAATGCCGGTGACGCTGGCGCTGAACGCCAGCGTATGCAGTTCATATCCGCGCGTCGCTTCAGCCGCGCTCGAGGCCGGCTTCGAATTCATGGGGCACGGATTCCTTCAGGGCCCGATGCATAAGCTCGACAATCAAGCCGACACGATCAAGCGGGCCGTCGATACCGTGGCAAGATTCACCGGGAAGGCGCCGAGATCGTGGGAAAGCCCGGGGCTGACGGAGACCGAGGAGACGCTGGATCTGTTGCGGCTCAACGGCATCGACTATGTCGCCGACTGGGTGATCGACGACCTGCCGCAGGACATCGCTACGCCGCACGGCACCATCACGACGATCCCCTATTCGGTGGAGACTAACGACATCGTCATCCACGCGCTGCAGCATCTTTCCGCTGAACAATTCCTGAAACGCTGCACCGACCAGTTCGACCGGCTGTACCTCGAGGGCGCAAGCAACGCCCGCGTGATGGCGATCTCGATCCATCCCTACATTACCGGCGTGCCCCACCGCATAAAATATCTCGAAATGCTGCTCGACTATGTGATCGGCCATGACGGCGTCGCTTTGATGACCGCGAGCGAGATCGGCGACTGGTACCGCGCCGAGCTTGCAGCGAGCCCGGCCCGAGCGAAGACATGATCAAGGCCGCGATCATCGGTCTCGGCTGGTGGGGACAGACGCTTCTCAAAACCCTGTCGAACAGCCCCGTCATCACGCCGGTGCTGGGGGTCGATCCGCTGGATTCGGCGCGGGCGAACGCGGCGGCGCTCGGAGTTGAGACCGCGCCGCGTTTTGAGGACGCACTGGCGAATTCCGACGTCAAGGCGGTCATTCTATGCACGCCGCAGCAACATCATGGCGCGCAGATCATCGCCGCGGCGCAGTCGGGACGTCACGTGTTTTGCGAGAAGCCCTTGTGCACCACCGCGGCGGATGCGGAAGCCGCCATCGCCGCGGTAAGGAAAGCCGGCGTACAGCTTGGCATTGGGCACGAACGCCGCTTCGAGGCGGCGGTGATCGACATGCGCAAGCGGTTCGCCGCCGGCGAGTTCGGCGATCCGCTGCTGCTGGAAGGCAATTTCAGCCAGGACAAATTTCTGAAACTGCCGCGCGACAACTGGCGGCTGTCGAAGGCTGAAAATCCCGCCGGCCCGCTCTCGGCCACGGGCATCCACCTGGTCGATCTTTCGATCGCGTTGCTGGGCCGGCCGGTCAGTGTCTGGGCGCGTCTTGCTACGCTCGGCAGCGATTTCGCCAATGGCGATACGTTGTCGGTCACGATCGGTTTTGCGAGCGGCGCGACCGCGATGCTGGGCGCGGTGCTGGCGACGCCGTTCATGGGCCGCCTTGCGCTGCTCGGCTCCAAAGGCTGGATGGAAATCCGCGATCGCAGCCATCCGGAAAACTCGACCGGATGGGATGTCACCACCGTTCATCGCGACGAAACGCCGGCTACGGCTTTCCATCCGCCGCATCCGGCGGTGCGCGACAATCTGGAGGCTTTTGGCCGGGCAGCACTTGGACAGGCGCCCTACCCGGTGACGCTGGATGAAATGCTGCTGAACGTCCGGAGCTTTGAGGCGATCCAGCGCTCGGTGCAGAGCGGGGCGATCGAGAGGATCTGAGGCGACATTCCAATCATGAGCATCGCGCACTTCTCGCAAAAAGTGTAACAAGCTCAGATACATGGTTTAGTACCGATGGAGGCTTGACAGTAATTTTGATATGTCGGCAGCGGCAGGAGGATGCCGTTGCCGAGCCGCAAGAGAAACTGGCTGGATCCAGTCTTTGAGTTCGCTTTCGGTGAACTTGCGCCACTCGCGCGCAACATATTTCATCATACGACGACCTATATCTTCATTGCCGCATGTATCTTCTGCACGCGACGTCGTCGCGAGACTGTTCGAGCCGACGGACGAGGTTGCCTCCTACCTTCACGTCATTGATACTTATGGAACGTTGCTTCTTTTATCCGGCTTCTTAATCTGGATCACGATTGATATTATACTTGTTGTTCGTACGCATCTTCGCGACGAACGTGACGACAAAGGACCACAGGATCAGGATCGCAAATGAGGGCTGACAAACGAGCCAGCGAAGAGGGTCTTCACATCAAAAATGTAGGGCGCGAGGCCTATTGGATCGATGGGGCGGTTCTCCTTGTCGGATCGGCCATCGCGCTCACGATTGCTTTTTCGTTCATTGCCGCCGGCTTTTCGGCGACCGCCATTAGCCAAACCATGGTATGGCTCTCGGGTCCGTGGTTCCTTGCCCTCTATTTTCTCTCCTGGAAGCTGCGCAAAGTAGCTCAGGGTGGTTTCGAGATCGTCCTTAGCTTTGGCGTCATTCCGACATATGCAGCACCACTACTGGTGATGATTGTTGTTTTTTTTCAGTTTGTGAAATTTTGGCACTAAGCCGCGCACAGGCATAGCAACTCGTTCCAGTCAGCGGCTCGGCGCCTTCTTAAGATGAATGGTCTATCCCACCGCCTTCACCGGCGCGGGTCGCGTGGCGACGGCAGTTCCGAACACGCGCTCGAATCCCGCCAGAAAAATATCCAGCGCGTCGGCGATCATCTGCTGCCTGTCCTCGAGCACCGGAGACTCGTAGATGTATTTGCGCACGCCGTAATAAAAGATTCCGCTGTGGAACACCCACGCCATTTCCAGCTCCGCCGCGGTCGGCTTGTCTTGCGCCGGCAAGCCCGCTTCATGGCGGCATTCCCGGATGATCGGGGTCAGGATCTTGTCCTGCACCACGGCGACGTAGCGCCGGTTGATGTCCAGCCCCTTCAGGCCTGAATACAGATAGATGCGCAGCCATTTTCGGTTGAAGATCACATCGGTATAGGCGTGGTAAAACTCTCTTAAGCGCTCGCGGAGCGGCCGCGACCGGTCGGTCAGCAGCTTTTCCCAGCCCACGTCGAGCGGCTCCAGATAGACCGTGCGGTAGACCTCGCGGATCAGGTCGTCCTTGCTCGGAAAATAACGATACAGCAGCGGCTGGGTCACGCCCAGCCGGCGCGCGAGGTCGCGGGTGCCGCCGCCAAATCCGTGCTCCGAAAAAAATTCCGTAGCCTTTGCGACGAACTCGCGGCGGCGGTCGTCCGGCGCCAGCCGCTTCTGCTTCTCCCGCGCCGACTTCAACTTTGCTTTCCTTGCCATCAAAACCTTTTATTCGCTGCAATTTCGTCAGGGTGCGATGAATCGTCCGTAGCCCCCGTGCGCGAACAGCAGCGGTTCCTGCCGGTCGTACGCATAGGCTTCGACGGCTCCTAAGAAAATGACGTGATCGCCGCCGTAATAGCGGTCGACGGCGCGGCACTGGAAATTAGCGACGCTGCCCTTAAGAAGCGGCGCGTTGCCGAGGCCGGCGGTCCATTCAACGCCGGTGAACTTGTCTTCCGAGGAGTTTGCAAATTTTTTTGCCAACCCCTGTTGCGATGCGCCGAGCACGTTGACCGCGAAATGACTGGCGTTCTGGAACACGGAAAGCCGCTGCGAAAACATCCCCAGGCTCCAGAGCACCAGCGGCGGATTCAGCGACACCGACGCGAACGAGTTGCAGGTCAGCCCATGCGGCCTACCGCCCGCGTCGGCGGCCGTGATCACGGTGACGCCGGTGGCGTAAGTGCCGAGCGCGTTGCGAAAATCCCTGGGATCGATCGCCGAGCTGCCGCTGGCCAGTTCGGTGGCCGGATCCGGCTCGGTGGGATGTTTTGGCACGCCGGTCATCGCCGGCCTCAAAGCGTCAGGTTTTCGGAAGGCAGGCCCAGCGCGACACGGCCGAAATTGGTGCCTTGCGCGTCGAAATTGAAGGCGATGTGGGAATTGATGGCGCTGGCGTCGCGGAATTGCCGCTGCAAGGCGCCTGAGGTGTACAATCCCCGCGCGCCGCTCGCCGCGAACAATAGCGACACGGCTTCGGTGCAGAGATTGACGGAGAAAGCCCCGTCGCGCCGCGCCCGGGTCTTGGCGGCCATGTCCGGAATATGGCCGGCCCTGGCGTCGGACATCGCCTGGATACAGGTCGAGCGCATGATCAGCCGGGCCGCATCGATCTTGGCGGAAGCTTCCGCAATCTTGATCTTGGTCGATTGCAGATCGGCGAGCCTTGCGCGGTTGTAGGTCGACGCACGATGCCGCGCGATATCGATGTAATCGTCGAGGCAGGCCTGCGCGTTGCCCAACGCGACGCCGGACAGCACATAGGGGAACAGCGAGAACACCGGCAACGCATACAGCGCGTTCGGATTGACCGTGCTGCCGGGGGTCGGGCCGCCGGCGACATCCGCAACCTCAAGCGTCATCTTCTCGGGGACGAACACGTCATCGGCCTCGACGTCGTTGGATCCCGTTCCCCTTAAGCCCGACGCGTTCCAGGTATCGATGATTTTATAGTCGCGCTTGGGAAGCAGAAAAATCCGGTACTCGATGCCATCGGCTTCATCGTCCGACGCGACAATGCCGGCAAGCATGTTCCAGCCGCTGGAATCCACCCCGGAAGAAAACGGCCAGCGGCCGCGTAGCACGTATCCGCCTTCGACCCTGCGGGCGCGGCCGGCCGGAAATACGAAGGAAGATGCAATCAACGCGTCCGCGTCCTGCTTCCATACTGCATCCTGCGCCTGTGGATCGAACATCGCCAGCATCCAGTGGTGGCTGGACAGGTTTGCGAGATTCCAGGCCACCGATGCATCGGCAAGGCCGATCGCTGCGGCGAAATCGACCAATGCGACATAGTCGAATTCGGAGCCGCCCACCCGCTTCGGCTGCACGATCCTGAACAGGCCGGCGTCATGCAGATCCCGCTCGGTCTCGGGAGGCAGCCGGCGCAACTCCTCGGTCCGGGCGGAGCGTTCCCTTAAGTGCGGCACCAGCGTTTTGGCACGGGCCAACATGGCGGCGTAAGCACTGTCGTCCGCATCAGGCCCCGCACTTGCCTTCGGCTTTGGAAGCGTGCCTGCCATCTCACTCCTCGCACTCGCGCGCGCCTGCCGTCTTGAGATGCGGTTCAAAATGCAAAATACGCCGGATCGTGACGAAACCTGCTTGACCGATCGAAGCCGGTTGATGATTGTTTATCGCCTGATCACTAAATATTCAAGCCGCGGCCGGCATCTCCCAAACCAGTCCGATCGGCAGGACGAGCTTTATGGACAAGACGGTTGGAATCGTCGGACTCGGCATCATGGGCAGCGCGATCGCCCGCAATCTCGTCGAGCGCGGATGGAGGGTGGTCGGCGCCGACATCGACGCCGCGCGGCGAGCCGAGATGGCGCAGGCCAATGTAGCCATCGCCGACGACGTAACGCAGGTTGCGCGCGACGCCGGAATCATCATGACCAGCCTGCCCAGCGGAGCCGCGGCCATCGACGTCGCGCGTCAGATCGCTGCCTGCGGTCAGCCGCCGCGGATTGTGGTCGAACTCAGCACGCTCACCATCGCCGACAAGCTTCGCTTCGAAGAAATCCTGAAGAATGCCGGTCACATCGCGCTCGATTGCCCGTTGAGCGGAACCGGCGCTCAGGCAAAGACGCGCGACCTCGTGGTCTATGCCAGCGGCGACAGCAATGCCATTTCCCGGTGCGCGGAGCTGTTCTCGGATTTCGCAAAACAGAGCGCGGATCTCGGCGCATACGGCAATGGCAGCCGGATGAAGTTCGTCGCCAACCATCTGGTCGCGATCCACAACGTCGCCGCGGCCGAGGCCATGGTGCTGGCGGAACGCGCCGGGCTCGATCCGAAGATGGTCGTCGACATGGTCGGCCCCGGCGCCGGCGGCTCGCGCATGTTCCAGATGCGGGCGCCGATGATGGTGGAAGGCGTCTACGAGCCTGCGACCATGAAGGTCTCGACCTGGAAGAAGGACATGGCGATCATTGCGGAGTTTGCCGAGGACGTCGGCTGCGCCACCCCGCTGTTTACGCTGACGCAGCCGGTCTATGCGCAAGCGATGGCCATGGGACTGGGCGACCAGGACACCGCTTCCGTGTTCGAGGTGTTGAAGAAAACCATCATAGCCGATATCAAGCCCGCCAATAAGCAAGACACAGGGAGATCAGGATGACCGGCCCAAGGTTTGTCCTCGCGCTGCTGGTGAGCCTGTTCGCAACGCAGTGTCTCGCCCAGGACTATCCGACCCGGCCGGTCAAGATCATCGTGCCGTTCGGCGCCGGCGGCCCGGCCGACGTCACCGCCCGCCAGATCGGCAGCATCCTGCAGGAAAATTTCGGCCAGCCCTTCGTGATCGAAAACCGCACCGGCGCCGGCGGCGTGATCGGCACCTTCGAGGTCTCCAAATCGGCGCCGGACGGCTATACGCTGCTGATGATGTCGAACACGCAGACCGCCAATGAATCGCTGGTGCCGGTCGCGCAGCGTAAATACGAACTGATGAAGGACCTGGCGCCGATCGCGCCGGTCAATTACTCCGATCTTGTTATCGTGGTGCACCCCTCGGTGCCGGCGAAGACGCTGGCGGAGTTCATCGCGTTGGCGAAATCGCAACCGGGAAAATTGAACTACGCGTCATCGGGGCAAGGCACGCCGTATCACATGGCCGGCGAGTTGTTCAAAACCATGGCCGGCATCGATGTCGTGCATGTTCCCTATCGCAACAGCGGCGAGGCGCGCAGCGGCGTGATCGGCGGACAGGTGCAGATGATGATCGACGCTGTCACGGCCATGGTTCCGAACGTCAACGAAGGCCAGGTGCGGGCACTTGCCACCACCGGCAAGGCGCGTTCGAGCGTGCTGCCCGATGTGCCGACGGCCATCGAGGCCGGCGTCGCCGGATACGAGGCAACTATCTGGCTCGGATTGATGGCGCCGGCCGGAACCCCGAAGCCGATCATCGATAAATTGAATGCCGCCGTGAATGCCGCCGTCAAAAGGCCGGATATCGTAAAACTCTGGACCAGCCTAGGCGCGGTGCCGATGTCGATGACGCCGGAAGAATTCGACAAATATCTGCGCGGCGACATCGCGAAATGGGCCGAGGTCGTCAAGCGCTTCGGCGACAAGTCGCAATAAGGGGTTTGGCCGATGCCGCGCGTTCGATTTCGCCTCAATGGCGTCGAGACCGAGGTCGATGCCGAACCGGATCGGTCGCTGCTCGACATTCTCCGCGGTCCATTGCGGATCACGAGCTCGCATTTCGGCTGCGGCGCCAATGAGTGCGGCGCCTGCAATGTCATGATTGGCGATCAGGCCGTGGCATCGTGCGATACGCCGATGTGGTCGGTTGCCGATAAGGACATCACCACGGTCGAAGGATTGGGAACGGCCGAGCTGCCGCATCCGCTGCAAACCGCTTTCATCGCCGAACAGGCCCTGCAGTGCGGCTATTGCATTCCCGGTATTCTGATCAGCGCGGCTGCGCTGCTGAAGCAAAATCCGAAGCCGTCGGACCGCGAGGTGAGAATAGCGCTGGACCGCAATCTTTGCCGCTGCGGCTCGCACAACCGTATCGTCAAGGCGGTGTTGCGCGCGGCGGCCGAGATGGCAGCCCAATGACCACAGCCTCCCCCGCCTCGCAGGCCCAAAAGCTGCCGCCAAGCCTGGCTGCGAACCCCAATTTGTCGTCCTGGATCAACATTTCGGCGGAAGGGCACGTGGTGCTTTCTCCCGGCAAGGTGGAGATCGGACAAGGCATCGTCACCGCGCTGGCCCAGATCGCCGCCGACGAGTTGGACCTTGACCTCAGCCGGGTGCGGATGGTCCGCGCCACTACGGCTCGCAGTCCGAATGAAGGCGTCACCTCCGGCAGCCTGTCGGTGCAGCAATCGGGCCGTGCGGTTCGCCATGTCTGCGCCGAAGTGCGGCAGATCTTTCTTGCCACAGCGGCGGAGCGCCTTGGCGTCGGCATCGAGGCGCTTGCCATCAGCGATGGCGAGATATCGGGACCCGGCAACGTTCGTACCAGCTATTGGGAACTGGCCGGTGAGGTCTCGCTGGATCGCCAGGCAGCGGGGGCAACGCCCAAATTGTCGGAGCGGCGGGCGCTGGCCGGAAGCTCGGTTCAGCGCGTTGATATTCCCGACAAGGTGTTTGCGCATCCCCGTTTCATTCACGATTTGCCGCTGCCCGGGATACTGCATGGCCGGGTGCTGCGGCCGGAAATGCCGGGCGCGAAGCTGGTGGAGTTGCACGAAGCCGGCGCGCGCGGCGTTGCCGGTCTTGTCGCCGTCGTGCGAGACGGCAATTTCGCGGGCGTGGTGAGCGAAACCGAGGCTGGTGCGGCCGCCGCGCTCAAGGCGCTGCGCAAGGGCGCGGCGTGGTCAGCGCGCGAAACGTTGCCCGACGAAAACGGGCTGGCGGAATGGCTGAAGAGTCAGCCCGTGGAGTCCACGGTCATCGACAGGAAAACGGCACCGGGCATCGGAGCAAAGAGCCGCACGATGCGGCAGCAATATACCCGTCCCTATATCGCGCATGCGTCGATCGCGCCGTCCTGCGCGATGGCGCAATGGACCGGCGATCGCGTGCACGTCTGGACCCATAGCCAGGGTGTTTATCTGCTGCGCACCGATCTCGCCCTCGTCCTAAAACTGCCTGCCGAAAACATCACGGTCGAGCACATGGAAGGCGCCGGCTGCTACGGCCATAACGGGGCCGACGATGTCGCGCTCGACGCCGTTCTGCTCGCAAAGGCCGCCGGTGGCCGTCCGGTCCGGCTGCAATGGTCGCGCGAAGACGAGATGACCCATGCGCCGTTCGGCGCGGCCATGGCGGTCGAGATCGAAGCCGATCTCGACGCGCAGAGTGAGATTATCGATTGGCGGCACAGCATCTGGAGCAACGGCCATGTGGCGCGGCCGGGCCGTGCGGCGTTGCCGGCGTTGCTGGCAGGAACCGAGATCGAAAATCCGTTTCCGCGCACCATCGCCACCAATCCACCGCAGGCGACCGGCGGAGGGGCGGATCGCAACTCGGTTCCGCTTTATGATTTTCCGTCATGGACGGTCGAATGCCATCGCCTGCTGACCATGCCGATCCGCACTTCCGCGCTGCGGACGTTGGGCGCGCAGGGCAACGTGTTTGCGATCGAATCCTTTCTCGATGAACTGGCCGCCGAGCGCGGCGAGGATCCCGTGGCCTTCCGCCTTCGCCATCTCTCCGATCCGCGCTCGCGAGAGGTGATTCAGTGCGTCGCCCGGCGCGCCAACTGGAAGCCGGCCAAACAGACCGGCGTCGGTTACGGCATCGGCTTTGCGCGATACAAGAACACCGGCGCCTACTGCGCCGTTGTCGCCGAGGTCGAAGGCGCGAAAGATATTCGAGTGAGGCGATTGACCGTTGCCGTCGATGTCGGCGAAGCCGTCAATCCGGACGGTGTGATCAATCAAATCGAGGGCGGCGCGATTCAGGCGGTCAGCTGGGTATTGAAGGAGCAGGTCCGCTTCGACCGCGAGCGCATCACCAGCAATACATGGTCGTCGTATCCGATGCTGCGCTTCAGCGAGGTGCCGCAAGTGCAGGTCGAGTTGATCTCGCGGCCGGAGCTCGACCCGGTCGGCGCGGGCGAGGCCGCCCATGGCCCGGCCACGGCGGCGATTGCCAACGCTGTGTTCGATTGCCTCGGCGTGCGCGTGCGCAACCTGCCCATTACGCGCGACAGCCTGATCGCGGCGATGGCATCGAGTTCATGAGATCGGTAAGGATTTTGAGCGGCGGCGCGGCGCAAGGCCTTGTCGCCAGCGTCGCCCCGAAATTCAAGGAGATGACCGGCCTCGACATCGAGGGCGAGTTCGGTGCGGTCGGGGCCATGGCCGATAAATTACGCGCCGGCACGCCGGCGGACATTGTGGTGCTGACGGCGGCGATGGTCGCGGCGCTTACGCGGGAGAACCGTGTCGTCGCGGCGTCGGTCGCCGACGTCGGGCTCGTTGAAACCGGGATCGCCATCCGCGCCGGCGACGCGCCGGTGTCGGCTTATGACGCCGCGGAGCTGCGCAAAGCGTTCATCGCGGCCGATGCGATCTTCGTGCCCGACACCAAGGCCTCGACGGCAGGCATTCATGTTGCGAAGATTTTGGCGCAACTCGGCATCGCCAATGAAGTCGCGGCCCGCTTGAAAATTTTTCCGAATGGCGCGACCGCGATGCGCAATCTGGCGGCGTCCACCGCCGCGAGGCCGATCGGCTGCACGCAAGCGACTGAAATCATCAACACGCCGGGTGTGATGCTGTCGGGCTCGCTGCCGGAGGGGTGCGAACTTTCGACCGTCTATACGGCAGCTGCAACCACGGGAGCCGCCAACCCGCGCGGTGCTCAAGACCTGATCGGCCTGTTGACGGGCATCGAGCAGCGGCCTCGGCGCGAGCGTGCGGGGTTTCTGGAAATTGGAAAGTAATTCCGTGTGCCCCGGACGCAGCGCAGCGCGCAGCCTTTGCGAAGCGGTGCGCTGCAGAGCCGGGGACGTAACGAACGCCGGTGCTTGATACGGTCCCGGCTCTGCGGAGCGGCATGAAGAATGCCGCACCGCGTCCGGGACAGGCCCTCACCCCTCGATGATCGCCACCGCCCGTGTCCAGCCCGCCGAGGCGCGCTCGATCTTGACCGGAAAGCAGGACACGGTGAAGCCGGTCGAGGGCAATTGCTCCAGATTGTGCAGTTTTTCGATGTGGCAATAGCCGATGTGGCGGCCGGCCTTGTGGCCCTCCCAGATCAGGCTGGCGTCCTTGGTCTCGGCATATTTCTTCGCGGTATAGATGAATGGCGCGTCCCAACTCCAGCCGTCGATGCCGGTGAGGCGCACGCCGCGCTCCAGCAGGTACATCGTCGCCTCATAGCCCATGCCGCAGCCCGAAGTGACGTAATCCTGCCGGCCGTATTTGGCGCCGGCCGAGGTGTTGACCACCACGATCTCGAGCGGCGACAGGGTGTGGCCGATGCGCTTGAGTTCGGCCTCGACATCTTCTGCAGTTGCCACATAGCCGTCGGGCAGATGGCGGAAGTCGAGCTTCACACCGGGCTGCAGGCACCATTCCAGCGGCACCTCGTCGATGGTCCATGACCGCTCGCCGCGATTCATGGTGGGATGAAAATGCCAGGGCGCGTCGAGATGGGTGCCGTTGTGGGTGGACAACTGGACCTGCTCCACCGCCCAGCCCTGTCCGTCGGGCAAGTCCTCGGCCTTGAGGCCTTCGAAGAACTGCAGCATGCGCGGCAAGCCCTGCTGGTGGTCGATATACTGGATGGTCGGATGTCCGCCGGGCGGATCGGCCGGCACATCGTTTTGCAGCGGTACCGAAATGTCGATCAGTCTTCGCGCCATGGAGTTTCCTCGTGAGGTTGTTATTGTTCGGATTAGTGCGCGGGCCGGCCCAGGCGGTCAACCCGGCTTGCCTCCCTCAGGGTCGGTTGAGTGTCGCCGGTGCGTGCTGAAAACTGATGCGGCCGCATTTCATGCCGAGCACCGGCTGCGCCAGCTCGGCCACCGCCGAAACCGGGTCCGTGCAGTCCAGCACGACAATATCGGCTGGGTTGCCGACGGCTACTCCGTGGTCCTTCAGATTCATCAGCCGCGCGGGCAGCGTCGTCACCATGTCGAAGCATGCCTGTAATTCCTCCGGCCGTCCCGTCTGCGCGACATTGGCATAGAGATTTGCGATCCTGAGCAGCGAGCAATCACCGAACGGCGTGAATGGATTGAGCACGTTGTTGGTCGCTAGCGAACAGACCACGCCGTGCTCGCGTAAGCGATGGACCGGCGCGACGCCGCGCGGCACGGAGTGTTCGGCGCCGCGCCCCATCAGGAACAGGTCGGTTGCCGGCAACACCGTCACGGCGACGCCAGCAGCGGCGAGTTCTGCGCCGACGCGCTGCAGCACCTCCGTGCCGAGCACTGACAGCTTCGTGACGTGGCCGACGGCGACGCGGCCGGCCCAGCCATGTTCCCCCGTCTGGCGACAGACCTCCTCGAGATGCATCCAGGACGGATCGAGATCGAAATCGAGATGGAAATCGATATCGACATCGAAACGCTTGGCGAGTTCAAAGATGCGCGCGATCTGCAGGTGCGGATCGCTGTCGGTATAGGGACAGCCGCCGATCAGGTCCGCGCCGTTTTCGCAGGCTTCGACCAGAAGCTCGAAGGTGCCCGGATCGTTGTTGAGGCCCTCCTGCGGAAACACGCAGATCTCGAGGTCGACAGCCCAGGCATAATCGCGCTTCAATTGCTTGATGGCGCGAAAACTTTTCAACCCGATGCGCGGATCGACCTCGACATGGCTGCGCATCCGCGTGGTGCCCTGTACGATCGCCTTTTCCAGCGTGCGCCGTGCCCGCGCGTAAATGTCATCCTCGGTGAATGCGAGCTTTGCGGCGGCCACGGTTTCGATGGCTTCCTTGAGCGTGCCGGTCCGGCAGGCGCAGCGGTCCGAGATGCATGACTTGTCGAGATGGATGTGGGTCTCGACGAAGCCCGCAATCACGAGGCGCCCGTCCAGCGCAATATCGCGCGCGCTGTTCGGTGTTCCGGTATCGAGCCGCGGGCCGATCGCGGCGATACGCCCGTCGCGCACGCCGATATCGACCGGCTGCTTCAGCCCGGCGATGCGTCCGTTGCGCAAGACGGTATCGAACATGCTGATAACCTATTGCGCCGCGGCGGCGTGCCCGAGATAGGCGGCCTCGACCTCCGGATCGCCGGCAAGTTTTATCGCACTATCCTCGCGCACGATTTTTCCGGAGTCGATGACATAGCCGCGATCGGCGATCGCCAGTGCCAGCACGGCCATCTGGTCGACCAGCAGGATGGTGATGCCGCCATCGCGGAGATGGGCCAGCACGTCAAACAGCTCGTTGATCATCGCCGGCGCCAGGCCCAGCGACGGTTCGTCGAGCAACAGGATATTCGGCTTGGCCATCAGGCCACGCGCGATCACCAGCATCTGCTGCTCGCCGCCCGACAACAGGCCGGCGCGGCTGTTCAGGCGGTCGCGCAGACGTGGAAAGCGTTTCAGCAGCGCCTCGATTTCAGCGGCGTAGTTCACTTTGTCCCGCGTGTTGGCGCCGAGTTCGAGGTTGTCGTAGACCGTCAACTCCGCGAATACCTGGCGGCCTTCCGGCACCAGCGCCAGGCCGCGCGCGGCAATCTTGTGGGCTTCGCTGCGTTCGATGCGGCGGTCGTCGAGAATGACTTCACCGTCGACCGGCCGCAGCAGTCCGGTGATGGCGCGCATCAGCGTCGATTTGCCGGCGCCATTGGCGCCGATCAGCGCCACCATTTCGCCCGGCCTTACCTCGATATTCACCTTCTGCAGCACGGGTGCGGCGCCATAGCCCGCGGCGAGATTGATGGCGCTCAGCACCGCATCCTGCGGCCCGCTCCAGGGCTGTTGTCGCGCCCGCGCGGGGGCTTCGGCGGCGCCCAGATAGGCTGCGAGAACCTTTGCATCATGCCGAATCTCGCTCGGCGACCCGGCCGCGATCGGCCTGCCGGCATCCAGCACCACAACATGATCGGAAATTCCCATCACCAGACGCATGTCGTGCTCGACCAGGATCACCGCGACGCCGGCATCCGCGATCCGGCGCAGCAGTCCGCTCAAGCGGTCCTTGTCCGAAGACGTCAGTCCCGCGGCCGGTTCGTCGAGCAGCAACACGCGCGGGCGCATTGCCAGCGCGCGAGCAATCTCGACCAGCCGCCGATCGACATGCGCAAGAGCGCCCGCACTACGCGCCAGCGCCTCGCGATAGCCGACGAAGGCCAGCAGCCCTTCGGCGCTGCGAACATCGGGCTCATCCGCCGCGGCCGACAGCATCGAACCGAGCCGCCCGCGGCGCGCTGCGATCAGCACATTGTCGAGAACGCTCATGGTCTCGAACAGTTTCGTGGTCTGATAGGTGCGGCCGATGCCGGCGCGCGCGACTTTCCATGCCGGCGCGCCGGCAAGCTCGGCGTCGCCTAGGCGAATGCTGCCGGCGTCGGGCCGGTAAAAGCCGCCGATCATGTTGAGCACGGTGGTCTTGCCGGCGCCGTTCGGCCCGATCACGCTGGTGACGTTGCCCGGCGAGGCGCTGAAGCTGACGCCGGATGCGGCCTTGATGCCGCCGAAGGTAATGCCGATCTCGCGCACTTCGAGCGAATCCCCGGTCCTGACCGGCGCGAGGAACGCCGCGATGTCGAATCCGTCAGGGCTGGCCGTGCGCGGATCGATGCGGCGGAACAGCCGCGCGATGGTGCCCAAAATTCCTTCCGGCGCCAGCCACAGCACCACCAGCAGCAGCAGGCCGAAGAACAGCAACCGGTATTCCGCCAGATACGACAGCAATTCCGGCAGCACGACGGTGACCGCGGCGCCGACCGCGGGTCCGAGCACCCAGCCTGCGCCTCCGACCACGCAGGCGAGCAGAAACAGGATCGATTGCGAGAACGGAAACGAGTCCGGCGCCACGAACGCCAGCAGTGATGCGAAGATGCCGCCGGCAAAGCCTGCGAACATCGCCGACAACATGAACGCCGCGGCCTTGACGCCGACCGGATTGAGCCCGATAGAGCGGGCTGCGACTTCGGCATCGCGCACCGCGACCATCGCTTTGCCCCACGCAGAATCCGCCAGCCGGTAAAACAGCAGCATCGATGCACCGGCAACGGCGATCGCAAGCAGCGCCATCTCGCGTTCCGTGAAAACGGCGCCTGCGATGGACGGCGGCGGCAGGCCCATCAGCCCGTTCGATCCGCCGGTGAGTTCGCGCCATTCGATGCTGAGATGCTGGACGATGAACGCAAACGCAATGGTCACCATCGCGAGATAGGGCCCGCTGACGCGCAAGGCCGGCAGCGACAGTAACAGCCCGATGGCGCCCGCGATCAGTCCCGCCAGCGGCAGCGCGACCCAGAAACTGACCCCTTTCAAGGTCAGGATCGCGACGGCGTAGGCGCCAATGGCGTAGAAGCCGACATGACCGAGCGAAATCTGTCCGGTCAGCCCGACCAGGATGTTGAGGCCGACCCCGACGATGGCGGTGAGCGCCACCATCGCCAGCACGAACGGCACATAGCCGCCGGCTTTCGCCGCATATAGCGCCGAGCCGCCGGTCAACGCGAGAATTGCGATCGGCATTGCAAAGCTACGTAGTCTGGAACTGACCCGCATCGTCAGACCTTGTTGATCGCGGCGCGGCCGAACAGCCCGTTAGGCATCAGCGCCAGCGCCAGGATCACCACGGAGAAGACAACGATCTGGGTGTAGACCGATCCGAGGAACGCGGTGACCAGCGCCTCGATCAGGCCGTAGGCCAGTCCCGCGATCACCACACCCCACGCCGAACCGATGCCGCCAAGAATGGCCACCGCAAACGCCTTGATGCCGAACAGCGTCCCCATTTCGGAGGAGACGCTAAACAGCGGCGCGATCAGCAGGCCGGCCAGGCCGGCAAGCGCGGTGGAGATCATGAACGACACCGCAACGGTGCGATGCACATTGATTCCCATCAGCCGCGCCGCGTCAGAATTCTGCACGACAGCGAGCAGCGTCTTGCCGCGGCGGGTGCGGCGAAGCACCAGATGCATCACCAGCGCGATTCCGATGCCGACGACGGGAATGACGAGTTGCAGCGGATAGACGCCCGCGCCGAAAATCCGGATCGGCTCGCGCGCCAGCGCGGAGGGAAACCCGCGCGGCTCCTTGCCGAAGGTGAACAGCACGGCATTGTCCAGCACGATGCCGGCGGCGACGGTCGCCATCAGCCATGCATTGGAGCCCCGCGCCACGAACGGCCGCACCAGGATCCGCTCGACCACCAGACCGAACAGCGCACAGGCCGTCAGCGCCGCGACCACCGCAAGCGGCATCGGCCAGCCCAGCTTGATGCCGAAGGTATAGCCGAGCACCGCGCCCAGCATCATCGCCGAGCCCTGCGCGAAATTCACGGTGTTGGAGACCACATAGGTGATGTGGAAGCCGAGCGCGATCAGCCCGTACATGCTGCCCAGACCGATGCCGGAGATGATGGCCGAAGCGAGCATGCCGTCTCTTAACCGCTCCCCGCTCGCGGGGAGAGGTCGAAGCCGAAGCCAACGGGTCGGCGCGAAGCGCCGCCCGATGATAAACTCCGCGAAGGCTTGGGGTGAGGGGGACTCTCCAGGCACTTGAACTCGCGGAGAGTCCCCCTCACCCGGATCGCATCTGACGATGCGATCCGACCTCTCCCCGCAAGCGGGGAGAGTTGAGCGGGACGCATGCCGATACGAGTTGAAGCCATCATGCCCTAGTTGGTCAGCGGAAGGATCTCGTCGCCCTTGAAGTAGGTGAAGATGTAATCCGACGGCGACAGTGCATCCTGGTTTTCGGTGGAGAACGGCTTGTCATAGGCCTTTATCAGGCCGTCATACTTGCCGATCCCGTAGAACGCCTCGCGAACCTTCGGACCTTCCGTCGATCCAGCCTTGGCAATGGCCAGCGCCGTCAGGTGCATGGCGTCGTAGGCGTTGGCGATACCGACTGCGGGCGTCACGTCGGCGGCTGATTTGATTTCCGGATATTTCTTCTTCAGCGCGGCGAGCACGCCGGCGGCTTTCGGGCTGGTATTGCCGGAGAAGCTGAACGTCTGGATGAAGTGGACTTTTTCGGCGCTGGGGCCGGCGAGTTCGGTGAAGCGGCCGCCGGCCGGTCCCCAGTGCGAGACAACGGGCACAGTCCAGCCCATGCGGTCGAGCGATTTCACCACCTGCGCGGAAGGCGCCACATTGGCGACCAGGAACAGCGTATCGGCGCCGGCGTCCTTCAGCCGCGTCAGCTGCGGCACCACGTCGACGTCGCCCGTCTCGAATTTCTCGACGCCGGCAAACGGCATGCCTTTGGTTTCAAGCGCGGCCTTCAATCCCTTTTCATTGGATTCGCCCCAGGGATTGTTGATCAGGATCATTCCGGGCTTCCTGGCGCTATACTTTTTTGCGGCGTAATCGACCAGCGCCACATCGACCAGCGCATCGACCGCGGAGACGCGGAACACGTAATTTTCCGGCGCGCCGTTGCGGGTGATCGCGGTCCCGGCCGCCCAGACGCCGATGAACGGCACCTTCGATTGGTTGGCGAAGGGAACGATTGCCACCGAAACCGGCGTATCCAGCCCGCCGAAGAACGCCGCGACTTTTTCACGCTGCACGAGCTCGCGCGCGGCAATCACGCCCTTGGCCGGGTTGCTCTCGTCATCACGGACCAAAAGCTCGACCTTCTTGCCGAGTAGTCCACCCTTGGCGTTGATCTCGTCGATCGCCAGCGACAGCCCGCGCACGATGGCCTCGCCGGATTTCGCCGACTGCCCCGACATCGCCGCGACAAGGCCGAGCTTGATGGTGTCGTCAGCGAAAGCCGGGGCGGCGATCGTCAAAGCGAGAGCAGCGCCTGCAAGCAGCAGACGGCGGGATAGCTTGTGCAGTGCAAGTGCCATTTGTGAACCTCCGGACCCGAGTGAATTCACAGAAAACAAGCAAGCGTTATGCCAGATCGTATCCAGTTATCGCGCCGCATAAAACAGCGTTTTAAAGGGAAATCGCGCTGGCTTGCGGACTTTCCGATTCCAATCTGCACAATCCTAGGCCAGGATTGTATACAATTTAATCGGGCGCTGCGAATTGAATTCTGCTATGCAGGTCGAAATCCGACAAGCACCTGAGAATCGACCATGCCCCCTGCCCGTGCCGTGCTGGCAATGCCGACCGACGAGACCGCGCAAGCCGCGGAGATCGTTGAAAGATTCCTCGAAGCCTCGATGGTCCCGGATCCCGAAACGGCGGCCCGCTACATCGCCACGGATCTGGCAATCACCTTCACCGGCGGACGCAAATACAGCCATCCGCGCGAGACTGCGGGCTTCAACGCCAGGCGCTACAAATGGGTGAAGAAGAAAATGGCCCGAACCGACGTCGTTCCCGCCAGCGGCGAAACCATCGTCTACAATACCGGCACGCTGTATGGCGAATGGCCCGACGGCACTCCCTTTGAAGGCAATCGCTATGTCGACCGCTTTGTCGTGCGCAACGGCAAGATCGTACAGATGGATGTCTGGAACGACAGCGCCGAACGACTGCTGGTTCGAAACGGCATCGAGGCTTAGGCGCGCGACCGGGCCGCCTTTTTCACTGGCGTGATTTCGGCGGCGTAGGGCGACAGGATGTCCTTGATGTCGCGCTCCTTGGGCGGGTGCGCCACGATCAGTGCGCGCTCGGCAACCGCATCGAGATGCCGATCCATCAACGCGACCGCCCGCGCCCGGTCACCCGAGGCCAGTGCTGCGATAATGGCGCGATGCTCGCTGACCGCGCATTCGGATGAATGCGGGCGGCTGTAGAGCGCGAGAATCAGCCCGCAGCGGGATGCTACTTCGCTGACATAGCGGGCGAGTACCGGGTTTCCGGTCAATTCCGCGAGCTTGATATGAAACGCGGTCGCAAGCCGGATCGACAGCGGATTGTTGCTGCCCCGCGCCTGCTCCTCGGCATCGACGTGGTCCTTCAGCGTCTTGATCTGCTCGCGCGTCAGACCGCCGGCCAGTTTGGTAACCACCAGACGCTCAAGGCCGATGCGGACGTCGAAAATATCGCGCGCCTCGTTCCAGCTTGGCGTCGCTACCGCGGCGCCGCGGTTGCGGCGAAGCTCGACCAGACCCTCGGCCGCAAGCCGCGCCAGCGCCGCGCGAACGATGGTGCGGCTGGCGCCGAATTTCTCGCCGATGGCGTCTTCAGGAAGCTTGGTGCCGGGAGGTAGCGCCTGTTCGATGATGGCATGCCACAGCGCCTTGTAAATGACGCTGCCGCGATCGACCGAAGGGGCCTGGTTGTTCTTTGCCATCGCTAAGGACATTGCGCCGAGGGACATTGCGAAGGTTCGGCGGCGTGATTGCCACGTTCGCTTGCCGAATGCAATTTCAGGCTTGAGCGGTTCGAACCGTCCGAATTCGAAGGATTGCGGCTTGACTGCGGGCGGCAGGCTGGCACGCTTGTTGCTCCTTTTTTGCGACAACTGACGCCCGAACCGAAGGGAAGCTCCGATGTCGACTATTTCCGCCGCCGCACCGATTGCGCGAAAACCGCTATATACGTCGCTGTTTGTCCAGGTCCTGGTAGCGCTGCTGCTCGGGATCGTGCTCGGCATGGCCGCCCCCGATTTCGCGATCGGTCTGAAGATCTTCAGCGACGCCTTTTTAAAGCTGATTTCGATGATCGTGGCGCCGATCGTGTTCTGCGTGGTCGTGCATGGCATCGCGGGCGCCGGCGACCTCAAAAAGGTCGGGCGGGTCGGCGTCAAGGCGCTGATCTATTTCGAGGTGATGACCACGATTGCGCTGATCGTCGGCCTGCTGCTCGCCTATCTGTTCGGCCCCGGCCACGGCATGAACATCGATCCGTCGACGCTCGACGGCAAGGCGCTCACGACCGTCTCGGACAATGCCCACAAGCTGCAGGGCGGCGGCATCGGCAGCTTCCTGCTCAACATCATCCCGACCACCTCGTTCGATGCGCTTGCGCGCAACGACGTGCTGCAGGTGCTATTCTTCGCGATTCTGTTCGGCATCAGCCTCGCTCTGGTCGGCGGCGAAAAAGGTGAGCGTATCAATTCGATTATCGATGCGGTATCGACCGTCCTGTTCCGCGCGATGGGCCTGATCGTGCGGCTCGCGCCATTGGGGGTGCTCGGCGCGGTGGCCTACACCGTCGGCAAATACGGCGTCGGCTCGCTCAAGCAGCTGATCTCGCTGGTCGTGCTTTTCTACATCTCGGTCATCGTCTTTGTGCTCGGCGTGCTCGGCGGCGTGATGGCGCTGGCCGGGCTGAACATCTTCAAGTTCCTCAGCTTCCTGCGCGAGGAATTGACCATCGTGCTGGCGACCGCTTCGTCGGATGCCGTGCTGCCGCTGATCATGCGCAAGCTGGAGCGGCTCGGCGTAAAAGATTCGGTGGTCGGCCTGGTGATCCCGACCGGCTACTCGTTCAACCTCGATGCGTTCTCGATCTACCTGACACTCGCAGTGGTGTTCATCGCGCAGGCAACCAACACGCCGCTGTCGCTCGGCGATCTCTTGCTGGTGCTCGGCGTGTCGCTGGTCACCTCCAAGGGCGCGCATGGCGTTCCCGGCTCGGCCATCGTGATCCTCGCCGCCACGCTGAACGCCGTGCCCAGCATTCCCGCGATCGGACTTGTGCTCGTGCTGTCGGTCGACTGGTTCATCGGCATGGCCCGCGCGCTCGGCAATCTGATCGGCAACTGCGTCGCCACCGTCGTCATTGCGGCATGGGAGGGCGATCTCGACCGCGCCAGGGCGCGCCGCGTGCTCGAGGGCAAGGAACTGGTGGACGTAACCGCGGGGTGAAACGCTCGCGCCCTGGCGTACGTCGCAATCGCACGCTCCAACGGGCGTTTGCAGCGCACCGGGAACCCATTGGAACCGGAAGGCAAGCCGCGCGCTACTTCCCTGCCGCAGCCCAACTGTTAAGCTGATCGCAAGTTGGGCAAATCCACGCCGCGGTGTTAGCCACGATTTCAGGCGTGCTTTGTTTGGAGCATATTCATGGCCATCGTTGCTACTCATGTCGCCGACCAGCTCGAGATCCTCGGCGACGCCGCCGACAACACGATCCTCGTCAACCGCGACGCCGGCGGAACCATCTTCGTCAACGGCGGAAGCGTCGCGATCGTCGATGGTCCAGCCACCGTCGCCAACACCAACTTGATCCTGATTTCCGGCAACGACGGCGCCGACACCATCACGTTGGACGAGACCGCCGGTCCGCTGCCGGCCGCCAGCGTCACCGGCGGACGCGGCAACGACATTGTGACGCTGGGCAGCGGCGACGATACCTTCACCTGGAACACCGGCGACGGCAGCGATACCGTCGAGGGCCGCGGCGGCACCGATACGCTGCTCTTCAGCAGTCCCGGGTTTAGCGAGACTGTCGACATCTCCGCCAATGGACCGCGCGTCAAGCTGACCAGCGACGTCGGCGCGGTCACGATGGACGTCAACGGCTTCGAGAAGATCGTGGCCCAGACTCTCGACCGCCCCGACTTCATCCACATCCACGATCTCGCCGGCACCGGCGTCCAGCAGGTTACCGCCGACTTGCGGGGAACCGCCGGCGGCACCAACGGCCACTCCGATTCAGTCACCATTTCCGGCGCCGCCGGCGGCTCCCACATAACGGCGACCCAGACCGGATCGACCGTTCTGGTGAGCGGTCTGGCCGCGCAGATCACCATCCTCGGCTATAATCCGGTACGCGATCCCTCAGGCGATAGTCTGATTTTCGAGGGGCTCGGTGGCATCGATGTCATCGATACTACGTCGGTCACCGGATCGGTCTCCGTCAACGGCGGCGGCGGCAACGACACCTTAAGAACAGGCTCCGGCAACGACGACGTCAGCGGTGGCCCCGGCGACGACCAGATGTTCCTCGGCGACGGCGTCGATGAAGTGCAGTGGACTCCGGGCAGCGGCAGCGACACCATCGACGGCGAGGGCGGTTCGGACAGGGTGCGGTTCCTCGGCAACGTCGACAACACTGCGGAAAACTTTGTCATCTCCGGCAGCGGTGGGCACGCGCTGCTGACCCGTGGTGTCGAAACCGTCACCATGGCCAATGTCGAGAGGATCGACCTGCTGCCGCTCGGCGGCGACGACATCATCACCGTCAACGATCTCACCAATACCGGCGTGCAGACGCTCGTGATCGACCTCGGAAACATCGATAACAATCCCACCGGCGCAGACACGGTTACGGTCAACGGCAGCGAAGGCGCCGACCGCCTCGTGATCACCAATCTTCGCCTTGGCCTCATTCAACGGGCCACCGCCGTGACGAACGACTCCGGGGTGCAGACGCAGGTCACCAACTTCGACGCGACAGATATCTTGCATGTGCAGGGGCTCGGTGGCGATGACATCATTGACGCCAGCGGTAATAGCCCGGGGATAGCGATGACCCTGGACGGCGGCGCGGGCAACGACACGCTGATCGGCAGCGCCTTCAACGATAATTTCACCGGCGGCGCCGGAGACGACACCTTCGTCTACGCGCCAGGCGGCAAGGCCGACATCATCACCGACTTCACTGCGGATTCGAATGTCGACAAGATCAACCTGAAGGCATTCACCAACCTGCACACTTTCGCCGACGTGATGGCGCTGGCATCGCAGGTCGGCACGTCAACCGTGCTTGATTTCGGCGCCGGAGATACGCTGACCCTGCAACACGTCACCAAGACCAACCTCGACCCCGGCGATTTCCTGCTGAATGGCCCTGCCGCCGCGGCCCTGACGGTGACGACCTCGGGCCCAGGCATCACTTCCGGAAACGGCGATCTCAACGCCGGCCATGTGGTGACGCTGACGGTCGCCTTCGACGGGACGGTAACGGTCGCAGGCGGCGTGCCGACGCTGACCCTCAATGACGGCGGCGTCGCGACCTATACCGGCGGCAGCGGCAGTACCGCGCTGACGTTCCAGTACACCGTAGCATCGGGCGAAAACACCGCGGACCTTGCCGTCACCGCCATCGATAAGCACGGAGCGACGCTGCACGACGCCAACGGCAACGATGCAGACCTCGCCCATGTAGTCGGAAATCCCGCGGGCATTTTGCAGATCGATACGCAGGCGCCGGGAGCGCCGACCATCGCGCTGGTCCACGACACCGGGGTCAGCACCGACGGCATAACCAATGATCCGAGCTTCGCCGCGACCGCCGCGGAAGCCGGCGGGACCCTGCTCTACAAGGCGGACGGCGCGGTGAGCTTTTCGGCCGCCAAGCCCGTGTTCGCGGTGAACGGTTCGGCCGACGGCATCCACACGGTTTTCGTTGAGCAGCAGGATGCCGCCGGCAACATCGGCCCGGCTGCGAGCCTGACCTTCAGGCTCGATACGCTGGCGCCGCATGTGAACGGGGTATCCGCATCGCCCGCGAGCGGCAATGTAACGGCGGGACCGACCGGATCGACCATCACTTTGCCCCATGCTCCCGCATCGTCCGCCGGCGGCAACGAAACGGCCGGATCGGCCGTCACCTTCACGGTGACCCTGAACGAAGCCGTCAGCGTGGCGCAAGGCACGCCGACGCTGACGCTGAACAATGGCGGCACGGCCCGGTACGATGCGGCGGCGACCGCGGCGTTGCACGACCCCAGCAAGCTGGTGTTCGACTATCTGGTGTCGGCCGGCGACACGCCGGTCGCGGCGCTGGCGATTACGGGCATCGACCGTCACGGCGCCAGCATTGCCGATCCCGCCACCAACGCCGCGGACTTCGCTGACATCGCCACCACCTTCGCCGGACTCGGTGTCAACCAGGGCACCGACCACGGCGTCGACCCGCACGTCATTGCCCCACCGCATCCGGCGGATTTTTTCCTGGTCTAACGAGCTACCCGGCCGCCCCCCGCGGCCGGAAATTCTCGATCAGCCGCAGCAGCACTCGGGCGCCGGCATCGACGTCGGCGCTGTCGACATGCTCGTCGGGGTGATGGCTGATGCCGCCGCGGCAGCGCACGAACAGCATGGCGACGTCGGCGATATCGATCATCGCCATGCCGTCATGCCCTGCCCCGCTCGGCAGCTCGAACACGGGAAAACCTTCCGCGGCGATGGCATCGGCCGCCTGCTGCTTGAGCCAGGCCGCGCAGGGCACGGTGCGGTTTTCGTGCGTCACGTCGATTTTCAGCCCAAGCTGGCGGCGTGCGGCAATCTGTTCAATCTGCCTGATGATATCCGCCACCGCGTTTCTGCGCTGGGCGTCGGAGGCCGCGCGCATGTCGATGGTGAACGAGACCCGTCCCGGGATCACATTGGTGGCGCCGGGCATCGCGTTGATAGTGCCGACGGTGCCGACCAGACCGCTTTGGTCGGTCCTGCAGAGTTCCTCGATTGCAACGATACATTCGGCGGCGCCCGTCAGCGCGTCGCGCCGCAGCGTCATTGGCACCGTGCCGGCGTGGCCGGCCATGCCGACCATGCTCACAGCGAGGCGAGTGGCGCCGGATATTGCGGTCACCACGCCGACCGGCAGGTTTTGCTGCTCCAGCACCGGTCCCTGCTCTATGTGGAGCTCGAGATAGCCGTGCAGTTCGCTGCGCCGTCGCGCGGATGTGCCGATGTGATCGGGATCGAGGCCGAAATTGGTGAGCGCATCGCGCATCGATATTCCGGCCTGGTCTTTCGTGCCGAGCACGCTCTCGTCGAATGTGCCGGCGACCGCGCGACTGCCGAGCAGCGTGGACGCGAAGCGGACGCCCTCTTCGTCGGCGAAGCCGGTGACCTCGATGGCGAATGGCAGCCGTTTTCCCCGCTTGTTCAGATCGCCGACACAGCAGATCGCCGTGATCAGGCCGAGCGGGCCGTCCCATTTGCCGGCGTCGCGGACGGTGTCGTAATGCGAGCCCAGCATCAGGCATGGCAAGCCCGGCCGCTCGCCTTCGTAGCGGCCACAAACGTTGCCGATCGCGTCGAGGTGTGCGCGCATTCCGGCGTCGCGCATCCAGCCCATGATCAGGTCGGCCGCGACGCGGTGCTCCTTGCTGAGGAAGATGCGCGTGAGATGCCCGGGGGTCTCGGATATTTTTCCAAGCTCGCCGATCCGCGCGATGATCTGATCGCCAAGCGACGCGTTTTCGCGCGTTTCCATTTCGGTCATGCCGGTCCGATGTCCCACGCCTTCGCTGCCAAATCCGTGTGCCGGGCGTGCCAATGTTCGGCGATCTGCAGGCGGGTCGGCACCCAGACCTTGTCATGGCTTGAGATGTAATCGAGAAACCGCATCAGCGAGGCCGCGCGGCCGGGACGTCCGACGATCCGGCAATGCAGCCCCACCGACATCATCTTCGGCGAGGTCGCACCTTCGGCATACAGCACGTCGAACGAATCCTTCAGATAGGTGAAGAACTGGTCGCCGCCGCCGAAGCCTTGCGCGTTGACAAAGCGCATGTCGTTGGCGTCGAGGCTGTAGGGAATGATCAGATGCGGCGCGTCCGATCCCTTGATCCAGTATGGCAGATCGTCGGCATAAGAATCACTGGAGTACAGAAAACCGCCGGCTTCCATCACCAGCCGCACGGTGTTGATCGAGGTCCGTCCCGTGTACCAGCCGAGCGGCCGCGCACCGGTGGCCTCGGTATGAACGCGGATCGCATTGGCGATTTCCTCACGCTCCTGCGCTTCCGACATGTCCTTGTGCTCGATCCATTTCAGGCTATGACTGGCGATGTCCCAGCCGGCTTCCTTCATGGCCGCGACCGCTTCGGGATTGCGTTGCAGCGCCGTGGCGACGCCGAACACGGTCGCTGGCAGCCTGCGCTCGCCAAATATCCGCCACAGCCGCCAGAAGCCGGCGCGCGAGCCGTATTCGAACATCGACTCGATATTGGCGTGACGTTGTCCCACCCGTGGCTGCGCGCCCAACACATCGGACAGAAATGCTTCCGACGCGCGGTCGCCATGCAGGATGTTGTTTTCGCCGCCTTCCTCGAAATTCACCACGAACTGCACCGCGACCCGCGCACCGCCGGGCCAGCCTGGATCGGGTGGATTGCGGCCATAGCCGCGGAGATCGCGGGGATATCGGTCCGCCATCACACTTCCTCGATGCGGACCTTTTGCGCGCCCTTCCACAGCACGGTCTTGCCCATCTCGGGCAGGCTTTCCAGATTGGAGGTTAGCGTGATGAAGTGATTGCCGGCGAGCTGCCCCACCTTGCTGGCGAAATGCACGCCGCTATAGGCGAGCAGGATTTCGGTTTCGCTGATGCCGCCCGGATACAGGATGATGTGGCCGGGCGCGGGATAGCTGGTGTGGTTCTCATAGCTGACCCCAAAATCGAGATCGCCCAGCGGCATCCACACTCCCTCGCCGCTCCAGCGCACATGGATGGCCTGGCTCACGAACGGCATCGCCTTGCGGAACGCCGCGCAGGTCTTCGGCGCCAGCTGTTCTTCAAAACGGGCATTGAAGGTAAAGTCGCCGACGTGAACAATGAGCTGGCTCATTCATGATCTCGCGATGCTGATGGAAAAAGGCGAAGAATGTAACCCGATTCGAAGCTCAGTTGCCCCTGATGCCGGGATCGATGTCGCATTGAACCGGATCGGGCAGCAGAAGTCCATAAAGGCATTGCATCGGGAATCATCGATCAAGCGCGAGTTCGAGCAACCGCCGCGTCATCGGCGAGTCCGGATCCGCCAACGGAGCGATAGCCGTAAAGTGATTGGCGCCGGGCAGTTCCGCGAACCGGGTCTCGAACCCGTTACGGCCCCAGGTGCCCACGATCGTTCTGCTTTGCCGGTGATATTCGGCGCTTTCATCTTCGCCGACCACGGCATCGAGGCTGCCCCGAGACGGCATCGGCCAGAACAACGGACTTGCCCGCCTCGCCGCTGCCTCGTCCAGTCCCAGCGCGTTATTGACGGACGTCCCGACCAGCGGGCCGAGGTCGAACAATCCCGAAATCGCGTAAGCCGCCTGCACGAGATCTTGCGGGAGCGCCGGATCGAACGATCGCCAGTCCGTCGCTATCAGGCAGGCCGCGAGGTGCGCTCCGGCCGAATGCCCGCTGACCACCAGGCGCCGCGCATTGCGCGCAAGTTCGCGCGCGGCCATGCGCATCTGCCGGATAATGTCCTCGATCGTAACCTGGGGACACAAATCGTAACTGGGTATCGCCACACTGACGCCGTGCGCGTTCAGTCCCGCCGCAAGGTGACTGAAGAACGAGCCGTCGAGCGCCTGCCAATAGCCGCCGTGAATGAAAACAACCATCGCACCCTCGTTGCGCGACGGAAACACATCGATGGTGTGGCGCGCACCGGGCCCGTAAGCGACGGTATGAAAGCCTGCGCGCTCGCGCCAGGCCTTGGCGTCGCGCGCCCAGCCGGCGATCAGCGCCGGATGTTCCGGCACCCGCGCGCGGTTGTTGTATTCGGCCTCGTAGTCGATTTCCTCAGTCACAAGCCGCCACCCGCGTTGCCCCGCTCGATCTAGAAGCACAAGGCCGCCTCCGGCAAGTCAAAACACGGCGCGACAACTTGCGCAGGGTTATCCTCCCCTTTAAGGTTCGGCCAACCTCGGTGGGGAGAGAATTCAATGCGGCAGTTTCCATGCGCCGGTCTGGCGATCCTGTTGAGTTTTGTGGCCGGCCACGCATTCGCGCAGGAAAAGCTCAAGATCGGCGTGATCGTCACCTTGTCAGGCCCGGCGGCAGCGCTTGGTCAGCAGGTTCGCGACGGTTTCAATCTCGCGGTCAGGGACCTCGGCGGCAAGATGGCCGGCCGCGACGTCGAGGTCATTGTCGCCGACGATGAGCTTAAGCCGGACGGTGCGGTAACCAAGGTCAAGGGCCTGCTGGAACGCGACAAGGTCGACTTCGTGGTCGGGCCGATCTTCTCCAACATCCTGCAGGCCATTCACAAGCCGGTGACGGATACCAAGACATTCCTGATCAGCCCGAATGCCGGCCCGTCGAGCTACGCCGGCAAGAATTGCAGTCCGTTTTTCTATGTGACCTCGTACCAGAACGACCAGGTGCACGAGATCCTCGGCAAGGTCGCGCAGGATCGCGGCTACAAGCGCGTCTATCTGCTGGTGCCGAACTATCAGGCCGGCAAGGATTCGGTGGCCGGATTCAAGCTCGACTACAAAGGTGAGATCGTCGAGGAAACCTACATGCCGCTCGGCTCGCTGGATTTCCAGGTCGAGCTCTCCAAGATCTCATCCCTAAAACCCGACGCCGTATTCACCTTCATGCCTGGCGGCATGGGCGTAACGCTGGTCAAGCAGTACAGCCAAGCCGGTCTCGCCGACAAGATTCCGGTGCTTTCGGCGTTCACGGTCGATGAATCGACGCTGCCGGCGCAGCAGGATGCCGCGGTCGGCATGTACGGCGGCTCGAACTGGGCACCCAATCTCGACAATCCGCAGAACAAGAAATTTGTCGCTGCCTACGAGGCCGCCTACAATATCGTCCCCGGCACCTATGCCTTTCAGGCCTATGACGCGGCGATGCTGATCGATAGCGCAGTCAAGGCCGTGAAGGGCGACCTTTCGAACAAGGACGCGGTGGCGGCGGCGCTGAAGAAAGCCGACTTCAGCTCGCTGCGAGGCGACTTCAAGTTCAACACCAATGGCTACCCGATCCAGAATTTTTATCTGACGAAAGTGGCAAAACGGCCGGACGGAAAATTCCAGACCGAGATCGCCGAAAAAGTGTTTGCGAATTACGGCGACCGTTATGCCAAGGATTGCGTGCCCGGCAACTGAACCATCTGAAGGAACAGCGCGATGAAGACTGAAATTGCCGGTATTACCCGGGCCAACGAAGGCATCCAGGGAATTACCTGGAATATCCTCGGCCAGACCTATGTGCCGAAGCACTGCACCGAGCATTCGTTCTCATGGCACGCCACCTTTCCACCCGACACCTTCGTGCCGCCGCATATCCATCCCGACCAGGACGAATATCTCTACATCCTGGAAGGAAAACTCGATTTCATGCTGGCGGGCGCGGACACCTCGGCGACGCCGGGCGACCTGGTGCGGCTTCCGATGGGGATTCCGCACGGCATCTTCAACAAGTCGGGCCAGCCTGCGAAAACGCTGTTCTGGGTGTCGCCGACGCGGCGGCTGTACGACCTGTTCTGGAGCATCCACAACATGAAGGAACAGAAGCCGGAGGACGTGGTGGCGCTTGCGGCCGAACACAACATCCACTTCCTGCCCCCGCCGCCCGGGGCGTGAGTTCCTTCACCTCTCCCGAAGGGGGGAATATGCGCGATTGCAAATCTTATTGCGTCTAATTTGAAGTTCCGGGCTGACGCGGTTGTTTAGGAGGGGTGACGAATAGCATTTCAGGATCGTTAGGGTCGTTGTGCCAAATCGCTATCGAGACCCTTTGTTGAAGCCCGTCTTGGATGGTGTGGTATGAGATGGTCGTTTCGCTTTTGATGATTTCACATTCTGGACGTTCCCTACGCCAAATGTTGACCTGCCGCTCAATGTCCTTTCCATCCGGGCCGATAAACATTTTTAGTTTCATGTCTTTCTCCCCTCATTGATTCTGCGATTTCTTTTTCTTTGGCTTAGTCGAAGAGATCGCCTTGATCTTTGTGACGAAAGAATCTTCGCTTTCGTCTGCGCCGGATTCGCGCCAACTCCACGAATTTTTCGTGCTGCGTTTTCCTTCTTTTTGTAGGCGGCTCTTTCTGCTTCAAACCGCGCCTTCTCCGTTACGAGGCTCTTGTGAGTACAACAACCGCTTTCCCTTAACGCCGAGCAGGGCCGACAACGTGCGGTCAAAATCATCAACGCCTAGGGCGATGCGATGATTATACCGGAAATCAGGCTCTGCAACGTACCGCTTCAGATGTCGCGAGCTGACGTGGTGATATACGCCATTGATACCACGCTTTAGAAGGCTGAAATAGCTCTCGATGGTGTTCGTTGTGACGTCGCCCCGGACGTACTCGCCGATGCCGTGATTGACGACCGCATATCAAAACGGTGGTTTGCAATCGCGCATATTCCCCCGAAGGGAGAGGTCGGCTCGCATCGCAAGATGTGAGACGGGTGAGGGGTTAAGGTCCCTCGTTAGTCCGCAACCCCTCACCCGGATTGCTTCGCAATCCGACCTCTGCCTTCGGGCGAGGTGAAGGAAGTACGCGCTCGGCTTAAGCCCGCACCGCCGCCAGCGCCGGCCCCGTGGCCGCAAAGCCGGCCTTGCTGGCATAGCCGCGCACGATCGCTTCGCGCTGCGAATAGCTGAGCACGTTTTCGATGTTGTCGAATCCATCGGGCGCCAGCTGCTCGACCGCGTCGATCACGCCTTCCGGGCCGCCGCGCCGGTTCGAGCGCACGATCTCGGCGGTCATCGGCAGGCGCTTCTGCTCATAGGCGACCAGGGCCTGGCGCGGATGCTCCGATCTCGCCAGTGCGTCGGCGAGCGCGCGCGCGTCGAGAATTGCCTGTGAGGCACCGTTCGATCCCACCGGATACATCGGATGCGCGGCATCGCCGAGCAGCGTGACGCGGCCGCTCGACCAGTACGGCAAGGGATCGCGGTCGCAGGTCGGATACTCGTAAAATTCCGGCGTCGCCGAAATCAGCGTCGGCACGTCGACATGGGGCACCGAAAACCTCGCCACATGCGGCATCAGCTCGTCGCGCTTGCCCGGCCGCGACCAGTCCTCCTTGCGCGGCGGGGCCGAATTGCCGTCAGCGACCTTTACCAGCACCGCCCAGTTGGTGAGCCGGCTGGCCGGGCTCGAGCCTTCGGCGATCGGATAGACCACGACCTTGGCGTTGAGGCCGCCCGCGACGATCATCGATTTTCCGGTCAAAAACACCGGCCAGTCGCGCGCCCCGCGCCACAGCATCAACCCGTTCCAGCACGGCGGCCCTTCCTCCGGAAACAGCGTCTCGCGCACGCGCGAATGGATGCCGTCCGCACCGACCAGAATATCGCCGCGCGCGGTTCTGACATGCGCACCCGCGCGATCGAAGAAATAGGCGGTGACGCCGCCCTCGTCCTGGCTGAAGGCGCCGAGCCGGCAGCCGGTATGGATCGCGTCTGCGCCGAGCCGCTCTTCGACGGCGCGGTGAATCACGCCTTGCAGCCGGCCGCGATGGATCGAAAATTGCGGCACGTCATGCCCGGCGTCGAGCCCACGCGCCTCGCGCCAGACTTCCTGGCCATGGCGATTGAGATAATACAGTTGATCGGTGCGAACCGAGACGGCATCGAGCGCATCAAGCAGGCCAAGCCCGGCAAGTTCGCGGATCGCATGCGGCAGCGTATTGATGCCGACGCCGAGTTCGCGGATGGCGTCGGACTGCTCGAACAATTCGCTATCGATGCCTCGCGCGCGCAGCATCAGCGCGGTGGTGAGCCCCCCGATGCCGCCGCCGACGATGATCGCCTTCATCACGCTACTCCACAAACTCCAGCCGGCCCGTTTGGGATTTTGCACCTCGTATCGGTTGGCTGCAAGCTGCTTGTCGCGTGAAGATTAACGTCATTGCGAGGAGCACTAGCGACGAAGCGATCCAGTTCTTGCTTGTGGCCTGGATTGGGTCATCGCTCGCCCCTCGCAATGACGGCCTCACGCGTGGATCGCATCCTTGATCCGTTTCCGCGTCAGCGGCAAATCGCGCAAGCGTTTTCCCGTGGCATCCGCGATCGCGTTTGCGATCGATGCGGCGGCCGGCCCCTGCCCGGTTTCGCCGCTGCCGAGGAAAGGCTGGCCGGGCCGGTTGACGATATGGACCTCGACGCTGTCGGGTACCGCGTTGAAGCGCAGGATCGGATACGTCTGCCAGTCGATACTTGTGATCCTGGTGCCGTCGAAGCTGACGCTTTCGTACAGCGTCCAGCTCATCGACTGCAGGATCGCGCCCTCGATCTGGTTGATCAGCCCGTCCGGATTGACCACCTGACCGCTGTCGACGGCCGCGACCGCGCGCACCAGACGCGGACGTCCGGTCTCCTTGTTCACTTCCACCTCGGTGGCAATGGCGCAGTACGCCGCGAGATTCTTGTAGCGCGCAAAGGCAAATCCGAAACCGCGATCCTGCGGCGCCTTCTGGCCCTTGCGCCATCCGAACCCCTCGGCGGCCTTATTGATGACATCGCGCCCGCGCGGGTCCTCCAGATGTTTCAGCCTGAACTCGACGGGATCGGCGCCGGCCGCGGCCGCGAGCTCATCCATAAAGCTCTCGATCGAAAATACGTTGTGGTAGGCGCCGAGCGCGCGCATCGCCGAAATCCGCAGCGGCATCGCAGGGATGAAATGATGCACGACTTTGGCGTTGGGAAATTTGTAGATCGGAATCGCGTTGCGATCACCGCCGCCTTCCGGCAATGGCAGCGGCCTCGGCGCCGGCGGCCTGAACGGTTGCGCCATGTGCTGCGCCGCCAGCATCGAACCGGCGCCGCCCGGACGCATCGAATGGGTATTGCTCCATACCTCGAAATTCCAGTCCGATATCTTGCCTTGGCCATCGAGGGAGGCCTTCAGCCTGGTCACCATCGCGGGCCCAAACGGCTCCCAGGCGTGCTCCTGCTCGCGCGTCCATTGCACCCGGACAGGCACGCCCGGCAATGCACGCGCGACCAACGCCGCATCGGCCGCCGCGTCGTCGGCGCCATTGTGGCCGTAACATCCGGAGCCCTCCACATGGATGCAGCGCACGCTTGCCGGCGGCATCCGCAGCATTTCCGCGATGCCCTGGCGGTCGGGGTAAACGCCTTGGGTGTGGGTCCATACCGTCATCGCACCGTCAGCGAATTGCGCCACCGCGCAGGATGGTCCGATCGATCCGTGCGCCTGATACGGCCGGCTATAGCTGGCCTCGATGGTGCTTTGGCCGACGGCGGAGGGATTGCCCTGCTGGAAAATCGTGGTGTCCTGCGACGGCAGGCTGGTCAACACAGCCGGCAGATCGTCCTGCTTGGGCAAGGCGGCGGTTTCCCGCCATTTCGCGGCGGACGACAACGCGTTCATCGCCTTGACCGCCTGAAACTCCTTCGCCGCCACGACGGCGAGAAAATTGCCGTCGCGAACGACCTTGACCACACCAGGCAGTTTTTCGACCGCAGCGGTGTCGCATTGGTCAAGTTGCGCGCCGTAGCTCGGCGGCCGCACAATGCGGGCGTGCACCATCCCGGGTAATCGCATGTCCTGAACATAGGCCGCGCCGCCGGTAACTTTTGCGGGGATATCGACGCGCGGAATCGGCCGGCCCATCACCTTGAATGTCGAAGGATCCTTCAGCTGCGATTTCGATTGCGCCTGTACATGCAGCATCTCGGCCGCGACCAGTTCGCCATAGCGCAGGCGCCGGCCATCCGGTGCAATCACTTCGCCATTTTCGGCGCGGACACTTTCCATCGGCAGATCGAGACGCCGCGCCGCCTCGGCCACCAGAAGGGCCCGCACCTGTGCAGCCGCGTTCTGAATCGCGGTGCCGCTGTCCTTCATCGAGTTGCTGCCGGAGGTATAGCCCTCGTTGGCTGTGAACCGGGTGTCGGCGGTGATGACTTTGACGGATTCGAAGGGGACATCGAGTTCCTCGGCTGCGATCTGCTGAAAGGCGGTCTTGAAACCCTGGCCGAGTTCGGCCTTTCCCGTGAACGCCGTGATGCCGCCGTCGGCCTCGATCCGAATCCACGAGTCGAGCAATGGCGCCTGCTTCAGGCTGCCGGGCGGGCTCGGCGCCGGAACTGCGCCAGGAGGGCTCTGATCCTGCGCGAAGGCACCGCCGACCGAAAAGCTGACAACCAGCGCGCCGCCTCCGGCGAGCACGCGGCGGCGGTCGAGAATCATGGGGCTGTTCATCGCGCGCCTCCTTGCGCGGCGGAAGCGTCGGCGGTCTGCATCAGCGCCGCGGCGCGACGGACTGCGCGCAGGATGCGCATATGCGTGCCGCAGCGGCACAGCTGCGGCTCCAGCTCGGCGCGAATCTGCTCGTCGGTCGGCTTGGCGTTCTTCTGCAGCAACGCCTGCGCCCGCATCATCATGCCGGGGATGCAGTAGCCGCATTGCGCCGCCTGCTCTTCCATGAAGGCGCGCTGGATCGGCGCCGGCGCTGCAATGGTGCCGAGGCCTTCCAGCGTCGTCACCTGCCTGCCCTCCAATAGCAGCAGCGGGGTGACGCAGGACAACACCGCCTTGCCGTCGACGATCACCGTGCACGAGCCGCACTGGCCGAGCCCGCAGCCGAACTTGGCGGCGTTGAGTTCGAGCTCGTCGCGCAGCACATAAAGCAGCGGTGTATCCGGATCGGCCTCGATCCGGCGATCTTGACCGTTCACCTTCAATGTCATCATGGCTTGTCTCGCTGCGTTGCCTCAGCCGGCGCGTTATGCGGCCCGGGCGAGGTATTGAGAAATACGGTCTGGGTGCGCCGTGCATCTTGAATGGTTTTTGCAAGTTCGGTCCACGCAGGCTGATTGCCGAACCGCGAGCGCAGATAACTCAACAGCACCGCGATCCGGCTGTCATCCATGCTCGCGGCAAAGCCCGGCATGATCGGACTGCGTTCGCCCTCTACCGGAGGCACGCCTGACAGCACGATGTTGGCGGCGTTGCGCGCGTCCGGGCTGCTGATCGCGCTGGAAAGGCCGAGATTGACGCCGCCGTACGGCAACGGCCGGTTGGTCTCGTGGCAGCCGGCGCAGGCCGCGGCGTAGATCGACGCGCCGGCCGCGTTGGTTGTGGAGGGCTGCGGCACAGGCGACTTCGCCTGCGTCAGCACCTCGTCGCCCCTGCGCTTGCGATCCGGCGTCGGCGCGCCGAATTGACCCGCCATATAGACCGCGATGGCGCGGAGTTCGCTTTCCGGCACCGACGACAGGTTGCTGACGACCTGCGCCATCGGCCCGCCTGCGACGCCGTGATCGGGATGCCAGCCGTCGCGGAGATAGCCGAACAACGCATCGACGTTCCACGGCACCGGCGACGGCGACTGGCCGTTGATCGCATAGGCATGCCAGTTATCCACGTCACCGCCTGCGAATTGCACGCTCTTGCGCTCCGCGCCGAGCGCATTGCGTGGGGTGTGACATGCGCCGCAGTGCGCCAGCCCTTCAACCAGATAGCCCCCGCGATTCCACTCCGCCGTCTTTCTCTCGTCCGGCTGCCAGGTGCCGTGGCGAAGGAACAAGAGCTTCCACCCCGCGATCACAGCGCGCTGGTCGAGCGGAAATGGCAGTTCGTTTGCGCGCGCGGGAGCATGAACCGGCTGCCGCGTCATCAGATAGGCATAGAGCGCCCGGTCATCTTCATCGGAGACGTTGGTGAAATGGTCGTAGGGAAAGGTCGGATAAAGGTGGCGGCCGTCGCGGCCCACGCCGGATCGCATGGCGCGACGGAACGCAGCCTCCGGCCAGCGGCCGATTCCGGTCTCCGGATCCGGCGTGATATTCGAGGAATAGATGGTGCCGAACGGCGTCGGTACCGGCAAGCCGCCGGCAAAGGCTTTGCCGCCGCGCACGGTATGGCAGTCGCTGCAATTGCCGATCGCGGCGAGCATGCGTCCCCGCTTGACCAGCGCCGCATCGAACGATTGCGGCGCCGGCGGATCGATCGCGGCGATCGCCGGCCGCCATATGGCCGCAAACCCCGCGACCGCGGCGGCCAATATGATTATGGCGATGATGCTGGCAATAATCCGACGAGATGCCATTGAAGTCCGCACCTGCTATGGCCGCTCGGGCCAGCGCAACCATAACACAAATATCGTCACTCGGTTTCACTAAAGAGAGAGGAGATGGAATCCCCGTATTGCCGAGGCGGTTTCACTAACGAGAGATCAGGACTGAACCGCCGCGGCGGCCTCAACGAAAATACTTCTTCAGATCGTCCTGAGCGTAAAGCGTGGACATGTAGTTCTTGTTGAAAACGGTCACGGTGCATTCATAGAGCGGGTAGCACGCGTCCAGAATCACGAAGCGGGACAGATGCGTGGTGGCGAAATCGAACATTTCCCGGGGATCGAAATAATACAACAAGGGGTCGGAATAGGTTCGGTAACTGGTGAGAAAATTGAACGCGATGCCACGATCGGCCTGCAGATACATTTTCCTGATCAGAGCGAGGCACATCGTCTTCCACGCGTCGCCGTCCACGCCGGCAAGCAGGTTAAAGGCGCCGCTGAGCACCACGAAGTCGTAGCGCTCCTCGGGGCCGGCATCGAGGAAATTGCGATTGCGAAGCGTCAGCTCGGGATATTTTTGTTCGGCGTGATCGACCATTTCCTGCACGATTTCCGTGCCGGAGTAGATGATCCGCCGGTCGAGGCCGCTCGATTTCAAGAACCGATAGAGATCGCACAACCCGGATCCGACATCGTGAACGGTGCCGCCGGCACGAAGATGAGGCGCGATGTTCCGCAGCAATGCCTCGAAACGCATATCGTGGCTGGTGCGGTCGCTCTGATGGGTGCCAAGCGACGTATCGCCGTGTTTCACGAATTCCGCGCGATAGGCGTTTCGCTGCGCGGCAATGATGGAAAGCTCATCCATGCGAGCCGGTTTCTTCCGCGATCAGGAACAGCGGACGACGGCGGACTTCCGCATAGATATTGGCGAGGTAGACGCCGACGACGCCGAGGATCAACGTCATCAGGCTCCCGAACAGGAACACCGCCAGTACGATGACCGTGACTCCTGAGGGAACGGAATGAAACAGCGCCGCCGCCATGAAATAAACAGAGGCCGTCAGCGCGGCGATGAAACCGGCGAGTCCGGCATAGATCAGGATTTTGAGCGGCGCCGCCGCGATCGAAATGATCATGTCGATCATGAGATCAAATCGCTTGAAAAATCCGTAATTGCTCTTGCCTTCGGCGCGCCGCGCATTCTCCACTTCAATCACGGCATGCTTGTAGCCGATGTCGCCGACAATGCCGGCCACCGTCCGGGTCGCCTCGGGATAGCCGTCATAGATGCGCGCCATTCTCGATGTCATGCCCTTCATCATCAGCTGGTGCTTGACGATGGAAGCCCTGAAAATCCTGGTCAGCACGAACCAGAACAGCCGCGATGTGACCGCGTCGCGCGTGTTGTTGCGGGTCTTCGAGACGGTATAAACCAGTTCGTTGCCGGCCCTGAGCGCGCTGAGAATTTCGGGGATCGCCGAAGCCGGATTTTGCAGATCGCAATCCATCACGATCACATATTTGCCCCGCGCCTTCGCAATGCCGGCGCTGACCGCGATTTGCTGACCAAAATTCCGACTGAGTCTGAAGCCCTTGACGTCCGGACAACGCGAAGCCGCGCTCACGATTGCATCCCAGCTCGAATCCTGGCTGCCGTCCTCGATAAGCAGCAGTTCGTAGGGCTCGCCGACAGCATCGAAGGATGCTGCAACCTCCTGAACCAGCCGCGCCACCAGCCGTGCACCGTTGTAGACAGGAACCACGACGGAGACGCCGGACCACGTGTCACTCTGCATTCATCTGCTCTCTGTACGCGACGACGCGGATCGCTGCCGGCTAGGTTGGAAGCATTGAGGCTTCCGCAAAAGCCGCCGCTGGCGATGAGGTCCGCCGGAGATAACGCAGCGCATCCGGTCCGGTGTTGAACAAGAGGTCAAGCACGGAAACCGCATGTTCGAAGCCGCCGTGCAACTGCTTATATTCCGGATAACCGTCATAATTCATCCACTCCGGCGTCACCCCGGCTGCCTTGAACGCCGCTTCGTCGAAATAGGCCTGAGCCGAGGGGCCACTGAGATAGCAGTCGGCGCCGGCGGCGCGGGCTATTCCAAGCAGCCGCTCGGTCTTAACGCCCTGTACCGGATAGGCGGTGTCGCGCGAGATCTTCGTGTTAAGTCCGAGCGTCTTGCAAATACCGCGCAGGAAGATGGCATTGACGTCCGTGAGCAAGGTTTTCTTGTCGGCCACTTCATACCAGCGCTTTACGGCGGGCGCATAGTGCTCGAAAAACGGCGCGCGTTTATAGGCGAGTTCCAGCGCGCGCCAATGCTTCTCGGCCCAGGGCTTCTCAATCGTCACCTCGTTGATCGGCTGCTCGAAACGGCCCTTGGAAACCACCGGTATCGTCAGCCATTCAACGCCGTTCGCGGTCTTGATGCGATTGCGGTTGTGCCAATGCCGCTTCACATACTGGACGCTGTCGAAAATCACGTATTCGTCACACTGTCCTATCAGGTCGAAAAAACCCTTCCACGGTACGTAGCAGGACTGAACGATGGAGATGCGCCGCGGCCTCGGCGGATGCTCCGAAGGGTTCCGGTTGCGGCTATCGCGATGGATGACCTGCGGAAACATCAATGGCCGGCGCGGTTCGACCTCCCGATCCCGGGTTAGAATCGGACGCGAACCGCGCTGCGAACCAAGGGACAATGCAGCCGCGGACTTGAGAAAGGTCCGCGCATTAGGTCCCGTATTCAGGATCAGATCCAGGATCGTCACGCCATGCGCAAACGGTCCGTGCAATTGGGAATAACGCGCATACCGAGAGTAGTCCATCCACTCCAGACTCACTGCGGATTTGGCGAACTCGGCCTGGTCGATATAGGCCTTGGCGGAAGGACCCGACAAATAGATGTTGGCGCCGATCTCCCGGCAGATATTCACAAGCCTCTCGGTCGGCGTGCCTCGCGCCGCGAGATCGCGCGACCAGATGATTTCAGTGCGGATGCCGAGTTCTGCACACAGGGCCTTGATAAACAAGACGTTCACGGCGCTGAGATTGTCCAGACTCCCGGCCAGCTTGAAACACGCCTCCAGTTGTCCGGAATATTTCTTGAAAAAGGGCGCCCTCGCATAGGCCTGGGAGATGCTTCGCCAATGCTTGTGGGCGAATGGACGCGCGATGTGCATGTTGTCGATGGCGTCGGTCCCGTCGCGGCGTCGGGAAACCGGCACCGTCAGCCATTTCAACCCGTGCTGGGTTTTGATCAGGTTGCGGTTATGCCAGTGATTTTTGCTGTACTTGACGTCGTCATAGATGACGAAGACATCGACCATCGCAATGATATCGAAATAGCCCTTCCAGGGGATGTAACAGGACTGCAGAATGGCAGCGCGGCGGTCCTTTCGCGTAGACAGATCACTCATCAACATCGCTTCGTCATTGAACATCGCTCGCCCGCGAGTCGCGGGCCGGCGCTCGCTGCAAATTATCCCATCGCCTGTAGCTAATTACCAACTATTTTCACATGTCGCCGCAAATCCATCCCTTCCAAAACCGCGCCCGGATACCTGCGGCGAGGCGTGCTCGGTATACCACCACCGACCGGCCGGATGGCAAAATGCTGTCAAATATTTAAAGCTCGCGGTAACTTCGTGACATTACTCCTTGCGGTAAAGCGACCCGCAACCTGGCGGATCAGTTTTGCGGCGGGACCATAATTTGGCCGCTCTGAACAATTCAATTGTCAACCTTAAGTCGTCAAATTAATATCAACCACGTCATTTCGAAACGGCATTGATCGATGACCGAATTCGAGGCCTGGCGGCACCGGCGAAATGAATCTTCCGACAACGCTTTCACGCGTCTCAACCTGCTGGGACAATCGCCGATCTTCCGCGACACGCTGCGGGTCATCGAACGGATAGCCGGCGTCGATGCCACGGTGCTCATCCAGGGCGAAACCGGGACCGGCAAGGAATTGGCGGCGCGGGCGCTGCATTACCTGAGCCCGCGCCACGAATTTCCGTTCATCCCGGTCAATTGCGGCGCGCTGCCCGACAACCTGCTCGAAAGCGAACTGTTCGGTCACGAGCGCGGCGCGTTCACCGACGCCAAGAAAGCCAGCCGCGGCCTGGTGGCGCAGGCCGAGGGCGGCACGCTGCTGCTGGACGAAGTCGAGGCCATGACGCCGCGCGCGCAGGTGGTGCTGCTGCGTTTTCTGCAGGATCACACCTACCGGCCGGTCGGCGGGCGTCAAATCTCCAGCGGCGACCTGCGCATCGTCGCATCGAGCAATATCGACCTCGAGGAGATGGTCCGCCGCGGCCAGTTTCGCCGCGATCTCCTGTTCCGCTTCGGCATCCTCACCGTAACCATGCCGCCGCTGCGCGAGCGCGGCCGCGACGCGGTGCTGCTGGCGGAGCATTTTCTCGACCGCTTCGCCACCCAATATGAGCGGCCGCGTAAGCGCCTGCACGCCAAATCGATCACCTGGCTGTTGTCGCATGACTGGCCCGGCAACATCCGCGAGCTGGAGAACCTGATGCTGCGCGAATTCCTGCTCGCCGACGGCGAGGTGATCCGGATCGGGGCGGCGCAACAGAGCGCGGCGGACGCCGCCTTCAGCCGGATCGATGTCGACCAGACGTTCAAGTCGGCCAAGGCGCGGGCGGTCGCGCAATTCGAGAAAAGCTACCTGCGCCATCTGCTGACCGAAGCCTGCGGCAACGTGTCGCTGGCGGCGCGGATGTCACGCAAGGACCGCAGCACGCTGAACAAGCTGGTCAAGAAGCACGGCCTGGCATCCGACCGGTTCAGGTCCGGCGCGCGGCGGGAGACGTAGGCCGCAGGCTACGCAAGCGCTCTGCATAGCGCCTCATAGACGCGCGTAAATGCGCTTGTGGCATCGCGCCGGGACTGAAACCCCGGCTAGTGCGCGTAGGACGCGGCCTGCGGCTTCTGCTCGGGCGGCACCAGGCGCGGGTCCGGGCTGAATGAGAACACGATGTTCTTCTTCGGGATGAACAGGGTGAAGCGTCCGGTCGGGGTGGCCAGAAACGCCGTATAGGTTTCCGGATTGAGGATGTTCGCCTTGTACTTGGTGAGGTCGTTGCGCACCTCGTAGATGTCGCCTTTCTTTTTCTCGGTCCCGGTGGTGACCTCCTTGAGGAGGTTGTCATATACGGCGTGATGGCCGGAGAAATCCTCGCCGGAATCCTTGACCGCCTCGCGCGGATCGCGCTTCGGATCGGGGGGCGCGCCGTGGGTATGATAGTCGCCGACGATGCTGCTTCTGGAGGCGGCAGGCACCTTGTCGAGCGCGGTCCAGGGATCGACGGTCGCGCTTTCGTCGCCCGCGCCTGTGCCGACCACGGCTTCGGTGAAGAAATACTCGTCGCCGACCTTGTAGATCAGGCCGCCATATTCGTTCCCCGACGAGGTAATGCTTTTGGGGTCCTTCGACTTGATGGATTTAGGATTGCAGATCACGAGGGCCGCGTGCGCCGCCTGCCACGCCGTGGGATAGCCGCTGGCCTTGACCTCGGCAGGCTTGGTTTCCTTCTCCTTGGCCGGACCGTCGCGCTGAATGAGCGGCGACAGGCCGGGCACCGTGCGCAGCGGCGTTGCGGCACCCTGCGCGCCGAGCGCTGAATCGGCTGCCCGGTCGGCGTCCGCTTCCAGCGCATCATCGGCCGCGCCGACCCGCCGCGTCTGCCCGCCGGACGCAAAGCCCTGCTGCACGACATGCGTCAATTCGTGCGCCAGCAGCCGCCGCCCTTCCGTCGAATGCGGCGAATAGCGGCCGCGCCCGAACACGATATGACGCCCGACCGTATACGCGTTCGCGTCCAGCGCGCGGGCGGAGGCGTCCGCCTGCCCCCCGGTGTGAATTCGGACCCGGCTGAAGTCATGACCAAAGCGCGGCTCCATCGCCGCTCTGGTCGCGGGGTCGAGCGACCGCGCCGGCGATGCGAGCGCCCGATCGACGGAATGGCCGGCATCGGTCTGCAAGGCCGTGGCGCCGCTCATTCTCCATGCCGACAAGGGAAAGTGGCTGGAACTCGACGATGCCTTCGACCATCCGTTGGCCGGCCGAACCTGGACACGCGCGGTTGTCATGCCGCATCTCCGTTTCGATGCGGCAAATCCTAGCAGAAAGGCACCGCATCGTCATTTTGATTTGCGTGAATAAATACCAATGGATTCATGACGCAACCGCGTCAGCTGGGGACAATTTCCCCCATCGGGTCGACACAGCTGCATTTGCGGATGACCGTCGCATACAGCCTTTTGCAACCTCAATTTCGATTTCTGCTGGGGTGAAACCCCCTCAGCGCCGCGATGCCGCTCCAAGAAAACACCGGCATTTGCCCGTTATTTCCGATGGCACGAGGCCTGCAAGCCCACTCCGCTCGAGGCTTCCCGCGGAGATTCATCCGTGCCGGTGTACAGCGAGCGAACGATAGTGATCGCAGGCATCATCGAGCGATATGTGACAGACCATCCGCGCGCCGCCGACACCCCCGAGGGCATTCGCAGCTGGTGGGTGGCGCGCCAGCGCGTCGGCGATTCGATCGACGAGGTGCAGAAGGCGCTGGATTACCTGGTCGCTCGCCAGAGACTCTCGAGCAGCGTTCTTCCGGACGGCACAGTCATCTTTCGCGCCGCACGCCCGCCCAACGACCTGGAGCCATAGCAAGACGTCGCCCGCCCGGCGCGCGCCTTTAGTCAACCGTCGCCATCGAAAGGAACACCGATGCCAACAACCCTGACATATCCCGGTGTCTATATTGAAGAGCTGCCGAGCGGCGTTCGTACCATCGCAGGTGTTGCGACCTCGATCGCGGCGTTCGTCGGACGCGCCTGGCGCGGTCCGGTCGACCTGCCGGTCACGCTGTACAGCTTTGCGGATTATGAGCGGCAGTTCGGCGGGCTGTGGCGCGACAGCACCATGAGTTACGCCGTGCGGCAATTTTTCCAGAACGGCGGCAGCCAGGCAATCGTCGTGCGTGTCGCGACGCGTTCCGGCGCGTCGATGGCGAAGGCTGCGACCTTCACGCTCACCAATGGCGAGGTGTTCGGCGCGGCAAGCCCTGGCTCATGGGGCATGAACCTCAAGCTCTCAGTGGACCGCAACACCAAAGACCCGTCCGACGTCGCACTGTTCAATCTGGCCATCTTCGACGATCCCGACACCAAGAACGACTCCGCCAAACAAGGCGGCAGCGGACAGCGGGAGATGTTTCGCAACGTATCGGTCGATCCGGCAAGTCCGCGCTTTGTCACCACGGTACTCCAACAGCAGTCCAGCCTGCTGCGCGTGGTCAGCGGACTGGACGTGACGCCCCCGCTCACCGCACCCGCGGTGCAGGCCAATGTCGCCCCCACTGCCGCTTCCGCCAGCGACGGCATAGCGGTCGGCTATACCGAGGTCATGAATAGCGGCGCGAAAACCGGCATGTACGCGCTCGACAACGCAGACATTTTCAACCTGCTGTGCATCCCGCCCTACACACCGGCCATGCCGGACAATGGCGCCAGCACATGGGGCGATGCGGCGGCCTACTGCAAGGCGCGACGCGCGATGTTGCTGGTCGATGCGCCAACGGCCTGGACCGCGGCCAACGCGGTTGCGGGTCTGACCTCGCTCGGAATCACCGCGACGCGTTCGAATGCCGCGGTGTTTTTTCCGCGCCTGCTGATGGCGGATCCGCTGCAGGACAATAATTTGCAGGCATTCGCGCCATGCGGGGCGGTGGCGGGGACGATCGCCCGCACCGATGTCACCCGCGGCGTATGGAAGGCGCCGGCGGGAACCGAAGCCGGCCTGCAGGGCGTGCTCGGCCTCTCGATCGCCGGCGTGCCGGGCAACCTGACCGATTCGGAAATCGGCGGCCTCAATCCGTCCGGCATCAACAGTATCCGCAGCCTTCCCGTGGTCGGTCCGGTCATATGGGGCGCCCGCACACTGGACGGCGCCGACGTGCTGGCTTCGCAATGGAAGTACATCCCGGTGCGCCGCCTCGCCCTCTATATCGAGGAGAGCCTGTTCCGCGGCACCCAGTGGGTGGTGTTCGAACCGAACGACGAGCCGCTGTGGTCGCAGATCAGGCTCAATGTCGGCGGCTTCATGCAGACGCTGTTCCGGCAAGGCGCGTTCCAGGGCGCCACGCCGAAGGATGCGTATTTCGTCAAGTGCGGCCGCGAGACCACGACGCAGACCGACATCGACAACGGCGTCGTCAACATCATCGTCGGCTTCGCGCCGCTGAAACCCGCCGAATTCGTCGTCATCAAGATCCAGCAGATCGCTGGTCAGACCGAAAGCTAAAGGAAGCGCCATGGCTCAATTCAGCGTCAACGCCCAGCGTTTTGACCCGTACAAGAACTTCAAATTCCGGGTGAAGTGGGACGGCCGCTACGTCGCGGGCATTTCCAAATGCTCTTCGCTCAAGCGCACCACCGAGGTCGTCGAGCATCGCGACGGCGGCGATCCCTCGACGTCGCGCAAATCCCCGGGTCGCACCAAATACGAGGCGATCACGCTCGAGCGCGGCGTCACCCATGACGTGGCCTTTGAGCAATGGGCCAACAAGGTGTGGAATTTCGGTTCTGGGCTCGGCAAGGAGGTTTCGCTCAAGAACTTCCGCAAGGACCTGATCATCGAAGTCTACAACGAGGCCGGCCAGCTTGCGATTGCCTACAAGGTTTTCCGCGCATGGGTGTCGGAATTCCAGTCGCTGCCCGACCTTGACGCCAACGCCAACGCGGTCGCGATCCAGCACATCAAGCTCGAAAACGAAGGCTGGGAACGCGACTACGAAGTCACCGAGCCCAGCGAGCCGAGTTTCGTCGAACCGTAGCCGATCGGGATCAATCGCGATGAATGCGTTGGCGGACGATGCACTGCTCGGAATCTGGGAGCGCGGCGCCAGCGCCGGCGCGGTCGAGCGCGCGCTGCTGCTGCTCGGCGCCGCATTGCCGGAGCAGACCTTGGAGCATTGCGCCGCGATCCCGATCGGCCCGCGCGACCTCGCGATCCTGAAACTGCGCTGCGCGACCTTCGGCGACCGGCTTTCCGGCCGCGCCAATTGCCCGAAATGCCGCGAGGAGCATGAATTCGATCTCGACGTCGGCGGATTGCTGGCCGGCGCACCACTACGGACCGAAAGCGAGATCATGCTCGACAACGGCCTGCGCTTTCGGATTCCTAACAGCCGCGACCTTGCGGCCATCGCGCACCACAATGACGCCGAAGCGGCCATCGGCGAGCTGCTGCGGCGTTGCTGCCTCGACGCGCCTGCCACACCGGACTGGCCGCCGTCGCTGCTTGAAGCGGTGGAGGCGCGGATCGGCGCCCTGCAAGGCGCTGCCGACATTGAATTGCGATTTGACTGCATCGCCTGCGGCAAGGCCTGGACGGATCGTCTCGATGTCGTCGGCTATTTCTGGGAGGAGATCGCTGAGCGCGCGCGGCATCTGCTCGACGAAGTACACGGCCTTGCAGCGCATTACGGTTGGAGCGAGCAGCAAATTCTGTCGATGAGCGGTGCGCGGCGCGAAGCCTATCTGCGGCGGTGTTTCGCATGAGCGGCTACCTGCGTTGGCTGGCGGAACGGGCGCTCGGCCCAGCGTCCGGCTTGCGCGCGGCGGTTCGCCCGCGCTGGTTTGCCAGTGGATCAGCCCACGACGGCGATGGGAGGGCGGCTTTCGCGGAAGCCGCGCGGCCCGACGATTTTGGCGCGGCAGGGCGCCAATTCGATGCACCGGCGCCTGAGCGGAGCGGCACGCCCCGCTCCGACGCAATGCCCGCCCCACCGCTTGCCTCCGACGCGTCACCGACCGCGGCGCAGACCGACATTGCCGCGGTTGCCGCCATGCCGCAAAACCCCGATGCACCGGCATCGCCATCCGGCTCCGATGCGGACCGGCGCGTGGAGCATACCGATGACGCCGGCGTCGATGATCGCCTGCGGCGCGCCGGATCAAAAATTGCCGACGGCAACACGTCCTCTCCCATCTCCGGTCCCGGATCGGTCCGGCCGGCGGCGATCGCGCCGCGCATGGCGACCCGGCTTGCCCGCAACAGACCGACCCGCGATCCATCCGACCGGCGGCCGGAAGCCCCGCCTGTTCCCGACGTGCACATCCACATCGGCCGGGTCGAATTGACCGCAGTCACGCCGGCCGCACCTGCGCGTCGCGAATCGACGGCGAACCCGAAAAAGCCGATGTCACTCGAAGAATATCTGCGCCGGCGCAGCGGGAGGCCATCGTGAGCAGCGCGCTTGCGATCGCCGGCGTCACCGCGGTCCTCAAGGATCTGCTGGATGGCGGCATGATCGACCATAACCTCGCCAGCACCATGGGCCAGGGCGTCGTGGTCTCGGCGCTGGCGCCGGACTCGATCGAACTCGGCAACGACTCGACCCGTCGGCTCAATCTGTTTCTGCATCAGGCGACCCCGAATGCGGCGTGGCGCAATGTCGGCTACCCCTCGCGCAATCCGGCCGGCGAGCGCATCGGCAATCCGCCGCTTGCGCTGGATCTGCATTATCTGCTGACCGCCTACGGCACCCTCGACCTCGAGGCCGAAGTATTGCTCGGCTACGCCATGCAGGTGCTGCACGAAACCCCGGTACTGGCACGCGCCGCGATACGCACCGCGCTCAATCCGCCGAACCCGCCGGTGACCAGCAGCCTGCTGCCGAACATTTACCAGGCGCTGCAGGCTTCCGATCTCGCCGACCAGATCGAACAGATCAAGATCACGCCGTCGGTGATGAACACCGAGGAACTGTCAAAACTGTGGACTGCGTTCCAGTCGCATTACCGGCCGACCGCGCCCTATCAGGTCACGGTGGTGCTGATCGAATCGCGCAAGCCGGTGCGCTCGCCGCTGCCGGTGTTGAAGCGGCAGGTCGAGGCGCGCGCCGGTCTGGTGCCGCCGTTCCCGGAGATCGAATCGATCGAACTGGTGAATTCGCAGATTGCGGCGCAGCTTGGCGAGCTGGTCACGCTGCACGGTCATGACCTCGATGGCTCAGGCCATACACTGCTGCTGACCAACCCCCGCCGCGGCGTCGACACTACGGTCGCGCCGGCGGCAAACCACGATGCGTCGGTTGCGGCCTTCACGCTGCCGACTACGACGGTCGATTTTCCGGCCGGTTTCCCAGCCGGTACCTATGCCGCCACGCTGCAGCTCGTTCACGGCAGCGATCCGATGCCGCGCCTCACCAATCAGTTGCCGCTGTCGATCGCGCCACAGATCACGGCACCGCTGCCCACGCCGGTCAACCTCGCCGTCGACGGCAGCCTTACGCTGAAGCCGATCTGCGCGCCCGGCCTGCGTTCCGATCAGCGCGTGTCGATGATCCTCGGCGGACATGAGGTTCTGGCCGAACCGTTCGCAGCGACGACGACGACGCCGACTTTCGTGTTCAAGAGCTTCTCGCCCGGAAAATACTGGGTTCGGCTGCGCGTCGATGGCGTGGACAGCCGCTTGATCGACTACAAAGCCAAGCCGCCTGCTTTCATCGGTCAACAGATCGAGGTGAAGCCATGACCGATGCCGGCGCACCAGCCACCTGGGTCGAGGCCAACCAGCAGTTCCTTGCCGCCGAACTGTCCCGTCTGCGGCGGCGGATCGCGGGCGATGCGGCCGCCGAGCACGCCGAAGGCGGCGCGGCGTCCGGACCGCAGACCACTTCCGCGACGGCGATCGACGTGATCGTGGAGACCTTCGATCTATCGTCGTTCGAGCGCGAGGTGCTGCTGCTTTGCGCCGGCATGGAGATGGACGCGCAATTTGCCGCGGCCTGGGCAAAAGCCAATGGCGGGCACGGCGCGACCTTCGCGCGCGCGCTGGGCGCGTTTGACGAACCGCATTGGAGCGCGCTGACGCCGGCGCGTCCGCTGCGCCGCTGGCGGCTGATCGAGGTCGAGCCGAACCAGCCTCTCACCGCAGCGGCGCTGCGCATCGACGAGCGCATCCTGCATTTTCTGGCCGGCATCAACCTGCTCGACCAGCGGCTGCGGCCCTTGCTCACCGTCCACGCGCCCCCGCGCCTGATGGCAGAGCAGCAGCGGGCGCTCGCCAACAGCATCGCAACCGCGTGGACGCGGCCGTCCGCACCGCACACCGCGATCCATCTAAGCGGCGACGATCTGTCCGGCGCGGAGGATATCGCCGCCGCCGCCGCGGATGCGATCGGGCTGCAGCTTCACGTGCTGCGCGCCGAGGACGTACCGGCCGGCGCGGCCGAACTCGAAACCTTCCGAGTGCTGTGGGAGCGGGAAGCCGTATTGTTGCCGGCCGCGCTGCTGCTGCGCTGCGGCGATGCCGCGGTCAGCGCCCACGTCCATGCCTTGACCGAGCGGATGGTCGGCTTGCTGGCGATCGCAGCGCGCGAACCGCTGCATCTGCGCGGTCCGCAGCTGCGATACGACCTTGCGAAGCCGGATGCCGCGGAGCAGAAACGGTTGTGGCAACTCGCGCTCGGCGCCAATGGCGGCCTGCTGAACGGCACGCTCGACGGCGTGACCGCGCAATTTCGGCTCAGCGCGCGCAGCATTGCCGCCGCCGCCACCGCGGTGAACGAACGCATCGAGGCCGGCGAGCCGGCCGCGGCCGCGGTATGGAGCGCCTGCCGCGAAGGCGGGCGGCGCGGCCTCGACGAACTCGCACAGCGCATTCCGGCCGGCGCGAATTGGGATGACCTGGTGCTGCCGGCCGGGCAGTTGGCGGCGCTGCGCCAGATCGCGGCGCAAGTGCGCCAGCGCACCCGGGTCTACGACGAATGGGGTTTTGGCGAGCGCAATGCGCGCGGCCTCGGCGTCGCCGTGCTGTTCAGCGGCGGCAGCGGCACCGGCAAGACGCTGGCCGCCGAAGTGCTGGCCGGCGATCTCGCGCTCGACCTTTACCGCATCGACCTGTCGTCGGTGGTGAGCAAATATATCGGCGAGACCGAGAAGAACCTGCGGCGCGTGTTCGACGCGGCCGAGGAAAGCGGCGCGATCCTGCTGTTCGACGAGGCCGACGCGCTGTTCGGCAAACGCAGCGAAGTCAAGGACAGCCACGACCGCTACGCCAATATCGAGGTCAGCTATCTGCTGCAGCGGATGGAAGCCTATCGCGGGCTCGCCATCCTGACCACCAACCTGAAATCCGCGCTCGACGCCTCGTTCCAGCGCAGGCTGCGCTTCATTGTCAACTTTCCGTTTCCCGACACCGCCCAGCGCGAGGCGATCTGGCAGCGCAGCGTGCCGGCGACCGCGCCCACCGAACCCCTCGACTTCGGAAAACTCGCCCGCCTCAACGTCACCGGCGGCAGCATCCGCAACATCTCGCTCAACGCGGCGTTCCTCGCCGCCGACGAAGGCGCGCCGCTCTCCATGCGCCATCTGCTTGCCGCGGCGCATGCCGAAAGCGCCAAGCTGGAGCGTCCGCTGGCCGAAACCGAAACGCGAGGCTGGACATGACACATCGCCGGCCACGGGTGAACCTGACCATCGATCGCCTCGTGCTGCGCGGTTTCGCAGCCGATCAGCGCGATGCGATCGCGGCAGGACTGATAACAGAGTTGAGCGATCAGCTGAGCGGCCCCGCCTCCGCGCAGCAACTGGGACCGAGCCGGTCACAGGCCTCCCTGCGCGTGGCGCCGATAAATCTCGCCTCGCCCGCAACCCCGAAGGCGATCGGCATGCAAGCAGGACGCCGGCTGGCAGGGAGCATCATGCCATGACCCGCGCCGCCGTCGCCGTCACAGCTACGCCCGCGACACCGGCCACGTCGTCCGGCATGCTGCTACAGCGCAAATGCGCGTGCGGCGCGGCGGCCGAATTCGATGATGCGTGTGCAGAATGCCGCAAGGGCAAGCTGCAGAGGAAGGCCGCGCGTCCATCGGCGCCGGCTATGGCGGGCATATTCGATGAGATTAAGCACTCCGCAGGGCAACCGCTGGACGCCGCTACCCGGGCCTATTTCGAACCGCGCTTTGCAAGGGATTTTGGCCACGTGCGCATCCACACCGACGGCCGTGCGGTAAAGGCGGCGCGCGCCGCCGGCGCGCACGCGTTCACGCTCGGCCGGTCCATCGTCTTCGACGCCAATCAGTTCGCGCCCACGACGCGCGCCGGGCGCCATCTGCTCGCGCATGAGCTGACCCACGTGGTTCAGCAGCAACGAACCTCCGGCAAGCTCATACAACGCGTGCCGAGCGGGACGGGCGAGATACACCATCAACTTGCCGAGCAACAGCGTCAGTCGGCGGGGATGCAGCCGGGAGAAGGCCCGTCCGAAGGGGCAATCGTCTATGGTAATGCGCTCAGGACAGTACCCGACCTGCCCTTCTTCCTGGTCGAACGGTTGCAGCCTGCCTGCACACCCGCCGCGAGGCCGGTTCAGCGACAGGCCGCGATTGACGAGTTAGCAGCCTGGGCACACGGCATATCCTCACTGGGCGTCGATTGGTCGCGGATAGATTGGATACGCTTCGACACTTCGGTAGGCGCGACCGGGTCACGCACGGATGCTGCCGATCCGGCGCATATCAAGATCTCCCTGGGGCCCGTCGCGTTTTCAAGCGTAGCGAGTCTGTACAGCACGTTCCGTCACGAACTGGTGCATGTCCATGAACATGAGACGCGGCCGCGCGGCGAGGTGCTGGCACGCGGCTGGGGCGTGCAGGAAGTGTATGCCTATCTGTGGGAGCTTGAACACCAGCGTGACACCGGATTGGTCCGGCGTGAAAATTGGGGACTGCTGCCAAACGGAACTGCCGACACCAGCGTCGGGCTGGCGCGGGTCATCGATGGACTGATGCGCAGCCTCGGTCGATTTTCGCACGATCTCGCCGGAAATCCCGCCGCGATTCCCATGCCGGAGCAACTGGCAATCGAGCGTCGGATTGCATGCGCGATGACGGCGACGCCGCGCGAAGTGGTTGTCGCGGTATGGCCGCAGGCCCCCCTGCAGCAATGGCAGCGGGAGTGCACCCAGGGGGTGACGGCACCGCAGCCAAAATCCCGGAGCGGCACACCGCCTGAAATCGCGCTGTCGCCCCCGGATTCCCCGGCCGAACGGGAGGCGGAAGACCTGGCGGGGGCCATCATGGAAGGGGAAGCCGCGGTAGCGAACTACGCCTCGCCGCCCAACCAGTCTGGTGCGGCGCCTGTCACGGCTGGCGATACAGCCCGCGCGCGGCCGCTGGCGCCGGTTGCGGCGATGCCGCATGCGATCGGCCAGCAGGTCGGACCCCAATTGATCATGCGTCAGCAGGCGGAAGGCACAGGCCCCTCTCCGCCGGGCGAATACGATGGTTGCCCAGACCCGCAAAGCCTTATCAATACCCGCGCCGATGCTGCCGAGCGAGTCCGCCTCGCCATCGAGCTGCTGGAGCCGGATAACATCGGGCGTGCGGCATCCCTGCTGGAGAGGCATTTCCATCTCGACATCGCCCGGCCGGAAAGCGCCGGCGAAGTCGAACTCGTGCGTAGCCAGCTCGGCAGGATGCGGGATGCGCTGAATTCCCACATCCGGATCCTGTGCCGTAGCCCCCCGCCGTTTTCTGCTGACAGAAGGTCCGAGATGCCGGTCGGACTGGGATGTGGGGGCACCCAGTTGGCCTACTCAACCTCTTGTGCCGGCGGAGATCCAACTTCAACCGTAACATTATGCGAGTTGGGTTTGTTGGGCATGGGGGACGCCCCCCTGGTCCAAACCATCCTTCACGAGTTCGCTCACATCGCCTGCAACGGTGAGCCTCGGATTTCATCCGGTGGTCGCCCAGGTGAGGTTTACTACAACGGCAGCCGGCTTCCCGGCGATGTGCGCGATGATCTCGTTCATGCCGACTCCTATGCGTGGTTTGCGATGCAGGCGAGCGACGTCGCGCGCGCTGCCCAACGCGAAAGACAAGGCCGCCAGGGTTCCCAGCAGCGGCGTTTGCCCTGGTTAGCGGTTTTGGCCACCGGCGTCGCGCTGGGCGTAGCGGGAATTTTCGCACCGGGATTGCTCGTCGGGGCAGTCTTGGCGGGAGCCATCGGCCTCGGCGGTCTGCTCGGTCTCTTCGACTAGTCGATGATAGGGCACAGAAGCACATGATCACCTTCCCCGGCTCACCGAAAACCCTGCGCGGCGGCCTGGTGCTGATCGATGCGTCGTCCGGCACGGTGAAGCGCGTGATCACCCTGCAGTACAATCCCGATCAGATCTCGCGCACGCTGCAGGTGCAGGGCGTCGGCGAAGCCGGCGATCGTTCGGAGGCGCTGCGGCTCAAGGGGCCAGCGGTCGAAACCTTCAAGATCGAGGCGGAACTCGACGCATCCGACCAGCTCGAATTGCCGGACGAGCATCCCAATGCGGTGCAGTTCGGGCTGCATCCGCAGATCGCCGCGCTGGAGTCGATGATAAATCCGTCGGCCGGCGACCTGATTGCGCAGAACGCGCAGGCGAGCTCCGGCACCATCGAGATCGCGCCCGTCGAAGCACCGCTGGCGCTGTTTGTCTGGAGCGCGCAGCGTGTGGTGCCGGTGCGGGTCACGGAATTCAGCGTCACCGAGGAAGCGTTCGATCCGGACCTCAACCCGATCCGCGCCAAGGTGAGCCTCGGTCTGCGCGCGCTGTCGGTGGAGGACGTCGGATTCTCGCACAAGGCGGGCTCGCTGTTCCTCGGCTATCTGCAGCGCAAGGAAATGCTGTCGGCGAAAGCGGCGGCCGGCGGCCTTGATGCGCTGGGTATGGGAGGCATTCCATGACCGACGCCCTGAAAACCCTCGACGCGTTGCTGCAGAGTTCGGCCGCCGGCGCCCAGCTGTTCCCGCCGACCAGCCGCTATTACGGACTTGCGACGACGTCGCTCACCAGCGCCGACGGCCGCACCGTGAACTATCTGCGCCGCCGCTTCGTGCCGCAGCCCTCCCGCTTCGCGCTGCTGAAGGAACATGTCGTGGCGCAGGGCGACCGGCTCGACAATCTGGCGGCGAGATATGTCGGCGATCCGGAGCAGTACTGGCGGCTGTGCGACGCCAACAACGCGATCCGCCCGGACGAATTGATCGAAACCGTCGGGCATGCCCTGCGCATCACGCTGCCGGAAGGCATTCCGGCCCCATCGGGAGGCCGCTAGATGGCCGGCAGCATCCAGCTCTCGCTGCTGATCGGGCCGGGCATGCCGGTGCCGGCGCTCGCCGATGTGATGAACGCGCTCGACAGCGTTCAGGTCACGAGTTCGACCGAATCCAGCGGCTTCCAGCTCTCCTTCAAGATCGGCAGGCAGTCGAAGCTGCAGACCACGTTGCTGCCATCGGGCTATTTCGATCCGATCATCACCCGCGTCATCATTATCGTCACCGTCAACGGCATGCCGAACGTGCTGATGGATGGCGTGGTGACGCGCCAGGAAATCTCGCCCAGCAACGATGTCGGCAAGTCGACGCTGACCGTCACCGGCGAAGACCTCAGCCGCATGATGGACCTGGTCGAGATGCCGTTCATGCGCTTCCCGGCGATGCCGACGATTGCGCGGGTCTACGCCATCCTCGCCAAATACGCAGTACTCGGCATCGCGCCGGTCGCAGTCCCTCCGATCATCCCCGACATCCCCAACCCGCTGGAGGAAGTGCCGAGCCAGAACGGCACCGATCTCGCCTACATCAAGCAGCTCGCCTACCAATCCGCTTACGTCTTCTACGTCGAGCCCGGTCCGGCGCCGGGATCGAGCATCGCCTATTTCGGGCCCGACATCCGGATTCCGGCGCCGCAACCTGCGCTCAATGTCAACATGGACGCGCTGACCAATGTCGAATCGCTGAGCTTCAGCCTCGATGGCACCGCCAAGAAGGTCGTCGTCATCACCATTCTCGACCCGGTCACCAAGAAAATCCCGATTCCCATCCCGCTGCCGAACATCAACATCCTGCGTCCGCCGCTCGGCGCGCGGCCGACCATGCCGAGCAAGCTCGAATTCGCCGAAGGGATGACGGCGCTGGATCCAAGCGCCGCGGCGAATTTAGCGCTGAGAATGCTGCTGAGCTCCAACGATTCGGTCACCGGCTCGGGCTCGCTCGACGTGCTGCGCTACGGCCGCGTGCTGCGCTCGCGCATGCTGGTCGGCGTGCGCGGCGCCGGGCTTGCCTATGACGGGCTCTATTACGTCAACAGCACCACGCACAACATCAAGCACGGCTCATACAAGCAGAGCTTCAACCTGTCGCGTGACGGGCTTATCTCGAACACACCCGCGGTGATGCCATGACCACCAGCACCTCCTCGCAGGCCCGCGAGTTTTTTGGAAAGTATCGCGGCACGGTGATCAACAACGTCGATCCGATGCTGCGCGGCCGATTGCTGCTCGAGGTACCCGACGTTACCGGCCTCGCGCCGTCGAGCTGGGCCGAACCCTGCGTGCCGCTGGCCGGCCCGAGCGGCCCGCCGATGGGCGTCTACATGGTGCCGCCGATCGGCGCCGGCGTCTGGGTCGAGTTCGAGCGCGGCGATCCGACCAAGCCGATCTGGGTTGGCTGCCGCTGGGGCGCGCCGTCCGATGTGCCGACGCTGGCGCTGGCCGGCCTGCCGGTGTCGCCGAACATCTGCATGCAGACGCTGGGTCAGAACATGTTGATGCTGAGTGACATGCCGCCGACGCCGGCGACCGGCGGCATCATCCTCAAGAGCCTCACCGGCGCCATGCTGGTGGTCAACGACGCCGGCATCTTCATCCAGAACGGCAAGGGCGCGTCGATCACGCTGATGGGGCCGTCGGTCGACATCAATCTGGGCGCGCTCACCATCGTCTGAGGCAAAGGGTAGGAACAGCGAGAACGGCAATGCCAGGACCCATCCTTCACATCGGTGCCACCGTCACCTGCGCGCATGGCGGTCAGGCCATACCTACCGCGCCGGTGCCGCGCGTCATGGTGAGCGGCCAGCCGGTGGCGACGATCGCCGCGCCCTATGCGGTCGCCGGCTGCGCGTTTCCACCGGCCTCGGGCGGGCCGTGCGTGACCGGTCAATGGATGGTCGGCGCAATTCGGGTGCTCGCGATGGGCCAGCCGGTCGCGATCCAGACCGGCGTTGCGGTCTGCGTGCCGACCGGAACTCCGCTGCTGCCGGTCGTGGTGCAGCCGCGCGCGATTGCAACGTGAGGCGAGCATGAACCTCGCTTATCCCTATCAGTTTTCACCGCTCGGCCGCACCGCGGAGGCTGCCGATGCGCGGCACATCCGCGACCTGATCGAACAAGTGCTGTTCACCATTCCCGGCGAGCGTGTGATGCGCCCGGATTTCGGCAGCGGCGTTGCGCAACTGGTCTTCGCGCCGAATTCCGTCGAACTCGCCAGCGCAACGCAGATGCTGATTCAAGGCTCGCTGCAGCAGTGGCTGGGCGAGTTGATCGTGGTGCAAGGCGTGGTCGTCGAGGCCATCGACGCCGTGCTGTCGATCACTGTGCAGTACAGCATCCGACTGACCGACCAGCTCCAGGTGCAGACCTTCACGCAGCAACTCGGGGGTGGACCGTGATCTTCCGTTGCTGCGATAATCTGAGGCGTGACGCGATCGCAGCGCCCGGCGCGACGCTGAACGGCATCGACTACCTCGAAGTCATCGACCACGAGCTCCCGCTGCTCGACCCGCTGCGGCAACGGACGCTGCTGGTCCATTGCTTCAGGCCGCTGCCGTCAGGTTTTTCACGCACCAACGTCGTCATCACGGGCGGCGAACGCGTCAAGAATATCGCGATCGATTGGGCCGCGCCGGCCTCGCCGCAGCCCGCGCCGCTTGCCGCGCCCGCCGAGGCCTTGACCGCCGCAATCGTCGCCGCACGGCCGAACCCGGCCTCTATTCTGGTGGTGCGTGTCGCCGAGCCCGGAGATTATTCCACCTACACGCTGCGCCTCGTGGCCTCGGCGATCGATACATCGCTGCCGCAGAATTTCGATCCGCAATTCGCCGGGATCGATTTCTCGTTCAAGGTTGACTGTCCGTCGGATTTCGATTGCAAGCCGGTGCACATCTGCCCGGAGCCGCAGCCGGACCTGCCGGACATCGATTACCTCGCCAAGGATTACGGCTCGTTCCGGCGGCTATTGCTCGACCGGATGTCGCAGCTGGTGCCGCAATGGCGGCAGAGCAGCGCGGCCGACACCGGCATCGCGCTGGTCGAGCTGTTGTCCTATGTCGGCGATCATTTGAGCTACCAGCAGGACGCGATCGCGACGGAGGCCTATCTCGACACCGCGAGGCGCCGCATCTCGTTGCGCCGGCACGCGCTGCTGGTCGATTATCCGATGCATGATGGCTGTAACGCCCGCGCCTGGCTGCAGATTCAGGTCAATGCGGCGAGTTGCACGCTGCCGGTGGCCGGCACGCAATTCCTCACACGCTGCCCCGGCTTCGCGCCGCGCATCGAGACCGGCTCGCGGGAGCTGCAGGAGGCAATGCTGCTGCAGCCGGCGGTGTTCGAGCCGTTGCCCATTGCGACCAAGCTGTTGACGCTGTTCAAGGTGCACAACGAGATTTTCTTCCATACCTGGGACGACGAACGCTGCTGCCTGCCGCGCGGCGCCACCGGCGCGACGCTGAAAGGGCCGCTGCCCGACCTCAAGATCGGCGATGCGCTGCTGTTCGAGGAAGTCAAGGGGCCGCATACCGGGCTCCCCGGCGACGCCGATCCGCGACATCGCCATGTGGTACGGCTCACATCGGTTTCGCCGACCGCGCCGGCGACACTCAAGGATCCGCTGACCGGGACGGAGATCGTCGAGATCGCCTGGGGACAAGAAGACGCCCTGCCGTTCCCGCTTTGCGTCTCGAGCGTTACCGACGAGGCGCACGGCTCCAAAACCCTGACCGACGTCAGTGTCGCGCGCGGCAACCTGGTGCTGGTCGACCATGGCCGGACGCTGCCGGACGAACCACTCGGCAGCGTGCCGGCGCCGACGCTGTTTGTCGCGCCCGCTCGCAACGGCGATTCCTGTTCACCCGCCGCACCGGTCGAGATTCCTGCGCGGTTCCGGCCCCAGCTTCAGCAAGCTCCGCTGACGCAGGCCGCGCGTCAATCGTTCAGTGCCCGCGCCTCCGCCGCGGCTGCGATGGACTGGAGCATGTCGGACGTACTGCCGCAAATCGTGTTGTCGAGTCTCACCAACGGAACGCCGGCAACATGGCAATCGCATCGCACGCTGCTCAACAGCAAACCGAACGCCACCGATTTCGTGGTCGACGTCGATGACGATGGCGGTGCCAGCCTGCGTTTCGGCGACGCCGCGCACGGGATGCGTCCGAAGACCGGCACGCAGTTCACCGCGGTCTACCGGATCGGCAACGGCACCGCCGGCAATGTCGGCGGCGACTCGATCGTGCACATCGTCGCATTGCAGGCCGATCTTGCCGGGATCGATAGCGTGCGCAACCCGCTGCCGGCTGCCGGCGGCATCGACCCCGAAGCTCCCGATGATGTGCGCCGCAACGCGCCGGAAGCATTCCGCCGACAGGAGCGCGCGGTCACGCCGGAGGATTACGCCGAAGTCACCGAGCGATTTCGCGGCGTGCAGCGCGCCGCCGCGACCACGCGGTGGACCGGCAGCTGGTACACCCAGTTCATTACCGTCGACCCGATGGCCGGCGTCGATTCCCGCAAGCTCCGGGCCGGTCTTCTCCCCTTCGTCGACCGCTATCGCATGGCGGGCCAGGATCTGAAATTCAACGATCCGTATTACGTGTCGCTCGAATTGAAGCTGAATGTGTGCGTGCAGCCGGATTATTTCCGCGCCGACGTCAAAGCCGGCCTGCTCGACGCGCTCAGCAGCCGCACCTTGCCGGGCGGCCGCCGCGGCCTGTTTCATCCGGATAATTTCAGCTTCGGCCAGACCGTCTATCTCAGCGAGATCTACGCGGCGGCGCACGCGGTGCCCGGCGTCGCCTCGGCGCAAATCGTCACCTTCCAGCGCCAGGGCACCAAAGACTTGACCTATCTCGACAGCGCCGAACTGCCGATCGGCCGGCTGGAGATCGCGCGTCTCGAGAACAGCCTGAACTATCCCGAACACGGCGTGCTTCGCCTCGACATCAACGGGGGCAAATAGCGCATGAGCACGGACAACCTCACCGATTGCGGCTGCTGCGCCGGCATCGAGATCGACACGCCCGCGGCGAAGTTCAACCGCGCCGGACTGCCGGCGATCGCCTATCGGGTCGGCACCTATGCGGATTTCAGGCAGACGCTGCTGGCGCGGCTGTCGAGCACGGACTATCCGGCGCTGGCGCCGCTCACCACGCGCGCGCCCGACGATTACAGCATCGCGCTGTGCGACTCCTTCGCGGTGCTCGCCGACGTGCTGACCTTCTACCAGGAGCGCATCGCCAACGAAGCCTGGCTCGGCACCGCGACCGAGCGGCGCTCGGTGCTGATGCTGGCGCGGCTGATCGGATATCAGCTCAGTACCGGCGTCGCGGCCGGCACCGCGCTCGCCTTCACGCTGGAGTCGGCGCCCGGCCTGCCGTCGCTCGCGGCGCAGCCCGTCACCATTCCGGTCGGAACCCGCGCCCAGAGCATCCCCGATCCGAACCAGGCCCCGCAGACGTTCGAGACGATCGCGCCCGTCCCGGCGCGGGTGGAATGGAACGCTATTCCCGTACAGAGGTCGAAGCGCGTCGTCATCCAGAAAGACTTGAGCGAGTTTTACATCGCCGGCACCGCGACGCAGCTTGCGCCCGGCGACGCCATCGCCGTCGTCGGCAGCGAGCGCGAAATGAAACCCGGCAGCAAATTGTGGGACGTCTGCTGGATCGAGGAGGTCGAGGTCGATCTCGCCCATGACCTGACCCATATCACGCTGTCGAACGCGCTGGCAGCGGCATGGGATGCAAACGACCCCGGCTCGCAAGGCATCAAGGTCCATGTGTTCCGGCAACGCGCCGCCCTGTTCGGGCACAACGCGCCGGACGCCAACCTCATTCGTACCTGGAGCAACGCGCAGCTGTTCGATCCTGCCACCAGCGGCGCGTCGAACTACGAATGGAAAGGTTTTGCGCTTGACCCCAAGAGCAACCAGATCGATCTGGATTCCAGTTATCCCAAAATCGTCGCCGGCGGCTGGTTCGCACTGACGGGCGAGAAATTTGCCGCCGGAAAATCCGCCCCGTCTATCCAGCTCTATCGCGTGGCCGCGGCAAAGCAGACCTCGCGCGCCGCATTCGGCATCAGTGCCAAAATCTCGCGCTTGACCAGCGACGGTCTCGACAACCTTGACAAGTTCGGTCTTCGGGAAACGCCGGTGCTGGCGCAAAGCGAGGAACTGAAACTGGTCGAGCGGCCGCTCGTCTATCCGCTTTATGGCGATAAGCTGGCGCTCGGCGAGTTGCAGCCGCGTCTGGTGCCGGACCAGCTCATTGCCGTCAGCGGCAAGCGCCAGCGCATTGCCTTCGGCGCCGACACGACGGCCATCTCGTTCCCGGATTCTCCCGCACGCAAGCCGCAAGCCCGCGAATCTTTCGTGATGAAAGCGCCGCCGCAGTTGCCGAGCAATGGCGGATTTGAACCGGTTGCAGGGCCGAAGCTCGATCCGGCCCTGAAATCCGCCGACGTCCTGCTCTGGCATCTGGAGGATCACGACGGCACCGCCGTCGACGTCAACGCGCCGGTCAACGCGGTCAGACTGCAACCCGCTTTGAAAGATGACGCCTTGGTCAGCGAAGTCTGCGCGATCGCGCATGGCGCAATTGCGGTACAAAGCGATCGTGAGCGCACCACCATCGTGCTGAAAGCGCCGCTGACATTCTGCTACGACCGCGCCAGCGTCACGATCAACGCCAATGTCGCGCCGGCGACCCATGGTGAGGCCGTCGGGGAGATCGCCGGCAGCGGTAACGCCGCCGCGGTGAACCAGAGTTTTCCACTCAAGCAGGCTCCCCTGACCTATGTGTCGGCGGCCGATCCGGACGGCCGTGCCGCTACCCTGCAGGTCCGCGTCAACGACCTATTGTGGCATGAGGTGCCCTCGCTCTACGGCCGCGGCCGGCTGGAGCGCGTCTACACCATCCGCCAGGACGACGACGGCAAGTCGACCATCCAGTTCGGCGACGGCGGCCAAGGTGCGCGGCTGCCGACTGGCTTGAATAATGTGCGGGCGGCCTACCGCAAGGGGATCGGCACCGCCGGCAATCTGCGCGCCGGCCAGATCTCGATGCTGCTGACCCGGCCGCTCGGCGTCAAAGCCGTCGTCAATCCGAGCGCGCCGAGCGGAGGGCAGGATCCCGAAGCGCTGGTCGACGCGCGCAACAACGCGCCGCTGCATGTCCTGACGCTGGAGCGCGCGGTGTCGATCCCGGACTACGTGGATTTCGCGCGGACCTTCGCCGGAATCGCCAAGGCCTATGGCGTGTGGATCGAGGACGCCCGCGCGCGAGGAATTTACCTCACCGTCGCGGGACCCGGCGGCGCGGCGGTCCCGCAAGGCAGCGATACCATGAAAAACCTGATCGGCGCGCTGCGCCGCTATGGCGACAGGCTGCTGCCGCTGTCGGTGCAAGGTTACGGCGTCACCACCTTCAGGCTGAAGGCCAAGCTCAAGGTCGAGGAAGACGCCGACCCTGACAAGGTCACCCTCGCCGTGGCGGAGGCGCTGCGAAGCGCCTATTCGTTTGACGCGCGCGCCTTCGGCCAGTCCGTGACCATCGACGGGGTCTATGCGACGATCCAGAACGTGCCCGGCGTCGCCGCGGCCGACATCGACCAGCTCTACCGCACCGATACCGGGCCGGCACCCTCCGAACCGCAACCGCGGCTACTCGCCGCGTTGCCCGACATCAAGAACGGCAGCGTCACCGCGGCCGAACTGCTCACCCTCAGCGATGCACCGCTCGATTTCGGAGTGATGCCATGAAGTTCGACGCCCGGGATATGTTCGAACTGCTTCCGGCGATCCTGCGCATCCGCGACCGCTCGCACGCGGTTGTGACACCCGGACTGCTGGACCCGGACGGCCGGGTCGCGCTGGCAGACCTTGTTGCCAAGGCCGCCGCAGGCACCCCGCTGACCATTGGCGAGACCGAACAGCTCGATCGACTGCAGAAAAGCGCGCTCGGCGGCCCGCTTGCCAACCTGCTTGCCGTCTTCGCCGAACAGATCGCAGTCCTGCAGGAAGACCTCGACCAGCTCTATGACGACCAATTCATCGAGACCTGCGCCGACTGGGTGGTTCCCTATATCGGCGAACTGCTCGGCAGCCACGCCTTGCACGGCATTGCGACGATCGCGAGCCCGCGCGCCGAAGTCGCGCACACCATCGGCTACCGGCGCCGCAAGGGCACCGTGCCGGTGATCGAGCAGGTTGCGCACGACGTCACCGGATGGGATGCGAGCACCGTGGAGTTTTTCCAGCGGCTGATCGTGACGCAGTACATGAACCACATTCGTCCGCACTGCATCGCCGCGCCTGACTTGCGGCGCTGGGAGCCGCTGGAGCGGATCGGCACCGCGTTCGATCCCGTCATGCACACCATCGACGTGCGCCGCATCGCCCGCCAGCGTGGGCGCTATAATATCCAGAATATCGGCGTGTTCCTCTGGCGGCTCGACGCCTATCCGCTGAGCGGTTCGCCCGCAGCAAAACTCGACGCCCAGCGGTGGCGTTTCCATCCGCTCGGGATCGATCAGCCGCTCGTCACCAACCCGGTGACCGAGGACGAGATCACACAGCTGGCGACGCCATTGAACGTGCCGCAGCCGATTGGGCGACGCGTGCTCGATGCGCGGCTCGCCGACTACTATACGGGCGCCGACAACATCACCCGGAGCCTGCGCCTGTATGACGATTCCAGCGGCAGCCAGCGGCCGATCGATCCCTCGCGCGTGCGCGTCTGCAATCTCGACGACGATGGCGCAGGCTGGGCGCACGTCTCGCCGAGCGGCATCTATACCATCGATCCGTTGCTCGGTCGCATCGCATTGCCGCCCGGCCTCCCCGCGGACCTCAATCTGCGCGTCGATTTCCACTACGGTTTCAGCGCGGATATGGGCGGCGGCGAATACGAGCGCGCGGCGTCGTTCGAGGCCGCCGAGGCGCCGCCGCAGCTGTTGCGCGTCCCGGACCAGTTCGCCACGATTCAGGCCGCACTGACGGCGCTCAACGGCGCCGGCGTGGTCGAAATCACCGACAGCGGCCGTTACGCGGAAACGCTTGCTATCAGCGCCAAGGCGGATCGGAGGGTCGAGCTGCGCGCGGCCAATAATCATCGCCCGACACTGATCCTCGGCGGCCCGCTGGCGCTTGCGGGCGCCGCGCGCTCCGAGATCAGGCTCAACGGCCTGCTGATCGCAGGCGCCGGGCTGCAGGCAAAAGCCGGCGCCGGCAATTCGTTGCGCAGACTGCAAATTGCGCATTGCACGCTGGTGCCCGGCCTGACGCTGTCGCCTGACTGCACGCCGCTCTCGCCCGCCGAGCCGAGCCTGACCGCCGACCTCGCCGATCTCGAGATCACCATCCAACGCTCGATCGTCGGCGGCCTGCGCGTCGATGCGGCCGCAAAAGTGAGCGCCAGCGACAGCATCATCGACGCCACCGCGACCACACGCACCGCCTATGCGGCGGCGATCGACGGTACCGGACCGGGCGCGCCCTTGAGGCTCGATGCCTGCACCGTGATCGGCAAGCTGCACGCCGTCTCGCTGCCGCTGGTCTCCAACTCGATCCTGCTCGCCAGCACCGAAAGCGGGGACGGTTGGACTGCGCCGGTGATAGCCGCGCGCCGCCAGGAGGGCTGCATCCGTTTCAGCTATCTGCCTGAGACCGCGCGCGTGCCGCGCCGCTATCACTGCCTGCCGGAATCCGCTGCCCGGCCGGAGCAGGCCGCGCCGCGTTTTACGTCGTTGCGCTACGGATTTGCCGCCTATGGACAGCTTGCGCGCAGTTCCGGCGAACGGCTGCTGACCGGCGCTGACGACGAAGGCGAGCCTGGCGCATTCCATTTCCTCTACCAGCCGCAGCGTGAAACCAATTTGCGCGTCCGGCTCAACGAATATCTGCGGGTCGGCCTGGAGGCCGGAATTTTCTACGAGAGCTGAAGCCGTGACCGTCGAGCGAAGGAGTGACACATGAGCGGGGATTATAGCCGGATCGCCTTCGACCCGTCGCAGAACTATAGCGGCATATGGCTGCAGCAGGGCCGCCCGCTGACCGACCGTGACTGGAACGATCAAAGCGCCGCCATCGCTCGCCGGGCGCAGGCCGGCACGCTCGATAGCGGCGGCGCGGTCTTGGTGTCGGACGTGACGCCCGACGCGTTCAAGATCATGCCGGGCCTCCTGATCGGCCGCGGGCGGATGTATGTCGATGGCCTGCTCGCCGACAATCACGGCGCGGGCTTGCAGAAATGGGACACCGCGCTGGCCGAGCTTTATGGCGGCGACCCCGTTGCCTATCTGAAACAGCCTTATCTTCCCGGCCTTTCCGACCCGCCGACCACCGCCGGTTCTTATCTCGTCTATCTCGATGTGTGGAATCGCGAAGTCACGCAGTTCGAGGACGCAAAGCTGGTCGAGGTCGCCGTCGGCGTCGATACCACCACCCGCGTGCAAACGGTGTGGCAGGTCAAGCTGCTCGAAATCAGCGCCGGCACCACCTGCGCAACGCCGCCGGACAAGATCCCGGCATGGGTCGCCCTGACAGCGCCGTCGGCCGGCCGGTTGACCACCGCGACCGCGCCGGTGCCCAACCTCGATCCGTGCCTCGTCCCGCCCGCGGGCGGCTACAAAGGCCTGGAGAATCAGCTCTATCGCATCGAGGTCCACGGCGGCGGACCGCTCGGAACGGCGACCTTCAAATGGTCGCGCGACAACGCTTCGGTTGAGGCGCGAGTCACGCGGTTGATCGATCCCTCGCACATCGTGGTCGACAGCGTCGGCAAGGACGGCGTGCTGCGGTTTTCCGATGGCGACTGGATCGAGATCACCGACGACTGGCGCGAATTGAACGGCCAAGCCGGCGAACTGCACAAGATCAAGGTCGGCGGAGGCGTCGACGATGCGACGCGCACCATCACGCTCGACAAGGCCTTGACCGTCAACCTCCTCGGCCCGGTCGACGGACAGGGCAATCTCGATGCCAAGCGCAACGCGCGGATCCGCCGCTGGGACCAGAAGGGCAAGATCCTCGCGCAAAATGGCGCTACCCATGTCGATCTCGACCTCGCCGCCAGCACCGGCGCCATTCCGATTCCGGCCGGAGGACTGTCGCTGCGGATCGAGGACGGCATTATCGCGACCTTTTCCGCCGATCCGGCCGGCGGCAATTTCCACGTCGGCGATTACTGGACTTTTGCGGCGCGCTCGGCCGACGCGTCGGTGGAGATTCTCGACCACGCGCCGCCGCGCGGCATTCACCACCACTATGCGAAGCTCGCGGTCTATACGCCGCCTTCGGGGCTGGAAGACTGCCGGCCGAAGAAGACCGATGAGGAATGCTGCTGCACCATGGTGGTATCACCGGGCGGCGACATCCAGGCTGCGATCAATGCGCTGCCGGACGCCGGCGGATGCGTCTGCCTGAAGACCGGGATTCATTTCATCCAGCAGGGCCTGACCATCGCGCGCAGCAATGTGAAGCTCGTGGGCGAGAGCCACGGCACGATCATACGCGGTCAGCAGGGCACCATGCTGACGATCGACGGCAGGGATACCGGGATCGAGGGCATCGAGGTTTCGATGATCGCATTCGGTCAGAACCCCGACGCGGTCTGGGCGCCACCGGTGCCGGCACCCGTGATCGCGGCGAACAATGTCCGCCGCAGCGCGATCCTGGATTGCGGCGCGAAGTCGAAAGCCGGGCAGTCGGCGATCGGCATTCAACTCGCCAACGTCTCGGAGTTTCACGTTACGCGCTGCCGGATCGAGTCCGTGACGACCGGGATACTCGCTACCGGCCCGCTAACCAGAACCCTGTTTGTCGACGACAATGTTATCGATCTTGCGGTGGAAACCACGACCAGGATCATGTTGGGCATCGCCTTGATGCAGACGAGCGGTCCCTGCCGCATCGCGGGAAATTCGCTGCGCGGCGTGATGTCCGGGATCATCGTCAACGGCCAGATCGCCGGAACGCCGCGGACCAGCGCGGTGGATGTGATCGTCTCTAAAAATGTCGTCGCCTGTTTGCCGGCGCCGGCGGCAAGCAGCGGCGCGAGCGCGCAACTGTTCGGCATCGATCTCGCCGCGCATTCCAGCATCGTGTCGCAAAACCTGCTGCAATTGCCGGGCGCCAGCGCCGCACATGCCGGTATTCGCGTCACCGGCGACAAGATCGGCGTGCTCGACAACCAGATCGTGCCGACCGGTGACAACACCGACAACGGCTTTGTCGGCATCCAGATCGGCGACCGCGCCACCTTGACCAACGACATCCGGGTGGCCGGCAATCTCGTCAATGCCGGCCGTGGCGGCATCGTCACGACGATCGCCACCGGCGTGGTCGTCGAGGGCAACGTCGTCGAACTCGGCGAGGGTGCCATCAGAGCCGGGATTGCGATGGGCACCGTCAAGAATGGCCAGGTAAAGGACAACCGGGTGAGCGGCAGCGCTGTCGCGGTTATCTGTTCGGGCGGCGGGCCGAACCAGGTCATCGGCAACATGCTGGCGAACAGCCGGATCGGCGCGTCCGTCGTCGGCGAGATAGCGCCCGTCATCGCACAGAATCGCATCGAGGCGACAAAAGAGGCCGGCATCCAATGCGCCGGCATCACCGGCCGCTGCGACGTCGTCGAGAACCGCATCGCCTCATGCGGATTTGCCGTTGCGGCCGGCAGCGGAATTCTGGTCACGCAGATCCAGGGCGAACTGCACATCGAGGGCAACGAGGTGCTGGACACCGGACTGTCGCCCGACCGCCGGAAGCTTGCCCCGCTCGCCTTCGGAATCACCGGGACGCTGGTGCTGGAGGCGAGCATCCAGAACAACGACGTCGGCTACACCGATCCGGCCAGCCGACCCGTCACCAATGAGGACCGGGCGCTGACGATGACATGCCTCACGGAAAAGCCGGAAAGCCCGACCGGCCCGGTCGGCTATCCGATCCAGATTCTCGGCAACAGGTTCACAGGTCCCGGCAGAACCGCGCTGGTGGAAATCGGTACCGACCAGCAGGCGATGCGCTTCGAGCGGGTGTTTTTCAGCAACAATTATTGCCTGCACTATCCGTTCTACGCGCCCGGAAGCCCGCCCGTCAAAGCCGCCGGCACGGTTTCGCTGTTCGGCCGGGTCGCGACCGTGATGGGCAACCATATCAAGGCGATCCACCATCCAAACGCGAGCGTGCCGGTATTCGCGTCGGTGAACTTCCACGGAATGCCGGGGCCCTATATCGGCAACGTAACGTCGGGCAGTGTCGAGCAGCACATCCAGTTGCCGTCGCCGCAGAACAATTTCAACATGATCGCGCCATAAGGAGGATTTGCAATGGATCTCGACGACATGCTGAAGGAGCACCAGCTCTGGCTGGACAAGGCGCACCAGGCCCTGACCTCGGCGAAGGCCAAAGATCCCGCGGCGGCCGATCTGGACCTGCCGCGGATCGAGCAGATCAAGGCGAGGACTGCCGAACTGGCCCGGCAAAAGGAACGCGAGATCAAGCGCTATGACGCAGCGATCGCTGAATTGAACGGCGAGCTCGCAGGCCTTGGCGCCAGCGCGTCAGCAGATCATGAGCCCTCGCCGCCGGCTGCAAGCGCGAAGAAAAGGAAACCGAAGAAGGCCAAGAAATGACCTGCAAGTTGCGGTTGACCTGACCGCTGATCCGCGCCAAGCGTGGACGGTTTTCCGCGCCATGGTTGGCGCGGGGCGAGGAGCCGCAGCTTGACACCGAACGTGACCACAAAAGCTTTTTTGCAAGTTCTTTCGGGCCAGCGCCAAGCGGTGCCGCCGATCTGGATGATGCGCCAGGCCGGCCGCTATCTCCCGGAGTATCGCGAAGTCCGCGCCAGGGCCGGCGGCTTTCTCGATTTGTGCTTCACCCCGGAATTCGCAGCCGAAGTGACGCTGCAGCCGATCCGCCGCTTCAACTTCGATGCCGCGATCATCTTCTCGGACATTCTGGTGGTTCCTTACGCGCTCGGCCGCTCGGTGCGCTTCGAGGCCGGCGAAGGTCCAAGACTCGATCCGCTCGACACGCCCGACAAGGTCGTGACGCTGCCGGGCTCCGCGGATTTCGCCAAACTCGAGCCGGTCTATGAAGCGCTGCGCCGGGTGCGCCGCGAACTCGATCCGAAAATCGCGCTGATCGGCTTTTGCGGCGCGCCGTGGACGGTCGCAACCTACATGGTGGCCGGACATGGCACGCCCGATCAGGCGCCGGCGCGGATGATGGCGTATCGGCATCCGGACAGTTTCTCAAAAATCATCGACGTGCTGGTCGAGAACTCGGTTCAATATCTGCTCGGACAGCTGAGGGCCGGGGCCGACGTGCTGCAGATCTTCGATACCTGGGCCGGCGTGCTACCGCCCAGTGAATTTGCGCGCTGGTCGGTCGAGCCGACACGGCGCATGATCGAAGGCGTGCGCAGGCAAATCCCGGATGCGAAGATCATCGGATTTCCACGCGGCGCCGGCGCGTTGTTGCCGGCTTACGTCGAGGCAACCGGCGTCGATGCCATCAGCATCGACTGGACGGCGGAGCCTCAGTTGGTCCGCGAGCGTGTTCAAACCAAAGTCGCGGTGCAGGGCAATCTCGATCCGCTGGCGCTGATCGCCGGCGGCACAGCGCTCGACCGCGCCGTCGACGACGTGCTGGCGAACTATGCGAATGGCCGGCTGATCTTCAACCTCGGCCACGGCATCCAGCCGGAAACCCCGATCGCCCATGTCGAGCGGATGGTGAAGCGGGTGAGGGATTTTCGCTAGCCTCGTCATGGCCGGGCTTGTCCCGGCCATCCACGTCTCTGTTTCCGCACCAAAGAAAGACGTGGATGCCCGGGACAGGCCCGGGCATGACGGAGAAAGCATGTTGTACTCACACTCTCTTCTACGAGGCCGCGCGCGAGTCAACGTGAAGCCTGCCTGCCTTCGACAAAACTGACCTCGACGCCTTTTTTGATCGACTGCGCCAGCCGCGCAACGTCCCAGTTGGTCAGCCGCACGCAGCCGTGCGATTCGGTTTTGCTGATTCGCGACGGCTCGTTGGTTCCGTGAATGCCATAGCCCGCCTGCGAAAGCCCGATCCACATCGTGCCCACCGGGTTGTTCGGGCCGGCATGGATGGTGAAAGGTTTGGTGGATTTGACGCCCTTGAACTTGTATTCCGGATCGTAGCGGTAGGTCGGATTGGGCTGAATGGAAACCACTTTCAGAGTGCCCGACGGCGTCGGCTTTTCCTCGCTGCCGATGCTGGCCGGATAGAAAGCGATCAGCGTTCCGTCCTTGGCAAGCGCCCGCACCGTCTCGCGTGTTTTGTCGACCTCGAGGCGTGCGGCCTTGGCCGGGGGTTGCTTCGGAACATTGACCACGTTGATCCTGGCGCCGGCGCGGTCGAACTTTTGGCCCGGATTGAGGGCGGCCAGCAGTTCCTGGCTCATATGAAAACGTTCGCTCAAGGCTTCCTTCGGCCCCGTGTAGCTCAAGGTCTTGAGCGGTGCCATGTCCTCCATCTTTGCGGGCAGTTTTTCGAGATACGGTCCCTTGATGTCAGGCTCGGCCAGAACGTACTCAGTCATCACGGCGTCGCTTGAAGCTTGCTGCAGCTTCGACCAGATCTCCGGAGTAAGGACTTTGCCCGAAGCAAGACCATTTGCCTCGCTAAAGGCCCGCAGCGCTTTCTCGACATTGTCGCCGAATCTGCCGTCGATCTCCCCCGGCGAAAACCGCGCGCGGTCGAGCAGGACCTGCACCTTGACCGCGAGCGGGCTGATGCCGTCTTCCGACGGAAGTTTTCCGGTGAAGGAGGCGCTGTTGATCCGCTCCGGATTGAGCTCCGCGCCAAACGCCGCAGGCGGAACAACGGCCATCAACATGAGAGCGAGAAACCAGCGGGTCATCCGGTGTGCCCTTTGCCGCGCCGCGGCTGTCGGAGCGTTCTCATGATAAGATTTTTCCGATCGCCCGGTTCCAACCACGCGCAAATTTTGCACCGCTGTCGCTAGAGCTCCACCCGCGTCCGCGCGATGATTGCCGCGGCGCCCTTGTCCAACAGTTCGAGCGCAACGGCGCGGCCTAGTTCGCGCGGGCGGTTCGCGGCGCCTGCGCGGGTGGTTTCGATGAACTCGCCTCCGGTTTCATCCAGCACCGATGCGGTCAGCGTCATCTCGGAGCCCGAGATCGTCGAATATCCGGCAATCGGCGAGTTGCAATGGCCGTTGAGCACCCAAAGCACCTCACGCTCGGCATCGCAGCTCAAATGCGAGGCCGCGTCATCGATCAGCGAAAGAATTTTCCGCGTTTGCCAGTCGCTCGCGGCGCATTCCACCGCGACTATGCCTTGTCCCACCGCCGGCAGCATCTGGTGCGGCGCGAATTCATAGGCGACACGGCTTGCGAGACCAACGCGTTCCAGTCCGGAGCGCGCCATGATCAGCGCATCGGCTGGCCCTGTTTCGCCGCCGCCGGGCAAGCGCTGCATCTCGGCATTATCCAGCTTGCGGACGCGAGTATCGGCGGCGCCGCGATAGTGAATCACCTCGATGTCCGGAAACAGCCGCCGCGCATAGGCGGCGCGCCGCACCGCGTTGGTGCCGATCTTGAAGCCCTTGCCGCGTGCGCGCCTGAGCTGCTCCAGCGAGACGCCCGGCCGCAGCACCAGCGCGTCGGTCGGCGGATCGCGCGGCAGCGTCGCGCCGATCACGAGGCCCGGCGTGTCTTCATTGCCCGGCATGTCTTTCAGCGAATGCATCGCGGCGTGCAACCGGCCCGACAGGATGGCAGCGCGGATTTCCGCGACGAAGGCGCCGCCCTTGCCGCCATGCATCAGCAGTTTGCCGGTCTGGTCGGTATCGCCGATGGTTTCGAATTTGACGATCTCGACGTCAATGTCGGGCGCCGCCAGCGCAAGACGCCGCGCAATTTGCTGCGTCTGGGCCAGCGCCATGGTGCTCTTGCGCGTGCCGATCCGCATTGAAATTGTCACCCTCGAAGCTCCATTGGACGATCGCGCCACGCATCGCGGCGAGGTGTCCCGGCGGAGATTAAGACCAGCCGCTGCTGGAATGCAAACGGCTGTCCCAACTCGTCATGAATGGGAGATTCGCGTTGCCGAATGGAAAGATCAGGGCAGGTTGACGACGACCGACTTGTCGGCCGGCTTGCGAAGATTCGCGGTCCACGGCCCGGGATAGGCGGCGCGCAGCGCCGGCAGCAGTTCCTTGAGATTGTGAACCAGGGTGTTGTCCTTTTCCAGCTTGTAAAAGGGTCTTTTCCAGGCGACGTCCTCGTTGGTGAAATGCAGCACGATCTTGCGCTTGCCGTGGATCTTGACCAGCGCTTCGATCGTCGGCGCGTCGGGATTGTCATATTTGCCGTTGGCGGAGAAGACGTAGTGATCCGCGACGAAAAACTTCAAGAACGATTCGGGTGTGTTGCGGATGCTGCCATGATGCGGCATCTTCAGCAGATCGATGCTGCCGGTGCCGAGACGAAGCTCCCTCCAGGCGGCCACCACGTCCTTGCCATTGGCATCTCCGGTGAGCAGCAGTTTACGTCCCCCGACTTCCACCAGCACCACGATCGAGGACAGGTTTGGAATCGACTTGTCCAGCCACTTGTCGGGCAGAAACAGTTCCTGAAGCGCGGCCTGCCGCGCCTTTTTGGTCGGCTTCCGGAGCGCCTTGGCCCAAGCCTTGCGCAAGCCTTCGAGCCGGCTCTGCAGCGGGCCAACCACCGTCACCTTGGCGCCTTCGATGTCGAATTTCCGCTGTCCCTTTTTCGCCATCACGAATCCGCCCGGGACCGGCTGGTTGCCCTCCAGCCGCAGCGAGCGCAGGTCGGTGGCGAGATTGATGCCCTGGCCGACACTCTGCATGATCAGTTGGGCGTGCTCGTCGTCGACCCCGGGAAGATTCCGGATGCTCACAAGCGACTGCAGCGAGGCTGTTGCCGCCTCCGCCTCAGCCGAGAGCCCCGCAGGTTTCGGGCCGACCAGCTTGTCAAAGGAGTTGAACCAGAAGCGGGAAAATTTCACGGCCGCAGGCTGCCCCGGCCGTGCCGCCACCAGCGTGGCGGTCAATGACTTGATGCCGTTGATGTGGTCGTCGTCGATATGACTGACCATTCCGAGCGCGATCGGCAATGGCGTCGTAGGGTTGATCTGCTTCAGGCGCGGCAACAGCACGTCTTTCCAGACCACGAGTCTCTTGCCGGCCACGGTCGCGGCTTTCGGCCCGCCGTCAATGATCCAGATTCGCTCCTTGCGGTCGGGCCCCGGATAACGCAGCAGAAGGCAGTCGCCGTAAAGCGCATTCAATGCTTCCAAGATCACCATCGCCCTCAGCCTTTGCTACACGGATTGCAGCGCGCGCAACACGTCGACCAGCCCGGCCCCCTGAAAGCTGGGCTCGCGCTTGAGGTCGGTCGCGGTCTGCATCAGGATTTCCTTGATACGAAGCGGTCGACCGATCAGCTCCGGATAGCGCGCCATCAGCAGCGCCGCCGCGCCTGCGACGTGAGGCGCGGACATCGAGGTGCCGTCCATGCGTTGCGCGCCTCTGCCAGGAACGGTCGAGGTGATCTTTTCGCCGGGCGCGAGGATGTCGGGCTTGCGCCGGCCGTCGCCGGTCGGACCGCGCGCGGAAAAATAACTCACGCCGTAAAGATGCGGGTCGCGGCGGTGCGTCGATCCGACCGTGATCACACTGTCGGCGTTTCCGGGATCGGTAATGCTGATCGCGCGGTAGCCGCTGCCGAAGCTGCGTTTTTCGATGCCGGGCGCGCTTTCGAAGCCGGTATTGCCCGCCGCCGCAACGACCACGGTACCGGCGCCGACCAGATGATTGCACGCCTCGCAAACCGGGGTCTGGCCGCAGGCGAAGCTGTCGACATCGTGGGCCAGCGCCAACGACAGATTGACGCCGTGCACTACCGGGTTGGCGCGATCGCGGTTCAGCCAGCCGACGAATTCGATGGCGCACAGGATTGCAAATTCATCCCCGCACCCTTCGGAATCGAACACCCGAAGATCGTACAGCGAAAGCTGGGGGCACATCCCCCGTAATTCCCGTCCGGAATTATCGTCCACGAATACATCCGCCGCGAGAATGCCGGCGACGTGCGTGCCGTGCTCTGTGCCAGGGACGATATATGCCTCGATCTGCTCCGCCCTGCGCGTTACCGCGACCGTGCGCTTGCCGGCTGTCTTGGCCTTGCGGGCCGGCTTCTCGTCATTCTCCGCATTCTCCGTCTCGTTCTCCCCGCCCGGCAATTCCTCATGTGGAATCTTGAGAAGGGGCCACACGATTTCCCAATCGAGATCGCGTTCGGCTTCGTTCCGGGTGGCAAGATGCTGGAATGCCATCCTGTGCGCGCGCTTACGGGCAAGGCGCTGGATCCTCTCCGGCAGGTTCTTGACCTCGGCAGGTCTTGTCGCGATATCGCGCAAGGCAGCGGCATTGGCGACGATATCGCGGAGAATCGTGAAGTCATAGGTGTGCTCTATGCGAGAATATTCCAAACACATCTGATCCGAGGGCTCGTTTCCCTCGTCCTCCAGCTGTTTCAGCTTGTTCTTTACCTCTTCCCTTGACCGGTTCAGAAAGGCCGGATGGGTCGCATCGATGCCGCCATCGATCACCGCGAACACGATACCGCTGGAGTTGATATCAAAAACCCGAAGCGCTGCATCAGCCTTGACCGTAGCGCGGGATTCGAAAAGCGTCTGCCGCGCGGACCTGTTGAGGCTGATCAGGTACAATCCCTTGGTGTCTTCATTGCCTGTCGGCACGGCGGGAGTCAGTAACTTGCGTGCGGTCCTGTAGACCGTCTTGAGCAGCGCGCGTTCCGCGGCGGTAAGGTCGTCGCGCTGCTGTGGCTCAATATCGGTATCCACGGCAGGAGGACCCAATTGGTTAGCCAGCTTGCCAAGCTTTTTTATCTCCAGATTCGACCTGACCGCGAGGAGAAGGGCGATAAAGCCGACCAGCGCGGCATAGCGTTTGAGTTCGATATTGACTCTCGCTGATCGATGCAGGTTTTTGGCGCCGACGCTTCTCTCGATATTGTCAAAAACATCATCGAATTTTTCCGTCTGTTTCACTCCCTTTGGTTTCTTCGTGAGAATATTTTGCCACCACCCGGAAAGCGGGACGATGAATCGCACCAGCGTCCTGAAATTTGCGCGGACCACCACCCGGCTGTCGCTGAGCGCGATCTGCGCGGTCGTGAGTTGATTGCCGGCCCGTTCCTGGTCCGACTGCAGGACATCCCGCAGGCGTTTGGCGATCTGGCCAGGCCGGACGCCCGACCAGGGCGTAAGCAGCAGATCGACCTGGTCGGAGGGCGGCGTGCGGCCGGCGATGCGGGCATGCGCGATCTTTTCCGCGGCGCGGATGTAGCGAAGCCAGACGTCCGGCATCACCGGGCTGTCCTGGGTCCTGCGCGCGCGTCCGAATGTCTGGAATACGAAGCGCCTCAGCGTGGCTTCTTCGAGATTTCCGTCTTCATCCAGTCCGATGGGTTTCTTGGCCATCATTGATCCCGTCGATGGGTGAATTACTCGACCGCCTCGGCCCGCATCGGGGCGCGTCGCGCCTTACGCGCAAAAGTTGCATAGGAATCGACGTGAGGCAACACCGGCAGCGCAACATTGCCGTCGTCCGATCTGGATCGCGCAAAAGCTTTTGCCGAGCCCATAGGCCAACCTCCTCCGCCGTCATCCGGCTCGGCAGCCGTTCGGCATCCGCCGTTCCGGGACCGCCAGCGCAGGGGTGAGGCCGTCGGCAAAGCCGATATCAAACAACATGCCTTGCGATTCTTCCCCCGCCATCTTGCGCGGCGGCAGATTGACGACGAACAGCGCTTGCCTGCCCTCCACGTCGGACTTCGGATCTTTCCGCTCCTTTTTCATGCCGACCAGAATGGTCCGCTTGTGATCGCCGAAATCGACCCGCATTCGCACCAGCTTCTCCGACGCCGGCACGTCCTCGACCAGTTCGATGGTGCCGATGCGGATATCGAACTTGTCCAGATCGCTGGGCGATATCGGAGGCTTGACCGCGGCGGGTGTGAAGTCTTTCGGTTCGATCATGGTTTTCTTTCAAACGCTCCGGGGAGGCATTTCAGTCGTCCGCGACAACGGGCCGAATACTCGTGGCCGGAATATCGAGGCAAACAACGGTGCCCGGCACAACCTCTTCGTCCTCTGCCGGATTGAAGCGCACGATCGTCAAAGCCTGACCGCCAAAATTGACTTCGTATTCGATCTTGTCGCCGAGATAGGTTCGGGTCTGCACGACGGCCGCAGGCCCCTGGCCTGATTTTTGGATCGCGATGGATTCTGGACGAATAACGACGTTCACACGATTGCCCGGCGCAGGCACGCCTTCAGCCGGCATCGCCAGCATCTCGCCGCCGACATCGAGGCTCGCGACGCCATCTGCCACGCCTCGCACCATGCCGTGGAGCAGATTGGCGCGGCCGATAAAGCCGGCGACGAAGGCAGAGGTGGGACGCCGGTACAGCGTCTCCGCAGTGTCGAGCTGCGCGATCCTGCCAGCCTCCATCACGGCGATGCGGTCGGAAATCGCCATCGCCTCTTCCTGGTCGTGGGTGACATAGACGGTGGTGATCTTCAGCGTATGCTGCAGGCGCCTGATCTCGCCGCGCATCGACACCCGCAGCTTTGCGTCCAGATTGGAGAGCGGCTCGTCGAACAGCAGCACGCTTGGGCGGATCACGATCGCGCGAGCCAGCGCCACGCGCTGCTGCTGGCCGCCCGAAAGCTCGTTCGGCAGCCGTTCGCCGAAACCGGCGAGGCCAACGAGCTCAAGCACCTCGTCGACGGCGCGGCTTGTGTCGGCGCTCGACCATTTCCGCACCTCGAGGCCATAAGCAACATTGCCGAAGATAGTCAGATGCGGAAACAGCGCGTAGTTCTGGAATACGAAACCGATATCGCGTTGGTTGGCCGGCACATGCGTGACGTCGCGGCCGCCGATGAAAATGCGGCCGCCGCTCGGCTCCTGAAAGCCGGCGATCATGCGCAAGGTCGTGGTCTTGCCGCAGCCGGACGGGCCGAGCAGCGTCAGCAACTCGCCGGGCTCGACCTGAAGATCGACGTTGCGCACCGCGACGATCTCGCCGCGATTGCGGTCCTGCATCACGGCGGAGACGCCTTGCAAGCGGATACCGGCTGGTTCGGCCTGTTCGACCATGCTCAGCCCTCGACCGCTGGAAGCCGCAGACCGGGTGCAGTCATCCGCCGCAATGTCCAGTTCAATCCGCTGGTGACGGCAATCACCACCGCGATCACGAACACCGAGAATGCCGCCGCGGGCCCGAGCGACAATTCCGTCATGTTCTCCAGGATGCGCACCGTAATCAGCGTCCAGTTGATGGAGACGAGGAAGATGGTGGCGCTGATCGCGGTCATGGAGCGGATGAACACCACGGTAAGCCCCGCGAAAAACGCCGGCATGATCAGCGGCAGCATGATGCGGCGGAAGGTGACAAAACTGTTGGCGCCGAGGCTGAACGAGGCCTCCTCGATGCTGCGGTCGATCTGCTGCAGCAATGCCACGGTGGTGCGGATGCCGGTCGGACTGTAACGGAATATATAGCAGGCGATGATGATCGCGGCCGTGCCGGTCAACAAAAACGGCGGTTCGTTGAAGGCGACGAGATAGGCGATGCCGACGATGGTGCCGGGCAGCGCATAATTCAGCATGGTGACCACCTCCATCGCCTGCCGCCCGATGAAATTTGTGCGCGCCACCAGATAACCGACGATGACTCCGTAGAGCCCGCCGGTCGGCATCCCGATCAGGGCGATGATCAAGGTATCCTCGATGGCGGGCAGGCCTTCGCTGAAAATCACGCGATAATGCGCCAGCGTCGGCGTGTGATTGGCGCCGAACGAGGTCACCAGCGAGGCGATCAGCAGCAACGCATAGAGATAGAGGATGAACAACACGACGCCGAGGCAGAACGCCATCAGCGCCGCGCCGGTCCACGGCGCGACGCTGCTTCGCGACGTCCCGGCGCGGCCCTTGCCGGTCATGGTCACATAGCGGCGGCGCGCGACCACCTTGCGCTGCAGGAGGTAGACGATCCCGGCCGGCCCCAGCAGCAGCAGCGACAGCATCGCGCCGCCCTTGAGATCGAACATCCCGGTGATCTGCAGGAAGGCCTCGGTCGGCAGCACCGGGAAATCATTGCCGGCGAGAATCAGCGGCGTCGCGAAATCCGCGAGCGAAGCCGCGAACAGCAGCAGGAAGGCGTTGGCCAATCCCGGCACCGTCAACGACAGCGTCACGGTGCGGAATACCCGCCAGCGCGAGCTGCCGAGGCTGAACGCCATCTCCTCGAGATCGCCGCCGATCCCCGCCAGCATCGGCCGCAACGCCATATAGGCCAGCGGAAAATAAGTCAGGGTTTCCGCGGCCAGCGTGCTGGGCAGGCCGTAAACGGTGGCGTTGTTGAGCCCCAGCAGATCGTGGGTGATAAAACCGCGCGGCCCGAACGAGAACACGAACGCGATCGAGGTGGTGAAAGGCGGCGAGATCAGCGGCAGCAGGGTCGCGATGTCGAGCAGCCGCATCCAGAATTTCGGCGCCTGGGTACGTTCCACGGTGAAGGCGAACAGGAAGCCGAGGAGCGTGCCGCAGATGCCGACCAGCGTCGCCAGCAGCAGGCTGTTGCCGAAGGCGCGCAGATTGCTTTTGCTGTGGATCGCGGCGATCAGCGGCGCCAGCGTAAACCCGGCATCGTCGCTGAGCGCGCGGCGGACCAGCTCGATCAGCGGATAGAGCACGAACACGCCGAGCAGCAGCCATAGCACGACCACCACCAGCAAACGCAGCGGATCGCTTGCGCCGCGCCATCGCGTCCGTGCGGCGCGCGCGCTCATGGCTCAGGTGGCGTTCAGCACTTCGGCGATCCAGCGCTGCACGATGCGCGCGCGGTTGGCGCCGGCCCAGGCATCGTCGATCTCGATGATATTCGCGCTTTTCAGTATCGCGGCAAGGCCAGGCTCGGTCTCCACCTTCGGATTGGCCGGGATAAAATTGATCTTGTTCGGCGCCAACAGCGATTGCATCGCGGGACTGGTGGCCCAGTCGATCAGCTTCTTGCCCGCGTCCGGATTCTTCGCACCCTTGATCAGCGCGATGCATTCCGCCGCGGAGCCGATGCCTTCCCTCGGAAACGAGATCTGCACGTCGTAGCCCTGCTGGCGGGTGAACAGCGCATCGACAATGAAGAAGATGCCGCCGCCCGCCTGTCCCAGGCCGACCGGGAGCGTGCCGCCGCCGCCGCTCTTGGTATAGAGCTGCACGTTCTGCCGCAGCTTTTTCATGTAGGCGAAGGCCTTGTCCTCGTCGCGGTTATTGACCTGCAGGACCGAGAAGATGCGGGTGACCGCGGTGCCCGAGGTGCGGGCATCGGCCATCTGCAGCATGTTCTTGTAGGCGGGGTTGAGCAGGTCGTCCCAGGATGCGGGCGGCTGCAGATTGTTCTTGGCCAAGAATTGCGTGTTGGTCATGAACACCAGCGGATCGTCCGCGATCGCGGTCCAGGCGCCGGCCTTGTCCTTGAAGCGCGCCGGCAGCTCCGCCGCGCCCGGCGGAACATAAGGCTCGAAAATGTTTTGCGCCTGACCGGCGGTAAAGGTTTCGACCGGACCGCCGAACAGCACGTCGATCTGCGGATTGTTCTTCTCCGCGGTGACCCGCGCCAGCGCCTCGCCGGAGGAAAAACGGATGAATTTCACCCGGATGCCGGAAGCCTTCTCGAACGCCTCCATCATCGGCCGCGCATAATTTTCCGGCCAGATGGAGTAGGCATTCAGCTGCTCGGCGGCCTGCGCCTGCCGCGCGACGAACGGTGCCGCCAGCATCGATCCGACCAGGGCTCGGCGGCTGAGGCCGCGGCCGGGGGAGGAGCTTGAACCGGCGGAACGTGGCGTTGGTGCGACCATGGTTTCCTCACCGCTGCATTTTTTCTTTGGGGCGAGTGTTGAGATCGGACTTCATGCTGTCAATGGGTTTACGCGCCTTGTCAGGCAAGCGTCATTGCCGCCCGCAAATTCCTTTGCGTGAGTTGGGGTTCAGTGAACCTCCCTCGAAAGAAAAGAGGGAGACGAGACGCCAAAAGGGCGCGTAGTCACCAGGCCGCGGCTTGATCTTCGGATTGCCGAAGATCAGAGGCACACGGCAACGCCTTTCAGCGTCCCGTCGCGGCGTCTTAAAACCCTGGTCCGCGCTTCCGGGGACGTGGCCAACCCTCGGCGATTTCGCGCCGCATGCCTATCCCCGTCCAGCCAGCTTCGGTGGCAGAGCCCCGTAATGGGCCCGGACGGATACCCAGGGCCTCCCGAGTGCGTGGAGCCACGTTAGCTCCCCGCCCGCAGGCGCCGCTCCCACCCCCACGTTCCAAAGCGTCCCAGGTAACGCTCCCTCCGGTTGGGATGAGATGATGGGAATATACACCAAGCTCGGAACAAAGCAAGAACAAAATAATCAACTGTTTGTGATTATGTTCCTTATTTGCGGCAACGGCCTAAATCCGGTCGACCCGAACGTCAGACCAGCGGACGAAAAGCCAACAATCTGATAGGCTGTGGGCATGGCAAAGCAAAAGGATATCAGCGGAAAACCCGGCAAGACAGCTTTCACCGTTGGCGCCGCCGGTTTTGCGAAAATCAGCGCCGTTGAAGGGATACGGCTGAAACCAGCCATGAAAAAACGAGCCGCCGAAGCTGCTAGCAAGGGCTTGTCTGCGGAAGAAGTACGCACGGCGATTATTCGCAGCTATCGCAAGGCGTGAGTTTGCCGTCGCATGTATGATGCGATCGACGACCCCTACACTTATGAAAACTCCACGGTTCTCATCAACAAACTCGACTTGCGCGAGCAGAGTGATCTCGACGATTTCGAGGCCGAGATTTCCGCGGCCCGTGCGAAGGAACCGTTGCCCGAGGGCGATCTGGATTTCGTGCACTATTGCGCAGTCCACCATCACTTGTTTCAGGATGTCTTCGAGTGGGCCGGTGAACCGCGGAGGGTGCGCATCTCGAAGCAGGGAAATCCATTCTGCTTTCCCGAGCACATTGGTGCCCAGGCAAAGAAGTTATTTTCTGAACTGAAGGCAACGAACTATCTGGAGAATTTGCCGGCCAAAGAGTTTGCCAAGCGTGCTGCGCATTTTGTCGCCGAATTGAACGCAATCCATGCGTTTCGCGAGGGCAACGGACGGGCTCAATTGACGTTCTTCGCCCTGTTGGCTGATCGCGCCGGCCACCCGCTCGATCTTGAGAATCTCGATCCCGACGCAATGCTCGATGCCATGATCGCCAGTTTTGATGGCAATGAATCAGCGCTGGAGCGCGTAATCGCAGGTCTAGTCGGCATTGACGGAGAGTGAGGCCCTACTCCTCCCCCACCCCACCCTCATCCCGATACGCCCAGCACCCTTCCCTTGCCAGCGCCACCGTCGTCTCCACGCCGACCTCATGCCGTGCCGCGGTGCCGAGCTCCAGCGCTTCCAGCCGCCTGCCGAACAGCTCGACGTCGTACACCGTCTGCGTGCCTTGGTAGCGGCGGTCGGTGACGCGCGCCGGAAATGCGTTGGCGCCGCCTCCGCCGATGCGGATGGTTTCCGGGCGGAGCGCGATGCGGGCCTTGTCGCCGACACTTAACTCGTGCAGCAGCGAGGCTTCGCCTCGCCTGCCGTTGCCGAAATCAATTAGACCGAACGCGCCGTTGCGCGCCACCAGCGTGCCGGTGAGCTCGTTGGTGGCGCCGGTAAAGTTCGCGACGAACAGATCCGCCGGGCGGTTGTAGATCTCGTCCGGCGTGCCCATCTGCAGCAGCGCGCCGTCGCGCATCACGCCGATGCGGTCGCCGAGCACGACGGCTTCGGCCTGGTCGTGGGTGACGTAGAGCGCAGTCATCCCCGCGCTTTTGAGGATGCGGCGCAGGTCGTCGCGCAGGCGAATGCGCAGTTTTGCGTCGAGGTTGGAGAGCGGCTCGTCGAGCAGCAGCAGTTTTGGGCGGTAGACGATGCTGCGCGCCAGCGCGACGCGCTGCATCTGGCCGCCGGACAGCGCCACCACGGGGCGCTCGGCGTATTCGGTGAGCCCCACCAGCGCCAGCGCTTCGTCGACGCGGTGCGCGGCTTCGGTGCGGCCGATGCCGCGATGCTTGAGCGGATAGACCACGTTCTGCCGCACCGTCATGTGCGGCCACACCGCGTAGGACTGGAACACCATGCCGAGGTCGCGATGCCGGGGCGCCACCGAAATACCGCGCGACGGCGCCGACACCACCCGGCCTGCGATGCTGATCGAGCCCGCGGTCGGATCTTCGAGGCCGGCGACGCAGCGCAGCGTCGTGGTCTTGCCGCAGCCGGAAGGCCCGAGCAGCACCACGATCTCGCCGGCCGGCACGGTGAAGCTGACATCGCTGACTGCGGGCCGGCCGATCGCGAACTGCTTGTGCAGGCGGCTGACTTCGAGCGTGCCGGACATTTACTCGCCGTTTCCCACTTCTTCCCCCGCAACAAACGCCGCCGTCATCCTGAGGTGCTCGCCCTTCTTCAGGGTGAGCCTCGAAGGATGAGCAGCAGGCGCCGGTGCTCGTGGCCATCCTTCGAGACGCCGCGCAAGGGCGCGGCTCCTCAGGATGACCGTCGTGCGTATTGAGCTAATCGAATTGCTCACTGCCGGTAATTGTAGGTCTTGTTCCACTCTTCCACCCATGCCGCATGCAGCTTCACGTACTGGTCGATGTCGGGCACCCAGACCTTGATAACCTTCGGATCCCACCCCTTGGGGTAGATCGGCGGATTTTTCAGCGATGTGATGTTGCCCAGTTCCTTGATCATGAAGGTCTGGCCCTCGACCGAGAGCCGCCAGTTCATGAACAGCTTGGCGGCGTTCGGGTTCTTCGCGGTCTTCGGGATGCCGTCGGCATAAGGGTTGATCGGAACGCCCTCGGGCGCGAATACCGCGTCGATCGGCGCGCCGTCCTTGGTCTTGGTGTAGACGATATTGTACAGCAGCGGCCCCATCTGAACCTCGCCGCGCACGATCGCATCCGACATCGGCGCGCCGGATGGATACAGCACGTTGTCGAGCGCCGCCTGCTTCTTGTGATAGTCCTCGCCCAGAACCTGGCGCTCGAACATCACCCGCGTCCAGGTGGTGCCGCCGGAGGGCGCGATCACCTGCCCGACCTTCTTGCCCTTGTATTCGGGCTTGGTCAGATCCATCCAGCTCTTTGGCGGGTCCTTGACCATCTCGGTATTGTAGGCGATCGACCAGCCGAGCGTGACGCCGGGCCACAGTTTTGGCGACACCAGAACGTCGGTGCGATAGTCCGCCGCGTTGGGCGGCGCGTAGTCCATGAACAGATCCGCCAGTTCGATCATCAGCGCGCGGTCGGAATGGTTGATCACGTCGGCCGAGAGTTTTCCGGCCGCGGCTTCGGTCTTGATGCGCGTGATCAATTGCCCGCCGGGCGCGCGCACCATCTCGACCTTGATGCTCGGGAAGCGCTTGTTGAAGGCGTTGATGACCTGCTGTTCGACCTCGGCGAAATTCGCGGTGTAGTAGACGAGTTTTCCCTCCTTGTTGGCGGCGGCGATCAGTTCGGGCGAACCGAAATCCAGCGCCAGCGCCGGCGACGCGGCCAGCGCCAGCCCAAGTCCGAGAATTATTTTCTTGTTCATCGCGTTCTCCCTGTTTATCCGGTCCGGCCGACGCTGGTCTGCGCCGCGCCCCTTGAAAGCCAGTTGGCAAGCCCGATCAGCACGCCGAGCAGCACCGTCTGCACCAGGCTGAACGCCGCGGTCTTGCCGATATTGCCGCCCTCGTAATAGTCGAGCAGCAGCACCGACATCACCATGGTGTTGGAGGTGTAGAGAAACAGCGAGGAGCCGAGCTCGCGGATCGCCAGCACGAACAGCAGCGTCATCGCCGCGATCACGCCCGGCCGCGCCAGCGGCAGCATGATGGTGCGGATCGAGCCGAGCATGCCCTTGCCGCACAGCCATGCCGCCTCCTCCAGCTCGCGATGGATCTGCAGGAACGAGGTCGACAGCACCTTTACCGTGTCCGGCATGAAGCGGGCGATGAAGGCGAGCGCCAGGATCCAGATGGTACCGTAGAGCCCGCCGGGCAGCCCGATCCAGGCCCACAGATAGGCGACGCCGACCACGAGGCCCGGAATCGCGACCGGCAGCGTCGAGAGCAGGTCGATTCCGCGGCGGCCGGCGACCTGGGTGCGGTGGATGGTGTAGCCGATCGCAAACGCCAGCACGCCGCCGACCAGCGCGGTGGTGATGCCGACTTCCACCGCGTTGTAGATCGAGCGCATCGTCAACGGGTTGTCGAAGATGGCGTTGAAATGCACCAGCGCGTATTGCCGCATGTCGAACAGGCTGGCGACATCGCGGATGAACATGAATTTGCGGAACGCCGCCACGATCAGGGCGGCCAGCGGCAGCACCACCACGATGAACAGATAGACCATCGCCAGCCCAAAGGTGAACCAGCGCCACGGCCCGAGGTCGAGGTTGCGCGGGCGGAACGCCTTGCCGGCCACGGTGGTGTAGCTGCGCCCGGTCAGCACCTTCTGCTGCAGCCAGACCAGGATGCCGGTCACCACCATCAGCAGGATCGCGACCGCGGCCGCGGTGTTGTAGAGCGGCGGCGACCAGTTGGTGAGGCGGAAGATATAGGTGGTGAGCACGTCGATATTGGCCGGCGCGCCGAGCACGGCGGGGATGCCGTAGATGCCGAGCATGACGATGAAGGACAGCAGCATGCCGGAGATGATCGCCGGCATGATCAGCGGGAAGGTCACCGAGAACAGCGTGGCGAACGCGCTCGCGCCGGCAACCTCGGCGGCTTCCTCGAGGCTCGGGTCCATGTTGCGCAGCGCGGAGGCGGTAAACATGTAGACATAGGGCGCGTAATAGACGCCGAACACGAAGATCAGCCCGCTCAAGGTGTAAAAATCGACACGGAGGTCGAGTCCGATCCACTTGAACATGGTATTGATCAGCCCGGTTTTCGGCGAGCCCAGGATCACCCAGGCGATCCCCGCGACCAGCGGCGGCGCGAACAGCGGCAGCATGCTGACGGCGGCGATCAGCCCCTTGCACGGCGTGTTGGTGCGCACCACGATCCAGGAAAAGGTCAGCCCGATCGCCACGGCCAGCGCGGTGCCGCCGCCGCAGGCGATCAGCGTGTTGGCGAGCGCCTCGCCGACATTCGGATTGGACAACACCGTGGTGAAATTGGCGATCGAGAGGCGGAACACGCCAAAACCGTCGATCACCGGATTGGTGTCGGTGAGCGCCCCTAACAAAAGCATCAGGACGGGATAGACCACCAGGAAAGCGAGGATCGCCAGCAGCAGGGCGACCCACAGGCCGCTCGCGGCGTTGCGCCGCATGCCGTCAATGCCGTCGCGCATGGTTTCGGTGCGCAGGCCCGCCTGTCCGTGCAAAGCGTTTCCTCTCGGCGGCGTTTCTTGCTTGTGGTGCCGCGCTGCGGGGCAAAGCCTAAAGGATCGGGCGTGGGGCGGAAAGGTAGCAGAAAGTCGCGGCGGGCTTTACCTCTCCCGTAGGGAGAGGTCGGATTGCATCGTCAGATGCAATCCGGGTGAGGGGTTTTGCTCTATCGATAGACCGTAACCCCTCACCCGCCTCGCATCTGCGATGCGAGTCGACCTCTCCCCTTCGGGGAAGGTGGGCACTACGCTTGCCGCAACATTTCGCCGCCTCGCTATGCGACGCGGAACCTCACCTCGAACGCCGTGCCCTGCTCTGCCGGCAACAGCCGGATCGATCCGCCGTTGGCGCGCAGCATGGCTTGCGCGATCGAAAGGCCCATGCCGGTGCCGCCGCTGTCCCGGCGCGTGGTGAAGAAGGCGTCGAAAATCCGCTCCCGATTGGCGGCGGAAATGGGCTCGCCGTTGTTGCTCACCACGAGGCGAACCGCGCCGGCATCTTCGGACGCGGCGAGCCTCACCACGGTGGCGTGGTGCCGGCCGGCATTGTCCGCCAGATGCGACAGCACGATCAGCGCATTTTCCGCGGACATGCCGATGGTGATGTCGAGCGCGCCGCCGGCCTCGATTGCGAGTCCGGGGAAGCGGCTGCGCAGCTCGCCGATCAGCGATTGCAGCACGACGCTGCCGCCGGCCTGCGCGGCTTCGGCTTGCGCCAGTTCGCGAAGCCTGCGCACCAGCACATCGATGCGCTCGGTATCGCCAAGGATGTTGTCGAGAAATTTTTTCCGTTCCGGATCGGTCAGCCGTTCTGGCGATGCCGAATCCTGCAACAGCTCCGTGGCGCCGCGGATTGAGGTCAGCGGCGATTTCAGCTCATGGGTCAGATGCGCCGCGAAGGTCGAGATGTGATCGGAGCGGTGCGACAGCGTCTCGGCCATCTCCAGGAAGCTGCGCGACAGCGTCGCGAATTCGCGGGTGCCGTAATGCTGAAGCGGCCGGAAGGCGTCGGGTGCGCCTCGCCGGATTTCGGCAATACGCTGAATGAGTTCATGCATCGGGCGGGTAATGGTGCGGGAAAATATCAGCCCGATGATCGCGGTGACGCCGAGCACGGCGATGCCGGCGAGGATGAACTTGCCTTTCTCCTCGTAGAGATGCCGGAAGATGTTGCTCGGGGTGCGCGAGGCGTAGATCACGCCGGCAACATGGTTGTCGACGATCACCGGCATCGCGGAAAATACCCGCAAGCCGGTGCCGCGGCTGACCGAATAGATCGGCGGCGGCGGCTGGCTGGAAATGCGCACGCGCAACGCGCCGCGATAGCGCCCCTGCAGCGCGGCCGCGACCTCCTCGATATGCGCGAGCGACTGGCCGGTTTCGCGGCGCCCGGCGATCACGATGCCGTGGGGATCCAGGATGCGGAAACCCGCGAGCGTCACCTTCTGGGTCTGCATCATGAGCGGCAGCAATCGCGCGCCGATTTCCAGATAGGCCGGGTCTGGGGCTGCCTCCGCCGGCCGCGCCTCAGGCCGCCGCGCCAAGAGGTCGTTGCCGGCAAGATCCAGCGCCGGCCGAATCGGCGTGTAACGGTTCGATGGATCGGGGCGGAACCTGGGGGCGATTTCCGCACCCAGCGCGATGCCGGGAATTCTTGCCTCGACCTCGCGCGCATAGAGCGCAGAGAGCACGCTGCTCTGCGCGATCAATTCGGCCTGGGTCTGGTGGATCAGCTGGTTGTCGTAGATGCGGAAGAAGAACAGCCCGACCAGCGGCAGCGCGATCACGGTTACGAGCACGGCAAACACGATCAGGCCGAGCGTCGGCCGCCATTTCGCTCGGGTCGGCTGCGTCATGCGCGCGGCTCGCAGCGGCCCAGCCTGAAGCCGACGCCGTGCACCGTATCGATGGCATTGTCGCAGCCTTTGGCGGCGAGCTTGGCGCGAATATTGCGGATGTGGCTGTCGATGGTGCGGTCCGATACCTGGATGTTCATCTGATAGGCCGCCGTCATGATCTGCTCGCGGTTGAACACCACGCTCGGGCGCGACAGCAGGGCTTTCAGGATACCGAACTCCATCGCGGTCAGGGTGATGTCGGAACCTGCGAACTGCGCGGCGTGCTGCAGCAGATCGAGCCTGAGGCCGCCGCGGGCGAGCACGTTCCCTGCCCGCGCGTCATCGGTTTCGCGCAAGGCCGTGCGGCGCAGGATGACGTTGACCCGCGCCACCAGTTCACGCGGGCTGAACGGCTTTGTCACATAGTCGTCGCCGCCGATTTCCAGGCCCAGCACGCGGTCGATCTCCTCGTCGCGCGCCGACAGGAACAGGACCGGCACGTCGGAGGTTTTGCGGATCTGGCGGCACACCTCCAGCCCATCCAGTTCCGGCATGCCGATGTCGAGCACGATCAGTTCGGGACGGTCGTCGGCAAAGCGCGACAGCGCCTCCTTGCCGTCGCGCGCCTCCCGCGCAACCATGCCAGCCTTGCGCAGCGCGACGCAGATCACTTCGCGGATGTGCTGATCGTCGTCGACGACAAGGATGCGGTGAGTCAAACAATTCTCCGTGCCGGCGGCTGCCGGCCGCTATTGCCCAAGAAACGCGTCGCCGGCGGTTCGATCCAGATATTGCTTCAGCCGGTACCCGCGAAAACTCCACGCTCGCCAGGAATCCAGCTCGGCAAGCTGGCGCTTTATAAGCTGATCGCGATTCCAGGCCAATGGGGTCCGGTTGAATCGCAAGGGTGTGCTATTCGGCAAGGACGCGAGATAGCGATCGATCGCGGGTACTGCCTGGGGGCCGAGACCGACCATGTAACCGATATCCAGCGCGAGACCGTTGCCGGAGATCTCCTTGCTGTGATCGACATTGTAGGAAGCGATCACATAAGGAAAATTGATGAAGGCACAGATGCAGGCCAAAAGCGCCAGCGCGGCGAGGTTCGTCTGCACCAGCCAAATGTTCGAGCGGTTAAACGCGATCCGCGCCACGATCAGCAGCAGCCCCGCGGCCACCAGCAGCATCCAGATCAAGGCGGCGATACGCCAGTATGTCAGCGAATAGATCTGCACATACAGATCGAGCCGCAGCATCGAGGATACCACCAGCATCACATTCTGCGCGACCCAGAAAAATACCAGCACCCGGATCGCCGGCATGCGCTCCGCCGGCCCGCCCGGCCGCATCGCCGCGAGCACGAAGCCGGCCGCGAGCAGCGCGGTCACGATCAGCGGGTAGGCGCCGCGATGCGCATAGGCCGCGTAAGTGAGCCCGTCCGGCAGCGCGACGCCGCCCCACAGATAGATCACGTCGAGCGCGCTCTGCACGGCAAACAGCAGGTTGAACAGCAGCAGCGAACGCAGGATGGCGGCGGCGCCGAACAATTCGCTCGGCGCTTGGTCCGCCGGGGAGTTAGCGTCAGCCGGCGCCGTCTCGTACACCCATGTTCCGGACAAGGACCGGCAAATCCATTTCAGATGGATGAACGGCCAGATCACACACAGTATCAGGCTCCAGAACAGCAGCCGCACGACGCTGAGCTGCGACAGCCACGCCTTCAGGTCGATGGCGTTGAGCCAGGTTTCGATCAGCGGGTTGGCCGATGCAAACAGCGCGAGGAATACAAAGCTCAAGAACAGCGGAACGACCCAGACGGTGAAGGATTTTAGCGTCAGCGACCATTTGGGGGACCTTGCGATGTCCATGAAAATGCGGAATGGCCCGACCAGCAGCAGATCCCGAATGGCCGCATAGCGCGCGGTTAAGCCATCCAGCAGCGGATTGGTCAGGGACGACACGGCAACCGCGACGGCGAGCACGGCCAGCATCGCGGACAGCATGTTGAATTCCTCGACCACGGATGCGAGTCCAACCGGAAGGACGGCGGCGGCAAACAACCATTGCCGCACGCCCGCATGCACCGGATTGGTCAGCAGCGACAGGCCGGCCAGCACGCCGAGAAAAAGCGCCAGCGAGATCCCGATTTTCTGATCATAGAACAGCCAGTCGGCGAACCCGGTGACCGCCAGCGCAACGATCAGCTTGCGCCGAATGCTGTCGAGCAGGATCGGAAAGCGGAGTGTCGTTGCTGCAATGCTGTTCATATGGGTGTCGCTTTCTCTTGCTGCCGCCAAACCATAAACCGTCATCCTGAGGTGCTCGCCGCGAAGCGGCGAGCCTCGAAGGATGGCCACAGGCGCGCGTGCGGCCGATCCTTCGAGACGCCGCGCAAGGGCGCGGCTCCTCTCGCGATAACGGCGAAGCCGTTACGCCGGGATGACGGTGGAATTATCGTGTGGTCGTTTGCAGCCTGTTCGGCGGAGCCGGGCAGGAATTCAGGATTGTTATGCAGTTTTTGTGCAGACGCGCCTCGCCGCTCGCAATCGCAAGAAAGCCTTGATAGGTGGGCGGTACTCAGAACGCTCCCGGCGCACTTGTCCGCGCAAACCGGATTTTGCATCCCATGAAGAAACGTCTCGGCCCGTTGTCGCTCTGGTTGCTTGGCCTCCTGCTGCTGTTCGTTGGTGCCAACTTCAACGATCCCTATCTGATCATGCTCAGGGGTTTTGGCGGCATCGGCCTGCCGACGACATGCCTGATCGTCGTTGCCGCGTTGATCTACCGCGGAGTCTGGGGCAGAGGCATGTTCGGCACGCTGCTCGTGCTGCTGTGGTGCCTGCCGCCGCTGGCGATGGCCGCTACAAAAATCACGTTCGAGGCGCGCAAACAGGCGGTGCTGCATGCCATGGGTGGGCAGGCAAAGGATCTCGGGCAGCATTTCATCACCGGCTACACGTCGTTTGCCGAGGTGGCGCCGCTGGCCGAAAAAGGGCTGATCGGCGGGATCTATATCTCCCACCATAACATCAAGGGACGGACCGCCGCGGCGCTGAAAGCGGAGATCGCGGCCCTGCAGCAGTTGCGCCGCGGCGCCGGGCTCGCGCCGCTGATCGTCGCCGCCGACCAGGAAGGCGGCATCGTCTCGCACCTCGCGCCGCAGCTCACGTCCCTCCCCGCGCTGTCGACGCTAGTGGATTTGCCGCCGGACCGCCGCGCAAGGATGGCGGGAGAGTTCGGCCGCATCCATGGCCGCGAGCTCGCCGACCTCGGCGTGACGCTGAATTTCGCGCCGGTGGTCGATCTGCGCCGCTCGCAAGGCCGCGACCCCCTTGACTTCAACAGCCTGATCAGCCGGCGCGCCATTTCCGACGATCCTTCGACCATCGCGGAGGTCGCGGCGGCCTATGTGGGCGGACTTGAAGCGTCCGGTGTCGGCGCCACGATAAAACATTTTCCGGGCATGGGCCGCGTCCAGGCAGATACCCATCATTTCCGCGCCAGCCTGGATACGCCGCTGCGGGAGCTCGAGGCTTCCGACTGGATTCCGTTTCGGCAAGTGCTGACGCGTTCGAAGGCGGTGTTGATGGTCGGGCATGTCGCCGTGACGACGATCGATCCCGCGCGGCCGGCGTCGCACGCCAAAGGCGTGATCGACGGCCTGATCCGCAAAAAATGGGGTTTTGAGGGGCTGATCGTCACCGACGATCTGGTGATGGGCGCAATCTACCAGCACGGTGTCTGCACCGCTGTGGTCGAGGCGCTCAACGCCGGCGTCGACCTGCTGCTGGTCGCCTATGACGGGATGCAATATTACCGCATGTTCGACTGCGCGCGCGGCGCGTTCGCCCGCGGCGAGCTGGACGGCACGATGCTGCGCGACAGCGATGCGCGGCTGAAGGCGCGCGCGCAGCAGCGTCAAGCCGATGCGCGACTCGAAGCGAGTTCGCAATGAAGCCGCGCATCATGGTCGACGCCGGCGCCTTCACCTCTCCCGTTGTGGGAGAGGTCGGATTGCATCGACAGATGCAATCCGGGTGAGGGGTTAAGCTCCATCGATAGACCGTAACCCCTCACCCGCCCCGCATCTGCCGATGCGAGGCGACCTCTCCCACAAGGGGAGAGGTGGAACCGCGCTCTTGTCCAACATCGCGATCAGCGATCTAATCCGGATGAACGCAGAAAGAGGAAGACCGATGCGGCAGATACCGCTGGGAGCGAAAGGAACGGCCACGCTGCGCGTGCTGCCCGAGCATCTCGCCAACCGGTTCAAGGACGCGATCCTGCCGCAGGTGCTGGCGACCCCAGTCATGGTCCTGATCATGGAAAACGCCGCGCTCAATGCGATCCGGCCCTATCTCGATGCGGGCGAAAGCGCGGTCGGCACGACAATCGATGTCCGGCACCTTGCCGCTACGCCGGTCGGCCACGAGGTGCGCGCCGACGCCGAGGTGGTGAAGGTCGAGGGAAAGCGCATCGAATTCAAGGTGTCGGCGCGCGATGAGACGGAAGAGATCGGCAACGGCACGCATCAGCGGATGGTGATCGATCTTGGTTCTTTCAATGAGCGGCTTGAAGAAGAGTAAGGGGTAGGCGGACCACTCCCTGGCGTGCCCCGAACGCAGCGCAGCGCGTAGCTCTTCGCGGAGCGGTGCGCTGCTGAGCCGGGGCCTTACCGAGCGCGGTGTTTGGTACGGTCCCGGCTCTGCGCAGCAGCGTGAAGAACGCTGCAGCGCGTCCGGGACACGAGAGAGCCGCTCACCTGAGATGACACGCCACTTGCTGCCCCGGCGCGATCTCGCGCAGCAGCGGCGTCTCGATCTTGCAGCGCGCCACCGCGATCGGACAGCGCGTATGGAAATGACAACCGTTCGGCGGATGCACGGGGCTTGGCACGTCGCCCTGCAGTGCCGGCCGGGTGTCGCGGATGGTCGGATCGGGCACCGGGATCGCCGACAACAGCGCCTCGGTGTAGGGATGGCCGGGCTTGGTGAAGATCGTGGCCTTGTCCGCGGTCTCGACGATGCGGCCGAGATACATCACCGCGATGCGGTGGCTGATGTGCTCGACCACCGCGAGATTGTGCGAGATGAACAAATACGACAGCTTCAGGTCGCGCTGCAGGTCCATCAACAGGTTGATGACCTGGGCCTGGATCGAGACGTCGAGCGCCGACACCGGCTCGTCGCACACGATCAGCTTCGGATTGAGCGCGAGCGCGCGGGCGATGCCGATGCGCTGGCGCTGGCCGCCGGAAAACTGGTGGGGGTAATTTTTCATCTGCGCACGCGACAGCCCGACCCGGTCGAACAGTTGCGCGACCCGCGCCTCGCAGGCCTTGCCGCTCGCCAGACGATGCGTGCGCAGCGGCTCGCCGACGATGTCGCCTGCGGTCATGCGCGGGTTGAGCGAGGAGAACGGGTCCTGGAAGATGATCTGCAATTCGCGGCGGAACGGGCGCATCTCGCGGTTGCTCAGGCCGGTGATGTCCTGCCCGGCGACGCGGATCGAGCCGTCGGTCGGTTCGATCAAACGCAAAATGGCGCGGCCGACGGTGGATTTTCCGCAGCCGGATTCCCCGACCAGGCCGAGCGTCTCGCCTTCGGCAATCGAGAAGCTGACGCCATCGACCGCCAGCACCAGATCGGGCGGTGACAGAAATCCGCGCCGCAGCGGAAAATGCTTCTTCAGCGCATCGACGACGAGCACCGGCTGCGCGGTCGAACGGGCGCCTTGCGCGTTGAATGCGGCGTCAGTCATGGCTGCGCCCGTTGGATGGTCCGGGGTGCCAGCATGCGGCCCAATGGCCCGCAGCCTTTTCCTCGTAAGCCGGATTCTCGGCACGGCAGCGCTCGTCGGCGCGCGGGCAACGCGGCGCGAAGGCGCAGCCGATGGGCAAGTTGGTCAGCGGCGGGACCATGCCCGGGATTTCCTGCAGGCGACCGGTCGCAGCGGCCTCGCCGCGCAATAGGCCGAGCCGGGGCAGCGAGGCCATCAGGCCGCGGGTGTATTGATGCTGGGGATTTGCGAACAGCGCCTCGACCTTCGCCTCCTCCACCTTGCGCCCCGCATACATCACAATGACGCGCTGCGCGGTTTGGGCCACCAGCCCGAGATCGTGGGTGATCAGGATCACGGCGGTGCCGAGCTTTTTCTGCAAGGAGACGATCAGTTCGAGGATCTGCGCCTGCACGGTGACGTCGAGCGCGGTGGTCGGCTCGTCCGCGATCAAAACTTTCGGATTGCAGGCCAGCGCGATCGCGATCATCACGCGCTGGCGCATGCCGCCGGACAATTGATGCGGATATTGCCGGGCGCGCTGGGCGGCCTCCGGTATCCGCACCAGCGACAGCAGCTCGACGACTTTTTTCTGCAATTCGTATCGCGTCAGCGTCTGGTGCAACTGAAGCACCTCGCCGAGCTGGCGGCCGATGGTCATGACCGGATTGAGCGAGGTCATCGGCTCCTGGAAAATCATGGAAATATCGCGGCCGCGCATGGCGCGGACCTCGTCGTCGTTGAGTGCGAGGATGTCGACATTGTCGAGACGAATCGATCCGCCGACGATGCGGCCGGGGGGATCGGGAATGAGGCGCATCAGCGACAATGCGGTCACGCTCTTGCCGCATCCGGATTCGCCGACGATGGCCAGCGTCTCGCCGCGCGCGAGCGCGAACGACACGCCGTCGACGGCCTTGACCGCGCCGGAGCGGGTGAAGAAATAGGTCTTGAGCGCATCCACCTCGAGCACCGGCCCGGCGCTTGCAACCTCGTTGCGCAACCCGGTCTGGTGCTCCGGCGTCAGTTGCATCAGCGTCGCAGCCGCGGGTCGAGCATGTCGCGCAGCGCATCGCCGAGCAGATTGGCGCCGAACACCACGAGGCTGATGGCAAGACCCGGAAAGATCACGAGCCAGGGCGCCGCGCGCATGTATTCGGCGGCCGACTCCGACAGCATGCGTCCCCAGGACGGATAAGGCTCGGGCACGCCGAGCCCGAGGAACGACAGCGAGGCTTCCACCAGGATGGCGGCGCCGAACTGCGCGGTCACCAGCACGATCAGCGGCGCCAGCGTGTTGGGCAACACATGCCGGGTCGCGATCCAGGTCTCGGAAAGGCCGATCGCGCGGGCGGCCTCGACGAACGGCATCTCCTTCAGCGCCAGCGTGTTGGAACGGACGATGCGCGAGATGCTCGGCACCAGGGGAATCGCGATCGCGATGATGGTGTTGCGCAGCGATGGTCCGAGCGCCGCCGCCATCACCAGGGCGGTGACCAACAGCGGCAGCGATTGCATCATGTCGATGATCCGCTGCACGATCAGGTCGAGCCAGCCGCCGAAATAGCCGGACAACAGCCCGATCGGAACGCCGACCAGGCAGCCGAGCGCGATCGAGCCTAAGCCCACGGCCAGCGAAATCTGCGATCCGCCGAGGATGCGGCTGAGGACGTCACGGCCCATGAAATCCGCGCCCAGCCAGTGCGCCGCGCCGGGTCTTGCGAGCGAGGCGCTGGAGTTGGTCAGGGTCGGATCCAACGGACTGAGGGGACCTGCGAAGATCGCGGTGAGCACAAAGACGATGAGGATGGCGGCGCCGGCCGCGCCCAGCGGATAGTGCCGGGCCAGAAACATCGCGCCCTGCCAGCGCGTGGTGATGTTGGCCCCCGCCTTCGCCAGTTCGGCGCTGTGTTCGACGGCTGTCATGACGCCCTCATCCGTATCTGATCCGGGGATCGAACAGCGTATAGGCCATGTCGACCAGGAAATTGATGGTGACGACGATGACGGCGATGAACATCACCAGGTTCTGCACGATCGGATAATCACGCGAGCGCACCGCCTCGACCAGGAAACGGGCGACGCCGGGAATGTTGAATACCGTTTCGGTGACGATCAGCCCGCCGATCAGGAACGCCGCCTCGATGCCGATGATGGTGATCACCGGCAGCATGGCATTGCGCAGCGCGTGATCGTAATTGACGGAGGGTTCGGAGGCGCCCTTGGAGCGCGCGGTGCGGATGTAGTCCTGGCGCAGCACTTCCAGCATCGAGGACCGCGTCAGCCGCATCATCAGCGCCGATGAGCGGAAGCCGACTACCAGAGCCGGGATGCTGAGCAGTCCGATTTCCTTCCAGAAACTGTCCACCGGCTTGTTGTAGATCGGGATCCAGCCGAACACCTGGACGAACAGCAGCAGCACCAGCAGCCCGAGCCAGAACGCCGGCATCGACAGCCCGCTGAGACTGAGCACCCGCAGAAAATAATCCAGCGGCGTGTTGCGCCGGACCGCGCTGATGACGCCGAGCGGCACGCCGATCGCGACCGCGAACAACAGCGCCAGCGTCGCGAGCTTGGCGGTCACCGGAATGCGCGGCGCGATCTCCTCGATCGCCGGGCGTTCCGAGATATAGGCATAGCCGAGATCGCCCTGCAGCAGGCCGCCGATCCACTGCCCGTACTGCACGACCAGCGATCGGTCGAGCCCGAGTTCGTGCTCGATCTTGAGTTTCTGGGCATCGTCGACGATCCCTGCGGAATCGACCAGGATGTCGGCGATGTTGCCGGGCACCAGTCGCAGCGCGATGAAGATCAGCACCGACATCCCGAACAGGGTCAGCCCCATCAACATCACCCGGCGCAGCAGGTAGGTGGCCATCACGGTGCTCTCTTGCTGATGGTCCGCCAAACTCCGCCGTCATCCTGAGGTGCTCGCCCTCTAGGGCGAGCCTCGAAGGATGGGCCACATGCGCAAGCGCCCGCTTCCATCCTTCGAGACGCCGCGCAAGCGCGCGGCTCCTCAGGATGACGGCGGTGGGTGTCGCGAAGACCGTCATTGCGAGGAGCGAAGCGACGAAGCAATCCAGTTCCCGGCTCTGGATTGCTTCGCTTCGCTCGCAATGACGCAAACATTCGCATCAACCCATGTCTTCACTTGTCGAGCCAGACGTCCTCGAAGCGGGTGTTGTTGTAGATGCTGTTGTCATGCATGGCAAAACCCTTCACATAAGGTTGCCAGCAGGTGCCGCCGCTGTCGTGCTCGATGATCGGGCGCGCCGCGTCCTCGACCAAAAGGTTTTCGATATCCCATACGATCTGCTTGCGCGTGTCCCTGTCGGTTTCCTTCGACTGCTGGAAGATCAGCTTGTCGACCTCGGGGTTGCAATATTCGGTGTAGTTCCGCGCCGATTTGCAGGTGTAATTCTCCACCAGATTGGAATCCGGATCGTCGACCGCGATTCCCGTGAGGTTAAGGCCGATCTGATATTCCTTCTTGCCGATCTTGGTGTACCATTGCGGGGTATCGACATTCTCCAATTCGCCGTCGATGTAGATCTTCTTCAGCTGGTCGATCAGGATCACCGCGGGGTCGCGGTACACCGGGATGTTGCGGGTCGAGACCTTCACCTTGAGCGTTTTGGACGGACCGTAGCCGAGCCCCTCCATCAGCTTGCGCGCCTCGCCGCGGTTCTTCTCGACGTCGGGACCGTAGCCCGCCAGTTTTTCCAGCCGATCCTGCGGCATCGCCCATTCGCCCGACGGCGCCGGCAGCATGGCGCCGCCGATGGTGCCGGTGCCTTCGTTGAGAATGGTGTTGAACGCCTTGCGGTCCAGCGCCAGCGACATGGCTTGACGGATATCGGCATTGTCGAACGGCGGCGAGCCGCGGTTGACGATCAGGTTGACCGAAACGCCGGTGGACTTGAATTCGCACACCGCCTTCGGCGCCTGCGCTTTCATGTCCTTCATCAGCGGCGCGGAAATGTCGGTCGGAAACGTCAGGTCGAATTCACCGGTGGCGAAGGCGAGAATACGGGTGGAACGGTTCTCGATGATCTTGATGTCGATGCCGTCGAGATATGGCCGGCCCTTCTTGAAGTAATCCGGATTGCGCACCAGACGGATCGAATCGCCGCGCTTGAATTCGGCGAATTTGAACGGGCCGGTCCCGACCGGGCGGGTGCGCATCACGTTCTGCGGCACATGGCAGGGATAGATCGGCGAATATCCGGAGGCGAGCAGCAGCAGGAAGGACGGTTGCGGCGTCTTCAGATTGAAGGTGACTTCATTGTCGCCATTGGTCGTGACGTCCTCGACATTGAAGTACCAGATCTGGCGCGGATTCTTGCGGAAATCGGCGGTCTCGCCCTTGCCGGTCAGCATGTTCCAGGTGCACTGCACGTCCTTGGCCGAAAACGGCTTGCCGTCGTGCCATTTGACGCCCTCATGCAGCTTGAATGTCAGCTTGGTGTTGGTCGGGTCCCACGACCAGCTCGTCGCCATATCCGGCACCACGGTATCGGCGCTCTCGTGCGACTTTAGGGGATCGAACATCACCAGATTGTTGAAGATCGGCATGAACGGCATGTTGACCGAGACCGTCGCCTCCTCGAGGATCGAGGCGCTGGGCGGATTGTCGCGGTGATAGATGCGCAGCGTGCCGCCCTGTTTTTGCGCGGCGGCGGGGCCGGCGGCACAAGCGAGTGCGAGCAGCGTAAGCGACGTCAATCCGAAGCTAGCCTTCATGAATCCCTCCCGGCGGAACCGCGACGCTTGATGCGTTCTGGGCTTCTTGATTGGCGGCGAAACTAGCACGGCTGCGCGCCGGGACAATGCTCCGGATGGCTAAGGCGGGGTCGGCCCGAAACTCGATCGTTGTAGTAGCCCGGATGGAGCGTAGCGCAATCCGGGATTCGGCGCGCGTCAAATCCCGGATTTCGCTACGCTCCATCCGGGCTACGATGCATCGCTATTTCAAGGCCAGCACGACCGGCCCCGCCGCCGGATCGGTGACGCCGAGACCGCCGCCGAGGTCTTCGAGCGTATCGCGAAACGAATCGAGGGTGGCGATCATGTTCGGCCGCGCCTTGATGCAGGCGTCCATGTCCTGCCACTCGCCGATAATGCAGTAGGAGCGCTCGCCGGTCTTGATGATATTGGCGTGGATCATGCCCGGCCAGGCCTCCTCGACCTTCTTGTGGGCATCCAGAAACTCCTGATCGCGTCCCGGCTTCACCCGAAAGCGCACAACATTGAAAGCGGTCATCGCCCTTGCTCCCTTCTGTGAGAAGATGCCCGACGATACGCAGCCCGCACAGCTTCGCGCAATAGACCGTTGCCGATCAGGGCGCGTTTCCGAGCGCGAGCAGTCCCGCGATATCCGCGAGATCGTGCGGACGGCCGTTGATCCGCTTCGCCTGCAGCAGATGCTGGAGCGACACGATGCGGGCGACGCCGTTGCCGACCCGGACCTGCCGCGAATCCGCCCACAGCCGGCCGAACGGAATGTGGTAGCGGACGAAAACGTCGACCTCGCGCTCGGCGTGGTCGAACATCCGCAGCACCGTCAGCATGCTCAAGGGCAACGGCAGGCCCGCCACGAAGCCAAGGCCCGCCAGCGAACGCAATGCCCGCGCTGCTTGCTCGGGCGCCGGGTCTATCACCACATCGAGGTCGGCGATGGGCCGGACGTGACCATGCAGGACGACGGCGGTGCCGCTGATCGCGGCGTAACGGATGCCGTCCCGCTCGAACCGGTCGAAGACATCGCCGTAGGTCTCGGGAGTTGCCTCATCCACTCTTTGCTTCACATCTTATCCGCGCGGCCGCGATTGACGCCGGGTCCGGCCCGGATTTGCTCCGGCGAAGTACGGGTTGACGATGCACTGCGCCGCGCGGCCCGACGCCGACATTCTGCACTGTTCGATCGATGTATAGCCGCAGGAAATCGTGTTGCCTATCCTGCCAAAGGTCTGCAGGCAGACCGGGTAATTCGGGTCGTAGGTCTGGGCCTGCGCCGGCACTGCAGCCAGCGTCATTGCGATCGCGAGAAGGAGCCGGGCCGGTATACGCATGAGAGCCTCCTTGCAAGGACTACACTTGTTCATTCCAGAACGAGCGCCGGGCGGTCTGGATTGCGGGGCTGCGCGCAAGCGCGCACATCCCGGAATGACGGAACGAAATCACGGCGCCCGGGCATTCGGTGTCCGGGTCATATCGACCTCCGGCCATTGCTGCGCGGGCAGCGGACACTCTTTGCCGGTGATGCGCTCCACCGCAATCGCATAGACGGTGATGATGTCGAGTCGCGGGAAGAAATTTTTCGGGCGTCCGGTATCCGGCTTGCCGTATTTCTGCATCAGCGTTTCGCAGAAGCGCTGCTTGACGTCGCGCTCCTCGACGACCCGAATGCGGCCGAACAGGATGACGCTCCCGTAAGCCAGACCCGAATCGCACTCGAACCGCCCGTAGTCGAACACCTGGTCGGGTTCGTCGACCTCGAAACAGACGCGCGGCTCGCGATCGATATTGCTGCGGAAGTGTCCCCGCGCCATCGTGGTATGTACGAACACCTGATCGTCCATGCAGACATAGAGCAGCGGCAGGCAATACGGATAACCGTCCTCGCCGATGCTGGCGAGACGGCCGGCAAAGCCGCGCTGCAGAAATTGCCGCGCGCGGTCGTCGGGCATCATGCGGTCGGCGCGGCGAAGTTGGGGCGAACTCATCGAGACCTCGGTTCGGCAAGAGGACGCACGTCACAGTACCACTTTGCCGCGCCCGCGACGAGAGAGCAGCAGCCGGCTACGCACCGGCCGCGTGCAGATGACACGCCACCGCGCGCTCGCCGCCCATGCCGCGCAGCAGGGGCTGCTCGGTCCTGCACACGGCCATGGCGCGCGGGCAGCGGGTGTGGAAACTGCAGCCGGGCGGCGGGCGGAGCGCGCTCGGCACTTCGCCTGAAATGACCGTGCGGGGCCGGCGGGCTTCGACCTCGGGATCGGCGACCGGGACTGCCGCCATCAGCGCCTCGGTATAGGGATGCAGCGGGGCGCGATACAAATCGTCGCGGTCGGCGATCTCCACGATGCGGCCGAGATACATCACCGCGATGCGGGTGGAGATGTGCCGCACCACGGCGAGATCGTGCGCGATGAACAGGTAAGTGAGGCCGAGGCGCTCCTGCAGATCCATGAACAGGTTGATGACCTGCGCCTGGATCGAGACATCGAGCGCGGACACCGGCTCGTCGGCGATCAACAGGCTCGGCTCCAGCGCGAGCGCGCGCGCAATCCCGATGCGCTGGCGCTGGCCGCCGGAAAATTCATGGGGATAGCGGTCCGCCATGTCCGGCAGCAGCCCGACCGAGGCGATCAGCGCTGACACCTTGTCGCGCGTCGCTTTCTTGTCGCGATCGAGCCCGTGTACCGCCAGGGGTTCGGCGACGATGTTGCGGATGGTCATGCGCGGGTTCAGCGAACCGTACGGGTCCTGATAGACCATCTGCATGCGGCGGCGCACCGCGAGCAGCTCGGCGCCGCGATGCGGGGCGATGTCCCGGCCTTCGAACACGATGCGCCCCGCGGTCGGCGTCAGCATGCGCAGCACCGCCAGGCCCGTAGTCGACTTGCCCGAGCCGCTTTCGCCGACCAGCCCCAGCGTTTCGCCGCGTTTGATCGTGAACGAAACGCCGTCGACCGCCTTGACGATCGCGACCTGACGCTGGATCACGATGCCTTTGGTGACCGGGAAATGCACTTTCAGATCCTCGACGCGGAGGATCGGCTCGGCAGCAGTCCCGGGCAGCGCGTCAGACATCGGCGAAGCAGGCCTTTGCGTGGCGGTCCGCGACGAAGGTCAGTTCAGGCCGCGCATGCCGGCACGGTTCGATCATCGAGCGGCAGCGCGGCGCGAACGAACAGCCCGGCGGCAGGCTCGCAAGATCGGGCGGCTGGCCTTCGATCGGCGCCAGGCGGCGGCCGCCGGCGCCGTCGAGCCGCGGCACCGAGGCCATCAGGCCGAGCGTGTAGGGATGTTTTGGGCGGGCATAGAGCTCGCGCGCCGGCGCGACCTCGACTATGCGCCCGCCATACATCACCGCGACGCGATCGGCATAGCGCGCGACGACACCGAGATCGTGGGTGATCAGAATCAACGACGAGCCGGTCTCGCGCGTCACCTCTTTCAGGAGATCGAGAATCTGCGCCTGCACCGTCACGTCGAGCGCGGTGGTCGGCTCGTCGGCGATGATCAGCCGCGGCGCACAGGCGAGCGCCATCGCGATCATGACGCGCTGGCGCATGCCGCCGGAATACTGGTGCGGCCAGGACCCGAGGCGGCTTGCGGCATCCGCAATGCGCACCCGGCCGATCAACTCGGTCGCCGCGGCGTAAGCTTTCGCCCATGGCGTGCCGCGATGCAGGTTGATCGGCTCGGCCACCTGCAGGCCGACGGTCAGCGCCGGATTGAGCGAGGACATCGGCTCCTGGAAGATCATCGCGATCCTGTTGCCGCGGACCGCGCGGATGCCGGGGTCGTCGAGTTTTATCAGATCGGTGCCGTCGAACAGGATTTCGCCGCTTTCGATCCGGCCCGGCGGGTCCGGAATCAGCCGCAGCACCGACAATGCGGTGACGCTTTTGCCGGAACCCGACTCGCCGACGATCGCCAGCGTCTCGCCGGGGTCGACATGAAATGAGACGCCGTCGACCGCGGTGAGGGTGCCGCGTTCGGTGCGAAACCGCGTGGTCAGGTCGTTGACCTGCAGCAGGGGGCGGGCCACCGGCGCGACCCGCGCTCAGTAACCGAGTTTCTTCTTCAGCTCCTGATCGATCCAGATCCGGGCGTAGATCGGCCCCGGACGCACCGAGCCTGCACGCAACTCGCCGCCGTAATTCTTCACCCACGGCCACCAGGCGGTGAAGATGTAGGGCGTCGGCAGCCAGACATAGGGAGCCTTGTCGAGAATTTCCCGCGTCATCTCCTTCAGCATGGCCTGGCGCTTACCCTCATCCTGCTCGAGATAAACCGCGTCCATCTTCTTGTCGTATTCCGGATCGTTCCACTGCGACGGATTCCAGACCTGGCCCTTGACAAAACTCTTGCGGATGGTCGTGGTCGGATTGGTGTGACCGTTGCCCATCAGATAACCCGGCGCGTTGGTCTTGCTGGTCATCGCCGAGAGGAACGCGCCGTATTCCATCGGCTGAATGTCGAGCTTGACGCCGACCTGGTCGAGATAGGCCGCGATCAGCGGCAGCAGGTCCATGTGGTCGGGATTGCAGGAGCACACCTGCACCTTGAAGGTGAATCCCTTCGGCACGCCGGCCTCGGCGAGCAGCTTCTTCGCCTTCTCCGGATTGTAGGTGAACAGCTCCTTGACCGAATCCGGCATCGCCTCCAGCGGCTCGAAATAGCCGAGATAGTCGGGGTGCTGCGGATAGGCGAACAGTTCGGCGTTGCCGCCGTAATATTCCTTGACGATTTCCTGCTTGTTGACGGCGAGATTGAGCGCGCGGCGGACGCGGATGTCGTCGAACGGTTTGGTGTCGACGCGCAGCGCGAGGAACTGGCCGGTCATCGACAGCCATTTCGACCACTGCAATTGCGGCGCGCTCCTTTTCAATTCATCGACGGCGGACCAGCGGATGCTTTCGAGAATGTCGAGCTTGGCGGTGCGTAGCGCGGTGAGGAACGTCGCCTCGTCCTTGATGGTGCGGTAGACGAGCTTGTCGACCAGCGGAAGTTTTACGTCGACCCCGTTGATCTTCGCGGTGTCCCAATAGTTCGGGTTCTTCACGTAAGTGTTGGAGTTGCCCTGCACGAAATCGGCCAACAGGAACGGCCCGGTGCCGTTGACGTTCTTCCAGTTGCCGGCGCCGGCGTCGGCTACCTCCTTCGGCACGATGGCGGAGTAGTAGCCGTAGCCGAAGCGATAGTCCCATTCGGCGTTGTAGTTCTTGAAGGTGAAAACCACCGTGTGCCTGTCGGTCGCCTCGACCTTGTCGAGATGATCGAAATAGCCGGCGATTTTCTTCGGGCTCTTGTCGAGCCGGTTGTAGGCGAACACCACGTCGTCGGCGACGAGCTCGCGCGCCGCCATCACGCCGGGTTTTTCGGGAAACATCACGCCCTTGCGCAGGTTGATTTCGAGGCGCAGCGGGTCCTGCTTCCAGCTCCAGGTCTCGGCGAGCTCGCCGCGGATCGCGTCCGATGGAATCCATGCGTCGGCATAGAACGGGTGCTTGCCGCCGAGTCGTTTCGACTTCGTGAGGTCGGCAACAAACAGCTGCTCGTAGACGGCGCCGGTATCGTGGTTGTGCTTCCAGTTCCAGTCGGCGGAATCCCACGACAGCGCCGAGAGCGTGACATAGACGGTGCCGATCTCCAGCGTGCCGCCGGCCTTCGGCGGCTGCTCGGATTGGGCGATTGCCAATGTGCCCAGCGACAGCGTGGCGGCGACGGTTGCCGCGGCCAGCCGCAAACGCTTGCGAGAAACGCGCATGGTCTTCCTCCCCTGTTAGCCTTCGGCCCTTATCGCGAACCGCGCATGCGCGGATCGAGCAGGTCACGCAAGGCATCTCCGAACACGTTGGTGGCATAAACCACGACCGTCAAGCACAGCCCCGGCGCCAGCGCCAGCCACGGCCCCTGGAACATGAAGGTGCGGCCCGATCCCGACAGCATCCCGCCCCAGGTCGGTGTCGGCGGCGGCACCCCGAGGCCGAGGAACGACAGGCTCGACTCGGCAAGAATCACAGTGCCGACACGCGTCGTGAACAGCACGATGATCGGCGGCATGATGTTCGGCAGGATGTGCCGCCACAGGATGCGCCTGGTCGAAGCGCCGATCGATTGCGCGGCATGCACATACATGTTCTCCCGCACCGACACTACGGCGGAGCGGATAATGCGCGAGCCGGCAATGCCCAACAGCAGCCCGAGCGTGCCGACGATCTGCGGAATGCCGGGGCCCAGCACCGAGACCACGACCAAAAGGATGATCAGATCCGGAAAGCTCATCCAGGCATCGACGAAGCGCTGCGTCACCAGATCGATCTTGCCGCCGAGATAGCCGGTCAGGATTCCGATCACCACGGAGACGACCGTTGCGAGCGTCGCGGCGGTGAATCCGATGATCACCGACAGCTGTGCGCCATACAGGCACCGCGACAGCATGTCGCGGCCGAGATTGTCGGTTCCGAACGGGTAAGCCCAGGAAGGCGCCAGCAAACGGTTGCGCGGGCTGATCTGATTCATCCCATAGGGCGCCAGCACGTCGGCGAATATTCCGCACAGAAGAAAAAGAATGAAGATCACGCCGCCTGCGGCGCCGAGCGGTTTTTCGCGGAACAGCCGGATCAGAAAATGAACGATGCCGCTGCGCTGCTTGCGGACGACGACCACCGGCATGTCGGAGACCAGAGCCATCAGCGATATCTCACCTTGGGATCGAGCAGGCCGTAGCTCAGGTCGACCAGGAGATTGATCAGCATCACGCTGAGCCCGATCACGAGGCTGACGCCGGTGATGATCGGGTAGTCGCGCTGACTGATCGAATCGAGCAGCAACAGCCCCATGCCGGGTATCACGAAAATCTGTTCCACGATCACGGCGCCGCCGATCAGGATCGGCGCCTGCAGGCCGATCAGCGTCACCACCGGGATCAAGGCGTTGCGCAGCGCATGGCGGATCACGACCAGCCGTTCCGAAAGGCCCTTGGCCCAGGCGGTGCGGATGTAATCCTGGCGCAGCACTTCCAGCATCATGGTCCGCGTCATGCGCATGGTGATCGCCGACAGCGCGGTGCCGAGGATAATAGCCGGCAGCAGCATTTGCCGCAGGTTTTGCAGGGGATCGTCGAAGAACGCGACAAAGCGCACCTGCGGCGACCAGCCCCACCAGATCGACGGGAATACCATGACCATGGTGCCCATCCAAAAGCTCGGCACCGCCAGCATCAGGATGGAGAATGAGCGCGCAAGATAATCGCCGGGGGTGTCCTGCCGGATCGCCGAGTAGATTCCGATCGGAATGGCGACGCACAGCGCGACGATCATCGCCATCAGCCCAAGCTGGAACGTCACCGGCATGCGCGCGCGCAGCAGCTCGGCGACCGGGGTGTTCTGCCAGAGCGAGCGGCCGAAATCGCCGTGCAGCAGGATGCCGCCGATCCACTTCCCGTATTGCTCCCACATCGGCCGGTCGAGGCCGAGCGTGTTGATGAGCTGATCGCGCGACAGCTTGTCGGCGCCGACGTCGTTCTGCGACAGCATCATGTCGATGATGCTGCCCGGCACCAGCCGCACGATCACGAATACGATCAGGCTCGCGAAGAACAGCGCCGGGATCAGCGCCAGTAGCCGCCGTGCCAGATAGGCCTGCATGCACTTTTGTCTCGCGGGTTGGGTTAGCCAGAGTGGACCGCAGGCGGCACTGCCGCAAGCCCCATCTAAGGTACTGTCAGCGGCTCGCGATCTCTCGCCTGCTTTTAGCTCGTGAAGTGTAGCGTTCGGCTGCCCTGAACGAAGGGGTAGCATGCGCACGACAGGCCGGCGGTCCAGGCCGATGCCGTTGTCGGCAGCATGCTGGCGCGCCGTTCGTTACTGAAGGCTCGCCCCCCAATTATCGACCTTATCGTGGAAGGTGATCTCGATCGTATGATCCATATGCGATACGACCTGGCATTGGCCATCCCGAACCGGAGCCTTACCGACCAGAGTCACTTTTCGATCATCATTGGAAACAATCCCGTTAACGGCGTAAGCCAGCGGCTTGCAATGGTCTGAAAATACGTAGGTCGTACCTTGATACGATTTACCGGAACGTGTTCCTTCAAAAAATAAAGTCCCTGGCGTTACGCCCATTTTGCGGAAAGCGGCATGAGGCTCGACGTAATAGAATTTTCGCTTGTTCCCGTCGGCGACAAGCGAAAGCGTCGAACCGCTGTAATCCCAGAAGTCATGGCGCGGCAGCGGATTGGCTTGCGCAGGCGGCGGCGGCTTAGTTTCCAGTGGCTTGGATGGCGACACGGCAGCGAAAACTTCGGGAAGCGGATGGTGCGTGTCCGAATGGGAAAGCTTCTGGCGGGCAACTCCGAGGTCTGCCATGTTTGCGGCCAGAACGTCGCATTCCCGACGATCATAAGCCCCCCGCGCCTCGTCAAGCGACGGGAAGGTCCGCAAGGCAACTTTCATCGAACGGCTGTCGAAATACTTTCCTAGCTGCTGTTCCGAGACGGCATTGGTCTGCAGGCAGATCGACGCGCCGCTCAATTCGAGCGCCGTGAATACGCCCATGTCCTTGCGGACAAGCAAGCCCGTGACCATTGAACTCGCAATTCCGCGCGGCCCAAACAGAACGGGGATGATTGCAGGATCGATCTCGTGCGCGGCTCGGATGTCGGCATTCCCTCCGTTCGCATCGCCTTTCCGGAGTTTTGCCAGTCCGCGGCGTGCCACTCCCTCGGCGTATTGCGGCTGAAGGCGCAGTGCGGTGTCATAATCGGCGATGGCACGATCATAATCGGCCATCGCGAAGAATGCATCGCCGCGGTTCTTGTACGCCATCGCGAAACCGGGAGCGAGTCTTATCGCTTCGCCATAGCCGGAAACGGCGCGATCGGCCTGCTGCTTCGACTGCCAGGTGACGGCTCGATTGAAGTGAATGATCGCCGAGTCCGGCTGAAGGGATACGGCTTCGTTCTGGTCTGCCAAGGCACGATCGAGGTTGCCCTGCGCACGCCATGCCGACCCGCGGCTCGTATACAGAATCGCCAATTGGTCGCCGTTGAACGCGCGAGAGTCGATCAACGATGAGCACGCCCGCACCCGCTCCTCGGCACTAGCACTGCTCCGCCCCGTGCAGAGGTCCGCTGCGTCGCCCTGCGAGAGCGCCGGGAGCGTCCACATCGATGCGACGCCGAGCGAGCCGAGAGCCACAACCGCCCTTCGCGCGGCATTGACGGCACGGCGGCTCATTGAGCGTCTCCCGCGTCGGGGGCCTCGGCGGCGACCTGCTTAAGCTCTTTTTCGATATCTTTGGTGTAGGCCTCCTTGACGCACTTATCCCCCCATTTTTCTTCGAAACGCTTCAACTCCTCCTGCTTATCCTTCGTCTCTGACTTACGGATTTGCTCTTTCAAAATCTTGAAATAGGTTTTCCATTCGACCTTGGGGATCTTTTCGTCGATCTTTGCCTGCAACCACGCCTTGGCGGAGTCGAAGGGATGCTGCACGGTATCGATGATGCTATTTCCCTGCTTTTTCAGTTCGCGTATTTTCTTTTTCGCGGTCTCGACCGGGTTGTCCTTGCCGGACATCAATTCGCCGAAAGCCTCCTTGCAGCGCTGGGCGTAATCTTTTTCAAGTTCATCTTCGATCTTGAACGGATGGTCCAATGACAAACTCGGCAGCCGGAGCGATACCGGCTTGTCGCGGGAGGCATCGCTTGCACTGTCGTCGGGCTGCTGTGCAATCGGGTCCGGACGGATCGAGGCTTGCGGCGGCGGCCTCGTGATCCATTGTTGCGGTGGCGCGATGTTAGGGCTGTTCAATTCCTGGCCCGCCAGCTCCAGCACCTGTCCAAACTGAGGAAGGATTTCGGCGACGGCATCGATCGCTGCGCAGGAGTTGCAGGACGCGGGAGGCGCGAGCACGACTCGCGAAGGAGGCCGCGCAGGGGGCCGCACCGCAGGGGGCGGCGATGCCGGCGCGGCGCGGCCGGGTTTCGGAACATCGCACGGGCCGGTCGGTCCCATTCCAGGGCCCGTGATGGTGCTGCAATCTCCTGAATTGCCGCTGGATGAATTGCGAGCACGCTGTGCCGCAGCCTCGCGTTCTGCGCGCGCTTCCGCATCACGCCGCTGTTGTGCCAGCGCAGCTTCCTCGATGCGCCGAACCGCCTCTTGCGCCTCTCGAAACCGGCGGTCCGCCTCATCCGCGGCATGCGACCGGCAACCGCCACCGGAGCAGTACGAACCTTCGGAGCAATATTTGCCGTTTCCACAATATCGCTCGGAGGTGACGGACAGGCATTTCCCGCCACCGATGCAGGCAGATCCGGCCTGACAGAAACTTCGTCCCCCGCAGTATCTCTCGGATGAGGCCGAAATGCAGCGGCTGTCGGGTGTGCACACATCTCCCTGTTCGCAATATCTGTTGTCGGAGCAAACCCGTGCCGAGTTCCGGTCAAGGCAGCCGCCATCCGCGCAGATTTGCCCGGATTCACAGTATGTCGTAGCGCTGCAACAGACGACCCCACATGGCACGACGCCGCTGCCGCAAGTGCACTCGGCTTTCGCGTCAGAGGTATCAAGAACTAAACTGGAGAGGAGCGCAAAAGCCAACACAAGGCCGACGCGAATTATCGACTTATCGAAAATATTCACGCCGGCCCTGCCTGCGTAAATGTGGCGAGGCATCATCCGGCACCCTCCAGGGAGCGGTTCGTGCTTTCTAACTTAAGTAGTGGGATCAGTATAGGTAACACCTGTTGGAATTCGCAATACCCATTCGGACAGCCGTGTCGAAGGCCGCCCTCCATAGACGGACTGCGAAAGCCCGCCTAGACTGCCTGCAATAATTCCGAGCCGGGGCCAATGAAAGACGCCGGTCACAACCGGCAATCATCAAGCGGAGAAAACCATGAACCATTTCATACGGCGCCACGCCGCACTGTTGCCCGCCCTCGCCGCGCTCGCGCTGGCGTCGCCTGCTTCCGCGCAGGAAACCTTCAAGCTCGGCATCGTGACCTTCCTGTCCGGCCCGGCGGCGGACAGTTTTGGCGTGCCCGCGCGCAATGGCGGGCAGTTCCTCATCGACCAGTTGAACAAGGGTGCGGCGCCCGCGCCTTATAACAAAGTCGGCTTCGGCGGCATGAAGATCGAGCCCGTCGTCATCGACGAGAACGGCGGCGCGACAAAACAGGTGCAGGAGCTGCGCAACCTGTATCAGCGCGACAATGTCGACGTCGTGCTCGGCTATATCGGATCCGGCGACTGCCTCGCGGTCGCGCCGATCGCCGAAGAGCTGAAGAAGATGCTGGTGCTGATGGATTGCGGCACGCCGCGCATCTTCGAGGAGTCCAAATACAATTATGTGTTCCGCACCGCCGCGCATGCGACCATGGATAATGTCGGGTTGATCCGCTACATGAAGGCGAAGAACATCAAGATGGATACGCTGTCGGCGATCAACCAGGACTATGCCTGGGGCCAGGACAGCCGGGCCGACTTCGTCGCCGCGGCCGGACAGCTTTACCCCAACGCCAAATTGGAGACCGACCTGCTGCCGAAATTCGGCGCCGGGCAATACGGCACCGAAATCTCCGCACTGGTGGGCGCCGGCTCAGACGTGGTCTATTCCAGCCTGTGGGGCGGCGATCTGCAGGCCTTCATCCTGCAATCGGTGCCGCGGGGCCTCGCCAAACGCAGCCAGCTGGTGTTTTCCGCCGCCGACCACGTGCTGCCGCCGCTCGGCGACAAAATGCCGGACGGCGTCATCATCGGCGCGCGCGGCGCCTATGGGCTGATGTCGCAGAAATCGCCGCTCAATGACTGGTTCTTCAAGGGCTACGAGGCCACGAATAACGTCTATCCGGTGCAGGCCGCCTATCGCATCGCGCAGTCGATTCTCGGATTGAAGGCCGCGGTCGAAAAAGCGATGGCGGCGAACGGCGGCAAAAAGCCGTCCACCGACGAACTGGTCGCGGCGATGACCGGGCTGGAATGGCAGTCGCCGGGCGGGCTGATCCAGATGAAGCTCGCCGACGGCCACCAGGCGATCCAGCCGATCGCCTTCAGCCGCACCAAATACAATCCGGATGCGCGGCGGGTCGATCTGGTCGACATCCAGTATTTCGCCGCCGAATGCGTCAACCCGCCGCCGGGCGTCAAGGCGCTGGACTGGATCAAGGGCGGCATGCAAGGCGCCAAGTGCAATTAGACGGCGAGAGAAACAGCCGTCATCCTGAGGCGCTCGCCCTCTTGGGCGAGCCTCGAAGGATGGGCCACAAGCGCCGGTACCCGCGGCCATCCTTCGAGACGCCGCGCAAGCGCGCGGCTCCTCAGGATGACGGCTGAATTTGTGGCTGCATGAATCTCCTCCTCACCATCATTGTCGACGGCCTGATCGAGGCGTCGTGGCTGTTCATCGTGGCGCTGGGGCTGACGTTGGTGTTCGGCGTCTTAAAAATCCTCAACATCGCGCATGGCAGCTTTTATGCGCTCGGCGCCTATCTCGCGGCGACGGCGGTGACGATGGCCGCGACCAAAGGCCTGCCGCCCGCGGCAAGTTTCGTGGCGATGCTGCTCGCGGCCGCTTTCGTGGCCTCCGCGGTCGGGCTGCTGCTGGAGCGCGGCCTGCTGAAAATGTTTTACGGCCGCGACGAGGTGGTGCTGCTGCTCGTCACCTATGCGGTGTTCCTGCTGCTGGAGGACCTGACCAAACTGATCTGGGGCGTCAATCCGATCTATGCGACGCAGCCCTACGACCTGTTCGGCAATGTCGCCTTCGGCAAGCTTTTCTATGTCGGCTACGACCTGGTGCTGATCCCGATCGCGATCCTGAGCGGGGCTGCGGTATGGTTCGGGCTGAACCGGACGGTGACCGGGAAGATCGTCTCCGCGGTTATCCATAATGAAGAGATGAGCGCCAGCATGGGCGTCAAGGTGAAGCGCGTCTACGCGCTTGCCTTTGCGTTCGGCGTGCTGCTGGCGGCATTCGCAGGCGCCCTCACCGCGCCGAAAATTTCGGTGCAGCCGGGCTTGAGCTCCGACGTGATCATATTGAGTTTTGCGATCGTGGTGATCGGCGGACTCGGCAGCGTCGAGGGCGCCGCGGTCGGCGCGATCCTAGTCGGGATCGCGCGTGCGGCCTCCGTGCACCTGCTGCCGCAGGCCGAACTGTTCATGATCTACCTGATCATGGCTGGGGTTCTGATGTTCCGCCCCGAGGGCCTGTTCCAGCGCGAGACCGCAAGGCGGATATGATGAAAGGCGGCCTGCACCCCGTCGTCATGATCGCGCTGGTAGTTGCCGCGGCGCTGTTCGGCCGCGTGCTGCCGACCTGGACGCTGTCGCTGGCGACGGTGGCCGCCTCGAACGCGCTGATCGCGCTCGGCATCGTGGTGCTGGCGCGCACCGGCAATGTCTCGTTCGGGCAAGGCCTGTTCTTCGCCGCCGGCGGCTACGGCGTGGCGCTGATCGCCAACGCCTGGGGCGTTACCGATGCCGTGGCGCAGGTCGTCATCGGCGGCGTCTTCGGCGGGCTGCTTGGCCTCGTGATCGGCCCGCTGATCGCGCGCTACAGCGGCATCTTCTTCGGCATGTTGACGCTGGCGCTGTCGATGATGCTGTATGGCGCGCTGCTCAAATCGACCGCGCTCGGCGGCTCCGACGGCTTCAATGTCGGCCGTCCCAGCCTGTTCGGCATGGTGTTCGCCGACACCCGTGAGGCGGATTTCATGCTGTATGCGGTGTCGGTGGTCACGACCGGCCTTGCCGGCATCGCGGCGGCCATCCTGTTCCGCTCCGAGCTTGGCCTTGCCAGCCTCGCGGTGCGTGAAAACAACCTGCGGGTCGAATATCTCGGGCTGTCCGCCAACCGCATCGTCACCATAAATTTTGTCATCGCCGCGGTGTTCGCCGGCGCCAGCGGCGCGCTGGCGCTGATGGCGCAACGCCACATCGATCCGCAATTCGCCTACTGGACCACCTCGGGCGAGTTCGTGTTCGTGGCCGTGCTGGCGGGATACCAGAGCGTCGCCGCGGTGTTCGTCGCCTCCGTTGCGCTGGAACTGGTGCGCTCGTTCTCCAACCTTTATCTGCCCAACACCTGGCAGCTGGTGCTCGGCGTCTTCCTGCTCGCCGTCATCCTGTTCCTGCCGCGCGGCATCGGCTCGCTCTGGATCAGGGACCGGCATCACAGGAAAAATCCCGCCGCGCCTGCGTCGCTCGCGCCTGAAAAAGGTGCGGCTCGGTGAAGGCGGTGCTTTCCGTGCGCGGGCTGGAAAAGCGCTTTGGCGCGGTGGTCGCCGCCGACGCATTGACGCTCGATATCGCGGCAGGGCAGCGGGTGAGCCTGATCGGCGCCAACGGCGCCGGCAAGACCACCTTTGTCAACATGGTGACGGGCTATACAAAACCCGACGGCGGCGCCATCGCGCTGGATGGGATGGACCTTGCAGGGCGCTCGCCCCGAGACGTAGCCCGGCTCGGCATTTCCAGATCGTTCCAGATCCCGCAATTGTTCATCGAACTCACCGCATGCGAAAACCTCTGCGTCGCCTGCTCCGGCGCGCGAGGCCGTGGGCTGTCGTTTCACGCGCCGGCCAACGCGCAAGGCCGCCGCGACACCGCGATCGAATTGTTAGGCCGCTTCGGGCTTGCCGATCTTGCCGACCGGCCGATCTCGGAACTGGCGGGTGGCGTGCGCAAGCTGATCGATATCGCCATGGCGCTGGTGCGCCGGCCAAAACTGCTGCTGCTCGACGAGCCGACCTCGGGGGTTTCGGCGGAAGAAAAATTCGCCGTCATGGATCGCGTGGTCCACGCGGTGGCGCCGGATGCTGCGACCATCGTCTTTGTCGAGCACGACATGGACATCGTCAGCCGCTATGCCGACCGCGTGGTGGCGTTCTACAGCGGGCGGATCCTCGCCGACGGCGATCCCAGCAAGGTGCTGAACGATCCCGAAGTCCGCCGCTACGTCACCGGGGGTGGGCGATGAACACCGCGCCGTTGCTTGCAATCGACGATCTGGTAGTCGAGATTCAATCGATGCCGGCGCTGCGCGGGTTTTCGATCGATGTGGCGCGGGGCACCATGGTGAGCCTGGTCGGCCGCAACGGCGCCGGCAAGACCACCTTGATGCGGTCGATCATGGGACACCTTACGCCGGCGCAAGGCGCGATCCGGTTCGACGGCGCCGATCTCGCCGGGCATCCGCGCCACGCCCGCGCGGGGCTCGGCATCGGCTACATGCCGGAGGACCGCTGCCTGGTGCCGCAGCTGACCGTGGAAGAAAACATCCTGCTGCCGCTGTGGGTGGCAAGGCATCTCGACCGCAAGGCGAGGCTGGACTTCGTCTACCAGGTGATCGGCGAACTCGCCGAGATGCGCCACCGCAAGGCGCTGCTGCTCAGCGGCGGCCAGCAAAAGCTGGTCGCGCTCGGCCGCGCGCTCGGCATCGGCACCAAGTGCCTGCTGCTCGACGAGCCGTTCGAGGGCATCGCGCCGGTGCTGTCGGAGCGGCTGTCCGAAGTGCTCGCCTCGCTGAAGGGCGGGGATCTCACGCTGTTGATGTCGCAATCCGACATGAACCATTCGCGCGGCCTGATCGACGCGGAGTTCACCATCGAGCGCGGGGCCAATGTCGTGAACTAGGCCAACCGGGGCAAGCATACCGATATTTCGCGTTTGGGGATATCGCGCGATGCGGCGCGCAAGAAGTGCGGTCGGTCAGCGGCCTGTCAGGCAGACGGCTGGAGCCTCGACCAGCTCCCCGATGCAGAAATTGGCCATGTGCGCGACGGCTTCGGGGCTGTGGTAATCGCCGAATTCGGCGGTGGCTTCCTTGCCGGCGTACATTCGGGCGATTCCGGCGCCGCCGGGGTGATGCGGCGCCCACTCCGTGATGTCGTAAACTTTTCCCGAGATGATGACCCAGCAATCGTCGCGCGTGTTGTGCCGGGCGACTTCTTCGCGCGTGACCGGGCGCGGATCGCCGGGAGGAGCAGCCGGCGTCCAGAGCTTGCCGGTGATCGCGGCGTAGTTCGCCTTGGCGGCGCGGCGAAAATCCCACGGTCCCAGTCTCTTGTAAGGCAATTCGATGCCGATGTTGCGGGCATCGTAGGCATAGATCCAGGAGTCGTCCTCGCCGCCGCGCTTGTCGTGGGCAAAGGCCGGGCTCACCCGCTCGTCGAGCTTCTCCAGCAGCGCCTTCTGCTCGGCGGTGTCCTTGGCGCGCAGGTGATCGAAGGCGAATTTGGAGCCGAGCTGGAAGCGGGTAGCGCGGTAATGCCGCACGCGTTCGTAATGCAACAGCGCGGTGGCGACGTCGCGCTTGTGCATGGCGAAGGCGCTGGCGAGCGCGGCGGCGTCCTCAAAGGACTGCGCCGCGCCCTGGCCGAAGGTGGGAAGCATCGGGTGCGCCGCGTCGCCGACGAGACAGATGCGGCCCTGCACCCAGGTTTCCAACGCGTCGCGATCGTAAAGGCCCCACTTGGTGGGCCGAACGACCGCCCCCGCCAGCGCGAGCAGGTCGTCTCTGCTCGGGTGTCCCGAAAATGCCTCCCCCACCTCGCGAAGGATCTCCTCCCGGCCGACGGGAAACCAGTCGCCCTCTTCCTGCTCGAAGGCGGCAGAGTTGGGCTCATAACGGGCGATCCACACGTTCAGCAGCTCGCCACCACGCACCCAATAGGTCGTCGCTCCGCTCTTGTCGTTGCGATGGCGGTCCATGCTGAAGGAGTCGATGGGATTGTGGTCGAGAGGGCGGCCGTCATCCTTGCGCAGCGCGGCGACCACGTCGCGCGGAATGAGCCCGCGAAAGCACGTCACCTCGGTCCAGCGCTTCGGCCGCGGGTTCGGCCACGCCAGCTGCAAGGTGGCAGAGTTGATCCCGTCGGCGCCGACGAGAACCTCGGCGGTGACAGTCTGGCCATTCGAAAAGCTCGCCGTCACCTCGCCTTCGGTCTGACGCAACCCGGTCAGCCTGCAGTCCATGTGCACGGTGATCGGGCAGGGCGCCCCGCTGTCAGGCCCGAACCCGAACACCCGCTTGTACAGGCACATCAACAGGTCCAGCCGGTGCATGTGATGAAAGCCTGCGCCGTCGCCCGCGGCAGTGACATGATCGAACGGCCGCTGTGTCATGCTGCCATCGGCGTTGAACTGTCGTGTCGACTCCAGAATTGCCGCCCGGCCGCCATCGATCGCCCCATGGGGACCCTTGGGATCCCCGCCATCGAGGTCGACGCCCAGCCAGCGGCAGATCCGCGCCCCGTTGGGAGGGACGTTCAACCCGGCGCCCGCGGTGCTCGGCACCTTGGTTTGCTCGTAGACATCGACCGACGCGAAGACGCCGGACTGACGCAGCGCGAGCGCCGTCATCAGCCCGCCCATTCCCGCACCGACGATCACTGCCCGCATTCTGTCGTCCTTCAACCTTAAGCGAATGCGCCGGTTCCCGGCTTGCGGCGGGAACACGGCTCGCCTGAACAGCTGGGTCAAAGATTAGCCGCCGGTGAAGGCGAAATGAAGCGGCTTCTCGTGGGGACAGGAACTGTGAGATGGTTACGGCCGCTACGAGCCGGTACGCCACATGCTGCCGCAGGGAATTTGCGTGAACAGGAACCCGATAATGGAATACACCCCGAACGATCTCACCCATCGCGAGCGTTACAAGGTGCTGACAGGGTTCGTTCTGCCGCGACCGATCGCCTGGGTAACGACGATAGGACCGACCGGGGTGGTCAACGCTGCGCCCTTCAGCTTTTTCAATGTATTTTGCGAGGATCCGCCGCTGTGCATGTTCGCGGCCAACCTGCGGCCCGACGGCCGCGTCAAGGATACGGCGGCCAACATCCAGCGGTCCGGGGAGTTCGTCGTCAACCTCGCCGATGAGCCGCTGGCGCGCGCGATGCACGACTCCAGTGGCGACTTTCCGCCCGAAACCGGTGAGCCCGGCTATCTCGGCCTCAAGCTGGCGCCCTCGACAAAGGTTGCTGTGCCGCGACTCGCCGACACGCCGTGGGCCATGGAGTGCAAGACCTGGAAGACCATCGATGTGAACGGCGACCGGCAGCTCTTCATGGGTGAAGGCGTCAATTTCTACATCCGCGACGAACTATGGGACGGCGTCTCGATGCGCGTCCACATGGACCGCTATCATCCGGTCGGCCGCATGTTCGCCGATCGCTACTGCCGGACCGACGACAGAATAGTATTCCCGCCAGCCCAGGGCGCACCCTGATCGCCCGAATGTGTGGGAGGCTTCGCCAGCTGCCCGGCAAATCACCAACCGCAGCAGCGCCCCATAAATCGCGGCCTCGCATACGGAGTATATCGAGGACCGTACGCCGGCTGAAAACTATAACCCCTGCCGTAGTAGGTCAGCCGGTACCCGTAGCCGAAAATCGCCGGCGCCAGAGCTGCGGCCGGTGCGCAGCCAACTTCGGGACCGCATCCGTTGGCACTCGAGATGAGGCCAGCAATAACGGGACTGACCGCCAAGGAGCCGGCCCGCGCCTCTGTCAACGTAAGGGGCGCCAAAATTGTCGTCGCGATTGCAAAAGCAGCCAGGCGGTTTTTCATCGGCCGTTCCTCCGCGGCCATAACGAGCAGGTGGAACAAACGGTTGCGATGAACGACGCGGCTCCCGAGCTCGATCTTTTTTCGAGGTTAATGAAATTCGACAGGGAGTCATGGCAATTTTATCTGCCTGTCGGCATTCGAGCCTCGATATCATGAAACCCCGGCAAAACCGTAAGGTGGGCTGCGCGTTTATGAGTCCAAGCCCTAGCCAGTCGCGCCGCTGGAAACGCCTTCACGATTTCGGGCCGCCGGAGGGTGTCGCGGGAGGTGCCGCTGCCTTCGCTACCGGCTCCTTTTTCAATCCTATTCGCGTAACGTCATAGGTTTTGGCTACCGTGTCCTTTGTCGCGGCGTAGGTGATCGTGAAATCGGGTCCGATCTGTTTGCCACCACATTCGTAGGACTGCTGGCACTGAATCTCGCATGTCGCCTTGTCCTGTTCGTGGAGAATGCTGACGTCCTTGAGCGAGAAGAGGTGAAGGTCATAAAAGCTGTTTTTGACGGCCGGCAGACTTCCCTGACCGAGAACCTTGGTCGCCGACCCGACCGTGAATGTGCTGCCGGAGTAGCCTTCGCCACTCTGGTTGGAACAGACCTTTCTCGCTCTCGCGCCACAGGTGTTCTTGATCGGCTTGAGATGTTCCTGCACCTCGGTGCCGTCCCACAGCTTGCCATCCGGGTCGAAGACTTCCATCCGCGCGATGCCTCCCCATCCGGTCCGGAAACCATTTTTTCCAAAATCCTTGTCGTTCAACGGAGCAACCTGGGCCACCTTGATATCAGCCGGACAACCGGAAGCCTTGGCCGGCGGCGTTTGCTGCTTCGGGGCTGGCGCCGCCGGCGGGGCTTTTGGAGGCGGTGCGGGCGGCTTCGAATCCTGCTTGGGGTCCGGTCCATTGATGATGATCTCGCCGGGGCCGCGCGGCGCAGCGATACCCGGCACTCCGTTCAAATCGATCGGCTTCTCCACTTTGCCTTGCGTTCGCGGGGCCGGCGCAGACTTCGTCTTCGTGCCGGTCTGCTTGGCGCCGGCTTTGGCTTTCACGGCAGGGCCCTCGCCGCAGCCATTGATGACGTCGGCGGTCGGGTGCTTGCCCACTTCCGGAAAAGAAGAAGCAGAGACATAGGCCTTGGCGAATTCACACTTGTCAGCGTTCCGTGGGGGTTTTTTCAGGGGAAGTGGCGTGTGCCAACTGCTGTCGCCTCGGTCTCGCAGCTTGGTCTTGTTTATCAGGCACTTGAAAACATTCGTCCAGGTGTCCGGGCTGGGGCCGACCAGACCGGTGACGTATTTCTCGGCGTCCTGTTGGGAAGCAAAGACCTGCTTTTTCGCTGCCAGATTGTTGACGACGTCGGCATAGTGCTTCAGCGATACGGCGAAGGCATAATGGAAATCCTCGCAATGCTCTTGTTCCGCTTCGCGCAGCTTTTGTGCACCGTCGGGCAGAATCCGCCATTGGGCTGGATATTTCCCGCTTGGGCACTCCGTATCGGGTGGCGGCGACACGAATTCACCCTCGATGAAGGTGTCGACCGCCGTATACACCGAAGTCAACGGCGGCAAGCTCGCGGCGGTCGAATCCAGAACTAAACCGCTCCCCGACTTGCTGACGTGGACCACCGGGACCTTGGCGGTGCCGCTGAGGCTGGTCAGGCCAAAATCATCGGTGCTTGTGCCCGGCTCTTTCAGATAGTCCGCACGAGAAAGTCCTTTCGGGTCGCAAGATGCGCCGCCACCGGCCGCAGGCGGGGCTGGCGGCGGAGCGTTCTGACCGGAACCTGCAGGTAGAGGCGGAGGTGCGCCCGATCCCTTTTTCTCTTCGCCGCCGTCTCGCTGCAACACCGCTTGCCCGGCATCAGATGTCGTTGCCGGATTGCCGTCACCCTGTTGCACGGTGTGCACCAGTTCGTGCGCCAGCAGACGTCGACCCTCGCCGGATTGGGGCGCGAACTGGCCCTGGGCGAACACGACGTCACGGCCGACTGTGTAAGCCAGAGCCCCTACGTCGCGCGCCGACGCCGCCGCACGGGAATCGACATGCACGCGCACGCGGCCGAAGTCGTGACCGAAGCGTTGCTCCATATCTTGCCGTAGTGCCGGCTCCAGCGGCCTGCCGGGCGTGGCAAGGGCCTCATCTACACTGGCAGGCGCCTGGTCCATGGCACCGCTCGGTTGGCCCGCGAAGCGCCGAATATGCGGCGCTACATCGCTGACATAGTCGGCCTTGCGTTGAAGACTATTCTTGGCCTTGCCACATTCAGCGCATTCCTCGCCCGCAACCGTGTGGCCGCCGCAGGCGCATTTGCGCTGCAAGACACCGCCCGGCGTGGCCGCGGTGGATACCTCGGGCGCCGGCATGCGCATCACCTGATCGGCGACGCGGTCCGCCTCATGCTCCAGCGAATCATTGGCCGCGCCGACCCTGAGTTTCGCCTGAAGAAACAGCGGCGGCTTTTGAGAACGGTCCGCACCGCCCGAAGAAAAAACCGGGATGGTGCCGAAATTCCACGAGCGCGCCGCTTCCCGGCCGGCGCCGTCATTGTCGTGCGCGCTCGCGCTTCGCTCCGGAATCCGGTCGCCCATTTGCCACCCCGACGATCGCTGCTGCGCGATTGCTGCAAGGTGAGGCCGCTTTGCCGCAACCGCCGAGCGCTGGGGCGGGGCTGACGTCGGCTTTGCGATGGGCGGAGCAAACATGGCCGCACACTCTTCGAAACGCGCTTTTGCCCCTGCGCCAACCTGATCCGCTCAAATTTTAGCGGTCGGTCGATTGTCACGCAAAATGAGCGCGCGGGCAAGTTCACTGCGGATGGCCTCGCCGTCGCATGGTTATCACTTGATCATTTATGGCTTCCGGCCGATATTTGCCGCCGGCGCTAAAAGGGCCTGCAACGGCCGCTGATAAAAATAACAGACCACATGTTCCGGGGAGGACTCTCATGACGATATCGCGACGGCAATTTGTCGGCGGCGCGGCCGGCGCGGGATTGGCCAGCATTGCGGCCCCTCGCCTGTTGTCGGCCCAGGGCGGCGGACCGGTCCGCGTCGGACTGCTGGCGGCCAAGACCGGACCGCTGGCCTCCGGCGGCATCGACATGGAGCTGGGGCTGGTGATGTACCTGAAGGAGCGCGACAATACGCTGGCGGGGCGCAAGATCGAGCTGCTTGTCGCCGATACCGCGGGGGTTCCGGCAACCGCGCGCACCAAGGCGCAGGAGCTGATCGAGAAAAATAACGTGCATTGCCTGGTCGGCCCGCTCGCCGCCTTCGAGGCGCTGGCGATCGCCGACTATCTCACCGAAAAGGAAGTCCCGACGATCGGCGTTGCGGCAGCCGAGAACATGACGCAGCGGAATCCGAGCCCATGGTTCGTTCGTCCCACCTCGACCTCGGCGCAGTGCGCCTACCCGCTCGCTGACTATTCCGCCAAGGAGTTGAAGTACAAGCGGATCGTCACCATCGCCGACGATTTTGCCTATGGCCACGAAATGTGCGCCGGCTTCCAGCGCGCCTTCGAGGACAATGGCGGCAAGATCATCCAGAAGATTTTCACGCCGCTCGCCACCCCGGATTACGGCAGCTATGTCGCGCAGGTAAAAGGCGCCGATGCCATCTTCCTCGGTACCGCGGGCTCCAACGGATTCCGCTTCCTGCGCCAGTTCATCGAATACGGGTTGAAGGACAAGATGGCGGTGATCGGCGGCATGACCGCGCTCGACGAATCCGTGCTGCGCAACATGGGCGACGAGGCGCTGGGTATTCTGACCACCAGCTGGTATTCCGCCGAGCTCGACAATCCGCCCAACAAGGCCTTCGCGCCGGCGTTCCGCAAGCAGTTCGGCTACGATCCGGGCTTTTATGCCGCCGGCACTACTGTCGCGGGCGCGGTACTGGAAGCGGCGCTGAAGACCACCGGCGGCAAGGTGGAAGACAAGAAGGCCTTCATGGCGGCGATCCGCGGCAGCAACGCCGACACCGTACGCGGCGTGGTCAAATTCGACGAATTCGGCAATGCGATCGGCGACGTCTATATCCGCAAGGTCACGCGCAAAGATGGCCGGCTGGTCAATTCAGTGCTCAAGACCTATCCCGACGTCAGCCAGTTCTGGACCTACGACAAAGCCGAGTTCCTGAAGAACCCGGTCTACTCGCGTGACTATCCGCCGGCGAAGAACCTGGAGCAGTAGTCGCGTGACATGATGGTTTTGGGTCGAAGGGCCACAGCGCGCAGCTTACCTCTCCCCGCAGGGGAGAGGTCGGATGGCATCGAAGATGACATACGAGTGAGGGGTCTATCCGCAAGAATGAGTGCGTGGAGAGTCCCCTCACCCGAAGCCTGCGCTGCGCTCCGGCTTCGACCTCTCCCCTTCGGGGAGAGGTGAAACGGATGCAGTTTTGGATCATCCAGGGTCTCAACAGCCTGTCGCTGGGCGGGCTGTTGTTCCTGCTGTCATCGGGATTTTCCCTGATTTTCGGGCTGATGCGGCTCGCGAACCTCACGCATGGCGCGTTCTTCATGCTCGGCACTTATTTTGCCGCTGTGGCGCTGCACGCCTTCGACGGCCTCAATCTCTGGGTCACCGCGCTCGGCGCCGGGCTGGTCGTCGCAGCGCTCGGAGGGCTGTTCGAACGGCTGGTGCTGACACGGCTGAAGGGCAATCCGCTCGGCCAGGTGCTGGTCACGCTGGGCATGGCGTTCATCATTTCGGACGCCTGCCTCGCGCTGTGGGGCGGCGATTCGATCCCGGTGCCGACGCCGCAGAACCTAAGGGCGCCGACCCGGATGTTCGGCTTCGTGTTTCCGACCTATCGGCTGGTGCTGGTGGGAATCGCCATCGCCGCGGCGATCGCGCTGTATTTCCTGATCGAGCGAACCAGGTTAGGGGCGATGATCCGCGCCGGCGTCGATGACCGGCAGATGGCGCGCGCGGTGGGAATTCCCGTTTCCAATCTGTTCACCACGGTATTTTGTCTCGGCGCAGGCATCGCGGGCGCCGCCGGCGTGCTCGGCGGGCCGATCCTGTCGGCCTATCCCGGGCTCGATGCCGACATGCTGCCGCTGGCGCTGATCGTCGTCATATTGGGCGGCATCGGCAGCCTGCTCGGCGCCTTCATCGGCAGTTTTATTATCGGCTTCATCTATACCTTCGGCAGCGCGCTTTTTCCGGAACTCGCCTATATCATCCTGTTCCTGCCGATGATTTTCGTCATCGCGTTCCGGCCGCAAGGCCTGTTCGGGCGCGTCGGCACATGAGGAGGATCGCGTTCGGCGCGCTTGCGGCCTTGCTGGCGATGCTGCCGTTCGTCGCCGGCGATTTCTACGTCAATCTCGCGAGCCAGGCTTTGATCGCGGCGATCTTTGCGCTCAGCCTCAATCTGCTGGTCGGCTATGGCGGCATGACGTCGCTCGGACACGCATCGTTCCTCGGGGTCGCGGCCTACATTTCCGCGCTGATGACGACCCGGTACGGCCTGGGACACGGCCTGGCGGCGCTGGCCTCGATCGCAGGGACGACCGTGATGGCGGGGTTGTTCGGTCTGGTCGCGCTGCGCGCCACCGGCCTCGGCTTTCTCATGATCACGCTGGCATTGTCGCAGGTGCTGTGGGGACTGGCCTATCGCATGTCCAATATCACCAACGGCGACAATGGCATCGCCGGCCTGACCCGGCCGATGCCGCTCGGCATCCCGCTGGAGAGTGCCGCATCGTTCTACTGGTTCGCGCTCGTGGTCGCGATCACAGCCTTCGTGATGATGGCGATCTTCGTCTCATCCTCGTTCGGATCGTCATTGAAAGGCGTCCGCGACCAGCCGCGCCGGATGGCCGCGCTGGGCTTCAATCCCTGGATGATAAGGTGGATCACCTTTGTCTACGCCGGCTTCTGGGGCGGCGTGTCGGGATTGCTCTACGTCTATTACCATAAATACATCCATCCCACTTCGCTCTCGATCACCAGTTCGGCCGAAGCCTTGCTGGGCGTCATCGCCGGCGGCACGGGAACGCTTGGCGGTCCTGTGATCGGCGCGACCCTGGTGCTATTGCTGAAGAACTACGCTTCGGCTTACGTCGAACGATGGAACATGCTGCTGGGCCTGGTGTTCCTGTTCATCGTTCTGGTGATGCCGACCGGGATCACACCCGGCCTCTCCAGGCTTGCGGCGCGGTTGCGCGGGGGATCGCGATGAACCCATCTCCTTATGCGCTCGAAGTCGTCAAGCTGAAGAAGGCCTTCGGCGGCCTTCCGGTCACGCAAGACGTATCGCTGGCGATACGGCCGGGTGAACGCCGCCTTATCATCGGTCCGAATGGCGCCGGCAAGACCACTTTGTTCAACCAAGTCACCGGCGATCTCAAGCCCAATTCCGGGCAGATAAAACTTTTCGGCGCCGACATCACGCAACTCGCGCCCTACAAGCGCGCACATTTTGGACTGTCGCGAACCTATCAGATCATCACACTGTTTACCGGCGATACGCTGGAGCATAACGTCACGCTCGGCCTGCTGGGTTTGCGGCCTTCGCGCTGGCAGATGTGGCGGCCGTTGTCCTATTACGGCGAGCTTGCCACCGAGGCGCGGCGGACCCTCGATCAGGTCGGGCTATTGCACCTCGCCGCGCATCCGGTGTCGGACATCGCCTATGGCGAAAAGCGCCGTGTCGAGCTGGCGATGGCGCTCGCGCAAAAGCCGCGGGTGTTGCTGCTGGACGAGCCTCTCGCGGGGCTTTCCAACACCGAACGCTCGACGGTGAAGGCGCTGATCGCTTCGATTCCGCGGCAGACCACGGTGGTCATGATCGAACACGACATGGATACCGCGCTCGATCTTGCCGAGACGGTGACGCTGTTGAATTACGGCCGCGTCATTGTCGACGGCGCGCGGGATGATGTGATCGCCGACGAGCGAACGCGGGAGGTCTATCTTGGCCCCTGACGCCCTCAGTCTTAGCAACCTGCATACCTTCTATGGCGACAGCCATGTCCTGCATGGCGTTAGCTTCGCATTGCGGCCGGGGGACGTGCTGGCGCTGCTCGGGCGCAACGGCGCCGGCAAGACCACCTGCATCTCGACCATTATCGGCTTTTTGAAGCCTGCGGAAGGCGAGATCAAACTGTTCGGCGAGCCGATCGGAGGCCTCAGTCCCGAGCGCATCTCGCAACTCGGCATCGGCCTCGTGCCGCAGGGACGCCGCATCTTTCCCTCCCTGACGGTCAAGGAAAACCTGCAGGTTGCGCAGCAGCGCGTGGGCACCACGGAAAATCCATGGAAGGTCGAGCGGATCTTTGAGCTGTTCCCGGGGCTGCGCGAGCGCCACGCGCAATTCGCCGGCACCCTGTCCGGCGGCGAGCAGCAGATGCTCGCGATCGGGCGGGCACTGATGGGCAATCCGAAAGTACTGCTGCTGGACGAACCGTCGGAGGGGCTTGCGCCGCTGATCGTCGCGGAAGTCGGCCGCACCATCCGCCGGCTGAAGCAGGAAGGACAATCCATCGTGCTAGTGGAGCAGAACCGCCATCTCGCGCTGGAGGTTGCCGACCATGCCGTGATCCTCAATACCGGGCGCTGCGTGTTCGCCGGCAGCGCGGCGGACGTGCTCAATGACGAGCGGCTTGTCGCGCAAAACCTTGGCGTCTTCCACGCTTCCTAATTCAATCAGTTGAGGTCGGACACATGAAAATCGGCGTATGCGGAACGGGAAGAATGGGATCGTCGATCGCGCAGCGATTGACGGCGGTCGGACACGAGGTCGGCGTGTGGAATCGCGATGCGGCGAAAACAAAGCCGCTGACCGAGGCCGGCGCAAAGCTGTTCGCGTCTCCGGCGGAACTCGTGAATGGCTGCGATGCTGTCGTGGTGATGCTGCTGAATGATGCGGCGACCGAGGCGGTGTATCGGGGACCGAACGGAATTCTGAAGGCCGATCTCGCCGGCAAGCTCGTAATCGACATGAGCACGATTCGTCCGGACACCATGATATCGATCGGCACGTCCGTCGCGCGCCAGGGCGCTGCATTCGTCGAATGTCCGATCGGCGGAAGCACGGCGCCGGCGAAGGAAGGAAAACTGTTTGGGCTTGCCGGCGGTACCAAGACGGATATGGCCCGCGCGATGCCGGTGCTGGAGCAACTGTGCCGCCGGATCGAGCACGTCGGAGAACTCGGCGCGGGCGCGACCATGAAACTCGCGGTCAATTTGCCGCTGCTGGTCTATTGGCAGGCGCTGGGCGAGGCGCTCACCATCTGCAAGCCGCTCAACCTTCCCGCCGAACGGCTGATCGACATCCTGTCCGACACTGCGGGCACGCCGACCGCCATGAAAGGCCGCGGCGCCAGCATCGCAAAAGTATTGGGCGGTGAACCGATGGGTGAAACCGCCTTCGCCGTCAGCGCCGCGAAAAAGGACCTCGCCACCGCGGTCGCGTTCGGCCAATCGATCCATGCATCGCTTCCGGTCACCGCCAGCGCGCTGGCCTGCTTCGAAGAGGCCGAAGCGGATGGCCTCGGGGAGGCCGATGCCACCGCAGTGCCGGTGCACTGGACCAGAAAGAACGACAAGGGGAACAACTCATGATCATTTCGACCGACGGACTTCCACTGCTCGATCGCAAGAACCGCTATGGCCGCACTGCCGCGCGCAACCATGATGCCGACGGCCGCGCGCGACGCCCGCCGTCCGTGACGATCGACATCCACGCCCACATCGTGGTGCCGCAGGCCGCCAAAGTGGCGCAGCCGCATGTCGATGTCAGCCGGATTCCGTTGGCGCATTTTTCCGACGCCGCGAGCAAGGAGATCAACGCGCAGCAGGAAAAGGATGTCGGCGAGGTGATGACGACCATCGACCGCCGCCTGCGTGATCTCGACAATATGGGCATCGATATCCAGGTCGTGGCACCCGCCCCGGGCCAGTGCTACTACACCATCGAGGCGAAAATCGCCGAGCAGGCGCATCGCCTCGCCAATGAAGGGGTGGCCGAATATTGCGCGCGCAAACCCGACCGGTTCGTCGGTCTCGGCGTGGTGACGCTGCAGGAGCCGGAGCTCGCGGTCCGCGAACTCGACCATGTGATGAACGACCTGAAGCTGAAGGGCATCGAGATCCTGACCAATGTCGACGGCCAGGAACTGTCCGACCCGAAATTCCGCGCCTTCTTCGCCAAGGCCGAGCAGCTCGGCGCCTTCATCATGATGCATCCGAACGGCTTTACGCACGGCGAACGCCTGACGCATTTCTATTTCAACAATGTGCTAGGCAACCCGCTCGACACGACGCTGGCGCTGCACAATCTGATCTTCTCAGGCACGCTGGCGCGCTTCCCGGACCTGAAGCTGATGGCGGTGCATGGCGGCGGCTACCTGCCCGGCTATTCCGGCCGCATCGACCACGCCTGGGGCGCGCGGCGGGATTCCCATGGCGACCTGCCGCTGCCGCCGACTACCTATCTCAGGCAGGTCTATCTCGACACCGTGGTGTTCACCTATCATCAGCTCGCCTATCTGATCGACGTGTTCGGCCCCGACCGCATCGTGATGGGCACCGACTATCCGTTCGACATGGCCGAATACAATCCGATCGGACATGTCGCTGGCGTGCACGGGATGGACGAGGCTACGCTGGCGCAGATCGCGGGCGGCAATGCGGCAAGGGTGCTGGGGCTCGATGTGTAACGCAAAATTTTTCGCAACGAGCGCGCCCACTTCACCTCTCCCCCGTCGGGGAGAGGTGAAAGAACCCGCTGCCGTTATGCCTCCCGCTCGCCGCCGAGCCAGGTCGTTACCACGTCGAGGTCAGGCGTCAGGGCGACGATGTCGGCACGGGCCCCCGCGGTCAGCGTGCCGCGCTCCGGGGCGAGCCCCAAAAATCGCGCAGGCACCAGCGAAGCGGCGCGGAGCGCGTCATCGAGCGAAAGCCCGGCCAGCGTCACCGCATTCCTGACCGCGGAGGCCATGTCGAGATGGGCGCCGGCGAGCGTGCCGTTATCGGAGATGAGCCGGCCGCCGCTTAAGCGGATCTGCGTTCCCATCAGATCGAAATGTTCGCGATCGGTGCCGACCGTCGGCATCGCATCGCTGACCAGCGCAACCTTGTCGCGCCCTTTGGCCGCAAAAGCCGCCCGCGCCACCAGCGGATCGACATGGATGCCATCGAGAATGATGCCGGCGACAAGACGCGCATCGGCAAGCGCCACGCCGGCGATCCCGGGCTCGCGGGCGCTCATCGCGGGCATTGCGTTGAAAAGGTGGGTCACCCCGGAAAGCCCGTCCTCGATGGCGGCCAGCACGCGTTCGCTCGAGGCTTCGCTGTGACCGACCGAGACGCGAATCCCGCTCGCGACGAGGGCTTTGACAAATCCCGGCGGCACGCATTCCGGCGCCAGCGTCACCATGGACGATCCGACCGCGGACAGCCGCCCGAGCCAGTCCAGGTCATCCATCCTTGCCGGCAGGATATTGTCGCTGCGATGGATTCCCCGGCGCGCCGGACTGATGAATGGACCTTCGAGATGAAGGCCGAGGACGCCGTCGGCACCCACAGCCAATTCTGCCGCGGCAATCGCCGCGATCGCCTTCGCAGGGTGATCGCTGATCAAGGTCGGTAAACAGCTCGTGGTGCCGTAGCGGCGATGGGCGCGCGCGATGCTGCGCATCGCCTGCGGCGACGGGTCGTCATTGAGGAGAATGCCGCCGCCGCCATTGACCTGCAGATCGACGAAACCCGGCGCCAGCAGGATTCCCCGCGGCATGGCGTCCGTCGCCGCGTCAGGGATATGCTGATCGCGCGGCACAACGCGCTCGATCAAGCCGTGATGCATCAAGACAACCGCGTCGTCATGCCATCGAGTGCCATCGAAAATGCGGTCGGCCGAGATTGCGGTGCGCTGCCGTTGCGGTTGCCCGGTTGATTGCGGCGCCAATTTGCCTCACTTCCCTCCCGATCGACGCGGGTTTGCGAGCACTTTAATCTACTGAGCCGGCGAAGGGCGCAGAAAGCGGAACTCAGGCGGCTGCCAAACGTTCCGGAAGATCAAGCCCGTCACAACGCCGCCCTGTCGCGAGCACGAAAATGTCTACAGACACGTCATCCGGTACACCGAATTCAATGGCAGTATCGGCGAAAGGACAAGCGGTTTGAAGGTCAGCCAGGCATGTTGACAGAGCACATAAGCCCGCGGTTCATCGACCTCGATTCGTGGTCGACCGGCGAGATGACCGCGGCGATGCACGACGGACAGCTTGCCGCCTGCGCCGCTGTGAAGCCGGCGCTGCCGGCGATCAATGCCGCCGTGGACGACGCCGTCGCGGCGCTGAAGCGCGGCGGCCGCCTGGTCTATGTGGGCGCCGGCACCTCCGGCCGGATCGCCATTCAGGATGGCGCAGAACTTCGCCCCACCTACGACTGGCCAAGCGAGCGCCTGGTCTTCGTGATGGCCGGCGGCATGCAAGCGATGGTCTCGAGCGTCGAAGGCGCCGAAGACGACGAAGCGAGCGGCGCCGAAGCGATGACGCAGGCCGAGGTGCGGCAGGACGACGTTGTGATCGCCGTGGCCGCGAGCGGTACGACTCCGTTCACCGTCGGCGCGCTGCGTTGCGCAGGAAGGCTGGGCGCGCTCTGCATCGCGGTTGCCAACAACCGGGGTGCGCCGCTATTCGAGCTCGCGCGCCATAAGATCCTGATCGAGACCGGCACCGAGGTGCTTGCAGGATCGACGCGGATGCAGGCCGGCACGGCGCAAAAGATCGTGCTCAACCTGTTTTCCACGGCGGTGATGGTCAAGCTCGGGCGGGTCTATCGCGGCCTGATGGTCAGCATGCGCGCGACCAATGCCAAGCTGCTGCGCCGCGCCCAGATCATCGTCGCCGAGATCGTCGGATGTGACGAGAATACCGCCGCGCAGTTTGTTCAAAAAGCCGACGGCGACGTCAAGATCGCGGTGCTGCTGGCGCTCGGATGGGAACACGGCGATGCCGTCGAAGCATTGCTCAGGCACGAAGGCAGCCTGAGAGGCGTGATCGACGAAGTGGCCCGCGACCCGAAATGAACTAATCCATGTTTCGGCAAAACGTCGCCAGGAGCGCGACCCTTCACCTCTCCCCGCAGGGGAGAGGTCGGATTGGCATCGAAGATGACATCCGGGTGAGGGGCTTTCGGACTACCGACAGAGCGCAGCCCCTCCCCCGCTTCGCATCTTCGATGCGAAGCGACCTCTCCCCCCGCGGGAAGAGGTGAAGAAGCGCGGCTCGCTCAATGCGCGGCGTTTGCCGTCTTGTATCCCGGCTGCTCGAAGGGGTGCGAGGTCGCAAATGCCGGCAGCCTGAAGCAGTGCTCGGCCAACTTAGCGACCGCCGGAAAATCATCCAGCCCGAGTTTTACGTATTGCGCCGTCACCACCTGGCCTGCGATACAGATATCCGCAAGGCCCGGCTCTGCGCCGAGCGCAAAAGGCGCGGCCGGACGTTGCGCGAGCAGCCGTTCGTAAGTGGCAAGCCCCTCGGTGGTCCAGTGTCTACCCCAGTCCTCGATCGCCTTGGCATCGGCGCCGAACGCTTTGGCGAGGTGATTGCGAACCCGCGGCGTCACCAGGGGATGCGCGTCGGCAACCGTCACCAGCGCCAGCGATTTTGCGTAGGCGCGATCCTTCACATCCAAAGGGATCAGCCGCGGCTTGGGCTGCAGCTCGTCTAGATATTCGATGATCGCCAGCGACTGGAAGATCGAATGGCCGTCGTGGATGAAGGTCGGTACCACGCGTTCGGCGCTTACCGCCGCGTAGTCCGGCTTGAACTGCTCACCGGACAGGATGTCGATCGGGATTTCCTCGAACGGCAGCCCCTTGAGACGAAGCGCGACGCGCACGCGGAACGAGGCGATCGATCGCCAAAATCCATAGACCTGTATGCTCACCTTCGAACCCCCCGGGCTGTTTCCGGGTCAAACTACGAGCGCAATGCCGGTGTGACAATACGCACCGTCCAGTTCGAACGCGCCGCTCAAGTCGGGCACGCGCGGATAATGCGGCGAATAGGCCGGCGGCACGCGCGCGGTGAAGGTGCGCGGCGCCGGCTCAGCGATAACGACCTCGATGTCCAGGAACGTGAAAAACAGCCCGGTCAGCGGATAGAGACATTTGAAAACCGCCTCTTTTGCGGAAAACAGCAAGGTCAACGCGTCGTTTTCGTCGAGATGCGCTTGCGCCATCGCTGCCGCGAGTTCCGATGGCGTGGCGACCAGCGCGGCGACCTCCCCCGCGACGTCTCGGGTCATCAGGCTCTCGCAATCGATGCCGATGCCGAGAGCATCCTTGCGCCACGCCACCGCGGCGGAAACAAACCCGCCGGCGTGGGTGATCGAACCGACGACCCCGTCCGGCCATGACGGAAGCCCGGCGGCGGTGATCGGAATATCCGGCAATGCCTGCGGAGCGAGCCTGAGAATTGCCTGCTGGGCGCAGTGCCTGCCGGCGAGATATTCGGCCTTGCGCTTGAACGATGCTTTTCCAAGCTGCGGCGGCAGCTCGATCCCGGGATACAGCGAGCGTCCATCCTGCGTAAGCGGCAGCATGACGCTGTGCTGAACCGCGAAAGCAGGCAATAAAGCGGGACTGCGGCAGGCTTGCATTGCTGTTCCCGGGCGGCGGCGGCCGATCGACGGAGCGATATTATCCGGCAATACCGAGCCGCTGAAGATCGAGCTGCAGCTGGGCAATGAGCTCTTCGCGCCTGGTTTGTATATAGAAATGGTCGCCCTCGAACATCCTCTGGGCAAAGCCGCCGTCGGTATGGACGTTCCACGCGGCGATTTCCGCTTGCGCAATCATGCCGTCTCTTGTTCCGCCGTAGGCGACAATCGGACAGCGCAGCGGCGGCTCTTCGGAATATCGGTACAGCTCGGCCGCCTTGAAATCGGCCCGCAACATCGGGAGCAGCAGCTCGACCAGCTCACGGTCACCCAGCACGCCCGCGGAAGTGCCGTTCAAAGCCCGCAGCTCCTGCAGGAATTCGGATGTCGGCTTGTCGTGGATGCGGTCCTGTTCATCGGGAAGGTGCGGTGCCCGGTGTGCGGATACGACCAGGCAGCGCGGGCTCGCTCTTCCCTGGCGGCGCAAATGGCGGGCGAGTTCGAAGGCCAGCAGCGCCCCCATGCTGTGACCGAAAAATGCGAAGGGCCGATCGAGAATGCCGTCGAGTTCGTCGCCGACGGCTGCGGCAAGAAGGTGGATGTCGTCGATGGGAGATTCGGCGAGGCGATGCTCGCGGCCCGGAAGAGCTACCGGATATAGCTCTATGCCCTGCGTCATCGCCGCCGCCCAGCCGCGGTAGATCGAGGTTCCGCTGCCGGCATAGGGGAAGCAGAAAAGCCTCAGGCGGTCCTGCCCGCCTCGGGTGCGACGCCTGGCGCCGGCGCCCATAGACTCATCTCCCATGGCATTCAGGTCCGGCTTCCCGCGTCCTGCGCCTTGCGCAGACTGAGAGGCCGCATGTCGGTCCATACCTCCTCGATATAAGCGAGGCACTCGGCCTTGCTTCCGGATTTGTCCACCGCCTCCCAGCCCGCCGGCAGCTCGCGCCGCATCGGCCAGATCGAATATTGCTCCTCGGCGTTCCTGACGACGCGGTACTGGATCTCGTCTTCCTTGCTATCGTTCATTTCACTCCCCTGACAAAAAGCCGTTCATCCGCCGGATAGGCGCGCAACGCGTTTGATCCGCGGCGCTGCTGCAACCGCCGAGGCGCCCGCTTCGAGAAACGCCGCCTGCTCGGCGATCGTAGCGCGCTCGAATACCGCGCGAAGCGGGATCTCCACGCCGAACTCGCGGCCGATCCGCGATACCAGTTGCGTCGCTCGCAACGAATGGCCTCCGAGATCGAAAAAGTTCTCGTCGCGGCCGATCTGCGCGATGCCGAGCACGTCCCGCCATAACGCGGCAAGCCGTTCCTCCATGTCGCCGCGCGGCGCCGTAAAGCGCCGTTCCGCAGCCGGAGCGGGATCCGGCAATGCTTTCCGATCGACCTTGCCGTTACGGGTAAGCGGCAATACCGGCAGCGCGACGATCGCGTCAGGCTGCATGTAGGGCGGCAGCTGTCGACGCAGCTCATCCTGCACGGCAGCTGCGATATCCATTGGCGCACCGGCGTCGGGCACCACATAAGCCACGATGCGCTTCTCGCCGGAAGCATCCTCGCGCACCGCAGCGACGGCTTGGCTGAGACCCGGCTGGCTCCTCAGCCAGAACTCGATTTCCCCGATCTCGATGCGATGGCCTCGGAGCTTGATCTGGTCGTCCAGCCGCCCGATAAATTCGATCGTGCCGTCCTCGCGCCAGCGAACCTTGTCGCCGGTGCGGTAAAGCCTCCTCCCCTCCGCAAAAGGCGAGGGAACGAAGCTTTGCGCGGTGAGCCGGGGACGGCCGAGATAGCCATGGGCCAGTCCGTCGCCTCCAAGATACAGCTCGCCGATCTCGCCTGGGGCCACCGGCCGCATCACGGAGTCCAGCACATAGGCCGTGGTATTGCTGATCGGCCGTCCGATCGGAATGGCGCCGCCGCCGAGGTCGGCCGAAGACAGCCGATGCCACGTCGCAAATGTCGTGCTCTCGGTCGGGCCGTAGACGTGACAGAAGATCTCCGGCCCGGCACCACCCAGCACCTGCCGCACGCGGCGCGAATCGATCCGTTCGCCGCCGAACAGCAGCACCCGCAGGCCGCGAAAGACGTCGGGTTGCGCGGCGACCAGTTCATTGAACAGCGCGGTGGTCACGAACAGCATGGTGACGCCGCGCTCGCCGATGACGCGCGCAAGCGCCGCGGCGGACAGCATCACGTCATTTTCCAGGCCGACCAGTGTCGCGCCGTTGAGCAGAGCGCCCCAGATCTCGAAGGTGGCGGCATCGAAGGCGCAATTGGAACCCTGCCCGACCTTGTCGGTCGGCGCGATCCGGGCAAAGGCATTGTCGCATACCAGCCTCACCACGGCGCGATGCGGGATCACCGCCCCCTTGGGCCTGCCGGTCGATCCGGACGTGAACATCACATACGCCACATCGTCGGGCCCGAGCGGCACCGTAGGCGCCTGCTCGCTTTCACTGCCGAGGCCGGCAAAATCCGCCTCGAGCGGCAGCACGGTCGCTGCGATTGCCGCAAGCCGGGACAACAGCGCAGGCACGGTGATCGTCAGTTTGGCGTGTGTGTCGGCGAGGATGGTTGCGATCCGGGCCTCCGGATAAGCGAGATCGATCGGCACGTAAGCGGCACCGGCCTTCAACACCCCGAGCATGGCGACCGCCATTGCGGCGCTGCCCTCCATGAGCAGGCCGACGCGATCGCCGCGGCGGATGCCCAGACGGATCAGGCGATGCGCCAGCTGATTGGAAAGCCGGGCAAGCTCGCGATAGCTCAAAGCGCGGCCGTCGAATTCGAGCGCTATCGAATCCGGCCGGGCGGCGGCCTGACGGTCAAACAGGTCCGGAATGGCGAGCAAGGGGTAGTCCGCGCCGGTATCGTTGAGCGCCTTCAGCGCCGCGCGGTCGGCCGCCGACGTCAGATCGAGTTCGTCGATGCGGACGCGGTCGGTCGCCGTCAGCATCCGCAAAATCGCGGCATATTGCTCGCTCAGACGTTGCACGGCGGCGTCGCTTAGCAGACGGCGATTGTAGAGGACGCGAATGCTCTCGCCGGGCATGACCGTTACGCTCAGCGGGTAGTTGGTCCGCTCGACCAGGGTTATCTGCGCGTTGTCGTCGGCGGCATGGACCGGATAATTCTCGAACGCGATGATGGTATCGAACAGCGCCCTGTCCTTGCTGACGCCGGTCCATGCCTGGATCTGAACCAGGGGCGTGAAGTCGTACTGTCTCGCCGCGAACTGGCTGGCCTGCAGGGCCTGCAGCCAGGCGATCACATTGGCATCGCGCGGCAGGCGAATGCGCACCGGCACCGTATTGATGAACAGGCCGACCATCTCGTCGACGCCGGCGAGATCGGTCGGCCGTCCGGAGACGATGGTCCCGAACACGACATCGTCGGAGCCGGTCAACCTTCCAAGCAATATCGCCCAGGCCGCCTGAACCAAGGTGTTGACCGTGAGCCTGTGGCGTTGCGCGAACTGCCGCAGATCGGCGGTGATGTCGGCCTGCAGCGGCCGCTCGTGCGCCGCGTATTCGTCGGTTTCCCGCCTCGGATGCAGCAGCAGGCGCGCGCCGTTGTCGTAATCCGCGAGGGTGGCGCGCCAGTAACGCTCGGCCGCCGCCAAATCCTGCGCCTGCAGCCAGCGTATGTAGTTCCGGTAGGGCCTGCCTTGCGGCAATCGAGGCGTCTCGCCACGCTGCAGGGCGATGTAGGTTTCTAGAAACTGCCGATAGACGTGCTGAAAACTCCAGCCGTCGAGAATGGCATGATGGAAGCTCAACAGCAGCCGGTAGGTCGTGGCTGAGAGCTGGATCAGGGTGACCCGCAGCAGCGGCGCTTTTGCGAGATCAAACCCGCGTTGCCGGTCGGCTTCGCACAAGCTCGCCAGTTCGGCCTCCTGGTCCGCCGGGGCGACGTCGCGCAGGTCGTGGAAGGCGAGCTTCGCCTCGGCGGCGCGATGCACCACCTGGACCGGCTTGTCGATCTGCTCCCAGTGGAAGGATGTGCGCAATGCCGAATGCGCGGCGATCACGATGGTCCAGGCCCGCTCCAGATCGCCGCGATCGACCTCGCTTTCCACCGAGACCAGGATCTGCTCGAAGTAAAGCCGGGATTCCGGCTCATACAGCGTATGAAACAGCAATCCCGACTGCAGCGGCGACAATTCATAGATGTCTTCGATGGCGGGCGCTGCCACGATTACGACTCCGGTTCGGAGAGTTTCGCGAGCAGGCGGTCGAGGTCGTCCTGGCCGAGGCGGGCCTCCGGAAATTCCTCCGCGCGCAGCCCGCGCGAATGGACGGTGGCCTCGATAATGGCGCGCAGGTTCTCCATCACCTCGCGCGCAAGCCCGGCAATGGTGTTGCGGTCGTGCCGGCCTTCGCTATAGGTCCAGTGGAACGACAGCCGTTCGAGCGCAACGGTGCCGTTGACCTCGATCAGATGGGTGCGCTGGTCGCCCGGATGCCGCATCGGTCCGGCCGATTCGGTCGCGGGCTTGATGGCCGCGCGCTGATCGGACGACGCGATGAACTGACCCATGTAGTTGAAGCTGATCTGCGGCCGGGCGAGTCCGCCGATCCGCGCGCGCACCGCGGGATCGGAGGCGAGGAAGCGCAGGATGCCGAAACCGATGCCGCGTCGCGGGATATCGCGCAGCTGGTCGCGGACCGCGCGCACCCCGGCATCGGCGCTTTCGTCGGGGTCGACCCGTAGCCGCACCGGGAAGATACTGGTGAACCAGCCGACCGTCCGCGTCAGGTCGACATCGTCGAACATCGGTTCGCGGCCGTGGCCTTCAAGGTCGAAGAACGCCTCATCGCCACCGGTCCATCTGACGAGCGCGCGTGCGAATGCGCTGAGCAGGATGTCGTTGACCTGGGCGCGGAACGCCATCGGCGCGTCGGTGAGCAGCGCCCTGGTTTCCTCGACGCTGAGCTCCACCTCGACCGTATCGGTATCGCGCACACGATTGTCGCCGGACCGGTCGGTCGGCAATGGTTTTGCAAGCGCCGGCGGAACCGTTGCCCAGTAGTCCGCCTCGCGCAGCAGTTCGGCGGAATTCGCAAAGGCCGCGAGCCGGGTCGCCCAATGCCGCATCGATGTGGTCTTGGCGGGCAGCGCGGGCTGGTTGCCGGCCGATAGCTGGGCGTAGGCCGTCGAAAAATCCTCGAGCAGAATTCGCCACGACACGCCGTCTACCACCAAATGATGCGCGGCGAGCAGCAGCCGGTTGTCCCGCGCCGGCCCCATCTTGAAAAGCACGGCGCGCAGCATCGGTCCGGCCGCAATGTCGAGACCGGACTGGACGGCGGTACAGCGGGCTTCCAGCTCCGCGGTGCGCGCGGTCTCGGACAGCCGGCTGAGATCGACATGTTCCAGCACCGGCCGGTCCTCCGGCGCCGCATGGAACGCTTGCCAGCGTTCGCCGCGCCGCTCGCAACGCAGCCTCAGCGCATCGTGATGCCGGATCAAGGCGCGCAGCGAACGATCGAGCAGGTTCGCGTCGACGCCGAGCGGCATCGCGAGCAGCAAGGATTGGTTGAAATGATGCACGCCCTGCAGATCCTGGCTCAACAGCCAGGCCTGCGCCGGCAGCAATTCGGTCATGCCGGTCACCGGCGCCTGTTCGGCATTCACGGTCGGTGCGGCGGCGGCGACCGCAGCCAGCGCGGCCACGGTCTGGTTCTCGAACAGCTGCTTGGTGGTGAGATGGATGCCCGCGGCCTTGGCACGCGAGATCACCTGCAGGCAGAGAATGGAATCGCCGCCCAGTTCGAAGAAATTGTCGTTCATCCCGACGCGCTCGACATTGAGCACGCTGCTCCAGATCTCGGCCAGCCGCGCTTCGACCTCCTGCCGCGGCGCGACATAGGCCGATTCGTTCTTGGCCTGGCGTTCGAGACCCGGCGCCGGCAACGCCGCGCGGTCGATCTTGCCGTTGCGCGTCAGCGGCATGGCATCGAGCACGACGAAGATCGACGGCATCATGTATTCGGGCAGCCGGTCCTTGAGGAAGCGCCGCAGGCTCGGAACCAGACGGTCGGTGAGCAGCGACCGCCCCGGCGTATTGGCAAAACCGGAGCGCCGGGCGGCGGGCGCCGGCGGCTCGCTCAAACCGGCGCCGTCGCCGTGCGGACGGCGCAGATAGCACAGATAGCTCGCTTCGCTTCCGTCCAGCGCCGGACGGATGTGCGCGATGTAGGGCGTGCCCTCGGCGACCTTCCAGAACAGATCCAGTGGCGGCCCTTGGCCACCGCCATCCACCAGCCGGCGCAACTCGCCGACATCCACCGACGCCTGGCTGCTCAGGAGCTGCCACGCCTGAACCGCTCCGGCATGGCGCGCGTTTGGTATCCCGCGCACCGTGACCATGTCCGCATCGGCGTGCGCCAGGGTTTCGGCGATCCGCTCCACCGACAGCTCGTCGCGGGACCAGTCGAGATCGACACTGCTGCCGGCCGGGCGATGCTGGCCCTCGACATGAAGCACGACATCGTAGCGGTACCGCGTGAGTTCGTTGACCGCCTCGCCGCGCTTCCATTGGACATCGATATGGCTGATGCGGGGGTTGGTCGCGCGCAACGCCTCGAACAGCGCGGGATCCAGCACCAGCTCCTGGTCGAGCGCGACGGCATTTTCGATCCGCCGCCTGAGTTCGGCGGGCTCGACGGAGGCGTCGGCGCGGCTGCATTGAACGCCGGTGTGGAAGGCGTGCAGATGCGGCAGGCTTCTGAGATCGCCGAGAAAGATCCGCCCGCCCGGCGCGGTCGCAGCAACCGCGCCGGCGACAACGCGCGTAAAATAGTCGAGGCTCGGAAAATACTGCGCCACCGAATTGATGATGACGGTGTCGACCTGCCGCGGCTCGATGCCGGTGAAATCGTCGGCGCCGCGGACCAGCAGCCGGGCTCGCCCGGCAATCGCGCGGTCGAGCGTGGTGCGCAACTGCTCGACCACCGGCGCCGACATGTCGGTGCCGAGATAGCTCGCGATCTTCGGCAGCAATGGCAACGCGATCAGTCCGGTGCCGCAGCCGATCTCCAGGACGCGGTGCGGCCGGTGTTCGAGGATGCGCGCGATCGTGGCGTCGCGCCATTCACGCATCTCGGCTTCGGGAATAGGCTCCCCGGTGTCGCTCGCGTTCCAGCCGACGAGATTGAAGCCGGAATCCCTCGAATTGCTCCCCTCTTCGTACAATTCGTCATAGAGCGCGCGCCAGGTCTCGACCAGATCGGCTTCGCTCTCTCGCAACGTGGAATGCGCATCGTCGCCCTTGTCGGGGCGCGGCACCACATAGGCAACGAGGCGCTTGCCGCCGCGGCCGCCGGACTGGCTCGCCACCACCACCGCTTCTTTGACGTCCGGATGACGGGCCAGTTCGACCTCGATCTCGCCGGGCTCGACGCGAAATCCGCGAATCTTGAGCTGGCGGTCGATCCGTCCGAGAAACTCCAGCGTGCCGTCGGCGCGGAAGCGCGCGAGATCGCCGGTGCGGTACAGCCGCCCGGGCGACGACGAAAACGGGTCCGGCACAAAACGCTCGGCGGTGAGTTGCGCAACGCCGATATAGCCGGGCGACACGCCGTCGCCGGAGAGCAGCAGTTCACCCGGAACGCCGATCGGCGCAAGATCCTGATAACCGTCGACGACATACACGCCGGAGCGCGGCACGGCCCTTCCGATCGTGACCGGCCCGTCCAGATCGGTTGCCGGGTCGAGCGGCACCGCGGTGGAGAAGGCCGTATTCTCGGTCGGACCATAGCAGTGGATCAGCCGGAGCGCCGGATGATGCTCCGATAACCGCTTCAGATGCGCGGCGCTGGCGATGTCGCCGCCGAACAGCAGCTGACGAACGCCTTCGAACAGCTGCGGCCGGCTGTCGATGATTTCATGAAGCAGGCCCGTGGTCAGGAACATCGTGCTGACGCGATGCCGCTCGATGACGCGATGCAGTTCATCGAGCGAAACGCGCGGCTCGGGATAGATCGCCACCCGGCCGCCATTGAGCAGCGGCGCCCAGATCTCGAAGGTGGTCGCGTCGAAGGTGACCGGGGCGAGCAGCAGGACGGTCTCGTCGGCGTCGAGCGAGCAATAGGATACGTCGCTGACGAGGCGCACCACCCCGCGATGGGTCGCGCCGACGGCCTTCGGCGTGCCGGTCGAGCCTGACGTGTACATGACATAGGCCAGCGACTCCGGCGTCACCGCCACGTCGGGCGCGCGACCCGGCGGCGGCACCGAACCGTCGGCGTGGTAGCCGATGAGGTCGAGGCCCATGCCATCGAACCGGTCTTGGGCGCCGCCGAGGTCGATCAGCAGCCGCGCGCCGACGTTCTGGAGCATATGGCGGCGACGCTCGACCGGGTCGGCGGGATCGACCGGCAGGTAAGCAGCGCCGGCGCGCAGGATAGCAAGCTGCGCGACGATGGCGGCGACACTGCGCTCGGCGGTGACGCCGACAATGCTGCGCGGGCCGACGCCGAGGCGCGCCAGGTCATTGGCGAGCGCCGTCGCCCGGGCCTCGAGCTCGCCATAGCTCACCTTGCGATCGCCGAGCAGCAGGGCCGTGGCCCCGGGCCGCCTGGCTGCCTGTTCGGCAAAGCGCCGGTCGATGGTCTGCGCCAGCGGCGGCAGCGCCTTCGGCGTCGCCCATTCGATCAACCGGGCGCGCTCGGCGCCGCGCACCAGCCGCAACTCGCCGACGCGCTGATCCGGCGTTCGCACCATGGCCTCGTAGACCGTCTTCAGGTGCTGCTCCATCCGCTCGATGCGGGCGAGGTCGAACAGGTCGGTGCAGTATTCGACCGTGCATCGCAGCCCGTCGGGGAGCTGGAAAAAATCCACGCGGAGGTCGAACTTCACCGTGGTGCGCTCGACTTCGACCTGCGCGAGCGCGGGCGCCGCCTCGCGGCGGTAACCGGCCGGATTGGTGTGAAGCTGCATGATGACCTGGAACAGCGGGTTGCGCGCCAGATCGCGTTCGGTCTGCAGTTCGTCGACCAGGCGTTCGAAGGGAAGATCCTGGTGGTCGAACGCGGCGAGCGCCGTCGCCTTGACCCTTCGCATCACTTCCCGATGCGTGGGGTTGCCGGAGAGATCGCCGCGCATCACCAGGATATTGACGAAGAATCCGATCAGCGGTTCGAGTTCGCGCCGGTTACGGTTGGCGATTGGCGAACCGACCACGATGTCGTCCTGACCGCTGTAGCGGTGCAGCACCGTTTCAAAGCCGGCGAGCAGCGCCATGAACAACGTGCAGCCCTCGTCCTGCGCCAGCCGCTCGAGCCCGCGCGACAAGGTCTTCGGCAGCTCGAAGGAATAGCTTCGGCCGCGATAGCTGAAGGCCGGCGCGCGCGGCCGATCGGTCGGCAGCTCGAGGACCGGCAGGTCGGCGAGTTGATCGCGCCAGTAGCGGAGCTGGCGCTCCAGCGTCTCGGCCCGCAGCCAGTTGCGCTGCCAGTGCGCGAAATCCGCGTACTGGATCGGCAGGTCGGGTAACGGGCTGGGGCGGCGGGCGCAGAACGCGGTGTAGAGTTCGCCGATCTCGCGGGAGAAGACGTTCGACGACCAGCCGTCACACACGATGTGGTGCAGGGAGGCGAGAAAAATCCAGTCGGCCGGGCCAAGCCTGAGCAGCGTGGTGCGCAGCAGCGGTCCATGCGCGAGATCGAACGGCCGGCGCGCCTCCTCGGAGGCGAGGCGGACGATCTCCTGCTCCTGCTGCGGCGCCGGAAAACTTGCGAGATCGATGACCGGCAACGGGATATGCAGTTCGTCCACGACGAGCGCTTCGGGACGTCCGTCGGCGCCGACCCGAAATTTCGTCCGCAGCACCTCGTGCCGGCGCACCACCTCGTTGAGCGCCTGCTCCAGCGCCGCCAGATTGACGATCCCCTGGAAGCGCGCCGCGGAGCTCTCGGTGTAGAACGGATTGCCCGGCACCAGTTGGTCGAGAAACCACAGCCGCTGCTGGGCAAACGAAAGAACGACGTCGCTGCCTTCGGGACGGCGCGGAATCTCCATGCCCTCGCCCGCGCCAGCACGCACTTTGCCGGCCAGCCGCGCCTTCAGCAGGTTGCGCTTGTCGTCGGAAAGCGCGGCGACCCGCCGGTCAAGGCTGCTGGCCTCGCTGGTCATTGCGCGGCGCCGTCCGCGGCAAGCGCGTGCTGGCGCACCTGCTCGTCGCTCATGCTCTCGATCTCACCCAACAGCTTCGCCTCGATGATCAGCGCCTGCTCGGCGATGGTCGGATGCAGGAATATGTCAGGCAGCGGCAGTTCGATGCCGATGGCGTCGCGAATGCGCGAGACCAGCCGGGTCGCCAGCAGCGAATGTCCTCCAAGGCCGAAGAAATTATCGGTCATTCCGATCTGGTCGAGATTGAGCAGCTCCTGCCAGATCGGAGCCAGCGCCGCCTCCGCGTCGGTGCGCGGAGCAATGATGCCGGTGGGCTGTCCCCCTAGCGCCTTCAGTTTGCCAAGTGCGGCGCGGTCGAGCTTGCCGTTGGGCAGCAGGGGCAACGTGTCCACGAACAGCAGCGCGCCCGGAACCATGTGCGCCGGCAGCCGGGCTGCCGCGAACTGGCGCAAATGTTCGACATCCGGCATTTCGCCATCGGCCACGACATAGGCGACAAGACGGCCGCCGCCGGCGTCATCCTGCACGGCCGCGACCGCCTGGCGGACCGCGGGATGCTCCTGCAGCACCGCCTCGACCTCGCCGAGCTCGATCCGGAATCCGCGCAGCTTCACCTGCTGATCGAGCCGGCCGAGAAATTCGATGCATCCGTCCGGCCGCTGACGCGCACGATCGCCGGTGAAATACATGCGCGCGCCGGGCCGACTGCTGAACGGATCGGGAAGAAACCGCTCCGCCGTCAGTCCCGGGCGGTCGAGATAGCCTCGAGCGAGGTTCGGGCCCGCCACATAGAGATCGCCCGTGACCCCCGGGGGCGCCAGGCGGAAGTGGCGGTCCAGCACATAGGCCCTGCAATTGGCGATCGGCCAGCCGATCGGCACATCGCCCGGCGGCTCGTCTTTGGTGCGAACCGCATAAGTGATGTCGCCGGCCACTTCGGAAGAACCGTAAAGATTGATCAGGCAGGCGTCGGGCAACAATTCGTCGAACTGCTGCGCAAGATCGCCGGAGAGCCGCTCGCCGCTGGCGAACCACCAGCGCAGGCCCGGCAGTTCGGAGGCAAGATCGATCCGGCTCTCGAACAGGATCTGCATCAGCGACGGCACTACCAATAGCCGCGTCACCTTGTGACGGGCAAGCAGGCCCACCAGGCTGCGCGGATCCTTCACGGCCTGGTCGGGCAGCATGACCAGCGGAACGCCGGCGAGCAGCGGCCCGAAAATCTCCCAGATCGCGTCGACAAATCCCACCGCGGTCTTCTGGCACGCGACCTCGTCTGCCGCGAACGGGAAGGTTTTCCACATCCATGCGAAGCGGTTGAGCGTCGACTGGTGCGTCGCCATCACGCCCTTGGGACGTCCGGTCGAGCCGGACGTGTACATGACATAGGCGGCATCCAGCGGATGGACGGCGACCTCGCGCAGCGGGGCATCCGTGCCGCCCACCGCGTCGACGAACATGACCGCGGCATGCAGCGGCGCGAGGCGCTCCGCTTCCTCGGGCGTCGTGACCAGAACCGTCGCGCGCGAGTCCTTGAGAACATAGACCAACCGGTCGGTCGGATAGGCGGGGTCGAGCGGCACAAAGGCGGCGCCTGCCCGCAACGTGCCGAGCATGGCGGCGATCATCGCGGTTGAACGGTCCAGGCAGATCGCCACCCGTCCACCGCGCTCTACTCCCAATTCGCCGAGCTTCATGGCGATCGCATTCGCCGCGCGGTCAAGCTCGGAAAACGTGGTATTGCGGTCACCCTCGATGATGGCGACGGCCTGCGGCGACGCGGCTGCGCGGTTTCGAAACAGGTTGTGGATCGTGGTGTCCGACGGGAAGGCTGCTTCCTCGCCCTGCCAATCGCGCAGCATCTCCCGCCTGGCCTCGGCGCCGAGGATGGAAAAATTCGACAGCGGGCGGTCGGGTTGCGTGATCAGTTCGCGCAACAGCCCAACGAAATGATTGAACAGCCGCTCGATCGTCGCGGTTTCGAACAGGTCGGTGCTGTATTCGATCAGCGCCATGATGGCGCCCCCCGCGTCCCACAAATGGAAGGAAAGGTCGAGAATGGCGGTGCCGCGTTCGAACGGCACGAATTCGGCCTGGGCCGCGGCGCGCCCGGTGCTGCCCTTCTCGTCGCTGTGCGGCTTGACCAGCTGGAACAGCACCTGGAACAGCGGATTGCGGCCGAGGTCGCGCTCGGGCCGAAGCTCATCGACCAGGCGGTCGAACGGCACATCCTGATTGGAATAGGCGTTGACCGCGACTTCGCGCACCCGGTGCAGCAATTCGCGGAAGGTCGGATCGCCGCGCAGGTCGACGCGAAGCACGAGCGTATTGAGAAACAGCCCGATCAGCGGCTCAAGCTCCAGACGGGTGCGGCCGGCGACCGGCGTGCCGACCACGACGTCGTCCTGCCCGGTGTAGAAACCCAACAGAACGGCGAAGGCGCTGAGCGCGCTGATATAGGTCGTGACGTGCTCGCGCCGGCTGAACGCCTCCAGCGACGCCGACAGATGCGGCGGCATCTGCTTTTCCATGTGCGCGCCGCGATAGGTCAGCACGCGCGGCCGCGGATGGTCGTAGGGCAGGATGGTGTCCGGCAGTTCGCGCAGCTGGTCGCGCCAGTACGCGACCTGCATGTCGATCTCGCCGCGCCGGTCCGGGCTGCGCTGCCAGGCCGCGAAGTCGCCATACTGGATCGCAAGCTCGGGCAGCCGCGGCTCGCGCCCGGTCGCAAACGCCGTATAGAACTCGGTCAGTTCGGTGTGAAACACCCGCAGCGACCAGGCGTCGGTGGCGATGTGGTGGATCGATTGCAGGAACACGTGCTCGCGGGGTCCGAGCCGCAGCAGGCTGAAACGCAGCAGCGGGCCGCGGCCGAGATCGAACAGCCGCAGCCCCTGTTCGGCGGTCAGCCGTTCAACTTCGGCGGCTTTGCGCGCCGGCGGCAGATCGGAGAGATCGACCAGCGGCACCGATACGTGGAGCGAGGGGGTGACGATCTGGACCGGCTGATCGCGGTCCATTTCGAAATGCGTGCGCAGCGTCTCGTGACGCTGCACCACGGCGTTGACGGCTCGCTCCAGCACGTCGACATCGATCGGCGCCGCAATTCGGGGCGCCGCGGTTTCCGCGTAAAACGGGTTGCCCGGCGCGAGCTGGTCGAGGAACCACATGCGCTCCTGCCCGAATGACAGCGGCGCGGGCTGGCCCGGCGGACGGCGCGGGATGCCATGAGAGATGGCCGGCTGGCCGGGCGTTTCCCTCAGCATGCGGTCCAGCAACAACTGGCGCTTGTCCGATGTTTGCGGGCTTGGCATCACCACCTCAGAGTTTGACCAGGCTTGATTCGGCAACGCTGGACTCCGCAAGCGCGAGGTCCAGTTCTTCGTCCGACATGCGGCTCAACTTCACATACAATTCTGCCGTCCTTTGCAGAAGCTGGCGTTGCGCCGGCGGCGATTCGAGCAGCGCGGCCGCAAAGCGTTCGATAGTTTGCGCGATGAAGATCAGCTTGAGCGGCACCTCGACGCGCAACGCGTCGCGCACGCGGGCGATGATCTGCGTCGCCAGAATGGAGTGTCCTCCTAGCTCCGCGAAGAATCCGTCATGAATGCCGACACGGTCGAGACCCAGCGTCTGCGCCCAGATCAAGGCGAGGGCTTCCTCGACCGGCGTGCGCGGCGGCACATAGCCTACCTCCGCCCCGGGACGTTGGCTCAGCTGCAGCTGCAGCGTGGCCAGGTCCAGCTTCCCATTGGGCGACAGCGGCAATGCTTCGACCGGCAAAAATCGCGAGGGCACCATGTAGTCGGGCAACCGGGCGCCGAGCAGCAGGCGCACCCGCTCGACAAGGCCTTGATCGGCAGCCTGCTCCGCCGTCGCGCCCAACGCCGAATCCGGCACCAGAAGAGCGGCGAGCGAGAGACCGGCCGGATCGGCGATCACGGCGCAGTCCCTAACCCCGGCGACCTGCCGGATCGCCGCCTCGATCTCGCCGGGCTCGATACGGTACCCGCGGATTTTGAGTTGCCGATCAATGCGTCCGACGAAGACAATGTTGCCGTCCGGCAGCAGCCGGACCCGATCGCCGGTACGGTAGAGGCGCGCGCCGGGAGATGCCGCGAAGGGGTCGGGGACGAATCGCTCGGCGGTAAGACCGGGCCGGTCGAGATAACCGCGCGCAAGGCCTGCGCCCCCGATGTAAAGCTCGCCTTCGAGTCCAGGCGGGGTCAACTGCAAGGACTGGTCGAGAACATGGACGCAGCTGTTGGCGATCGGCCGGCCGATCGGAACTCCCAACGGAGTCGGCCCGTCGCTGCAGATGAAGGCGGTCGCATCGATCGTCGCCTCGGTCGGGCCATACAGATTCACGAACTCGACGGCGAGGGACTCCAGGGTCCGGGCGCGGAGGTCTTCGGGCAAGGCTTCGCCGCCGCAGAACACCCGGCGCAGGCTCTTGCAGGCGCGGAGTTCCGGCTCCTCCAGCAGAACCCGCAGCAGCGGGGGAACCAGCTGCACAACGGTAACCCCGGTGCGGACGATGGTGCGCAGAATCCCGGACGCGTCGCGGCCCGTATCAACAGCCGGCAGGATGAGACGCGCACCCGCCATCAGCGGCGCAAGGAATTCCCATACCGAGGCATCGAAGCTTGCGGCGGTGCGCTGCAGAACCCGGTCGTCGCTGCGCAGTGGAAACGCCTCGAGCATCCAGGCCATGTGATTGGCCATGGCCCGGTGCGAGACGGCGACGCCTTTTGGTTGCCCGGTCGAGCCGGACGTATAGATCACATAGGCCAGATTGTCGGGATGGACAGCGCGCAATTTGTCCGTCGCTGCGATGGGCGACAGCGCTTCATCCGCATCGAGCAGCAGCGGCCGTGCCGCGCATCCCTCGAGGATACTGCCGCGACTGACATGCTTTGCCTGCGTCAGCACCACCGCCGCTTTTGAGTCCTGCAGCATGAAGCGCAGGCGTTGGCGCGGATAGGTAGGATCGAGCGGCACATAAACCCCGCCTGCCGCGAGAACCGCGAGCAGGGCGGCGACCGCATCCGCGCACGGCTCCATGCAGACCGCGACACGGATCTCCGGGCCGACGCCCAGCGCCGCCAGCCTGCCGGCGAGATCGTGCCAGCGCCCGCGCAGCTCCCGATAAGTGTGCTCGCTGCCGTCGGCGGATTGAATCGCGACCGCATCAGGGGTGTCTTGCGCCTGCCGTTCGATCGTCTCGAGAACCCGGCAACAAGGAGCCTGCAAGGCGGCACCGGCGGCGGTCGCAAGGCGCGCTGCCCGCTCCCGGGCATCGATCAATGCGAGCCGCCCCACCGGAGTGTCGGGGGCCTCGATCGCGCTGTCGAGCAGCAGTTGAAAGCGGCGATCCAGCGCTGCGACCGTCGCTGCATCGAACAGGTCGGTGTTGTATTCGATCACGCCCGAAAAGCCAGCCGGGGCATCGATCAGGGTGAAGGCGAGATCGAAGATCGCCGTGCGATGCTGGGCTTGGATCGGCGGCTGGGCGGGCGCATCCGCGCGCTGCTCCCACCCGGGTAGATTGACGAGTTGCAGGCTCACCTGAAACATCGGGTTGCGGCTCGGATCGCGAGGCGGCCGGATCTCCTCGACCAGCTTCTCGAACGGCAGTTCCTGATGGGTGAAGGCGTCGAGCGCGGTGTCGCGCACGCGCGACACCAATTCGGCGAAGCTGGGGTCGCCCGCTACGTCGATGCGCAGCACCACCGAGTTCACGAAGAAGCCGACCAGCGGTTCGATCTCGGGCTGTGACCGTCCTGCCAATGGCGCGCCGATGGCGATGTCGGTCTGTCCGGAATAGCGGTGCAGCAAGGCGGCGAACGCGGCCAGCAGCAGCATGTAGGGCGTAACGCCGAACTGCCGCGCCGCGGCGCGCACCCGCGCCGTGAGCGCCGACGGCAGACGCACGTCATGCATGGCTCCCGCGAAGCTCAGCACCGCGGGCCGCGGCCGGTCGGTCGGCAGATCGAGGGTCTCAAGGCCGGATAGCCGGTCGCGCCAGAATGCCAATTGTTCGTCGAGCAGCGCACCCTGGAGACGCTCGCGCTGCCATACCGCAAAGTCGACATATTGAATCGGCAGTTCCGGCAACCGATCGGGACGGCCGAGCGAAAACGCTTGGTACAGCGCCGTCAGTTCCCGGCCAAGGATGCCGAGAGACCAGCCGTCGCATACGATGTGATGCAGCACCAGAACGAGCACGTGATCGAATGCGCCGCGCTGTAACAGCGTGCAACGGATCAGCGGTCCTCTCTCCAGATCGAACGGCTGCTCCGCCTCGTTGGTGACGATTTCGCGCGTCCGCAGCTCGCGCTGGGAGGGCACAAGGTTGCGCAGATCGACGGATTTCACGTCGACGGTGAACGGCGCGCCCACGATCTGTCGGGGCTCCCCGTCGATCAATAAAAACGTCGTGCGAAGCGTTTCATGGCGTTGCACGAGAGCGCTTAGCGTGCGCTGCAGAATCCGGCGGTCGAGGGCGGCGGCGATCGGAAAAGCGATGGAAACATTGTAGAACGGGCTGCCAGGCGCCATGCGGTCGAGAAACCACAGGCGCTGCTGGGCGAAGGAGCAAGGAAACGCCTGCGCGCCCGCCGCCAGCTGCGGCGGGGTCAGCAAGGATTTTTCGGTGCGAGGAGTCGGCATCCCGCCATCGACGGTTTCGGCGCTGGGAGCGCGATGCCGCGGCAGGGACGCAGTCATTTCGCCAGGGCCTCGAGCAACCGGCTGCCGATCGGCCTGCCAAGGCCGGTGCAGGCATCCCAACCGGGACCTGCGCTGTACCCCCCATTATTGCCGAAGACGACGTCACGGAACACGCCTTGCTGTGCGAGTCCGTAAAGCAGCGGATTGATGTATCCGAGCCGTGTTCCGAGCCGCTGCGAGAGTCGGGCAATCAGGGCGCACCACAGCGGCGCCGCCGAACTGGTTCCGGCCATCGCCGTATTGGAACCATCCACGCGCACAAAATAGCCGGTCAATGGGTCGCCTACCGAGGCGACATCCGGCACCCCGCGACCGATGCGGCCGCCGATATTGATCGATGGCGGCACCTTGGCGCGTTTCTGCCATTCGGGCAGTGGAAATAGTTGGCTGACGCCGCCGCCGGTCGCCTGCCCCTGGATCGCCAGCGTATTCCAGGCGATCTCGATGGGATCCCGGCCGGCACTGGCATAAAGCGCGGTGCCGCCGCAGGCCAGCATGTATGGGCTCGAAGAGGGATAATCGACCCAGGCGCGGCCATCGTGAATTTCCGACGTGGCGCCATAATCCCCGCTGGCGCAGCATACCGTGACGCCGAGCATGGCGGCGTCCTTCAGCACTTCCTCGAACGCGGCGACGACCATCGGAGCGGACAGCCAGGCCGCTTCGCTGACGCTCCAGCTGATCGACAGCGTGGACGGCCGGTTCTCGCGGTCGTGGATGGCGGTGTTGATGACGTCGATGAAACCGAGATAGGTGCAGGGAGCGAAATAGCACGCGAGCTTTGCCCCGGGAGCGATCGAGCCCGCGACCTCAATATCAAGGCAGACCTCGGAGTCGACAATCGGATTGACCAGCGGCCGGTTCGCTCCGCCGGCGACCGATATGTCGACGAGCTTTGGCGGCGGCACCCCGATGGTCTTGAAATAGACGTCGATGTCGCCAGCGACATAGCCGCCGCCGAGTTCGATGATCCCGATGCACTGGCCGGAGCCATCGGTACCCGCTGGAAAATCATAAAGCTTGGCGACCTGCGTCGGGATATGGATGCCGAGCGCGTTCAGATATGCCAGCAGCGCGGCATGAAAGATCTCGTCGTTCAACTGGCCAAGTTCGACGCCGAACTTGGCCAGGATCGCGCTCAGGCGATTTTGGGCCTGGGCATTTGCTCCGAGCAGGTTGCCGAGCGGCACCCCCGAAGGCTTTCCCGAGGCGGCGGCGGACAGCCATTCGGCGAGCGCGGCGGCGAGCTGGCTGCTCAGATCCTGCAGCGTCGTGTCTCCGCTGAGGGCCTGGTTCAGTCTTGGCACCACCGGCGCGCCTTGCAGATGCTGCTGCACCGCTGCGGCCGCCGCGTTCCCGGCGCCGGCAAGCGAAAGCGAATTGAAGCCAGGATGAAGTGCGACTCCTGGATGGGCGGCCGGGCGTTCATCGAGGCCGAGGATGGCGGTGACCGCCGGAAACAATTCATGCGGGACCGTCAGATCGTTGACATGGCCGCGGAAAACCGCGCCGCCCGAGGTGAAACGGGCAAGCTCGACCGAAAATGCGCGGGCAAAGCCGGCGGCGGGCCCGAGCAGGCGGAGCGTGCGCTTGGCTAGATTTACGTCGCGAACCTCGAGTCCATAAGCGCGCGCGAAATCGGCAATGCGCTCGACGTCGGCGGGATCGGCGCCGTATTTGGCCTCGAATTCTTCGGAGGTCAGATGCTGCCGCTTGCGGGGCGGCAATGCGCCAAGCGCGTCGATCGACGGCAGTTCCGCGCGGCGTCGCAGGATCAGGTGGACAACGAACGGTTCCAGGTCGTGGACGGCCGCAACCGCTGTAGTTCCTGGCACAGACAAGGGGCCGCTTGACCTAAGAGGTCTCGCACTACTGATATCGACCACCGGACCTTCTTTCTGCGTCCTCTATATTCCCGATGCTGTCGGTATGGCCTGCTTTCACGTCTTGGACGGCGGACCGCAGAGCGCGGCGGTCTGGGCGGCGGTATGGGCGTAACTGGCGACCGCGGCAAGGCTGTGCGCGATGGTAGCGAGAGCGGCAGGGTCGGCATGCTCGACGGACAGATTGGCGAAGCTGTCTTTCACCGCGCCGACGTGCTTCTGGAACGCAGCAAGCGCCTCGGACCTGGCATCCTGCCAGGCAGCCTGGACCGCGTTGGCATAATCGCCGAGTTTGTTTCGCGTAGCCGTCTCGGCGTCGGCATAGTGGGCCTGAACGCGCGATAGGTATGCGGTCTGGATCGTTTTGATCTTCTCCCAGTCCTGCTCCTGGCAGGCTGCGAGAACATCCCGCTGCGCGTTGTTCAACTCGTCGGGCGCATTGCCGGGAGCGGCGGGCGCGGCTGCATGGGCAAGATCGTCCTGCGCGCGTTGCAGCTTGTCCTGCAGGCGAGCGCTGACCTGCGCCAAGGCGGTCGAGTACTCCGTCGCCGCGTCGTGGAAGCCCTGCAGCGGGTTTTTTCCCTGCTCGGCGCCGGAAGCCGGCGCCGGTTCCCCGGCGCCCTTATCGGAAGATGGCGCGTCTACTGTTCGAGGCGGATTGCGACTGACCATGAGCGTCTCTTTCTCCCCATTTGCGGGGATCAACCCGGCCGCGCCCGGCACAGTGGGCAGCGACAAGAACGACGACTGACGAATTGTAAATTCGTCGTGATAACGGCGCTAGCTCGGCTTCTGTCCACCTCGCGGTCGATTTGACCCGCGTTGAAAAAGCCTTCGTTCAATCTTGCCCATCGGACATTTGCTGTCAACGAAAAAAGGTATTTGCCTAAATAACACGCGCCGCGAGAATCCGTTTTCTGCCGCGCAATTGTTCCAACCCGAGTTGGAGTTGCAGCAGGCGGCATGACCGGGTCGGCCGGCGTCACCGCGGATCGTAAAACCCCTGCATGAAATCCGTGTGACAGGGAGCGCGGGCGATGCCCGCGACAGCGGCGCCGTAAAACGACTCCATGCAATTGGAGATTGTGTCTTCGATCCGGTTGGGTTTAATGTGTGACGGCATGTCGCGGCGTCGATCCCCACTCGTCGATCACAAAGCATGTCGCCACGCGCAAACGCCCCTGTGTCATCACCCGCGAATGCGAGAGGAGCCCTGTCATGATCAAAATCATCCGCGCCAAGTTGCATGGGATCAAGGTTACCAATGCGGACCTGGATTACCATGGCTCGATCACGCTCGATCCCGAGCATTGCGAGGTGGCGGGTATTGTTCCGCTGGAGTTCGTCGATATCTGGAACAAGAATTCCGGGGCGCGGATCAGCACCTATGTAATCTTCGGCAAGGCCGGATCGCGCTGTTGCGTCCTGAACGGCGCGGCCGCGCGCACCTGTCAGATCGGCGACCAGCTGATCATCGCGGCCTCCGAATATATCGAACGCGCGGCGCTGTGCGATTTCGATCCGACGGTACTGACCTTCCATCCCGATAATTCGATCGACGAGCAACTGCGCTACTGTGTGCGGCCGACTGCGGCGGGGAACTACGGCTTTTCGATCGTGTCGCAGCCCGATCGCCCGCTCCGCAATGGCGAGGGCGCCGCCGCGTTGCGCGATCTCGCCGGCGGCGAGCCGCTGCGGGCGGATAATCGACTGGGTTGATGGTCTGAACTTGCATCCGCGAGAGGCGGGTTCCGGGAATGTCGGCCCTACCTCTCCGCGAATGCCTTCTCCACCACAAACTGCCCGGGCTCGCCGTGGTTGCCCTCGACAAATCCCTTTGCGGTCAATAGCGCGCGGGTATCGTGGACCAGCGCCGGGCTGCCGCAGATCATGACGCGGTCGTGCTCCGGCTCCAGTGGGGCGAGACCAACGTCGGTGAACAGCTTGCCAGAAGCGATCAGGTCGGTGATGCGGCCGCGGTTCCTGAACGGGTCGCGGGTCACGGTCGGATAATAGATCAACTGATTGCGCACGAGATCGCCGATCAACTCGTCGTTCGGCAGTTGCTCGGTGATCATCTCGCCATAAGCAAGTTCGGCGACGCGGCGGCAGCCGTGCAGCAGCACCACCTTCTCGAAACGCTGGTAGGTTTCCGGATCCTTGATCAGGCTGAGGAAGGGCGCGAGGCCGGTGCCGGTGCCAACCAGATACAGGTTGCGGCCGTCATCAAGATTGTCGATCACCAGCGTGCCGGTGGCCTTGCGGCTGACGATGATTTCATCGCCTTGTCTGAGATGCTGGAGACGCGAGGTCAGCGGACCGTCCGGCACCTTGATGGAAAAGAATTCCAGCCGATCCTCATAATTGGCGCTGGCGACGCTGTAGGCGCGCAGCAGCGGCTTCTCGCCCAGTTTGAGCCCGATCATGGTGAACTCGCCGTTGCGGAAACGGAACGACGGATCGCGGGTGGTGGTGAAGGAGAACAGCGTGTCAGTCCGGTGACGGACGCTGAGGACGCTTTCCTGGTTGAAGTTGCTCATCTTGCCGGGTCCGCTTCCGAGGGCCGATTGCGGCGCTCAATTCATTTGTGTACATTCATTCGTATACGAATGAATAATCCGGCTTGATCCCGGCGTCAAGCCGCGGGCAAGATGAGATAACGAAGGCATTGAGCAAAAAGGACAAAATCCATGGCCCACGACGCCCCTGCAGCTAGCGGTCCGAGCAAACTGGTGATCCGCAATATCGGGCTGGTGCTGTCGGGCGCGCTGGAAAAGCCGATCCTCGACGCCGACACCATCGTTGCCGAGAACGGCAAGATCACGGCGATCGGCCGCGCCGGGGATATCGACACCGCGGGCGCGACCACCATCGTCGACGCCAACGGCACCACAGTGGCGCCCGGGCTGATCGACAGCCACGTCCACCCGGTCGCCGGCGACTGGACGCCGCGGCAGAACCAGATCGGTTGGATCGATAGTTTTCTGCACGGCGGCGTCACCACCATGATCTCGGCGGGCGAGGTGCACATGCCGGGCCGGCCGCGCGACGTGGTCGGCCTCAAAGCGATGGCGATTTTCGCGCAGCGGGCGTTCTGGACGCTGCGGCCGGGCGGCGTGAAGGTGCATGCCGGCGCGCCGGTGATCGAATGCGAGATGGTGGAGGACGATTTCAGGGAGCTGGCGGCGGCGGGCGTAAAGCTGCTGGGCGAAGTGGGCCTTGGTGGCGTCAAGGACGGCCCTACCGCCCGGAAAATGGTGGGATGGGCGCGCAAATACGGCATCCAGAGCACGATCCACACCGGCGGGCCGTCGATTCCCGGTTCCGGGCTGATCGACAAGGACGTGGTGCTGGAGGCCGACACCGACGTGGTCGGCCACATCAATGGCGGCCACACGGCGCTGCCCGACGACCAGATCCGCTGTATCTGCGAGGGCTGCAAGCGCGGGCTTGAGCTGGTGCATAACGGTAACGAGCGCTCGGCGCTCTATACCTTGCGGGTTGCGAAAGAGATGGGCGACCTTCATCGTGTCATTCTTGGCACCGACGCGCCGGCCGGCTCCGGCGTGCAGCCGCTCGGCATCCTGCGCATGGTGTCGCTGCTGTCATCGCTCGGCGACGTGCCGGCGGAAATCGCGTTCTGCTTCGCCACCGGCAACACCGCGCGAATGCGCGCGCTGGATTGCGGCATCGTTGAGGTCGGGCGCGCAGCGGATTTTGTGATCATGGACAAGGCGCAGCACTCGGCTGGAAAGAATATCCTTCACAGCGTGCAACTCGGCGACCTCCCTGGCGTCGGCATGACCATCATCGACGGTATTGTCCGCACCCAGCGCAGCCGCAACACCCCGCCGGCAACCAAGGTGCCGGAGATCGTCGGGCATTGATGGGGATCTTGCCATGACCACACCGCTCGATCCCATCGTCGCCCAGATCATTCCGCTGCTGCCGTTGCGCGATCCCGCGACCATGACGCCGCAGAGCGCGCGCGACGCGTTGCGCGCGCTCGCGGCATCGCGCGCAGCCATTCCGCCGCCGCCGGTTGCGAGCGCAATCGACATCGAAGTGCAAGGTGCAGCCGGGCGGCTGGCCGCGCGGGTTTACCGCGTCTCCGATGCGCAATCGCCGACCGTGGTGTTCTTCCACGGCGGCGGCTGGGTCGCCGGCGATCTCGACACCCACGACCGGCAGGCGCGCCTGCTCGCCATCGAGACCGGCGCCGTGGTCGTCTCGGTCGACTACCGGCGGCCGCCGGAAACACGCTTTCCCGGCGCGTTCGAGGACGGTTTTGCGGCTACTTGCGACGTGATCGCGCGCATCGTCGAATTCGGCGGAGACAGCACGCGCGTTGGCGTCGCCGGCGACAGCGCGGGCGGCAATCTCGCCGCAGCGACAGCGATCGGCTGCCGCGACGCGGGATACGAGCTTGCCGGGCAGCTATTGGTCTATCCGGTGACGGACGTCACTGGCGGCTATGCCGACGAGAGCGAGAACGCGCGCTATCCTTCCCGCGCGGAAAATGCCGAAGGCTATTTCCTGTCGCGCGCGGTGATGCAGTGGTTCGCCGGCCATTATCTGGAAGATGCGAAGCACGGCACGGACTGGCGGGTCTCGCCGTTGCGCGCAAAAAATCTTGCGGGCGTCGCACCCGCGGTGATCACCACGGCGTGGTTCGATCCGCTGCGCGACGAGGGCAAGGCCTATGCCGACGCGCTTCGAAGCGCGGGCGTAGAAACAAAATACCATGAGGGCCTCGGTCTCATTCACGGTTATTTCGGCCTCGGCGAGGCCTCGCAGACCGCGCGGCTGGAAGCGCAACGGGCACGCGCCGATTTCAAGGCGATGTTGGAGCGCGGAGCTTAACGTTCATCTATCGTCATTGCAGGGCGCCGCGAAGCGGCGAGCCCGGAATCCATAACCACGATTGGGGGTTATGGATTCCGGGCCCACGCCAAGAGGCGTGTCCCGGAATGACGGAGTCAATCGCGCTTGAAGCGGTAGTTGAACCGGTCGCCATCCGCCGTCACCAACCCTGCCGTCGGTGCGGGGAAATGGATCGGCAGGATCAGCGTGTCGCTCTCCGCCACCGAGGACAAGAACTTGCGGCGCGACACCGCCGCCTGTTTGCCATCCCAGTCCACCCGCGGCGACCAGTCAGGCTCGCGGCACTGGATGATGTGATGCATCATGTCGCCGGTCACCACCGCGCGCTGGCCGCGGGAAAAGATGTTGACGCAGCAATGGCAGGGCGAATGTCCCGGCGTCGGCGTCAGCGTGATGGTGTCGTCGAGCGCGTAGTCGTCGTCCACCAGCAACGCCTGCCCCGCCTCCACGATCGGCAGGCAGTTGTCGCGAAACACCTTTCCGGGCGGATTGGCGCCTTTCGCGTATTCCGCTTCCCAGACTGCATATTCCTTCTTGTGAAACACGTATTTCGCATTCGGGAAGGTCGGCACCCAGCGCCCGTCGCGCAGGATCGTGTTCCAGCCGGTATGGTCGATGTGGAGATGTGTGCAGAACACGTAGTCGACCTGCTCGTAGCCGATGCCCAGCGCTTGGAATTCGTTGCGCCAGCGCTCCTTGCCGGCAAAATCGAACGGCGGCGGATGACCCTTGTCCTCGCCGGTGCAGGTATCGATCAGGATGGTGTGGCGCGGCGTGCGCAGCACAAAAGTCTGGTAGGTGATGACCATCAGTCCGAGCGCGGAATCGAACACCTCCGGCTCCATCGACGGCAAATGATGCTTGAAGACGGCCTCGTCATACGCCGGGAAGAAATCCTGCGGCCGCCGCCAGGGGCCCTCGCGCTCGATCACCGCGTCGATGGTGATGTCGCCGATACGGAGCTGCTTCATTTTTTTGTTCCTCCCAATTCTCTCGAAGAATTGCCGGCCACATACACAGCCGTCATCCTGAGGTGCGAGCGTAGCGAGCCTCGAAGGATGGCCGCAAACGCGTGTGTGGCCATCCTTCGAGACGCCGCGCAAGAGCGCGGCTCCTCAGGATGACGGTTGACGTTGCGTCACCGTAGCTTGCTCAGCAGCGCCACCAGCATCTCGCGCTCCTTGGCGTCCAGCGGCGCCAGCGTCTCCCTTGTGATCGCAAGCGCGTTGGGCGCGGCCTTCTCCGCCAGTTGCTGGCCCGCGCGCGTCAAACTCACCAGCAGGCGACGGCCGTCTTCGGGATCGGGGCTGGTTTCGGTGAGACCCCGCGCGGTGAGGCGGTCGATCACGCCCTTGATGGTGGCGACGTCCATCGCGGTCAGGCGGCCGAGCTGGTTCTGCGAGCACGGCCCGGTCTCGCTGAGCTTTGCCAGCGCCGCCCATTGCGTCGGCGTCAGGTTGATGCCGATCTCGCGGGCAAAAATGGTGGCGTGGCGCTGCCAGACCTGGCGCAGGATGAAGCCGATCTGTTCTTCGAGCACGTAACCCGGACGTTGCGGTTTTGCGCTGCGTTTCGGCTGGACGCTTCGGCTCATGTGCCCCGCTCCCTTCACAGCGCCAGATGCGCGTCGCGGATATCCGGACGTGCGTCGAGTTCGGCCATGGTGCCGGAAAAGCAGATGCGGCCGCGCTCGACGATGTAAGCGCGGTCGCAGATCAGCTTGGCGAAATGAAAATTCTGCTCGGACACGACGATGCTGAGGCCTTGCCTCTTCATCGTCAGGATCGCGCCGACCATCTGCTCTACAATTTTCGGCGACAGTCCTTCCGACGGCTCGTCCAGCAGCACCAGCGATGGGTTTCCCATCAGGGTGCGCGCGATGGTCAGCATCTGCTGCTCGCCGCCGCTCATGCGCCCGCCCGGGCGGTTGCGCATTTCGGCAAGATTCGGAAACAGCGTGAACAGTTTTTCGCGCGTCCACTGTGGCGCATTTGGCCGCTTGGGCTGGCGGCCGACCTCGAGATTCTCCTCGACCGTCAGATCGGTGAAAATGCGCCGCTCCTCCGGCACGTAACCGAGGCCGCCGCGCACGATCGCGTGCGTCGGTTGGTACGAAACGTCCCTGCCCTCGAACACGATGCGGCCCGTGCGCTGCGCGACCAGGCCGACGATGGAACGGAAGGTGGTGGATTTTCCCGCGCCGTTGCGCCCGAGCAATGCGACCACCTCCCCGTCGCCGACTTCGAGCGCGATGTCGAACAGGATGTGCGCCGGGCCGTAATGGCTGTTGAGATCGGCGACCTGGAGCTTCATGCCGGTGCTCCGTCGCGGTGACGGGCGTCGTAGACCAGCCCTTCGCCGAGATAGATGGCGCGGACCTGCGGGTTGCGCCGCACCTCGTCGGGCGAGCCTTCCGCGATCAAGGTGCCGCGGTTGAGCACCAGGATGCGGTCGGCGTGCTCGAACACCACGTCCATGTCGTGCTCGGTGAACAGCACGCCGATTGATTTTTCGCGCGCGATCGTCGCGGTGAGCCGCATCAGGTCGACGCGCTCGCGCGGCGCCATGCCGGCGGTCGGCTCGTCCATCAGCAAGAGTTTCGGCTGGTTGGCGAGCGCGATCGCGAGTTCGAGCCGCTTGAGGTCACCATAGGCGAGTTCGCCGCAGGGGCGCTCGGCGTAACCGCTCATGCCTACCAGCTCGAGCAGGCGCCCGGCCTCGTCGCGGGCGAAGCGCGGCGTCGAATGCCACATGTCGAACAACGCGTAACGAGAAGACACCAGCGCGACCTGGACGTTTTCGCGCACCGTCATGGTCGGAAACGTCGCGGTGATCTGGAAGGTGCGTCCTACCCCCAGTCGCCAGATTGCGCGCGGTTTTTGGCCGGTGATGTCCTCGCCGAGCAGGTTGACGCGCCCGCCGTCGGGAACGTTCTGGCCGTTGAGCATGTCGAAGCAGGTGCTCTTGCCCGCGCCGTTGGGCCCGATCAGCGCCAGGATTTCGCCCGCCCGCAACGAGAACGACACGCCGCGCACGGCGTGCACGCCGCCATAGGATTTGGTCAGACCTTCGACATCAAGCAATGTGGGCGCCGTGCTCATTCGGCGGTCTCGATTCGCGATGCGAGCAGCGCGGACTTCGCTTGGGGGCGGCGGCGATTGCGGATGGTCTGCAGCATACCGACGATGCCCTTTGGGAACGCGACCACGATCAGCACGATCACGCCGCCGAGCACCAGTTTTGAGAGATCGGTCTGGCTCACCAGCCAGATATTCAGTGCCTTGTAGACGACCGCGCCCACCACCGCGCCGGACACGGTTTCGACCCCACCGAGCAGCACCATCACCAGCGCATCGACGGACAGCGAAATGCCGAGGCTGTCGGGGAACACGCTGCCTTTCAGATACGCGAACAGCGCGCCGGCGATCCCCGCGACGGTTCCCGCGATCACGAACGCTGTCCATTGAATGCGCTTGCCATCAATGCCGATGGCTTCACTGCGCAGCAACGAATCGCGGGTGGCGCGCAGCGCGTAGCCGAACGGCGAGAACACGATGATGCGTAGCGCCGCGACGGCAAGCGCAGCAATGCCGAGCGACAGCCAGTAAAAGCTCGCAGGCCCCGCCGCCCATTTCTCCGGCCATACACCCAAAATACCGTTGTCGCCACCGGTTACCGCCACCCACTGGAACGCGATCGACCACACGATCTGCGCAAATGCCAGCGTCAGCATCGCGAAATAGACGCCGGACAATTGAACCGCGAAGAATCCGAACACGGCCGCGCCGAGCAGCCCGAGCAGCGGGCCGAGCAACAGGCAGGCGATCATCGGCAGCCCGGCCATCTTGGCGAGGAATGCGATGCCGTAAGCGCCGAGACCGAAATAGGCCGCATGGCCGAACGAGGCGAGGCCGCCGACCGACATCAAAAAATGCAGGCTGGCGGCGAAGATCACGTAGATCGCGATCTCCGAGCCGACGGTGAGCGCGTAATTGCCGCCGATCAGCGGCAGCGCCGCAGCTGCGACCAGCACAGCCAACGCTGCAAGACGCTCATTCCACGTTAGCGGCGCCCAGGGATTGACGGTGAGGCCCGGCGTGCGGCGTGCCGGCGCCTCCGGCGTGCCGAACAGGCCCCATGGCCGCACGATCAGCACCGCGGCCATCACCAAAAACACCAGGATGATGGAAATTTTCGGGAAGATCAGGATGCCGAACGCGTTCAATTCCGACACCAGCACCGCGGCGACAAACGCGCCGATGATGCTGCCGAGGCCGCCGATCACCACCACCACGAACACGTCGACGATGATGCGAAGGTCCAACGCGTGATGCACGGCGTCGCGCGGAATCTGCAGCGCGCCGCCGAGCGCCGCGAGGAAGACGCCGACCGCGAATACGCTGGTGAACAGCCATTTCTGATTGACGCCGAGCGCCGCCACCATATCGCGGTCCTGGGTGGCCGCGCGGACCAATACGCCCCAGCGTGTGCGCTGGAACAACAGCCACAGGATTCCGAGCACGATCGGGCTGAGCGCAATCAGGAACAGGTCGTAGCTCGGAATGTTCTGGCCGAAGAAATCGACCGCGCCGCGAAATCCCGGCGCCCGGCGGCCGAGCAGATCGCTTGGTCCCCAGATCAGCACCACGAGGTCTTCGACCATCAGCGTCAGGCCGAAGGTCGCCAGCAGCTGAAACAATTCCGGTGAATGATAGATCCGCCGGAGCAGCACCATCTCGACCACCAGGCCGACAGCCGCGACAATCAGCGACGCCATGACGATGCCGCCCCAGAATCCCAGCGCGCCGGAGAAGTGCTCGGTCAGCGTGAACGCGACATAAGCGCCGAGCATGTAGAACGCGCCGTGCGCAAAGTTGACGATGCGCGTGACACCGAAAATGATCGACAGCCCCGACGCCACCAGGAACAGCGACGCCGCGCTGGCCAGGCCGGTCAGGAACTGGACGAAGTAGAAGGCCATCAGGGGTTCGCGCGCGCTAAAACACCCGCACTGTCATTCCGGGGCGCGACGAAGTCGCGAGCCCGGAATCCATAACCACGATCGGCGTGTATGGATTCCGGGCCTGCGCCCAAGCGGGCGCATCCCGGAATGACGGCGGGGACGTGGCGCGCACTCATGAGCCACTCAGTCCTTCGGCCGCAGCTTGTCGACTTCCGCATCGCTGGGCAGATAATCGCTGCCCTTGCGATAGACCGAATCCACCATCACGCCCTTGCCGTCCTTCAGCGCGGTCTTGCCGACATAGGCGCCGAGCGTCGACTGGTGATCGATCTTGCGGAAGGTGATCTCGCCGAATGGCGACGGCATCGACAATCCTTCGGTAGCCGCGATCAGTTTTTCCGGGTCGGTCGAGTTCGCCTTCGCCAGGATAGCAGCCGCAGCCTTGATGGTCTGGTAACCGACGATCGAGCCAAGCCGCGGATAATCGTTGTACTTGCCCTGATAGGCTTTCAGGAATGCGTCATGCTCCGGCGTCTTGATCGAGTACCAAGGATAGCCGGTGACGATCCAGCCCGCTGGCGTTTCATCCTTGAGCGGATCGAGATATTCCGGCTCGCCGGTGAGGAAGCTGACCACCGCGCGGTCCTTGAACAGGCCACGCGTATTGCCCTCGCGGACCAGTTTTACCAGATCGGCGCCGAAGGTGACGTTGAGGATCGCTTCCGGATTGGCGGCGGCAACGGCCTGCACCACGGGACCCGCGTCGATCTTGCCCTGCGGCGGCCATTGCTCGTCGACCCACTGGATATCGGGGCGCTTTTCCGACATCAGCTTCTTGAATACCGACACCGCCGACTGGCCGTATTCATAGTTCGGCGCGATGGTGGCCCAGCGTTTGGCCGGCAGTTTTGCGGCTTCTTCGACCAGCATCGCCGCCTGCATGTAGTTGGAAGGGCGCAGGCGGAAGGTGTAGCGATTGCCCTTCGACCAGGTGATGGCGTCGGTCAGAGGCTCGGCGGCGAGGAAGAATACCTTTTTCTGATTGGCGAAATCGCTGACCGCCAGCCCGATATTGGACAGGAACGTGCCGGTCAGCATCGCCACGTTCTCGCTCGACACCAGTTCATTGGCGGCGGTCTGCGCGTCGGCGGGCTTGCCGCCGTCATCCTTGGAGACGACGACCAGCTTCTTGCCGCTGACGCCGCCGGCGGCGTTGACTTCCTCGAGCGCGAGCTGCCAGCCCTTGCGATAGGGTTCAGTGAAGGCGGGCAGCAGCGAATAGCTGTTGATCTCGCCGATCTTGATCTCGCTCTGGGCAAGCGCGGACTGCGCCATGCCGGCGAGAATGGCGCCCAGCGCCGCGCCCAACAATTGTTTCCGTTGCATCCCAAACCTCCACTGTTGAAGAGAAAATTATCGCAAGCCGTCCTCGCCTTTGACCTCGGCAATCGTCAGACCTCCGACCCGCGGCAGCGGCCGACCGCTGTCGGTGACCGCGACCGCCACCATGATCTCGTTGGCGCGCGGCGCGTCGTTGATCTGCACTTCCATGCCATCAAAATGGCTGCGCACGAACGCGGCGTCCTTGTGACCAAGAGGTATATCGAGCGTGGTGCCGGGCCCGCTCCGCTTTTTCGAGGACGGGATCAGCGCCGCGCCCTTTCCCAGCACCTTGCGCACCGGCGCGCCCATTTTGGGATGCAGGATCGCGGCGGCATGCTCGAGCTCGCCGTTTTCGCCGACCGCCGCAGCCTTGCCGTAGCTCTGTGCTTTTGCGCCGTCGATGCCCAGCGCCGCCACTGCCTTTTTCGAAAGAAGCTCGCCGAGTTCCTCGCCAATCGTGATCAATGGCGAGAGGTCTTCGACATATTTCCCGGCGAAAGGATTTTCGATCACCGCGATAGCCGCGGCGCGGCGGGTCGGCGGCCACACTTCCCTACCCATCTCCATTCGAGTTTCTTCGACGACCGTGACGATCTTGCGAATGACGGCGCTCATGCTCTGATTCTTTCCCTTGTCAACCGGCACGATACCGCCGCGGGCCGTGTTCTCGGCGCAACGATGCGCGTTTCACCATGCAATCGCAATGCCGCACTTTCGATCAATCCTCGCGCAAGCAGCGCGCCCGCCTTGCGACAGCCGGATTCGAGCGCGTCGTTGATTTCATCAAGCGACAATTCGCCGACGCCGCGGGTCACCAGCCGCTCGCCGAGATCGCTGTCGGGCTGCAAATCATTCGCTGGAGAACGCGCGACAGCGGGATGTCCAGGCAGATCGACGGCATTGGCTATGATGGTGGCAGCGGCGTCGGCCTGCGCCGCGGTTCTTGCCAGTATGGTCACCGCATCGGCAATGCCGAGTGAAAAGCTGCGGCCGTGCCGTCCACTGGTGGCGATGCCGCGCGCTGGATCGCCGGCCTCGACAATCGTAGTTTGCATCAGACCGGCCTGATCCGGCCGGTCTATCAGACCCACAGTAAAGCGCTCGCTTTCTCCAAGATGCAGAGCAATGTCGCCGCCGTTGTTCACATAGGCTCGATCGAGGTGCGCAGCGTCCACCATCGCGCCGAGAATTTCCTCGGCAACGGCCCCCGCGACCGCCGCCATCGGCGTAATGAAATGATCCGCAGCATACGGCGCCACCGCGGCATGCATTCGGCGAGCGATTTTGCCCCGCAGCCTGCAACTCACGGAATCGGCTGGCTTGCGCAACTCCGGCAACTCCTCACACAGCGTATCGAGCAGCCCGGTGAACCGACGCGCGGCGGCATCGTAGGCGGCACCGACGTTCGCCTCACTCCCCCAGGCTTCCACGATCAGATCGATCGGCCCATCCTGCAGATGCAGCCGCCGGCCGTCTGCGAGAGACGCGATCTGCGGAAGTCTCGTCATGCGCGCGATCCAGGGTGCGGCTGTTGCGTCATTTGGCGGATTTCCGCGCTGTCCTTCAATGACGCCAACGGCCGCACATGGTCCATATGGCCCCCCAGCGCCGCATAATCGGACAGTTTCAGGGTGAACTCGATCGGCGCCACCAGCGCCGGCGTCGGCACATATCCGAACGCACCCGCAGGCAAGCGGGTGACGTCGACCATGAAGGTGATGCCGCCGCCCGGCCAGACATAGACCGGCGCGCCGCCGCTCGTCACCCGCGTCAGCGCATCCTTCACCGAGCGCGTCAACCGCACCGGGTTTTCCGTGACGCCGGAGCGCAGCGAGCCGCCGGCGCCGCCCATGAACAGCACGGTGCACAACGCCGGCTCGCAATTTTCCTTGATGCGCTCTACCGAGAATTTGAGGTCGGCCGGCATTTCCTTCTCCACCGGCTTCAGCGCCGCGTCGAGTTCGAAATACGCGGCGTGCTCGCCGGTGGTGCTGACCATCAGCATGGTCATGCCCGGCCGCGCCTCCTTCGGATCGAAGGGCCCCAGTACCGACAGGGGATCGGAAATTTTGGTGCCGCCCCAGCCGGTGCCGGGCTCGGCGACCTGGAAATAGCGTCCCGGCGTCGAACGGCGGCCTTTCAGCTTGATGCCGGTGTCGGGGATATCGAGCAGCTTTCCGGCCTGGTGTTCGGACAGCACGCCGGTGATGTGATCGTCGACCACCACGACCTCGTCGACCTTGCCGTGCCACTGTTTGGCGAACATGCCGATTGTTGCGGAGCCGCAGCCGACCCGCATCCGTTCCTCAGGCACGCCGTTGACGATCGGTGGATAGCCGGCCTGCACCACCACGGTGGCGCCGCCATCGATGCTGAGCTCGACCGGCTTGCAGTTGGACAGGTCCATCAGCGCGTCGCAGGTGACGCGGCCTTCCTTCTTCGAGCCGCCGGTCAGATGGTGCACGCCGCCGAGCGACAGCATCTGCGAACCGTATTCGCCGGTGGTGACGTGGCCGACCGCCTCGCCCTGCACACGGACGGTCGCGGTTTCCGGACCGAGATAGCGGTCGGTGTCGATCTTCACCTTGACGCCGCAATAGCTGAAAATGCCTTCGGTCACTACCGTGACCATGTCGACGCCGTCCACTTCCGAGGAAACGATGAATGGCGCCGGCTTGTAGTCGGGATAGGTGGTGCCGGCGCCGATGGCGGTGACGAACACATTGGACTCGTGCACGATCTTGCCGTCCCAGTCGCCGCCGGCCTGGAACGGCACCAGCCGACCACCGTGGGATACCGTGCGTTCCAGCACCACATGCGGGTCGACCCGCACCAGTTCGCCGTTGTGATTGGCATAACGGTCGCAGGCGCCGGCCGCGCCCGGCTTGATGTAACACATCACCGGACAGGCATCGCAGCGGATCTTGTCGGGGCTCGCAGCGGTCGTGTCGGGCAGCATGAACAGGCTCACGGGTTCGCGGCACTTTGTTCGTATACGAACGATCCTGCGCTGGAGGCGGAAAGCTGTCAAGCGGTTCGTCATTCCGGGATGCGCCTACTTGGCGCAGACCCGTTCGGTCACCTCTCCCCCGCCCGCGGGGAGCGGTAAAGACGGGCGCCCCGGAATGACGGGTCAAAACACGGCCCGCGCTTGCACGTTTGTATGCAAACGGTATCCTCGGATCATGATCCGCCTGACTGTCAACGGCAGAAATTATGACGTCGACGCCGCGCCCGATACCGCGCTGCTTTACGTGTTGCGCAACGATCTCGAATTGAATGGGCCGAAATATGGCTGCGGGCTCGGTGAATGCGGCACCTGCACCGTACTAATCGACCGCGTGGCGGCGCGGTCCTGCGTAATTCCCATCGACGGCTGCGTCGGGCGCGACATCGTGACGCTGGAAGGGCTTGGTTCGCGCGAGCGTCCCGATCCGGTGCAGGCGGCGTTCATCGAGCAACAGGCCGCGCAATGCGGCTACTGCCTGAACGGCATGATCATGAGCACCAAAGCGCTGCTGTTGCGCTCCCCCCGCCCCACCGAGGCTGAAGTACTCGAAGCGCTGCGTTACAATCTGTGCCGTTGCGGCGCGCATATCGAGATCATGCGCGCCGCGATGCGGGCGGCGGGCCATCTCGCAGAGGCGCAGGATTGATGGCGCAAACTCTGCCCGGATCGTTGTCCGTCGTTCGTCCGGATGCGTCCCGTGAAGGCGCTTTCGAAACCTTTATCCAGATCACCGCCGACGGCGCGGTGACCGCCTTCAACGGGCACGTCGATCTCGGTACCGGCATCCGCACCGCCCTCGGCCAGATCGTTGCCGAAGAATTGGACGTGTCCTTTGGGCGGGTGATCGTGGTGCTCGGCGACACCTCGCGCGTGCCCAACCAAGGCGCCACCATTGCCAGCGAGACCATCCAGATTACCGCCGTGCCGCTTCGCAAGGCGGCGGCACAGGCGCGGCAGTTTTTCCTCGCGCGCGCGGCGGAGAAACTCGAAGTTGCGGCAAGCGAGCTAATGATCGAGGACGGTCTGATCCGCGGCCGCGACAACCGCAGCGTCAGCTATGGCGAGTTGATCGCCGGAAATACCATTCGGCTTGAGCTTGCCGACGATGTATTGGTGAAAGCCGTCAGCGCCTACACCATCGTCGGACAATCGGTGCCGCGCGTCGACCTGCCTGCCAAGGCAACCGGCGAACTCGTCTATGTGCAGGACATGCGCGTGCCCGGCATGCTGCATGGCCGCGTGGTGCGCCCGCCCTATGCGGGGGTCGATGCCGGCGATTTTGTCGGCACCAGCCTGATCGCGGTCGAAGAGTCTTCGGTCCGCGAGATTCCCGGACTGGTCGCGGTGGTGCGGATCGGCGACTTCGTCGGAGTGGTCGCGGAACGCGAGGAGAATGCGGTGAAGGCGGCCGCACAGCTTAAGATCCGCTGGAAACCGACGCCGACATTGCCGGACCTGAAGGAAATCGAGACCGCGCTCCGCGCCAATCCTTCGACGCCGCGCGTGCTGATCGACAAGGGTGACGTCGACGCTGCCATTGCCGCCGCCGACAAGCCGATGCGGCGAACCTATGTCTGGCCGTACCAGATGCACGGCTCGATCGGCCCGTCCTGCGCGGTTGCGGATGTTCAGGAAGGTTTTGCGCGGGTGTGGTCCGGCACGCAGAATCCACACCCTCTGCGCGCCGATCTCGCGATCCTGCTGCAGCGGCCCGAAAACGAAATCGACGTGATCCGGATGGAGGCCGCCGGCTGCTATGGCCGCAACTGCGCCGACGACGTCTCCGCCGACGCGGTGCTGCTGTCGCGCGCGGTCGGCCGTCCGGTCCGGGTACAGCTGACGCGCGAACAGGAGCATGCCTGGGAGCCGAAGGGCACCGCGCAACTGATCGACGTCAATGGCGGCCTCAATGCCGACGGCAGTGTAGCAGCCTACGATTTTTCCACGCGCTATCCGTCGAACGCCGCGCCGACGCTGGCGCTGCTGCTCACCGGCACGATCCCTGCGGTACCGGACGTGCTCCACATGGGTGACCGCACGGCGATCCCGCCTTACGACTACGAGGCGATGCGCGTGGTGGCGCATGACATGCCACCGATCGTGCGGGCATCCTGGCTGCGCGGCGTCTCGGCGCTGCCCAACACCTTTGCGCATGAATCCTACATCGATGAGCTTGCGACCGAAGCCGGCGTCGACCCGATTGAATATCGCCTGCGCTATCTGAAAGATTCTCGCGCGGTCGACCTCGTCAACGCCGTCGCCAAGCGCGCCGAATGGACTCCGCGTCCGGTCTGGAAGGAACCTGCCGCCGAAGGCGACATCGTACGCGGCCGCGGCTTTGCCTACGCGCTCTATGTCCACGGACCGTTCCCCGGCAAACCGGCGGCATGGTCGGCGTGGATCACGGACGTCGCCGTCAACAGGGCGACCGGCGATGTCAGCGTGACGCGCGTGGTCGCAGGGCAGGATTCCGGGTTGATGATCAACCCGGACGGCGTGCGCCACCAGATCCACGGCAATGTCATTCAGTCGACGGGCCGCGCGCTGATGGAAGAAGTTTCCTTCGACCGCAACTCGGTGACCGACCGCGAATGGGGCGCCTATCCGATCATCAAATTCCCGGACATCCCGAAGATCGACGTGCTGATGCTGCCGCGTCAGGACCAGCCGCCGCTTGGCGTCGGCGAGTCCGCGTCGGTGCCGAGCGCTGCGGCGATCGCCAACGCCATCTTCGATGCGACCGGGGTGCGGTTTCGCGAATTGCCGTTCACGCCCGAACGGATACTCGCGGGATTGCGCGGCGGACAGCCGGCGCCGCAAGCCGCGTTGTCCGGGGTGGCGCCTTCGAAATCGACCTCCCACACGCATCAAAATCCATTCGCAAAACCGCTCGGAGCATTTGCCAGCGCGGCTGCGATGGCGGCAGCGGTGGTCGGCTTTGCCGCGCTGGCGCTGCCGTGGCGGTCGATCGCGCCGATCGCGCGGCCGGATCCTTCGGCGTATTCGGCGGCGACCATCGAGAAAGGCCGGCAACTGGCGGCGCTTGGCGATTGCGCGGTGTGCCACACCCACGCCAATGGCGCGATCAATGCCGGCGGCCGCGCCATCGAGACGCCGTTCGGGATCATCTACTCGACCAACATCACGCCTGACGCGGAAACAGGAATCGGAGCCTGGTCATATCCGGCCTTCGAGCGCGCGATGCGCGAAGGAATCCATCGTGACGGCAGGCATCTTTATCCGGCGTTTCCCTACAATCATTTTGCAAAGACCACGGATGCCGACCTGCAGGCGCTCTATGCCTACCTGATGGCGCAGCCGGCGGTGAAGTCGGTCTCGCCCGAAAGCAAACTCGCGTTCCCGTTCAATCTGCGTCCGCTGATGGCCGGATGGAATGCGCTGTTCCACTCTAGCGCAACGTTTGCGCCGCATGCGGCGAAATCGGCAGCATGGAATCGCGGCGCCTATCTGGTCGAGGGCCTCGGCCATTGCGGCGCCTGCCATTCGCCGCGCAACGCGCTCGGTGCGGAAAAAACGGAGTCCTATCTCGCCGGCGGTTTTGCGGAAGGCTGGGAAGCGCCGGCGCTGACGTCGCTGTCGCGGGCGCCGATTCCGTGGAGCGAGGATGAGCTATTCGCCTACTTACGCACCGGCGAGTCCCGCTTTCACGGCACGGCCGCCGGGCCGATGGCGCCGGTGGTGAAAGAGCTCGCTGCGCTACCCGACGACGACATCCGCGCCATGGCGGTCTATCTCGGCTCGTTCAACGCCAAAGCGATCGACAAACAGGGCCAGCAGGCGCTGGCCGCCAAACTCGAAACGTCGACTGGCACGCACTTACCAGCGTCAGCCGGAGCGCGCTTTTACGAAGGCGCCTGCGCGGTTTGCCACAAGGTCGGCGGCGCCCCGCTGTTCGGCTCCAGGCCTTCGCTGGCGCTGAACAGCAATTTGCATAGCGCGGTGCCCGACAACCTGATCCAGGTCATCCTGCACGGCATCGCTTCGCCGGTGTCGAGCGATCTCGGCTATATGCCGGGCTTCAAGGACAGTTTTAACGACCGGCAGGTCGCAGAACTGGTGTCCTGGCTGAGGCGGCAATTTGCACCGGACAAGCCGCCCTGGACCGGCGTGGAGGCGGCGATTGGGCGCGCCAGGCGGACAGCCGCGCGCTGAATCGCAGCCCAGAACTGCCGCACCTGGCACTGGTTGCCGGCGCGCCGACGCGATATGGTTCCATCCCATGACAGTCACAGACATCGCGACCCGGACCTACAATCATGGCTGGCGGCTCGATCCGATCGTGCGCAGCCTGCTCGATACCGATTTCTACAAGCTGCTGATGCAGCAGATGATCCGCGAATTTTACCCGGACGATCACGTCACCTTCTCGGTCATCAACCGCAGCCGTCATGTCCGCCTCGCCGAAGTGATCGACGAGGGCGAACTGCGCGCGCAGCTCGACCATGCCCGCTCGATTCGTTTCGCCAAAAAGGAATTGATCTGGCTCGCCGGCAACACGTTCTACGGCAAGACCCAGATGTTCTCGCCGGAGTTCATCAACTGGCTGGCGAATTTCCGCCTGCCCGAATACGAATTGCGCAAGGTGGACGGCCAGTACGAACTGCATTTCCACGGGCCGTGGACGCACACCACGATGTGGGAAATTCCGGCGCTGGCCATCCTCAACGAATTGCGCTCGCGTCAGGTGACCAAGGGACATGGCCGTTTCGAACTCGACGTGCTTTACGCTCGCGCCAAGGCAAAACTGTGGAGCAAGGTCGAGCGGCTGCGCAAGCTCGATGGCTTGCGACTATCCGACTTCGGGACACGGCGGCGGCACGGTTTTCTATGGCAGCGCTGGTGCGTCGAAGCGGTCAAGGAAGGGCTCGGTCCCGCCTTCAGCGGAACGTCGAACGTGCTGCTGGCGATGGATTCCGACCTCGAAGCCATCGGCACCAACGCGCATGAATTGCCGATGGTCGCAGCGGCGCTCGCCGCCGACGACAAGGAATTGCGCTGGGCGCCCTATCGCATTCTCGATCAGTGGCGCCTCACTTACGGGGGAAATCTGCTGATCGCGCTGCCCGACGCCTTCGGCACCAAGGCATTCTTGCGCGACGCGCCGGAGTGGGTCGCGGACTGGACCGGTTTCCGCCCCGACAGCGCGCCGCCGATCGCGGCCGGCGAAGAAATCATCAAATGGTGGAAACAGAAGGGCCGCGATCCCAGGGAAAAATTGCTGGTGTTTTCCGACGGGATGGACGTCGGATCGATCGAGGACACCTATCATCATTTTGCCGGCAGGGTCCGGATCAGTTTCGGCTGGGGCACCAACCTGACCAACGATTTCATCGGCTGCGCGCCCGACGGATCAGCCAACCTCGATCCGATCTCGATCGTGTGCAAGGTGACCGCCGTCAACGGCCGGCCGGCGGTAAAGCTCTCCGACAACCCGGAAAAGGCCACCGGCAGTCCGGCCGAAGTCGAGCGCTATCTGCGGGTGTTCGGCAATGCGGGGCGGGTTCGCACCGCGGTGCATGTGTAAAAGCTCTCCCGTAAGCCTCGTCATTCCGGGATGCGCCCTTCTCAGGGCGCAGGCCCGGGAATCCATAACCCCCGCTCGTGGTTATGGATTCCGGGCTCGCGCGAAGACGCGCGCCCCGGAATGACGACGCTGTTTACGGATGCGGATTGCGTGGCGGGTGGGCCTTGATCACCTCCTCGTCGACGTCGGCGCCCCAGCCCGGACGCGTCGGCACGATCAGCTCGCCGTTCGCAATGGTCGGCGGATGCGAGACCAAATCGTCCTTCCACGGCACATCGTCGATATCGATTTCCATGATGGAAAAATTCGGCATGACCGCGCAGAGATGGGCGCTCATCAGCGTCGAGATGTGGCCATAGAAATTGTGCGGCGCGCAGTTGATCTCATAGGCTTCCGCCATCGCGGCAATCTTGAGCGATTCTGCGAGACCGTTCCAGGGCACGTCGATGATCGCGACATCGACCGAACGGTTCTCGAAATACGGCCGGAACTGGCGGCGGCCGAACAAGGATTCGCAGGAAGCGACCGGCATCAAGGCCCGATCCCGGATCAGCCGCAGGCCTTCCGGGTCGTAGCTGTCGATCTCCAGCCATGACAGGTCGTAGGGTTCGCAGGCGCGCGCGACCTTGATGTAGCCTGCGGTCTTGAAGTTGAAATTGGTGTCGAGGTGGATGCCCATGTCCGCACCCGCGCCCTGCCGGAACGCCGCGAGGCAATCGGTAATGGCGGCGAGGGTCGCGCGGTCGGTGTTGAGTTCGGGGTGGCCCGGGCCGCGCGCAAAACCCGGTTGATGCATGCTGGGCGGATCGAGGTCGAAGCGGAAGATGTTGGTCTTCAGCGCCTTGAAACCGCTATCCTTCACATGCTTGCCGAGTTTGACCACGTCGTCGAGCGACCGCACCGGCTCGAGGCCCATCATCTCGGCGTTGCGGAGGCGATAGCTGCCGCAATGCGACCAATACAGCGGCAGCCGGTCGCGCACGGGGCCGCCGAACAGCGCGTAGACCGGCACGCCCAGCGCCTTCGCCTTGACGTCGAGCAACGCGTTCTCGATCGCCGCCATCGCCTGCTGGTTGACGCCGCCCGGGGCCTGCCGAGTAACGGCATAAAACGTCGAGGTTATCCGCTCGATCGGCCGCGGATCGGCGCCGATCAGGCCCTGCGCCAGGCGGCGGATCACCGCGGTCAGACCCGCGCTGCCGTAACTCTCGTTGTATTCCGACCATCCGACAATGCCGTCGTCGGTGGTGATCTTGAGAAACGAAAAGTCGCGCCAGCCGGCGTCGCAGTGCAAATCCTCGATCCCGACAATTTTCATTGGTGTTCCTTTTCGGTCAAAGCCATAATATCGATCTGGAGAAGCGATACAAATCATGACTGCCGACGCCACGACCCGACCGGAACGCGCTGCGGAAGTTGGCGCAGTTTTCGACGCCGTTGTGGTGGGGGCGGGCTTTGCCGGGATGTACATGCTGCACCGGCTGCGCGGGCTCGGTTTTTCGGCGCGGGTGTTCGAGGCCGGCGGCGGCGTCGGCGGCACCTGGTACTGGAACCGGTATCCCGGCGCGCGCTGCGATGTCGAGAGCATGCAATACTCGTTCTCCTTCTCGGAGGAACTGGACCAGGAGTGGAACTGGTCGGAGAAATACGCGCCGCAAGGCGAAATCCTCTCTTACGCCAACCATGTCGCCGATCGCTTCGATCTTCGCCGGCATATCGTGTTCGACACGCGGGTGACTGCGGCGACGTTCGATGAAAACGCAAGATGCTGGCAAATCGAGACGGACCGCGGCGACAAAGTGCGCGCCAGATTCTGCATCATGGCGGTCGGCTGCCTGTCGGCGCCGAACCGCCCGGCCTTCAAGGGACTCGAGGATTTTCGCGGACCGATCTATCACACCGGCGAATGGCCGCATGACGGCGTCGACTTCACGGGCTTACGCGTCGGCGTGATCGGCACCGGCTCCTCGGCGATCCAGTCGATTCCGATCATCGCGAAGCAGGCTTCCGCGCTGACGGTATTCCAGCGCACGGCGACCTGGTCGGTGCCGGCCTGGAACGAAAAGCTGACGCCGGAGTATTTGCGGGGAGCCAAGGCCGATTACCCGGCGCTCCGTGCGAAAGCGCGCGCCCGCCCGACCGGCTTCTATTTTCCTTTCAACACCAAGCCTGCGCTGGAGGCGAGTGCGGAAGAACGCGACAGGCAATACGAGCAAGCCTGGACGCGCGGCGGCCTGCCCTTTCTCGGCGCCTATGGCGATCTCCTGTTCGAGAAAGCCGCCAATGACACCATCGCCGATTTCGCGCGCCGCAAGATCCGCAGCATTGTGAAGGATCCGGCCACGGCGGACCTGCTGTGTCCGGACAACGTGTTCGGCTGCAAGCGGCTCTGCGTCGATACCGGCTACTTCGAGACTTACAACTTGCCTCATGTAAAACTGGTCGACGTCTCGAAAACGCCGATCGAGCGCTTCACCGCCGATGGCATCGAGGTCAACGGCGTCGAATATCCGCTGGATGCAGTTGTCTGCGCCACCGGCTTCGCCGCAATGACCGGATCGTACGACAAGATCCGGATCACGGGCCGCAATGGCCTGACGCTGTCGGAGAAATGGCGGGCCGGCCCGCGCGCCTATCTCGGCATCGCCTCGGCGGGCTTTCCAAATCTGTTCCTGATCACCGGCCCCGGCAGCCCTTCCGTGCTGGCCAGCATGATCCAGGCGATCGAGCAGCATGTCGACTGGCTGGCCGACTGTATGGCCCACATGCGCGATGTCGGAGCAATGAGCATCGAGCCGGTCCTCGCGCATGAAGACGCCTGGGTCGAACATGTCACCGACGTCTCGACAGTCTCGCTGCGATCGACCTGCAGCTCGTGGTATGTCGGCACCAACATCCCGGGCCGGCCGCGCGTCTTCATGCCTTATATCGGCGGCTTTCCGGTCTATGTGCAGAAATGCAACGAGGTGATGAGCGGCGGTTTCGAAGGCTTTGTCCTGGAAGGCGTAGCCGCGCGCAACGCGGCCCCCAAGGTGCGATACACGGAACGCTGGCGGGTACCGCTCGACATCGACGTCATTTCACCGGCGGCCGTCGCAGCCAAGCGTGTCCCGATGGTCTGAAGCTGGATTGCGTCAATCTCAATCACCTGGTCCAGATCAGCAGGCTCATCAGACTTGAGCTTTGGTCAGTCCAAACTATCTTGTTTGTTCCGCCATCCGGCCATGCGCTCGCTCGTCTTTTAACCGGCTCGCTGTCAAACAAAGCGTTATCGCGCGAGATAAGCGCGAAGCCAAGATTGTCACGACACGAACCGGTTTCCAACGTCGGAATCCAAACGGTCTTAGCCCCAAACTGCTCCGCCATCCCTCTGAGCAGCGGAGACGCATCATAATAGTCGACGTGAGAAGTCACCGCGAGGATGCCGCCTGCGCGCAGATGTTTAAAGTAAATTTCAAACGCCTCTTTCGTCAAAAGATGGGCCGGAGGGGCATTGCCGCGAAATGCGTCGATGTGCAGCATATCGAACTGTCGGGATCCTTGCAGTTCGAATTCCCGTTCAAGGGACAGACGACCATCCCCGTGCACCACTTCAGCCGCGGATTTCGTATCTTCCATGAAATGGAAATAGTTGCGGGCGAAGTCGGTCACTGACGGATTGAGCTCGTAATAGCGAAACGTATCCTGTGGGCGCCCATATGTCAGCAACATCCCGATGCCCAACCCGACCACGCCGATCCGAACGCCTTCCGGCTGTTGTTTTTGCAACCAATCAACGGCAAGACCGACGCCGCTGGTTGGGCCGAAATCGCAAGACAGGATATGACGACGCTTGGGGTCGATAAGTTGCTCTCCTTGATTTTCACCCGCCTGCATCAACACGTAGCGATGATTGGGCGCTTCAGCATCGAACTCCTCGACCTTTAATACCCCATAGAAGTTTCTGTTGCGGGCGATGAGCTCGTCCACGTCAAAGAATTCCGCGTATAGCGTGAATGCCAGGGACGCTATGACCGCTCCTGCGGTAACAGCGTTAGCCCAACGGACTTCCCGTCGAGATTTGCTGTTCGGGGCGTGCAAGACGAGATGCAGTAAGCCGACACCGATCAAACCGATTGGCAGTTCCCAATAGTCTGGAAAAATGACGGGCGCGATCAACGAGACAAAAACGCCGCCCGCCGCACCGCCTGCGGCCAGCGTTAAATAAAACAAGGTGAGACCCTGCGGCGGCGGTTGTCTTTGTGCGAGTTCGCCCTGACATACCATACAACACAGCGCAAAACATATGACGTTGATCGCGATGACGCCCCAGGCGTTATCGATGCCGTAATCGGTGGTGTTAAAGAAATTGACCGCAAGCGCGCCCGCGTAAAGCAAGCCAAAGAGTGTCGGCCGGTAAAAACCGGGGCGGGCGAATGTGATGACGAACGATAGCAGGTAAAGGCTGAGCGGCAGGATCCACAAGAAAGGGGTCGTTGACACGTAGCTCGTGATGTAATTGGTTGTCGCAAGCAGGCTGGCGGAGGCGAGCGCCGAAGCAGCAAACCATAGCCCGAAAGAGCCGGTTGATGCAGCTGCGAGACTCTCGCTACGGCTGCTCGGCGGCGTACTCACCGTAACGATACCTCGCTGCATTTTTAGCAGTAACAGCAAGCCAAAGAGAGCCATCAACCCGGCATAGGCTACGTATGCAATCGACCACCAAACCGTCTGAGAATCAGTCGACAGGTAAAGATCAACCACCACCGGGTAGGTGATCAGACCCAGCATCGATCCGAAGTTTGAAAGGGCGAACAAGCGGGATGGCGCGGCACTGCCGACGGACGCAAGCCAATTTTGCACTAGAGGAGTCGTCGTCGATAGCACGAGATAGGGGAGACCGACGCAGATCGTGAGGAGCGCAAGGATACGCAGCGTCGGCGCGTCAGCATTGGGCGGCTTCAAACTCTCAGTCGGGGTAATCGGAAGAGCGAACAGCGACAGCACAATGAATACAAGATGAATAATAATCTGCGCTTTTGGCCGCAGCGGCTTGGTGAAGACATATGCATAAAAATAACCGAGCAGCAGCGATACCTGAAAGAACAACAGACATACGGTCCATGTGGTCGCGCTACCGCCAAACCATGGAAGAATGTAGCGCGCCATCATGGGTTGAACCTGAAACAACAGGAACCCCGACAGCATCATGGTGAGACCGGCGATACCAACAGGAAGCGAGGAGGAAAATACCACGGTTAAAACCTGTTCATCAGAAAGCAGTAGCAGGCAATTTGTTTTCCCCGTATCGGGCTCGACCGTCAGCATCGTGCGTGGGTCCGCTATGTAAAACTGATGCGGGGGCTGTCGGCAAGAGTTGATCGGGATGACGTGCCTGGCGCCTTCCAACCACTCCGTGCCGTCTTCGTTACTCGCCCGGGCCCGATCAGGTGATCGAACAGTCATTCACATCCGGTTGTTGGCACATCGCGTCATTTCATTGCGGTGCGGAATCTGGCCCGCTATCGGGTCAAGCAAGGCTATGGCAAGCTGCCGGCCATTTTATGAGTTCACGGCATCCTCAAGCCCATCCGGGTTACGCTTCGCGATGGCAATTCACATGGCGAGCTCATCCGTTGCCATTGGCGAAATCCCGCGCACCGGGGTAACGTTCACGCCGAACGCGTGAGGAGGAAGCCATGCACGGCCAACAAGCAATCCGGCCGATCCAGGATTTTGCCGATGAACCGGAGCGTGCCGACGGCGCGAGCCATATTGCGCGGGACTGCGCGGGCCTGAATTTTTACGAGATTGATCGGAGCTTGCGCGATCTGCTGCCGCTTTATCTGGCCGGGGACGATTTGCGGCAGTTGACGCCGCATTTCCATCGGCTCGGCGGTCTCGCCGGCGGCCGGCTCGACGAGCTGGCGCGGATCGCCGACAAGAATCCACCAGTTCTTCATGCGCGCGACCGTTTCGGGCGCGACGAGGACTGGATCGACTATCACCCCGCCTATCGGGAAATGGAGAGCCTTGCTTTCGGTGATTTCCAGTTTCACGCCATGAGCCATCGCGCCGGCGCGCTTGGCGCCGACGGGCCGCTGCCTGCCGTCGCCAAATATGCCTTGCAGTATCTTTTCGTGCAGGCCGAGTTCGGCTTGATGTGCCCGATCAGCGTCACCGACACCTCGATTCATCTCATTCGCAAGTTTGGAAGCGCAGAGCTGAAGGACTATCTGCTGCCCAAAATGCTGTCGGGCGAGCTGGCGACGCTGTGGAAAGGCACGCAGTTCATGACCGAACGCGCCGGCGGTTCCGACGTCGGCGCGATCGAGACGGTGGCGCGGCTGCAGGACGGTGTATGGCGGCTCACCGGCGAAAAATGGTTTTGTTCGCACGCCGACGCCGACGTGGCGCTGCTGCTGGCGCGACCTGAGGGAGCACCACCCGGTACAACGGGGCTTGCGCTGTTCGCCTTGCCGCGGCGGCTGAAGGATGGCCGGCGAAACTCTTACAGAATTGTGCGTCTCAAGGACAAGCTCGGCACCCGCTCGATGGCGTCGGGCGAAATTCGCCTGGACGGCGCGGTGGCCTATCTCGTCGGCGCGCAGGATCGCGGCTTCAAGCAGATGATGGAACAGGTCAACCTGTCCAGGCTATCGCATGGTGTCCGCGCCGCGGCCATGATGCGGCGATGCGTCAACGAGGCGATGATATCGGCGCAAACCCGCACAGCCTTCGGCGAGACAATCGTCAACTATCCCTTGCTGCGCCGCCAGCTCCTGAAACTCATGGTCCCGACCGAGCAGGCGCTGTCGATGATGCTGTTTGCCGCCAGCTCGATGGACCGCGCCAATGCCGGGGCCGCGGATGCGCAAAGCCTGGTCCGCATTCTCACGCCGCTGCTGAAGTTTCGCGCCTGCCGCGATAACATTCCGGTCGCGACCGGCGCGATGGAGGTGCGGGGCGGCAACGGTTACATCGAAGAGTGGGTGCATGCCCGCCTGCTTCGCGACGCTCATATTGGCGTGCTTTGGGAAGGCACCAGCAATATCAATGCGCTCGATATTATCCGGCGCGCGGTGCGGAAAAGCGGTGCGCATCGGATTCTGGGCGCCGCACTGAAGCGCCGGCTCGATGAAGCAGCGAACCTGCCCAAGGGTTTCCGGGATCGCCTGACGCTCGCGTTGGAAAGAGCGCTCGGATTCGCTGAACAGGTGGCGGCCGCACCTGATGCCGAGGCAACCGCGCGGCTTGCCGCCAGCGCGCTATATCACGCGACCAGCGCCATCCTGCTGGCCTGGGAAGGCAGCCAGCCCGGCGTCGATGCGCGGCGCGCGCTGATGTCGCGCTTCGTATTGGAACACCGGCTGACGGTGCGGGATCCGCTGGGTCCCGCACACCACGATTGGGAACGCAAGGCTACCGGCATCGGCCGTGGCCTTGAGCCGGCCTCACTGACGCGAGTTGCCACCCTGCTCGATTCTTAATAACAACAATGCAAAGCCGCGACGGATCGTCGATCGATCTTCTGTCCTGCGAAATAAAGAACGGGTGAGGTTGCGCTTATGGAAGCTCCGGTAGATGTCGCATCCGGTCCGGCCGGCAAATGGTCGCCGCCGCCTGAGGCAAGCGAACTCGTCAAGAGCATTCATGCGATGCTGCATCCCCGCAACATCGTGCTGGTCGGAGCCACCGACAAGCCGGGCAACTACGCCGAGCGAATCTGGACCAACCTGATCAAGTATCGATACGAAGGCGGGCTTTATCCGCTCAATTCCAGGCGCGAAACAATCTGGGGCGTGCCCTGCTACAAGGATTTCGTCAGCCTTCCGGACAAACCCGATCACGTCCTGGTGCTGGTGCCGGCGCGTTTTGCGGTCCAGGTCGTCCGCGATGCGGCGGCGGCCGGCGCGCGCTCCGCCACCATCGTCACCTCCGGCTTCAGCGAACTGCAGGATGAGGACAGCCAGAAACTTGCCGCCGAGCTTCAACAAGCCATTCGCGAAAGCGGCATGGCCGTCACCGGCCCGAACTGCCTCGGCAATCTCAGCGCCGGCGAGAAATTATTCACCAACATCGACGACCGCATCGTCACCATGGAGGCCGGTCCCGTGGCGATCGCCGGTCAATCCGGAGCCATCGTGATGGCGATCCGGCAGGCGCTGGAGGATCGCGGCGTCGGCGTCGGTTACATGGTGACGACCGGCAACGAGGCAGGCCTCGAGACGCCGGACCTGATGGCCTATTTCGCAGCCGACCCATCGATCCGCGTCATCGTGGTTTATCTCGAAGGCGTGCGTAATACCAAAGTTTTCCGCGCAGCCTGCAAGGCGGCACGCGCCGCGGGCAAACCCGTGATCGCGCTCAAGCTTGGTGCATCGGAAGGCGGACGCGCGGCGGCGATGGCGCATACCGGCGCGCTCGCCGGCTCGATCGAAACGTTCGATGCCATCTCGACCCGGGAAGGCGTCATCCGCGTGCGCGGCCTCGACGAATTGATCGAAACCACCGAATGTTTCGTCCACGCCGACCCACCGAAAGGTGCGCGGCTTGCCGCAGTGACCTTGTCGGGCGGCAAGCGTGGTCTTCTGCTCGACGCATTCTATTCCGCAGGCCTGAACTTCGCACCGCTCAGCAAGGACGCCAATGACCGGCTTGCAAAAATGCTCGGCCCCGGCAGCATCGTCGGCAATCCGCTTGACGCGGGGTTTGCGGCGGTGGTCGATCCGTCGGTCTATATGCAGTCGATCAAGGTCATGATCGACGACCCCGACACCGACATCGTCATCATCGATTCGGAACTGCCGAAGGCGCCGCATGAAGTGCGCGAGCGTAATTTGCGCATCGTCAACGAGATGGCGGGAGCCGCAAGCAAGCCCGTGGTCTATATCAGCGCCATGTCGATCGGGTTTACGGAATTCACCAAGGGCCTGCGCAAGTCGCTGCCGCACATTGCCGTCATGCAGGGACTGGACCGGGCGGTGGGCGCGATCAAGGCGTTGATCGACTATGCCTCGCTGCGCAAGGAAGTGCCCGACGTGGTCTCCAGTTCAAGCGCATCTGCGCGCGCGACGTTGGAAAAGACACTGAAGAACGCCAAGGGAGCGGCGCTGGACGAAGTCGCGTCGAAGAAATTGCTGAAGGCTTACGGCATTCCGGTATCGAAGGAAGAGATCGCTTTGGATGCGGCGGGCGCCGTCAGAATCGCCAAGAAGATCGGCTTTCCCGTGGTCGCCAAGGTTGTCAGCGCCGATATCCTGCACAAATCCGACATTGGCGGCGTGGTGCTGAATCTGAACAGCGCTGCGGAGGTCAAGAAGGCCTTCAACGACATCACCGCGCGGGTGAAAAAGCTGAAGAACAGCCCGAAGCTAGAGGGCATCCTGATCGCGCAGCAGGTCAAGGCGGAGCTCGAGCTGGTAGTGGGCGCATCGCTCGACGCCGAGATGGGACCGGTGGTGCTGTTCGGAACCGGCGGCGTCGATATCGAACTCATGAAGGACGTAGCTTTGGCCGGCGCCCCGCTCGACGCGGCAGACGCAAAGGAACTGATCGGCCGCACCAAAGCCGGCGTGAAGCTGAAAGGCTATCGCGGCAGGCCGGCATTGCATGAGGCTTCGGTGGTAAAAGCCATCGTCGGCCTGTCCAACCTGATGGCCGACGCCGGCTCCCGTATCGCCTCGATCGACGTCAATCCGTTTCTCATCAATACCAAGACCGGCGTCGCCGTCGATGCACTGATCGTTCTCAACAACGCCGCCGCCAAAAGCGCCGCCAGACATTCGAACCATTGAGGCCAGATGCGCAATGTATCCAGGCACGCACGCAAACCAGCGAGCTGACCAACCGGCCTTCATCATGGCGCAAACCGGCGAAGCGGTCAGCTATGCCGAACTTGAGGCGCGCACCAACCGGCTGGCGCATTTCCTGCGAAACCGCGGCCTGAAACGGCTCGACCATTATTCGATCTTCATGGAGAACAATGCGCGCTACATCGAGTGCTGCGGTGCGGGCGAGCGCGCCGGACTTTATTTCACCTGCATCAATTCGTACCTGACCGCGGAGGAGCTCGCCTACATCGTCAACAACAGCGAATCCAAGGTGCTTATCTTCTCGGAAAGCAAGCGCGCGGTCGCCCTGGAGGCGCTACGCCAGTGCCCGATGGTCGAGGTCAGCCTGGTGGCGGACGGTCCGGGCGACGGGATGCGCATCCTCAACCTCGATGAGGCAACCTCAAGCTTTCCCGCCACGCCGATCGCGGACGAATCCTGCGGCACGGCAATGCTGTATTCGTCGGGCACCACCGGCCGGCCGAAGGGCATCATCCGGCCGCTGATCGAACGTCCGCCGTCGCAGCAGCTGCCGCTGTTCGATTTCCTGCAAAAACTGTGGTGCTATCGCGAGGGTCTGATCTACCTCTCGCCCGCGCCGCTCTATCACTCGGCGCCGCAAGCTGCGGTCAATCTGGTGATACGCAATGGCGGCACCGCCATCATCATGGAAACGTTCGATCCGGAGCGTTATCTGCAGCTGGTCGAACAATACCGGCCAACCCATAGCCAGCTGGTGCCGACGATGTTCTCGCGCATGCTGAAGCTGCCGGAAGCCGTGCGCTCGCGTTACGATTTGTCGTCGCTCGAGGTCGCCATCCACGCGGCGGCGCCCTGCCCGGTCCAGGTCAAGGAGCAGATGATCTCCTGGTGGGGCCCGATCATCCACGAATATTACGGCGCGACCGAGGGGCTGGGTTTCGCCGCCTGCGACAGCGCCGAGTGGCTGGCCCATCGCGGCACGGTCGGCAAGGTCATGCTCGGCGACTTGCATGTACTGGACGAAGACATGCAGCCGTGTCCGAACGGCACCTCCGGCACACTGTGGTTCAAGACCGCGACGCCGTTCGAATATTTCAACGATCCGGCGCGGACCGCCGAGGCGCGAAGCGCCGACGGCTCGATGAGCACGGTCGGCGATGTCGGTTACGTCGACGACGACGGCTTCCTTTATCTCACCGATCGCGCCACCTTCATGATCGTGTGCGGCGGCGTCAATATCTATCCGCAGGAATGCGAAAACCTGCTGATCACCCACCCCAAAGTCGCCGACGCCGCGGTATTCGGGGTGCCGAACGAGGATCTCGGCGAGGAAGTCAAGGCGGTCGTGCAGACGATGCCCGGCGTCGCAGCCGATTCCGCGCTGGCCGATGAATTGCTGGATTTCTGCGCACGACATATGTCGCGCCAGAAATGCCCGCGCTCGATCGATTTCGAGGCCGAGCTGCCCCGCCTGCCGACCGGGAAACTCTACAAGCGCGTGTTGCGCGACCGCTATTGGGGCGACCGCAAGAGCAGGATCATTTGACGGCGGAAGTGTCGGCGGCGCCGGTTGTCGCATTGAGGAATGCCTCGACAAGCGCGATCTGATCGCCGGCGATCAGGGCCGGTGCATGACCGCAGTTTTGCACGGTATGCGCCGTCGCATGGCGATTTCGTCGCAGCATATCCTTCAACACGTCTTCAGGCAGCAGATCCGAATGTTTTCCCCTCACCACCAGGATCGGGATGTCGATCGCATCCCAATATTTCCAGAGGTCGACGCTGTAGTGCCAGGGGTTGCGGAATGCATATGCGATGTTGCGGTCGCATAGCGATTCGAAGCGCTGCCGCTCCGGCTTCCATTCCACGCTATGCGCCGTCAGATGACGCCAATGTTCGTCTTCCAAATCCCCGAACGGAGCCAATACTTGCCGGTAATATGATTCTGCTGCCTCGATCGTGTCGAAATCTTTCGGCGCGTCGTTGAGATTGGCGCCCAGCCGAAGCAATCCGGCCCAGGGCAGATACGGCCCGATATCGTTGATGACGAGCCGGCGGATCGGGCTGCCCGGCAGCGCCGCCAGCACCATGCCGATCAAGCCGCCGAGCGAAGTCCCGACCCAATCAATCTCGGTACATCCCAGTGCGCTGATCAAAACGGTCATGTCGCTGCAATATTGCGGCAGCACGTAATCGCTTGAGTCCTTCAGCCGTTCGCTCTGCCCGCGTCCCGGCAGATCGGGACAAACCACACGGCGCCCCAGGCCGGCGAGCGCGGCAGCAAGATGATCGAAATCGCGCCCATTCCGGCTGAGGCCGTGAACGCATAGAACCGGCCGACCGCAGCGCCGCGGTCCCCAGTCGGTAAATGCGATGCGATGAAAGCTCCGCCGGGTCAGCCCCAGTACCGATCCCGTTCGATCCGGCGCCATCAACATCCGGTTATTTGACAACAAACTGGTGAGCGTCGGCCGAGGTCTCGAAGATGTGCGGTGCGACGTTGCGGCGCGTGAGCGCATCGCCAAGCTTGAGACGCATGAACGCGCTCGTCGTATAGCGCGAGACATGGTCGTAACAGGTGCGCTCGACCTCCGCCGCCATCGAAAACCAGTCGTCCGCCATATCGGGCGCGATATCGGAGGAGTCGTAATTGATGATCGCCGAAAACCGGTGCCCGACCCGGGCGAAGACCGCAAACACGGCCTCACGGATCGCCTCCACGTCGGCCGGGCTATGCACCCGGTAGCCATCGAGGCCGAGAAACAGCGTATTGCGCTTGTCGTCAAACGTCAGCCGCTCGGACAATGGACGGTTGAGAAGCCGGTCGTCGAGCTGCATCAGGGCTTCGTTGAACAACGCCGCATCCATTGGACTCGGCGCGTTGACAACAGGCCTGAAACCCATCAGCGCGAGGATATCGCGCTCGATATCGATGCCAGGCGCCACTTCGATCAGTTCGAGTCCCTCCGGGGTGAGCTTGAAGACGCACCTTTCCGTCACATAGAGGACCGGTTGCCTGTTGCTTGCGGCTAGCCGGCCGGAAAATGTCACTTGATCGATTTTCTCGACGAATTTTGAGGATTTTCCTTCGCTGAGAATTTTAAGCTGGCCGTCCGCGACGGCCGTCTTGAGACCGCCGGTGGTGAACGTTCCTGCAAAAATCAGCTCGCGCGCATTCTGAGATATGTTGATAAAGCCGCCGGCGCCGGCCAGGCGGCCGTTGAACAGGCTGACGTTGACATCGCCCTTCGCATTGACCTGCGCCATGCCGAGGCAGGCCAGATCCAGACCGCCGCCGTCGTAAAAGTCGAACATCTGGTTCTGGTCGATGATGGATTCCGCATTGATGGCGGCGCCGAAGTCGAGGCCGCCTTGCGGGATGCCGCCGATGATCCCCGGCTCGGCAGTCAGCGTTACGAAGTCGAACAGCTTCTCTTCCGCGGCGACAGAGGCAACGCCTTCCGGCATGCCGATGCCGAGATTGACGACGCCGCCCATCGGCAGTTCCAGCGCGCAACGCCGGGCGATGATCTTGCGGTTATCCAGCTTCATCGGCGCGTGACGGTTCGCCGGCGCGCGCAATTCGCCCGAGAAGGCCCCATTGTACCCGGTGGCATAGGTCTGGACGTGATTTTCCGGCTGCGCCACGACCACGCAATCGATCAGCACGCTCGGGATTTTCACATGCCGCGGATTGAGCGAGCTCGCCGCCGCAACGCGCTCGACCTGGGCGATCACAAAGCCCTTGCAGTTCTTGGCGGCGGTAGCGAGGGCGAGGTTGTCGAGCGTCAGGGCTTCCTTTTCCAGGGTGATATTGCCGTTATGATCGGCGGTGGTGCCGCGGATAATCGCGACGTTGATCGGAAAGGCCTTGTAGAACAGCCACGGTTCGCCGTCGATCTCCATCAGGCGAACCAGTTCTTCGGTGGTGCGCGCGTTCAGCTTGCCGCCGCCATTGGCCGGATCGACAAAAGTCCCCAAGCCCACCTTCGAAAGCAGCCCGGCTTTGCGGCCGGCGATTTCGCGAAACAGATGCGAGACGCAGCCAAGCGGGAGATTGTACGCCTCGACATGATTGTCGACCGCCATCCGCGCCAATTTCGGCACCAGCCCGAAATGTCCACCGATCAATCGCTTGATCAGGCCGGGGTGAGCCAGGCGATTGAGACCGCGATCGCCGCCGTCGCCCGGCGCCGCCGCAAATACCAGCGTGAGATCGCGAGGTTCTCCGGTCTGGACGAAGCGCAACTCGAGCGCCTTGATGATTTCATCGGGCGTTCCAACCCCGACAAAGCCGGACGACGCGACCGTGTCGCCGGACCGGATGATGGCGACCGCCTCCGCGGCATCGACGATCTTGTTGCGCATCAGGCTTCACTCGCGGACGTCGCATCGCGGGCGATCAGCCAGTCGGCAATGCTCCGGCTCAGCTTGCCCTGCGACTTGCTCGAGACGAATAGCCCGACATGCCCGCCCGGCAGCGGAATTTCCGTATAATCCGTGCTGCCGACCTTGGCGCCGAGCGCGCGCGAGGTGTCCGGCGGGATGATATGGTCGTCGAGCGCGTATACGTTCAGCACCGGCGCGGTGATCGCTTTCAGGTCGACCCGGCGGCCGGACAGCTCAAAACTGCCATCGACCAGGCGGTTCTCCTGATAGAGTTCCTTGAGCCACTGTTTTGCCGCCTCGCCGGGATGGTGCGGCCGGTCCGCCAGCCATTTTTCCATGCGCAAGAAATTCATGAATTTCGCTTCGTCGTCGACCACGTCGATCAGGTCTACATTGTATTTCGTGAGCGAGCGCATCGGCGTCATCATCGAAAATATCGAGCTCATGAATTCGCCCGGCAATACGCCGTAGGTGTCGACCAGTTTGTCGATATCCTCCGGATCGAGGCTGCGGGTCCAGATGTTCAAAAAGCCGTGGTGAGCCGCGGTGCCCTTGGTGTCAGCGTGAAAGTCGATCGGCGTAATCGTCAGCACCAGGTTTTTCACCTTGTCTGGATGAAGCGCGGCGTAGCAGGTGGTGAAGACTCCACCCTCGCAGATTCCGAGCAGCGTGACCCGGTCGTGCCCGGTCTCCTGGCATATGCGATCGACGGCGGCGTCGATGTAGTCGTCGACGTAGTCATCGATGGTGAGCCAGCGTTCGGTCCGGCCGGGCTGGCCCCAGTCGATCAGCCAGAGGTCGAGCCCCTTCGACAGCAGCGCGCGCACCAGCGAGCGATCCGGCTGCAGATCGGCCATGGTGTAGCGCCCGATCAGGCCGTAGGCGAGCAGCACCGGCGTGGTTGCGGTCGCTTCAGCCATCGGCTCGTAACGGAACAGCTCGACCTTATCGCGGCGCGTGACCAAATGTTTTGGCGTCGTGCCGATCTCAACGTCTTCATCCCTGGTCTGGCTGAATAGCTGCGTCGCCTTGACCAGCTTCTCGGTACTGGCGGCCATGTCGCTCAAGAAACGGGATGCCTGGTCCTGATCGCTCATGTCGGGTCTTTCATTGCTTCTTTGCATTGGCCCGGCGGCCGAGCGCGCGAACCTCTCGCCTCAGTTCGGTGAGCTGGCGCGTCACGTCGTCGAAATCCTTCCGGCTCGGCAATCCGAACATGGCGGAAGCGGCCTCGGCCACGTCGTCCTGCCGGTTGCGCAGCTTCAGCCCCGCCTGCAGCAGTTCCTTCTGCGCCTTCAGGAAACCCTCGGTGCGCTGGTTTCGGATCAGCTCTTCGTTGGAAATCTCGCTCCATTTCGCAAAGGCCTCGCGCCAGTTCGGAACGGCTTTGCCCTCGCTTGCCATCGCCGACATTGCGTCCACGAAACGCTTGGAGGCCTCGTTCCACGGCGCCGACGTCACGGCGTTGTAGGCCGTCAGCTTTTGGCGCATTTCGATCCAGGCGCCGAACACCAGCGCCATTTTCCGGTCGATGTCCCACACGTCCGCAAGCCGCGGTCCCTGCGCCATCTTCTCGATGGCTTCGGACATTTCATTGCCGGCGGTAAATCCGGCCGGCTTCTCCATCAAGCGGCCGAGCATGAACGGACCCATCGAACCGGACCAGGCGTCAGCCATCTGTTTCGACGATTCCGCGAAATTCCGCCACATGTCCGCCCACTGCGCAGTGGGGTCGGCGGGTGCCGGCGCCGGTTCGCTTTTCTCAGCCATCAAGCTGCCGCCCGATTGCCGAAAGCTTCGGTATAGATCGCCAGCGCGTCATCGAAGGTGACTTCGCGCGGATTGTTGACGAGCAGCCGGGTCTGTTTCATCGCGTCCTCTGCCAGCTTTTTCAGGTCGCCCGAGCCGATGCCGACGTCCGCCAGCGAAGCCGGCACCTTGCAGTCCCTGCAGATCGCGCCGATGCCGTCCACGAACAGCCGCGCTTTCTGACTGACCGACAACCCCTCCGTTTTGGGATCCACGATCGGAGCCAGTTCGGCATAGAGCGCCTCGGCCTCCGGCAGGTTGAACCGCAATACCTGGGTCAGCACCAGCGCGTTCGACAACCCATGGGGAACATGAAAAATCGCGCCAATCGGGTACGCCAGCGCATGCACCGCGGCCACCGGCGAATTGGCGAACGCCATGCCCGCGAGCATGGAGCCGAGCAGCATTTGCGATCGCGCCTCGAGGTTCGATCCGTCCGCGCAGACCGTGCGAACATTCGCCGACAGCAGCGCGAGCGCCTGCCGCGCCAGCTGATCCGACATCGGGTTCTTCTTGTGCCGGCTGGTATAGGCTTCGATGGCATGAACCATGGCGTCGATCCCCGTCGCCGCCGTAACGTGGGCCGGCAAGCCCAGCGTCAGTTCCGGATCGAGGATCGCCCAGTCCGGAATCAACCGCGGCGAAACCACGCCCTTCTTTTCGGTTGTCGGCGTCGTGACGATGGCAATCGGAGTGACCTCCGAGCCGGTGCCCGCAGTGGTGGGGGCCAGCAGCAGCGGCAGACGCTCGCCCTTGGCGAGGCCGAGGCCGTAGATGTCATCGAGCCGGTCCGGGGTTTTGGCGAGGTAGGCCACGAGCTTTGCGGTATCTAGCGCGCTGCCACCTCCGATCGAGACGACGAGCCCGATGCCGTTGTCTCGGCAAAGCGCAACGGCTCGCTCGATAACATGCGAGGGCGGATCTGCCTCCACATCCTCGAAGACCGTCAGCTCACAGCCGCCGTCGATCAGTTCTTTCTCGGCATGCCTGGTCAGGCCCGCATTCCGCACGCCCCTGTCGGTCACCAGCAGAACCCGCGTAACCCCATAGCCGGCAACGATCTCCGCCAGTTTCCGCGAAGCACCTGCCTCAAAAAGGATATTCGGCGGCGCCTGGAATGTGAAAGCTTTCATCTTTGTCTCCTGATCTCATGGGTACCCGCGCCGCAACGGCCGCCGGCAACTCAACAGTCAGCCGAACCTGAAGGCCGATGGGGCGCAGTCAAACATGAATTGTCGCCAGCCAGTCTCTTTACTTGTTCAGATCGACCGGAGGCGGCTTGCTGATCAGGCTTCCGAACTCCCGAAACTGCGCATTCATCTTTTCCATCTGCTCTTTCAGATGGTTTTGATAGATCGTGCCCATTTCCTGCGGGTCCTTCGCCTTGAGCAGCCGCTCCGCGAGATCGAAACCCGCGGCGACATTGGCCTCCGCATATGCCACCGCCTTGTCGTTCATCTCCTTGACGCTCGAATAGGTCGCCCTCACGCCGGAATCCGCCTTCTCGCGCAGCTTTTGCGATTCGGCGATGTATTTCGAAACCGCGTCCTTGGCCTTATCGAGCGTGCTCTGCGCGAGCTCGCGCATCTTTTCGGTTTGCTCGTTGATCTTGTCACTCATTGCACTCTCCTACGTTGGCTACACTGCTCCAAATTTTCCAAGCCTCACTCCGCCGGCTCTTCAACCTGCTTCAGCTTCTCGCGAAGTTCATCGATCAGCACGCGCGTGTTCTCGCTGTAATCGATCGGAACGGAAATCAGATGCACCCCGCCGCTCTTGAAGGCCCGCTCCAGCGTAGGGATCAGATCGCCGGTGCTTTCGACCTTCGAACCCTTCGCGCCGTAGCTCTCCGCGTATTTCACGAAATCCGGATTGCCGAAGGTCAGGCCGAAATCCGGGAAATGATCCACCGCCTGCTTCCAGCGGATCATGCCATAGGCTGAATCTTCCAGAATCAACACCACGAGATTCAACTTCAGGCGAACCGCGGTTTCCATTTCCTGCGAGTTCATCATGAAGCCGCCGTCGCCGCAGACCGCGAGCACCCGGCGTTCCGGATACAGCATCGCGGCCATCATCGCCGATGGCAGCCCGGCGCCCATGGTCGCCAGGGCGTTGTCGAGCAGCAACGTGTTCGCCACATAGGTCCGGTAGTTCCGCGCGAACCAGATCTTGTACATCCCGTTGTCCAGCGCGACGATGCCGTTCTCCGGGATGACCTTTCGTATATCGTGCACGATCCGCTGCGGGGTAGGCGGCCAGCGTTCTTCGGTGGCGCGATCCATGATGCGGCTCAAAATGCCTTCGCGAAGGCTGAGCAGGCTGCCGGCATTGTGCAGCCTGCCTTCGACGCGATCGGCCAGCAGCTCCAGGCTCGGGCCGACATCGCCCACGACCTCGCATTGCGGAAAATACACCCGCTCGACATTGGCGGGCGTGTAGCTGACATGGATCACCTGCGGGCCTTTCGGGCCCATGATGAAGGGCGGCTTCTCGATCGTGTCGTGGCCGATGGCGATGATCAGGTCGGCACGATCGACGGCCTCATGGACATAGTCGCGCTCACTGAGCGCAGCGGTGCCCATGTAAAGCTTGCTGCCGCCGGGGACCGTTCCCTTGCCCATCTGCGTGGTGAAGAACGGAATTTGCGTGCGGCGGACAAAACCGCCAATGCCGGCCGTGCTGCGCGGACGAGATGCCGCGGCGCCGAGCATGATCAGCGGCCGCTTCGCCTCGAGGATCATTTCGGCGGCGCGATCCAGCGAGGCGCGATGCGCGACCGGGATTTCGATCGGGTGCTGCGGCACCACCGCAACATCTTCACCCTCCTCGCCGGCGATGTCCTCGGGCAGTTCCAGCAAAACCGGCCCCGGACGTTCTTCCATGGCGATGCGAAAGGCGTCGCGAACGATGGTCGGGATGCTGCTGGTGCTGACGATCTGCAGCGAGAGTTTTGTCAGCGGCTTGAATGCGCTGACTACGTCGACGATCTGGAATTTCGCCTGGCGGCTGCTCATGATGCCCTTCTGGCCCGTGAGCATGATCATCGGCATGGCGCCGAGCAGCGCGTAAGCCGCCCCGGTCGTCAGGTTCAACGCGCCGGGTCCGAGCGTTGTGATGCAGACGCCGGGCTTGCCGGTCAGGCGGCCGTAGGTCGCCGCCATGAAGGCCGCGCCCTGTTCGTGCCGGGTCAGGATCAGCTTGATCGAGGAGTTGCGCAGGCTCTCGACCACATCCAGGTTCTCCTCGCCGGGCACCCCGAAGATGCGGTCGACCCCCTCGTTCTCGAGCGCGGCGACCAATAAATCTGAACCCTTTGGCATTTCTTGTCTCCTGATGCTTCCGTTCAATCGCGCGACGATCGCGACTGCTTATTGGCGGTATTAATCGCTAACGATCAATTCAATCGACGAACAATTCCCCGAGCAAAGTCGGCCGTGGAGGCATTTCCACCGAGATCCGGCGTCCTTACGCCATCAGCGTTGAGGCAGGCGAGCATGGCTTTGCGTATTCGTCCAGCGGAATCTGCACGGCCGACGTGGTCAAGCATCAGGCACGCCGCCAGCAGCAAGGCGAGCGGGTTGGCAAGACCCTTGCCGGCGATATCCGGAGCAGAACCATGGACAGCCTCGAAGATCGCGGCATCAGGGCCAATATTGGCGCCGGGCGCCATGCCTAGACCGCCCACCAGACCGGCAAGCTGATCGGAAAGAATGTCACCAAACAGGTTCGTCGTCACGATGACGTCGAACTGCCAGGGGTTCATCACCAGCTGCATGGCGCAGGCATCGACGATCCGGTCGTTGGTCTCGATCCGGCCCTCGTACTCCCTGGCGACGATCTGGCCGCACTCGAGGAAAAGCCCCGTCAACGCTTTCAGGACGTTTGCCTTATGGACGATCGTAACCTTTTTCCGACCGTTCTTGACGGCGTACTCGAAAGCATGACGCACAATGCGCATGCACTCGGCGCGGGTATTGATGCCTTGCGAGATCGCCACGGCGCGGGGATCGTCGCCGACCGCGATGAAATGCTCGAACGCGACATAGAGACCTTCGATATTCTCGCGGATCAATACGATATCGATGTCGTCGTAGCGCCCGCCGGGAATCATGGTCCGCACCGGACGGACATTGGCGTAAAGACCGAACTCTTCGCGCAAGCGGACATTTACGCTGCGAAAGCCACCGCCGACAGGCGTTGTCAGCGGCCCTTTCAAGGCCAGACGCGTGCCGCGAATGCTGTCGAGCGTGCCCTTGGGCAATGGGTCCCCAGCCGCCTCGATGCCGGCCAGGCCGCCAACCTGCCGGTCCCATTCGAATGGCGCGTCAGCGGCATCGAGCACAGTGAGGACAGCATCCACGATCTCCGGACCGATCCCGTCGCCAGGGACCAGGGTTGCAGGGATTTTCATTGAAGTGGTCATCTCCTTTACTTCCTTCAGCTTATGCCGGATTTTGCAACGGGGCGGCGGCGCCCTGTTGCTGGCGGCCGAGCAGAAGCACCGTTATCGTTCCTGCGGCAGTCAACGCGACGAGCGGCAGAAGCGCGATCGGGAAGCTTCCGGTCTTGTCCTTGATCACGCCGAGCAGGGTTGTCGCACCGCTGGTGCCGATGTGTGAGATGGTATTGATCGCTGCAATTCCCGCTGCAGCAGTGCTCGCCGACAGAAATTCGGTCGAGAGCGCCCAGAACGGACCCTTGATGGCGTAATTGCCGATGAGGGCCAGGCTAAGCAGCGCCATCGTTGCAACCAGCGAATTTGTGGTCAGCAGCGTGGCGCCGAGACAAACGGAAGTCAGCGCCAGCGGCAACGCGGTATTCCAGATCCGCTCGCCGGATTTGTCGGCGCGGCGTCCCCACATGATCATCAATGCCGCGGCAATACCGAACGGAATCATGTTCATCAGGCCGGTTTCAAAATTGCTCAGGCCGAAAGATTTCAGTATCTGCGGCTGCCAGAGCGACAGCGCGTTGCTGGTCGCCGAACTGCCGCAATAGATCAGGCCAAGCGCCCAGACATATTTGTTCGACAGTGTCTTCCAGAGCGGCATGTGCCCAACCGGTTTGGCAACGGCACGCTCGGCGGCGAGAGTGCCCTCGAGCCAATCGCGCTCTCGGCTGGTCAACCAGCGAGCGTCGGCCGGCCTGTCGGGCAGCAGGAATAGTGCGCCGATGCCAAGCAGAGCCGCAGGCAGGCCCTCGACAATGAACAGCCATTGCCACCCATGCAATCCGCCCACGCCTTCGAGTTCGAGAAGGCCTGCGGAAATCGGCGAGCCAAAGAAGCTCGACAATGGAATGGCGACCATGAAGACCGCAACGATGCGGGCGCGATAGGCCTTGGGAAACCAGTAAGTCAGATACAGGATTACGCCCGGGAAGAAGCCGGCCTCGCCGGCACCGAGCAGGAAGCGGGAGGCGTAGAATGAATAGGGGCCGACCACGAACGCGGTAGCGGCGCCGACGATGCCCCAGCTGATCATGATCCGCGCGATCCAGAGCCGCGCTCCGACCTTTTCCATGGCCAGATTGCTCGGCACTTCGAACAGAATGTAGGCAATATAAAACAGCCCGGCGCCGAGCCCGAACGCGGCCTGGCTCAGCCCAAGGTCCTTGTTCATTGTGAGCGCGGCAAACCCGGCGTTTACCCGATCGACATACGCAATGAAGTAGCAAAGCATCAGAAAAGGGACCAATCGCCAGCCGACCTTCCGCATCGCACCATGTTCGATGCTGGCGTCTCGCACATTGGTCTCGGGCAGATGGGCTGGCATGACGTTCCTCCGCTGGCGTTCCTTGTGCCCCGCCGCTTTCGGCGAGGCCTTTCTGGCGGTATAAACGCCGAAGCTGACAACAGCCTGACTCGGTATTTCGGCTGCCTGCCCACTGGTGCTCATGCGGATACTCGTCGTCGAAGATGACCCGGATATCGGCGAAGCCGTCTCGGCACGTTTCCGCCGGCTTGGGCATGGCGTCACGTGGGAACGGGACGGCGAGGTGGCGGACGATATGCTGCGCCGCGAGCCGTTCGACCTGGTTATTCTTGACGTCGGTTTGCCCGGCCGGAGCGGGCTCGACATATTGAAGAAACTGCGTCAGCGGCGCAGCCTGACCCCGGTGCTGGTTCTCACCGCGCGCTCGAAAGTCGATGATCGGGTCGATGGTCTGGACATCGGAGCCGACGACTACATGGTAAAACCGTTTGATTTCCGCGAGCTCGAGGCGCGCGCCCGCGCCCTGCTCAGGCGCAACGCCGGCGCCGCCACCAATGTCCTCAGCCTCGGCGCAATCGCCATCGACCGGACATCACGCACGGTAGCGATCAGCGGTCACCCCGTGCAATTGACGCGTCGGGAGGTGTCCCTGCTCGAGATACTGGTGGCCCGGCCGGGTCGCGTCTTTTCCAAGGATTATCTGCTCGACCAGCTGGTCGGTTCCGATGAGGCCCCGAGCGAAAACGCGGTCGAGCAACTGGTCGCGCGGCTGCGGAGAAAGCTGGCAAATTCCGGATCGGAAATCCGCACCATGCGCGGCATCGGCTATCAAATAGTCGGCAAATGACGATTTTTCGAACGTCGCTTTATGCCCGTGTCACCATCATGCTCGCGGCGCTGTTGATCGCCGGCACGCTGTCGATCGGGTTCGCTGCCTGGCGCTACGCTATTGTCGCGGCCGATGAAGCCTATGACAGGCTGCTGTCCGGAGCCGCTTTTCAAATGGCGGAATCGATCCGCATCGAGGACGGCAGGCTGATCGTTGATCCTCCGGTGTCAGCCTTCGATACCCTCGGCCTTTCGAGCGGCGATCGCATCTTTTACCGGGTGACCGATCCGCGCGGTACATTACTGACGGGATACGAAGCATTGCGACTGCCCGGCCAGGTAGCGCCGTCTTCGACCGAGCCGATCCTCGGCAACGCAATCTTCAGTCAGGAGCCGGTGCGATGGGTGAGCCTGGGGCGCTACATAACCGAGCCGAATCTTGAGGGGTGGGCTTCCATCATCGTCGCCCAGACCCGCGGCGCCCGCGATTTGCTGGCGTTCGATTTGACCCTGAAGGCATTTGTCATTCTCGCAATAATGAGCGTCCTTGCGCTGGCGATGGTCATGCTTACCGTTCGCGCCGCGCTCGCCCCGCTGCACGCAATCGGCGAAGCGATCGATCGACGAGCTTATAGCGACCTGACCCCGCTTTCGCTGGAAGTCCCCCGTGAAATCGCCCCGCTGGTTGCGGGCCTCAATCATTTCATGCAGCGACTGGCCGACCGTCTCGCGATCCTGAAGCGCTTCATCGCGGATGCCGCCCACCAGATACGGACCCCGCTCGCCGCTCTATCGTCACAGGTCGAGCTGCTGACGCATGAAAACGATCCGGAGCGGCAGCAGCGAAACGCCAGGCGACTGCAGGAAGTAGCGGACAGGCTGGGTCGCCTCGTCAATCAGCTTCTCGATCACGCGATGGTCATCCATCGATCGGAATCGGTCACGGGTGCGCCGGTCGATCTCGTGGCGCTGACGCGAAATGCTTTGCGTGACGCGGTTCCCATCTCGGCGGAAGAATCCCGTCTCGACGTGATGTTGGAGGTGCAACCGGACCATATCACCGTCATCGGCGACGCGATCAGTCTTCGCGAGGCGCTGGTAAACCTTATCAATAATGCCGTCATGCATGGCGGCGGGCGGATGCTGCTTGTCCGGGTACTGCAAGAGCCAAGCGCGACCCGAATTGAGGTTGTGGATGATGGACCCGGCATTCCACCGGATCGATGGGAAGACATGCTGGAGCCGTTTCAATCCGGTACACAAGACCGCAATCGGCGCGGCTCCGGCCTTGGGCTGGCAATCGTTCAGGACGTAGTGAAGGCGCACCAGGGGGAGGTTCGTTTTGAGCGGCGCAAGGACGTCGGATTCGTTGCGGCAATGATCCTTCCAGGACCCTTCTCTCCCGCGGCCGGGACCCGGTCATGAACATTTCAGATGCTGCCGAGCAGGACCCCATCGGCCCGCGACGGCTTGCGAGGACTGCACGCGCGGTCGTTGCCGCGACGATGCTTGTTTTCGCGACAACGCAGGCCGGGTCGGAGCCTGTGATTTTTCCGGCTGCCACGCCGGAAAAGGCGCGCATACTGATCGATGCGGCAACGGATCTCGTTGCGATAGAACCGATGATCCGGGATTTCCAGGTCACCGCGCCGGACGTCGCCATCGAATACGTTGAATATGTCAGCAACGACCTGTTTTCAAAAGCGGCAGCCCGGTGCAACAAAAGTCAACCCGGCGCCGATCTGCTTCTTTCCTCCTCGGTGGACCAGCTGGTCAAGCTTGCGAACGATGGCTGCGGCAGTCGCTATCGCTCGACAACAACCGACGCGCTTGCTTCCACTGCAAAATGGCGCGACGAGGTATTCGGCTTCACGTCCGAACCTGCCGCCCTGGTTTACAATCGTGACATGGTGGCAAACGAAGATGTTCCGCATACCCGCACGGAGCTGCTCGATCTGCTGCGCCGAAAATCGGGCCTCTATGCCGGACGCATCGGTTCTTACGACATCGCTCAATCAGGAATCGGATATCTGCTGGCCTCGACGGACGCGCGACATTCCAGCCTTTACGGCCGGTTGATCGAGAGCTTTGGGCGTGTCGGATTGCTAACCCGCTGCTGTACGGCGGACATTATCAAGGAGATCGAAGCCGGACGCGTCGCGATCGGATACAATCTGCTGGCCTCCTACGCGCTGGTTGCGCAGCGACGAGGGGCACGAATCGGGGTGGTCCTGTTGCGCGACTATACGCTCGTTCTCAGCCGCGGCGCGATGATTCCCCGAACCGCGCGTGATCCGGGCACGGCGGCACGTTTTCTCGAATATCTGCTTTCCGAGCGAGGACAAAAGATCGCCCGCGAAGGCGGGCTGATCTTCGACCCTCAAACGGTGCGCGCTCTGGAGTCGACCGCGCAGGTTTCACTATCGGGTTCGGAGATTTTGCGGCCGATAGCCATCGGCCCCAGCCTGCTTGCGGAACAGGATCAGGCGAAGCGGGCGCGGTTTCTTGCTGAATGGTATCGATCGATGACGCCGCCGACCCCTTAGGCTACGAGCCGCTCCGCTTATCAACGCTTATTTTGCTTTCGCCATGCCGCAAAGTCAGTCAAGGTTTGATCGTCGGTGGCAGGATAGAGCCCGAGGATCGAGCGACCGCCCCGCACGCGCTCCGTGACAAAGTCCTCGAACGCCGTCATTTCCGTCGTTTCGTCTGCGAGTTCGTCGGCCATGCCAGCCGGCAGAATGATGACCCCATCGGCATCGCCTACCACTACGTCGCCTGGAAACACCGGCGCATCCCCGCAACCGATCGGACCATTGATTTCGATTGCCTGATGCAGCGTGAGATTTGTCGGTGCGCTCGGGCGGCTATGAAACGCCGGAAAGCCAAGCGAAGCGATTTCGGCCGAATCGCGAAAACCGCCGTCGGTGACGACGCCGGCGACGCCGCGCACCATCAGGCGGGTGATCAATATTCCGCCGGCCGATGCTGCCCGTGCGTCTTTCCGGCTGTCGATCACAAACACCGCACCCGGCGGGCACTCCTCGACGGCTTTGCGCTGCGGATGGCCGCGATCGCGGAAGGCCGCCAGCGGGTTGAGGTCCTCGCGCGCAGGCATGTAGCGAAGCGTGAAGGCCTCGCCGACCATGCTTTCTTTCAACGCGCTCAAAGGATAGACATTCTGGATGAATTGCTGCCGCAGGCCGCGCTTGAACAGCGCGGTAGCAAGCGTCGGCGTGCTGACGCGTTTCAGTTTTTCCCGGGTTTCCGACTTGAGGGCCATGCAATTAGTCCTTCTTGATCAATAGATCGCGGGTTCTTTGACCGGGGCGCCGAAGCTGGTCTTCAGAAAGTCGAAGTCGCAGCCTTCATTGGCCTGCTGAATGTGGCGCGTGAACATCCAGCCATAGCCGCGCTCGAAGCGCGTCTCCGGCTGTTTCCATTCGGCACGGCGCTTTGCCAGTTCCGCGTCGGGCACATCGAGATTGATGGTGCGGGCCGTGACGTCCAGTGTGATCTGGTCGCCGTTCTTCACCAGCGCCAAGGGTCCGCCGATATAGGCTTCCGGCGAGACGTGCAGGATGCAGGCGCCGTAGCTGGTGCCGCTCATGCGCGCGTCGCTCAACCGCACCATGTCGCGCACGCCCTGCTTCACCAGTTTTGTCGGGATCGGCAGCATGCCCCATTCCGGCATGCCAGGCCCGCCCTGTGGGCCGGCATTGCGCAGGATCAGCACGTGATCCGCGGTCACATCGAGATCGGGATCATCGATCGCTTTCTTCATCGAGGGATAATCATCGAACACCAGCGCGGGTCCGGTGTGTTTGAGAAAGCGCTGCTCACAGGCGCTTGGTTTTATCACGCAGCCGTCCGGCGCAAGATTGCCCTTCAACACGGCCAGCGCGCCTTCCGCATAGATCGGATCGGCAACGCTGCGGATCACATCGTTATTGTAGACTTCGGCGCCGGCGATGTTGTCGCCGAGCGTCTTGCCGGTAACGGTCATGGCGTCGAGATGCAGGTGATCCTTGATCCTCGTCATCAGAGCCGGCAACCCGCCGGCATAGAAGAAATCTTCCATCAAATACTTGTCGCCGCTCGGCCGCACATTGGCGATCACCGGAACTTTGCGGCTGGCAGTCTCGAAATCGTCAAGCCCGATGTCCTGTCCGGCGCGGCGCGCCTGCGCGATCAGATGGATGATCGCGTTGGTCGAACAGCCCATCGCCATGGCGACCGTAATCGCGTTCTCGAACGCCTTGCGCGATTGGATCTTCTGCGGCGTCAGATCTTCCCACACCATCTCGACAATGCGGCGGCCGGATTCGGACGCCATGCGGATGTGGCCGGCGTCCGCCGCGGGGATCGACGACGCGCCGGGCAAGGTCATGCCGATCGACTCGGCGATGGCGGTCATCGTGCTCGCAGTACCCATGGTCATGCAGGTGCCGTAACTGCGGGCGATCCCGGCTTCGACGTCGACCCAGTCCTTGTCGGAGATCTTTCCAGCGCGCCGCTCATCCCAATATTTCCATGCGTCGGAGCCCGAGCCAAGCGTCGTGCCCTTCCAGTTACCGCGCAGCATCGGTCCTGCGGGCACATAGATAGCCGGGATATTCATGCTGGTGGCGCCAAGCAGCAGCGCCGGCGTGGTCTTGTCGCAGCCGCCCATCAGCACCGCGCCATCCACCGGATGCCCGCGCAACAGTTCCTCGGCGTCCATCGCCAGCAGATTGCGATACAGCATCGTGGTCGGCTTCAAAAACGACTCCGACAGCGACAGCGCCGGCAGTTCCATCGGAAAGCCGCCCGCCAGCAGGATGCCCCTCTTCACATCGTCGACGCGGGTCTTGAAATGCATGTGGCAGGGCTGCGCGTCCGACCAGGTATTGAGGATCGCGATCACCGGACGCCCGGCCCATTCTTCCGGCGCGTAGCCCATCTGCATCGCGCGGGAACGATGGCCGAAAGCGCGCAAATCGTCTGGAGCAAACCAGCGCGCACTACGCAAATCGGCAGCCGCCTTGCGGCGGGCCGGATTGTTGTTGTCAGCCATAATTATTTCCTCCCGCGCCTTCCGTAACGATCGATCGTGGTCCTGAGCTTCAAGTTACGCAATCGACCATTAACGGAGTATCGACCAATGCGAAAGGGATCGGACTTGGAAGCGCCCTTGAGCTGGTCGCGCGAGTTGATCCCATCGGAATCTCCGGTCGAAGCCTCGTTAGCATAGCTCGGCCAGAACCTTCCTGTCAGGTCACTTTGTCCAGCTTGATATCGCAACAGTGGCTGGATTTCCTTACTGCAAGGGCAAATTGGGTCGGAGATTTCTTTGCGGGAAAGCTCAATGATATATTGCCAATATACGTTTGGGATGGTCTATCCGGCATGACGGGTTTTCGGCCATTTCCAATGTGAGGAACGAGTTGAAATCGAAAACGCCAACGAAACGCCGGCCTCGGGCAACCGAGGCGGAGGACGGTACGCTGACCGATCGCGCCTATCGCGAACTTGAAGAGATGATCGTCACGCTGCAATTGGCGCCCGGAACGGTGCTGTCGGAACAGGCGCTTGCGGTTCGCCTGAAGATCGGCCGCACTCCGATCCGGGAAGCCTTGCAGCGGCTGGCGCGGGACGGGCTGGTCACCATCATGCCCCGGCGCGGCATCATGGTCTCCGAGATCAATCTGCGGCTGCAGTTGCGGCTGCTGGAGGTGCGGCGCGAGCTGGAGCGGTTGATGGCGAGCCTGGCGGCCGAGCGCGCCACGCCGGAGGAACGTCGCGAATTCGCCGAGATAGCGGAAGCCATGCTGGCCGCCGCCGCCAAGGCCGACGACATCGCCTTCATGCGGCTCGACCAGCGGTTCAACATCCTGATCGCGACCGCCGCCCGAAATGAATTTGCCCGGCGATCGATGGGCCTGATGAACGCGCTGTCGCGCCGGTTCTGGTATCAGCATTACCAGCAGGTCGCGGACCTCCCGCTGGCCGCCAAGCTGCACGCCGCGGTTGCCAACGCCGTGGCGCAGAAAAAGCTCAAGGCGGCCGCGACCGCATCGGATCAGCTGATCGACTACATCGAGGATTTCGCGCGCAAGACGCTGGATAGCTGAGCTGTCACACCTCTCCCATAGGGAGAGGTCGACCGCGCAGCGGTCGGGTGAGGGGTTAGGCCCTCTCGTTGGTCCGTAATCCCTCACCCGGATCGCATTGTCATGCGATCCGACCTCTCCCTCCGGGAGAGGTGAAGCCACACGATTTTCAATCGAATGTAATGACGCTGCGGATGGTTTCGCCGCGTTTCAACGCCGCAAAACCATCATTGATACCCTCAAGCGTGATACGGCGCGAGATCAATTCGTCGAGCAGCAGCGAACCATCGAGATAGGCCCGCGCCAGCAGCGGAAAATCCCGGCGCGGGCGTGCGTTTCCGTAGCTGACGCGGCGAATGCGTTTCTCCTGCATCAGCGAACCCCAGCGAAACGCGACATCCTTGTTGACGTCGATCTTGCCGAGCCAAATGAGCTGACCGCCGGGTCGCACCGCCTCGGAGGTCATCCGGAAAGCGGATGCACTGCCCGCCGCCTCGATCACGACATCGACGCCGCGGCCGCCGGTTTCGCGTTTGCCGATGGCGACCGCGTCGTCCTTCGTGGCGTCGACGCCGAGGGTTGCGCCCATTTTCTCCGCAAGGACCAGTTTCGCGGGGTCAATGTCGACCGCGATAATCGCACCGGCGCCGGCCAGCCGCGCGCCCTGCACTGCCGCGAGGCCCACCGCGCCGCAGCCGATCACCATCACGCTGTCGCCATGCGCGATGGCGCCGAGATTGAGCGCTGCGCCAACCCCGGTCATGACGCCGCAGCCGATCAGACAGGCGCGGTCGAACGGGATCTCCTTCGGAACAGGAATCGCCTGCTGATCCGACACGACGCAATATTCGCCGAACGCGCCTAAAAACATCAGTTGCTGCAATTGCCGGCCATCGGCCAGGCTGGCGCGGCTTTCGCCGTCGAACGACACGCCCTTCGGCCCTTCGGCGAGATACTGCTCGCACAGGATCGGCGCGTCGCGGTCGCAGTAGAAACAATGCCCGCAATGCGGATTCCACGACAGCACCACATGGTCGCCCGTCTTCACGCCGCGCGCGGCCGGGCCGGTCCGTTCGACGATCCCGGCCGCCTCGTGTCCGAGCACGATCGGCATCGGATAGCGCAGCGCGCCCTCGATCACCTCGAGATCGGTGTGACATAAGCCGGCAGCGCGAATCCGAACCAGCACATCGGTCGGTTTCAGCTCCGCCGCGGCAATGGTTTCGATGGCCATCGGCGTTTGCGCGGCATGCAGCACAGCGGCACGGTATTGCAGCGGCATCAGGCGACCGCCTTGCCGAGCGCGGCGAGCGCCTCATCGAGGTCAGCCGATGTCATCTCCCATTCGTTTCCGAAGTTTGCCACGACGGCCTGCATGAAGGGCTCGACCGCCGCCTTCGCTTTATCCCGGTCGCCGAGATGGTCGACCAGCAGCGCCAGCGCGAGCTGGCGCGGCTCCGGACCCTCATAGCTCCACTCAAACCCGTTTTTGGTGAATTCCACAACATTCATGCATGGATCGAGCGGCGCGCCGTCGACGGTCACCTTGACCCCATCGATGGTCCGGTCTCCCGCATAGTGTTTCATGCCGTTCTCCTGTCTTTCGACATCGGGTTTCTCCTCATGAGGCGACGTCGATCTGGCCCGCGATCACACGCATGACGTCGCGGTCGCGATACGCCTGCGCAAGGCTACCAGAAAACATCACCTCGCCGCGCTCCAGGACATGGATGCGATCGACATAATCGGGAATGTGATGGACGTTGGATTCGGCAATCAGAACCCCCTTGCCCATCGCGCGGATCGACGCGACACCCGCCGCGATCAACGGGATGATCGCGGGTGACAGGCCTTCGAACGGCTCGTCAAGCAGCAACAGTTTCGGATCGAGCGTCAGCGCACGCGCGATCGACACCATTTTGCGTTCGCCGCCGGAAAGCTGGCCGCCGCCGCGCGCGCGATATTGGCGCAGTTTGGGAAACACCGCATAGGCTTCTTCGATGCGGACGGCGGCGGGACGGCCGGACGGCCGGGTCCACGTCGAAAGCTGGATATTCTCGGCCACGGTCAAATCGGCGTAGACTTCGGACTCTTCGGGCGAGAAACCAATGCCGCGTTGCGCGATCTGCCAGGTCGGCAGTTTTGTCAGGTCGGCGCCGTCGAAATCGATGCCGCCCGACTGTGCGCGGCGATATCCCATGATGCTGCGAAACGTCGTGGTCTTTCCCGCGCCGTTGCGCCCGACCAGGCAGACGAGTTCGCCCGCCGCCACCGACAGGCTGATGCCGCCCAGGATGCGGCTGCCGTCGATATCGACTTTCAGGTTCGACAGATTGAGCATCAGGACGGCTTCCTGTGAGTTTGCGGACGCGTTCCCACCACGGCGGCGATCATGGCCGGATCGGCGAAGAATGCGTCGGGCGCCATATCGGCCAGCACGCTGCCTTCCTGCAGCGCGACGATGCGATGCGAATAGCGCTCGACGAGATCCATGTCGTGTTCGACCTGGACGATGCCGCGCACGCCCGCGGCTTTCGCGGCGGACACCAGAACTTCCATGATCGCGTGCTTGTCGCCGGTGGAAACGCCGCTGGTCGGTTCGTCCAGCAGGATCACCGACGGATTGAGCGCAAAGGCGCTGGCGATATCCAGCAGTTTCTTCTCCCCCTGCGACAGCGTCGAAGCCACCGTGTCGAGCCTGGCCCGCAAGCCAAGGACTTCCGCGACCCGCTCGGCATCGGCCTGCAGCTCGTGATCGCGGCGCAGCGACCGAAACGGATTGCCGACCCGGCGCAGGCGGGACGCAACCGCCACCGCCAACGTTTCACGCACGGTCAGCGCCGGAAAGATGTTGACCAGCTGAAACGAGCGCGACATTCCGAGCCGTGCGAGTTCGACTGGTCCGATGCCGGCGATATCGCGGCCCAGGAAGCGGACCTCGCCGGCGGTCGGCCGCAGCAGCCCGGTAGCGACATTGACCAGCGTCGTCTTGCCGGCGCCGTTCGGTCCGACGATCGAGACGAATTCGCCGTCGCTGACATGGAAGGAAACATTGTCGAGCGCCTTGAACGCGCCAAAGGTTTTCGAGACGTTGACGGTCTGGAACAGCGGTGCCGTAGCGGCGACGGGCTGCATCTCATCGCCCTCCACTGCGCCGGTTGGCAAGCGCCTCGATGGTGCCGGACAGGCCTAGCGGCATGAAGATCACCAGCAACACCAGCACGCCGCCCATCACAAAACGCCAATATTGCGTGATCGACATCACGAGATCCTGCAGCAGGACGAAGACCAGCGCCCCGATCGCCGGCCCCGCGAACGTTCCGCTGCCGCCGAGCACCGCCATGAACACCAGGTTGCCCGAATGGGTCCAGTAGGCGAGCTCCGGATCGGCCAGTCCGGTGGTGACCGCCAGGATTGTTCCGCCGATCCCGCCGTAGACGGCGGAGATCACAAAGGCGGCGAGCCGCATGCGAAAGATTTGCACCCCGACATAGGAAGCCTTGCCGGCGTTTTCGCGGATTGCGCGCAGATGCAGTCCGAACGGCGACTGGGTGATGCGCCACATCGTCAGACCCAGCAGCGCGAACAGGACAAGCACATAATAGTAGAACGGACCGGTCAAAAATGCGGTCTTGCCGCCGCGCCATTCCATGCCGAGCAGCAACGGGCGCAGCACGCGCATGCCCTGGTCGCCGCCGGTGAGGTGGTAGAATTTGAACAGGAAGGAGTGAAACAGCATGCCGAATGCCAGCGTCAGCATGCCGAAGAAAATCCGGGTGTAGCGAACGCACAACGCGCCGACCAGCAGCGATATCAATCCGGATGCCAGCGCCGCCGCAAGCAGCAATATCTCCAAATTCAGGATGCCGAATTTCGACGTCAGCACCGCGGCGCTATAGGCGCCGACGCCAAGAAACAGCGCGTGGCCGAACGACAACAGCCCGGTGCTGCCAAACAGCAGGTTGAAGCCCAGCAGCGCGATGCTGTAGCCGATGAACGGCAGCATCAGCAGCAGCGCATAGGGCGAAGCGACCCATGGCATCAGCGCTATGGCGACGATCAGCCCGAGCAGAACCCACAACCCGTTGGGCCGTAGCGCCGCTCGACGCGCAACTTGCCGGGAAGCGATATCGATCGACGGGTTGCTCACGCGGTCGCCTTCCCGAACAGGCCGGCCGGCCTGACAATCAGCACTACGACCACGACGAGATATACTGACAACATCTCCAGCTCGGGCATCAGCGAGATCGCCGCGGCGCGCATCAATCCGACCACCAGCGCGCCGACCAGGGCGCCGCGCATGCTGCCGAGCCCGCCGATCACGACCACCGCGAAGGATTCCACCACGAGCTCGACCGCCATATCGAGCGAGGCCGCGCCGGACGGCACTACCAGCGCGCCGCCGACCGTGCCGAGCATGCAGCCGACGGTGAACACCAGCGCGAATATCCTGGAAGCGTTGACGCCGAGCCCCTCGGCCATATCACGGTTTTCGGCGGTGGCGTGTACGATCCGTCCGATCTTGGTGCGCTCCAGAAACAGGCCGAGCCCAACCGCGATGGCGAGGCTCGCGGCGATCACCAGCAGATTATAGGTCGGTACCCTGACGCCCAGAACATGCGCGGTGCCGTAGGCCATATAGACGTTGTCCATGGTGCGCGGCGTCGCGCCCCACAGATAGCGGAACACGTCCTGAAACATCAGCAGGAAGCCGAAGGTGATCAGCAGCTGGTAGCTTTCGTCGCGGCGGTAGATGGTGCGCAGCACGCGTTCGATCGGCCATCCGACGAGGCCGATGGCGAGGCCAGCGACGATCAGGAGCGGAAGGAACAATACCGGCGGCATGCCGAGCTTGAGCGCAAGGCCGACCGCGGTGATGCCGAAATACGCGCCTAACGCGTAGAACGAGCCGCACGCCAGGTTGACGATCTTCTGCACGCCGAACACGAGCTGGAGCCCGGCGGCAACAAGAAACAGCACCGCGGCGTGGAACGTCCCGCCAAGGACGACATCCACAAGTTCGGTCATGTCTCAGATCGGCATTTTGGCGGTCTTGATCCACTCCCAGAAATCCGCGCCCGGCGGTTTCTGCAACTGTTCGGCGCCAAAAGTATCGATCGATGCCAGGGTCGGGAAATCGTATTTGTTGTTGTTGGTGGACGGCCCCTGGTAAAACACCTGCTCGGCGATCTTGTCCTTGCGGAAGCGGCCCTTGCCGCCGAGGCTTTCGACCTCGAGGCCGGGCATCGCTTCGGCGACCTGCTCCTGGCTCGGCCATTTGCCCAATGCCTTTTGCGCGGCCTCGACGCCGGCCTTGTAGGTGGCAAGCGCGAAATAGGCGCGGTCGGCCTCCCAATGCGGCGCCTCCTTGTAGCGGTCCATGTAGTCCTGCACGAAGGCCTTCTGCAGCGCAGAGGCCTGCGGGTGGTCGAAATACAGCGTGTTGTGTCCGAAGATGATGCCTTCCGGCGTGAATTCCTTCTTCAACTGGTTGATCTGCCAGCCAGCCGCCGGCATCACCAGTTTGACATTGTTGAACAGCCCGGCCGCATGCCCCTGCTTCATGAACACGGGCAGGTCGGCGAACAGCATCGAGGAAAAGATCAGATCGGGCTTTGCGGCGTTGAGCGCCGCGACATGCGAGGTGAGATCCATGGTCCCGACCTTCGGCCACTGCTCGGCTACGTAGTCCGCCTCGACCCCGTAGCGTGCCAGAATCTGCTTGAAAGCTTCCCAGTTGTTGCGGCCGTAGGAATAATCCGGATTGATGCCGGCCACGCGCTTGAACTTCCCCTTGAAATGCTTGACGGCCAGCAGCGATCCCATCACCGCTTCGCATTCATTGTCGGTGGAGCGGAAAACATATTTCGAATTGGGCATCATCTCCTTGACGCCGTCCTGGGTGGTGCCGTCCCACATCACGGTCAGCGCCTGTTCCTCTTCGGCGACGGGGGCTACGCCGAGGCTGACGCCGGTCGAGATCAGGCCGTGGATGGCGTCGACCTTTTCCTGCAGGATCAGGCGTCGAAGCCGCTCGATCGTATCCTTCGGATTGGTCTCTTCCTCGATCACCAGTTCGAACTTGCGTCCGGCAATGCCGCCGTCCTTGTTCATCCGCTCGGTGGCCCATTGCACTGCGCGAATGCCGCATTCGCCCGCGGTGCCGGCGGCGCCCGAGCGCGGCGCGATGATGCCGATCCGGAGCGGCTTGTCTTGCGCGATGGCCGGTGCGAACAGACGTGGGGCAGCGGCGGCAAGGAAGCCGGCCCCCGCAAGTTTGGAAAATTCGCGGCGCGTGAGCTTCATGACTGCCTCCCGTCGGCGTTGCGCATCTGCGGTGCGCTTGTTGGCATACCATAAATATATCAGAGACATCGCAGCAAGCGGTTTTTTCGGACGGGCTGACGCGGCGATCCGAAAGCCCGTTGCCGGCCTAATAGATTGGTGATATATCACGGCGAACGGCCTGAAACGGAGACGGCGCGATGGAATTGGCCTCAAGTTCGATGACGGAGCGGCAGCGCAATTACCGGGCAAATTACCGGTACCGTATCGCCGGTTGGTACAATGGCTGGCTGCATGTCTTCGTCATCTACGTGATCGGCTTCACCGCGCTGTCGATTTATTTCGGCAACGTCAGCAACCTGCGCTGGTGGGAGCTCTTGATCGTGCCGGTGACCTTCCTGTTCGCGAATTTCTTCGAATGGTGGATCCACCGCTTCGTGATGCATCGGCCGTCGCAGATCAAGGCGTTTCGCGCGATCTACAACCGGCACACGCTGATGCACCACCAGTTCTTCACCGAGCAGGAGATGCGCTTCGCCGACCATCACGACTGGCGGGTGACGTTCTTTCCGCCCTATGCGCTGGTCACCTTCACCATGATGTCGATTCCGCCGGCGCTTGTGCTGGGCTGGCTGGTCTCGCCCAATGTCGGCTGGCTGCTGATCTCGACGACGACGTCGATGTACCTGATCTACGAGTTCATGCATTTCTGCTGCCATGTCGACGACAACGCGTTCGTCCGCAACGCGCCCTTCGTCAACACCATCCGGCGCCATCATACCGCCCATCACAATCAGTCGATCATGATGGAGCGCAACATGAACCTGACCTTCCCGGTAATGGACTGGCTGTTCGGCACCTCCGATCTCGACCGCGGGCTGATCGGCCATCTGCTGAACGGTTACGACACCCGCTTCGTCAAGACCAATATGCGCAAGACCTCGCGGACGCCGAAACCGGGGATGGCGGGGCATCCGGGGGGTTTCGCCTCGCCCGCCGAATAGGCGCGTCGCGCGGAGCAAATGCCATGACGGCCATCGAGCCGAACTGGATTTCGCTGATCTGGTTCGCGGCCTTCGCGACGCTTTGCATGATCGCTTTCTTAACCGTCGCCGGCATGCTTCCGCTCCGATCGCGCCCGGAGGCGGCGCGGTCGGGCGCGGCAACCCTGCTGCTGGTCGGCAACGGCCTTTTGCTGGCGGCGCTTTTGATCGGCACAAGCCTTTACGGCTACGCCGAACTGAGATGGAGCACGTTGATCGTCGTGACCGGCCTGGTGGTGCTGTTCGCGCCGGGGCTGTTCGAAGTCTGGCCGTCGTCGTTGCGCGACGGCAGGACCGGACTCGTCGTGCTGATCGGCGTTCAGATACTGGCGCTTGCGACGCTTGCAAAACTGGCGGCGCCGTCTTGGGCGAACATATCGTGATGGTCAGGAGAACTCCGCGATGCCTGTAAGAATCAAACTCGGACTTTCGCTGCTCGTCGTCCTGGTAGCGGCGATCGCGGCCTACTATCAACACACGCTCGGGCACGACCGCATCCAGTACGTCGTCGCATTCCTCGGCCTCTTCATGATCTTCGCGATGTGGCTGTTTCCGGAGGTCAAGCGCGACGAATCCGCCGGCGGCGTTCGCCGTGACGCCTCGCCGCGATAGACGGATCGAACGTCAGGTCTAAGCGCGATACGCCTGCTTGCCGGTGCCGCGATAAAGCACTTTCACCTGCTCTTCCGATACCATCTTGTGATGCGCCAGCGCTGCGGGCTCGAGATCGCGCTTCGGCACGTATTCGGGCAGGAAGTGGCCGTAAGCATCCTTGCCGCGCACCAGCGTTGCCCAGTCCCGTTGGCCGACGGCCTGCTTCAGGCGGGTCGGGATGTAGCGGATCGCAAGACCAATGCGCCGCTCGTCGGAGCGGTTCGGCTCCGATCCGTGGAACAGCAGCACGTGATGCAGCGAAGCCTGGCCGGGCTTGAGCTCGACATAGACGGCTTTTTTCTCGTCCACCTCGACCGCGATCTCCTGCCCCCGGGTGAGCAGGTTGTTCTCATCGAAAGTGTCTTCGTGCCGGACCTGCTGCTTGTGCGTGCCCGCGATGAACTTCATGCAGCCGGACACCTTGTTGGCCGGCGACATCGCGATCCACGCGGTCGCGACATCGGAGGAGTCCAGGCCCCAATAGGTGGCATCCTGATGCCAGGACACAAAACTCGGATCATGCGCCTCCTTGATGAAGAAGCTGGTGTTCCAGCACAGGATATCCGGGCCCAACAGATCCTCCATCGCATCCAGGATCTTAGGATGCCGGATCATCTCATTGATCCAGGTGAAAAGCACATGGCTGCGATGGCGCATCTCACCCTTGATCGGGCCTCCGCTCGCGGCCTCATAATCCTCGAGCTGCTTGCGAAAGCCGGCTACCTCGCTCTCGCTGAGTGCATCGATCGGAAAGTGGTAGCCGCGTTGGCGATAGGTCTCGACCTCGCTTTCGCTCAGTAATTTGGGCATGGGTTTCCTCGGAATTCTTATTTTTGTTGCAGACGCCAGGAGCCACGAAGGTGGCCTCACACTTTGGCACTGTCAACCGCGCCGGGTTGCACCGGGTCGGCGGCTTCGATCACTTCAGCCGGCGCTATACCAGCTTTACGTTCTTGAGTGGCAGGCTGCGCACCGGCTTGCCGGTCGCCGCAAAAATGGCGTTGAGCACGGCCGGCGCAACCACGCAGATCGTCGGCTCGCCGACGCCGCCCCAGAAGTCGTGGGTCGGCACGATCACCGTTTCGACCTTCGGCATCTCGGCAAGACGCAATATCTCATAAGTGTCGAAGTTGAGATTGGTCATGCGCCCTTTCTCGATCGGCATTTCGCCATAGAGCGTGGCACTGAGACCGTAGGCCACCGATCCCTCGACCTGCGCCGCGATCTGGCCGGGATTGACGGCATGGCCGCAATTGAGCGCCAGCACCATGCGATGGATCTTCAACTTGCCCTGCGGACTCACCGAGACCTCGGCTGTGGCAGCCGAATAGCTGCCGTAGCCCATGAACTGCGCGATGCCGCGATGCACGCCTGCCGGCAGCGGTTTACCCCAATCACCCTTCTCGGCTGCGGCATTGAGCACGCCGAGATGCTTGGGATACTCCTTCATCAGCACTCGCCGGAACTCGAGCGGGTCCTTGCCCGCCGCCTTCGCCACCTCGTCCATGAAGCATTCCATATAGACGCCGTTCTGATTGGTATTGACCCCGCGCCAGGGCCCGACCGGAACGTGGCTGTTGCGCATCACATATTCGATCAGCAGATTGGGCACGCTGTAGCCAAGCTGCGCATCGCCGGGCGTCGCGGAATAGCCCTGCAGCTGGCGCATGTCCTTGCCGTCGACAATGCCTTTCGGATTGAGCATGGCATTGATCGACTGGCCGGAGACGCGAACGTGCAGGCCTGTCAGGTTGCCGTCGGCGTCCAGTCCGGCCGACAACTTGCACTGCGAGATCGGCCGGTAGAAGTCGTGCGCCTGGTCCTCCTCTCTGCTCCAGATCAGCTTGACCGGCACGTCGGGGAATTGCTTGGCAATCTCGACCGCCTGGTGGACGTAATCCTGCGTGCCGCCGCGCCGGCCGAAGCCCCCGCCAAGGTCATGGCGGTGAACTTCGCATTTATCCAGCGGAATGCCGGACGCCTCGGACAAGGCCGCCAGCGACGCTTCCAGATTTTGGGTCGGCACCCAGGCATCGGCCTTGTCGGCCGAGAGTTTCACCGTGCAGTTCATCACCTCCATGCAGGCGTGCGCGAGGAAGGGCGTCGAGTAGATCGCATCGACCCTGGTCGCGGCTTCCCCGATTGCCTTCAGCGCGTCGCCGTTCTTGCGATCGCCATTTGTGGTGGACGCGTTGAGGCCGTCCTTGAGCATCTCTGCGATAGTGGCGCTTGATTGCGAGGCGTTCGGCCCCTCATCCCAGACGATCGGAAGCGCTTCGAGCGCCTTTTTGGCTTGCCACCAGGTCTCGGCGACGACCGCAACGGCGGTTTCCTTCACCGGCACCACCTTCTTGAAGCCGGGCATGCCGGCGATTTTGCTCTCGTCAAAACTCTTGAGCTTGCCGCCATATACCGGACAGTCCTTGATGGCCGCGTTGAGCATTCCCGGCAGTTTCAGATCGATGGCGAAGACCTTGCTGCCGTCGAGCTTGTCCGCGGTGTCGAGCCGCTTCAGCGGCTTGCCGGCGATCTTCCAGGCCTTCGGATCCTTGAGCTTGATGGCCTTGGGATCCGGCGGCGTGAGTTTTGCGGCTGCGGCTGCGACCTCGCCATAGCGGATCGAACGTTTGCTCGCCCCGTGCGTGATGACGCCGTCGGATACGGTGAGCTCAGTGGCCGGGACATTCCATTGCTCGGCGGCGGCTTGCAGCAGCATCAAGCGTGCGGCAGCGCCGCCCCGCCGCACATAATCCTCCGACGTGCGGATGCCGCGGCTGCCGCCGGTGCCCATTTCACCCCAGGCCCGCTTGCTCGCGAGATTGCGGCCCGGCGAGACGCCCTCGGTCGTCACCTTGTTCCAGTCACACTCCAGTTCCTCCGCGACCAGCTGTGCAATGCCGGTGAGCGTGCCCTGCCCCATCTCCGAGCGCGCGATGCGGATCACGCAGGTGTCGTCGGGTTTTATTGCGACCCAGATGTTGACTTCGGTCGCGGCATTCTGCGCCTGCGCCGCATCGATGCCGAATGGCGCCTTCAATCCGAGCGCCAGACCGCCGCCCGCAATTGCTGCCGAGCCGACGATGAACTTGCGGCGCGAGAGTTTTGCGTTCTTCGCCAAGACCATGCTGTCCATGACTAGCCTCCCGAGCCAGTGCCGGTGGTGCCTACCCCCGCGGCCAGATGCATCGCCTGCCGGATGCGCTGATACGTGCCGCAGCGGCAGATATTGGTCATCGCCTCATCGATGTCCTTATCCGTCGGCTTGGGATTCTTCTTCAGCAGCGCCGCGGCGGCCATGATCTGCCCGGATTGGCAATAGCCGCATTGCGGAACGTCGACCGCGGCCCAGGCTTTTTGCAGGGGATGGGACGAGCCGACCGACAATCCCTCGATAGTGACGATCATGTCGGTGGGCTTCACGTCGCCCACGGCAATCGAACAGGATCGCTGCACCTCGTCATTGATGTGAACCGAGCAGGCACCGCACTGGGCGACACCGCAGCCGTATTTGGTGCCGGTGAGGCCGATCTGCTCCCGAATAACCCAAAGAAGGGGCGTGTCAGCCTCGACGGCCACATCTCTCACCATTCCGTTGATATTCAGTTTTGCCATCGGCTTCCTCCCTCAATTGATCGAAGCATAGCGGCCTGAGGAGCGTTTGCCTACAGCTAGCGTTCAAGCGCACCGGTGACCACGGCAGCGCGGCCGGGGCCACGACATTGGCGTGGCGCAAATCCGGCACATCGTTAGAATGTTGCGCCTGGTGTTGGAGGAACGGCGATGCAGTTGCGGGTCTTTGGGCGCACGGCGATGCGGCTCTCGGTGCTGGGTTTTGGCTGCGGCGCGGTGGGCGGGCTTATGGTGCGCGGCGATCCGGCTGACCAGGAACGCACTGTCACGCGGGCGATCGCGGCAGGCGTGAACTACTTCGACACCGCGGTGCAATACGGCAATGGGCAATCGGAAGAGAACCTCGGCCGCGTTTTGCGAAAACTGAAACCGGCTGACGTGGTGGTCGGCACCAAGGTGCGCGTACCGCCCGGCGAATCCATTGCCAACGTCGTAACCCTGTCGCTCGAGGGCAGTCTGGCGCGACTGGGTCTTGACCAGGTCGACATCTTTCACCTGCACAATCCGATCACTGAAACAGGAGGCGGATCGGCGCTGAGCGTCCGGCAGGTGTTGGAGGAGGTGGTGCCGGCGTTTGAGCGGCTGCGCCGGCAAGGCAAGATTCGTTTCCTCGGGATTACCGCGCTCGGCGACACCTCCGCACTGCGTCAAGTGATCGATGCAAACGCCTTCGACAGCGCCCAGGTCGTCTACAACATGCTCAATCCATCTGCAGCCGAAGCATTGCCCGCGAACTATCCGGCGCAGGATTATGGGCGATTGTTCGATTCTACCAAGGCAGCCGGCGTGGGCGTCGTGGGAATCCGCGTGCTTGCCGGTGGCGCATTGTCGGGGTCGGCCGAACGTCACCCGATTGCGGGTCCGGCGCCCGAACCGATTGGCTCGGCGATGAGCTACGACGCAGATGTCGATCGGGCACGCCGTCTGCTCCCGCTGGTGAGGGATGGCTTCGCCACCACCCTGACCGAAGCCGCCACGCGGTTTGCGCTGTCGCACCCGGCGATGGGCACACTGCTGGTCGGCATGGCGACGCCGCAACAATTCGAGGATGCGCTCGCCGCGGTCGAAAAAGGTCCACTGCCGCAGGACGCGCTGGACCGGTTGTCGGCGCTGCGGCAGGCATTCTCCGGCGAACCGCGATGATCGGCCAGCTTGTACCGCGGATATTGCGGCGCAGCAGCGGAGACGCCCTGCACTTCAAATAGCTCACAGGTACAGGCGGCGCGCTCACGGCTCGCCACGATCCATTCGTTGTGCCAGATTATTGCGCAGAAAGGCGGCATCGGGGGAGGAAAAATCTCATGACGGAATTCGCAACCGGTCTTGCGCTCATGATCGCGTTTCTCGCGGTGGTCGTGATGATCATTCGCGGTCAGAGTCCCATCATCATGCTTTTGATCCTCGCCGTGCTGTGGGCGGCGATAGCCGGCATCGGCGTCGATGAGATCCAGAAGAAGATCATCCAGGGCGGCGGGGTTCAATATGCGAGCGCGGTGATCATCATCGTATTCGGCGCCTGGTTCGCCCAGGTGCTCATTCAGACCGGCATCGCGGAAAGCGTGATCCGCTCGGCGGTCGAGCTTGCCGGGGACCGGCCGCTGGCCACCGCGATGACCGTTACGCTCGTCACCGCGCTTCTGTTCACGTCGATGTATGGCGTCGGCGCCGCAATCGCGATCGGCGTCATCGCGCTGCCGATCATGATGAGCCAGGGCGTTCCACCCTATGTCGCCGCGCCGGTCTTCACCATGGGGATCGGCGCCGGCACGTTCATCAACCTCGTTCAATTCGGAACGTTTCAGAAGCTGTTTCCCGGCATTAAATATGAGGCGCCCTATTTGACCTATTGGGTAGTCGGGATGTGCGTGTACATCCTGGCGGCATGGCTGCTGGCATTCTTCTATCTGCGCAACAGCGGCGCGCGGAGGCTCGCTTCCATCGAAATTGCCGGCGAAAGTGCCGCGCCGGTCCGCAAGCGAACCCCCTACTACACCTATATCGTTCCGGTCTTCCCGGTGCTCATGATCATGGTGCTGAAGTGGGAGATCATTCCGACCTTCATCGTCTCGATCCTGCTGGCGCTGGCATTGACATGGCCGGATCGCACGCTGCAGGGCCATTTCAACCTGTTCAACAAGACGTTTTCCGATGCGTTCCCCGATATCGCGACCATCGCCGCGCTGTGGACGATCTGCGGCATGATCATCGTTGCGGGGCAGACGCCGGAGGTTGCCGGCGCCCTGAAACCCATCTTCGCGCCGATCCTTCCGCATACTCCGCTGCAGGCCGCGGTGTTTTTCGGAGTGCTCGGCGGCATTGCGAGCATCTACCGGGGGCCGATGGTCGTGATCGGCACCGGGGCGGCATTGCTTGCCATCATCCTTGCCAACAAGGAGATACCGATTCCGTATCTCTACTCGATCTGGCTCGCGCCGACGGTGCTGCAAGGGAGCATGGATCCCACCAACTCGTGGACGTTATGGACGATCGGACATACCAAGGTCAGCCATGGGCAATTCCTGCGCACGGCGCTGCCCTTCGGCTGCCTGATGGTCGCGGTCAACTCGTTGATCTGCTACCTGATGCTTGGTTCGCTCCAGTAGGCGAGGACCGGCAACCGATGACAGAAGTGCGGGCGCCGGGCCGCGCCTATCGCATTGGTATCGATGTCGGCGGCACTTTCACCAAGGCCGTTCTGATCGACAATGCGCGCCACGAGGTGGTCGGGCGGTTCTCGACGCTGACCACGCACGCCGACCCCCGCGGGGTCGCGAAGGGCGTGGTCGATGTATTCCGCAATGTGCTCGAGCAGTCGGGCGTGGACCCCAGGCAGGTCATTTTTCTCGCCCACTCGACGACCCAGGCCACCAATGCATTGCTGGAGGGCGATGTCGCCAGCGTCGGCGTGATCGGCATGTCGACCCGCGTGGAATCGCTGCTGGCCAAAAGCCAGAGCGCCATGAAGCCGATCGAACTTGCGCCCGGCCGCCATATGAAGCCGGTAAACCGCTTTCTCATCAAGGAGACGCTGACCGACCAGACCATCACGAAGGCGATCGAGGAACTAAAGTCGGAAGGTGCAAAAGTCATCGTCGCGAGCTCCGCTTTTGGCGTCGACGACAATGAGGCCGAGGAGATGGTGCGCCGCCTCGTGGTCGAAGCCGGCCTCGCCGCGACCTGCGGCAACGAGATCACCAAGCTCTATGGCCTGACCACCCGGACCCGTACCGCGGTCATCAACGCCAGCATCCTGCCGAAGATGATCGACACCGCGGTCATGACCGAGGCGAGCGTTCGCGAGGCCGGCATTCAGGCGCCGCTGATGATCATGCGCGGCGACGGCGGCGTGATGGACATTGGCGAGATGCGCCGCCGCCCTGTGATGACCATGCTCTCGGGACCGGCCGCCAGCGTGGCCGGCGCCTTGATGTATCTGCGGGTGTCCGACGGCATCTATTTCGAGGTCGGCGGCACCAGCACCAATATCGGCGTGATCCGAAACGGCCGCCCGACCGTCAAATATGCGCGCGTCGGCGGTCACGAGACCTATGTGAGTTCGCTGGATGTTCGGGTGATCGGCATTGCCGGCGGCAGCATGGTGCGCGCCCGCGACCGCAAGCTTGTCGATGTCGGTCCGCGCAGCGCCCATATCGCCGGGCTTCCCTACGCCGCCTTTGCCAGGCTAGAGGATATCGTCGAACCGACTATCGAGTTCTTTCAGCCGAAGCCCGACGATCCTGCGGACTACGTCGCGGTGCGCTCGGCCAATGGCACCCGCTATGCCATCACCAACACCTGCGCCGCCAACGTGCTCGGATACGCAAAACCCGGATTGCACGCCTACGGCAATCCGGAGTCGGCGCAGCGCGCCATCGCCGCGCTCGCCGAATTCATCGGCAAAACAATCGAGGATACCGCACGCGCCATCCTCGATATCGCCACAGACAAGGTCATCCCGGTCGTCGATGATCTGATCGCCGAGTACAGGCTGGACCGCGATCAGGCCGTGCTGGTTGGCGAGGGGGGCGGAGCGGCCGCATTGATCCCGCACGCGTCCATCCGCACCGGCCTTCGCCATGAGATTTCCAGGGACGCCGAGGTTATTTCCTCGATCGGCGTCGCGCTCGCTTTGGTTCGCGACGTCGTGGAGCGGGTGATCCCCAATCCGCTCCCTGACGATCTGAAGCGAATCCGCCGCGAGGCCTTCGAGGCCGCGGTCAAGCTTGGCGCAGCAGCCGACAATGTCGAAGTGACGATCGAAGTCGATCAGAACACCCATCGGGTTCGCGCCACCGCGATGGGCGCCTCGGAAATGCGCGCCCGCCAGCGCAGGGACGAGGTCGGCGAGATCGAGGCCGGCGAAATAGCAGCGAAGTCGATGGGCCTTGGCCCGGAGCGCGTGACCCTCGCCGCCTCCACGCCGCGGATGCGCGTTTTCCAGGGCGAGGTGGAGGAGCGGTCCTGGGGAATCTTCAAGAAACGGCGCAGCCCGGTTCGTGCGGTCGACCTGGACGGCGTCATCCGGGTACAGCGCAGCCACGGCGTCGTCCGGCCGGCCTCGGCACTGACCGCGCTCGATGGCCTCAGGCGGTTATGGGAGGATACCACGATCTACAATGGCGACAGCACCATCACGCCGGCCATATTCCTCGTCGTGGGCGGTCAGCTGATCGACCTGTCCGGCGTCAATTCGATCGAACAGGCGCTGGCGGTGACTCGCAGCGAACTCGACGGGCTCACCGAGGATGCCCCCATCGCGCTGATCGGCATCCCACCATCGCGCGGATTATAACATGACCTTGGCGACAGCAGACGCGCCTTGGTTTGCCGAGATCGCAGTTCGGTCGCCCGAGACGCTTGGCCTTGCGATGCTGAGGGCCGATCCTCACGGCTGGCGCCTCGATCGCGCCGCGCAGCTCGCCGCGGTTGCCGATGCGCTGGCGGACGGCGTGGCGACCGCCGGGAATTTGCGCAGGCGCTTTCCGGCGCTGAAGCCGCCAGACATCGCTCGCGAATTCCGGATACCGATCGAGACGACAGACGACGATCCGATGATCGGCTCGATCTGGCGGTTCGCCGAATACCGGCCGCGGCCGCCGCGCATCATGCTCTATGATCGCGGCCTGGCCCCGCTCGAGCGCGAGCTTGCCGGCTCCTTCGCCAGGCGCGTGCTTGGCAGCGCAACTGCACGCGACGTCTTTGTCGCGCACGAACTATACCACCATGTCGAGGCCGTCCGGTCCGAAGTCCCGATCGCTCGGCGGCACCAACCTACGCTGTTTCGAATTGGCAACTGGCGATGGCGCACCGGTGTTGCGGCGCTGGCCGAGATCGCAGCCGGCGCCTTCGCGCAATCGCTGCTCGACCTGCCCTGCTACCCGTCGGTGCTAAACTTGATCGCTGTCGATGCCGTCACCGCCAGTTCTGCAAGCCGCCCGCAGCCACCCAAGGGAACTGGGCCCGGCTGCGGCCCCGCCTGAGGCAGACCCGCCTGTTTCATGTTTTCGCGGCATTTGCGCTGCTGCGCAGCAACGGAGCCAATTACCGGTTCTCGGCGGCGATCCTGAGCGCATCTATACGATGGCGGAGGCGGACCGGCCGGCTCGCTGCCCGGCTGAGTGCAGAATTCGCGAACGGTCGCATTGTTAACTGCTCCCAAGTCTGTTCTTATTGCAGCCGTGGGGTGGTGAAAAAATCAGCCTGTGCCAGCAAAGAGCATAGCAATGCCGCATGGCGCCAACTTCCTGTTGAACCGGCTCTCGCCCGCTTCCCTTGCGCGGGTCACGCCACATTTGTCTGTGGTTGAGCTTGCGGCTACCCAGGTGCTTGCCGAAACGCACCAGCGCATCGAACGCGTTTACTTCCCGCATTCCGGCATCATCTCCTGCGTGGTCGAGATGTTGGGCGGCGGCGCAATCGAAACCGGAATGATCGGCAAGGACGGCGAATTCGGGGCCAGCCAGGCGCTGGATGACAAGGTGTCGCTCAATCTCGTGACCATGCAGATTGCCGGCACCGCCTCGGTCATGAGCCCGGACAAGCTCCGCGCGCTCGCCGGCGAATTGCCGGACTTGAAGTCGCTGCTGATGACCTATGGGCAGTTCTTCGTTTCCCAGGTGCAGCAGACCGCCGCTTGCAACGCCGTGCATGACATCGAGGCGCGCACCTGCAAATGGCTGTCGCGGATGCACGAGCTGGCGGGGCCGGATCTGCTGCTGACCCAAGAGTTTTTTGCCCAGATGATGGGGGTGCGCCGTACCAGCGTCACCGCGGTGGCTGGCGCTTTGCAAGCCGCCGGCTTGATCTCCTATAGCCGTGGGCGTCTGCACATCCTCGACATCGAACGAATCCGCCAGCGATCGTGCGAATGCGACAGCGACGTTCGCGCGCACTATCAAATGATGTTTCCGAACGGCGCGGACGTGCATAGCGGTCGCTAGAGCCAACCGCCAAGACGCTCAGATCACCTCTCGCAGCATCGACGGGCCTATCTGCGAGTTGGATCGGCTGGAGGGCGCCCTTGACCCCAAGCTCCTGCTACGCTCCGAGCTTTGCCGGCTGTTTTAACCGTTGATAGAGCAATTTGGTGCTGTGTCGGTTAGCGTGCAGACGAGCGCGTTACCTTTAGCAAACATATCGTCATCACAGCACCGTTGGTGGCTTTTATCTGTGATGAGAGCGCCTCCATTGCGCTCCCGCCTTTCTCCGGAGATGGAAAAGTTAGCGTGATGACCGAGCGCCGACGTGTAAAGCATGAGAAAACCTTTCAGGAGCGGCTGGAGGAAGAAGCGCTGCGCTTCAGGCAGGCCGCCGATCAGCTTCCGCCTGGCACGGCACGCGAACTGCTGTTGCGACGGGCCTGGCAAGCCGAAGCGGCCTGTCAAATCAACGATTGGCTGAAATCGTCCGCGCCCCGGTCTCTCCAGGCAACCGCGAACCTCGGCGGCGAGTAATGGCAAGCCGATGCTTGAGTATCGCGCCTATATCCTGAGCGCGGACGGCCACATTATCAACCGCATCGATCTGCCTTGCGATAACGAGCACGCCGCGCGGGAGTGCGCCAGGCAGCTGGTGGACGGGGGCCGCCCCGTTGAACTATGGCGACTGGGCCAATTGTTGGAAAGATTTGAACCGAAGCAATAAGGCGGCTCTCTGTTTCCCGGGCGCGATGCAGCACACCCCGGTCCGCGCCTTGCGCGGCCGAGTGCAGGCTCCGTCTTCGCGAAGCGCTGCTTCGCAGACCCTGGCCGTACCAAACGCCGACACCGTCATGGCCGGGCTTGGCCCGGCCATCCACGTCTTTGCCTCAAAGAAAGCAAGACGTGGATGCCCGGGACAAGCCCGGGCATGACGAGAATTGTGCTCTATGCCGCCCCGGCTCTGCAGCAGCGCACCGTCTGCGCGAAGTGCGTTGCGCTGCGTGCGGGAGCAAAGCCTCTGATGACGCTACCGAAAAAATTTTTTCGCATTCCTTATCCCCGGGTCCAAAACCTCGCTTATCCTGCTCGTGTCCTGTCCGAGGAGGGAGCGCTTTCTAGAAGCGATCCTTTCAGCGGACAGAGCGAGAGCTGGCCGGACCGGGGCCCCGGAACGGTCGACGGCTTGAAGGCCAAGGTGGAGCGCCGGGAGGCGCAGCGCCTTGCCGAAGGGCGCGCGCGGCTGGCGTTATCAGCTGCGCGAGGTGGGTACGTTATTCCCGCCTCCAAGGGTGCCTCGCAAGCATCCTGGCGCCTCCCGCCGCTCCACCTCCTCGCGCAAGCAGCGCGAGGGACTGGCAAACCTCGGACGCACCAGCGCCGCGAGAATGCAGAAGCCTGGCTGTTTGAAACGTGAAATCGGAAATGATGGGCGCCACGTAGCGATATAGCGCTGCGTCATTTCGACTCCGTCATTCCGGGGCGCGCCTCTTGGCGCGAGCCCGGAATCCATCACCACGATTCGGGATTATGGATTCCGGGCCTGCGCCCAAGCGGGCGCATCCCGGAATGACGATTCCTTGGGGATTGATTGCCCGGTCAAGCCCGGCAATGACGGTGTGTGTGGCGTTTCCAGGGCGCGATGCAGCACGAAGTGCCGCTTCGCAAGTGCTACGCGCTACACTGCGTCCGGGGAACGGAGGGCATTCTCGCAAGACCCTGTCTCCCGGGCGCGATGCAGCGCGTAGCCCTTGCGAAGCGCTGCTTCGCTGAACCGGGATCGTACCAGATACCGGCGCCCGTTACGGCCCCGGCTCTGCAGCGCACCGCTCCGCAAGGGCTACGCGCTGCGCTGCGTCCGGGGAACAAAAGTCTTGCTCTGCGTTCGACAGTTCGGCGGCGACGAGCTCAGCGCTGCACGGCGCGGGCGGCGAGGCGGTCGAAGCGCTTGATCGACTCGCGCAGGATGCTTGCTTCTTCCTCGTATTCGGCGAGCTTGCGGCCCCAGGATTCGGCCAGCAAAGTACGGCCCGCCTCGCTCGCCTGCTGTTGCAGCTTCTTCGCGAGCGCAACGCGCTCGTCCAGCGCGCGCAAGCCGCTGTCGAGCGCGCGATGGAGGTTTTCGTCGAGCGCGAGACTCATCATCTCGGCGGTGTAGGCATGGCCGACGTGGCAACGGTAGCGCAGCAGGTCGCCCTCCTTGATCTCCCACATCACGCCGTGACAATCCGGGCAGGTGAGCAGCGACCGCGTGCCCATGCGGTCGAGCTTGGCCATGCTGTTGATGCCGCCGTTCTGTCCTCGTGCCATCTGGACCTCGTAAATCAGCTGCGGCGAAGGTGGTACGGCTTCCCCGGCTGGTTGCCGCAGCAGCCGCAGAAACAGCTCCGGCATCCCGGCCAGCGTCGAGACATGATCCGGCTTGAATTCGGTCAGCGCCGCCTCGGGCATCCCGGCGAAGTCGGCATCCTCCGGATCTTGCACCACGGTAAGGCCGCCATACTCGTGCAGGGTATGTAGGCCGGAGGCGCCGTCGCCTAGGGTGCCGGTCAGCACCGCTCCAACCGCGCGATAGCCGCAGCACATTGCGGCGGAGCGAAACAGCGGGTCGATGGCGGGCCGGCTGTTGTTCTCGCGGGCGCCTTGGCCGAGCCGCAACGTATTGCCGTCGATCAGCAAATGGCTGTCGGGCGGCGCGATGTAGATTTCGCCCGGCGCGATCTCGGCGCCATCCGTTGCGAATTGCGCCGGCAGCGGGCCGGCCGCGGTCAGGACGGCATCGAGCTGCGAGCGATAATGCGGCGAGACGTGCAAGACGACGAAGACGGCCGCTGGAAAGTCGGCGGGAAATTTCGAAGCCAAAAACCGCAACGCCTCGACACCGCCCGCCGACGTGCCAATCGCCAGAATATCCCGATTGGGCATCCGCCGCTCCTGTCGGCCCGGATAGTCAATGGTTCTGCCAGGCGTTGGTTCCGCGCGCCACCGAACTGCAGCAAAGTTCTTGCCCGAAACCCGAATTAAAGCTTCGATGCGGCGTTGGGCAGGAGCGGCAAAATGAGCGGAAACCGCACGCAAGACGACGAGGGCAACGGCGCCGGCCCGCGGCCGATTGTGGTCGGCATCGGCGCGTCGGCGGGAGGCGTCAAGGCGTTGCAGGCGTTCTTCCAGGCCTTGCCGGACGAGCCGGGCGCGGCGTTCGTGGTGGTGGTCCACCTTGACCCCGACCGCCGGAGCGAGATGGCCAGCATCCTGGGGTTGCGAACGAAAATGCCGGTGGTCCAGGTGGGCTCGCCCACGCCCATGGAAGCCAACAATGTCTATGTGATCCCGCCGAACCGCCGCCTCGAGATTACCGACAGCGAGATCGCGGCCGTGCAATTCGAGGAGCCGCACGGTCAGCGCGCCCCGATAGACCTGTTCTTCCGCTCGCTCGCCGCCCAGCACGGCGACGGCTTCGCCCTCATCCTGAGCGGCGCAGGCTCCGACGGCGCGGTCGGCATCAAGGCGGTCAAGGAAACCGGTGGCCTGATCCTGGTGCAGGATCCGACCGAGGCCGAATACGGCTCGATGCCGCGTAGCGCAATCGCAACCGGCATCGTCGATCTCGTCCTGCCGATCGACCGCATGGCGGATCGCCTGGTCGAGCTGATCGAGGACAAGCAGACGTACGCCAATGCCGAGACGCGCCAGTTCAGCGACGAGGCGCTGCGCCGTATCCTGTCGCACGTCCGGGTGCGAACCGGACATGATTTCACCAAATACAAGCGCGCCACCATGGTGCGGCGGGTGGCGCGGCGCATGCAGATCACGCGCAGCGACGATGTGATGGACTACTACAACCTGCTGCGCGACCAACCTGACGAGGCGGCGGCTTTGCTCGGCGACCTCCTGATCTCGGTCACCACCTTTTTCCGCGATCCAGAAGTGTTCGAGGCGCTGAAGCAGACCGCGCTCCCGCAGCTTTTCCATGAGAAGCACGCTTCCGAGCCGATTCGGGTCTGGGTGCCGGGGTGCGCTACAGGCGAGGAAGCCTATACGATCGCCATGCTGCTGCTGGAGGAAGCATCGCGTCATGACGTGCGGCCGTCGATGCAGGTGTTCGGCTCCGATCTCGACGCGCGCGCGCTGGCGATCGCGCGCGAGGGCCGCTACCCAGCCGCGATCGAAGCCGATATCGCCGAGGACCGGCTGCGCCGCTTCTTCGTCCGCGAGGGCGATAACTATCGGGTGCGCCAGGAGCTCCGCGACACGCTGCTGTTTGCCAACCACAGCGTGCTGAAGGATCCGCCGTTCTCGCGCATCAGCCTGATCTCGTGCCGCAACCTGCTGATCTACCTCGACCGCGAGCTGCAGGACCAGGTGTGCAGCACCTTCCATTATGCGCTCAATCCGGGCGGCTTCCTGCTGGTCGGATCCTCGGAAACCGCGGACAGTCCGGCGGGGCTGTTTCGCACCGTCGACCGCAAGGCGCGGATTTACCAGGGCGCCGTGCAGCCCGGCGACAAGCCGCGGCTACTGCCGCGGCTGCTCGGCAGCATGGGGCACTTTGACGACCAGGGCACCCCCGCGAGAGGGCCCCTCGCACCGAGCGCGATGCTCAGCGAAGCCGCGTCCCACCGCAAGGCAATCGAAAAGCTGGCGCCGCCGAGCGTGCTGGTCGACGTCGCGCACCGCGTCCTTCACCTGTCGGAGAACGCGGGCCGCTATCTGCAGCCTTCCGGCGGGCCGCTAAGCGGCGACCTCGTCGACCTGGTGAGGCCGGAATTGCGCTTCGAGCTGCGCTCGGCGCTGCACCGGGTGTTCGAAAAGCCGAACCCGTCGCTCAGCCTGCCGATCCCCGTGCGCTTCAACGGCGAGGCTCACCGGGTGCTGTTGCATGTCAGGCCGGTGCTCGACGACGGCAACGAGCGGCCACACGAGGCGGTGGTGATCTTCCTCGAAGGCGACGCCATCGGCGGCACCACCCAGCAGCCGGCCGGTGTCGACGGCGCGGATGAAGTGGTGCGCCGCCTGACGGAAGAATTGCAGCTCACCCAGGCGCGGCTGCGCTCAACGCGCGAGGAATCCGAGGCGACCAACGAAGAACTGCGCGCCGCCAACGAAGAACTGCAGTCGATCAACGAAGAGTATCGCTCGACCTCGGAGGAGCTGGAAACCAGCAAGGAAGAGCTGCAGTCGATCAACGAGGAGCTGCAGACCGTCAACAGCGAATTGAAACTGAAGCTCGACGCGGTTTCCCGCGGCCACAGCGACCTGCAGAACCTGATGGCAGCGACGGATTTCGGCACGCTGTTCCTCGATGCGGGCTTGCGCATCAAGCGTTTCACCCACCAGGTCACCGAGCTCATCAGCATCACGCAAAGCGACGAAGGGCGGCCGGTAACCGACTTCGCCCATCGCCTCGAATACGACGATCTGGTCAAGGACGCGCAGACGGTGCTGTCGGACCTCGCCCCGATCAGGCGCGAGGTGCGCAGTCGCGCCGGGCGCTGGTACGACATTCGCTTGCGGCCCTACCGCACCGTCGACGACAAGATCGACGGCGTCGTGATCACGTTCGTCGACATCACCGACCGCAAGGCCTGGGAAGCCCGGCAGGCCCTGCTGCTCGGCGAACTGACCCATCGCGTCAAGAATACCCTGGCGGTGGTGCAATCGATCGCGCATCTCAGCCTGCGCGACGCCAAATCGACCCGGGAGTTCGTGGCCCAGTTCGACGACCGGCTGAACGCCCTGTCGAAGTCGCACAGCCTGCTGGTGGAGTCGGACTGGAAAGGTGCCGATCTCGGCGCGCTGGTCGCGCAGCAACTCGATCCTTATGTGGCGGGGGAACCGGGCCGGCTGCAGGTCAAGGGCGCGCCCGTGGACCTGCCCCCCGATCTGGCGAGCCCGTTCGGTCTCATCCTGCACGAGCTCGCGACCAACGCCGCCAAATACGGCGCGCTGTCGCATCCCGGCGGCAAACTTTCGGTGAATTGGACCACGTCGGAACGGAACGATCAGCGCATCCTGAAATTTACCTGGAGGGAGCTGGACGGGCCGGCTGTAAAGAAGCCCGACCGCTCCGGATTCGGCAGTTCCCTGATCGAGCGGGGAATTCCCGATGCCGTCGTGAAAAGGGAATTTTTAGCGGACGGGCTGGTGTGTACGATGGAGTTTCCCTTAAAGCAGGGGAGGTTCGCAAAGCGCGAGGGCGCAAGCTCGTAGGTTCTGCGCGATGCGGCCCGGCCGCTGGATCACCGTCCGGAGCTTTAGCGGTAGTACCGGCGGGGTGACAGGCTGCGGGGTTGTTCCCCGGCCCCAGGAGCCGCCTTCCATTGCGATCAAGGAGGATTGCATGGCGCTATTCTATTTCATCTTGAAGGCCGGCCGGCAGACCATCCCCGACACCGAGGGCGAGGAATTCGAGAACGAAGCCGCTGCCCGCGCGCATGCCCGCGCGGTCGCGCGCGAACTGATGCGCAACCGCGAGACCAGGACCGGCCACTGGGGCGTTCAGGTCTGCGACGATTACCTGCAGCCGCGCTTCGAATATCTGTTCGCCGACATCGACGAGAAGCTGGAGGCCCTGGGAACGGAGGTCCGGGTTTCCGTGACGGCGGTGGCGCGCACCACCGCGGCTATGAACGATGCCGTCGGCAAAATCGACCTCTCGATGGCTCAGCTGCGGCAGACCATCGATCGGATCGATTTCATATTGTCCAGCCGGCCGGCCTCCTGATCCGTGCCGTCGGTTGGCTCCGGCACCGGCCGGAGTAGCGGAGCTGCGCAGTTTTTATCTGTCCCCTGCCCGACCTAAGCCGAAGATGATGGTGACGATGGCATCGGATTGGCTGTCGGCCGCCGGAACAATCTGCGGCCCGATGCGATTGATCGTCCTATAATCCAAAGAGGACGTCATGACGTTCAATCCCATCTTCGCCCGAACTGCCCGGACCGCCACCGGTCTAGGCCTGGTTGTCCTCGTCTTATTTCCGGTAGATGTTGCCGCGCAAGGACAGCCGGTTCAGAACGGGCCCACGCTTCCTCTGAGTTTTTGGTGGATCGGCGCGTTCGTTCTCGGTCTTGCGATCGTTTACGGCATCCTGCGTAACAGGACGAGGACGCGCGCCGACAAGCAACTTACAGAACAAGCCACCAAGAAACGATACGCTCAAGAAGAGCGCGACAGGATCCGATCAGGCTCCGGTTAGGTCCATCCTGAAAGACGACTGGCCCCGCCGGCGCCCCCGGTTGCCTTTTCCCTTGCTTTGAGCGTGAAAGTACCGAGCTCCGCTTAGGGGTCTTCGCGCCACAAGGTTCGTAACTGGTCGAGGTCGATCAGCTCGATCTGCTCCGCAAAGCGATTGCGATAAAGCGTCATAAGCGCGTCATGCCCCGCATCGAACGAGCTGCACAAGGCATCTTCGACAATGACCACGCGCAGCCCGAGATCGACGGCATCCAGCACGGTGGAAAGCACGCATACATCGGTTTCGGTACCGGTGACGATGACGGTACCTACGCCCTTTTCACGCAAGAATGACGCCAATGCAGACTCCGAAAATGCGGAGTAGCCGGGCTTGTCGATTATCGTTGCGGGGGGCGCAAACCGGCGCAAGATCGGGATGAGCTCGAGTTGCTCCGCCGGCAGCCGGCTTCGGGTCGCGCATTCCCATTTGGTGAAGTAGCGGCGCCACCTGCCAGGTCTGTCTTCGGCATTGAGCGGCGTGATAAAACGGGTGAAAACCGTTCTTGCCGTATAGCGCGCCGCGATTTCCACGATCGCCGGCAGCACCCGTTCCATCCATGGCGTCTCCCATATGCCGCCCGCGGCGAACATGTTCTGCATATCAATGCAAAGATGCACCGCATTGTTCAGCGGGTCAGGCTGTTTGGTCTCTGCCATACGCCCTGGCCTCCCGACCGTTTACCTTCGCCGCAAAGGCGGGGTCCAAAAAGCCGAGATCCTCGACGAATGCAAAATCTCCTGCAACCAAACCAGCACCGATATCGCGGCGATATCTCACATTTGGAACGATGACCTTGTCGGCCAATTCGACCGCTTTGCGTCGCGCCTCCTCGATGCTGTCGGCTGCCGCCGTCGCCACCATGGTCCATCCATACATTCCGGAGGTGACGAGCTGGCCGTTCACAACGCCGACTTCCCCGTAATACAGGTGATCGCGTTCGTGATCATGGAGTCCGCCGTCGAACATCACAGGCAGTCCGACGCTGGCTTCCTCGACGCTCTCCCGATCATAGGGAAACGGCGGCGTGGTCAGCACGATGGCGGCACAAAATCCCGGCAGCATCGTCACATTGCCTTTGCGGCTGATCATGGCGCCGAACAGATCGCCCCAGCGGGTTTGCTGAAGCGGGCTCAGCACGGCGAAGCCGGGGTAGCCAAAACGGCAGGTAAATTCCAGCGGCCAGATTCCACGCTGGTTTACGATCGTGTTCAGATTGATGTATCCGCAATAACCGCCGGCCGCCAGCATCGGCGTCATGCGCTGCAGTGTCCGTCCGAAAAATGCTCTCGATCGGTCGAACGTGGCGATGGTGCCCATCTCGCCGGTGAGTTCGCCGAGGTCTCCGGGAAAAAACCTCTTGTGCTCCCAATCGAGACAAGCCTCGCCGATAAAGTTCTCGCCATTGAAATAAGCGCCGACCCCCATCTCGACGCCGTCGACATGCTCCATCAGAATAAACCCAAGTGCTTCTGCCTGCTCCTCGAAAAAAAACTTTGTGCGCAGAAGCGCGCGGACGTCGGCGCCGTCCGGCAGCCTGCCGACATAGCTGTCGTTTGAACTGAAGTTCGGGCCGTTGAATTTGAGAACGTATCTGGCAGGGTGCTCATCGATGAATTCAATTGCGCTCGCCACGTCGCTGAATTCCACGACTTTGGCGGTTTGCAGCCCGATGTCGGCAAGAACCCGCTGGGCAAAGGCCCTGTCGTTTTCGAGCCGGTCGCCATACGCGCTGCCGCCGATGACGTGAAATCCGTCCTTGCGCAGCGTGTCCTGCAGTGCGCCCCGGGCCTGGGCGACATTCTCGAACAGGATGATGCCTTCCTCTCCGGCGGCTCTGACCCAGTCGAGCTCTTTCTCCCAATTCGAAGTATGCTCGACGAGACCAGCCATGGTGCCTTGGGCCAGCGGTTCTCCGACAAAGACCTTCACGTCATGGCCGTCGCCCAAAAGCCTCATGTACAAGGCGCCCAGATCGCAGCTGTCGCCTATCCCCAGGAAGCGCATGGCGACTATTGAAGCCCGAATTCGCTGCGATACCGTTCGAAGCAGCGCGCACCACATTCCAGCCGCATCAGCGCACCTTCGGCGATGGCGACTGCTACTGCGGGGTTTTGCGATACCAGGGGCTCGATCGCCTCACTATTCCAGGCCGCCGAATGCTTGATATCAAGGATCGCATGCAGCGCGAAATAGTGCCGGTTGCCGGCTTTTATGCCGAGCCGTTTCAGGCCGGCGGAGGTTGCGGCCGACCGGCCGGGGGCGGTCATCTCAATCACGCCGAGCGCCCCTACCGATTGATACGCATAGCGGCGATTGGCGGCCAGTCCAGCCATCGTGTTGGCCAGCGCGAGAGATTCGGTAATTGTGGTCTCCGGCTGCGGATTTAGATCGAGATGCTCGGCCAAAGCCGCCAGCAGCGGGCCGTGCATCGCCTTCGGATTCCCGCGCCCCATTTCGTCCCAGTAATTGCGGGCAAGCTCGAGTTTTGGCCGGGTCGGAAGTTTCAATTGCGTCAGCGCGGTCAGGTCCTCAAACCCCGCTTCGCCGGCGACCTCCTGGGTCAAGAACCATTTCATCTGGTCCATTGAGCATTGTTCGGCGAGCCATGGGAACAGCGGATCGTTCTGTCCCGGGCCATCTTCCTTGAGTCGCTCGAACCATCCGATGAACTTCTTCGGATCGCTCGGAGCCTCAGCGGCTCTGGCCGCAATCGCCTGCCGGCTGCGCTCGAGAAACTTCCCCTCGACGATGCTGAGTCTAGCCACTTCGGAAAGTTGTTCTTTCCAATGCGGCGACGGGAGAGCTGGATTGAAGCGGAGGTTATTGAGGCGATTAAGCCGGAACTGCAAATCCCGCTCATAGTCCACCTCGGTTGAACGAACAATGTCTAACATGCCGGCGCTCCTGGCTTGCGGGCCGTCAGCACCACAGCGGCTATTCGATCAACCTGGCTGTAGGCCGCGGTTTCCAGCTCTTCCCCGAAAACGTCGGGGTCGATTTCTTCGTAAAACCATTGCAGATCACCGCCGGCGAATTCTTCCTCAATCGCCTGCAGCAATCGGTCTACCCCGCCGACGATCGGCGAGCCGGTGTAGAGCAGCAACGTTCCGCCGGGCGAGAGCCTGTCCTTCGCGGCCCCGGCTATGCGAACCGAAAGCGCGCTTCCCAGTTCGCCGCCGCCATGGCGATAGGCACGCTGCAGCGGATCATTGAGATAGGGAGGATTGGCGACGATGATGTCGAACTCGCCGTCGACATTCGCGAACAGGTCACTGTGAACAGTCGTGGCGTGGAGCACCCCGGCGGCCTGGGCGTTCAACCGGGCCATTTGCAACGCGGCGTGGTTGATATCGGAAAGGACAAGCTCGCGACACCGCGAATTCCTGGCGAGGATTACGCCTCCCGCGCCTGATCCACATCCAAGGTCCAACGCGCGGCCCGGCTGACGGGGTTCGGTCAACAGATTATTTTTGATCGCCCGGGCAAATCGATATGTGTCGGGTCCGAAGAATACCGCATCGGGCGAGACGGTCGGAAACGCTGAATGTAAAAACAGATTGCCATCCAAAGTCGATGCCCGCACCGAGCTTTTCCAACCCGCCTCGCATTCGAATATCAGGGCGCTATCCCGCAACAGAGTGAAAAGCGCTCTCGGAAGCAGGGCAGGCAGGAACGGCCGGCTCCAGCCGAAGGCGTCCGTTAAGCTCCGGGCCTGTTCATTCCCCGCCCGCGCATTGTTGCGGGAATGGGTGGCCGGCGTCGGCGTAACGAAAATGTATTTCGTTTCCTTCAGAAAGGAGATGAGCTCCCAAAGTCCGGTATCGGACTTAAGATTGCGGACGTGTTGCATAGACCCTTAACCCGTTCAGGTCATTGCAGTTCCGTCCCTGGAACAAAACCGAACGATCGGAGCTGCCGCAGCAATGATCCTGAGCCCAAAACAGTTCGGCATGCCGAAATCCGGGCGGCGGCGGTTCGGATTGACGGACAAGCATCGTTCAGGCTGTGATTCGATCCGATTCGTATCAGTCCCTGTGGGTAATTCGGCCTAGCACCTGCCGGGCGGTGTCGGCGATAATGTGCGCTGCCGAAGGATCTCCTTTGACAATGGACGCCATGAAGCCGCGTGCTTCCTTCAAGGTCACGTGCGGCGGCAGCGGAGCCACGTCAGGATCTGTTTTCACCTCAAGGACGACCGGCCGGTCGCAGGATAGTGCCTCCCGCCACGCGGCATGCAGATCGCCAGGCTTGTCGACGAAGATACCTTTGAACCCCAGCATTTCCCCAAACCGCGCATAGGCGAAATCCGGGATTGCCTGACTTGCGATGAATTTCGGATCGCCCTCCATAACCCGCTGCTCCCAGGTCACCTCGTTGAGGTCTTCGTTGTTGAACACACAGACGATCCATCGGGGATCCGGCCATTGCTTCCAGTATTTCTGAACCGTGATGAGTTCAGCCATATTGTTCATCTGCATGGCGCCATCGCCAACAAGGGCGACAACGGGGCGATGCGGATGCGCGAATTTTGCGGCAATCGCGTAAGGTACCGCCGCCCCCATCGAGGCGAGGCCTCCAGACAGCGAAGCCGATTGGCCGCGCTGGACGCGAAAGTCACGGGCATACCAGTTTGCGCAGGATCCGCTGTCGCTGGTGACGATAGCGTTGGCAGGCAGCAACGGCGACATTTCCCAGACTACGCGCTGCGGATTGACCGGATCCGCATCGGCTTTGGCCCGAACCTCGAGTTTTTTCCACCATGCCTCTACGCCCTTCTCGATCCCCTCACGCCAGCTTCGATCGGTCTTTCGCTGCAATTTTGGAATAAGCAGCCGCAAAGTCTCGGCCGCATCGCCGTGAAGGTTGACCTCGGCAGGAAAGCGAAGCGACAGCATCGAGGGATCGATGTCGATCTGAACGGCGCGGACCTTCTCATCCTTTGGAAGAAATTCGGCCCAGGGAAAGCCGGTGCCGACCATCAGCAGCGTGTCGCATTGTTGCATCAAATTCCAGCTCGGCTCGGTCCCGAGCAGGCCGATCGCCCCGGTCACGTAAGGCAGATCGTCGGGCAGAACGTCTTTCCCGAGCAATGCCTTGGCGATTCCCGCACCGAGAAGTTCGGCGACTTCGAGAAGTTCGCCGGCGGCGCCCCGCGCGCCAGCGCCGATAAGGACGGCGACTTTGGTGCCGGCGTTCAAGAGTGCCGCCGCTTTCTCGAGGTCAGCCGTTTCCGGGATGATTTTTGGACGCGAATAGCCGGCGCCGGACCGGATAAAGCCGTGAGCCACCTTTGGCTCCTCGTAGTCGCTGTTCTGGATGTCCTTCGGCAGGATAACGACTGACACGCCATTGCGGGCAATTGCGATCCGCATGGCGCGGTCAATCAGGTGCCGGACTTGCGCAGGCGATGATGCCTCCTGGACGAAACAGGCGACGTCGGAAAGCATTCGGTCCAGATTCAGCTCCTGCTGATAGCTGCTTCCGCGCGCCGTGGCTTCCGCCTGCCCGCATATGGCAAACACCGGCACGTGATCCGATTTCGCGTCGTAAAGCCCGGTGATCATGTGGGTGGCCCCTGGTCCGCCGGTCGACAGGCAGACCCCGATTTCGCCGGTGAATTTTGCATGGGCCACCGCCATGAAAGCCGCCATTTCCTCGTGCCGGGCCTGGATGAATTCGATCGAGTTGGCGCGCTGCAAGGCGCCAAGCACGCCGTTGATGCCGTCGCCGGGATAGCCATAGATCCGGCGCACGCCCCATTGCTGGAGCCGGCCGACGAAAAAATCGCTGACTTTCATGACTTTCTCCGTAGCCGGCGAACGAGCGCGAACGTGTTTCGCATTGAAGCTGCGACCGGCAACGGCGTGCAGAGACGGTAGTTCCCCTCGCGCAGAACCCCGGTTCGACGGCGAGTTCCGCGAGGAAGATCGTGTTCGGAACCGCTCCAGAGGGGAGAACGTTGAACGCTGCGACTCGAGGAGATCCAGACATGACTGCTCAGACCGGCGGTAGGCCCATGACCGCAGCGCAACGCGATGAGATCAAGCGTCTTTGCCACGCGGCGGAAATACCCGACAAATCGGGCGAGCTTTATACCGAGGAAAGCGCGCAGGCGCTGATCGAGGATCTTCGTGGCAAAGCCTCAACCAGCGGACACAGCGGCGCGGCCGGACACCGGCACGACTGGTAGGACTCAAAGAAACGGTTTGCCGCCGGTGACCGCGATGGTGGCGCCGGAAACGTAGCTTGAAAGCGGATCGGCGAGCATGACGTAAGCCGTCGCCAGTTCAACCGGTTGACCGGGCCGTTTCATGGGAACCTGCTTGCCGAAATTTTCCACGGTTTCCACCGACATCGTCGATGGAATAAGCGGCGTCCAGATCGGTCCGGGAGCGACAGCGTTGGCGCGAATGCCCTTCTCCGCCAGCAGCTGTGCCAGCCCGGCGGTGAAATTGTGGATCGCTCCCTTGGTCGTTGCGTAGGCCAGCAAAGTCGGGTTTGGAGCATCGGAATTGATGGACGCCGTATTGATAATGCAGCTACCCGGCTTCATGTGCGGCACCGCGGCCTTGGTGAGATAGAACATCGCGTGGATGTTGACCTTGAAGGTCAGCTCCCATTCCTCATCGGAAATATCCTGGATCGATTTGAAAGTCGCCTGATGGGCCGCGTTGTTGACCAGGATATCCACGCCGCCCAATTCCGAGACCGCTTTGGCGATGACTGCCCGGCAATGCTCCGGCCGCTGCAGGTCGCCGGCGACCAGAACCGCCTTTCTTCCGGCGTCCCTGACGTAGCGCTCGGTTTCCCGCGCGTCACTATCCTCATCAAGATACGAAATCAGGATATCGGCGCCCTCCCTCGCAAAGGCGATCGCTACCGCGCGGCCGATACCGCTGTCGCCGCCGGTGATGATGGCCTTCTTGCCCGCGAGCCGTCCGCTGCCCTTGTAGGAGGTTTCGCCGTGATCCGGCACCGGCTTCATGGCATCGGTGGTCCCCGGCATCGGCTGCTGCTGCTTCGGGAACGGCGGTTTTGGGTAATTCATGCGGGCTCCATTCGTTGTACCCGAACCGGAATTGATTTCGCGGCCGGTGTCTTGCTTTTCTCCGCATGGTGCCACAGCGGCAGCAGCGGATTGCATTCGGGGTAATAACCGGCGATGCAGCCCTCCGGGATGTCGTAGGCGACCACCCGCAGGCCATCGACCTGCCGTTCGACGCCGTCATCGACCGCGGTCTTGAGCGCGACCGAGTCACCCTCTTTCAGGCCGAACCGATCGATGTCGTTCTGATGCATCAGCACGACATGGCGCGATCCATAAATGCCGCGGAAACGGTCGTCGTAGTTGTATACGGTCGTATTGAATTGTCCGTTACTGCGCAGCGTGATCAACTGCACGACCTCGCGCTGATCTTCGGGCACGTCGATATCGGTTGCTAGCGATTTTGCTGTGATGAAGTTGGCTTTGCCCGTCTTCGTCTTCCACTCGCGCTTGCGCGCGCCGAGCGGGCGATGGAAACCGCCCGGCTGCCACATCCGGGCGTTGAAATCGTGGAAAATGTCAGGATAGGTCGCGGCGATCGCATCGCGGATTTTGCTGTAGTCGGCCACCCACTCGTCCCAAGGTATCGTCGAGCCCGAGGGAGCAGCGGCTTTTGCGAGTTCGGCGACGATCTTTTGTTCGGAGAGCAAATGCGGACTAGCGGGTCGTACTTGGCCGCGCGAGCCGTGCATACATCCCGTACTGTCTTCCATCGAAACGGCCTGCGCGCCGCTTCTCTGCATGTCGATCTCGATCCGGCCGAGACAGGGAAGAATGTAGGACACTTCGCCATGTATCAGCGCCGACCGGTTCAGCTTGGTCAGGATTTGCACGGTGAGCCGTAGCTTTCGCCAGGCCGGCTCCATCAAGCGATGCTCGGGAATCGAGCGAATCAGATTTCCGCCGAGAAGCACGACGGCGCGCACTTTGCCTTCCAGAATCTTTTCGCAGGCTTCGACGGTATTGACACCCTTTTGTTTCGGCATCTCGATGCCGAACAGCTGCTTCAGCTTCTCCGCCGGCACCTGCTCCGGCTTTTCGGTAATGCCGACGGTCCGTTGCCCCTGCACATTGGAATGACCGCGAACCGGGCAAATGCCTGCACCCGGCCGGCCGATATTGCCCCGCATCAGCGCGAGATTGACCATGGTCTGCACGGTCTCAACGCCCTTCTTGTGCTGGGTCAGCCCCATCCCGAAGATGAACATCACCGATTTGGCATGCGCATAGACGGTGGCGGCCGCTTCGAGTGCGCCGCGCGTCAAGCCGGAGCGGCTCTCAATCCGTTGCCAGTCACAACTCTTGACCGCGGCGGCAAATTCCTCAAAGCCGTGCGTGTGTTCCCGGATGAAGTCGTGGTCGAGAATCTTGTTTCCGTTTAGCGAAGCTTTCTCGTCGAGGTCGAACAGCGCCTTGGCTATTCCCATCATGGCCGCGGTATCGCCGCCGCTTTTGACCTGATGATATTGCGACGTGATCCGCGTCGGCGGCTTGAGCAGCATTTCCGCCGGCGACTGAGGGTTCACGAATTCGACCAGCCCCCGCTCGCGAAGCGGATTGAAGGTAACGATCGGCACACCGCGCTTCACGGCCTCCTGCAGCTGATGCAGCATGCGCGGACTGGATGTCCCGACATTCTGACCGAAGAAGAAAATGCAGTCGGTGTGGGCGAAGTCGTCGAGGGTGCAGGTGCCGACCGGCACGCCGATGCTTTCAGGTAACGCCACAGACGTGGTCTCGTGGCACATGTTCGAACTATCGGGAAGATTGTTGTTACCGTACGCGCGCGCCATCAGCCCGTACATGAAGGCCGTTTCCAGCGAGGCGCGGCCCGAGGTGTAGAACACTGCGCTTTCGGGCTGAAGCGCGCGCAGCTCGCGTCCAATCTCCTCGAAGGCCATGGCCCATTCGACCGGAACATATTTGTTCGTTGCAGGATCCCAGCGCATCGGATGGGTAAGCCGCCCGGCAGCCTCGAGATGGTGATCATCCCATTTTTCGAGGTCCGCGACCGTATGCTCGGCGAAAAATTCAGGGGTGACGCGCTTGCTGGTGATTTCCCAGGTCGTCGCCTTGGCGCCATTCTCGCAGAACTCGAAAAGACGGGGATCGGCGGGCTTGGCCCAGGCGCAGCTGACGCACATGAAACCATCGGTCTTGTTCTGCTTCAGCAGGACGCGGGGGCCGCTGAAGGGCACATGGTCTCGCCCGAGGCTCTTGGCGAGCGACTTGACCGAGCCCCACCCTCCGGACGCCGCCTCATAAGGCTTTACCTCAAGATCGGGCGCTAGTTTTCGCGTTTGGGCCATGGTTCTTTTCCTGCAAAACCGAGGAGGTGAAGAGCAACGGCTGTCCATCACGTCCAATCGAATAAAGTTGCAACCCCGCCGCGGCCGCCAGGCGGATGGCATGGCCTGTCGGTGCGCCGGCCGAGACGAGCGTCGGAAATCCAGCAGCCACCGCTTTCTGAACCATTTCGAACGAACAGCGGCTGGTGATCAGACAGAACCCGGGATCGATCCGATTAGCGCTGCGAGCCATTGCGCCTATCAGCTTGTCGAGCGCGTTGTGGCGGCCCACGTCCTCCCGAACCGTTCGGGGCTCACCGTCGAGACCAACCCATGCGGCAGCGTGCGCGCCACGCGTCTGCCGGCTAAGCGGTTGCCATGACCTCAACGCGGTGAGCGCCGGCTGGATCACGCCCGTCGCCAACGGCGCGCCGGCATGCACCCGCGTCGGGCCACGCGATAAGTCGTCGAGATCTTCCACACCGCACAAGCCGCAGCTGGTGTGACCGCGCAATTGCCTGACGCGGCGGGTTGCGAGGTAGCGATGTAGATCATCTCCTTTCAGCGAAATATCGATCGTGACGCCCTCGTCGCACGGCAGGACCAAAATATTTGGTAAATTCCAACCAGGCTCGAGGATGGCTTCCGTTATCGAGAAACCGATCGCAAAGTCCTCAAGGTCCTCGGGCGTCGCCATCATGACGGCGTAAGGGAATCCGTTGTAGCGGAAGGCAATCGCGGTTTCCTCTGCGACGCAAACCAGTCGCCGCTCGCCATCGAGATCCTTGCAAAGCGCATCTACGGCGATGGATGTGGCGGGCGTGATATGCTGAAGAGGACGGTTCATCTTGCGTTCCGCATTGATGGATTTCAAAGCGTTCGGTGCACAATCGTTCCAGCGTCGGCGCTGCATCCGCGCGCACCCCCGATCTGTCGGCTATCCGACATTCCTCAGGGGGAACCTTGCCCCTATCCGCGATTTGTAAATCTTGGCTTCTCCCTGTCGCGATTTTCAGATGCGGAATTTCCTGGTCTTGATCGGCTTCGCACTTGCCATGGCCGGGTGCCAGCGGGAGCAGCGCGAGCTTCGGCTTGATCCGCCGATTGCCGCGGCTCTCGACAAGGTTGCGCTGATGCCGAACCGTATCAGCGGAGCGCCGCCGGACATCTATTTCGCGCTGGACAAGCCTTACGAGTCCAACGCCTACAATCTCAACCAAGGCAAGCGGCTGTACTCATGGTTCGGCTGCAAGACCTGCCATTCGGACGGACAGGGCGGGATTGGACCGGGCTTCCTCGATGGCTGGTGGAACTACGGTCCCGAGATGGTATCGATCTTTGCCTCCATCCGCGACGGCCGGCCGCACGGAATGCCGCCATTTGCCGACAAGATGACGACCGAGCAGATCTGGCAACTCGCGGGCTATGTCCAGACCATCGGCACCTACAGTGCAAAAACCGCCGCCCCCAGTCGTAACGACGAGAAGCACACGCGGCCGTCGGAAAACCGCGCGCCGGCGGCGATTCTGTTCGACCAGGGACCCACGCCGTTTCGTCCGGACCAGGGTCCGACACCGTGATCCGGCGGTTGAAGCGGGCGGCCCTCGCGATGGCATCACCGCTGATGCTTGCGGGCTGCAGCGGATGGCAGTCTGCGCTGGACGTGCATGGCGAGTCAGCTACCAGTCTGAAGCAACTCATTATTTCGATTGTCACCGTCTGCTCGATCGTATGGGCGCTGGTAATGATTGCGCTGATCTTGACGCTCGTGCGCAAGCGGGGGCGGCGCGAGCTGCCGCTTACGGTGAATGCCAATACGGAGCGTCGAATGGCAATCAGCGTGGGCGCCGCGATCGCGGCCACCGTGGCGATCATTACCGCTTTCACCCTTCTGAGCTTTTTCACCACCCGGGCGCTAAGCGTGGCCGGCAGCGACGACCTGACGATCAAGGTGCGCGGCCTGCAATGGTGGTGGGGAATTGAATATTTCGGCTCAACCCCGGACCAGCGTTTCGAAACGGCGAATGAAATTCATATCCCCGTCGGGCGCAAGGTGCGCCTGCAATTGGAAGGTCTCGACGTCATACATTCCTTTTGGGTGCCGAGCCTTGCCGGCAAGCAGGACCTCGTTCCGGGACGCCCGAATGAACTCACGATTCGGGCCGAGCGTCCCGGCGTTTATCGCGGCCAATGCGCCGAATTCTGCGGTTTGCAGCATGCCCACATGGCGTTCTTTGTGATTGCGGAAGAACAGGCCGCCTTCGATGAATGGGCACGATCGCAGCGGCAAGACGCTGCTGCGGCGCCGGACGCCGAGGCGAATGCCGGACAGCAAGCGTTCCTGTCGAAACAGTGCGCGGCTTGCCACACCATACGCGGGACTGCCGCCGGCGGAACGACCGGCCCGGACCTCACCCATGTCGGCGGCCGCAAGACCATCGCGGCCGGGCTGCTTGAAACCACCCGCGGTTCGCTTGCGGCGTGGATCGCCGATCCGCAAACCCTAAAACCCGGTAACAACATGCCGATGGTTCCGCTCAGCGCGGACGAGTTGCGCGCTATCTCGGCCTATCTGGCGAGCCTGAAATGAACGACGGCACCGCCCGGAACGATCCACGCGATACCGGCCTCGAGCGGCCGGCGCTTGACGCCGCGTTGAGGGAAACCTGGCGCACGCCTCAGGGCATTTGGGGCGCGCTGGCCACGGTGGACCACAAGATTATCGGCCGGCGATACATTTTCACCGCGTTTGCATTTCTCGCATTGGGCGGCGTTCTTGCCGCCCTGATGCGCCTGCAACTGGCGCAGCCCGAGGCCAGGGTGCTTAGCCCGGACCGATACAACCAGATTTTCACCATGCATGGCGCGAACATGATGTTCCTGTTCGCGGTGCCGGTAATGGAAGCAGTGGCCGTATATCTGGTGCCGCTCATGGTCGGAACGCGTAACATCGCCTTTCCCCGGCTCAACGCGTTTTCGTACTGGATATATCTGGCTGGCGGCCTGTTGTTGTGGATCGCATTCGCCCTGGACATGGGTCCGGACGTCGGTTGGTTTGCCTATGTGCCGCTTTCGGGGCCGCAATATGCCGCCGGCAAACGCGCAGATATCTGGGCGCAGATGATCACCTTTACCGAGGTGTCGGCCCTGGCCGTCGCGGTCGAGCTTGTGGTCACCATATTCAAGCAGCGCGCTCCCGGCATGTCGCTCGACCGCATACCGCTGTTCGTCTGGTCGATGCTCGTCACCTCCTTCATCATCATCATGGCGATGCCGGCAATCATGGTGGCAAGCACCAGCCTGATCCTGGACCGACTGGTCGGCACGCACTTCTTCAATTCCGCTGAAGGCGGCGATGTGCTGCTGTGGCAGCATTTGTTCTGGTTCTTCGGCCATCCCGAGGTCTACATCATCTTTCTGCCGGCGGTCGGCATGGTATCGACCATGATCCCGACCTTCGCGCGGCGGCCGGTGTTCGGCTATCTGGCGCTGGTGATGGCACTGATCGCGACCGGCATTCTCGCCTTCGGGCTATGGGTCCACCACATGTTCGTCACCGGCCTGCCGCGGCTCGGCGAGAGTTTTTTCACCGCTTCCAGCATGGCCATCGCGGTTCCGGCTGGTGTGCAAATCTTCTGTTGGCTGGCGACCCTGTGGGACGGACGGCCCGTGTTCAGAACCCCGCTGCTGTTCGTGATCGGGTTCATCGTTACATTCGTAATTGGGGGATTGACCGGCGTGATGGTCGCGTCGGTGCCTTTCGACACCCAGGTGCACGACACCTATTTCGTAGTCGCGCATTTCCATTACGTGTTGATCGGCGGCGCGGTGTTTCCGCTACTCGGCGCTACCTATTACTGGTTTCCCAAGATCACCGGCCGGATGATGGGAGAACGTACCGGCAAGTGGGCTTTTTGGCTGATCTTCATCGGATTCCATCTGACGTTTTTCCCGATGCACATCCTTGGGCTTCAGGGAATGCCGCGCCGGATCTACACCTATCAGCCGGACATGCCCTGGTACGGCCTTAACATGTTCGTCAGCATCAGCTCGGTGATGCTTGTCGCAGGCTTTCTGGTCTTCTTTATCGACGCCATCCGCTCAGCGTGGCACGGGGCGCCCGCAGGTGACAATCCGTGGAATGCGTCGACGCTGGAATGGGCGACCTCATCACCCCCTCCGCCTTATAATTTCGCGCTTATTCCGGTCGTTGGCGGGTCCAATCCGCTGTGGGATCGGCCCGATGCTCTCACGGTTGCCAGCGGCCTGCGCATCGATCGCCGCGAAGTAGTGGTCACCACCCTGGCTACGGCCCGACCTGAAGCGCGCGAGGCCTCGCCAAGAAATTCGATCTGGCCGTTCTGGGCGGCCATCGCGACCTCCGTGATGCTGATCTGGTCAATCTTCAGTCCGTGGGCGGTGGTGTGGGGATCGATCCCGGTGGCGGCGGCCCTGATCGGATGGTTCTGGCCAAAAGGAACCCCGGAGGACGAGTCGTGAAAGAGCAGGTCACCGAGGATCTTTCCGCTCTGCCGATGCATGGCATGGGCATTGCCAGCCTGACCTGGTGGGGTACGGCTGCCTTCATGCTCATCGAGGGCACCGGCTTTGCGCTGGCGATTGCGGTGTATCTGTATCTGATGAGTCTGGCCGCGACCTGGCCCATCGACGCGCCGCGTCCGGATTTGCTGCCGGGAACGCTGGTGACGCTGCTGTTGATCGGAAGCGTCGTTCCGAATGTGCTGGTCTCGCGCTGGGCGGAACGCCAGGATCTGCGCAAGGTCAGGATCGGCATGGTGGTGATGTCCATTCTCGGCTTTGCGCCGCTGATCGTTCGCATTTTCGAATTTCCGGCATTGAAGATTAGCTGGGACAGCAACGCCTACGGCTCGATCGTTTGGACGTTGCTCGGACTGCACACCACTCACATCCTTACCGACCTGATCGATACCGTGGTGCTTGCGGCGTTGATGTTCACCCGACATGGCGACAATCGGCGTCGCTACGGCGACGTGCAGGACAACGCGATGTATTGGAACTTTGTCATCGCAGCGTGGCTTCCGATATATCTGTGCATTTACTGGATACCGCGGCTATGAAAGTGCAAAGCATCCTGTTCCGTTTCTCGCTGATCGCCGGGCTCTCGATCGCGTCAGCGGTGTGGGCCGTCAATACCCAGCTCGGCGAAATGCTGCCCTATCTCGATTGCCGGCAGCAAGCGCGGTTTTCGGCGACCGCTTCGGCGGCAGCAATACTGCTTGCCTGTGTCGCCGCGGTGCTGTCGTGGCGCGCCACCAGCCGTACGCAAAATTCGGGGCCGTTGACCGCGACCTCAAACTTCCTCGGCGCGCTGAGCGCGCTCTCTGCCCTGATCTTCATTTTTGCGCTTTCCCTGCAGGGCATGGCTTCACTGGTGCTGAGCGGATGCGAACGATAGTCGTTTCATCGTTTCTGGCTGTGATTTTCGCCAAGGCCGCGCTCGCCCACGGCGCGGAAGCGCATGGCGCCGAAGCAACATGGACATTCGATCGCTGGGTCGTCATCCCCTTGCTGACGGTCGGACTAATCTACGTGTTGGGCGGATGGGTTCTGTGGAGAAAAACGACGGCCGGTGGCCCGGTCAGGGCATGGCGCGCAGTCGCATTCGTCGCAGGCTGGGTCACCCTCGCCGGTGCACTAATGTCCCCGCTGCACTGGCTCGGCGAGCACCTTTTCACCTTTCACATGATCGAGCACGAAATCGTCATGGCTGTCTCGGCGCCTTTGCTGGTTGCGGCGCGACCGATCGGCACGATGTTGTGGTCCCTGCCGCGCAGCTTGCGCGTGACGGCGGGCCGGTTCCTTCGGCGTCCCTCCGTCGCCAGCATATGGCACCGTCTCAGCGCCGGCAGCAACGCGACGGTGCTCCACGGCGTTGTCATCTGGAGCTGGCATACCCCCGGATTGTTTGATGCCGCAGTCACCGATGTCACCGTTCATCGCCTGCAGCACCTGAGCTTCCTGTTGTCGGCGATGTTGTTCTGGTGGTCCGTTTTCTACCGCAGTAATCCCGGCGTAGCGGCCTGGCATCTGTTCGTCACCATGATGCACACCGGTCTTTTGGGCGCGCTAATGACGTTGGCGCCTAAAGTTTTGTACCAGGCCCAGACCGCGACTGCGGCGGAGTGGGGTTTGACGCCGCTGCAGGATCAGCAGTTGGCGGGACTCATCATGTGGGTGCCGGCGGGCACGGTGTATGCCGGCGTCGCAATGGCCTTGACGATCGTCTGGATACGAGATTCCGGGGCGGTTCACAGACGCGGAGGTGCAGTTGGCGCTCATTAGGTATCGCTGGTGGGTGCTGGGAGCGATTGCGGTTGTCACCACGCTCGCGGCCGCCGCCGGAACGCTGTGGCAAATGCAGCACCGATCCGCGAATGTTGCTGTCGCATTGACGGGCGGCGATATAAAGCGCGCGCCCGACCTCATTCGCCGCTATGGCTGCGCCGGGTGCCATACGATTCCAGGCGTCCCCGGTGGCGACGGACAAGTTGGAGGACCGCTAAAGGATATCAGGCAGCGGGTATATGTGGGGGGCGTCATCACCAATTCGCCCGACAATATGATAAAATGGATCGTTTCTCCGCAGAGCTTTTCGCCGCGCTCAGCCATGCCGGCCACCGGGATTTCCGAAGCCGAGGCGCGCGACGTTGCAGCATATCTTTATTCGCGTTGACTCCGGCTACGGGGGCGGTGTCGGGCGTGCCGGCAGTGATCTGATATAGACGGCGATCGCGTCACGGTCGCTTTGAGGCAGCATGGCGGTGTTGGTCACCACGTCGGTCATCGACGAGCCCACGCGGCCGTGGTTTGGCGTATTGCCGCTTTTCAGCATCTCGGCGATCTGCTGCTCAGACCAGTCTCCGATGCGAGTAGGCGTAATGTTTGGGAAATATCCGACACCTTCCGGATCCGTGCCGCCGGCAAAGCGCGTATCCGGCTTGATGGCGCCGAACAGGTTTCGGGAGGAATGACATTCGGCGCAATGCGCCACCGCTTCGGCAAGATAACGCCCGCGATTCCAGATATCGTCGTGGTTCGGCTCCGGAGCAATCGGCGTCCGGTCGAAAAACATGATCTTCCAAAAGCCGACGAACCGCCGGATACCGAAAAGCATATTCAAATCGTGCGGCGGCGCCCTGCCCGAAACCGCCGGCAATGTCCGCAAATACGCCATCAAGTCTGCGACGTCGCCGGGCTGCATCTTTGCGTAACTCGGATACGGAAATACCGGGTAATAGTGAGTTCCGGCCGGAGAGACACCGCTCAGCATGGCGTTAACGAGGTCTGTCGTCCGCCACGCGCCGATCCCGTCCGCCGGGTCCGACGAGATGTTCGGCGGCCGGAAGGTTCCGTAGGGCGATGCCAGCGCCAGTCCGCCCCCGAGGCGAAGACGGTCTGGCTGACCTGGAGATGCATGACAGGAGGCGCAATCGGCTGCCGCAAATATCAATCGGCCTTTAACGGGATCGCCCTCCTGATCTGTCGGTGCGCCTTTGAGTGCCGGCCGAGGCGCCGTCAGGACCCACATAGCGATGCTGCCGATTGCGCCCAGCGCGCCCAAGGCAAGCAAGCTCACGAGCAAACGACTACGGCGCACTCCCAGACCTCCTCTCGATCCGCCGAGGCATCGGCGAAATCTACCCCTTTGCAGAACCGGGCTCGGCCTGCTTGCGATGCCGTTTGGCAAGCAAGCTTGAGGGGAGGACGTTGGCGACCGATGATTCGATCTTGTTTTTAAGTCCGGTTACGATATCGCCCTCTCCGCGCATCATCGCGTCGAATCCTGTTTTGGCGACCCCGGCCGCATCGTCCTTTTCGGCCACCCCGACAGCGGTATCCATCATATCGGCACGCTCAAAGAATCTGGTTTCCGTCGCGCCCGGCATCAGGCAGGTCACGGTGACCTCGGTATCGCGAAGCTCCTCCCGAAGCGCGAAGGAGAATGAATCCAGAAAGGCCTTGGTGCCGTTGTAGACCGCCTGGAAGCTGCCCGGGATAAATCCGGCAATTGAGCCCGTAATCAGAATCTTTCCGGCATTGCGCCGGCGCATGTCGTTTCCGACCCTGTGAATGAGGTAAATCGTGCCGGTGATGTTGGTATCGATCACCAGCCTTGCCCGCTTGAAATCCTGATCAAGAAACGCCCGGCCCAGCCCACGCCCTGCATTCGCGAGCAGTGCGTCGACTGGACGACCGGCGGCGGCTTGATACAATCTGTCGACACCCTCGATGGTCGATAGGTCGGCCTGCACCACCGCAACGTCGGTACCGAGCTTCCTGATCTCGTTCGCGGCGTTGGCGATTTCCGGTTCGTCCGCTGCGATCAAAAGATCAAAGCCTTTTTGCGCACAACATTTTGCCAGTTCCAAACCGATTCCGCTCGAAGCCCCGGTGACGATCGCGAATTGTCGGGTGGCGGACATAACAAAACTCCTTTGAAAATCGATGCTTTCAAAATTCATAACAGCCGCCGGTCTGTCCTGTTCCGACGCGTTTTCAGGCCGTCCGGTCAGGAACAAGTTTCCATCGCGCGTCTTTCCTTCCCGGCTACGCACGGAGATGAAGCGATGAGAGCACTGGCATGGCATGGCAAAGGCGACATCCGCTGTGACACCGTTCCCGATCCCAGGATCGAGGACGAGCGGGACGCGATCATCAAGGTCACGGCCTGCGCAATCTGCGGTTCCGATCTGCACATCTTCGACGGCCTCATTCCCTCGATGCAAAGCGGCGACATAGTCGGTCACGAAACCATGGGCGAGGTCGTTGAAGTGGGTTCGGACAACAAGGCGCTGAAAGTCGGCGACCGGGTCGTGGTGCCGTTCACGATCTCTTGCGGCCAATGCTTCTTCTGCAAGCGCGGTTTTTACTCCGGCTGCGAGCGTTCCAACCCGAACGCCAAAATGGCGGAGAAGTTGTGGGGCCATTCGCCGGCGGGCTTGTTCGGTTATTCGCATCTGCTGGGTGGTTTTGCCGGCGGCCAGGCCGAGTACCTTCGCATCCCGTTCGCCGATGTTGGTCCGATCAAGGTTCCGCAAGGCCTCAGTGACGAGCAGGTGCTGTTCCTGTCCGACATTTTCCCGACCGGCTACATGGCCGCGGATTTCTGCGGGCTGAAAGGCGGCGAGACGGTCGCGATCTGGGGCTGCGGGCCCGTGGGACAGTTCGCGATTCGCAGCGCGTTCCTGCTCGGCGCGGGACGCGTCATCGCGATCGATACCGTAGCGGAGCGGCTCGCGCTCGCACAAGCGGCGGGAGCCATAACCCTCGATTTCCGTAAAGAGGACATCTACGACCGCATTCAGGAAATGACCGCGGGCCGCGGCGCCGACGCCTGTATCGATGCGGTCGGCACCGAGCCCGACACGATGTCGGGCTTCGATGCGGTGGCCGACCGCGTCAAGGTTGCGACCTTCATGGGAACGGACCGGCCGCACGTGCTCCGGCAGGCAATCCACTGCTGCCGCAACTTCGGCACGGTATCGATCGTCGGCGTCTACGGCGGCTTTGTCGACAAGATCCCGATGGGCTCGGCGATCAACCGTGGGCTGACCTTCCGCATGGCGCAGACGCCGGTGCAGCACTATCTGCCGCTCCTGCTGGAGCGCATCGAAAAAGGCCAGATCGACCCATCGTTCGTCATCACGCACCGTGCATCGCTCGAACAGGGCCCGGAACTCTACAAAACCTTCCGCGACAAGAAGGATGGCTGCATCAAGGTGGTCCTGAAACCGTGAAAAGGCCATGGCGCGCGTTCTGATCGGCACATCGGGATGGCACTACGATTCCTGGCGAGGACCGTTCTTCCCCAAAGGTCTGCCGATCAAGCACCAGCTGCAATACTACGCCAGTCAGTTTGCGACCGCCGAACTCAATGGCGTGTTCTATCGGACGCCGACGCCGGAGGCGGTCAGAAGCTGGCGCGACCAGACCGGAGATGATTTTGTCTTTGCCTGGAAGGCGTCCAAATTCATCACCCATTGGAAGCGACTGTCTGAAAATTGCGTCAACAGCCTTGAACTGCTGGAAGACCGCTTGTTGCTGCTCGGCGACAAGGTCGGCCCGATCCTGTTTCAATTGCCACCGAATTTTCAGGCCGACGCCGGCCGGCTCGCTTCCTTCCTCAAGCTGCTCTCGAGCAAGCGCCGCTACAGCTTTGAGTTCCGGCACCCGAGCTGGTATGCGCCGCCAATCCTGCGGCTGCTTTCGGAACAGAACATCTCGCTGTGCCTCTCCGATCATCACGACGCGCCGGCGCCCTGGAAGCGCACCGCGGATTTTGTCTATGTACGAGGCCATGGGCCGGGTGGACGCTACAAAGGACATTATCGCGCTGACACGCTGCGGAAATGGGCCAAACGCATCGGCTCGTGGAAGAAGCAGGGCTGCGACGTATTCGTCTATTTCGACAACGATCAGAAAAGCGCGGCACCGGCCGACGCGTTCAAATTGAGGCGGCTGCTCTGATAACGGACGCACGCGGCAGGCTTGTCTGCCTATTCCCTGCTTCACATGGGTGCCGGACGTTAACCAGTCCCGGGATGATCCGGTTCCGGGACGACGACAGCCTCCAGCTTGAGCTGATCAATGATCATCCGCTCCAACGCTCTGATCGAGCAAAAATTCTCAGGAGTTATTTGGAATTGCGGGATGGTCAAATCGAATTCGGCCTCTACGCCGAGCATCAGATTGACCATATCCATGGATGTCAGCCCGACATCCGCGAGCCGCGATTCCGGATGGACTTGGACGGCAATCGAGTTCCGCTCGAGAATTGTCTCGACGAGAGCAAGAACCCGATCCTGAACTTTTGCATTAAGCGCTTGCATGCTCAACCTTCATCTGTCGCCGTACGATTGCGGGGCCGCCGATGCCAACGCATCTATAGTGCCGACGAGTTTCGAGAGACAATGGGTCTTGTTTAACGCAACTGCTCCTTTCATTCTTAACACTAACGGCGATCTCCGAAATCAGGGATATCGAAACAGAGCCGATTAACCGTCAGCATTGAAATGAAGCCCGTTTACCCTGAAATTCGTCGACGCATTTGAATCAAATCCTTAACCTTCAATCTCGATCGGACCATCAAGCGACCGACCGTGCGTGACGTTCAAGCGGACGTCGCATACCAGCAAACCTGAAGGTTATTCGGCCATGAACGTGCAAGAAGCCAGGTCCCTCAACACGGCCACGGATGATGAAACCAGCGAGCAGCTTCTTCTCGATGCTTCCCTTCTGCAACGAGCCGCAAACGTCGCCAGCGTGGCTGCGGCCGAAGCCGGAGACGTCGATGCCACAGCGCGCTTTCCAAAAGCGGCAATCGATGCGGCGCGCCAGCAAAAGCTTTTGGGAATCCAGATCCCACGCGAGCTCGGCGGTCATGGCGCCTCGATCTTCGACGTTACCGATATCTGCTACACGCTGGGCCGCGCCTGCGCTTCCACGGCGATGATCTTTGCGATGCATCAGACCAAGGTTGCTTGCCTTGTCCGGCATGGGACCGGCAGCAGCTGGCATGAAGGGCTGATGCGCCGCGTGGCGGACGAACAGTTGCTGCTCGCGTCCTCGACGACGGAAGGACAAAACGGCGGAAACATTCGTTCAAGCGCAGCCGCCGTCGAGCGAACCGCAACCGGCATATCACTGACGCGTAATGCGACGGTGATTTCCTATGGCGCGGAGGCCGACGGTGTCGTCACCATCGCCCGGCGCGCGAACGATGCCGTTGCGTCCGATCAGGTGCTGGTCGCATTTACCAAGGAAAGCTACACGCTCGAACGCAGCCTCGAATGGGAGACGCTCGGCATGCGCGGAACCTGCAGCGCGGGATTCGAACTGAAGGCAACAGGCTCGGCCGAGCAGATCTTCCCGGAAGCCTATGACAAAATTCATGCGCAGACGATGACCCCCGTGGCTCATCTCTGCTGGTCTTCGGTCTGGGCCGGAATTGCGGCAGCGGCCGTTGATCGCGCGCAACTGTTTATCCGCAAGGCAGCTCGCGGGTCCGCCGGCCAGATGCCTCCGGGCGCCGCACACTTTACCGCAGCAAAGATGTCACTGACGAAATTGCGCGCCATGATCACATCGACGATGGATATGTATGCGGCCCACGAACACGACGAGCGCGCACTTGGCACGCTTGAGTTCCAGTCGTCGATTAACCTGCTCAAGGTGGAGGCTTCCGAGCTTGCGGTGGCGACCGTCATGAGCGCGATGCGGGCCTGCGGCCTATCGGGATATCGCAACGACGGCGACTTCAGCGTCGGCCGACATCTCCGCGACGTCCTTTCAGCGCCCCTGATGATCAACAACGACCGGATCCTCGCCAACATCGCAACCCCAAGCCTCATGAGTAGCGTACCCGCCGCGCTGCGCGATTGAGACGGACCAAGCCTTTCCACAGATACAATGGAAGCCCGAACATGAATGTAGCCATCCGAGCGACCTCATTGGAGCCCCTATCGCAACCGGCCGACCCGCTCGATTATCTCGCCGACGCCTTGTTCCACCCCATGGGCACCGAGGGCGTTTACGCCAGAACGTCGCTCTACGAGGATATGGTGGAACGGCTTGCCGCCCTGATCACGCGACATCGCGAGCCGAACACCGAGGTGATGCGGTTTCCGCCGGTGATGAACCGCGGCCAGCTTGAAAAGTCCGGCTATCTGAAGAGTTTTCCCAACCTGCTCGGCTGCGTCTGCGGTCTGCATGGGACCGAACGGGAAATCCACTCCGCCGTCAGCCGCTTCGATGCCGGTGGAGATTGGACAACCTCGCTGTCGCCCGCCGATCTCGTGCTTTCCCCGGCGGCCTGTTATCCGGTGTATCCGATCGCCGCGGCGCGAGGGCCCGTGCCGTTGGGCGGTTTGCGCTTTGACGTCGCCGCCGATTGTTTCCGGCACGAACCATCTCGCCATCTCGACCGGCTTCAGTCATTCCGAATGCGCGAATATGTCTGCATTGGGAGCGCGGACGACGTGTCCGATTTTCGGGAACGCTGGATGGCGCGCGCCCAGGCCATCGCCCGCGATCTTGGTCTTACCTTCCGGGTCGACTATGCGAGCGATCCATTTTTCGGCCGCGTTGGTCAAATGAAGGCCGTCAGCCAGTTGCAGCAATCGTTAAAGTTCGAGCTGTTGATCCCACTGCGTTCCGAAGACCAGCCAACCGCCTGCATGAGCTTCAATTACCATCGCGACCATTTCGGCGCGACCTGGGATATCGTCGATGCGGCGGGTGAACCTGCACACACCGGCTGCGTTGCCTTCGGAATGGATCGCCTCGCCGTGGCCATGTTCCATACTCACGGCACAGACGTCGCAAAATGGCCGGCCACGGTCCGACGGATCCTGGACTTCTAGCGCAAGTCGACTGCTTACAACACGCGGCATAGTTGGGTTCGCTAGAAGCAACCCGTGCCTAGGCTGTATTGCCGGCGTCGACCGTCATCACAGCGCCGGTGATATTGCGGCCGCCGTCGCCGAGCAAATACTCAACCATGCTCGCCACGTCCTCGGCTTCGGGCAGCCGGCGCAAAGCGCTGCGCCCTGCGATCCGATCGCGTCCGTCGCCGGCCAGGCCCTTGGTCAGTTCGGTGTCGATAAAACCCGGCGCAATCGCGTTAACGGTGATGCCGAGCTTGCCGACTTCGCGGGCCAGCGAACGGGTGAACCCAGTCACAGCCGCTTTGGTCGCGCCATAGACCGACAATCCGTTGTAGCCGGTCGAGCCGATGACCGAGCTCATGTTGATGATCCGACCAGCGCCATCGGCCATCATCTGCCTTACGATATATTTTGTCAGCACGATCGGCGACAACACGTTGATGCGCAGCAACGCTTCGATCTGCGTATTGTGCATGGTCGCGAGCAGGCCCTCGGTGCCGATACCGGCGTTGTTGACGAGGCCGTAGACGGGGCCAACTTCGTCGCGCAGCCTCTTGACAAAACCGGGGATGGCGTCGATTTCGCCGAGGTCGAATGCGCTGAACCGAAGTGCGCCCTTGCCCACCTCCGCGGCCCCCCGAACTGCGCCCGTGAGTTCCTCGCTCTCGCGGCGCGCGACCGCGAGGACATTGTAGCCGCTCGCGGCAAGCCTTCGCGAGATGGCAAGGCCGATCCCGCGGCTTCCCCCGGTCACGACGACATTATGCATTTTGGCGAGCCAGCTTACCGGATGGCATAACGTCGAGCGACGAAACGAAGCTTATCATCGCCGGAACCTTGTGGAGCGCAAGCGACTCCCGGCAAGCCGTCATGATCTCGTCGCGAATTGCACTGGAGCGAAGCGCCTCGGCCGTCTCCGCGAGAACGACATCGGCAATCACGATTGCACCGGTGATGGGACTTCTGCGCGACCTGACCCGCGACATGCGGACCTGCCGATGCCGATTTATGACGGCCTCGACCTCCTCGGGATGAACCTTGAGGCCGCCGACGTTGACGATACCGCCACGACGGCCCACGAAATAGTATCGCCCCTCACGCAGATCGACCATGTCTCCAGAATCGATGAACCCGTCGGCATCCATGAGCGCGGCGGCGTTGTGGCCGACATAGCCATAAGCCGTGCGCGGCGAGCGGATCCGAAGCGAACCATCCTCGACTTTCAAGTCGACGCCGCCTTTGGGCTCCCGCAGGACGGAAGCCGGAAAGCCTTCGAGACCGTCATCGACCGCAAAGGCAACTCCTGCTTCCGTCGAAGCATAGGCGTGACCGATCGAAGCGGCCGGAAAGGCCCGGCGCAGACTGTCGAGAACGGCCTGATCGGCAATCTCGCCGGACAAGCGAACATATCGCGGCGCAAAGGATACCGCTGCGCCGCTCATCAGCGCTTTGCGCCAGTGCGATGGCGTGCCTGAGATGTGGGTTACGCTCCGGGCGGTCAGGCGCGCAACATAGTCCGCGATCGACTCGCCGGGTTCCGACAATACCATCGAACCGCCGCCGACGATTGCGCGCAGGAATATCTGAAGCCCGCCATAACGGCGGATGTCGTAGAATGTCGCCCATGTCGCGGCCGGATTGCCGGACGGGCCATCAGCCACGATTGCGCCGATCAGCGTCGCAAGGGAATGACGGACGATTTTCGGTGAGCCTGTCGTGCCCGACGTCAGCATCAACCATTCGGTCGTGCGATCCGTCTTGATCGGAGCGGCCGCCTTGACGGGAAGATTCGCGGTGACGATCAACGACACTCCCGCCGATGTCCACCTTTCGGGATCGTCGCATACAATGGCGTCGATCTGAGCGTCGTCAATCAATGAGGGAATGTATTCCGGGTTGAGATCGGGCGGACACAGCAGCATTCGCCGTGCGATGCCATCAAGCTCGATTAGCGCGATGCCCGTCCTCAACTGGTCCGCCACCGCGACCAGAACGGAGCGCCCCGCCAGCCCGGCAAGCCGTCCTCCCAGGCAAGATCCGGTGGCGAGGTCGATAAGCGGCACCACGGAACGTGCATCTGAAATGCTGCGGCCCGCAACCGTATTTCCGGTAAAATCGCGCAGCGCCAGAATTTCACGCGGGGACATTTTCGTAGGCCCTGATGAACTCTCCGAGCGTCACAGGAAAATAGACATCATCAGACATCGTGAACGGATCGATGCCGATCTCATCCTCGAGCCTTGCGACAAGGATGGCGAAACAGAGCGAATCGAAACCGGACTGGTGGAGGACCAGATCATCGTTAAGCGGCGGAAGATCAACATTATGATCCCGCGCAATTTGATTCATAACCGTCTTAATTGTTAACCCTACAGACATTGAGGTTTCGCCTCCTCATGAATTACATGCGAGAATATATAGCTCAAATGGCAACCGATTGTGTGTCGTGACTAAACTTTCAGGCTGATTGGTAAACGAAGGTGGCCACTCAACAAATTCGGTGCCGTGAAATTTTCAACACCGACATCGATGCGATCGCGGATCTTCTGACACGCGGTTTCGTGCACCGCTCGCGCGAATACTGGATACGCGGATTGCGCCGCCAGGCTGCACGCGAGGTTCCCAAAGGTTATCCGCGTTTTGGCTATATGCTGGACAACGGCGGCGTCGCTGTCGGCGTGCTGCTGCTGTTGTACTCGTCGAGAACCAGCGGCGGAGAGACCACGATCCATTGCAATCTGTCGAGCTGGTATGTCGTGCCTGCGTTCCGAAACTACGCTCCGCTGCTGACCACGGTGGCGCAGAGAAACAGGGAAGTAACTTACCTCAATATCAGCCCCGCGGCGTGGACATGGCCGATTATCGAGGCGCAGGGTTTTAAGTGCTATTGCAACGGATTGTTCTTCTCGATACCGGCGCTGTTGCGCGTCAAGTCGGCCACGACCGTTGAACCCATCTTGCCGGAGGCTCGCAAGATCGAAGGGTTGCCCGCCGCCGATGTGGAACTGCTGACCAGCCACGCGCAATATGGGTGCCTCAGTCTCGTCTGTCGCACAGCGGATGGCGTCTTCCCGTTCGTCCTGGCTCCGCTGCGGCTGCGCCGCGGATGGATTGCGCCGCCGGCAATGCAACTGGTCTATTGCCGCGAGATATCTGAATATGTCCAATGCGCGGGCGCGATCGGACGGTTTCTGATCCGGCGCGGAAAAATTTCCGTTATTCTGGATGCGAACGGATCGGTACCGGGTCTCAGCGGCTTCTACTCCAGCGCGCGTGGACGCAAATATTTCAAGGGTCCGCATCCACCTCACCTGGCCGATCTGACTGATACAGAACTTGTGCTGTACGGGCCTTGAGGCTTGCGCCACCACGTCAATGCAATGAGCGTCCAACAACCTGAAAGATCAACGATGCACCAGCATACACCGGGCCGCAGCGCCGCCGCAGCGCTCGTGCAGCAGCTTCTGATCAACGGCGTCAAGCATGTCTTCTGCGTGCCGGGAGAAAGTTTTCTTTCGGTGCTGGATGCGCTTCGCGACAGCGGCATTACAGTTACCGTCTGCCGTCATGAAGGCGGCGCTGCGATGATGGCGGAAGCGATCGGCAAGGTCACCGGCCGCCCGGGCATCTGCTTTGTCACGCGCGGTCCGGGTGCGACCAATGCCTCGGCAGGAATCCATATTGCTCACCAGGATTCGACGCCAATGATCATGTTCGTTGGCCAAGTGGATAGTTCCGTGAAGGAGCGCGAAGCCTTTCAAGAGCTCGATTATCGCGCGGTCTTCGGGAGCATGACCAAGTGGACCGTCGAGGTCGACGATCCAAACCGCATCACCGAATTTGTCTCGCGCGCGTTCCATACCGCGAGCAGCGGCCGGCCGGGGCCGGTGGTCGTGGCGCTGCCGAAGGACGTGCTGAGCGTGCGCGTAACCGTCGTCGATGCGCCGCCGTTCGAGCCGGTCGAAACCTCGCCAGGCGACGAGGAGATGGCCAAGCTTGGCGACCTTTTGGCTGAATCAAACAACCCGCTATTCGTGCTCGGGGGCAGCCGCTGGACCGATTCGGCACGCAGTCAGATGCACGAATTCGCCGAGCGGACCGGATTGCCGATCGCCACGAGTTATCGCCGCTCGACGCTGTTCGATCCGCTTCATCCCTTGTATGCCGGCGACCTCGGCCTCGGCCCCAATCCGAAACTGGTCGCGCGCGCGAAGGCGGCCGATCTGCTTGTGCTGGTTGGCGGCCGTCTCGGCGAGATTCCGTCGCAGGGCTATTCACTTCTTTCCATTCCGTCACCCCAAACCCGGTTGGTCCACATCCATCCCGGTGCGGAGGAAATTGGACGGGTCTATCGGCCGCACCTCGCGATTCATGCCTCGCCGAACCGCTTTGTCGCGGCCCTCCGTCGCCTGGCCATTACGGCGAGTCCAAAGTGGCGCGAAAATGCCGACGCCGCTCATGCGGATTTTATGACCTGGACCGGCACAGCCACGCCTCAGCCCGGCGATGTCAACCTGGGCGAGATCATGGTCTGGCTTCGCGATCATGTACCTGCCGACACGATCCTGTGTAATGGCGCCGGCAACTATGCATCATGGATACATCGCTTCTATCGATTCCGTGAATTCATGACCCACGTTGCGCCGACTTCGGCGTCGATGGGGTATGGCATGCCTGCCGCGATCGCGATGCAACGCCTTCATCCCGAGCGGTTGGTCCTGTCGGTCAATGGCGACGGCGATTTCCTGATGAGCGGGCAGGAATTCGCGATCGCCGTTCAGTATCGCCTGCCGATCATCGTCGTGGTCTGCGACAACGGCATGTACGGGACGATCCGTATGCATCAGGAACGCGAATTTCCAGGCCGCATCAGCGCCACCCAATTGCATAATCCCGATTTTGACGTCTATGCGCGCGCCTTCGGCGGGTTCGGGGCCGTGGTGAAGAAGACCGCGGATTTTCCAGCGGCTTTCCAGGCGGCGCGGGAAAGCGGCCTGCCTTCAATCATTCATCTCAAGATCGACCAGGATGCGATCCTGCCCGCGCTTACCTTATCAGGCATCCGCCAGCGCGCGCTGGAGAGCGCCTGACCGCTCCAGCCTTTGGGTCAGGCGTGGGCAAAGTCCCAATACAGCTTCCGCGCCCGGCTGTAGAAGGGCCCCGGCTGCAGCGACCGATCGTCGATCCGGACGACCGGCGCGACCTTGGCAAAATTGCCGGTTGAGAAGATTTCGTCGGCACCTTCAAAATCGGCGTAGCTCAAGGTCGCCTCGGCGACCGTGACGCCATCGGCGCGCAATAAATCGATCACCCGCTGCCGCGTGATGCCGTTCAGAAAGGTTCCGTTCGGCACCGGCGTGTAAACCACGCCGTCCTTTGCCATGAACACGTTCGAATTGCCGAATTCCGCGACATTGCCGAGCATGTCGAGCAGCAGGCAATTGTTGAAACCCCGCGCCTGCGCTTCGATCAGCGCGCGCGAATTATTTGGATAGAGACACGCCGCCTTGCAATCCACCGGGGCGTTTTCCATCGTCGGCCGCCGGAAGGGCGACAACGTGATTGCGGCACCTGTCGGCGGCGGCATCGGCGCGATATAGATGCATAGGCACCAGTTCGTTGTTTCGGCATCGAACAGTACGCCGCCGCCTGTGCCGGTTTGGGCCCAGTACATCGGCCGTACGTACAGCTCCGCGTTGGCGTCGAAACGGGCAATTCCCTCGCGCGCCAACCCCAGCCAAGTTTCGGTATCGACGACCGGCTTCAGCTTGAAATTGACGGCTGACTGGTTGACGCGGGCGAAGTGCCGGTCGAGATCGGGCGCCACGCCTTCGAAGGCGCGCGCTCCGTCGAAAACGGTCGAACCGAGCCAGGCCGCATGGGTGCGGGCTCCCATGATCGGGACATTGCCTTCATGCCAGTCACCCTCGAAAAAGGTCCAAGTGGGTGAAAAACTGACAGGTTTTATGGTCTGGGTCATAGTTGCCATCCACGCCGCGGCCGGCAGCACCGCACACAGCGGTCCTACTATTGTCTGAATTCCTAAAGGATTTCCTTTCGATGCCCGGAAGCGATAGCGATGGATTCATATTTGATAGACCACAATGGAGGGGTGTCCTCCCGCACCGGAGCCGATATGCCTCTCGACCCCCTGGCAAAGCGTTTTCTCGTCATGATGGCGGCGGCGGCGCCGGGCGAGCGCTCGCAATCGACTGCGGACAGTCGCCGTCGGGCGTTCGCAAAATTCATGCAGTTCGCGCAGCCCGACGTGACAGCAGTGAACGGGGTCGACGGCGTGCTGCCAGGTCCCGGGGGCGATATCCCCTACCGGCTTTATGCGCCCGCAGAGCCTCGCGGACGTTTGCCAGGCTTCGTCTTCTTCCACGGCGGCGGCATGGTGGCCGGCAGTATCGACACTCACGACCGCGTCTGCGCGGCACTCGCGCAAACAACTGGCTGTCGCCTCGTATCGGTTGGCTACCGTCTCGCTCCGGAACACAAATTTCCAGCCGCAGTCGAGGATGCGATCGCCGCGACCCGGTGGGTGTTCGGACATGCCTCACCACTCGGCATCGACCCGACGAAAATCGTGGTTGGAGGTGATTCCGCCGGCGCAACGCTGGGCGCCGTAGTTTGCCAGGACGCGGCGCGAAATGCCGGGCCTCCGATCCTTCTGCAATGCCTGATTTGTCCCGTTCTGGACTTCGAGGAAGCATCGCCGTCGCGGCAGGCATTCGTCCAAAACTATCTCATCGACAAGGCCACATTGGACGCGGACCTCGCCGACTACCTGCCTGAGGGAGCAAATCCCGCAGATCCGAGGATTTCGCCGCTTCGGTCGACAAATCTGGCCGGGCTTCCTGCCGCGATTATCCATACCGCCGAGTTCGATCCGATGCGTGACGAAGGCAATGCCTATGCAAGAAAGCTCATAGCGGCGGGCGTAGCGGTCGACCACGTCTGTCACGAGGGCATGATACATAACTTCCACGCCATGGGCGCCATTCTACCCCAGGCCCAATCGGTGCTCCGGCAGATCGGCGAACAAGTCAGGTCCGTGGTCGGCTGATCGGCTGATCAGAAACGGATGGCGCCGTTCGCGATTCTGGCGTGGAGGCCTGCATCGAGCGACACATAGGTACCGCGCGCCGCATCCGCGAAATAGAGCGGATCCGCAATGGCGCGGGGATCGAAGCCCTCGGAAATAAGCCCTTGCTTCTTTTGTTTGAAGGTCTCGGTCGTATCGAGTGCCGATCGGATGCGGATAAATAATGGCCGTGCGTATGCCGGCAATCGCGTCTGGAGATGCCGGTGAAGACCGGTGAGATCGAAATGATCGCCAACTACGAGCGCCGCCATTCCGGCTCTGCCCTCGATTCCGGGAACCGTTACACCGTAGACACTGGCATCGACCACACCGGCACACGAGGTAATCGCGCTGGCAACCTCGGAAGCCGCGACGTTCTCGCCCTTCCATCGAAACGTATCCCCGACGCGATCGACAAAATAGAAGAACCCTTGTTCGTCGCGCATCATCAAATCGCCGGTCCGAAACCAGGCATCGCCCTGCGCAAACACGTTGCGCAAAATCTTCCTCTCGGTCTCGACAGGATCTGTATAACCCTCGAAGCGTCCACCCGCATCATCGGCCACGCCAATCCGACCGATGGCTTCGCCGGGCTCACCCTGCTCGCAGGCAACGCAAAAGCCTTCGGCGGTACGCAGCGGGACACCGGCGTTCGCGTCGAAGCGTATGATCGCCGCGGGAAATCGGCGGGTCAGAAAGGATGGAATCCGGCCGATCGCACCCGGCTTGCCCTCGACGTTATAAAGGGAAAAATTGCCCTCGGTCGCGGCATAGAATTCAAGGATGCGCGGAATGGCAAAGCGCGCCTGAAATTCCTCCCAGACTTGGCGCTGCAGGCCGTTGCCGCAGCACAGCCGTAACCGATGCTGGTTTTCGTTCAGCGATGGAGCCGCTTTCAACAGATAGCGGCAGAGTTCGCCGATATATTGGAACAGGGTGCAGTTCCACCTGACAATGTCGTCCCAAAATCGGCCAGCGGAAAATTTTTCGGCAAGAACGACCGACCCGCCAGTAACCAGCATGCAGCCCGTCGCCACCACGCCGCCGACGCTGTGATGGATCGGAAGGCAGTTAAACATGCGATCGTCAGACGTCGCATTTACCAGACCGGCGAACCAGCTTCCCCAGTTCAGAACGCGACGATGGCTTACGCGCGCCGCCTTGGGCATCCCGGTCGTGCCTGAGGTGAAGATCAGCAGCGCACAATGCTCGATCGTGACATGGCGCTTCTCGGATGCCGACAATCGGCTGCCATCCTGCCGGTCCACAAGCCTACCGATGCATGACTCGTCGCCGCTGCCATGGATCCAGACGCGTGGCGCAGAATCGAGATCGGCTGACGCGCACCGAAAGACGTCGGCCAGATCGGCCGCGACGATCACGTGGCGCGCGCGCGCGACATCGATGCAATGGGCCAGAGACGCGCCAACGAGCTGGGTGTTGATCAAAGCAACGACGCCGCCCACCCTGGTGATGCCGAGCCATGCGGCGAGATATTCGGGGCGGCTCGGCATCAATAGACAGACCGTATCGCCGACGTCCACCCCGTTTTCGAGGGCCCAGCGGGCGTAGCGATTGATCCGGCTGGCCAGTCCGCCATAGGTGAATGTTTCCCGCTCCGACAGGATCGCTGCACGGTCCGGCGCCAACTCCGCGTAATCCCCCACGATGTCCGCGAGCAGGCGCGTCGGACTGGCTTCGATGCGCGCTGTCAGTTCGATCGCCTTGAGCCAGCTTTTCGCTACCGACGGTGTCGAATGTTCTCGCGCTGTGGGCACCACCATTTTCTCCGGGGCGAGGACAGGTGAAACTAAATTCATGACCGAAAACCTCTCCGGATCCGCGTGTTCAAAACCTGTGCCACATAGCGGTTCCGGCAATCCAGCAATGTTTTAAACTGAAACGTCGAACAAGATGCAAGGCGCCATCAATTGATTCAAATTTTAATCAATTCGTGGTTTGCCATTAGGGTTATTTCATCAATTTTTGCGCGAATTATTGCCGCGCGAGTCGGTCGCCTCTAACAAGGATAATATGAGGAACGCAGGCTGATGCGTTGCATGAGCGTAGAGGTGGACAATGCGCAACGAAACGATTGCAATTCACGCCGGCTACGAACCCGATCCGACAACCAAGTCAGTCGCGGTACCGATCTACCAGACTGTCGCCTATGCCTTCGACAGCGCCGATCACGGCGCGGCATTGTTCAACCTTGAAGTAGAGGGCTATCGCTACAGCAGGATTGCGAACCCGACCACCGACGTGCTTGAAAAGCGCATCGCCGAGCTGGAAGGCGGGATTGGAGCGCTTGCGGTCAGCACGGGACAAGCGGCGCTGCATTTCGCGCTCGTCAACCTCGCCGACACCGGTGGAAACATCGTCTCGGTTCCGCAGCTATATGGAACGACGCACACCCTGCTCGCCCATGTCCTGCCGCGTCAGGGAATCACCACTCGTTTTGCCGACAGCGATAAACCCGACGCCATCGAGAAGTTGATCGACCGCGATACCAAGGCGATCTTTTCGGAAACGATCGGCAATCCCGCCGGCAACGTTTGCGACATCGAGGCATTGGCGAAGATCGCCCATCGTCATGGCGTACCGCTTGTCGTCGATAACACGGTCGCCACCCCGATCCTGTTGAAGCCGTTCGAATACGGTGCCGATATTGCGGTTCATTCGTTGACCAAGTTTCTCGGCGGCCATGGGACCACGCTTGGCGGCGCCATCGTGGACAGCGGCCGTTTTCCATGGACCGAGCACGCTGGCCGCTTTCCTTCGTTCAATGAGCCGGACGCGTCGTATCACGGCCTGGTCTATACGAAGCAGTTCGGCGGCAGCGCCTACATCCAGCGGGCGCGCAGCGTTTACCAGCGTACCATGGGATCGGTTTTGTCGCCCTTCAACGCATTCCTGCTGCTGCAGGGCATCGAGACGGTCGCGCTACGCGTCGAACGGCACGTCGAGAACGCGCGCAAGGTCGCGGACTTCCTCCGCGGCGACCCGCGCGTCGCCTGGGTCAACTATGCCGGCTTTCCCGACAGTCCCTATTACCCGCTTGTTCAGAAATACCTGAATGGCCAGGCTTCATCGCTGTTCACGTTCGGCATCAAGGGCGGTCTCGAAGCCGGCAAGACCTTCTACGATTCGCTGAAGCTGATCACGCGGCTGGTCAATATCGGCGACGCGAAATCCCTCGCCTGCCATCCCGCATCCACCACACACCGCCAGATGTCTCCCGAACAGCAGCGCAAGGCCGGAGTTCTGCCGGAAACAATCCGGCTTTCGATCGGTATCGAGCACAGCTCCGACATTATCGAGGACCTCGATCAGGCACTCGGGCAGGCGTGCTTGAGACCATCACGGCTTGAGGCGGCGGAATAGATCGGCAAGCTGCATGACCCTCGTCTTCGAAAAACGGCAGCTCATCGTCAGCCCTGCCCTGGCGCCCGTGCTGCGCGACGCGGATGAGTTCGACAGCCGGCAAGCTGAGGCGGTGCTTACCATCGGCCTCATCAATAACATGCCGGACTCCGCACTACAGGCGACCGAGCGTCAGTTCATGCGTCTCCTGAAAGCCGCCGCGGGGAACAACCGCATCCACCTCCACTGTTTCTCGCTACCCTCCGTCCATCGATCACAGACCGCGAAATGGCGCATCGACAGACATTATACCGACATTGCCCATCTCGGCCGCATGCAGCTCGACGGGCTGATCGTAACCGGCGCGGAGCCAAAGGCCGCAGCTCTTCCGGAAGAGTCCTTCTGGCATGATCTCGTCGAAATCGTCGACTGGGCGGAAATGAACACCCGTTCGACGATCTGGTCATGCCTTGCCGCCCATGCCGCGGTTCTGCATCTCGACGGCATCGAACGGCAACGGCTCGAGACAAAGTGCTCGGGTGTCTACGACTGCGCCAAAGTGGTCGACGATTGGCTGACAAGGGATGTCCCGTCGCCGCTCAAGATTTCGCACTCGCGCTTCAACGGCTTGCGCAAGAGCGACCTGGCCGCGCGCGGCTATCAACTCCTGACCCAATCGCAGCAAGCCGGCGTCGACATCTTCGCCAAGCAGCTGCGCAGCTATTTCGTATTCTTTCAGGGGCATCCGGAATACGACGCCTTGTCGCTTCAGCGCGAATACCTGCGCGACGTATCCCGATTTCTTGCGGGCGAGCGGGATAGCTTTCCTGCCGTACCTGTCGGCTATTTCGACGCCGAATCCGAAAACAACCTTGCCAACTTTCAAAGGAAAGCAAGTGTCGAGCGCAGGCCCGCCATGGCTGCGGAGCTTCCAGACATTGCGATCCGGCAGGACATCGCGACCGGAGTCGCGGCCACGGCGCTTTTCAGGAACTGGCTCGATTATCTTTTGGACGGCGCGAGAGCGATATCGCCATCCGCCGACGGCGGAACGCCGCGATGAATGCTCACGAGCCATCGCTGCGACTTCGGGGAAACGACAGCGCTAACTGCGACAACTTTCGGTCCGCCATGCGCCAGCTGGCCTCAGGGGTCAGCGTGATTACTACGGGGCAAGGTCAAGAACGAACCGGCCTGACCGCGACATCGGTGAGTTCGCTGTCGATGGAGCCACCGTCGCTCGTCGTTTGCATTAACCGCACCTCAACAACATTGAAAGCGATGCGGAAAACGCGGGTCTTTGGCGTAAACATCCTTGCCGGCGGTCAGCGCGCAATCGCGGATCGCTTTGCCGGTCGCTGCAACGTATCCGGGGCCGCGCGCTATCATGGCAGTGAATGGATCACTCTTGTAACCGGCGCGCCGCTCCTCGTCGATGCGCTGGCGGCTATCGACTGTACGATCGAGACCATCATGGAATGGAGCACTCACGCGGTGGTAATCGGCCGGGTGGAGGCCATCCACCAGGGCGGCGGCGCGCAAGCGCTTGTCTACTGGCGACGGACTTACCTTGACCTCTGGTGAAATTATCTTTCACAGTTTTTCCCGTCGCAAATCATGACCAGGTATCCCCGACGTTATGCATAACGACGAACGGCGCTTGCGCGAACCGATCGGCAGATGTTTCAGTGGCAAGACCGATTATGGTCCGATTTGCGAAAGCAGCAGGAAACATGCGCACAACGTGGGCTGCGATAAAAGCGCGTGCCAGCAACCGATTGGCCAGGCATTTGCTCACTGCGCCGTTTAAACTGCCAAACCGGCCGATGGTCAGTTTCACATTCGATGATGTTCCCAAAAGCGCGACGACCGTGGGCGCCCGAATTCTTGAAGAGTACAACGCACGGGGAACCTTCTATATAGCTGGCGGTCTCGTAGATAAATGGTCCGGCCATTGGAACGGGTCCAGCGTCGAGGACATTGTGAGCCTTCATCGCGGAGGGCATGAAGTGGCCTGCCATACGTTCTCCCACACGCGAGCCGTCGATCTCAATACGGCGGCGATGATCGCGGAGATAGAAAAGAATCGTCATTTTTTCCGGGCCGTCGACCCTTCAATCAAGATCGAGAATTTTGCCTACCCCTATGGCTTGGTATCGGCGTCGCACAAGCAACAACTCAGAAACCTCTTCCGCTCATCTCGCAGCATTCTACCTGGCATCAACGCCGATGTCGTGGATCTGCAGTACCTGCGCGCAACGCCCCTGATCGAATGCCAAATTGAGCGCGATGAAATCGAACGTGCGATTGAACAGGCCATCCTGACCGGCGGTTGGCTCATTTTCTATAGCCATGATGTTGCGACGACGCCCAGCCGCTATGGATGTTCCCCGTCGCTTCTTCGCGATGCCCTGAATGCGGCGTCCCGGCGAAAAATTCCGATCCTGAACATTGCAGAGGCTCTAAGCCGGGCCGGTGCATAATCTTCCTGCCCGGTGCGAAAAAGCGCCCGACGGCGCAAAGCATGCGAAATCCCGAGCTGCTATCTCTTGCCGGCGGCCTTGCGCAATTTCGTCGAAAGCCGACGTTCTCGCCATGGTCGCCCGCGCGGACTACCCGGTCCTATGCTTCAGGGCTTCAAGTCCATGTCGATCCGGATGAAGTCGCCGCGATAGGTCACTTCTCCAAGATAAATGACGGTACGATCGGCGGTGGTGAAAACCCGCCGCACTTCTGCGACTGGTGAATTCAACGGAATCTGCAACAATTTCGCCGCTTCCAGGTCGGCCGTTCCGATAGTCAGCGTCTGCCGCGCGCCGGTGATGGCAGGATCGCGCAAATCCTTCAGAATCGGAATCACCGTTTCCTTACGAAAACGCGCGGGAGACTTCCGGAATATTTTTTCATCGAGATAAATCGAAATCACGCAATACGGCCGCTTGTCGCGCGAGTGCACGCGACGCATGAAGACGTAATGCGCAGCGGGCGTTCCATCCTCCGGAAGCAACGGCGCGTCGGTGCGGCTTTCCGAGATGTTGATGATCTCCGGCGAGGTGTCGCGGTAAACCTCGGCGAGGTCAGACAATGTAGTCTCGACTTTGAGCCAGCGGTCCTGCTTCAGCGTACCGGTGATGAAGGTGCCGCGGCCTTGTTGAGCTTCGAGAACCCCGTCGCGCGCGAGCAAATCGACGGCCTGCCGGATCGTGACGCGGGAAACGCCGAATTCAGCGGCGAGGACCTCATTTGCCGGCAGCCGCAAGCCCTGCGCCCAGATTCCGCGGGCGATCCGCTGTCGGAAAATGTCCGCGATCTGGGCGTATTTTGGAACATGGCTATCCGAAATCAGATCCATCTCACATTCTCAAATTCGGAGCCGGTGCATGAGGCCAGTTGAGCTCATGACATGACTAGGGCGGCGCCCCTTTCCCCAATCATCAGGCTGCTTGCGTTGGTATTGGCTGATGTGATCTGCGGCATGACCGACGCGTCGATGACGCGCAATTTATCAACGCCGCGGACGCGCAATTGCGGATCGAGCACCGATTTATCATCGCTTCCCATGCGGCAGGTGCCGACGCAGTGAAACACGGTGCCCCCGGTAGTTCGCGCAAAATTCCACAGGCCGTCCGGACTATTGACCGCCTCGCCGGGAACCACCTCGACATCCCAGAGATCGCGGAATGATTTTTGCCGATAGATGTCGCGCAGCATGTTCAAGCCAGCGACCATGGTCTTGCGGTCGATTTCCTCGGCAAAATAATTCGGTTCAATGCGCGGCTGATCGAATGGGTCGGTGGAGCGGATCGCAAGGTGCCCGCGCGATTCCCCATGACACTGCCAGACCGAGGCGGTAAATCCGGAATATGGGTGCAAGGGATCTCCCGGTTTGTCGACCGACAGAGGCATCACGTTGAACTGAACGTCGGGGCGTCCGCCGACGCCATATTGTGTGCAAGCGGCGCCTCCGACCTGTCCCGCGCCAGCGGTCAGGGGACCGTTTCCCGCGAGCATCCACTGCAAGCCCATCTTCGCCAGTTCAACGGGATTGCGGACTTGGTCATTGAGCGATATCCGCTGCTTCAGCCGAACAATCATGCGCGCCTGATAGTGATCTTGCAGATTGCAGCCAACCTCCGGCGCATCGGCGACGACGGGGATGCCGAGGCCCCGCAGCAGGTGGGGCGGACCAATACCAGATAGTTGCAAAAGCTGTGGCGACTGCAGCGCACCCGCCGACAATATGATCTCACGGTCGGCTGCCGCGCTGAACATCTGGCCATTCCGAACCCATTCCACGCTGGTCGCAACGCGACCCTTGAACAGGACCTTACTGACCTGCGCCTTCGTGATGACGGTCAGATTCCGACGATGCGCGACCGGGCGCAGGAATGCCGACGCCGAGCTGGTGCGCCAATGCCGTCCGATTCCGAGTTGGTAGGAGCCGACGCCCAGCGTGGTCGTGCCGTTGAAGTCTGGATTGCGCGGAAGGCCAAATTCAACACCGGCCTCAACCCATGCCGCGGAGGCGCAATTGCCGGTGCGAAGATCAGACACCTCGAATTCGCCAAGGCCGCCGTGGTACTGGCTCTCGCCGCCGGAATAGCGTTCGTAGCGGCGAAAATACGGCAGCAGTTCGCGATAGCTCCAGCCCTTGGCGCCAAGCCGCTCCCAGTCGTCAAAATCCTCATGCTGGCCGCGAATGAAGATCAGGCCGTTGATGGAAGATGAGCCGCCGAGCACGCGCCCGCGTGGCCAGACAATCGGGCGACCGCCGGTGCCTTCACCCGGTTCGGTCCTGAACAGCCGGGAAAACCGCTCGTTGTAGATCGTCCGGTAATAACCGACTGGCAGCCTTAGCCAGAAGTTCCGATCGGATCCTCCGGCTTCCAGCAAGAGCACGCGGCAAGACGGGTCGGCCGACAGGCGGTTCGCGACCACGCAGCCGGCCGAGCCAGCGCCGACGATGATGTAGTCGTATCCTTGCGCAGCCATGCAAATTTTCCGTCCGATCAGGCTGTCCGATACTTTTCGATCGAGGACAAATCCGGCTCGATTCCGAGCCCTGGGTCGTCACTCAATTTCACTGTGCCATTCGAGATCGTGTTGACAGGACCGCAGAACAGATCGCGCAGCGGATTGTCGTTTGCGTCGACCTCCAGCAATCCATCACCACCGACCCCCGCCAGCAAATGCGCCGATGCAAGCAGGCCGATACCGCCACCGAGATAGTGCGGACAAAAGATCTTGTCCGACCTCAGGACGTCGCGTGCGATTTCGCAGCAAACGCTCAGCCCTCCCCATTTGGCGATATCGGGTTGGACGACACGCAAGACGTCGTCGCCGAGGGCCTGCGCAAAGCCAACGCGGCTCGCAATATTTTCTCCTGCCGCTAGCGGCACGTTAATGCTCTTGCGCAGGGCTTGCCATTCCTGCCATGGCCGATCGGCACGGATCGGCTCCTCGAGCCATGCAAGGCCGAATTCGACGAGGTGCGGCGCGACTTCAACCGCCCGCTGGGTTGACCAGCCCTGGTTGGCATCCGCGGCCAGCATGCCATCGCCAACAAGCTGGCGAAGTGACGCCAGATTGGCGCAATCGTTGGCGAGATCGAAGCCTACCTTCAACTTCAGCGCGCGATGCCCCCTGCTGAGGGCTGCTTCAGCCATCTGCCGCGAACCCGTCGGATTGATGCCGCTGGCGTAGACCCGGATTTCGCGGCGGTCGCCGCCGAGCAGCTTCCACAACGCCGTGTTGCGGCGGCGCGCGTAAAGGTCCCAGACCGCGAGATCGATTCCTGCAATCGTCTGCGCGAAGGGACCTAACTCGCCCGATTGCAGCGCAAGCACGGAAGTAGCTTTCGTCAACTTCTCGAAAACATCCGAGGGCTGGCTTGCCGCATAACCGCTTATCAAAGGCGCCAGCACCTCGTTGATGAGCCGCGCCCGGTGCTCCGCGCCGGTCGACGGAAAGTTCGCCCAGACCTCGCCCCAACCGATATTACCGTCCTCATCTTCAACCCGGACGAATACAGCCGGGCGGTCGGGCATCCGGCCAAACGAGGTCACCACCGGACTCAACAATGGGTAGCGATAACAAAACACCTGGATATTGCGGATGACGAACATCTGCGATGTCATTTTTGACATTCCGAACACGGCAGGGCCGCTGTCGGGAAGCGGCCTTGTATGGTCATCCTATTTATAATATGACTTTGCCAGGATCAACTGCATTTACAACCGGATGGAAGCTCGAATGGATGGAAGTGTCGCGAGACGCTTTTTACTCGGACTTGCACCCTGGGCCGGCGCAATAGCGATCTGGTATGCTGTGCGCTGGAGCGGTTTCGTCAACGTGTCCCTGATCCCCGCGCCACATCAGGTCGCATCCAAATTCATCGAACTGCTGCTGCACGAAGGGCTGCTGTTCGACATCTACGCCTCGACGCGACGGGTTTTCCTTGGTGTGGCTTTGGGAATTCTGGCTGCCGTGCCCGTTGGCTTCCTGCTGGGCTGGTACAGACCGGCGCGCACCTTTGCCGATCCCATGATCAATTTCTTCCGGGCGCTGCCGCCGATCGCGCTGATCCCTCTGGTGATCGTCTATTTCGGGGTCGATGAAGTCGCCAAGCTCGTGATCCTGTTCTACGCCTCTTTCTTTGCAGGTGTGATCGTGATGTACGAAGGCGTTTCGCAGATAACACCACTGTACATCCGGGTCGCGCAAACGTTGGGCGCTGGCGAGTTCGAAATCTTCCGGAAAGTCATTATTCCGCTGACGGTGCCGCACATCCTGACCGCGCTGCGCGTCGCGCTTGGCGTTGCATGGGCAACGCTGGTGGCGTCCGAACTAATCGCGGCGCAAAGGGGGCTAGGCGCGATGATTCAGAACGCTTCGACCTACTTCCTGCTCGATGTCATCTATGTCGGGATCATCTGCATCGGCTGCATTGCGCTGGTCATGGACATGATCCTGCGATGGCTCAGCGCAAGGCTGCTGATGTGGCAGGAACGGGCCGCCGCATGAACACGGCCGCCGGCATTCACCGCGCGAAATTCGATCACGTCTCCCTCGTGTTCGATACCCCGAAGGGCAAACTCACGGTGGTCGAGGATGTAAACTACGATATTAATGATGGCGACTTCATCGCGGTGATCGGTCCATCCGGCTGCGGCAAGACCACGATGATGAACATGCTGGCGGGCTTTCAGAAGCCCACCGCAGGCAACGTGCTGTTCGATGGGCAACCTGTGCAAGGGCCCGGCTCCGAACGGGGCGTCATCTTCCAGGAATACGGTGTCTTCCCCTGGCTGACGGCCAAGGAGAACATCGCATTCGGGCTCAAGTTGAGGGCCAACCATGTTCCCGTTTCGGAGCGGGACCGGATTTGCGAGCATTATCTTGCGCTGATGGGCTTAACCGATTTTGCCAATTCCTATCCAAAACATCTGTCGGGGGGAATGCGGCAGCGGCTTGCCATCGCGCGGGCGTATGCCGTGAAACCGCAGTTCCTGCTGATGGACGAACCGTTCGGCGCGCTCGATGCCCAGACCCGGGCAAACATGCAGAACCTCCTGCTGAAGGTGCTCGCCACGGAGGGCAAAACCGTCATGCTCATCACCCATTCTGTTGAGGAAGCCATCTACCTCGCCTCGCGTATTGTCGTCGTGACGGCGCGGCCCGCCCGCATCAAACAGGTCATCGACGTTCCCTTTCCCTATCCACGCGATGAATCGCTGCAGGTGCGGCCGGAATTCGGCGAGTTGAGAAGCCATATCAGGGAACTCGTCATGAGCGAATACCGCGCGCAGCAAGCGCTGGTGCGGCCGGCTTCATTTTCGGAATAAATCACAAGATCAAACGGAGAAAGTGCCATGAATCGACGACAATTCCTGACCACGACGGCGGGCATCGCGCTGGGCGGGTTTGCGGTTTCCGCGCCGGCCATCGCGCAGGCAAAAATCAAGATCCGTGTCGGCTATCTACATACGGTCGCGGTCGATGGGCAGATCTGGACCGGCATGGACCGTGGCACATTCGACAAGCAGGGCCTCGATCTGGAATTGCGACAATTCAATACCGGGCTTGAGATCTTTCAGGCCCTGATCGGCGGCAGCCTGGACGTGCTGGCGACCGGAGCGGTGCTGTCGAATTTTCCGGCGCGCGGACAGGGCAAGGTATTCTTGATCAACGACATCGAGGTGGCGACCGCCCAGCTGTGGGTGCGCTCCGATCAGATCAAATCGTTCGAAGACCTGAAAGGCAAGCGTATCGCCACCGCAACCGGAACCACCGCGCATGTTTTCCTCGACAAGGCATTGCGCGCCAACAAGATCGATCCCAAGGAAGTCGAACTTGTAAACCAAACCATGCCGGCGGCGGTGACGGCGTTCATCTCGGGAGCCGTGCCTGCCGTCGCGCTGTGGGTGCCGTTCAATGTCACCGTGCGTGACAAGGTGCCGGGGGCAGTGAAGCTTGCCGACGCCTCGGCCTATTATCCGCAAGCCGCCATCATCGGCGGCTGGGCCGCCGCCAATGATTATTATGAGCCCAACAAGGAGACGCTCGCGAAGCTGATCAGAGGCTGGGCAGAGGCCAACGACTACATCCTCGCCAACAGCAACGAGGCGATGGAATCACTGCAGAAGGCGCATTACAGCCAGACGCCGCTCGCCGATATCAACGAGTCGTTCAAGGCACAGAAAATGTTCAGCTCCCGCGAATGGAAGCAATTCTATGCCGATGGCACGGTGACGAACTGGCTGCAGCAATCGACCGACTTCTTCATGGCCAACGCCGGCATCAAGGACTTCACGCCTGCGAGCAAATATTTCGATCCAAGCCTTTATCTCAAGACGATTACATGAGCTCCCGATCTACAGCAAAGGCAATTACCGTGTCGTTTGCGCCTTGGTTTTTTGAGTGAGTTGAGCGATGGCCTGCGTCTTCGCCCCGGCCATCGTTCGCGTTTGCAGCCTAGGATTTGCCAGTAACCTTGAGGCTAGATCAGCGAGGCGGTGAGCAGCCCCGACTATCTTTTGATTTGGTAACCGCCTAATTTATTTACGTACTAATTGCACAGGTTAACAAGACACCTCAGGAGAGAGCTATGGCGGTTGATGAGGTCGCGGCGCCCCCCGTTAAGAATGGCGTCATGGATACCGGCGCCGGGGGCTGGCTTCTGACCACGCCAATGTACATTATAGGTTGGACAATCGCGCTCTACATCGCCAAGTGCATCCTGATCGACAAGGTGGCCGGTGCCCTCGTGATGGCACTCGCTACCTGCCCCAGGGGATTCGCGGCGGGGAGCACCTGCGCGCACCTTGATCGCTGGTTTACGACCGATGATCTCGGGGGAACCCTGTCTACCGTTTTCATAGCCGTCGTCGGCTTCTACTTTGGTCAGGCGGCCGTCAAGGAAATCGCCAGTCTGATCCGGACCAGAAGATAAGGAGGATCGCTGGCGTCACGCAAGTTGAGGGAACCGCTTCACGCGACCGAAGCGGTGCATGGGCGGCAGGTTTGGACGCTCGGAGACGGCCTCCGATACGAACGCTTGACAGCTAATTGAATCGCAATTTTACTGATTGAAAGCTAGACCGCAGATATTACGCAATTTTTTTGATTCCAGGTCTCTCACCTTGGAGCGCTTTTGCCCGACAAAACGAATTCCGCAAGCCAGCACCTCAAGCCAGAGGTGACGATCAAATCCGGCCCGGTCCATGATTTCAAACGGCCGGACATGAGCTGGCGTGACCATCTTGTGATGATGCTGACGTCAGGCGCAGAGATAGAGCATGCACTGATGGTGCAGTATCTCTTTGCCGCCTATTCCATCAATGGCGATCAGGAGACCGAAGAGCACCGAGCGATGGTCGAAGGCTGGCGCACCAGCATTCTCACGGTCGCCAAGGAAGAAATGGGTCATCTGCTGACGGTGCAGAACGTGCTCGTGCTGCTGGGCGCTCCAATCAATCTCGGCCGCGAAATGATGCCGTGGGACCACGTGTTCTATCCGTTCAAGTTCTCGCTCGAAGCCTTGTCGAAGCAGCGGCTGCAGTGCTTCATCTACGCGGAAATGCCGAGGCTCGAAAACGTCGAAACCGACTCTCCTGGCAGTTCTGTGCCGCAAGCAGTGGACAAACAGACGACCATCGACGAAGAAAAAGCCATCGTACACGAAGTTATGGAGGCTTTTCCTGGCGCCGAGATGCACCAGATCGGCGAACTCTACGCCGAGATCATCGATTTGATCGGAGACCCCAAACGGATACCGGATTCGGCGTTCAACGAGGCGAGCTATGACATGCAGGCCTCCTGGGACGACTGGGGACGAGGCTACAAACCGCCTCCTCGATCTGTCACTCCCGACGGCAATCTCGACCAAGACGGTGAGAGCGGCTCCGGGGAACCCCGGTCCCCCTTCCCCAACCCATTGGCTGGCCGGCCAGCCCATGTCCAGATCGACCGCGCGGCCACCCGCGCGCAGGCCGTCAAAGCCCTGAAGGCGTTGGCGGCACAGGGAGAAGCGCCCCATCTGAAGGAGGACGAAACCGGAGAACCGTCCCATTTCGAACGCTTCGCCCAGATTTACAAAGACTTCAAGGAAATCGAAAAGGGCCGGCTACCCATCAAGCCAACGCACGATGTTAAGCCGAATCCCACCACCCGCGTGGACTTCCACAAACTCCACCCCGACGAAACTACTTACATCGGCATAGCCGATGACGAGTTAGCGGCCCATTATCTCGCGCAACTGTTCAACCAGCGCTACCGGCTGCTGCTAACCCATCTCGCGCATACGTTCCGGCTGGCGCGCAATCAGCCGATCAATCGACCGAGTACGCGCGGGATGGTTATGCACCGCGTGTTTGGCGAAATGTACAATCTCAAAGCGATTGCCGGTCTGCTGGTGCGATTGCCAATTGCATGCGGCGGCTCTGCCGGACCGCCGTTTGAAATGCCCTATTCGCTGGATCTTCCGCAGGCGGACCGCGACATCTGGCGGCTGTATGAGGATCTGCTCGCCAATTCATCGCGCACATGCAGAGATGTTTTCCGCGTCGCGGACGTTTTCTCGGTGGTGAAGCAGCAGATCAGCAGCATTGGTGGCGATGCGTATCTGCGAAGCTTGATGGATCTCGACAGCCAGACCCAGAAGTGGATTGCTAAAGTCCTCGCGGGCGAGGCGTGAACGAAAGGGCGGGCCTTTGACGATCAAGGAGTTGCGAATTCTGCCTCCATTCGCGATCGGCCGGCTGGGCTCGGCTGCCGAACCCATGGACAATTATTCTTTTGATCTCGATATCGACCCGGCTTCCGAGAAACCGCTGGGTTACCGTCACATCAAGGCTCAGCCTACCCTGCTCGTCGACGAAAACACCGGCGAGATCGAGAGCGAGAGCACCCCGGTTGCGCTGGAATTCAAGCGAGCCGGCAAAATCCGGCCGGTAGCGCCGTTCCTTGAAGTCTTTGCGGTCACCGACAACGATCAATTGGTGCCGCTGACACTCGACGTGCTGCGAAAGCACGATCTGACACTCAAAAACATCTCATGGCAGGTCACGGTCAGCAACCGCAAGGTGGTCCGTCGAACCGGGGATGAACGGGACCTCGTCCATGCGAAGATCGAGTGGTTCTCCAACCATCAGAGCCATACGCTGAAGGGCAGATGCGACCACTTCGTCTCAAAGGAGGACTCTGTCAATTTTGGCTCGGTACGCTTCATCAAGCCGAATGACCGTTTCCCGGAAATTCGTTTGCGCTTCACGCCGGCCGCCGGTCTCATTTACGGCCCGGATCAATCCAGCGAAGCCCTCGCGGCGGAATATCCGGGATACTATCAAATTCCCGAGGATCGCCAGATCTACGATCATGCAAAGGGGGTCTGGTCCGGCCTGAACGGAATCGATTCCGAAAATCAGACCGTGCCTCCTTCGCTGTTTGCGATCGAACCGCCCGCTCCGTCCTGGTTCAACAACAACACGGCTATCAGCCGCGGTTACCTTGACGACGCCTGCGACGGCTTTGTCGAGGTGCAACTGACGCTACCGGACGGCAGCAAGCTCGGCGCGACCGCGCGGATCTGCTCGGCTCCGCCGGCGATGGCGCCGGACTCCCTGTTCGTGCGCACCCTGGTGGACGATCTCGAACAGGTCATCCATGGTCCCGAGGTTGGCCCGGACGAGGCCCCCGAAGGCATTCGCGCGAAGGCTCAGGACATTGTTCGGCGAGCTTATGAAACTGTCCGCTTCATGAATGTCGCCGTCATGAATGGTAACGACTTCAAGGGCCGCTCCGCGCTCTGGCTCGACTCCATGCCGGAGGAGGAAGCCGCCGGCACACAGCGAGCCATCCGTCCGGTCATGCCGCCCGGCACGGTGGATACTCTGGCGATCATGACCCTGCACCAGCAGGTCTATGCCGCCTTGCGCGCCGGCGCCGCGCCTTGGTTTCTTCGGGTGCTGCGCAGTCCCGATGAGGTCGCCGATTTCACTGACCGCGGGCGACGCAAAATGCCGGCCCTGATGTGCGGAGCCGACAATAATTATCTGGCGCTCACCTGGCGGCAGATCGATATCATCAGGAAGGCGGCCGTGGCTCCGCCGCTTTCCGCGCCCACGATCAAGCCGAATGCCGCGACCGCCACGGAAAAGGTGCTGATACCCAAAAATCTGTCGGCGCAGATATCTTACGAGGCGCGGGGCAATCCGATCAGTTCACGCCCGGTCACCTCGGTGGCGAATTGCTGCCCGGGACTCGAGGTCGACTTCCGCGCCGTCTGGCGCCGGCTGTTCCGTGGCATCGAACTGCGCGAGCACGACAATCTCGTGGTGAATGTGGAGGAAGAGTGCGACGCTGTCGTCGATTACCCCCGCGAGGGCAAGGTGAAGCCTAGCGACCTGAAAGACCATCGCCTATTGCGCGTCGTGCTTCCCGCCGTCAACGGCGAGAAGGAACGGCAGCTTCTTATGATGACGCCGATATGGGGACCTGCCTCGTCGGACCCTGAGGGCAAAATAAGACTGACCAGCAGCAGCAACCCGGATGGACTGGCGGCGCTGGAATGGTCGAACGCGCTGGCGCATGTGCTGCGTCACAAGGGTTCTCGCGTTCGCTGTGATTTCAGCGCCGAACGGTCCAAGGACCGGCAACTGGCCATTGTCGATGAGGCCGGAAAAGAGAATTACGTGAGTTTCCAGTGCGAGGTACGACCCTTCTTTCAGGGCGACACCGCGGTCATTTCGAAGGAACTGGCCGACGCCGGCGAACTCACCCAGGGGCTGTGCTCGCCCTGGCAAAACGATTTTCGCGAATGCTCGTGCTATTACTGGGCATCCGCCCGGCCTGACTATGTCAATGTCGAATTGACCCAGAGCGGGCTCAGCACCGGCGACAACTGGATGCAGAAACAGCGCACCGGCTCCTACGTTGCTGACGATTACACTGACACCCGTCTGGCCATGTACGACGATCTATTCGCCCATTGGGAAACCCTGCTCAAGTTCCAGATCCACGGGAAGGATCACGACGGCCCGCTTGCGGTTGAAGCGGCGGACAAGAAGCCGTGAACGGCGCAGACGCCCGTCACTACATCCGGGTATCGTCTCCGCGGACGCCGCAAATTCATTTGATCGAGAGTTCGCCCGGAGGTCACCTTTTCGTCCCCGACGGAAGCCGGCTGTTCGAGGCTGACGCCGACCTGTTCGCAGCCTGGGGGGCAGCCGCAGAACACGGCGGGACCGAAGCCATCGACGAATTGCTGCGCCAGGCGGGACTTGTCGGCCGGCCCTTCATTGATGACGTGCCGCTTTCATCGCCGCCGCTGCGCGCGCTGTCACTGGCGATCGCCCAGAAGTGCAATCTCGGCTGCACCTATTGCTATGCCCAGCAGGGCGAGTTCGGTGGACCCCCGAAAAATATGGAATTGGCGGATGCGCTTCGCGCCGTGGATCTGTTGGTGGGAACCGCCGAAGCGGGTGCCCGCCTCAATCTGGCGTTTCTCGGCGGAGAGCCGCTGGTCAACCGCAATGTCCTGCGGGCCGCCACCCAACGAGCCGCGGAACTGGCAAATAGACGCGGAGCGAAGCTCACTTTCTCGATCACCACCAATGGCACGCTGCTAAGCGAAGACGACGGACGTTTCTTCGAGGAACACGGCTTCGCCGTGACCATCAGCATCGACGGTCCGCGGGAAGTCCATGACGCGCTCCGTCCCTTCAAGGGCGGGGCCGGCAGCTATGACGCAATCATGAAGCGCGTCGATCCGCTGCTGAAGCTGCAGCACCGGATGCAGGTTTCCGCACGCGTAACTGTGACGCCAAGAAATCTCTCGTTGCGTCGGACGCTCGACACCTTCATTGCCGCCGGCTTTCACAGCGTCGGCTTTTCGCCTATGTTGAGCGCTCCCACCGGTAAAGGTGAAATGCAGGACGCAGAACTCGAACTGATGCTGGGCGAAATGATCGATTGCGGACGGGAGTTCGAGCGCGCTTCGAGCCGCGGACAACGTTATCCGTTCGCCAACATGGTCAACGCGATGCGCGAGATCCATCGCGGCACCCATCGGCCCTATCCTTGCGGGGCCGGTGCCGGCTACCTCGCCGTCTCCGCCGACGGCGAACTAGCGGCCTGTCACCGTTTTGTCGGCGACGAGGACGGCGCGATGGGTTCGCTCGACGACGGCGTCGATCTTTCTCGCCAGGCCGATTGGCTGGCCGCCAAGCATGTTCACCGCCAAGAGCCGTGCCAATCCTGCTGGGCGCGATATCTCTGCGGCGGCGGCTGTCATCACGAAGTCATTCGCCGCGGCCGGCCGGCTTGCGATTACATCCGAGGCTGGCTGCATTATTGCCTTGAAGCTTATCTCCGGCTCTCGTCCCGGCCGGAAACCGCAGGTCTCGACCTGCGAGGAAACGCTCATGGCTGATGTCTGCGTCATCGGCGCGGGGCCGGCCGGCAGTACCTTTGCAGCGCGCATGGCCCAGCTCGGACATCATGTCCATCTGATCGAGCGGCAACGCTTTCCTCGCAGACATCTCGGCGAGTCCCTGAGTCCCGGCGTGATGACCCTGCTCAGGGCCGCCGACATGCACGAGACCGTCGCGGCGGCGGGCTTCCCCGCAGTGAAGGGCGTTTTGGTCAAATGGCCGGATGGACCGAAGTTGCGCGCGGACACCGGTGCCAAGGGTCTGCTTGTCGAACGCGGAGAGTTTGATTTGCGTTTGCTGGAGCGCGCGCGGACCTTCGGAGTGGAAGTCTGGCAACCCGGTATCGTGCGCCAGCAAGTTTGGGATGGCACGCGATGGCGACTGACGATCGATGCCGGCGGCACTTCGAAGATTCTGGATGCGGATTTCCTGGCCGATGCAAGCGGGCGGCGTAACGCCCCCCGCCGTCAGGCGAATAGGGGCCCCTCCACGCTGGCGCTCTACGGTTATTGGCGAGGAGCGGCCCTGCCGGAACTGCCTCGGATTGAAGCGGGTCGGGACGGCTGGTTTTGGGGCGTTCCACTGCCCGACGGAACCTACAATACTCTGGTATTTGTCGATCCTGCCTGGTTCCGATCGGCGCCAGGCGCCACGATGGTAGAGCGCTTTCTGAAGTTGATCGGCGGTTCTGGTCTGATGCAGGATTGCCATTCCGTCGCGTTGATCGCGCCGGTACGCGCCGTCGATGCGACATCCTATTTGAGCAACAACTGTGTCGCACCAAACCAGATACAGTTAGGCGATGCGGCTCTTGCGATCGACCCTATTTCCTCAAGCGGCGTTCAAAAGGCGATCCAGAGCGCGCTCTCCGGCGCCATCGTCGCCAATACCCTGCTGCGCAGGCCCGAATGGACGAACGCTGCTCTCGATTTTTACCGTGCGCAGCTGACTGACGCGTCGGAACGACACCGCCGCTGGACGGCGGAGCGCTATCGCGATGTCGCCGATGCCTGCGACCGCCCCTTCTGGCGTCAACGCTCGACCACGCATACTGAAATGGAGCCGCCGCCGCTTCGCGCTATCGACGCGCGCGCGCTGGCGACCAAGCCGGTAGAACTGTCATCCGAGCTGGAATTCATCAGCACGCCGTGCCTGCGCGGCGATTTCGTCAGCGTCGGTGCGGCTTTGCATCATCCCCGTTTGGCGAGCCCGTTGGTCTTTCTCGGCGGTCGCGAACTGGCGCCACTGCTGCAAACACTGCCACCGGGCAAAACGCCCTTGCAGATCGCCCAATCCTGGTCCAACCGCATGCCGCTCGAATCCGGAATGGCAATTGCGGGGTGGCTGATCAATCACGGCATCCTGGTTGAACGACCTGACCGAAGTGGGTTGCCGCTATGAATTCTTCGCCCCTCTCAGCATGGCTCAAATCCCACGATCTAGAGCAATTCCTCAAGGTCTTTGAGGAAAACGAAGTTGATCTCCCGACACTTCGGGTGTTGACCGAAAGCGATCTGAAGGAGCTGGGTCTGCCGTTCGGCCCCCGCAAGCGGATACTCAATCTGCTGAACGAGGAAAAGGCACTGGAAAAATCGGCCGCTGCTGGTGCTTATGCCGGCTCGGTGAGCGAGCGTCGTCAGCTGACGGTGCTGTTCTGCGACATGGTGGGATTTACCAAGCTCGCTTACAAGCTCGACCCGGAAACGCTGCAGATCATCATTCGCGCCTATGAAGAGGCCTGCACCGCATGCGTCAATCGTTATGAAGGCTACGTCTTCACCACACTGGGTGATGGCGTCGTCGCGTTCTTCGGATTCCCTCTGGCCCACGAATCCGAAGCTGAGCGCGCCGTCCGCGCGGGACTGGAAATCGTCGAGGCCATGGCGCGGCTGCATGTTCCCCGCGCCGGGCGACTGCAGGTTCGCATCGGCATCGCATCAGGCATGGTGGTTGTAGCCTCCGGCGAAAGAAATGCCGTGGGCGAAACGATGAATCTGGCCTCCCGTCTTCAGACGATTGCCAAGCCGGGCTCCGTCGTCGTCAGCGACAGGGTGCGCCGTTTGGCCGGCGGCGGATTCGAATACGAAGATATGGGAGAAAAGGAGCTCAAGGGTGTCAGCGGACTTACCCGGGTCTACCGCGTCGTCGGAATCAGCCAGACCGAAAGCCGGTTTGAAGCGGCGACGCAGCAGGGCCTGACGCCCCTGGTCGGCCGTGACGCCGAAATTTCGGCGTTGATGGAACGCTGGGCTGAAGTGCGGGAAAAAGGATCCGGACGCGCGGTGCTGTTGCGCGGAGAAGCCGGCATCGGCAAAAGCCGGATGACCAGCGTGTTGCGTGAGCGGCTGCGCGATGAGACCAGCCAGACCCGGCTGTTCCAATGCTCGCCGTTTTTCGTCAACAGCGCGTTTTATCCGATCAGGGCGTCATTCGAGCGAGCACTATCGTCGGGGCGGAACAAGGCCGCGGACACCCGGTTGGACAGGCTGGAGGCGCTCGTTGTCGATCGGCTTGGTCTCGCCAGGGAAGACATGCGTTTTATCGCGGCGTTACTGTCGATACCTTACCAGGAGCGTTACGGCACCATTCTGGTTTCGCCCAAGCTCGCCAAGGAAGAGACGATGCGCGTCCTGATCGAATTCGTTCGGGCGGAGGCGCGCGCGGCACCGACGTTGCTTCTGTTCGAGGACGCGCACTGGGCCGACCCGACGACGCTGGACCTGCTCGGACGGTTCGTGGACTTGCTTGCCGACATTCCAGCACTCCTTGTGATCACCGCGCGTCCTGAATTCAGTTCGCCATTGATCGGTCATCCCACCGTCACGGCAATGGATTTGGCGAAATTTACCCCGGCCCAGAGCGGGTCCTTGTTGGCGAATGTCGTCGGCGGCAAGTCCTTGCCGCCCGGGCTTGCCGCCCAAATCATCGCCAGGACCGACGGCGTTCCCCTGTTTGTCGAAGAGCTGACCAAGACCATCCTGGAATCCGGCGATCTGGTCGTCGAGGGGGACCGCTATGCCTATGCCGGTTCGTCGGCGACCGTAAGGATACCGGAAACCTTGCGTGACTCGCTGATGGCCCGCCTCGACCGGGTCGCGGTGAGCAAGGAAATTGCCCAGGTAGGCTCGGTTATCGGTCGTGAGTTCAGCTACGAACTGATCGCCGGGCTCGAACTGATGAGCGAGGACGCGCTGGGCAACGGACTGCAACATTTGATCTCGTCCGGGCTCGCAACGTGCCACGGGGAAATTCCCAACGCAGTATACACGTTTTCGCACGGACTCGTTCAGGACGCCGCCTATGATTCAATTTTGAAAAGCCGGCGCAAGAAGCTGCACGCCGATATCGTGCATTTGCTGGAGGAGCGTTGGCCGGAAACGCGCGACGCAGCCCCGGAATTGCTCGCCTTTCACCATACGGCCGCAGAGCGCTACCCCGTCGCCGCGCCGCTGTGGTTGCGGGCGGGTGAGGTCGCCATTCAGCGTTTCGCGTTGCCGGAAGCGATCACGCATTTGCGCACCGGCATGGCGGCATTGTCGAAACTTCGGCCGTCCAAGACCCGCGATCGGATGGAAATCTCGTTGAGGACCGCGTTGGGACCGGCGCTGGTGGCGCAACGGGGGTGGGGTCAGGCGGAGGTCAGCGACATTCTCGAACCTGCCTGGAGGCTCGCGCAGTCGCTCAACCATACCGAGGCTTACTTGCCGATCCTGAATGCGCTGGCGGTACACTATATGTGCATGGATCAGCTGACGGAGTCGCTTCGCTGGGCTGACAGACTGTTGAAGGCCGGCGCAGAACTTCGCGACGACCGCCTTGAAATCGTCGGACATCGCGCTGCTTCCGCCTGCCACTACTGGCTCGGGGAATTCGAGGCCGCGCGCCAGTCCGGCGATCAGGTACACAGGCTTTACGATCCGGAGCGGCATTGGGGACTGGCGGCGCTGACCAACACCGACCCGTTCACCGGGGAAGGCATCTATCGCCCGCAATTCCTCTGGATGATGGGCTATCCTGATCAGGCGCTGGCGGCGTGTCAGGCTACTGAAGCCAATGCGCGGCGCAGGGGCCATCCCTTCGACCTCGCCTTCGCGCTGACGCTCGGCGCACAATTGTTCGACTATATCAGCGATCCGAATGAGCTTCTGCACCGCGCCGACGAGGCCGAACGCATCGGCAAGGAGCGCGGCATCGCATTGCTCGGCGAGATCATGACCGAGATCAGCCGCGGTGTAGCGTTGCTTCGAGCCGGTCGTTTGGCCGAGGCCGCTACGCAGCTCGATCGAGGCATTGAGCGATTGATGCAGACAGGGCATCGGATCTGGATTTGGTATCTCCGGGCCTTACGGGCCGAGGCGCTGGCGCGTGCCGGGGATCTTGATGGCGCCTGGACCGTTATCGAGGAGAGTGTCGCACGGATCGAGGCCGGCGAGGAGCGGTCGCACTATGCCGAGGTGCTGCGACTTAAGGGCTGGCTGTGCGTGCTGCGGGGCGATCCGGACCGCGCGACCGCAATCTTGCGCAAAGCGCTGACCGTCGCGCGTCACCAAGGTGCGAGATCGTGGGAGCTTCGAGCTGCGACCACCTTGGCGCGCTTGCTGGCCAGCCGCGGCGATAGAACGGAAGCGCTTGCCGTGCTGGCGCCGGTCTATGCTTGGTTTACTGAAGGCCACAACACCAGGGACTTAGAGGAAAGCGGCCGGCTCCTAGCCGAACTTCGCGGCGCTAGCCTAGAGCCGCTTCCCGACCAATACACAACCTAGTTCAATCAGGGAGCACCACGATGTCCAAACAGAAGCACGATCCTGATGAAGCGGAGATCAGGTCGCTCGACGCGGCATGGAGCAAGGCGGCCACCGCGAAGAAAATCGATCAAGTCATGAAATTCTACGCGTCCGATGGCTCATTGGTGTGGCCGGATTTGCCGCCCGCCAAAGGACATGCCGCCATCCGCGCCGCTTGGGACAAACTCTGCGGTGACGTGCCCGAAATGTATCTGGATTTCGAGCCCACGCACATCGAGGTCGGTAGCGACTTGGCCTCTGACTTCGGCCTCGTGCATTTCGCGCCAGGCGCCAAACCCGACGACGTGAAGAACACCGCAAAATATCTCGTGGTCTGGAAACGCGAAAACGGCACCTGGAAAGTGTTATACGATTGCTGGAACCGGAACGCGCCAGAGAAGGATGGCCAATGACTGATGGGAGGCTCTCGTCGATGCACGCGCAAGCTACTGTAAGCATTTCGCAAATCACCATCAGTAGCCGGACTGACCCAATTCAATTGTAGCCATTTGCAGGACCGCAAACCTGGCTTCCATAAAGAAGGCCAGGTCTAGAGGCGAGGAATCCAACCTGGGCGGCTCAACAGGTATTCGACCATTCGCGGAGGAATGCTTAAGGCTCTGGCTATCTCGCGTTCATCCTTCGGCAGTCCTGTAAGGATCGATGTTTCGCTCTTGCTTCGCACTTTGCAAAGCCACTCCGGATCAACCACCACCGCGCGTCCTACCGCAACCAGATCGGCTCCCAGCCTGATCGCCCCCTCGGCATCCAGGCTCGTTTTAATCCCACCGCTTGCCATGACCGCACTGCGGCCCGCTATGACGCGGGCAAATTCCGTGATTGGACTTTTCGTCGGAGTATACCTGTTCTCGACCGGACCGTCATAAACACGGGTCTCTCCCGCAGGCCGGCTGTTCCGATAATCGTCAAGCGAAACGGAAATGTAGTCCAGATGCAACCTGGCAAGCTCATTGCAGAGCAGTTTGGCGTCCTCAAGCGTATAACCGCCCGGCTCGGACTCAAATGGCGTAACGCGAAAGCCTGTGATCAGCGTTGGACCGAGTGCGTCGCGAACGGCCTGCGCTACCGCGAGCGGAAAGTTCATTCGCTTTGAAAGCGTGCCTCCCCAATGATCGACCCGATGATTGGCCCGAGGTGAAAAAAACTGATGAACCGCGTAGTGGTTGGCTCCGTGAATCTCAACGCCGTCGAAACCGGCTTTTCGAGCGAGGGAGGCCGCGTCACGAAAGCTTGCAATTAGGCTTTCAACCTCATCGGCCGTCATCGCTCTTGGCGTCTTTGCTCCGGGACGCAACGACGCCACTGCAGAAGGCGCGCGCAGACCTTTCTCGCCTATCAACTCGGGCTTTGCGATGCGGCCACCGTCATATATTTGCAGGATCGCAAGAGCTCCCGTAGCGCGCATTGTGTCAGCGAGCCGTTGCAGACTGGACAAATGTCCGTCATGCGCCGCGCCTATTCCCCGCCAGGAGCGCCCGTCCTGTTCGACGTAAGCGGCGGAAGAAATGGCGGCTCCGAATCCGCTGGCGGCACGCCGCCGGACAAATTCGAGTTCGTGTTCGGTAGCCGTCCCGTCTTGATGGGAAGCATCGGTTGTTAGCGGCGCCATCGCAAACCGATTTGCCATCTCTCGTCCGCTGTTGAACCTGAAGGGAGTCCAAACGACCATCGATCAAACCTTAGTCATTCCTTAAAGCTGGACGCGTCGCATGGAAGCCCGTTCGCTGTGACTCGATGGAAGCTGTCTGGACTGCCATCTCAGTGGAAGATGCGTCCGGAGTCGATGACGACGGTCTGCCCCGTCATGGTCTCGGTGCGGCACATAGCGACCACCATGTCGGCGCAGTCGTCCTTGTCCGCCGGCTTCTTCAGGAGCGAGGCGGAAGCGGAGCGCTCGACCTGCTCGGGCCGAAGATTAGCCGTCGCGCGGGTGCCGTCGAGCAGACCCGGTGCCACGCAGTTGACGAGCGTCTCGGGCGCCAGCGCCACCGCCATGCAGCGCGTCAGATGAATGAGCCCCGCCTTCGACACCGCATAGGCGATCGACGAGCCGGTTGGGCTGAGCCCTGCCACCGAGGCGATGTTGACGACACGGCCTCGTCCCTGGGTCTTCATAACAGGGGCCACCGCCTTGGTCAGGCGCATCGGCCCCGTCAGGTTGATGGCCATGATCTTGTCCCATACCTCGAGCGTCAGATTGTCGAGATCGCCGAATGGGATCGAGACGTTGTAGGCGGCGTCATTGACCAGAATATCGAGGCGGCCGAAGGCCTGGGTCACCTCGCCTGGCAGACGATCCACGGCTGCGCCGTCGGCAATGTCGCAGGCGAAAGCATGTGCGTTGATCTGATAGCGCGACGCCAGTTCGCCGGCGACGCTTTCCGCCTGGTCGCGGCTGCGCGCGTACATGACAGCTATATGTGCGCCCTCCCGCGCGAGCGCGTGGCAGATGCGCTGCCCCAGCCCGCCATTGCCGCCCGACACCAGTGCCACCGCGCCCTTCAGTTCCATCGCTGCTCTCCCCTGATGCGAATGCGCTGCCGCATGCCGCCACTCCCACCTTTAATAGCTTACCGCGCCATCCGATAGACCCGGGTTACGCCGTCTGTTACTCAACAACGCGCCACAACAGGTGCGGAGCACACGATGAAGTTACTCTATTTCGATGATTTCAAGCTTGGCGTGCTGAGGAACGACGCCGTGGTCGACGTCAGCGCCGCGGTCAAGGACATCCCGCATACCGGCCCGGGCGATCTGATGAACGGCCTGATCGAGCGCTGGGACAGCACCAAGCCGCGGCTCGAGGCGGCGGCGGCGCGCGGCGCGGGAGTGCCGGTGTCGAGCGTGCGCATCCGTCCGCCGCTGCCGGGTCCGCGCACGATCGACTGCATGGCGGTCAACTACATGGAAGACGGCACGCGCAAGGAGCCGGCGCCGATCAACGCCTTCCACAAATCGCCGAGCGCGATCATCGGACACGGCGACACCATGGTGCTGCCGGACGTGCCGGCCACGATTTTCGAAGGCGAGGCCGAGATCGCGGTCGTGATCGGCAGAACGTGCAGCCATGTCAGCGAGGCCGAGGCCATGAGCTACGCCTTCGGCTACATGAACTTCATCGATGGCTCGGCGCGCGGCTTGCCGCCGCCGGGAAACGTGTTTTTCCAGATGAAAAGCCGCGACACATTCGCGCCGATCGGTCCCTACCTCGTCACCGCCGACGAGATAAAGGACCCGCTGAAGCTGCAAATCCGGCTATGGAACAACGGCGTGCTGATGCAGGACTTCAACACCAAAGATATGGCCCACAAGATCGGCAAGTGCATCGCCTGGCTGTCGACCATCCATACGCTGCACCCCGGCGACATCGTCGCCACCGGCACTAATCACCGGGGTCTCAATCCATTCATGGACGGCGATACGATCAAGCTGGAAACCGAAGGGCTCGGCCGATTGAAGTTCGGCGTCAAGGACGATCTCAAGCGCTGCTGGGCGCGCAAGACCCGCCTCCAGATGCACGAAGAGGCCAGGGAGAAGATCCCGGGCATCTACCCGGACATCACCCCGCAGCTTTCGGGTAAATACGCGAGATGACTGCTGCAATGCTCTCAAAACGGAAACGCCTTGCTGGTGACCGTGTGCTGATGGGCTGGCGGAGCTTAATCCGGAACGGACACTCCGATATTTCTACTCATCTCCTAGCCTATGAAAAGCCGTACAGTTGCCTCGGATTATCGACGAGGATTTTCTTGCGGGCAGCTTCATCCGGCGCCCACTGCGCCAGCAGGTCGAACAGGCCGGCATCGTCAGGCATGTGCTTTTCGCCGCGATGCGGCCAATCGCTGCCCCAGACCATTCGCTCCGGCGCTGCCTCGGCGAAGGCCTTCGCAACCTCGGTCGCATCAGCATAGGCGGGAGGGCCACTCGCGGTGTTGAGGTAAGCCCCGGAGAGTTTCATCCAGGTCCGTCCGCCATCGAGTAGCTTGCGGACTGCCGCATAGGCGCGATGATTGATCCCTTGCGCGGGCGGCAAGCGGGCGAGGTGATCGATCACCAGCGGCGTCGGCAGTCGCGACAAGACGCTCTCGAGATCGGCGATCTGGTCGCCCGTCATGTAAACCTGAACATGCCAGCCGAGCGGGTGAACCTTCCGGGCCATCGTTTCCAGGCGCTCGGCCGTCGTCACTCCCCACGATTGCGGCGTCACGAAGTTGACCCTGATGCCAACTGCGCCTTGCGCGGCCATCTGCTTCAATTCGGCATCGGAGATGTCGAGGTCAACGACGACGACGGCGCGCGCCGAGTTGCCAAATTGCGCGACGCCGTCCAGCGTGGCGCGATTGTCGATACCATAGGTCGACGGCGTCACCACCACGACGCGGCTGGTCCCGATGCGTTTCTGAAACGATCGATAGGCCGGAACGTCGCTATCGACCACCGGTTCGCCCTTCCAGTGACTCGAAGCGGGAAACTGCTTTGAGAAGATATGGATGTGGGAATCGCAAGCGCGTTCCGGAACGGACGTCTTCGGAGGCTCGGTGCCTGACGAAAACGGCACCACTCCTTGCAGGGCCTCGGCGGGACCGCCCTGTAGCCCAACCGCCGCCGACATCGCAAACAGGCCGGCCGCTTTCAAGACATCGCGCCGAACCATTTCAGGGCCCTGGATCGTTGTCATCGTTCTCTCCCTGATGATTGGCCGTAAGCTCAAAAGCCGTAGAGCGCAGCGGGGTTGTTGACGAGGATTTGTGCCTGCAGCTTTGGATTCGGCGCCGAAACGCCCAGCAAATCGAGCAGCACGGCATCATCGGGTTTTGCGTCGGCAGCCGATGTGGGATGCGGCCAATCGCTTCCCCACACGAGCCGTTCGGGGGCGAGTTGCACAAAAGCGCGCGCAAGCCGGTTCCGGTCAGAATAGCTCGGCGGGCCGACTTTCGAGAGGATGTAGGCGCCACTCAGCTTCACCCATGCGCCACGTTTGTCGATAAGCGCGGCGATCACGCCAAACGCCGGATGATCCGGACCCAACGGTTCTGGAAGGTGCCCCATGTGGTCGAACACGACCGGCACAGGCAGACGATCAAGAACGTCCTTCAGTTCGACGATCTTCTCCCCGTCCGACACGAGCTGGATATGCCAACCGAAATCCGCAATTCTGCGGGAGACCGGCGCCATGTCATCAATCGGAGCGCCACCGGGAAGCCGTGTGCCGAACCGCACCCCGCGAATGCCGGCAGCATGCAGGCGATTGATCTCCTCAGACGTGACGGTGGCATCGAGCATGGCGATGCCACGCGCGTTATTGCCGAATGCCTTCACCGACTCGACAAGCAGGCGATTATCGGTTCCGTAGGTCGACGGCTGCACGACAATGTTGCGCGTCAGTCCAAGCCGCTGCTGCAATTGGCGATAATTCTCGACGCTGGCGTCAGGCGGTCGCAATGTCGCGCTCGGCGCCGGCGGAAACCGGCCGTCGTAAATGTGATGATGGCAGTCGGTTGCATTCGGCGGCACTGCGATCGATGGTCGCGCCGTGCCTGCGGACCAAGGCACCGACTGGGCGAAGGCGCGATGGCTCGCAGCGCCAGCTGCGGCTGAAAGCAGCGCAAGACAATTGCGTCTGGTCATCAGGCTGTACACCGAGGGCTCCCGTTAAACGTTTAGGCCACGGTCGGGACGGCGCGTGCTTCGCGCGCGGCCACACGGCTGAGCACGAGCACACTGATCGCTGCGGCTGCATCGATCGCTGCAACCGGCAGCATGCCGAGCGCAAAGCTCCCGGTCGCCTCCTTGATCAGGCCGACGACATTCACCATGATGCCGCCCCCGATCAGGTTGGCGATCGCGTTAATGCCGGCGATACCCGCTGCCAGCGTGGTGGCCGACAACCACCCGGACGACAGCGCCCAAAACGGTCCCTTGAAGGCATAGGCTCCGACCAGAGCGCAGGACACGGCGGCAACGGTCGTCGGGAGGCCGCCCGAAAAAGTGAGGTAGGTCAGGCCGAACGCGCCTAGCAGCAGCGGAAGCGCCGTGTGCCACTTCCGTTCGTTGCTGCGGTCGGAATTGCGTCCCCACAGGATCATCAGAGCCGTGGCAATGCCGTACGGAATCGCGTTGACAAAGCCGGTCTGCAGGTTCGTCAAGCCGAATGCCTTGAGGACCTGCGGCTGCCACACCGAAAGAACGCTGCCGGTTGCCGATGCACCCGCGCAAACCAGCGCCATCGTGAGAAAATACTTATTGCGCGCGAGCTGCCACAGGGAGATGTGACCAACAGGTTTTTTGCGGGAGGCTTCTTCCTCGAGGCGGCCGACCAGCCATTCACGCTGCTCATCGCTCAACCAGCGGGCGTCGCGCGGCCTGTCGGTCAGCACGAACAGGCAGGTAATCCCGAGCAGCACCGTGGGAAGCCCTTCCAAAATGAACAGCCACTGCCAGCCCCTGAGGCCGAGAACGCCGTCCAGTTCGAGCAGCGACACGGACAGCGGGGATCCGAGAAAGGTCGCAAGTGGGATGGAAACCGTGAAAGTCGCAAGGATTCGCGCGCGGTATTCGTTCGGCAACCAGTACGTCAAATAGAGGATTGCGCCCGGAAAGAAGCCGGCCTCTGCGGCGCCCAGAATGAAGCGCATCGCGTAAAGCGAGTACGGCCCCGTCACCAGCGCCATGCAAGCCGTGACCAGCCCCCAAGTGATCATGATCCGCGCGATCCAGCGGCGGGCGCCGAAACGCTGCAGGGCAAGATTACTCGGGACCTCAACCAGGAAATAGGAAAAGAAAAACAAGCTTGCGCCGAAGCCAAACATCGCGGGCGTGAGCCCGAGATCCTTGTTCATCTGCAGCGCGGCAAAGCCGACATTGACCCTGTCAAGCAAGGCGAAGAAGTAGCACACCATCAGGAACGGGACGAGCCGAAGAACGACCCGGCGCATTGTTAGCCGTTCGAAAGATTGTACAGGTTGTTCACTCACGTCCTAATCTCCCTTCCGGTTTTCATGTTCGCGCGTGGTGGCTCGTCCGAGTTCGGCCATCGCGAATGCAATTCATATTCCCTCGCAACCCGCCTCTTGCAGGGCGCGCTCGACCCAAGAGCGGTCCGTGGTCCCGGCCTTGATGGCAGCCATCGTCTTGGCTTCGCCTTGCTGCTTCGTGTTTGCCGCGCCGAAGACAGCTTCGGTCTGGTCGAACGGAACGCAGACAAAGCCGTCGTCATCGCCCACGATCAGGTCGCCCGGCTCGATGATCATGCCATCGATGGCGATGGGGACGTTCACCTCGCCGGGTCCATTCTTGTAGGGACCGCGATGCGTGACGCCCGCCGCGTAGACCGGAAACGTGTTCTTGCGGATCCATCCGTGGTCGCGCACGGCGCCGTTGATGATCACGCCGGCGACCCCGATCTGCTGCGCGTGCGACAGCATCAGTTCCCCGATGATGGCGTTGGTCAGATCGCCGCCGGCGTCAACGACGATGACATCGCCGGCTTTGGCACGGTTGAGCGCTGCGTGGACCATGAGATTGTCGCCCGGGCGCTGCCTCACCGTCAGGGCTACACCGGACAGCACGCCTCCCGCATGCATCGGCCGCAGGCGCGGGCCACCATGCGCCATGCGACTCATGGAGTCGCTGATGTTGGCCACTGCAATAGCCTTGAACTTCTCGACCGTGGCTTCATCGACTTTGCGCTGGCGGGTGTGAATCTTGAATCCGATCGGCATGATTAGAATCCCTGCTATGAGTAAATGGAGACGCAGTCAGGCCCGCTTGGCGGGTTGCAGGCCGGCCTTGAGCTCGATGGCTGCGAGAGCTTCTTGGTAGGTGCGCGGTACGATGCCCTTGAAGTGGTCCTTGAGACCAAGGCTTTCCTTCCAACGCAGACGGGCCGCGATCGCTCGCGCCATGATTGGCTCGATCCCGGCGTCCTGGACGGCGTCCGCCGACATTTCGAGTTCCTCGGCGCGGCGCTTAGCGTGGATCACGCCGGATGGCGTGAGGCTGTGCACGGTATCCATCCATGGCCGCGCCAGCGTCTTGGAGGCGGATGCAAGTACGATCTCGTCGATCCCGTATTGACGGGCCGCGAGCAGCATCTCGTCCGTTAGGGCTTCGATGCCCTTGATGAGCACGGAGCGGAGAATCTTGATGCCGGATGCAGTGCCGAGAACTTCGCCGGTGAATTCGATCTGCATCCCCCATGGAACCAGCCAGTCCCGAACACGCTCGCCGGCGGGGCCGCTTGACAGCATGCGCATGGAGTAGCCGTGCAGCGGGGTTCCTTCGATTGAGCCGTCGCCGAGAAGCGCGCCGCTCGACGCCAACTTGTTTGCAACACTCTTCTTGATTTTCGGGGTGGCGGACGCGAAATCGAGAAACGTATGCCGATCGGTGAGAACCGGAGCGAAGGCGTCGGCGCTTTCGAGCGAGGACGAGCCCGGCGTTACGCTGAAGATCAGGTCGCTCGCGTCCGCAAGTTCGCCATTTGAGCGCACCAATGTGACGCCGGCTTCGCGTGCCCTGCCCTGAATGATATCGGAATAGGGACCGTCGAACGCATATTTGTCATAGCAGGAGATCTGCTGGAGGCCCGCTCCCCTAAGTCCCTTTCCCAGCGTGCTGCCGATTTCTCCATATCCTACCAGGCCGAGCCGGAACTGCTGTTGTTCTTTCATCTTGTCTCTCCAGTTTTATTGGGTCGCCATCACGCCGGCTTGGCGCCTGACATGTGCTCGATAGACGCTAAGCCCGACGAAACGAATCAAGATGCCACCGATCAGCAGGCAGCCTGCGACCGTCATGAGAGCCCAGGCGAAGCTGCCGGTGGCCTCGCGGATCTCTCCAATGACATAGGGGCCGACGAAGCCGCCGAGATTGCCGATGGAGACGATCAGGGCGAGCCCGCCCGCGGCCGCCCGCCCGGTCAGGAAGCTGGACGGGACGGGCCAGAATGTCGACTGATAGCACATGATGCCGACGACCGCGCCGCACAATGCCACGATGGACAGCAGCGCCGACGACTGTGCGTAGGAGCAAATAGCGAGCGAGACTGATCCGAAGATAAGGGCCGACGTGACATACCAGCTGCGGTCCGTTGCCCGATCCGAAAGCCGCGCCCAGATCAGCATCGCGATCGCGCCGCAGATGTAGGGAATGGCGGCGACAAAGCCAACCTGTACATTGCCGAAGCCAAAGGTCTTCAAGATCTGCGGCATCCACAGTCCGATGCCGACCGATCCAATGATGGCGCAGAAATTCACCACGGCGCAGGTAAGCACCCTCCAATCGGTGAAAATTCCGCGCAAGGTGGAGAGATGGTTGGCTTCAATGTCCTGCCGTTCCTTCGCAAGCACACCGGTGAGCCAATTTCTTTCTTCCGCCGTCAGCCATTTTGCCTGCTCCGGCTTATCAGTCATGACGAACAGACAGACGAATCCCATCATTGTCGCCGGAAGCCCTTCGACAATCAGAAGCCATTGCCAGCCTTTCAGGCCGGCGATGCCGTCGAGCGCCAGCAACGAACTCGAGAGCGGCGCCCCGATGATGTTGGCAATCGGTATGCCGATGAGGAATGCCGCGGTCGCCTTTCCGCGGAACCGCGCAGGAAACCAGTATGTGAAGTACAGAAACACACCCGGAGTAAAGCCCGCCTCTCCGATGCCGAGCAGGAAGCGCATCACGCCGAAGCTGGTCGGGCCCGTGACAAACGCGGTACCGGCCGAAAGCAGACCCCACGTGATCAGGATGCGCGCGATCCACTTTCGAGCGCCGACCTTCTGCAGAATCAGATTGCTTGGAATCTCGGCCAGAAAGTATCCGAAGAAGAACAAGCCCGCGCTCCATCCGAATTGGGAAGGAGAAAGACCAAGGTCCTTGTTCATCGTCAGGCTGGCGATCCCGACGTTCACCCGATCGAGATACGCGATGATGTAGCAAAACAGAAGAAACGGAACGATTTTCCAGAGCAGCTTCCTGACGATTCGGTCCTCGTCAGCAGACGAATTGAGATATGCAGTCCCGGTCGTAGCCATCTCAATCCCCTTAAATTCGATCCCCGTAGCGTAGCCACCGATGTGATATGGGCGAAGCAGGTATCATTGATGGTGCGAATACATTGGCAAACCCGGCACCTGCATTCGTGCCGTCAGAATTGTGCCAGTCTCGGATTCGGTAATGAACAAGGTCCGCCGGTCCACACCGCCAAAGGCAAGGTTGGTGGTGGAAAATCCGGGGACACAGCTTGCGATCCTGGCTAGCGGCTCTGCTCGTGGCGAGAGGTGCCAAACGGTCCCAAATCCCGCGTGGGCGACCATTAGGCTTGCGTCCTCGGCGAGCGCCAGTCCGTCCGGACCGCTCGGCCCGCCATGCAGATGGGCGAAACAACCGACTTTTCCAACCAACCCGCTCGGATGCAGCGGTATGCGCCAAATCTGGTTGGCGCGCGTCACCGCTACGAGCAGATAGGTTCTGTCCGCGTCGACGACGATTCCGTTCGGGCTCGGCACCGTGTCAATGAGACAGCTCAGAACACCGGAAGCGGAATAGCGATAGACCCGCCCCGTGGGATCATGCAGTCCGGTCTGCCCTTGATCTGTGAAATACAGATCGCCGTTGTTTGCAAACACGAGGTCGTTGACGCCCTTGAAACTTTCGGACCCGACGCTCTCGATGAAGGGAGTGACGGCTCCGGTGGAGGCATCGAGCTCCATGATACCGTGCTTGTAGCAAGTGATGAAGATCCTGCCGTCCTTGTGAATCTTCAACCCGTTCGGCCAACCGTCATATTCAGCAATCTGTTCCCAGTCTCCGCTGGTGGACACGCGGAATACCCGTCCATTGGGAATGTCGGTGACATAGAGTCGGCCTTGCTTATCGAAGGAAGGCCCTTCCAGAAACGAATCCGTTTCGCGGCCTGGACGATTGGCATCGGCCCATGCGCTCCGCCGGGGGCGGCGCAGATTATCGGGCAGCCGGGTGAATACCTCGGTTGGCAGTGTAGGCGGGGGCGCAAAGAAGCTCACCGCGGCACCCGCGGGTGCGCACGCTGTAACACCCAGGGCATGGGCGTGTCCTTCCAGCAACGTCGCTTCGCGGACGTTTGCGAGTCAACAGAATATGAAAAAACCGTTCAATGCAATACGAATATGAAACGGCGTTTCATTATTTTCGCGGGGAACTCCTTGCCAAATGCAGCAACGCTTGCGCGGGATGGAGAAGCGAAAGACGATCCACCAGCTTCACCTGCGACCTGCACGAGTAGCCGGTCGCGAGAAGCGCGCCGTCGGGCGCTTTCGCAGCGACGTTCTTGGCCCAACTCATCGCGTAGATACGTTCCGAGGTTGCGCGGTGTTCGGCTTCATGACCGTAAGTGCCCGCCATACCGCAGCAGCCCGCGGGTAGGACGTGCAACGTTACGCCGCATCGTTCGAAAACGTCCTGCCAGTTTCTTGAGCTCGAAGGCGCAGTGGTGCGCTCCGTGCAATGCGGTAGCAGGAAGTGCTCGGGAGCGGATGTGCGAAGCTGGATTGTGTCCAAACGCTGCGCGAGCCATTCCTGGATCAGCAGCACGCGAGGAAGCTGCTCGGACGCAAGCGCGGTTGCGTATTCAAAGCGGTAGGTGAGCGTCATGGAAGGATCGATGCCGACCAGCGGTACCCCGGTCTCGCCGAGAGCCCGCAGCATGGCGGCGTTCCGCGAAGCTGCACGCTGGAACGATTTGAGGAAGCCGTGGACATGCAACGGTTTGCCGTTCGGTTTGAACGGGGCAACCCAGGGCAGGAAGCCGAGATGGAGCAGCAGGTCCAGGACGTCGATGACCAGTTGGGTTTCGTAGTAGCTGGTGAAAGCGTCCTGAACGAGCACCACGCTCCGCGCCCGGTCGGCGTGCGAAACGGCGCGCAAGGCCTCAGGCGATGCCGTGACGATACCGCGCTTCCGCATCTCCCGCTCCAGGCCCAGGTGCGATAGTCTCGGCGTCTCGGCAAGCCCGAACGCTCCGAGCGTTCGACGGCCGATGCCGCTGCCCAGCAGCGTGTTGTAGAGACCAGGCACCCGTGCGAGCAGCGGCATCATCGGTTCGAGCCAGCCAACCAGATGGTCCCTGGCCGGCCGAAGATAACGGCTGTAATAGAGTTCCAGAAACTTGGCTCGAAAGCTCGGAACGTCGACTTTGATCGGACATTGTCCGACGCACGATTTGCAGGCTAGGCAACCGTCCATCGCCTCTTTCACCTCATGCGAGAAATCGGCGACGCCTCGATAGGCCGACCACGTATTGAGCATGCGCCGGGGAAACGACTTCCACGCAGAAGACGCGCGGAGCGCATGCGCCCCTGCTGCCGGATCGAACCCCACCGCAGCCAACTGCCGCAACCATTCACGAGTCAGGGAGGCGCGCCCTTTGGGTGAATGCCGGCGCTGCCTCGTCGCCTTGTATGAAGGGCACATCGCGTCGTCCGGGTCCCAGTTGAAGCACGCGCCGTTGCCGTTGCAGTGCAGAGCCTCCTCGTATGCGGCGCGCGCTTGGAGCGAAATCGTGCGGTCGAGCTGACCCCTTGTCGTCAGCCCGTCAATGGTCAACAGGTTTTTGCCGGGAGGTGCGGCGATCTTGCCGGGGTTGAGCTGGTTGCGCGGATCGAACGCCTGTTTGATGGCCTGCAGCGCCGGATAAAGTTCGCCGAAAAACTGCGGCGAGAACTCCGAACGGACGCCCTTGCCGTGTTCTCCCCAAAGAAGACCGCCGTACTTGCGGGTAATCCCGACTACCTCCTCCGTGATCGCGCGGATGAGCGTCTCCTGGCTCGGGTCTTTCATGTCGATTGCCGGGCGAACGTGCAGGACGCCGGCGTCGACATGCCCGAACATTCCGTAGATGAGACCTCGCCGGTCGAGGGCGGCACGAAACTCCTGGATGTAGTCGGCCAGATTCTCAGGCGGCACTGCCGTGTCTTCGACGAAAGGGATCGGCCGCTTCTCGCCTTGCATGTTGCCCAGCAATCCGACCGACTTCTTCCGCATTTCCCAGATCCGGGACACTTCGTTTTCGCCTCGCGCGATCGTAAAACCTCTGCGGCCGCTGGTCGCCTTGGACGCGGTAAGCATGTCGGTCAGGGGTCCGACCGCCGCCTCAATCGCCTCTTCCGTATCGCCGAGGAATTCAACGAGATTGACCCCGACGGCTCGCTCGCCCGCGTCGGCCGGAAAGTACTCTTTCACCTCGTTCCAGATGATGTCGTCTTGCGCCAAGCTCAATATCTTCGAGTCGACCGTCTCGATCGAGGCGGCTCCGAATGAAAGCAGGTCGCGGCCGTCGCGAAGCGCCGCGTCGAAGCTTCCATACCTTACATTGACCAACGCGCTATGCTTCGGGATCGGAAGCACATTGAGTTTGGCTTCCACCAGAAGGCCCAGCGTTCCTTCGGAGCCGCACAGCACGGAGTTGAGATCGAACAGCCCCTGATCGTTTCGGATGTGGGCGAGGTCGTAGCCGGTGAGACAGCGATTAAGCTTGGGAAACTGCCGAGCGATAAGGGCGGCATTATCCCGGTGTATCGTATCGACGAGCGTGTGGATTTCACCCACAGCGTCCTTCCGGTTCTTAAGGACAGACAGTTCGTCGTCGCCAATGGGTTTCGACCGCCATACCGTGCCGTCCATCAGCACGGTCGTCAGTTCCAGCACATGATTGCGCGTCTTTCCATACAGGCAGGACCCTTGACCGCTGGCGTCGGTGCTTATCATTCCGCCTATCGTCGCGCGGTTAGACGTACTGAGCTCAGGCGGAAAAAACAGCCCGTGTTCCGCCAGCGCGGCGTTCAGTTGATCCTTGACGACGCCGACTTCGACCCTGACCCACCGCTCGTCGGCGTTGATTTCAAGGATCCTGTTCATGTGACGCGACAGATCGACGACGACTCCGTCGGTCAGCGATTGCCCGTTCGTGCCGGTGCCGCCGCCCCTCGGTGAAAGGGTGACATGCGAGAAGTCGGGGCTGCGGGCTACCTTCGCGATGCGCACGACATCGGCAACCGAGCGGGGAAAAATGGTCGCCTGCGGCGTCAGTTGATAGATGGAGTTGTCGGTGGCCAGTATGGTGCGATCTGCCAAGTCGGACGATACGTCCCCTTCGAAGCCTCTCGCTCGCAGCTCGGAGAGGAACTTAACGTAGCCGGGCGCAGCTGCTGGACCATCGATCAGACGCGGAAGCATCGCTCCTCCCGGCTTCAAAGTCGGCCTGTGCTCTGGTGGCCCAGCGGGAACCTGCCGTCAATGGAAAAATGAAATGGCGTTGTAAAAGTGGAGCTTTGGGAACGAAACGCCATTCCAGTCGTGAAACAGGATAGGACGCAGTGGCGCTAAAAAGATCGGCCTTCGCTTATGGTTGGAAAGAGTGAGGTCGGGGCTTGTAGAAGGTCGACAAACCTCGCAATGTGCTCGCTAACGGAAGAGGATGACAAGAATGCCAACAGGTGGCCGCAAACGCCCCTCGGTTTCGGGTGTAGCAGCCGTGGACCGCGCCGTTTCCATTTTGACCAGCTTTCGGAAGGGGGACAGTTCCCTGGAGCTTGCCGAGCTTTCCCGGCGGACAGGATTGGTGAAAACGACGGTGATGCGAATGGTAATCTCGCTGGAGAAAGCCGGCTTGATCCTGAGATTGGATGACGGGAGCTACCAGCTCGACGCTGAAATTCTCAGGCTGGGAAGCGTCTACCAACAATCCTTTGATCTTGAATCGCACGTCATGCCGGTTCTCAGGACGTTGGTTCGGGAATTCGACGAAACCGCAGCTTTTTACGTCAAGCGGGGTAGTCAGCGGCTTTGCCTTTATCGGGTCGATTCCAGACATCTCATGCGCGAGCATATCAGACCTGGAGACCATCGGCCGATGGACCACTCCGCCACGGCCACGGTTCTGAAAACCTTCTCAGGTCCGGATGCGCACGCCCAGTTGGACATTTCCAGGTTTCCTCTCTTCACCAAAGGGGTGACCGATCCGCACACCGCCGCGCTTGCAACACCGGTGTTCCGCCAAGGCGGTGTTTTTGTCGGCGCGCTTACAATTTCTGGGCCTATAACCCGTCTTACCAGTGATCGGGCCAAGTTGATTACCCAGCCGCTTCGCGAAGCAGGTCTTCGGCTTTCGCGAGCACTCGGTGCAGATCTGAGCCGGCCAGCGGTTTCCAAAACTAAAACCGCAGCCGCGGGTTAGCTAGCCGCAGCGACGCACACGGCTTGTTCCTTCACGGTCTTCGCGTTCCAGCGGACGCCGATCAGCGTCCACTCCGCCTGCGTGCACTTTTTAAGCAATTCGCTACTCGAATTAACAGGGAAATAATTTCAAGAACAGGGAATTTTCGGACGACGAACTGGGGATTCAATGCGTCTGCGTGTAAGCGTCCTTTTCTCGCACACTTTCCTGCGCTTCGTTAGCACGATCTTACGCCCAACAAATCATCAGATTGGCTTCCACCTGTTGCATATTGCTGCTTCTGCCGGCGGTCCCTTTCTTTCGACGGAGGAAGGCGATCACCCCGCAAACTTCGTAAAGTCCGGCTTGCGACGTTCGGCAAATGCCGCGAATGCCTCCCGGGCTTCATCGGTCTGCAGACGCTCGCGAAAAAATGCGCCTTCCCGACCGATTTGAGCGGCGATCCTGTCCATGTCACGCATCAATGCCTTGGTGTGGTTCAGCGAGCCGGCCGGTCGCTGGGTCAGTGCTTCGGCTGCTGCCCGCGCCCTGGCCCGCAAATCCGCGGCCGGCACCACGGCGTTGGCCAACCCGCAAGCCAAGGCGGTGGGTGCATCAAGCGGTTCGCCCAGCGCGAACATCGCATAGGCGCGGACATGCCCGATCCGCGCGGGCAGCAGCCAGCTCGACGCGGCTTCCGGGACCAACGCCAGGTTGACGAACGGCGTCATCAGCCTTGCAGTGTCGGCGAGGAACACCAGGTCGCAATGGAGCAGCATCGTGGTGCCGACGCCGACCGCATTGCCTTGAACGGCGGCAATTAGCGGACGCGTGGCCTTTCCGAGGTTACTGATGAACCGATGCGCCTGCGGCTCGCCGGCATCCTTGCCATTGGCCTGCGCGCTGAAATCGGCGAGGTCGTTGCCGGCCGTAAAACTGTCGCCGTCGCCCTGGAACAGCACGACGCGGATAGCCGGGTCCTTTTCCGCGCGCTCCAGCCCATCCGACATCGCGCTGTACATTGCGTTGCTCAGAGCGTTCTTCTTGTCGGCGCGGGCCAGCGACAATGTCATGATGCCGGCGTCGATCTCGGTCCTCACATGTTCAGTCATAATTGTTCTCCTCGCAGCTTTTGTTCGGCCAACGTTAGGTTATGTTCATCATATAAAAGCAACAATATTCAGCTATATCTCGTTCGACCGACGCCCCTCGTGACCCGCGAAGGCAGGTTTGCGCTTGTCGATGAAGGCGCGCACGGCCTCCTTGTGGTCAGCCGTCCGCGAGGAGCGGACCATGTTCTCCGCTTCGTAATCCATAGAATCCACGAAATCAGACTTCAGGGCGTGGTCGAGATTATCCTTGATGTGGGCCAATGCGATCGACGGTCCTGCCGCCAGCGATCTCGCGAGCGCAAACGCCGCGTCGCGCAATTCCGCATCGGGCACCACGCGGTTGACGAGACCCATCGTCTCGCAACGGCGCGCGTCGATCCGCTCGGACAGGAACATCAATTCGCGGGCCCGCGATGTCCCGACCAGTCGGGTCAGCATCCACGCGATGCCGTAGTCTCCCGTCAGCCCGATGCGGGCGTATCCGGTGGACATGATCGCGGATTCGCCCGCAATGCGGATATCGCACGCGAGTGCGAGCGCCATCCCGGCGCCTGCCGCAGGTCCCGGAAGCGCGGCAATCGTCGGCTTTCTCACCGCCACCAGCGCGCCGGTCAACGTGCGTTGCTTGGTCTGGAGATCAGCGACGCGCTCTTCGAACGGCGTTTCGGCCTTGTTGGAATTGCTCCCCATGCCCTTGACATCGCCGCCGGCGCAAAAGGCCGCACCCGCGCCGGTGATCAGCAACGCGCCGACGGCGGGATCATCGCCGCATTGCTTGATCATACGCCGCAACGCGGGCGTAAGCTGATCGGAGAGCGCGTTGCGCGCTTCGGGGCGATTAAGCGTGATGAGCGCGACCCGATCTCGGATTTCGCACAACAGCTCGCTGGTCCCAGTGTCGATTTCGATCCGACCTTCTGCCATCTCAACCGCTCCCATTCTTGATCCTGTCTGCGTCGTCTCGAGGGCGGGTCAACGACCGTTCAGGGACCGCCAGTACCTTCTAGATCACGATCACCTGACCGCACGGTTCGGACGAATAGATCAACTCCATTTGCGCGGCCCGATTGATCAGCACCGCGCGTTGATTGACGTAGGCCTTGTCCGTGATCTCGCCGGCCGCCAGAGACGGCGGCTCATCGAGCAGCGTAAGGGCACAAATGCGTTCGCTGCTCCCGACGCCCGCATTGTAAAGTCGGGTGCACTGCTGGAGATACGCGATCACGCCCGGGTCGCAATTCAGATTGCCGTCGGCATTGGTCGCGTGCTTCCTGGCCATCACCGGGTTCAGCCACCCCAGAACCGCGCAGGATTGACGATTTTCGCCGGCAATGACCGCGTCCTGCAGGATACCGTGCGTAGCCGCCAGTACCGCTGCCCGCAGATTGCCGACAGCGACCCATGTCCCGTTTGCGAGCTTGAAATTTTCGGAGACCCGGCCGGTGAAGCGCAGGCCGCGGCTCGGGTTGGCGGGATCAATGAACGAGATGGTGTCGCCGACCCGATAGAACCCTTCATTGTCGAAGGCCGCCGACGTCAAATCCGGCCGACCAAGATAGCCCGGTGTCACATTCGGGCCGCGCACGCGAGCCTCATATGTGTCGCCGGCAGGGATCAGCTTCAACTCCACTCCGGGGGCCGGAAGTCCCAGTTCGCCCGGTATGTCGGTGGCCCAGTGCGTGGTGGCGATCGTTGGAGCCGTTTCAGTAGCCCCGTAGCCTGCCATCACCGGAATATGCCTGCCCGTCGACGTCTTTGCCAACTGATGGAGCTTCTCCAGCGTGGTCGGTGATATCGCAGCGCCCGCGTAACTCAACCGGTCGAGTTGCCGGAAGAAATTGGCCTGCAGATGCGGGTCAGCCTCCAGCGCCTCGCACAACAGCGTGTATCCCGCCGGCACGTTGAACATGGCCGTCGGCGATATCTCCTTTAGATTGGCAATCGTCTTGTGGAACAATTGCGGGACCGGACGCCCGTCATCGATGTACAGCGTTCCGCCATTCTTGAGGATGCCATGCAGGATCACGTTGCTGCCCATGGTGTGATGCCAGGGAAGCCATTCCACCTGCACTGGCGCTTCGCGAGGGGACACCAGCAACGCCCCCATCTGCAGCGAGGTGGCCATCATCTTGTGCGTGTTGATCACGCCCTTGGGGAGCCCGGTCGAACCCGAGGTGAACAGGATCTTGGCCGGGCCTTCCTTGTCGGTCGCACGAAAGGCCTGCTCGAACTCCGCGCCTGGAGGCGTCGAAAGGAGCGACTGAAGCGAGACAAATCCGGCCCTCTGGTCCGCCGCAATCCATGTCGCGGACGCAAGCTCGGGAATCTTGAATGCGCTCGCGTAGGTCTCGCTGTCCTGCACGAAAACCAACGATGGCCGGAGCAGCGTTGCGATATCCTGCAAGCGAGCGAGGCCACCCGGCATGAGCGAATAGTTCGGCGATATCGGAGCTACGACGACACCGACCGACATCGCGGCGAACATGACGATGGCGTGCTCGATCGAATTACCGGAGAGTATCGCCAGTTTATCACCCCGCCTGGCCCCCAGATCGATCATTGCCTGCCCGACCGACTGCACCCGCTGCCACAGTTCGGCGTAGGAAATCTTTTGCCACTCGCCGTCGCGGCCACGCTGGGCAAGAAATACACGTTGCGGCGCTCTCGCCGCCCACTCCGGGATCAGGTCCAGGATCGACCATTGCGGCGTTTCGAATGCGATCGGTGACCGCAGCACGAGCGTCCCATCCGGACGTTTCTCGATCCGGACTTCTCGTGGCGCGAACTTGAGACCCTCTCCAACAAGGGACGGAGATTGGTGAAGTGTCATACGGATGATGCTCCTGTCCGACGATCAATGCTGCGCGTTGTTTGCAGAGGGAATACGCCACTGACGGGCCTCCCAGTCAGCGACGGCCTCTATGCAGCCAGTCTAAGAATCTCGACGACATCTTCTGGTCCCTTGATGGTTCTCGGGTTGGCCCGCGTGAATATCGACAGCATTGCATTGCGGCCGATCAATTCGAACTTGTCCTGGGTCACGCCGACCTCCGAAAGATGGCCGGGTAATCCCAATCGACCGATGAACTGGGCGAAGACGTCGCTGGCCTTAGCCTCGGGCGCATGCCAAGCCTCGGCGATTTTCCTTTGAGCTTCACCGGTCACGGGCTGATTGTATTTCAGCACGCTGGGCATCATCACCGCCGTGCACAGGTAGTGCGGGACATCACAGGTTCCGCCCAGCACATGTCCGATCGCATGGCTGGCTCCCATCGGAACGCGGCATTGCAGTCCAAAAGCGGACATCCAGGAGCCGAGCTGGCAGAATTGTCGACCTTCCAGATCGTCCGGGTTCTCCTTCGTGGCCTGCAAGCCCTCGTACAGGTATCGCAGCCCGCGCAGGCATACGCTTTCCACCAGGGGATTGCCCTTCGGCGAGCAGACCGCTTCGATCCCGTGGTCCATCGCCCGCGTGCCTGAGCCGAGCCACAAGGTCTGCGGGGTATGCCGCGTGATTTCGGGGTCCAGGATGATCGACAGAGGCATCATCATTGGATGGCTGAATATCTGCTTCAACTTCCTGCGCGTATCCGTGACGAGCGTTCCAGAATTGTACTCACCGCCCGACAGCGTGCTCGGGATCGCGATCATCCTCACCTTAGGGGCACGAAACGGACCGGGCCGAGGTCCCTCAGGCGTCGAGACCAGCTCAAATCCATCGAGACCGGATTCCTCCGAGATATTGTGTTCAAGGCACATCAGGACGATCTTGGCGGCATCGACCACCGATCCGCCTCCCACCGCGACAACCAGATCCGTCTTCGCCTCTGCAGCTTTGGTTGTTGCTGCAATCGCGGACGCACGGGTCGTATGTTGCGGGACCCCATCGAAGGTGCCGGCATATCTTGTCCCCAGCGCCTTGCGGAGCTTCTCGATCTCATCGGTTTGCGTGTTCAGCGTTCTGCTGACAATGAGGAAGACGCGCTTGGCATCCCGTCGCTCGGCCTCCTCGCGCAATGCCTGGCCTGCCGGCTTTCCGAAGATCACCTGATCCATCGGCGGATATTGATGAAAACCGACTTTCGTCATGTCCATTCTCCATTGGTGACCGCAGCTGCAGGACGGGACGTCGACGGCCCGCCACGCCGTCTCCGCTCGCGCATCATTCGGAACTGGCGTCCAAAACCCCGCCAAACGGCTCCCAGCTGCTGCCGCTCCACCGTTGCAACTGCATCTGGCTCCAGATCATGTTGCTGGATTCGCTGGTGTTGACTTCGATCCCCGGGAACGCCGTCGGAAGCACCACATGGCTGAGGGATTTGGCCTGCTTGACGATATTTTTCCGCGACAGGTCATTGCCGCATTGCTTGAGGATCTGCTCCAGGATCATCCCCTGCATGTACCCGGTAAGATAACTGGTGTTCTCGAAGTCCGCTCCCGCCAGGTACCTGGCAAAGAACGCCTTGTAATCCTGCACGCCTTTATCGTCGTTCCACTTCGGGTCCGTCGGATCCTTGTTGATGGTGCCGACAATAACGCCAGTCGAATTTTCCAGACCCGCAGGCTTTAACGTGCCGCCGATAGATCCCGATGGAAAGTTGATGATGATCTTGGCTTTCCAACCGACCTCGGCCGCCTTGCGGATAGCCTGCGCAGCGAATTTCGGCGTGCCGGCGATAAACAGGGCGTCGGCGCCAGAACTCTTGAGGTTGACGACCTGGGAATCTACGGTCGGCTCCGTCACCTCATAGGCAGCGGCGACAACGCGCTTCTCAAACTCTCCTTTCAGGAAAGACTTGAAGGCGCTAACGTAGTCCTTGCCGAGGTCATCGTTCTGGAAAAGGATCGCATATTTTGCACCGGGCAGCGCCTTGTCCAGGAACTTGGCGTAAATTCTACCCTCGGTCTGGTAGCTGACCAGCCCGGTCGTCGTCAGCGGATATTCGGCCGTGTCGGTGAATTTGCTGGAGCCGCTGACGATCGCGATCGATGGAACGCCCTTGCCCTTGAGATATTTTGCCGTTGCCGAATTGCCGGGGGTGCCGAGCTGGCTGAAGATGAATGATACCTCGTCGCTCTCGACCAGCTTGCGGGCATGCTCGACAGCCTTCGGCGGGCTGTAGCCATCGTCCATCGCGATGTAGTTGATCTTGCGACCGCTGATGCCGCCCCGATCGTTGATCGACTGCACATAGGCCACGAGACCCTTGCCTACCAGGCCGATCGATGACGCCGGACCGCTGAACGGGAAGATTCCGCCGATCTTGATTTCCGTCGCCGTCACACCCGGTTCGTCGGCAGCCAGAGCGGACGAAGCGAGTAGCGATATAACCATACACCCGGCGATGAAGCCGAATTTGATACGCATGTCCCTCTCCCTTTGCGCCCGTGCGCCGTGCGCTTTGCGTGCCAGGTTGGTTGTTTCGAAAAGTCGGGCGGTCGTCGTTCGACGGAACCCAGCGAACGGTCTAATTCATGCGACCTTCATCACCTTTGAGGGTTCAACGCCGTCGAGGAATCCAGTGAGCCGTTCGCGAATGATTTGCTCAGCCTCGACCATGATGCGGTCGATCAATTCCTTTACCGTCGGGATGTCGTGGATCAAGCCGACCACCATACCGCAGCTCCAGGCGCCCGCATCCATCTCGCCGTCCAGCATCACCTTCGGATAAACGCCCGCGACCTGTTCGTGGATATCATCGATTTTCAGACTGGTGCCCTTCTCGCGCTCGATCTCGAGCAGATGATCGACGCCCTTGTTCTTCAGCACGCGCTCGGTGTTGCGCAGCGCGCGCATCACCAGCACGGTGTCGAGTTCGGTGGCCTGGACCAGCGCCTGCTTCACATTGTCGTGGACCGGCGCTTCCCTGGTGGCGATAAAGCGCGTTCCCATGTTCATGCCGGAGGCGCCCATCGCCAGCGCAGCGACGAGGCTGCGCGCATCCGCCATGCCGCCCGAGGCGACGAAAGGGATACTTAGTTCGTCGGCCGCCCGCGGCAGCAGGATCATGTTTGGAATGTCATCCTCACCGGGATGGCCACCGCACTCGAAGCCGTCGACGCTGACGGCGTCGCAGCCGATCTTCTCGGCTTTAAGCGAATGCCGCACCGAGGTGCATTTGTGGATCACCTTGATGCCGGCGGCCTTCAGCGCTGGCATATATTGCTCCGGGCTGCGGCCAGCAGTCTCCACCGCCTTGACGCCACCCTCCCTGATCGCGGCGATATATTCCGGGTAAGGTGGCGCGTTGAAGCTCGGCAGAAAGGTGAGATTTACGCCGAACGGCTTGTCGGTCATGTCGCGGCAGCGGGCGATCTCCTTGGCGAGCAGCTCTGGCGTCTTCTGGGTCAAACCAGTGATGATGCCGAGACCGCCGGCATTGGATACGGCCGCTGCCATTTCGGCAAAGCCGACATAATGCATGCCACCCTGGATGATCGGATGCCGGATGCCGAACAGTTCCGTGATTGCTGTCTTCACGTGAAAAACTCCGTTTTCCCATCAGTGCACGATTTCGAACAGACCCGCCGCGCCCATGCCGCCGCCGATGCACATGGTCACCACGCCGTACTTCGCCTTGCGCCGCCGGCCCTCGATCAGGAGATGGCCGGTCAGCCGCGCGCCAGTCATGCCATAGGGATGGCCGATCGCGATCGAGCCGCCATTGACGTTGAGCTTGTCGGGATCGATACCGAGCTTGTCGCGGCAATAGATCACTTGCACCGCATAGGCTTCGTTGAGTTCCCAGAGGTCGATATTGTCGATCTTCAGGCCGTGCCGCTTCAGGAGCCGCGGGATCGCGGTAACGGGGCCTACGCCCATCTCGTCAGGCTCGACGCCGGCGGCGACGAAACCGCGGAAGATCCCGAGCGGCTTGAGGCCTTTCTGCGCAGCGATCTTGCCGCTCATGATCACACAGGCCGAGGCGCCGTCAGAAAGCTGGCTGGCATTGCCGGCGCTGATCGTCTTGCCCTCGAACACCGGCTTGATCTTCGAAAGACCCTCGGCCGTCGTGTCAGGCCGAGGGCCTTCGTCCTTCGACAGGGTCACTTGCTGATAGGTGACTTCCTTGGTGTCCTTATTGACGACAGCCATCCTGGTCGTAATCGGCACAAGTTCCTCATTGAAGCGGCCGCCCTGCAGCGCGGCGCCGACGCGACGCTGGCACTCGAGCGAGTATTCGTCCTGCTGATCGCGTCCGATCTTGTACCGCTCGGCGACGACCTCGGCCGTCTCCAACATCGACATGTACATGTCCGGCTTCATCGCCATCAGCTCATCGTCGACGGCGTGGAAGCGGTTCATGTGCTCGTTCTGCACCAGACTGATCGACTCGACGCCGCCCCCGATCGCAATCTCGACGCCGTCAAGCATCACCGAGCGCGCGGCTACCGCGATCGCCTGCAGCCCCGACGCGCATTGCCGATCGATCGTGGTGCCGGCGACGGTGACAGGCAGGCCGGCGCGGATCGCACCCTTGCGGGCAACGTTCATTAGCATGGTGCCCTGCTGCATTGCGCAACCCATCACCACGTCCTCGACCTCGCCGGGCGCAATCCCGGCGCGCTTGACCGCTTCGGCCATCACGTGGCCGGCCAGGGTCGGTCCTCCGGTATTGTTGAGCGCGCCGCGATAGGCCTTGCCGACGCCGGTGCGGGCGGTCGAAACGATAACTGCTTCACTGGTCATGCTTGCCTCGTCTCAGGCGGCCACGTCGAGCTGCGCAAACCGCAGCACATGAAACGCGGGATCGCCGAACTGGATGTTGATGGAAGAAATCCGCTTGAAGTAATGGCCGATATTCAATTCGTCAGTCATGCCCATCCCACCGTAGAGTTGAACCGCCTGGTCGGCGATGAACCTGCCGGCGTAACCGATCTTCGACTTGGCGCCGGACGCGAGCCGGGAGAGGCCGGCCTCATTTGCAACGAGGCTGAGACTGAGATGCTGCATCAACGAGAGCGCTTCCTGATGCGCGATAAACATGTCGACCATCCGGTGCTGCAGCACCTGGAAGGAGCCAATCGCCGAGCCGAACTGCCTTCTGGTCTTTGAGTATTCCAGCGTCGCTGAGTAGAGTTCGGCCATCGCACCGACCGCTTCCGCGCAGAGTGCGCCGATGGCACGGTCGCGGCAGGCTTCCAGGGCAGCCACGCCCTCCCCTTCCGTCCCCAGCAACTGGCTGGCTGGGACTTGCACGTTCATCAGCGCGACCTCGGCCGCACGGCGGCCGTCGATGGTCTTGAAGCCCTGCAAATGAAGATTGGCCGAATGGCGATCGATCACAAACAGGCTCACGCCAATGCGATCGCGTGGCTCACCCGATGTACGCGCCGATACGATCAACTTGTCGGCCCACGGGGCCGCAATCACCGCCGCCTTGGTGCCGCTGAGAATATAGCTATCACCCTGACGCCGCGCTGTCGTACGGACGTTGCTGAGCTCGTAACGCGAACGCCCTTCTGCCCAGGCCAGCGCCCAAATCGATTCGCCGGCCATGATCTGCGGCAGGTAGGCTTCACGTTGCGCCGGCGAGCCGGCGTTCTCGATCAGGCCACCCGCGAGGACCACGGTCTCGAAGAATGGCTCGATCACGAGGTAACGGCCGAATTCCTGCATGATGATCATCGTTGCCAGCGGCCCGCCGCCGAGCCCCCCGACGCAATCCGAGAACGGCGCGGCGAACAGGCCAAGTTCGGCGAACGCGTGCCAGTGTTTGCGGCTGAAGCCGTCTTCGCTCGCAGCGATCTTTCGGCGCGCGTCGAAATCATACTGGTCGCGCAACAGGCGCTGGACGCTGGATCGCAGTAGTTCCTGTTCTTCCGTGAACTGGATATCCATCCGGTTTCCCCCCTGTTTGCCGATCGCTAGAGGCCGAGCACCGCTTTGGCGATGATGTTGCGCTGAATCTCGTTTGATCCGCCGTAAATGCTGAGCTTGCGTGAATTCAGATATTTCTCGGACGCGGTATGACCGTAGTCGGGGCCCGGCATGAAATGGTTGGCGCTGACCGGATGCTCGCGGATCGCAAGACCGTAATTGCCGATCGCACGATGGGTCAATTCGGTGATGTTCTGGAATATCTCCGTGCCCCGGATCTTGAACAGCGACGCCGCCGGTCCCGGATCGATGCCGCGCGCCATTTGCGCTACGACCCGCAACTCTGTTGCTTCCAGCGCGAGCAGGTCGAGCTCGACGCGGGCGATGTCCTTGACGAATTCGAGATGCGCGGGATCGTCGATCGGAATCTCGGCCTTGACGATTTTCTTCAGCTTCGCGATGTAGCGGGTCGAGCGGCCGATGCCGGCCATGCTGGTACGCTCATTGCCAAGCAGGAACTTGGCGTAAGTCCAGCCTTTATTCTCCTCGCCGATCAGGTTCTCGACAGGCACGCGGACATTTTCGAGGAAGACATCATTGACCTCATGCGAGCCGTCGATGGTGATGATCGGGCGCACGGTGACCCCCGGCGACTTCATGTCGATTAGGAGGAATGAGATGCCGGACTGCGGCTTGGCGCTCGGATCGGTGCGGACGAGGCAGAATATCCAGTCGGCGTGCTGCGCCAGTGTGGTCCAGGTCTTGTGGCCGTTGACGATGTAATGATCGCCGTCACGCACTGCCTTGGTGCGGACCGTGGCGAGGTCCGAGCCCGATCCCGGCTCGGAATAACCCTGGCACCACCAGTCCTCACCCGACAGGATGCGGGGCAGAAATTTCCGCTTCTGCGTCTCACTGCCGAAAGTGTAGATGACTGGACCGACCATGGTAACGCTAAACGCCAGGGGCGGCATCGTGCCGGCGCGCGCGGTCTCCTGTTCGAAGATGAAACGCCGCGTGATCGACCAACCGGGCCCGCCATATTCCTTTGGCCATAGCGGCGCGATCCAGCCCTTCCTATGCAGGATGCGATGCCACAGCAGCATCTGGTCCTTCGAAAGGTCGGTCTCCGGATTGGGGACGCGCATCTCGGCCGGATAATTGTCCTTGATGAAGGCGCGAACTTCGTCGCGAAACGCCGCGTCGTCCGGGGATAGTGCGAGCTCCATCGGAAACGCTCCCTACCACTTCTCGCCGAAGGGGCGGATTTCCAGTTCAAACGTCCAGGCGCTCTTCGGCTGCTGATAGAGCTGCCAGTATGACGCGGCCACCGAGGCCGGCGGCATCAACAGATCGGGGTCGTCAAGCGCGTTGGGGCCGAGCGCCTCGATGCGGCGCTGCCGCACCCACTCTGTATCGACGCCGGAATCGATGATGAGATGCGCAACATGGATGTTCTTCGGTCCAAGTTCGCGCGCCATCGCCTGTGCGACTGCGCGCAGGCCGAACTTGGCACTGGCGAAGGCCGCATAGCCGCTTCCCCCGCGCAAGCTGGCGGTCGCACCGGTGAAGAAGATGTTGCCCTGTCCGCGGGGCAACATCAGGCGCGCCGCTTCGCGGCCGGCGAGAAAGCCTGAATAGCAGGCCATTTCCCAAACCTTTCGAAACACGCGTTCCGTGGTTTCCACGATCGGGAAGTTGACGTTGGCGCCAATGTTGAAAATACAGACCTCGAGCGGCGCATGCTTATCGGCATCGCCGAGGAACGAGACGATCTCGCCTTCCTTGCGCGCGTCCAGCGAGCGGGCGTGGATTTCGCCACCCGCTTCCCGGATATCCTTCACGAGGGGTTGCAGCTTGGCACCGTCGCGACGCCCGGCGAAGACCGAGAACCCCTGCGAGGCGAATTTCTTTGCAATCTCCCCGCCGATGTAATCCCCGGCACCGATCACGGCCACGGTCGCGTTTCTCGTCTGCAAGGGTGTGTTCTCCCGGTTAGGTCAGCGCTCTCATTTCCGATATACGGCTCCTGCGCCGTGCAACGGTTCTGGATGCCGGCGCGCGTTCAGGCGGTCTTGCGTTGCGCTGTGGCCAGTTGTGCAACGATTTCTTCCTCGACGTCACGCAGGGTGTCCTTGCCGAAATAGATCTCGTTCCCGACAAAGAAGGTCGGGGAGCCGAATGTGCCCCGCGCCACTGCCTTGTTGGTGTTCTCGATCAGCTTTCCCTTGACGTCATCCTGCTGTGCACGGGCAATGATGCGATCGATGTCGAGCCCGGAAGACAGAAACGCATCGCGGAAAATCTGCGCATCGTCCATTTTCTTGGGCTCCACCCACATGTGATGATAGGCGGCGCGGAAATAGGCCTCGAACAGTCCCTCGAACTCGGCCGCAATAGCACCGCGCATCAGCGCAAGCGTGTTCACCGGGAAGAACGGGTTCATCCTGAATTTTGCGATGTTGTGACGGCGTAGGAAGCGCTGGGTCTCAAGCGCGTTGTATTCGGGCTTGTTCTTGATTCCGCGCAGCGATTCGGCGGGCGACATATTGCCGGTCGCTTTGTAGACCCCACCGAGCAGCACCGGCACGTAGTCGAACTTGACGCCCGTCCGCTGTTCGATGGCCGGCAGCGCGAGCTCGGCGAGGTAGGCGTTGGGACTGCCGAAATCGAAGTGAAATTCGACCTTCAACGGAGCGGCCATCAACGCGCCCTTTCCCTGCGATGAGCGCCTCTTCTGGCGCTCGGTTGATCTTGGCGGCATCGATAGAGTTCTATTTTAGAACTGTCAATATGATATTTGTCATACAATGCGAATACGGCGGCGATAATCGCGGCTTCCTATTGAAATATCGTGAGTTCTGATTTAGAATTTATTTGCGTGGCGCTGCAGATTTGCCGGAGACGTTGGATGAAATGGGATGCCCTCGAAGAGGAGCCGTGCTCACTAGCCCGCACCGTGGCGGTTATCGGCGACCGCTGGAGCCTGCTGATCCTGCGCGAATGCTTTCTTCGTATCCGCAGGTTCGACGAATTCCAGTCGTCGCTTGAAATTACCCGGCATCTGCTGGCCGATCGGCTGAAGAAGCTCGTACGCTTCGGCGTGCTGCGCAAGATCCCCTATCAGGAAGCGCCCAAGCGGTACGAATATATCCTGACGCAGAAAGGTCTCGACCTCTATCCAATCATCATGTCGATCGTGCACTGGGGCAACATCCACATGGTCGACTCGCGCGGGCGACCGTTGCTGCACGAGCACAAGAACTGCCAGAAGATGTTTGACCCCGTCATGGTCTGCTCGGAGTGCGGTGAACCGCTGACGGCGAAGGCCGTCCATGTTCATCCCGGCCCCGGCTTGCGGAAATCCTCACGCGCCGCCAAAATTGCTCGATAACCGCCATGCCGGTCCCAAGACCGTCGTAGGTTCAGCGGCTTGTGCGGCACCGCAGGTCTGAGCAGCAACGAAGGCTCAGCCCGCCGCAGTACGCCACGTCACGCAGGCCGAAGCTTTTCTGCCGTCGAACTTCTCACGATGAGTTCGGGACGAAGAACCACATGGCGAATCTCGGCCGAGCCATCTCTGATCGCATTGACGAGCATCCTGGCCGCAGTCCGCCCCATCTCCCTGTGCTCGATCCGGATCGTGGTCAACGGAGGCGAAACCACGTCCATCAACGGCATGTCATTGTGCCCCACCAACGATATGTCGTCAGGACAGCGCAGCCCCAGCTCCTTCAATACATCGAGTACGCCGAGGGCAAGCAAGTCGTTGGCGGCGACGACCGCCGTCGCGCGGATTCCACTGTCGACCAGGGCCGCCATCGCTTGCGCGCCGGCTTCGCGCGTATAGCCGGTTGATTCGCGCACGACGCCTGGCAGGCCATGATTAGACATGGCTCGTGCGAAGCCGTCGCGCCGCAGCGCCCCCGTCGAGGTCGACAGCGGGCCTGCCACGTGCGCGATTTTCCGGTGCCCGAGTCCCACCAGATGGTCAACCGCAAGTCGCATGCCGAGGTCATCGTCGGACACCACCGATGCCACGCGGTCGCGCGCTTCGGATCGGTTGACGAGAATCACCGGCAGGCCGCGCCTGATGCAGAAACTGACGAGTTCGTCGTCCTGGGAGACCGTCGCCAGGATCAGGCCGTCAACCCGCTGGCTGAGCAAAGTCTCCACGAACGAGATCTGTTGCGAAGGCGCGTCGCCGGCTTCAGCCACGATCGGTGCATAGCCTTCTGCCGACAGCGTTTCCGTGATGCCGGCCAGGATCGGCGCAAACACCGGATTTGCGATGTCGGGCAAGAGAACGCCAATGAGATCGGATCGGCCAGTACGCAGATTCGCAGCCAGCCGGTTGGGTTGATAGCCGAGCGCCTGCGCCTGCGACGCGATCCTTCTCGCGACGCCTTCGGCGACGAGGTGACGCTTCCTCGGATCGAGTGCGCGCGACACCGTCGATGGATGCACGCCGGTGGCCTCGGCAATCTCCTTGATGGTGGGATTTGGTCGATTCACTCCGCGATTCCTGCGGTTTAGCTGTTCACCGGACTCAATGTTAGCGCAGCTCTTGACTTTCTGCAATCGATTGCATATTTGAATGCAATCGATTGCATAAGCGAAAGCAATCGTTTGCAGAAAGGCCATCCGATGGCGACTGGGATAATCGAGAAACTGGAAGACGTAACGCCCACGGTGCTGCGGGCGATGTCCGGTGCAGACAGCGCCCGCCTCCGCAGTGTGATGGAAGCTTTTGTCCGGCACATGCACGCCTTAGCGCGCGAGGTGAACCTTACGGAGGCGGAGTACGATCTTGGCATCGACTTCCTCAACCGGATCGGACAGGCCACCAACGACCACCACAATGAGGGCATCCTGTTTGCGGATGCGATCGGGTTCTCGACCCTCGTCTGTCTGCTCAACAACGGCAACGCCGGGGCGACCGAAACAGCGGCGGCCTTGCTGGGTCCGTTCTGGCGGGCGAACTCGCCGAGGACGGCCAATGGCGGATCGATCGTGCGATCGCCGACGCTTGGCCCGGAACTCTTCGTGACATGCGAGGTCGTCGATGCCGCAGGCAAGTCGATCGCCGACGTCGATGTCGATGTCTGGCAATCCTCTCCGGTCGGCCTCTACGAAAATCAGGACGATACACAGGCCGACATGAACCTGCGCGGCAAGTTCACAACCGATGCGGCCGGACGATTCTCATTCCGATCAGTGAAGCCCGCCGGATACCCGGTCCCAACCGACGGCCCGGTCGGCGACCTCCTCCGCGCCCAGAACCGGCATCCCTATCGGCCCGCTCATATCCATTTCCTCGGCTTCAAGCCAGGACACAAGACGCTCATCACCCAGGTCTTCGTCGATGACGACCAGCATCTCGAAACCGACGTGGTGTTCGGCGTGACGCGCGCGCTGGTCGGCGACTTCCGGCGTAACGACGAGGGCGAGACGCCCGCGCCCGGCGTCAAGGCGCCCTGGTACACGCTGAACTATCGGTTCGCCATGGAAGCCGGCGAGGCGATCCTTCCCAAACCTCCGATCAAGTGAGTGAGAACAACATGAATCAATCTATGAACGGCAAGGTCGTGCTCATCGTCGGCGGGGCCGGTAGCATCGGTGCAGTTGCCGCCGCGCGTTTCGCGGAGCTCGGCGCCCGCGTCGCGATCAGCCATCGCAACACCGCAGAGGAAACCGCGGCCGCGGCGAAGGTAGTGCAGTCCCTGCCCGGCGCCGGCCACGCCGCGCTGGTCGGTGATGTGGCGCAGACCGACACCTTGAAAGCGCTGCGGGCCGGGATCGAACGCCACTTCGGCCGGCTCGACGTCCTCGTCAACGCCGCCGGCTTCACCAAGCCGGTACCGCACGCCGATCTGGACGCCCTGGACGACGAGCTGATCGACAGGATGTTCGCCGTCAACTGGCGCGGGCAGTTCGCGACCATTCGCACCTTCGCGCCGCTCCTGAAGGCATCGGGTGACGGCCTGATCGTTTCGATATCGTCGATCGCGGGCACCAACGGGATCGGTTCCTCGATCGCCTATTGCGCGGCCAAGGCCGGCATCGACGTCATGACCAAGTCGCTGGCCCGCGTGCTGGCTCCTGAAGTTCGCGTGCTCGCGGTCGCGCCTGGCGTTGTCGACACGAGCTTCGTGCCAGGTCGAAGCGCCGACTTCAACGCGAAAACGGCAGCGACGACGCCTTTGCAGCGTATTGCGGCGCCCGAAGACATCGCATCGGCGATCGTCGCCTGCGCCACCCAACTCGGCTTCGCCACCGGAACCACTTTCGTGGTCGATGGCGGCCGCTCGCTCTGAAGGAAATCCCGTGCGATCTCCACGCGACAAGGTCATCATGACCTGCGCCGTCACCGGCAACCTGACGACACCCGAGCAGACCCCTCATTTGCCGATTACCCTGGAGCAGATCGCCGAGGCCTGCCTGGGCGCTGCGGACGCGGGCGCCGCGATCGTCCACATTCACGTCAGGGATCCGCTGACCGGGCGCCCCTCGATGCTGCTCGACCACTATGTGGACGTGGTGCAGCGCATTCGCGCCCGCAATCCCGACCTCATCCTCAACATCACGACCGGTCCTGGCGGACGCTTCGTACCGTCGCAGGATGATCCGAAGATTGCTGCAGCAGGCACGACGCTGATAGTTCCGGAGAAGCGGGTCGAGCACATCGCCATGCTGCGGCCGGACATCTGTACGCTCGACCTCAACACGATGAATTCGGGCGGGGAGGTAGTGATCAACACCCCAGGCAACGTGCGCCGGATGGCAAAGGTGATCAGCGAGGCCGGCGTCAAGCCGGAGATCGAGCTGTTCGATTCAGGCGACATCGCGTTAATGCGCGATCTCCTCGCTGACGGCACGCTGCAGGGGCCGGTGCTGTGCTCGTTTGTCATGGGCGTGCGCTACGGCTTTCAGCCTTCCCCCGAGACCGTGCTCTACGCGAGACACCTGCTGCCCCACGATGCGGAGTTCACGGCCATTGGCATTGGAAAGGCCGCGTTCACCAGCGTGGCGCAATCCTAGCTTGCCGGAGGTCACGTCCGGGTTGGCCTCGAAGACTCCGTTTATCTCTCCCGCGGACGTCTTGCGACATCCAATGCGGAAATGGTCACCAAGGCGCGCCGCATGGTCGAGGACCTCGGAGCCACGATCGCGACGTTCGATGAAGCCCGCCGCATCGTTGGCCTGCCGGCACGATCCGCCAAAGCGCTGCATAGGAGCGAGCGATGAACGTCATCACCGGCGCGATTGCCGGATCGGAACCGACTGCCATCGAGGCGGCCTGCGTGCGGCTCAACGCCAAGGCGGCCGATGTAGCATCGATTGAACCACGTATCGAGCGGCGGTCGCTCTCACGGCGACAGGGCGAGGTCGTGGTGGCGGTCAAGGCAGCAGGCGTCAACCCGTCGGACGTGAAGGCGGCGACGGGGCTGATGCCCTATGCCGTGTTTCCCCGCACTCCGGGCCGCGACTTCTCGGGCTTGGTGGTTGACGGACCCCGTGAATGGACCGGCAAATCGGTTTTTGGGACATCCGGCGATCTCGGCATCCGCCGCGACGGTACTCATGCCTCGCACCTGGTTGTCGAGACAGCGGCACTGGTGGAGAAGCCCGCCGCTATGTCGATGGAGGAGGCAGCGGGGGATCGGCGTGCCGTTCGTGACCGCGATCGAAGGTTTTCGCCGGTCGGGCATGCCCAAGGCCGGCGAGCACGTCGTTATCATGGGCGTGAACGGCAAGGTCGGCCAGGCCGCAGCACAACTGGCGACGTGGCAAGGCGCCAAGGTCATCGGCGTGGTGCGCAAGGACGAGGCCTATGAAGGCCACGCTAACGCGCCAATTAAGGTGGTCAATTCCGCGGTAACGGATGTTGCGGATAGAGTACACGAGCTGACCGGCGGCAAGGGCGCCGATATCGTCTTCAACACGGTTGGCGATCCCTATTTCGACGATGCGCATCACTCCCTTGCCAAGGGAGGGCGGCAGATCCTGATCACGGCAGTCCACAATATCGTGCGGTTCAACATCCTGGAATTCTATCGCGGGCGGCACACCTATGTCGGCATCGACACGCTCGCCTTCTCTTCGGTCGAGAGCGCAGAGGTTCTGCGCAGCGTGTTGCCCGGCTTCGCCGCCGGCTTCCTTCGTCCATTCCCGATCAAGACTAGCTCGATCTATTCGCTGTCCGATGCGAAGGCGGCCTATGCCGCAGTTATCGGATCGTCTCGTGACCGCATCGTGCTGCGCCCGGGAGCTTGACCCTGCCAATCGACTGCTTCGATGAACGCCGGCGAAGCCTGTAATCCACATATCTCCTGGGAGGAAGCGATGAACACGATTTTGTCCAATGGACGATCGAGGAAGCCGTTCTACAAGGTTCTGTACGTGCAGGTCCTGGTGGCGATCGCAGTCGCGATCGCGCTCGGCCATTTCTGGCCGGCCATTGCAGTTGACATGAAGCCGTTCGGCGACGGCTTCATCAAGCTGATCAAGATGGTAATCGCGCTGGCGATCTTCTGCACCGTGGTGACGGGTATCGCCGGCATGTCGGACATGAAGAAGGTCAGCCGCGTTGGCGGCAAGGCACTTCTCTACTTCGAGATCGTCTCGACCCTGGCGCTGCTGGTAGGATTCGCCGCTGCCCATGTGGCCACCCCCGGGGCCGGCTTCAACGTCGATCCGGCGACACTGGATGCGAAGGCGGTGGCGCAATATGCCGGCAAGGCCAAAGAGCAGACCATCGTCGAATTCCTGCTCAACATCATCCCCAACACGATTATCGACGCGTTCGCGCGCGGCGACATTCTTCCGGTCGTGCTGATCTCGATCCTGTTCGGATGCGTGCTGTCCCGGCTCGGCGAACGCGCCAAGCCCGTCCGTGACACGATCGATGGGGGATCGATGCTGATTTTCGGAGCGATCAACGTGATCATGCGCTTCGCCCCGATCGGAGCGTTCGGTGCCATGGCCTTCACCGTGGGCCGCTACGGCATCGCCTCGCTCGGCCCGCTGGTCAAGCTTCTCGGGCTGTTCTACCTGACGTCGGCCCTGTTCGTGTTCGGCATTCTCGGTCCGATCGCGTGGTGGTCGGGCTTCAATATCTGGAAATTCCTCGTTTACATCAAGGAAGAGCTCCTGATCGTGCTCGGAACGTCTTCGTCCGACCCGGTATTGCCGAGTCTGATGGAGAAGCTCGAGCGTCTGGGTTGTTCCAAGCCTGTAGTGGGGCTCGTGGTCCCGACCGGCTATGTCTTCAACACCGACGGCTCTTCAATCTACATGACCTTGGCCGCCCTCTTCGTCGCACAGGCTACCAACACCGATCTTTCAATTTCGCAGCAGGTCGCAATCCTTGCGGTCGCGATGCTCACCTCCAAGGGCGCGAGCGGAGTGACTGGCGCGTCCTTTATCGCGCTGGTCGGAACGCTGTCGGTAGTCCCCACCATCCCGGTTGCGGGCATGGCTCTCATTCTCGGCATCGACCGCTTCATGAGTGAGGCGCGAGCCCTGGTCAACGTGATCGGAAACGGCGTGGCGACGATCGTGATCGCGCGCAGCGAAGGCGAGCTCGATTTGGCTCGCGTCAACGCGGTGCTCGACGGTAAGATGGCCGATACCGAAACAATGGGGGTGCGGATCGACCTCGTCGAAGGCAATCCGCTTCCCACGCGCAGTCAGGCATAGACCTTTCACAATAGGAGTCGCCTTGGACCCGTTCGTTTACCAATCGCTGCCGGTGCGCGTCGTCTTCGGCGTGGGAACGTCGGCGCGGCTGGCGGAAGAGGCGGACGCGCTGGGCGTCCGTCGCTCCCTGGTTCTGACGACGCCTGGGCATGAACAGCTCGGCCGCGAGATGGCCGAGCGTCTCGGTGGCGGTTTCGCGGGGCTGTTTGCCGGCGCCGTCATGCACACTCCTGTGAATGTTACCGACGAGGCGGTCAAGCGGGCGGCCGATCTGAGGGCTGATGGCGTCGTCGCGGTGGGCGGTGGATCGACCATCGGCCTCGGCAAGGCGATCTCGTTACGCACAAGGCTGCCGCAGATTGCGATCCCGACGACCTACGCCGGATCCGAGATGACGCCAATCCTCGGGCAAACCCGGGATGGCGTGAAGACGACGCAATCCGATCCCCGCATCATGCCCAACACCGTGATCTATGATGTCGACCTGACCCTGTCGCTGCCGGTGCGCATCTCGGCCGTCTCCGGCATCAACGCGATGGCGCATTCGGTCGAGTCGCTTTATGCCAGGGACCGCAATCCAATCATCTCGCTGATGGCGAGCGAGGCGATCGGCGCGCTTGCCGGCGCCTTGCCCGACATCGTTCACGCGCCTGGTGATCCAAACGCGCGCTCGCGAGCGCTTTACGGCGCGTGGCTGAGTGGCGTGTGCCTCGGCTCAGTCGGCATGGCGCTTCACCACAAGCTCTGCCACGTGCTTGGCGGCGCCTTCAATCTGCCGCATGCGGAGACCCACGCAATATTGTTGCCGCACGCTATGGCGTACAATTCTGTTGCAGTGCCTGACGTCGACAGGTCGATAGCGCAAATCCTGGGGGCTTCCCAGGCTGCTGCCGGTCTTTACGACTTCGCGCGCCGCCTGGGCATTCCGCTGGCCCTGCGCGAGATCGGAATGCCGGAATCGGGTATCGATCGTGGCGCCGATCTTGCCATGGCCAATCCGTATTGGAATCCGCGCCCATTGGAACACGATTCCGTCCGGGCGCTGATCGCGCGCGCCTGGGCAGGCGACGAACCGGTCACAAGATGAGCGATTGCAGTATCCCTGGCCTGACTCGCAAGGAAGCGCTTGAAGATCCCCAAAACCTATTTCCATAACGGCTCATTACGAGAACAGCCCCTTCGCAATCGACCCCGCCACCCCGTGCGCCCGAGGGGCCGGACGGAAAGCTGTGAAGGCGGTCACGCTGTGGGTCCGGCCTTCCTTGTCGCCGAGATAAAATTCCCGGAGTGGACGAGCAAGGCAAGCTCCGCCAGCCAGTCACTGGGGCTACGCGCGGACAAAAAGGCGAACGACGTCGCGTGCGAACGCCAACGGGCGCGAGAATGACCCTGCTGAGACGGCGAATCCATCTGCTGTTCAGCGGGCAGCGCGCTCGATTGCCGAAGGCCACGGCGGCAGGGGCGGCAAGCCTAAAACCTTGCGTACAGGCCCGAACGAGCGCCGATGGGCCGGGCATGCGCCGAGCCTGGCGAGGGCCGCATAGTGCTCCTTTACTGGGTAGCCTTTGTGATCCGCGAAGCCGTATCCAGGATGACGCGCGTCAAGTGTCCGCATCACCGCGTCGCGCTCGACCTTCGCAAGGATGGAGGCCGCGGCTATGCTGGCGGACTTGGTATCGCCCTTGATGATGGCCTGCTGAGGGATATCAATCTCCTTCAGACGCTTCGCGTCGATCAGCAGATGCTGCGGCGTCGAACCCAGCCCTTGGATCGCTCGCTGCATTGCCTGGATGCCTGCCCAATAGATATTGATGGTGTCAATTTCCTCAACTTCTACGAATGCAACACTCCAACTCGTGGCCTTCTCTCTGATCTCCCTCGCCAGCTCTTCGCGAGCCGTCGCGTCGAGCTTTTTCGAGTCATCGATGCCGACGATCCGCGTACCCGGCTCCAGGATCACGGCGGCAGCGCAGACCGGCCCGGCGAGGGGGCTCATTCCGACCTCGTCCACACCCGCGACGGCATGATGGCCGCTTTCCCATAGAGACGTCTCGAAGCGCAGCATCTTGCGGAGCCGCTGACCTTCCGATCGGTTTTCGGAGCGCCTTTTGTCGACCGAAGCCAGGATCGCACGCGCTCCCGCGCGACCGTCGGCACGCAAGATGCGCTCGACGCTTGCCTCGAGAGGTCTCTTTTCGACGACGTAGCGCTGACGCAATAAATCGAGTGACTGGCGTGTCATCGCTGCTTCGTGCCCAATACTGATATTGCCGAGCATATCGGTGAGATTTGTGGCGATTGTCTGAACTTCGGCTATGACGCTTCGGCGTGATCGGAAATCAGCTGCCATGGGTCTGACGCCAGTGCAGATCGAACCCGGTCTCCGGCTGGAGTCTCCTGAAAACGGGAATCATTCAACGAATGGCCGGAGACTTTCGGCATTTTCGGCCGCTGCTTCAGCGGCCTTTCGGTCGCTTCGCCGGCCAGAGAGACTAGCGAATACAAGATTTAGCCTGTCTTTGGCAGTTTAGGCTATTTTGGACCGCCAGCGCGCCGGCTCATCGCAAGGCAGGCCCGTGTCCCCGCATCAGGAAGCACTTGTCCCGCCCGACCGCGTTAAGGATTGCTTAACAGCCCCGCAGACCAAGAAAAACCCGCCTAGATTTTAGGCGGACATCGTCCTTACAGAGGTTGCAACAAGGCAATTTCTAAGGAAAAATTAGTATCATCAATATCTTATGTCAGCATGAGAGCGAAATAGGCTCTGGCACAAAGATTGCGATATGGCTCCTGAGCTCGCCGTATGGGCGCGCTGCGAAATTGGCGGCGCTCGCCGCGCACAGGGAGCAGGGCAATGAATTTTGGCAGGATTTCACGACGGCATCTGCTGCAAGGAAGCGCCGCGCTGACGCTCGGCACGGCACTCGGCGTGCGTTCATCCTACGCGGCGGATACTACCATCGGCTTTATCTATGTCGGGTCGCGCGATGATTATGGCTACAACCAGGCCCACGCGCAGGGCGCCGCGGCTCTGAAGAAGATGCCCGGGCTCAAGGTGGTCGAGGAAGAGAAAGTTGCGGAAACCGACGCCTGTGAAAAGACCATGGAGTCGATGATCAACCTCGATGGCGCGACGCTGCTGTTCCCGACCTCGTTCGGCTACTACAATCCGCACATGATCAAGATGGCGAACAAGTTTCCGAAACTGCGCTTCGAACACTGCGGCGGGCTCTGGACCGAGAAGGATCCGAAGAACGCCGGCAGCTATTTCGGCTACATCGACGAGGCGCAGTATATCTCCGGCATCGTCGCGGGCTATTCCACCAAGACCGGCAAGCTGGGTTTCGTCGCGGCGAAGCCGATCCCGCAGGTGCTGCGCAACATCAATGCCTTCACGCTCGGCGCAAAACTCGCCAATCCGAAGGCGACCACGCAGGTGATCTTCACCGGCGACTGGTCGATGCCCGTCAAGGAAGCCGAGGCGACCAACAGCCTGATCGACCAGGGCGTCGATGTTCTGACCTGCCACGTCGACGGACCGAAGACCATGGTCGAGAACGCGGCGCGCCGCGGCGCGATGGTCTGCGGCTATCACGTCAACCAGTCGCCCCTGGCGCCGAAGGCTTATCTCACCGGCGCGGAGTGGAACTGGGAAGCGCTGTATCCGAAATTTGTGAAAATGATCGCTGCCGGCGAATCGATTCCGAATTTCTATCGCGGCGGGCTGAAAGAAGAGATCGTCAAGGTTTCGCCCTATGGCGAGATGGTTTCGGCGGAAGCGCGCAAGCACGCCGACGACGTCAAGGCCAAATTGATGGCCGGCGATTACGTCATCTTCAAGGGCCCGATCATGGACAACAAGGGCAAGACCGTGATCGCAGCCGGCACCGACCGCGGCCAGAAGGACCCTGAACTGGAGAAAATGGACTATCTGGTGGAGGGGGTGAGCGGAGCGACTTCGTGACATCAGGGGTCGCGGATCCCGTTGCGGCGGCCACCATCGCTTCGGCCGCCGATTCGGGGTTTTTGCAGCGCTACGGCGGGACCATCGAATACATCCTGATTCCCGCTGCCGCGCTTCTCGCCGCGCTGGGCGTGTTCGGCCTATTCGTCGCGCTGTTCGGCAAGAACCCCCTCGATCTGTATTTCTACATGTACCAGGGCGCGTTCGGCACCTGGTTTTCCTGGCAGAACACGCTGACGCGCGCGGCACCGCTGATCCTGACCGCGCTGTGTACCGCCCTGCCCGCGCAGCTCGGCATGGTGATTATCGGGGGCGAAGGCGCGCTGCTGATCGGGGCGCTGGCGGCGACCGGCGCGGCCTTGATGTTGCAATCGGCGCCATCGTTAGTCGTGCAGCTCGCGATGGTGTGCGCCGGCATGGTCGGTGGGGGGCTGTGGATCATGCTCGCCGGCGGGCTTCGTCAGTATCGCGGCGTCAATGAAACGATTTCGAGCCTGCTGCTGGTCTACATCGCGCTCGCAATTCTCAATCACCTGGTCGAGGGCGCGATGCGCGACCCCGCCAGTCTGAACAAGCCGTCGACGCGCGAGATCGGCGCGGCCAACATGATCGGAAGCATTCCCGGCACCGACGTGCACTGGGGCCTCGTATTCGGCGTGTTGGCCGCCATCGTGTCCTACATCCTGATCTATCATACGGTATTCGGGTTCGCCGCGCGGGTTGCGGGAGGCAACGTTCGCGCAGCCAAAATCGTGGGCCTCAACGTCGGTAAGCTTATTCTGACGGTATGTTTTCTCGCCGGCGCATGCGCCGGCCTTGCGGGGATGGCAGAAGTCGCGGCCGTTCAGGGCCGCACCAATGCTAACCTTGCAGCCGGTTACGGCTTTACCGGAATCTTGGTCGCCTTCCTGGCCCGGCAAAATCCGTTGGCCATCATTCCCGTTGCAATCCTGCTTGGCGGAATCAGCGCCAGCGGCGGGTTGCTGCAGCGCCGGCTCGGCCTGCCTGACGCGTCGGTACTGGTGCTGCAGGGAATCATCTTCGTTGCGGTGCTTGCGAGCGATGCGCTGTACGGCCGGATCGGCTTTCTGAAAAGGAAATCCTGACATGGCCGACGGTACGATCGGACTCTGGACGGTGCCGCTCGCGGTGTTCGGCGGCGCGATCCGCGTCTCTACGCCGTTTCTGTTCGTCAGCCTCGGGGAATGCATCACCGAGCGAAGCGGCCGCATCAACCTCGGCCTCGAAGGCACGCTGGTGATGGGCGCGATGAGCGCCTATGGCATCTCCTGGCTCTCGGGGTCGCCTTGGCTCGGCGTTCTCGCCGCCGGCATCACCGGGGCGCTGCTCGGCGCACTGCACGCCGGCATCTGTTCGCTGCCCCGCGTCAACGATGTCGCCGTCGGCATCGCTTTGATGCTGTTCGGGACAGGCCTTGCGTTCTATCTCGGCAAGCCACTGATCGAGCCGACCGCGCCGCGGCTGCCCGCGATCGACTTTGGATGGTGGAGCGACGTTCCGCAGGTTAGCTCCGCGCTGCGGATCAACGTGCTGTTCCTGATCGGCGTCGTGCTGGCACCGATTCTGTACTGGGCATTTCGGACCACGCGCTGGGGCCTCTTGATCCGCACCGCCGGCGAAAGTTCGGACGCCGCGCGTGCCATGGGTTACTCCGTTCTTGCTATCCGTCTCCGCGCCACCATGGTCGGCGGCTTTCTCGCGGGCATCGGGGGCTCGTTCCTCTCCCTGTTCTATCCCGGCAGCTGGAACGAGGGCCTTTCCAGCGGTCAGGGCATCACCGCGGTCGCATTGGTGATCTTCGCGCGATGGGATCCGATGCTGTGCCTGTGGGCATCGCTGGCGTTCGGCGGCGCGGCCGCGCTCGGGCCGGCGTTACAATCGGTCGGCGTCACCTCGGGTTATCATCTGTTCAACGCGGCACCCTACATCCTGACGCTGGCGATCATGATCATCACCTGCTCGCCGAAACGCACGCTGACGGGCGCGCCGGCCGAGCTATCGATCACGAGATGAGACCATGGCTGAGCGCTATTTGAAGTCCGAACCCTATGCGTGGCCCTATAACGGGGACTTTCGGCCGGAAAACACCGCGCTGATCATTATCGACATGCAGACCGATTTTTGCGGCGTCGGCGGCTATGTCGACAAGATGGGCTATGACCTGTCGCTGACGCGCGCGCCGATCGAACCGATCAAGCGCCTGCTGGCGGTGATGCGCGGCCAGGGCTTTTACATCATCCATACCCGCGAAGGCCATCGTCCGGACCTCACCGACCTGCCGGCGAACAAGCGCTGGCGCTCGCGCCAGATCGGCGCCGGGATCGGCGATCCCGGTCCATGCGGGCGGGTGCTGGTGCGCGGCGAAGCTGGCTGGGAGATCATCCCCGATCTGGCGCCACTGCCAGGCGAGCCGATCATCGACAAACCCGGCAAGGGATCTTTCTGCGCCACCGACCTGGAATTGATGCTGCGGCTGCGCGGCATCCAGAACATCGTGCTCACCGGCATCACCACCGACGTCTGTGTGCATACCACCATGCGCGAAGCCAACGACCGCGGCTTCGAATGCGTTTTGATCGAGGATTGCTGTGCGGCTACCGACAAGAGCAACCACGATCACGCGCTCAAAATGATCAAGATGCAGGGAGGCGTGTTCGGCGCCGTCGCGACCTCGGAAGCGATGATCGGGGCTTTGTCATGATGGTCGGCGAGGCACCTCTGCCGGAAGGCGCGCTGGGCGTGGATGCGGTGGCCATGACCATGCGCTTCGGTGACTTTGTCGCGCTGGACAATGTCGAACTTAAGGTGCGGCCCGGCTCCTTTCACGCTTTGCTCGGCGAAAACGGCGCCGGCAAAAGCACGCTGGTGAAATGCATCATGGGCTACTATCACCCGACCGCGGGCGACGTGCTGGTCGGCGGTCGCGAACGGGCGATCGCCAATCCGAAGGACGCCCACGCGCTCGGCCTCGGCATGGTGTACCAGCACTTTACCTTGGTGCCGGCGATGACGGTGGCGGAAAACCTGGTGCTGTCGCGCGATGACGTTCCGGCCATCGTCAACTGGCCAAAGGAGAAGAAGGAGCTGGAAGCGTTTGTTGCGCGGATGCCGTTCAAGGTCCCTCTCCACGCGCGGGTTTCCGATATTTCCGCCGGCGAGCGGCAGAAATGCGAGATCCTGAAGCAGCTCTATCTGAAGCGCCGCTTTCTCATTCTTGACGAGCCGACCTCGGTGCTGACGCCGGGCGAGGCCGACGAGGTGCTCGGCATGCTGCGCGGCATGGTGGTCAATGATGGCCTTACCATTCTGATGATCACCCACAAGTTCCGCGAGGTGATGGCGTTCGCCGACGAGGTGACGATTCTCAGGCGCGGCAAGCTGGCGGGCTCCGGCAAGGTTGCCGATCTTACCCCGGACAGCATGGCGCGCATGATGATCGGCGCGGAGGAACTGACCGTCCAGCCGGCGCGGGTTGGAGAAGTCGGCGCAACACGGCTTGAGCTCAGCGAGCTGAACGCGCTAGACGACGCCGGCGCCGTCGCGGTCCATGACGTGTCGCTCGAGGTGCGCGGCGGCGAAATCGTCGGCATTGCGGGGGTTTCCGGCAACGGCCAGCGGCAGCTTGTCGAGGTGCTGGCCGGCCAGCGCGCGGCCGAAAGCGGCGAAATACGCGTGATCGGCGGTGTCTATCACGCGAGCCGCGATGAAATGCGCCGTCACAAGATGTCGCTATTGCCGGAAGAGCCTCTGAAGAATGCCTGCGTCGGCGGCATGAGCGTCGCCGACAACATCGCCTTCCGGGAATTCGACCGCGCGCCGTTCGCAAGCGGCGGCTGGTGGCTCAATCGCGCGGCGTTTCGCGACGCTGCCGAGAAGAAGATCGGACAATACAAGATCAAGACCCGCACGCCCGATACGCCGATCGCCGCACTGTCGGGGGGCAATGTGCAGCGCACGGTGCTGGCGCGCGAACTTGGCGGCGACGTCGAAGTGCTGATCGCCGCCAATCCCTGCTTCGGCCTCGACTTCTCCGCGGTGGCGCAAATTCACGCCGAGATCATGGCCGCGCGGAATCGCGGCGCCGCCGTGCTGTTGGTCAGCGAGGACCTTGACGAGCTGCTCGAGCTTTCGGATCGTCTGGTCGTCATGTTCCATGGCCGGTTCGTCTATGAAGCCCGTGCCGGCGAGGCCGATCTCACCGAGATCGGCCGGCATATGGCCGGACATTGATGATCGAGACTCCGGATTTGAGCGCGTCCGAACTCGACGAAGTTTTTTTGCGCTGGTCGTTCGAAATCGCCCGCCGCGCCGGTACCCATGGCAATCATCCCTTCGGCGCCATCCTCGTCGACCAACACCGCAACGTGCTGATCGAGGCCGAGAACGGCTACATGCCCTCCCGCGACGCGACCGCACATGCCGAACGCCTGCTCGCGACGCAGGCGTGCATGACGCTGAGCCCGGACACGCTGCGGCAGGCTACGTTGTACTCATCGGCCGAGCCATGCGCGATGTGCGCCGGCGCGATCTATTGGGCCGGCATCGGCCGGCTGGTGTACGGGTTGAGCGAAGCACGGTTGCGCATCGTGACTGGCAATCATCCGGAGAATCCGACGCTGGATCTGCCCTGCCGCGCGGTGTTCAAGACTGGCCAGCGTCCCACCGAGGTGATCGGCCCGATGCTGGAGGATGAAGCCGAGGCGGTACACGCCGGAGCGTGGAAATAAGCGTGTCCCGGACGCGGCGCGGCATTCTTCATGCCGCTCCGCAGAGCCGGACCGTACCAAACGCCGCGTTCCGTTCCGGCCCCGGCTCTGCAGCGCACCGCTTCGCGCTGCGCTGCGTCCGGGGCACGGATAGTCTAGAACTTCACGGTAATGCCTGAATAGAGCGAGCTTTCCGTGCAGGAACCGTTGCTGACGGTCACGCCGCCGACCACCGCGGTGCAGGCAAAGGCACGGTTGTGATCGAGGCCGAACTTGTTCTGCCAATAGCGGTAAGCGACCCAGATATCGACAAAGTGGGAATACTTGTTGCCCCACACCGCCTTGGAAGCGTCGAAGGTCAGCCGGATCGGCTCGGAGTTGAACTCGACCGCGGTGTTGTAGACGCCGTTGGCGACACTGAAGGGCAACGGCTCGGTGTCGGTACCCTTCTTTCCGTACCAGCCGGCGCGGCCGCTGATCGAGAAGAACTGGTACTCCGCCGGCATGAAGCCGAGGTCCATGTAGTAGTTGGTCTCAACCGCCCAGGTCGGCTTGAAGGAGGTGTTGCCATCGACAAGGCAGCTCACGCCGGCGACGGGGCCGGAAAAGCCGCTGCCGCACTGCGCGAAGGAGTTGTGATTGTAGAACTCCCAATACACGAGGGGCGCGACGTTGAAGTAGCCCTTGTAGGGCAGGTCGAAGGCGAACTGCAGGCCGGCGACGACGTCGCGCTTGGCGGCGCCGAAATAGCGGTTCTCGGTGTTGGCGTCCATGCCGACCTCGAACGAGACGTTGTGCAACGGCCCCATGGTGAAGGTCTTGGTGTTGAACAGCTCGTTGAAGCCGAAGGTGGAGCGGAACAGGCCGTAGATTTCGGTGGCGCCCGCGCAGCTTGCCGGGGCGAAGGTGGCGGTGATGCCGGCATTGATACAGGGGTTGGCCGGATCGTTGTGATCCGACTTGAACATCGAGATGGTGAAGAAGTTGGTGCCGTAGGCCCACAGGTCGAAATGGGTGAAGGAGTAGACCTGCTTGGCGGTCTTGGCGTTGATCGAACCGTTCGGATTGACCGTGAACATCCCGGGCTGCACCGCGGTGTAGATGTAGGAGAAGGTCACCCGGTCATCGATGACCAGGAAGAACGGCAGCTCGGGCGCGGCCTTGACGGCCTTGACCGGCAGGTCGGCTGCCTTTGCGAAGCCGGCCGGAGCCAGCGCGGCAAGCGACAGCGCTGCGGCTGCCAATATGCTTCGACGGTGTGACATGTGATCCCCCAAGGTTCGACGATCGGCGATGAACTGCCCTTGAGCGGACAGTTGCGCCGTTCCTTCGAGGTGAGAAGCCTCAAGTTTCTCCAGCGGCTGGCGCGAGTTTCATCAAGCGCTCCCGCGGGCGGCGGTTTCCGGGAGGCGATTATGGCCTTGGAAGCTTGTCTGCTCCGTCGCGGCCTGCCGGGAACTAAAGCTTGTTGCTATTGATGTTTTGCGACCTTCTGACGCATCGAGTGCCGAGCCGATGGGGCATCGAAAGCAACGCCGTCGCGCTTGAAATGAGCTGCTCACATTCCCGGCACAGCTGACCCGCCGCTTTCGATTTGGTTTGCAGCGTCACAATTATGCAACATAAATTTGGGGCTGCCACCAACACTCTTCGTCGTGGCCGGGCTCGTCCCGGCCGTCCAAGTCTCTACAGATTCGCAGCGAAGAAAGACGTGGATGCCCGGGACGAGCCCGGCATGACGAAGCAAAGAGAGGAATGAGTTGCCGAAGTGCTGGGCAATCCGTGGCGCTTTTTCGATACTGTCCTTGGCCGGCGATTTAGCACAGTATTGAGGCACCCTCTCTCTCACCCGTGGCAGCGATGTTCGATTCGACGCCTTCCAGCCCGCGTCCCGGCGAAATCCCGCTGCTGCAGACTACAGCGCTCACCAAGCGCTACGGCGACTTTCTCGCCAACGACGCCATCGACATCGAGATCTGGCCCGAGCAGATTCATGCGCTGCTCGGCGAAAACGGCGCCGGCAAGTCGACGCTGGTCAAAACCATCTATGGCCTGGTCCAGCCCAGTGAAGGCGAGATGCGCTGGCAGGGCGAGACGATGCGGCTCGCAGGCCCCTCGCAAGCCCGCGCGCTGGGTATCGGCATGGTGTTCCAGCATTTTTCGCTGTTCGACAACCTGACCGTGGCCGAGAACGTGGCGCTCGGCCTCGACCGCAGGGAGTCCTTCCAGGCCATGTCGGCGCGGTTGCAGCAGGTCTCGGCTACCTACGGCCTGCCGCTTGATCCGAAGCGCGAGGTGTGGCGGCTGTCGGTCGGCGAGCGCCAGCGCATCGAAATTGTCCGCGCCTTGATGCAAAATCCGAAATTCCTGATCCTCGACGAGCCAACCGCGGTGCTGACGCCGCAGGAGGCTGACCAGCTCTTCGTCGTGCTGGAGCGGCTCCGCTGCGAAGGCCGCGCCATCCTCTATATCAGCCACAAACTGGAGGAGGTGAAGCGGCTGTGCGGAACCGCGACCATCCTGCGCGGCGGCAAGAAGGTCGCGACCTGCAATCCGCAAACCGAGACCGCGGCCTCGCTGGCGCGCATGATGGTGGGCAGCGAAATCCGGCAGGTGAAGGCCGCCGCCGGGCGCCGCATCACCGTGCCCCGCCTCGTGGTCAACGAGCTCGATCTGGCGCCCGACGATGCCCATGGCGTGCGGCTGCAGGACATTTCGCTGGAATTGCGCGGCGGCGAGATCTTTGGCATCGCAGGCGTCGCCGGCAACGGCCAGGACGAGTTGTTCGCGGCACTATCCGGCGAGCGGCTGGCGCAAAATCCCGGCAGCATCGTGATCGACGGCCACGCCGCGGGCCACCTGTCGATCACCAAGCGGCGCCGGCTCGGGGCGGCCTTCGTGCCCGAGGAGCGGCTCGGCCATGGCACCGCTCCGCGCATGCGGCTGTCGGAGAACGCACTGCTCACCGGCCACGCCGCCAGCGGCATGGTGCAGAACGGCTTCGTCAACACAGCCGCGACCTTGGCGGCGGTCGACCGTGCGACCGAAACCTTCGACGTCCGGAAGGCCAAGCGCGATCCCGAGGCCGCGAGCCTGTCCGGCGGCAACCTGCAGAAATTCATCGTCGGCCGCGAAATCCTGCGGAAGCCAACGCTGCTGGTGGTCAGCCAGCCGACCTGGGGCGTCGATGCAGGAGCCGCCGCGGTGATCCGCCAGGCGCTGCTCGACCTCGCAACCGGAGGCGCCGGGGTACTCGTCACCAGCCAGGACCTCGACGAGCTGACGGAGATCACCGACCGCATCGCGGTGATGTTCCACGGCCGCCTGTCGGAGCCGCTGGCGACCGCGGCCGCGACCCGCGAGAAGCTCGGCCTGTTGATGGGCGGAAGTTCGCTCGCGCAGATGGAGGCGCGCCATGCAGTTGGTGCTTGAAAAGCGCGCCGAGCGCTCCGCCACCATCGCGTTGACCTCGCCCTTGATCGCGATCGCGCTCACGATTGCGACCATGAGCGTGCTGTTCGCCATCCTCGGCAAGAACCCGATCCTGGCGCTCGGCGTCTATTTCATCGACCCCCTCACCGATCCCTATTCCCTGCAGGAAATCGCAGTGAAGGCGACGCCGCTTGTCATGATCGCCATCGGGCTATCGCTCTGTTACCTCGCCAATGTCTGGAACATCGGCGCCGAAGGCCAGTTCCTGATCGGCGCCGTGGCCGGAAGCTGGCTGGCGGTGAAAACCCACGGCACCGAGGCCGGCTACTGGGTGATGCCCGCGATGCTGCTGCTGGGTGCGGTCGCAGGTGCGCTTTATGCGCTGATTCCGGCGATCTGCAAGGTGCGGTTCGGTGCCAGCGAAATCCTCGTAAGCCTGATGCTGGTCTATGTCGCGGACCTCTTGCTCGACTATCTGGTGCGCGGGCCGTGGCGCGATCCGGCAGGCTTCAACTTTCCGACCACTGCGGAGTTCGATCCGGTCGCAACGGTGCCGATGCTGATCGAAGGCGGCCGCCTGCACCTTGGCGCGGTGATCGCGCTGGTGGTCGTTGCCGCGGCAACCGTCCTGCTCGGAAAAACCATCAAGGGTTTTGAGATCCGCGTCGTCGGCGCAGCGCCGCGCGCCGCAAGGTTCGGCGGGTTCAATTCCAACCAGTTGGTTCTGCTGACCTTCGCCATATCGGGCGCGCTGGCTGGTCTCGCCGGCATCATCGAGGTCGCGGGGCCGGTCGGAAATCTGCGGCCCGGGATTTCGCCGGGCTATGGCTTCACCGCGATCATCGTCGCGTTTCTCGGCCGGCTGAACCCGGTTGGAATACTTATTGCAGGCCTTTTCCTCGCATTGACCTTTATAGGCGGCGAGCAGGCCCAGATCGCGATGAAAATCCCGTTGGACGTCACAAAAGTGTTCCAGGGAATCCTGCTGTTCTACGTGCTCGCCTGCGACTCGCTCATCCTTTACCGCTTCCGCCTGATCTCAGCGCCGCGAAAGGTGTTCCGTGGGACTGCTTGAAGCGATCATCCTGGCGGTGCTTGCGGCATCGACCCCGCTGCTGATCGCAGCCACGGGCGAACTGGTGACCGAGCGCGCAGGCGTGCTCAACCTCGGCGTCGAGGGCATGATGATCGTCGGCGCGGCCTGCGGATTCGGCGGCGCCTGGCTTACGGGCTCGATCTTCCTCGGCGCGCTCTGCGGGATTCTCGCGGGCATGCTGCTGGCCCTGGTGTTTGCGCTGATGACGCTCGGGCTCGCGGTCAACCAGGTCGCCACCGGTCTGGCGCTTACCATCCTGGGCATCGGCGTGTCCGGCCTGATCGGCGCTGGTTTTGTGGGCGAGCGGATAACGCCGGCGCCCCATCTGTATATCCCCGGCCTGACCGATATTCCGTTTGTGGGCCGTATCCTGTTCGGGGAAGACGCCTTCGTCTATTTCTCGATATTGCTGATCGTCGCCGTCTCGATGTTTCTCTACCGCACCCGGGCCGGCCTGATCCTGCGCGCTACCGGCGACAATCACGTCTCGGCGCATGCGCTCGGCTACCCGGTGCTGAAGATCCGCTTGCTCGCGGTGATGTTCGGCGGCGCCTGCGCAGGCCTCGCGGGCGCGTATCTGCCGCTCGCCTATACCCCGTTCTTCATTCCGGGAATGACCGCCGGGCGCGGCTGGATCGCGCTGGCGCTGGTGGTGTTCTCGTCATGGCTGCCGAACCGGCTGGTGATCGGCGCCTATCTGTTCGGCGCGGTGACCATCCTGCAACTTCACGCGCAGGGCGCGGGATTTGGGATTCCATCGCAATTCATGTCGGCGCTGCCGTATCTCGCGACCGTGATCGTTCTCGTCCTGATTTCCAGGGCGAGGACCGGCGGCTCGACCGCGCCGGCGGCGCTGGGAACGGTGTTCGTGCCCGATCGATGAATGTGCCCGAAGCGCGCGCGACGGGGCGCCGCGCCATCGGGAGAGACAGTCCGCCCGTCAGTGTCAGGAGAATGGTATGCGAAAAATCCTCATCGCCGCGACAGCAGCAATGCTCACGACCGGAGCAAGCCTGTCCGGCGCGTCCGCTGCCGACAAGCTCAAGGTCGGCTTCATCTATCTCGGCCCGGTCGGCGATCTCGGCTGGACCTACCAGCATGACCTCGGGCGCCTCGCCATGCTCAAGGAATTCGGCGACAAGGTCGAAACCACCTATCTCGAGAATGTCAGCGAAGGCCCGGACTCGGAACGTTCGATCGAGCAGCTGGCGCGCGCCGGCAACAAGCTGATCTTCACCACCTCGTTCGGTTACATGGAGCCGACGCTGAAGGTGGCCAAGAAATATCCCAAGGTGCATTTCGAACATGCCACCGGCTATAAGCGCGCCGAGAACGTGTCGACCTATTCCGGCCGCTTCTACGAAGGCCGCTATATCCAGGGCCAGATCGCCGCCAAGATGTCGAAGGCCGCCGTGCTCGGCTATATCGGGTCGTTCCCGATTCCCGAGGTTATCTCCGGCATCAACGCCACCATGATCGGCGCACAGACCGTCAATCCCAATATCAAGGTCAAGATCATCTGGGTGAATTCGTGGTTCGATCCCGGCAAGGAAGCCGACGCTGCGAAAGCGCTGATCGATCAGGGCGCCGACGTGATCATGCAGCACACCGACAGTCCGGCGCCGATGCAGGTGGCCTCCGAACGCGGCAAGCTCGCCTTCGGCCAAGATTCCGAGATGATCAAGTTCGGACCGAAGACCCAGCTCACCTCGATCATAGATAACTGGGGCCCGTACTACACCGCCCGCGTCAAAGCTGAACTCGACGGCACGTGGAAGTCGGAAGATACCTGGGATGGCCTCAAGGACAAGATGGTTATGATGGCGCCCTATACCAACATGCCCGATGACGTGAAGAAGGCGGCGGAGGAGACCGAGGCCGCCATCAAGGCCGGCAAGCTGCATCCGTTCAAGTGCCCGGTGCTCGGGCAGGACGGCAAGGAAGTCGAGTGCAAGGGCGGCGACCATCTGGCCGACGGCCAGATCCTCGGCATGAACTTTTACGTCAAGGGCGTCGACGACAAGATTCCGGGGAAATGAGGTTTCGTGTCCCGGACGCGGTGCGGCATTCTTCATGCCGCTCCGCAGAGCCGGGACCGTACCAAGCACCGGCGTTCGTTACGGCCCCGGCTCTGCAGCGCACCACGCCGTGAAGAACGGCGTGCTGCGCCGCGTCCAGGGCACGACCTCTCACCCCGCCTGCATCGCTTTGGCCGCAGCACTATGGCGTCGGATCAGGTCGGGTACGTCCAGCCCCGGAATCGCGCCATCCAGCACCACCCATTTGCCGCCGACCATCACCCGGTCGGCACGGTGCGCGCCGCACAGCACCAAGGCCGCCAACGGATCGCCGTGGCCGGAGAAGCGCAGTTCGTCGAGTTTGAACAGCGCCAGATCGGCCATTTTTCCCACCGCGATTTCGCCGAGTTCGGGACGCCCCACGCAGGCCGCTGAACCCCTGGTCGCCCAACGCAGCGCATCCTTGTGGCCGACCGTCCCAACGCCGTAGCGCGCACGCTGCAACAGGAACGCGGCGCGGACCTCCTGCATCAGGTTGGATTCGTCGTTCGAAGCCGAGCCGTCGACGCCAAGTCCTACTGCGACCCCCGCCTCTTCCATGTCGCAGACGGGACAGCAGCCGGACGCCAGGATCTGGTTGCTGCAGGCGCAATGGCTGATGGTGGTCTTTGCCTTGCCGAGGCGTTTTATTTCGGCGGCGTTGAAGTGAATGCCATGGGCGAGCCAGGTCCGTGCATTGAGCCAGCCGCATTGCTCGAGATAGTCCAGCGGCCGGCAACCATATAGCTGCTCGCAGAATTTGTTCTCGTCTTCGGTTTCGGCAAGGTGCGTATGCAGGCGGACGCCGAGCCTGTCACCCAGTTCGGCGGTCGCGCGCATTAGAGAGGTCGTCACGGAAAACGGCGAGCATGGCGCCAGCGCGATCTGCACCATGGCGTCCTCGCCCCGTTGATGATGTCGCGCGATCACGCGTTCACTGTCGGCAAGAATCGTGTCCTCGTCCTGGACCACGCTGTCCGGCGGCAATCCGCCGTGGCGCTGCGAGCGGTTCATGGAGCCGCGGGTCAGCAGGGCGCGCATGCCGAGCCGGTTCGTCACCCCGACTTCGATGTCAACGGCGTCCTCCAGGCCCTCCGGAAAAACATAATGATGATCGGTGGTCGTGGTGCAGCCGGACAGCAGCAGTTCCGACATCGCCACCGTGACGCCGAGCTGGAGCGACTCCGGCGTCAACCTCGCCCATACCGGATAAAGCGCCTGCAGCCATGGAAACAGCTCGCGATCGAGTGCGGCCGACAGCGCCCGCGTCAGCGTCTGGTAGAAGTGATGGTGGGTATTGATCAATCCGGGCAGGACGACATGGTCGCCCGCCTCGAATAACGCCGCTGGCGTCACAGGCTGGCGGCCTTTGGGTACCAACTCGACGATCCGCCCCTGCTGAACCACGATGCCGCGTTCCGCGCCCTCGGCGAGGATGGCAAGAGGGTCCTTGATCCAGATCGCCCGTGGTTGGTCCATGGCCTTAAGTGATCTCCAATATGGCGCGCAAGTGCGGCCCCACTCTATCGTGCAATTCCAGGACCAGCCGGGATACACTCAACTTGGCGTCGGTCTTGCAGGGATTCATATAGACCGGCATCGCGTTGACAGAACAAGCGTCCATGGATTTGAACACCATCAAAGAGGTGGCGCACCCTGAAAGCCGGGAGCAGCTGCCCGTTTGGACGGCTGGCGACGCTTGGCTGGCCGGCGGAACCTGGCTGTTCTCTGAGCCCCAGGTCCACCTCAGGCGATTCGTCGATCTCGCGGATTTCAAATGGCCGGCGCTGACCGCCAGCGAGACAACCCTAACCATCGCAGCAACCTGCACAGTGGCCCAGCTCGACACATTTCCCTCCCCGCCAGAATGGATCGCATCGCCGCTCATCAACCAATGCTGCCGCGCGTTCCTGGCCTCCTTCAAGATCTGGAAGACCGCGACCGTCGGCGGAAATCTCGCCACGGCGTTGCCGGCCGGCCCGATGATCGCGCTGACCACAGCGCTCGATGGCGTTTGCACGATCTGGAGGGCGGATGGCAGCGAGCAGCGCATCGACGCCGCCGACTTCGTCACCGGGGACCAGCGCAACGTGCTGGCACCCGGGGAGCTATTGCGGCAGATCGATATTCCCGTCACGGCGCTGACGCGACGCTCCGCTTTTCGGCAAATTTCGCTGACACCGCTCGGCAGATCGGCGTTGCTGCTGATCGGCAGTAGCGGCGCTGAAGGCGACTTGACGCTGACGGTGACGGCATCGACGGTTCGACCGATCCGACTTTCCTTTACCGGCATCCCAGAGCCAGGCGAATTGCGGGAAGCGATTCTCCGTCGCATCCCGGACGAGCTCTATCATGACGACGCTCACGGCACGCCGGCATGGCGCAAGCACATGACGCTGCGGCTCGCGGAAGAAATCCGCCGAGAATTGCAGGACGCGCCGCGGCGATGAGTTTTCAGATCAATGGCAAGGAGTTTTTTGCAACGCCCCAACCGGGCCAATGCCTCCGGACGTTGCTGCGCGAGCTCGGGCATTTTGGCGTCAAAAAAGGCTGCGACGCCGGCGATTGCGGCGCATGCACCGTACTTCTCGACGGCGAGCCGGTGCATAGCTGCATCATTCCCGCGTTCCGCGCCGAAGGTCACGCCATCACCACCATCGAAGGCCTGGCGACCGACGGCGGCACCCACCCGATGCAAGAGGCGTTTCTCGACGCGCAGGCGTTTCAGTGCGGTTTCTGCACCGCCGGCATGATCCTGACTTGTGCGTCGCTGAACCAGGCGCAGCGACAGGATCTCGGCGCTTCGCTGAAAGGCAACCTCTGCCGCTGCACCGGATATCGCTCGATCGACGACGCGCTGAGCGGCGTCACCAACATCGAAGACGCTGCGGCTGGCGCCGCATTCGGCCGCAGCCTGCCTGCGCCTGCCGGAGCACAGGTGGTGCGAGGCACGGCGCGCTATACTTTTGATGTCGCGACGGAAGGCGTCCTGCACATCAAGATGCTGCGCTCGCCGCATCCGCACGCAAAGATCATATCGATCGACAGAACTGCGGCCCTGACGGTGCCCGGCGTGCACGCCGTGCTGACCTATGAGGACGCGCCGGACCGGCTGTTCTCGACCGCGCGGCATGAGAAAGCCTGGATGGACCCCGACGACACCCGCGTGCTGGACAATATCGTCCGCTTTGTGGGGCAGAAGGTCGCCGCCGTAGTCGCGGAAACCGAGGCGGCCGCAGAGGAAAGCTGCCGCCGGCTTAAGGTCGAATACGAGATCTTGCCCGCGGTGATTGACCCCGTACAGGCGATCGCGCCGGGGGCACCGCTGATCCATGGCGACAAATCACGAGAGCAGCGCGTTGCCAACGCGGAGCGCAATATCGTTGCGGAAATCCATGGCGAATATGGCGATGGCGCCGCCGCACTGGCGCAATCGACAGCCACTTATGAAGGTACCTTTATCACCCAGCGGGTCCAGCATGCTGCGCTGGAAACCCATGGCGGTCTTGCCTGGGTTGACGGCGACGGAATCCTGAACGTGCGCACCAGCACCCAGGTGCCGTTCCTGACGCGGCGGGCGCTGGCAGAGATTTTCAATCTCGCCCCCGACAAGGTCCGGGTGTTCTGCGAACGCGTCGGCGGCGGCTTTGGCGGCAAGCAGGAGATGTTCGTCGAGGACATCCTCGCGCTCGCTGCACTGAAGACCGGACGGCCGGTCAAGTTCGAACTGACCCGGGAAGAGCAGTTCATCGCGACCTCGACGCGGCATCCGATGCGCGTCACCGTCAAGGCGGGCGCCGACGAGCGTGGCAAGCTGACGGCGCTGCAGCTCGATGTCCTCTCCAACACTGGCGCCTACGGCAATCACGCCGGTCCCGTGCTGTTTCATTCCTGCGCGGAATCGATCAGCGTTTACAACTGTCCGAACAAGAAGGTCGATGGTGTCGCCGCGTATACCAACACCGTGCCATCAGGCGCTTTCCGAGGCTACGGCCTGCCGCAAACGCTGTTCGCCGTGGAGGCGGCGATCGACGAACTGGCGAAACAACTCGGCATCAGCCCCTATGAGATGCGCCGGCGCAACATGGTGAAGCGGGGCGATCCGATGCTCACGCCTATCGACACAACGCACACCGATGTGAGCTACGGCAGCTACGGTCTCGACCAGTGTCTCGATCTGGTCGAGCGTGCGATGGCCGCGGAAAGCGCACAACCCGATTTGTCGGACGACTGGCTGACCGGCGAAGGCATCGCCCTCACCATGATCGACACCGCGCCGCCGGACGGCCACATCGCCGACGCCACGATCTCGCTACGCGGCGACGGCGGGTTCGAGCTGATCGTCGGCACCGCGGAGTTTGGCAACGGCACCAGCACGGTGCATCGGCAGATCGCGGCCACTGCGCTTGCGGTCAGCGTCGATCATATCCTGCTCAAACAATCCGACACGGCCAATGGCGGGCACGATACCGGCGCCTATGGCAGCGCCGGCACGTTTGTGGCGGGGCGCGCCACGCAGATCGCCGCCGAGCATCTTGCCGCCGAGCTGAAGCGTTTCGCATCTGCCGCGACAGGCATAAGTCCGGACTCATGCATTCTCGAGGACCATTCCGCTGTGTGCGGCAAGCAACGCTTGTCGTTCGCTCAACTTGCGGAGGCGGCGCGCGTGCAAGGCAAGACGCTGAGCGCGAGCGGAACCTCGGCGGGCACGCCGCGTTCGGTTGCCTTCAACGTCCAGGGTTTTCGCATCGCCGTGAACAAGGGCACCGGCGAAATCAAAGTTCTCAAAAGCGTCCACGCCGCCGACGCCGGCCGCGTCGCCAATCCGATGCAATGCCGCGGCCAGGTCGAGGGCGGCGTCGCGCAATCGCTCGGCGCCACGCTATATGAGGAGATGGTGATCGACGACGGCGGCCGGGTGATTAATCCCAAATTCCGCGACTATCATCTGCCGTCCTTTGCCGACATTCCGCGCACCGAGGTTTACTTTGCCGAAACCACCGATTCGATCGGCCCAATGGGGGCCAAATCGATGAGCGAGAGTCCCTACAACCCGGTCGCTGCGGCGCTCGGCAATGCACTCGCCGACGCCACCGGCATCCGTTTCACCAGACTGCCGTTCAAGCCGGACCGGATCTGGCCGGCGTTGCGGGAGAAGTTCGGCTGATCCGGGTGAGGGGCGAGGCAGTGAGCTAGACAAAATCACAAGCCTGTCGGGTCGAAAGATATTCGACCGGACCCGCGTATTCATTAACATCGCTTGAGCAACCCGAGAGTCCTTCCTTTATGTTCAGCGCTGTGCCTCGCCCCTCACCCGAAGCCTACGCTGCGCTCCGGCTTCGACCTCTCCCCGCAAAGGGCGGGGAGAGGTTAAGACCGTCCCACCGTGCATTCGATCTGGCCATGCGGCTCGTCGGTCGGCAGGAACACGGCGTTGGGGTTGTCCAGCCCGAACGCCGTCAGGTTCATCAGAATGAAATGCATGTTCGGGCATGCCATGCTGATCTCGGAAACTTCCGGCACCGCCGACAGCGCTGCCTCGCCCATGCGATACAGGCTGTCCTGCACGCTTCGGCTATAGGTGGTGGCGAACACCTCAAGAAGCGTGTCCAGTATCTTCGTGTTGGCGGCCGGATAGCTCGCGGGCTTCGCCGACCATTTCCACGATGCTACCATGCTGGTGGCGCACATCCGGTCGGCGGTCTCAGGGATAGTGGTGTAGGCATCGTTGACGTATTTCTCCCAGCCCGACTGGGTCGACTTCATGAAGGTAAAACCCTCGATGCCCGAGGTGAGGTTCGAGTTTTCTCGCGTGGCGGCGACTTCGACGAAGGGCTTGCCGTTACTGTCGAGCACAAAACTATGCGGATGTTGCTTGCCGCCGAAGCTCAAGCGGCTCCATTTGGTCTCGTGCGCCGTAATCGCGACCGATAGTACTTGCGGATAGCTGTCGAGATATTTCTTCGCCAGCACCTGGCAGAATTCTTCCGTGCCAAGCCCGGTGTTTTCGCGGGCGACGATGTTGACCACGTTCTTGATAGTGTCGGTGGAAACCGAGGTCGAATTGTCGCCGTCGGTATAGGCGCGGGCAAAATCGCCCTCGACCATCGCCTTGACGTCGAGCTGGCTGACCTCGTGCCGGTCGCCGTCGCGATGAATCCGCATGACGCGGACCCGGCCTTTTCCGTATCTGTTTTTGATCAGTGGCACGCGTAGCCTCCCGTTGAGTGGGACAACGTCGTCCAGCCCGGCCTAATAATGAGCAACGTTTGTGCCATTGGGCAACCTCTTGCTTTGAAATCAAATGGCTTGGCACGGGCCTTGTATCCGTCGAGGATGGCGCCGCACGCAAGAGGGACCCGCTCATGCGCACTGACATCCACCCGGTCGACCGGATGCTGCCGGCCCCTCGCCTGCTGGCGCTCGGGCTGCAGCATGTGCTGGTGATGTACGCGGGGGCGGTCGCCGTTCCGCTTATCATCGGGCGGGCGCTGAAACTGCCACCGGAAGACGTTGCTTTCCTGATCAGCGCGGATTTGTTCGCCTGCGGGCTCGCCACGCTCGTACAATGCATCGGCTTTCCTGGCGTCGGCATCCGGTTGCCTGTGATGATGGGGGTCACCTTCGCCTCAGTGGGGCCGATGCTGTCGATGGCCACTACACCCGACATCGGGCTGCTCGGCATCTATGGCTCGGTGATCGCTGCCGGAATTTTCGGCATCCTTGCCCCGCCATTCATCAGCCGCCTGTTGCCGCTGTTTCCGCCCGTCGTGACCGGAACCATCATCCTGGTGATCGGCATCTCCCTGATGCGCGTGGGTATCAACTGGGCCGGCGGCGGCTTGCCGACCTTGACCAAGGTGGTCGATGGCATTCCCGGCGCGTTTCCCAACCCGGGTTATGGCCAGTTGCAAGGCCTCGGCATCGCGCTGTTCGTACTGTTGGTTATCCTCGGCCTGATCAAATGGGGAAGCGGCTTCGTCGCCAACGTCGCGGTGCTGCTGGGCATCGTCGCCGGCGCCGTTCTGGCAAGCGTTCTCGGCGTCATGCATTTCGAAAATGTGGCGGCCGCATCCTGGGCCGCGATCGTGATTCCATTTCGTTTCGGCATTCCGCAATTCCACCTGGTGCCGATCATCACCATGTGCATCGTCATGATTGTGGTGATGATCGAATCGCTGGGCATGTTCCTGGCGCTTGCCGAAATCACCGGCAAGGCCATCGACCGCGAAGCGCTGACGCGTGGTATGCGCGCCGACGGCGTCGGCACCTTGCTCGGCGGAATATTCAACACATTCCCCTACACCTCGTTCTCGCAGAATGTCGGGTTGGTCAGCGTCACCGGGGTGCGCTCGCGCTGGGTGACGGTTGCCGGTGGTTGCATGATGCTGCTGCTCGGGCTGCTGCCGAAGATGGCAGCGTTGGTCGAAGCCGTGCCGCTGGTCGTGCTCGGCGGCGCGGGCCTCGTGATGTTTGGCATGGTGGCGGCCACCGGCGCGCGGATCCTCACCGCGGTCGACTTCAAAAACAATCGCCATAACCTGTTTGTGGTGGCGATCTCGCTCGGTTTCGGCATGATCCCTCTCGTCTCGCCGAATTTTTTCCGCAACCTGCCGCACGGGCTGCATCCGCTACTGGAGTCGGGCATTTTGCTCTGCGCACTGGCGGCGGTGATACTGAATGCGTTCTTCAACGGAATTGGCAGCAAAAACGCCACGGCGGCAGATGCGGCGTCGGCGGCCGCGTCAGCACAGCATGTCTAGCGTCATTGCGGGGGAGCGCAGCGACGAAGCAATCCAGCCTGCGTCACCGAACTGGATTGCTTCGCTTCGCTCGCAATGACGGTCGGGTCAACTTCCCCGATAGGTCGCATAACTCCACGGCGTGACAAGCAGCGGCACGTGGAGGTGACCTTCGGGATCCGCCACCGAAAAGCGCAGCAGGATCTTATCGAGAAACGGCGGGTCGCTCATCGGCACATTTCGGGACGCGAAGTGGTCTGCTACCGCAAAACGCAGCTCGTAACTGCCGATCGGCACCGGCCGTCCGCCGATCAAAGGCTGGTCGGTGCGGCCGTCGTGGTTGGTCAACGTTCGCGCAACGACGCGGTGTTGACCAAGCGCCGACAATTCGACCAGTTCGACGGGAATCCCCTCCGCCGGCTTGCCGCTGTGCGTATCCAGCACATGGGTCGACAGCCGGCCATGCACCGGCAGCCGATCGTCCGATACCACCAGCTGATCGACGCGCAGCGCCGCGATCCGGCAGATTTCTGCAATCGATGTCGCAATTTCAGTCGCCGCGTCGTTCGGCAGGCGCCGATCGAAATCGCTTAAGATGGAGTCCTTGCTGTGGCGGCGGACGCAGACGATATAGGGAAACCCGAACTTTTCTCGATACGCATTGTTGAGGCGTTCGAACGCCACATATTCGGCATCTGACAACCGGTCGAGGCCGACGCTGTTCTGCTCGGCGCTGGATTCCGCGGTCAGGCCCGCGGCGCGCCGGGTCTTGTCGGCGAGATCCGGATGCGCCCTGATCAATGCAAGTCGCTGTTCGGCCGGGGCCCCCTCCACTGTCGCCTTCATCGCCGCGAATAGCGCGTTCACGCCCGAGAACGGCCGCGACGAAGCCACCTGCTCGGCGATCCATGGCGAGTACTCGAAGACATTGCCAAGCGCTGCGGCGAAATCTTCCCGGCTCGATCCATTCAGGTCGGCAAGCTTGTTCATCACGCTGGGCTCTCGCACGATATCGCCTCGATGGCGCTGGCAACAGTTGCAAGATATCCATTGCAGCCGGCAATAGCGGTAGCAAGCACCATTCCAGACTGATCGACGGCCGCGATATGGAGCCGGCCTATTCCGGCTTCCTTCGATCGTAAGACCAGCCGAAAATCCCGCTCCTTTGCACTTCCGGCTCCGGCGGTGGAGCTTCCCTCGCGGTCTCGGCCACTGGGGGCGGGGGTGGCGCTGCCGGCAGGCTGTCGCATTTCATGGAATACACCAGCTCGCCCTTTGCCGTGCGGCCGATCGGGGCGCAAGGATCGGAAGCGCGCGGGGTTGCCGCCCTTTGCGCAATCTTGGGCGTCAGTTGCGTCTGCGCCCAGGCGGGTGATGCCGCGAGAAGAATGACGAGGAGGATTTTCTTCACGAGCTTGCTCGCAGCAGATGTTTTCCGGTGGATCGGGTTCGGAGCAGTATAGCACTCGGCCGGATAGGCTTGTTGAATATTTGGACCGAAACAAGTTCGGGCCGCCTAGCCCTTGATGGGAGCGCCGGTCTTCGGCGTGATCGGTTGCATGACGACGAAGGTAACGATGCGTCCAGGTCTTGCCCGTGTCAAAACTGTCTAGAGGTCTGCCCATCGCTTGCGCTCGGCCTTTCTTATCCGAAGAACGAAATTCTCTAAAACGCCCGCACCTGCCTGGCTGGCGACGCAGTGCTGATCGCACCGGTCTCCGGGCAAATTCCCTGCTAACAGGGAATTTTACCGGGAAATTCGCGGTTTTGGGGTTGCCGGACGCTCTGGCGGAGCGAGAAGCAGCTGTGCCGCAGCGGCTTCTCGCGCAATTCCCTGCTCAATTAACAGGGAAAATATTTTGAAGTGCAGGGAAACTAAACGAGCGAACAGGGAAAATAACGGGCAGATCCTCGATGCAGCTCTCTCGGCCACTGGCTGGTTGAGCCGACAACAGCACCAAGCGTCGTGACGTAAGCAGAACCGCAATAAATCGTGTTGATCCGCCCGCTCCAGATATCGCTCAGAACGACATCCCGTTGATCGTGCTCGTGGTATAGCCGTAGCTTGCAAGGACGAGGCTGCCGCCGGGTCCAAGCCAGCCGTGATCCCCGCTGTCGAAGCCGTTGGAGCCCATAGTGCCCCAGACCCGGGCCTGCGAATAGCTGCTTTGCGCGCCGTAATTGTTCGAGCCGTAGAAATCCATCCACGAATCGGTACCGGCATAGCCATTGTTGCCGACGCCGTAGAACCACATGTCGGTGGCGTTGCCGGTGACTGCGGTGTTTGAGTTGCCGTTGAAGGTGATGCGGGCGGCGTCTCCGGCGTTGATGGTGTTGTTGTTGCCGTTGAAGGAGGCGGTTGCGTTGTAACCGGCGCTGAACGAATTCGAGCTGCCGCTCACCACCGTCTGCATATAGTCGGTGGCGGAGACGCCGTTGGCGTTGCCCCTGACGTCGAAATAGTCGCTGGAACCGCCGGTCGTGCTGTTGTTGGAGCCGAAGATGTAGGCGCTCGAACCGTTGCCGGTGCGGCTGGTTTCCGAACTGCCCATGACGTAGAGCACCGAGGCATCCCCGGTATAGGTGGTGTTGTAGCTTCCGTAGATATAGCCGCCCGAACCGCCGTCCAGGGTGGTGCTGTTCGAGACGCCGCTGATAACGTACGACGTGCCGGTTCCGGTGTGGGTGGAGTTGGAATTGCCCGGCACCGAGAGCGTCGTTGCGGCGCCCACCGAGGTGCTGTTGCCGGCGCCGGCGATGGTCAGATTGGTGCCGTATCCGGCGGACGTGCTGTTGGAGTTACCGTTGATGGTCAGCGTCTCGTAATCGCCGGTCTGGTTGTAGGTGGTGGTATTGTACGAACCGTTGATCCGCGTGTTCGAGCTGTTGCCGACGGTCGTGTAGTTGCTGTTGCCCTGAATCCACAGGTTGGAGCTCGATCCGGCGTTGTCGGTGTTGGAATTGCCATACACCGTCATCGACGAGGAGGGCCCGGTGGTGGTGGTATTGCCGCTGCCGTTGATGATGGCGGTGGCGCCCCATCCGGTGGTGGTGGTGTCGGAGGTGCCGTTGATCCACAGCGAAGCCACATTCGCCGCCGTGGAAGTGTTGCTGCTGCCGCCAACCGTCAGGTTTGCATAATCGCCGACCGTGGTGTTGTCGTAGCTGCCGGTCACGTTCACGGTTGAGTTGAAACCGGCCCCCGTGGTGTTCGAGCTGCCGCCGATGGTCATCTGCGCCAACGCGCCGAACTGAGTGTTGTTGGAGGCGCCGGTGACGGTCGCGCTCGAGGTGCTCGCGGCATAGGAAGTGTTGTTGTTGCCGTTGATGGTGAGGTGCTCGCCGAACCCGTTCTGGGAGTAGCTCGTGTAGTTGGAAGAGCCGTTCACCACCTCGCTCGAGGAGTCGCCGAGCCAGGTCGAGTTGCCGTTGCCGGTTACCGTCACGGTGTTGCCGGCCGCGGTTCCAGTGCTGTTGGAATTGCCGCTGATCGAGATCGTGGCGCCGGAACCGGTATTGGTGCTGTTGCCGGTCCCGGTAATGTTGACCGTCGAGCCTGCGCCCGCATAGAAGCGGTTGGCGCTGCCGCCAGCCTGCATCCACGACGAGTAGTCGACCGTGGTGCCGTTGTTGGTGCCGTTTACCCACACCGTCGAGTTGAAGCTGCCGTTGCTCGTGTTGTTATTGCCGTTCACGGTCAGCGCCGAATAGTCGCTGATCGAGGTGGTGTTGTTCGAGCCGTTCAGGGTGACGCCGGTGAGACGCCCGGTAGTGGTGTTGTTGCCGTTGCCCTGCACCAATACCGACGAGCTGGCGCCGGTGGTGGTGGTGTTGTCGTGGCCATAGAGGCGGACCACCGACGCCGCGCCGGTCTGCGTCGTATCGGCGGCGCCGTTGATCACGGCCGTCGAATTCGAACCCGCGTAGCTGGTGTTGTAATCGCCGTTGATGGTCAGCGTCTCGCCATAGCCGGTCGAGCTGTAGCTGGTCAGGTTGTTCGATCCGTCGATCACCGCGGTCGACTGGTCGCCGAGATAAGTCCTGTTATCGGTGCTCTTCACCGTCACGACCGAACCCGTGCCGAGCGTGGTATCGGTATTGCGGTTGCCCCACACCGTGATCGACGAGGCGGAGCTCGCGGTCGTGGTGTTGCCGGCGCCGTTGATGGTGGCGGTGGCGCCCCAGCCGGCCGTGGTGGTGTCGCCGGTGCCGTTGATCCACAGCGACACCACGTTGGCGGCTGTCGAGGTGTTGTAGTTGCCGTTGACGGTCAGTCTGGAATAATCGCCGACCGTGGTGTTGTCCGAAGTGCCGTTCACGGTCACGGTCGAATTGGAGCCGGCCGTGCTGACGTTGGAGCCGCCGCCGACCGTCATCGTCGACGACGCGCCGACCTGCGTCGTATTGCTATAGCCGCTGATGGTCGCGGTCGAACCGCTGGTCGCGTAGGACGTATTCGAATTGCCGTTGATCGTCAGGCGCTCGCCGTAGCCGTTCTGGTAGTAGCTGGTCAGGTTGGACGAACCGTTGATCACCGCGATCGCCGAATCCGCGAGCCAGGTGGTGTTGCTGTTGCCGTTCACCGTGGCGTCGCCATGCGTACCGACGACGGTGGTATCGTAGTCGCCGTAAACCACGGTGGAACTGCTGGTGCCGGTGGTGGTCGAATTCGAGGAGCCGTAGACGAACACATCGGATAGCGCGCCGACGGTGCCCGTCTCGGAAGTGCCCATCACGTACATCACCGAGGCATCGCCGCTCGTCGTGGTATTGCCGCTGCCGAAAACATAGCCGCCGGCCGCGCCGGCGAAGGCGGTGATGTTGTTCGATCCGCTGATATTGTAGTTCGCGGCGTTTGCGGTGCGGCTGCTGTTGCCGCTGCCGGTGGCGGTGACCGTGAGCGTGGCGTTGGCGCCGAGCGTGGTGTCGTTGCGGGTGCCCGAGATCGTCACCGAGGCGTTGTCGCCGCTGGTCACGATATCTTGCGATCCGGTGAGCTGGAGCGTCGATCCGTTGCCGGTATGGACGGTAGCTGCGGTACCGCCCACGGTGAGGATCGCGGCACCGAGCGTGGTGACGTTGTTGCCGGTGCCGGCCACGGTTCCGTGGGCGTTCGCGCCGACGGTGATGGTGGCGGCGTTGCCGGTGACGTTGAGAGCGGCATTGTCGCCAAGATTGGCGATGTCGCGGGCTCCGGTCACGGTCAGTGTGATTCCGGAAGCCGCCGGCGTCCCCGACGCCGTGACCTTGTCGTCGGCGCCATTGAGCGCGACGGTCGAATTGGCGCCCACCGTGCTGTCGTTGCTGTCGCCAGTCACGGTCAGCGTGGTGCCGTAGCCCGAGAACACGTGATTGGACGAGCCCGCGACGCTGATGACGTTGCCGCTGCCGAGCGCGCTGATGGTGTCATTGGTGCTGCCGGCAACGACGGTCACGGTCGAGCCGTTATCGTTGACGGTCACCGTGTTGCGGAGGCCGCCCACGACAATGCTCGAGGAGCCCCCGGTCACCAGCGTATCGTCCGACCCGGTGATGCTCACCTTGGCGTTCGGACCGAGCGTGAGCCTGTCGCCGGTGCCGCTCAGGACGCCGGTGGCGTTCTCCTTCGCGGCCACGATGTTGTCGGAGCCGCCTTCGTGGATATCCGCCCCTGTGCCCGCGGCCACACTGTTCGACTGCCCGGTGATCGTGAGCAGCGCGTCGTCGTCTGCCGTCACGGTGTTCGAGTTGCCGGTCACCGTCACCGTCGAATGTTTGCCGGTCGCGATCATATTGTGATCGCCGCTGACGTTCACCGTCGCATCGTTACCCGCGGCGATGACGTCGTTGCTGCCGAGCACGTTGACCACGCTGTGGTCGCCGACGACGCGGACCAAGTCGTTCTTGACCACGTCGATGGTGGCGTTGTCGCCCTCGGTTAGTTTGGCGCCCTCCTTGACGTCGTTGTCCGAGCCGTTGATCACATTGTTCGCGCCGCCCGGGTCCATCTTGATGGCGCCGTGGCTCATCGTCACGGTATCGTCGTTGCCCGAGATCTCGATCTGGGTGTTGGTGCCGACGTCATCCCTGGCGCTGTTGTGGTTGCCGATCAACCTGATATGGGCGTTGCCGGCCGATTTGACCGTGTTGTTCGAGCCGACGATCATCGCGTCGGCGCCGTTCTCCACGGTGATCGTCGCATTCGAGATCAGCACAACGTTGCCGGTGCCGGTGATGTCGACAATGTTGCCGTTGCCGGCCGCCGCGATGCGGTCGCCGGAGCTCAAGTTAATTTCGTCCCCGTCGCCGGCAACCAGCGCGCTGCTGCCCGCAGCCAGATTCACCTTGCCGTGGTTCATGAAGATCGCCTCGCCGAGGCCGGCGACGTTGATCGAGGTGCCGACGACGTCCTTCCCTACCGAGACGGTGTCCGAATCGCCGGCCAGGCTGATGGCCGCGGTGCCGAGGATGGCGACGCTGTTATTCCCACCGGTCAGCGTGCCGCCGGTGCCGATCTCGTAGGTCACGCTGGCGTGGCTCGCCGCGACATGCGTCCCGGTGCCGGCCACGTCGACCGTGTCGACGCCGGTGATCGTCACCGATCCGTCGGCGCGCACCGTCACCAGGTCGCCGTCGCCGGTGAGGCTGGTGCCCGCGCCGAGTTCGACGGTGACCGACCCTGCGCTGACCGTCGTCTGGTTGCCGGTGCCGGTGATATCGACGATCGCGGCGGAGCCGATGATGGTGGCCGAGCTGGCCGATTTTTGCACGATGGTGTCGGCGGTGCCGGTCACGGTCGCGCTGGCGCCGGTCTCCAGCACCACGGTGGCGCTGTCCAGCGTGGCGGTCGCATCGTGGCCGTTGACGTCAACCCTGACGCCGAGACCCGTCGAGCTGACGGAATCCGAGTCACCGTTCAGCACGACAGTGTCGCCGGACCCCGCCGTGACCGCGTCGGACGAGCCGGTGACGGTGAGCGTCGCCAGCGCGCCCGCCGTGATCCTGCCGTGCGATCCGGTAAGGCTCACGATGGAGGAATCGCCGGCGGTTACGGCTGCTTCGTCACCCTGGATGATGAGCTGCTGCGAATGCTGGCCGGCTCTGACCGTCGCAGCGAAACCGGTCACGGTGGCGTTCGCCTGGTCGCCCAATGTGACGGTGTCGTGGTCGCCCGTGGCCGTCACCGAGACGTTGTTGCCGCCGGTGATGGTGGTTGCGGCGCCGGTCGAGGTCACGTTCGAATGGTCGCCAACCTCGAGCGTCTCGTCGAAACCTCGCGTCACCAGCGTTGCGCCGCCGGTTGCGTGCACGTGGGCGTGGTCGCCGGTGATCGTGATGGCCGCGTCGTCGAACGCCGTGACCCTGGCGGCGGAGCCGGTGACATTGATATGCGCCACGCTGCCGGCATCGATGTGGGCATCGCTGCCGTTCACCGTCACCACGGCCAGCGCGCCGAGCGTGGCCGTAGCATTGGCGCCGGTCATGTCGAGGGTGGTGCCGTCGCCGGCCGTGACGGTGTCGCTGTCGCCCGTGATCGCCATTGCCGTGTGGCTGCCGGCCTGGACGCGGTCAGCCGAGCCGGTCAGGGTTCCCCCGCTGCCGTCCTCGAAGGTCACGTGGGCGTTGCTCACCGTGGCGTGCGCGTGGGTGCCAGTGACGTCCACCCTATGGTCGGCGCCGGTCATGCTGACGGTGCCATTGGAGAGCAGCGTCACGTGATCGCTGTCGCCGGTCACGCTGGTGCCCGCGCCGAGTTCGACGGTGATGGCTGCCCCGCTTGCCGCGGTCGAATTGCCGGTGCCGGTGACGTCGACGATGGCGCCGGAACCTATGATCGTGGCCGTGGTGCCGAATTTCTGCAGGATGGTGTCCGCGGTTCCGGTGACGGTCGCGCTGGCGCCGGTCTCCAGCATCACGGTGGCGCTGTCCAGCGTGGCGGTCGCATCGTGGCCGTTGACGTGAACCGTGACGCCCAGACCCGTCGAGCTGACGGAATCCGAGTCACCGTTCAGCACGACGCTGTCGCCGGACCCCGCCGTGACCGCGTCGGACGAGCCCGTGACGGTGAGCGTCGCCAGCGCGCCCGCCGTGATCCTGCCGTTCGATCCGGTAAGGCTCACGATGGAGGAATCGCCCGCGGTTATGGCCGCCTCGTCGCCCTGGATGATGAGCTGCTGCGAATGCCGGCCGGCTGTGACGGTCGCAGCGTAGCCGGTAATGGTGGCGTTCGCCTGGTCGCCCAATGTGACGGTGTCGTGGTCGCCCGTGGCCGTCACTGAGACGTTGTTGCCGCCGGTGATAGTGGCTGCGGCTCCGGTCGAGGTCACGGTGGTGTTGGAGCCGCTGCCGACCGTAACCGTCTCGTCGGATCCCTCCACGGAAACCACTGCGCCGTCGCCGGCAACGACCGTACCGCCCGGGCCGGTGATCCCGATATGGGCGAGATTTCCGGCGCCGATGGTGGCACCGCTGCCGTACACCGTCACGTTGGCGCCGTCGCCGGCGTCGACCGTCGCTGAATCGCCGTGAACCGTGACGCGTGCGTTCGCTTTCGCTGCGGCCGTGACCGAGGCGCCGGCGCCCGTCACCGTGATCTCAGCGTCGTTGCCGGCCGAAACCCTCTCGCGGGCGCCGTTCGCCGTGACGGTCGCGCCGTCACCGACGGAGATCTCTCCATCATCGCCGCTGACCGCAACCTTTGCGGCGGAGCCGGCCGAGATCGTTTCGCCGGAGCCGACCGCCTGAATGTCGGCGCCGCTTCCGACGGTTGCGGCATTGCCGTCGCCATGAAGGGTGACCGACGCACGGTCGAGCGCCGTGAGACTGTTGCCGCTGCCGGTAAACGTCACTTTGGCGTCATTGCCCGCTGCGGCGGTGTTGCCGTCGCCTTCGAGGCTGAGCGAGGCCGAGGCCGCGAGGCTGACATGGTCGCCATGGCCGACCACGCGCGCCTGCGCCGACTCGGTCAACGCGATGCTGCTGTTGTTCAGTCCGACCTCGTGGCCGGTCCCCGACAGCGACAGCGACACGCCATCCTCGCCGGCGATCGCGTCGTCGGCGCCGCTCAGGGCAAGGCTGCTGCCGGCGGTGAGCCAGGCGAGCCCGCCGCGCATCGACAGCGTCTCGCCGCTGCCGTTCATCTTGACGGTGGCGCCGAAGCCGTCGACTGAAATGCGATCGCCGTCGCCGACCACGTTCACGTTGGAGCGTGCGCCCGCGGTGATGGTGTCGTCGCTGCCGGCGATGCCGTAATTCGCGCCGGCCGCGACATGGACCGTGCCGTGGTCGATGGTAATCGACTGGTTCTGGTAATAATCGTAAGTGGTCTCGGTGCCGTCGTTGTTGAAATAGACTTCCTCGACCACGTACCCGTTATTGTCGGTTACGGTTTCGTGGAATTTGAAGGCGGGCTGCGACGCCGAGGTAAGCAGCGCGCTCGAGAACGCCGGGGACAGGAAGGTCGCGAACGCGCTGCCGATCGCGCCGCTGTACGGCGACCAGCTCGACGTCGAGCTGCCGGATTCCAGCGTCGCGGTCCATCCGGTTTCCTGATGAACCTTGTTGAGCCCGAGCTCCTGCGCGCGCAGCAGCGTGAGCTGCCATCCGGCGGCAAAGGTGCTGTCCGGATTGAACGCCATCAGGAGATTGATGAGTTCGGTATTGTGCGTATAGGTCTCGTAGTCCTGCGCGACCTGCAGGTCGGAGGCGACCGCGCTCATGTTGGAGTCCTGGTCGACCGCCGCGGCAAGCGCCGCGGTCATGATGGCGTCGCCGCCATCGAGTCTTGCGTTCTGCAACAGGCCCATCACAGCCTGGTTGGAGAAACTGGCCCAGTTGCTGGAATCTTTCTCGAGCGCGACCGCGGTGCCGTCCGGACGCACCACTGAGATGCCGGCATCGGTCTCGTGGAAGGCTTCGACGCCGAGCCCGCCAAGGCCGATGACGTGGCCGCCGGTCATGGCGACGAATTGGTTGGCCAGGCCATCGATGGCCTCCGAGACCGGCTGCAGATTGTGGAAATTGCCGCCATTGTCGGACATGAAACGGGTAGCGCCGAACTGGCCGCTGACCGTGCCGACATTGACGATCGCCCAGGCGGGGTCGCTCGCGCCGATCATGTCGCCGATCAGGGTGCCGACCAGGTCGCCGATGAACGAGCCGATGAAGGTGCCGAGGAACGGCACCGGCACGAAGCTGCCGATGAATGCGCCGATGCTGGAGCCAATCGAGCCGCCGATCGCGCCGTCCCGGGTGGTCGCCGGCTCCAGCAGCGAGCCGAGATAGCCGCCGAGCGAGCCGCCAAGGCCGTTCGCCATGTTGAGGCCGAAATCGGCACTGAATCCGACCAGCAGCGCGTCGGTCGAGATCGTGCCGATGCCCTGGGTGCCCGCCTGCAGGGCGATGCTGCCGAGATTCTTCACGAGCTGGGTGGTGATGGAAGTGCCGATGCTGGTGAACACCACGCCGGCAAAGCCGTGCAGCCCGAGCGCCTGCGCCGCCTCGCCGATCAGGATCGACGACAGCCCGCCGGCGAATGCGTCGGAGATATTGCCGTTGAACGCCGCGCTGAGCTGCTCGTCGGTCAAGGTCTTGCCGTCGGCGGCGATGCCGAGGATGTCCTGGGCCCAGTTGCCGGAGTTCTGCAGCAGCCCGCCCAGCCCCTTGCCGATCAACCCGATCGCCGTGGAAGCCGCGATCCGCCCCTCCAGCGAATTGCCGCCGAGGAACGAGCCGATGGAGGAGCCCAGCGTCTGCCCGAGATCGGCGGCATTGAAGGTGCGCACCTGGCCGTCGGGTTTGGTCTCCTTGACCTGCGTGCCGGTGCCGTTCTGGTCGTAGGTTTCGTTGAAGGTGATGCCGTCGATGGTCTTGAGATTGCGCTCGATCAGATTGTTGATCGCGTCGTACTCGCTCTGCTCCAGCTCAAAACCATCCTGGTTGATCTTGGTGAGCTGCGAGGTGCCGTCGGCGCGAGTGGTAGCGACGTCGATGCCCTTGTCGGTGACGGCGATCTGGCTGCCGGCCGCGGCCTGGTAGAAGCTGGAGACAGAGGCAATCCCGGTTTCGGGGTCGACGGAAAGAAACGAAACGGCCCCCGTCGTTGGACTGGAAATGGTCATCAAGCCATTGCTGTACTCAATGTCGCCAAGCGTGCCGGCGGCGAAATCGATGCTGGTACCGTTGGACGCAGTCAGCTTCGCCGAGCCGTCTTCATTGCGCGCTACGGTGGTTTCGACTGGTGCTCCTGCTGCGGTGGTGCCGTAATATTTGAGCAGGTCATTGCCGGTAGCGAATACGTCATCCTGCATCTGCAAGACGCCGTTGATATCGTATTTCGATGATTGCGCCGAACCGTCCTCGCCGAATGTAATTCGTTCCTTGGGCGTGAAGCCAGGCCCGTACACACCAAATTCAGTGTCGCGCGTCGTTTCGCCCGAAACCAACTGCTTCAAAAGAATGAAGGAGTCATTACCCAGACTGGCCGTGACCACCCTCTCGCCCGACGTTGCATCTTGCGTCTCGTTATAGCCGAGCACCTGCCCATTGAGCAGCATCTGACCAAGTCGGTCACCTTCCGCAGTGGATGCAAAATCGTAGTATGGGTTTCCCAATTGACCGTCTTCGAGACCGGCGACGCGGACCGTCTGACCCGGGCTGGAGGTAACGTCGACATGTCTGGCGCCGCTTGCGTCCTTGCTGAGATGGATGTCGGTAAAATCCACCGTGCTCCAACTGGTGCCATCGAAGAGCTTGCCAGCACCATTTTCGTCCCAGACAACGATTTTGCCGTCTGGCCCGACGACAACGCCGGGCTGAACATGGCCTGACGAATCCTTGAATTTTATGTTTCCCAGCCGGTCGAATGACTCGGTCGTGATATGTTGCGTGCCCCCCTCGATCGCAGCGATCACCTTGGCGCCATTGACTTGATCCTGCACCAGTCGTTGCGCCAGCATATATGCGCTGTTGCTCTCCTCGGCAGTCGAGGATGGAGTCGCCAGCGCTCCGTCCTGCATTTCGCGCCAGACGGCCTGAAGGGTCGGGTTAGTGCTGTTCTTGAGCGGAAAGTAAACGTTTTCGTAAACGCTGATCGCAGTGGTGCTGGCTTCCTGCACTGCCGAGCCGCGGGTCAGATTGGTATTTACCCAGCTGACGATATCCTCGTACGATCGCTCGCCGCCATTCAGAAAGCTTAGGTAACGATCGAACGTCCTTGGGCTCATATTGTTGATCTTCATGCCGACGATTTCGGCCAAACCCATGCTCTCGTCGTCGGCAGCTCCGGCAAACTGTTTACCGGAAACGCTTTTGTCGACCAGACGGGCAACGCCTACCAACGTATTGCCGTAGTTGGCGTCCGGCCCCAGTTTTATCGTCAGCTTGTCGCTGTCGCCGATAATGCGATTATCCAGCTGCAGGTTTACCCAATCGGCGCCGCTCTGGGTCGCGACAAACTCGTTCAGCAGCGACTTTTCCTGTGTCGTAAGACCGCTCGCGGGATCGGCCTTGAGCTCCGGACCTGTAGAACTCAGCGCGTCCAGAATCCTGGCAGACTGGGCAGCTGAAAGCGGCTGATTCCCTGTAAGGTTGGCCCAAATCTGGTAGGCGTTCAGGAAGGAACTGGCGAGGGCGTCTCTTTGTCCAAAATCCCATTGTAGGGAGCCGAGGCTGTAGCCGCTGATGCCCACCGGAGCAAAACTCTGTGGCGTGCCATCCGAATTGTACGTCGCGTTTCCGGCGAAACTGATCGCGTAATCGGCCTTCTGCTTATACTCCGTACCAAATCCGATGACGAACCGGGCCAAAGCCTGCTGTTCCTGCACTGAAACGGTCATTGTCTTTCTCCATTTGCCTTAAGTCGGGCAATTGCGGAATCGATGCTCTGCTGGATGGCAAAGGCTTCTTGCCTTGTTTCGTCATTGAGCGTTTTGCCACCGGCCGGCGGGCTTTTGGGAAATTCGAAGTCTGTCAGGATTTTCCCCAACTGAGCCTTTCCGATCAGAAGTGCCGAACTCCTGATCGTCTGCTCGCTCAAGTCATAGGGGATAGACACGACATAGTTCAGATGACGAAAAACAAAACGACTGCTGCTGAAAGCAAAATGCAATCGCGAACCCGAAACATACGAGTACGCCGGAGGCAGGAGATCACCCGCGTCAGGGCCGCACTTGGGATCAAAGCCATCGCTACGCTTTTCGTTTTTCAGCAAGACGGCGAATTCAACGGTCTGCGCTCCGCGCGACAGAGTCAGAACAGCGGGAAGGGTCAAGCAGGGAGCGTGTTGGAACTTCTCATCGAAGCCGTACAGGGCACGCGTGAATTGGAATTTGATCTGCTCCTTCGGGCCCTCGCGCTCCGGCACGTTGACGGTCACGGTTCCCGACGAATCGAGATATTTCGCATCCTGCGAAAGTTGCCTGTCTATGCGTTCGCTGAGAGGTTTTCCTTTAATCGCAGGAACGGGCGATAATTTCTGTCCGGTCAGGAACCAAGCCGATTTGGGATGTTCTAGATCATCAACAAGAATCAGTGAGCGATGTTCGCGCCCATCCCGTTGCGGTTCGCCGACCAGATAAGCAAAAGAGGCCCTGGAGGCCTTTGGAATTTCTATCTTCCAGGCGCTAACCCCGTTGTCTTCGTGATCGAAGACATAATTTGGGATGTTGATCGTCGATCGCGGGGACAGCGCGAACGCATCTTCAACCGCAGGCGGAAGAGCGAAAAAAACTGCGACCAATGCGCCGCACAGCGTTGCTCCCGGAGCAACGCTGAATGCCATCGCACGCGCCAGGCAGCGGCTTGCCCGCTCCGCACATTCTCCAGCAAACTGCTTTGCCCAGCTATCCACCCAAAACCCACCCCTAAAGGCAAGGTGCGCGAAATATCGTTCCCCCTCGCGCGCCGCCCTCGTTAGTCCGAAAAAATAGTTCCCCTTTCGCTCATCGTTCCTTCCCCAAAGCCCGATGCGCGGTTGATCTCAAGCTCACCATTGCGAGGTTTGTGCATCCTGTCACCTATCAGGTCTGATAGGGGGTGCCTCAGCGTCCGCCCGGAAAGGAGCGCGTCAGGTTCCGTAGCAAGCAGCGATCCGGAACGGGCTTACATTCGCGCGCTCCACCTTATCCGGCGCCCAGCGGCAGCTTCCAGACAAAGTCCATTTGCGGCTGGCACGCCGTATCATACAAAGCCGTGGCCCTGGCCTGCTCCAGCGTCAGAAGATCGAAATGTTGATGCCAGTACGACCAGTTGCGCCACTCCCGCGCGCGTCCGTTGTCGATAGCCAGCACCGAATGGAAGGTCCACTGCATGAAGCCGTGTGAACCCGATCCGCTGGAACTGATGAAAGGCGCCTGCAAGCTAAATCCATTCAATTCCAGCAACGAACAGATCGGCCTGTATTGGAGCCGCCTGCCAGACACGTCGATGCAATAAGGCCGGCCGTTTGCGTAGTACTGCGCTTGCGCCGCGATCAGGCCGATTTGCGCGAATGGCCAACCAGCGCCACGCCGATCACCGCGAAAATGGTTTTCGTTCGGCGCCGCATCGTATTCGGCCGTGTTTTTCTCAAAGCTCAAGCGATGGCAAGCGCATTTTGCCGATGGCCGCAAGCTTCCCGTGGTTCCAGTCGCAAAAACGCGCTCACTCGCGTTTTCGTCACGTCCCCGGACCGGGCTCCACCGCCGGCTCGATCAGGCCGAGCTCGACCGCCTTGAAGGCGGCCAGCGTTCGGCTGTTGGCGCCGAGCTTGCGCATCGCGTTCTTGATGTGGAAGATCACCGTGTTCTCGCTGATGGCGAGGATGCAGCCGATCTCCCAGGACGACTTGCCGATCGCGGTCCAGCTCAGGCAGGCTTTTTCGCGGTCGGACAGCCCGCGCGCCGGTTTTGCCGCGGCGGGTTTTTTCGCGGCTGCGCGGGCGGCGGGCGCGGGGACGGCATCGGCGCGGGGCTGATGATGCGCGTAAGCCGCCCAGGCGGTCGCGACCAGGGCCGCCGCCGCCGGCCCCAGTGCCGGCGCGGACTCCAACGCGAACTGCATCTGCGAGGCCGCCGCGCAAAGCGCGTCAAGCCCGGCAACATCGGAAAACACCGAATTCAGGTAGTCGAGGCTGAGCCGGCCCGCCGACAGCGTGGTGCCCTCGGCGCCGCCGTCCATCATGCCGTCCGCGGCCACCACCACATCTTCCTTGCGCAAAATCCTCATCGCTCGCGCCCCGCTTCTTTCGCCGCCTGCAGCACCGGCGACAGCAGATATTCGATGACGCGGCGGTCGCCGGTCTTGATCTCGGCGGAGACGCGCATCCCGGAGCGGATCTTCTCGCGGCGGCCGTCGACCAGGATCCAGTCCTGCAGCAGCGTCACCCTCGCCGGATAGGCAAGTTCGGCGGGCGCGCCGGAGCCCTGTGGCTGCAGCTGCCCCATCGCGGCCATCGTGCCGGGCGCAGCGTTCGGCGCGGTGGCGGCGTCGCGGCCGAGCTTGCGCAGCCGGCCGGGGATCAACCCGTAGCGGGTGAACGGGAACGCCTCGAGCTTGACCTCGACGTCCTGCGCCTCGCCGACGAAGCCGATGTCCTTGTTGAGCACGAGGCAATCGACCTCGATGCCGGCGCCGTCGGGCACGATGGTCATCAGGATGTCGGCGGTCGTCACCACCGCGCCTGGGGTGTGGATCTTCAGCCCCTGCACGGTGCCGTCGACCGGCGCCACCAGCCGCCGATAACTCTCCTTCTGCCGCGCCTTGGTGATGTCCTGGTTGAACTGGGAGATTTTTTGCAAGGCTTTGGTGCGGCGGTCGGTGGCATCCGCCATGTAGCCGGCCCTCGCTTCGGCCAGTTTTGCCTGGATCGAGCGCCGTTCGGCCTGGATCTGCAGGATGGCGTGCTCAGCCGTTTTCAGCTCGGCGCGCTTCTCCACCAGCTGCTGCTCGCTTTCCAGCACCGGTGGCCGGGTGCCGAACTTCTTGTCATAAAGCGTTCGGGCGGTCTCGTTCTTTTCCTTCAGTAGCGGCAGGGTCAGCCGGGCGCGCTCGATCTGGGCGTCGTTGGATTCCAGCGCGGCTTCCTTTTGCGCGATATCGGCCTCGAAACCCGCAAGCGTGGCGAGATGCTTTTCGATCTCGCGCTGGGCCTGGTTGTGGCTCTGCTCGACCAGCAGCGGATCGGCGCCGTCGGGGCCGTGGAACGCCTCGTCCGGATCGCGGCTCAGCAGCACGCGGGCGACTTCCGCGTCGAGCGCGGCCTGGGTGCGGTTATAGACCAGCGCATCGAGATCGGCGCGCGCCTCGGTCGGGTCGAGATCGACCAGCAATTGCCCGGCGGCGACGTGGTCGCCCTCGTCGACATGGATGGCGCGGATCATCGCGGTCTCCAGCGGCTGCACCACCTTGACCTGGCCCAATGGAACCACCTTGCCGTCGGCCACCGCGACCATGTCGATATGCGCCAGCGAGGCCCACGCCACCGCGGCGGCGATCAGCGCGCACAGCCCCCACGCGGTGAAGCGCACGGTCGGCGACACCGGCGTCTCGATCAGTTCGATGGTGGCGGGCAGGAACTCGCGCTCCTCGGCGGTGAGCCGCGGCGGCGGTTTGACCGGCGTCGCCACATGCGGTGCGGGCGGTTTTGCTGTGGCGTCCGGGCGACGCAGCGGGATCGGTTGCACCATGGTGTTCACCCCGTCGCCTGACGCACGAGATTGGCGTACAGCCCGCCATGATGCATCAGCGCGTCATGGGTACCGGCCTCCGCAAGCTGGCCGCGCTCCATCACCATGATGCGGTCGGCGGTGCGCACGGTGGAGAGCCGGTGCGCCACGATCAACACGGTGCGGCCCTGGCAGATCGCGCGCATGTTGCCCTGGATCACCCGCTCGCTCTCGTAGTCGAGCGCCGAGGTCGCCTCGTCGAAGATCAGGATGCGCGGATTGCTGACCAGCGCGCGCGCGATGGCGATGCGCTGGCGCTGGCCGCCGGACAGGTTGGCGCCGCGCTCTTCCAGCACGGTATCGTAGCCGTGCGGCAGTTCGAGGATGAAGTCGTGGGCGCCGGCGAGTTGCGCTGCGTGCATCACCCGCTCCATCGGCATCGAGGGATCGACCAGCGCGATATTGTCGCGGATCGAGCGGTTGAACAGCACGTTCTCCTGCAGCACCACGCCGATCTGCCGGCGCAGCCAGGCCGGATCGAGCAACGCGATATCGAGCCCGTCGACCATGACGCGGCCGCGCTCCGGCATGTACAGCCGCTGCAGCAGCTTCGTCAGCGTCGACTTGCCCGACCCGGAGCGGCCAACGATGCCGACCACCTCGCCGGCGCGGATCTCCAGCGACAGGTCGCGGAGGATTTCCGGGCTGCCGGCCCGGTAGCGGAACACGATGTTCTCGAACCGCAAATGGCCCTGGATGGTCGGCAGGTTCTGCTTGGCGCTGATGGCGTTGGGCTCGATCGGCGTGTCGATGATGTCGGCGAGCCGCTCGATCGACAGCCGGAACTGCTGGAAGTCCTGCCACAGCTGCGCCAGCCGCAGCACCGGGCCGCTGATCTGGCCGGCCAGCATGTTGAAGGCGACGAATTCGCCGATCGTCAGCGAGTTGGAAATCACCGCTTGGGCGCCGAACCACAGGATCGCCGCGCTGGTCACCTTGTTGACGAGGCCGACCAGCTGCGAGCCCGCGGCGCCCAGCGTCACCACGCGGAGCGAGGAGCCGATATAGCCGGCGAGCTGCTCATCCCAGCGCTGCCGCATCTGCGGCTCCACCGCACAGGCTTTCAGCGTCTGTATCCCGGACAGGCTTTCCACCAGCAGCGACTGGTTGGCGGCGCCGCGCTGGAATTTCTCCTGCACCCGCGCCTTCAGCACCGGCGTGATCACCAGCGAGATCACCGCGTAGAACGGGATCGAGATCACCACCGCGAGGGTCAGCGCCGGGCTGTACCAGAACATCACCGCAAGGAAGATCAGGCCGAACGCCACATCGATGACCAGCGTCAGCGCAGAAGAGGTGATGAATTGACGCACGTTCTCCAGTTCCCGCACCCGCGCCACCGTCTGTCCGGTGGCGCGGCTCTCGAAATAGCCGATCGGCAGCGCGATCAGATGGCGGAACAGCTGCGAGCCCAGAATGGCGTCCATCCGGCTGGTGGTATGCGCGAAGGCGTAGGTGCGCAGCCAGTTCAGCAGCGCATCGGCGACGTTGACGACCAAAAGCCCGATCACCAGCACTTCAAGCGTGGTGAGGCCGCGATGCACCAGCACCTTGTCGATCACCACCTGGAAGAACAGCGGCGACACCAGCGCCACCAGCTGGATGAATACCGAGATCACCAGTACTTCCGCCAGCACCTTTGCGAAGCGTTTGATCACCGGCACGAACCAGCGCAGTCCGAACCGCCCGCTCTCGCCGGCCAGCCGGTCACGCTTGACCACGAGCACGATCTCGCCGGTCCATTCCTGCTCGAGTTGTTGCAGCGTCCAGCCCACCGGGGGCCCGCCGGCGTGCCCGACCAGCACGCCGTCCTCGATCAGCCGCCCGATCACGAAGAACGAACCGTCGCGTCCGCGCGCGATCACCGGCAGCGACAGCGCTTGCACGCGCTTGACGGTGGAACGGCTCACGCGGGCCTTCAGCCCGTGCGCGCGCGCAATGCGGACGATGTCGTCGCAGCCGGCGAGCCGGCCATCCGTCAGATATTCGCGGCGCGCACGATCCGCATCGAAAGCTTCCCCTGACAGCGCGAAAACCAGGCCGAGGCAGCCGAGGCCCGTATCGACAGCCGTTGTTGCTGTGCCGGCAATGTTTTGACTGCCGGCGACACGGCCAGAATCGACCATGGATTCACCTCCCCGATGCTCACTTCGAGCGAACTAGTGTTGTTGTTGTGGCTCGAACATCGAACCGAGGTTCTCGACGGGGGGCGTGATTGCACGTTGAGATTGCGAGGGTCAAGCAAAATCAGAAGTAGAATCCGAAAGACGAGAAAAACGGGAACTTTTTCGACGAACAGGTGCGCTGGAATAGACACAAGATCAGTTGGTGGTTCCGTTCTTGAAACCTGAAAATTAGTCGGTCACGGGTAAAGGAGTTGCATGTGAAAGCTGAGGGAACGGCGCAGCAGGCCGACCGGTCCATCCTCTGCGGAACGTCATCCATTCGCGTTCCGTACGAAGTGGGACGAGTACTCTGTTCCCGGGGCTAGCGGCCGTTCAGTGCTGGCGCAAGCGCAATCTTGCTGTACATCAGCCGTCTAAAAACAGCGAAGGGTCATCCAGCGCGCCAACAGCACATAACCACCCATTATACGAACCATGAAGAACAAGGTTACGTTGGGTTTGGTCTCAAGCTCCGGAGCGTTTCAAAGCGAATCGCCCGACGTCGTTGCCGGGCGACTTGCTTCGCAAAGTCAGCTTTTTTTCGCCAGTGGGCAGACGCTCTTCTCAAGAGGCAGAAATGCTTCCTCTGCGGGAATGCTGGCGACAAGTTTGTAGAAGTCCCAAGGATCGCTCCTCACAATGACGGCGGTAAGCCCGTGTCCCGGGCGCCGTTGCCTTGACCCGCAAACGATGTTTATTGTAACAAAAAACAAAAAAACTTGGGGGGAAACCAAAATGATAAAACCCGCCGCGTTCGCGCTCGCTGTCGCCGCTGCGATGCAGCTGAGCACCGGCCATGCCCAGTCGAACTTCCCGCAGCGGGACATCACTTTTATCGTGCCGTGGAATGCCGGCGGCTCGAACGATGTCGCGGCGCGGGCGCTCGACCCGCTGCTGCGCGAACAGGGCATCAAGATCGTCATCGAGAACGTGGTCGGCGCCACCGGCTCGATCGGCATGCGCCGCATCGCAAGTTCAGCGCCCGACGGCTACACCATCGGCATGGGCACCAGCTCGACGCTTGCGCTGATCGCGCAGGGCAAGACCGATCTGAAAAATTCCGAATTCACCCACATCGCCAGGGTCTCGACCGATCCCCTGCTGCTGCTCGTGCCGTCGGCCGCGCCGCAGAAGTCGCTGGAGGAATTCATCTCCTATATGAAGGGCAATCCGGACAAGGTGACCATCGGCACGCCGGGCAACTACAACATCAATCACATTTTCGCGTCGATGACGGCCCGCGCCGCGGGCGTCAATTACGTCAACGTGCCCTATACCGGCGGCGCCAAGGTGGTGGGCGACCTGCTGGGCCGGCACGTCGAGGCCGGCGTCTTGAAACCATCGGAGACGCTCGGCCAAATCCAGGAAAATCTGTTGAAGCCGCTCGCGGTGTTCGCCGAGCAGCGGCTGCAACAGTTCCCCGACGTGCCGACCTTCAAGGACAAGGGGTTCGACGTGTTTCCTTTCGGTCCCGTGGTGCAGATGGCTTACGTGGTCGCGCCGGCAAACCTGCCTGCCGAGGTCAGGACAAAACTGATCACCGCGTTTCGCGCCGCCATCACCGATCCGCGCTTCAAGGAATTCGCCAGCAAGAACGCGTTTCTGGTGGACGACCTGACCGGCGACGCGCTGACACGCGAGGTCGAGGACGTCGCGACCGCGCTGGGCAGCGTCGCGGATAAAGTATTTCCGAAAGAATAGCTCGCGCAGCAAGGCCGCTGCTCGCCGAAATTCAAAATAGCCGACAACCAGAAGGCCACGCGCTTGCTCATCAAGAAGATCACCTGTCATGTCGTCGCAGCTCCCGTCGCGCGTCCCTTCACTTCGTCGCGCGGCTGGCTGTACAAGACCCGCGGCACGTGCCTCGTCGAGATCGAGACCGATGACGGGATTGTCGGCTGGGGCGAATGCTACGGGCCCTCCGCGGTTGCCAAAGCCTTCATCGACAGTCAGCTGGCGGCGCGCGTGATCGGCCGCGATCCCTTCGACATCGAGGTGATCTGGGAGGACCTCTACAACCGGATCAAGGATTACGGGCCGAAAGGCATGTCGATCGCCGCGATCAGCGGCATCGACATCGCGCTCTGGGATATTGTCGGCAAGGCGTGCAACAAGCCGGTCCACAAGCTGATCGGCGGCGCCTTCCGCACCGAAGTCGATTGCTATGCGACCGGGCTTTATTTTACCGACATGGATAGGCTGGTCGAGGAAGCGGTCGAGGAAGCCGCCGGATATGTCGCCGAGGGTTTTAAGGCGATCAAGATGAAGATCGGGCTCGGCTCGATCGATCGCGATGTTGAGCGCGTCAAGGCGGTGCGCGACGCCGTCGGTCCCGAGATCAAGCTGATGGTCGACGCCAATCATTGCTTTACCGTGCCGGCCGCCATCAGGCTCGGCCGCAAGCTGGAAGAACTCGACATCGAATGGTTCGAGGAGCCGATCTCGCCGGCGGATATCGACGGCTATGTCGAAGTGTCCCGCGCGCTCGACATGGCGGTGGCCGGCGGCGAGAACGAATTCACCCGCTGGGGTTTTCGCGAGGCGATCGTGCGCAAGGCGATGGATATCGTGCAGCCCGATGTTTGTGCGGCGGGCGGTATCTCGGAATGCAAGAACATCGCGGTGCTGGCCTCGACCCATGGCGTGGAGTGCGTGCCGCATGCCTGGGGCTCGGCGGTGGGCCTTGCCGCCACCCTTCACTTCCTGGCCTCGCTGCCGAACCAGCCGCCGAGCCTGTTTCCGATGCCGCCGATGCTGGAATTCGAGCAGGAAGAAAACCCGTTCCGCGATCATCTGGCGGTCACACCGGTCCATCAAGTCAAGGGCGTCGTCGCGGTTCCCAGCGGAAGCGGCCTCGGCATTGAGGTCGATCGCGCCGTGATCGAGCGTTACCGCGTCGCGTGATGGCAATGCACACCGCTTAAACTCGTCCATCCCGCCGATAGGGGCCCAATGAGGATTTTCCATGCGCATCACATCCATCAATGCCGTTCCGATCTCCTACAAGGTGCCCGAAGGCCAAAATGTGCGGCTTGGCATCGGCCGGGCCATCAAGCGCGACGCGGTACTGGTGAAGGTCATGACCGACCAGGGTCTGGTCGGCTGGGGCGAAGCCCATCACGGCCGCTGCCCCGGCGCGATCGCGAAACTGATCGACACCACCATCGCCGAACTCGTGACCGGCATGGACGCCATGAACGTGGTCGGCGTCTGGCAGCGCGTCTACCAGATGCAGCTCGCAAGCCACGGCATGGGCTATGCGGCGGCGATGGCGCTGAGCGGCCTCGATCTCGCGCTCTGGGACATCCGCGCCAAGGCCGCGGGCTGGCCGCTCTATAAGCTGCTCGGCGGCGTCGCAAAGCCGATCAAGGCCTATGCCGGCGGCATCTCGCTCGGCTACCAACCCCCTGCATCGCTGGCGCAAGAGGCGCTCGGCTACGTCGCCAAGGGCTACAAGGCGGTCAAACTGCGCGTCGGCGACAACCCGCGCGACGATGTCGCCCGGGCCACGGCCGTGCGCGAAGCGGTCGGCGACGCCATCGAGATTCTCGTGGACGCCAATACCGGTTACACCGTCGACCACGTGCGCCGGGTGATGCCGGCTTATGACGAACTCGGGATCGGCTGGCTCGAAGAACCGTTCCCGGCGCAGGACTATCGTTCCTACCAGACCGCCGCGTCGCTCGGCACGACGCCGATCGCGGCCGGCGAGAACCACTATACCCGTTTCGAGTTCACCCGTTTGATCGAGGATGGCGCCGTGAGTTTCGTGCAGCCGGACCTGTCGAAGACCGGCGGCGTCACGGAAACCATGCGTATCGCCGCGATGGCTTCGGCCTGGAAGCTGTCGTTCAATCCGCATACGTCAGCGACGGGCATCAACATGGCCGCGACCATCAACGTGCTGGCTTCCGTCGATGTCCCCGGATATTTCGAAGGCGATGTCGCCAAGCACAATCCGTTCCGCGATGAAGTCGGCGGCGTTCCCTACACGCTCGATAAGGAGGGCTGCGTGAAGCCATCGGAAACCCCGGGTCTTGGGGTCGAAATCAACGAAGCATTTATTAATGCGCATCCACTGATCGAGGGGCCGTGTTATGTCTGAGATCATATCTCGTGTCGTTCGCCTCGCCTGCCGCGCACTGCTGCTGGTGCTGGTCGGCTCGTCCTCCGCCCACGCGCAGGCGGCACCGGCTCCGGCCGGTGGAGACAATTATCCGAACCGGACCATCCGTTACATCGTTCCCTATCCGCCCGGCGCCTTCAACGACACCATGGCACGGATCTTCGCGCAAAAACTGGGAGAGGCATGGAGCGTGCCGGTCATCGTCGAAAATCGTCCGGGCGGCGGCACGCTGATCGGTAATGATTCCGTCGCCAAAGCTCCGCCCGACGGCTACACCCTGCTCGGCGTGGCGTTTCCATTCGGCGCTAATCCATCGATCTACAAGAGCCTGCCCTACGATACGGTGAGGGATTTTACACCGCTGCTGTTCGGGGGCCGAACGCAAAATCTTCTGGTGATCAGGCCCTCGATGCCGATCAAGACGGTCCAGGAGCTTATCGACTACGCCAAAAAGAATCCGGGCAAGGTCAGCTACGGGTCGACCGGGGTCGGTTCATCGAACCATCTGTCGATGGAATTGTTCAAGAGCATGACCGGCATCGACATCCTGCATGTGCCCTATAAGGGCAGCGCGCCGATGGTCAACGACTTGCTCGGCGATCACATCGATACCGCCTTCGACAACACGCCGAATGTGCTGCCCCAGGTCAACGCCGGCAAACTGCGCGCGCTCGGCGCCAGCAGCAAGACGAGATCGAGCCTGGCGCCGGACGTTCCGACCGTGTCGGAAGCCGGCGCTCCTGGTTACGAGGTCACGGTATGGTTCGGTGTCGTCGGCCCCGCCGGGATGCCGCCGGAGATCGTCCGCAAGCTGAATTCCGAAATGAACGCGATCCTGAACATGGAGGACGTCAGGCGCCGCTTCCTGGACCAGGGCGTGGAGCCGGTCGGAGGCTCGCCAGCGCAATTTTCCGACCACATCAAAGCCGAGATCGCGAAATGGACCAAGGTGGTGAAGGACGCGAATATCCAGCCGGAGTGAGGGTTCGTCGAGGGCGGCGCCGGACGAGCACAGATACCGTGATTTCGGAGATGGAATGCTATTGAACATGCCGCTCAACTGACAAGCTTTGCAAGCAACGTTTATTAGCCCGCGAGCTGGCCTTTGTTGCAGCTGGGACCGCTGCCCTAAGCAGAGAGATCATGATGAAAGGCCCGGCCAGCTATCGACGCCGGTCCGTACCCGCTCACTACACGAACGATGTTGCCCGTAGCGTTTCAAACGAAATCGCCCGACGCTTCCCGTGTCGGGCGACTCAAGTTTCCAAAATCAACTCTTTTTCGCCAGTGGGCAGAGGCTCTTCTCAAGAGGCAGAAATGCTTCCTCTGCGGGAATGGTGGCGACAAGTTTGTAGAAGTCCCAAGGATATTTCGACTCCTGCGGCTTCTTCACTTCGAACAGATAGGCCGGATGGATCTTGCGGCCATCCACGCGAATCGAACCTGTTCCGAACAGGGGATCGTTGGTCGGCATTTCCTTCATCTTGGCAACGACTTTGGCGCCGTCATGCGGGTTGCCGCCGAGCGCCTCGAGCGCCTTGAAGTAATGGATCAGCGAAGAATAGACCCCGGCCTGAACCATGGTCGGCGGACTCTTCTTGTGTCGTTCGTTGAAGCGTTTAGTGAAGGCGCGGGTCTGCTCGTTCATGTCCCAATAAAAGGTTTCGGTGAAGTTCAGACCCTGCGCGACGTTGAGCCCGAGCGAGCCCACATCCGTGATGAACATCAGCATGCCGGCGAGCTTCTGGCCGCCTGACACGATGCCGAACTCCGCCGCCTGCTTGATCGAATTGGTGGTGTCACCGCCGGCATTGGCGAGGCCGATGATCTTCGCCTTGGAGTTTTGCGCCTGCAACAGGAACGAAGAGAAGTCCGAATTGTTGAGAGGATGCTTCACCCCGCCGAGTATTTTACCGCCATTGGTCACCACCACGGCGCTGGTGTCGCGCTCCAGTGCCTGCCCGAAGGCATAATCGGCCGTCAGGAAAAACCAGGTGTCGCCGCCTGACTTCACCAACGCCTTGCCCGTGCCGTTGGCAAGCATGTAGGTGTCATAAACCCAATGAACCGTGTTGGGAGAGCACTGCGAACCGGTCAGATCCGACGATGCGGACCCGGAGTTCAGATTAACGACATTTTTTTCCTTTGCGAGATTGGCTATGGCGAGACCGACGCCCGAGCTGGCGAGGTCAACGAACACATCGACCTTCTCGACATCGATCCACTGCTTGCCGATATTGGTGCCGACATCCGGCTTGTTCTGATGATCGGCCGAGAGCAGATCGATTTTCCAACCCTTCGCGAGCAGTCCTGAATCCTCGATCGCCATTTGAGCGGCGATGGATGAGCCGGGGCCGCCGATGTCGGCGTAAAGGCCAGATTGGTCGCCGAGGCTTCCGACCTTTACGACCTTGTCAAGCTTGCCCTGCGCTAACGCCGTTCCAGCAAACGCCAAACTCGTGGTGACGACCAAAGCCGCAACAAACGGTTTCATTTTTCCTCCCATTACTGCTCTAATTGATTTTTGCAGTGACCTGAGAGTATGCCCGTCTTGTTAGCGCTTGCAAAGCCACCGGAATGCCTGAGTGTGGCTGCGGCAGCTTTCCAAACAGGAAACGTTCTTAACCGCTGGTCACGGCGACTTCGATCTCCAGCCAGCCGAGCCGATTGACGGTGACCCGGTCGCCAGCATGGAGAAGGATCGTCGTGGTTTCAGCTTCAATGACGGCGGGACCACCGAGCGATTGACCGGGCATCAACGCTTCCAGCGCATAGACCGGTACCTCACACCATTCGCCGAAGAATGCTTGGCGGGTTGTAGGAAGCGGGGAAGCCGATGGTCTCTGCGGAGCCGCGGTCACATCCTGGCTGTGCCGGGCCACTTGGCCAACCGCGGCTACGCGCGCGTTGACGAACACCACCTCCTGGTCGCGTGATGCATAGGTATAGAGCTGTTCGTGGCGCTGGTGAAAACGTTCTTCAATCTGGTCGACCAGATCGGCCGAGTTCCAGTCGAGCTCATCAAGGGCTACGTCGATCTCGAAAATCTGTTCGCCATAACGCATCTCGGCAGACCGCTCGATGGAAACGGGCCCGTCGAACCAGGAACGAAGCCGGCCGGCAGCCTGTTGTTCCAGTTGTGCGAAGAGGCTGCGCACTTCGCCAGGTGAAATGCGAAAGCCGGCGCCGTAATGCGTCCGGTTCATCTCATAGCGCAAGTCACTTGTGAGCATGCCCCATGCCGACAATACCGACGCTACAACCGGAACGATGATGCGTTTGATTTCCAGTTCTCGCGCGACTTCAACTGCGTGCAGACCGGCGGCCCCGCCAAAACTCAAAAGCGCAAACCGGCGAGGGTCGACGCCGCGTCGCAACGTCATCAGCCGTATCCCGTCAGCCATCTTCAGGTTTATCATCCGGTAGATGCCGGCTGCAGCTTCAAGCCGTGATAGATCGAGAGCACGGACGACCTTGTCGATCGCGGCTTCCGATGCAGCCCGGTCGAGCGTGCGCTGTCCTCCCATGAACGCGGCGGGATCAAGATAGCCGAGAACGACATTCGCGTCGGTGACCGTGGCCGCCAGACCGCCGTTGCCATAGCAGGCGGGCCCGGGCACTGAGCCGGCGCTTTCCGGTCCTACCCGTAACGTTCCGCCGGCATCCACGCTGGCGATGGACCCTCCTCCCGCGGCTATACTGACAATGTCGAGGCTGCGCAGGGCGATGCGTTGCCCGGCTAGAATCCCGTCTGCAGAAAGCAACGCCCGGCCTTCTGAAATAAGAGAAATATCCGTGCTCGTACCGCCCATGTCGAACGGCACCAGATCGCGAATGCCAAGGATCTCGGAGCAACGCCGGCTACCCGAAATCCCGCCGGCGGGGCCCGACAGTACCGTGCCGGCCGCAAGACGCGACGCCTCCTCGACCGGAGCCATGCCGCCATGCGACAGAACAACAAACAGACCTCCTTTGAAGCCTGCTTCGGTCAGACGTCGCCCTAGATTGGTCAGATAGTGCTTCACCAGCGGCCCGACGTAAGCGTTGACGATGGTCGTCGAAACCCTTTCGTATTCCTTGATTTGGGGGAGCACCTCGCTTGAACGTGAAACGCTGATGTTAGGCAGTTCCCGCATCAGGCGTTCAACCGCGGCGACCTCATGAACCGGATTGAGGTACGAATGCAAAAAACAAACCGCGACCGACGTGGCGCCCGAACGGCTGATGGCGGCGATGGCCTCGCCGAGCGAGCGATCATCCAGCGGCGCTGCGATATCGCCATTGGCCTTGAGCCGCTCCCTCACTCCGAAACGCATTTCGCGGGGCACGAGCGGCTCCGTCGGCGGCGAGCGCAGATCGTAGCGGTCCCCTTTGAGACCTTCGCGCATTTCGATGACATCGCGATGGCCCTCGGTGGTCAGCAGTGCGACCTTCGCGCCCTTTCGCTCCAGCAAGGCATTCGTCGCAACCGTCGTCCCATGCACGACCCGGTCCGTCCCGGCGAGCATTGCCGAGCGCGTCAGCTTTAGTCTGCGCGCCAGTTCGTCCAGCCCGGCCAACACGCCAACGGACTGATCTGCCGGCGTGGATGGCGTTTTTGCGAAAACGATTCTTCCGCTCTCATCGATGGCGACCAAATCGGTGTAGGTTCCGCCGACGTCAACTCCGATCGCGAACATTGTCAGAGATCCTGCTCCGACAATGTTTGTTGCAGAAGACCACGCTCTCGATCTCGCTGACGCGCATGGGGCGATCGCGAACCGGGCGGTCCCCAACCCCCGCCGCCAGACGAGCGTACCTCAAGGCAATCGCCGGGAAGAAGCCGGATACCGACTTCTTTCGTGCGCAGGATGCGCGGCGCTCGTCCCGCAGATATCAAGCGATAATGGTGCGGAAGGCCGTCTTCGCCTCCAAGCATTCCACACGGACCATGGCGGGCACCATCACCCGCAGTGTTCGCAAGCGCAGGCTTTGCTGTTTCCAAGACCAAATCGAGCGCTACGCCGAGGCCGCCGCGAAATTGTCCATCGCCCCCTGAACCGGGCCGGAATTCATGATGACGGAAGTGCAACGGAAACCGAGCCTCCGCGACCTCAATGCTGCCAAACTTGATGCCGCCGACGGTGTGCCATTCGCCGATCGACGACCAGCCGTCGCCGCCCGATGATGCGCCGCCGCCAGGGCGGGCCTGAAACATATGCCAGATAAAATTCCGACCGTTTCGGGGATCTTCGCCCTGGATTGCGATTCGAAATCGCCGGCCCCACCCGGCCATGGCGCGCTCTGGACAGGAGGCTGCCAACGCCTTGACGATTGCCTCCACGATCTCGTTCGACGGGTGACTGGTGCAAAGGGTCACTGGGCGTCCCGGGTCTGCCCAGACCACCGTTCCCTGTTTGGCGATCACCTTGAGGGGCCGGAAAGCCCCGGTATTTTTCGTGATTTCAGCGTCGATCAGATATGCAAAAGCCATTACCACCGCGGCTTGCATATTGGCATGCGAGGAGTTGACGAAGCTCGTCGATTGCGGATCCGAATCGGAGAGGTCGATCTCGATATCGCTGCCGGTCTTCGTGACTTTCGCGGCGATCCTGATGTCATTGCGGCCATGACCATCGTCATCGAGGAACGCCTCCCCGTAGAACACACCGTCCTTCCATGTAGAAACCACCGCCCGCGCCTGATGCTCGGCAGCATCCAGGATCGTTTCGACCGCGACCTCGACGACCGGCGCACCGAATTCGGCAAACAGCCGTGACAGCCGCCGTTCTCCCAGATGCGCCGCTCCTACCATCGCTGCCAGATCGCCCCGGAATTCCCGGGCGTTCCGAATATTCAAGGCCAGCAGGTCGAGCAGATCATCGCGCAGCCGGCCGCCTTCGTAGAGCTTGATCGGCGGAACGCGCAAACCCTCCTGCCAGATTTCGGTGGCTGATGGATTGTAGCCGCCGTGGGTCGCGCCGCCGATATCGCTTTGATGCGCGCGGACAATGGTCCAGAGTAAACGTCGCTCGCCGTCGAAGACCGGTACGAACGCGGTCAGATCCGGCAAATGGCTGCCGCCGTGATAGGGATCATTGAGAAGAATGACATCGCCTGGCTGGATATCCTTGAACCGGTCCTCGACCGCGAGCGTCGCCCAAGGCAACGCGCCGACATGAACCGGGATGTGATCTGCTTGCGCAATCAGGCGTCCGCTCGTATCGCAAATCGCGAGCGAGAAATCGCGGCTCGAGTTGAGGATCTGCGAATATGAGGTGCGAAGCATAGCTTCGCCCATTTCTTTCACGATCGAGCTCAGCCGGTGCTGAACGACGGACCGTGTGATCGGATCAATCTTGATGGACATGGGCTCCTGCATAAGACAGAGTGATTGAGGTGGTCCGGCGAACTTCATCAGAGCGAGGCTGATACCTCGGCCAGAGCCTCGGATGCCGCGGCGATGATGGCATCGACATCGCTATCAGTCATCGCCGTTGACAATGCCATCAGTCCATAGCCTGCCGCCAAGACCCCGCGATTGAGCAAGCCTCGGCTGAAGATGGCCTGGCGCCGAGCTTCCTCCTCATTCAGATATGCGGAGCGGTAATCGCGGATCTCGCGATCGGCAAAATGGATTTTCAGCAATGAACCAAGGCCAACCGTGCGGCCCGGAACGCCGTTCTGCCGAAAGGCTTCGTCGATGCCGGTCCGGACCGCTTTTCCCATCGTGTCCAGCCGCTCAAACGCGGCCTCGTCAAGCAATTCCATGGCAGCAAGACCGGCTCGCATCGTGACCGGATTGGCGGAAAAAGTGCCGCCATGAGGCAGCGCCGGCTTGCCGTGTCTCGGGTCGAATACCGCCATAAACTCCTTGCGGCCCGCAACGGCACCGACCGGAAAGCCGCCGCCGATGATTTTCCCCAAAGTGGTGAGGTCAGGATCGATTTTCCATAGGCCCTGCGCGCCGCCATATCCGAGCCGGAACGTGATAACCTCGTCGAAGACAAGCAAGGCCCCTACTTCGCGCGTGATCCGCCGCAATGCTTCGAGGTAAATTTTGTCTGCGGGCACGAGCCCAGCCCGGTTCGGCATCGGATCGACCAGCACGCAGGCAAGTTCGCTGCCGTGCTCGCGGATCAGGCTTACGGCCGCTTCGGCATCGTTGAAGGGAATGGCTATCACATCCTCCAGGACCTTGCTCGGGGTGCCCTTGGCGTACGCCACCGAGACAGGGGCATTGCGGCCCCATGCTTCCGGAGTGGGATCAAGGCTCACCTCGGCGTAGTCGTACGAGCCATGATAAGCGCCTTCGCATTTGGCGATCTTGGGCCGACCCGTAAAAGCACGGGCCGCCTTCAAGGCCATCATCACGGCTTCAGTGCCTGAGTTGCAAAACCGCACCTGTTCGACCGAGGGCAACCGCGACGCAAGCAATTCGGCAAGATCGACTTCCGACTCCGTCGGCAGGCCAAATGCTGATCCGAGCGCCAGTTGTCGCTGCGCCGCCTCCACCAGGATCGGATGGGCATGACCGTGGATCAGCGAGGTAAAATTATTGATGCAGTCGATATATTCCTTTCCATCAAGATCCCAGACGCGGCACCCTTCGCCCTTCGCCGCGTAGATCGGATACGGATTCATGAACACCGTAGTGCGCGTATTGCCGCCCGGTAAACTTGCCAAGGCGCGATCATACATCTTGCGGGAGGCTGACTGCGGATCTGGATACATTGATTTCACTTCTTGATCGAAAGCCGTGAGCTGGCAGCACTCACCTTATCGCGGCCGGCGCCGGGCGCGTCTCTCAAAAACGGGAATATTCCAAGCATTTGGCCAAAGGCTTTCGCAGATTTCCCCTCGCAGGTTGCCGAAATTCGGAGTGTAGAAACGGAGAACAAGTTACGAAACCTCGCATTTGGCAGGCACTTTTACGATTTTCCGGCTCGGGAGTACGCCTTCACGTTGCCCGTTTCCGCGTCGGCGGGCGAACCGCGCGGCCACCTGCCGGCGGCGCCAATCGCATTGCGGTCATTGCCACGGCCAGTCGTCGAGTTGCACACCCATCTAACCGACCCGACCAGCCTTTTTCTTCGGTAGGAGACCGGGCAGGACTTTCGCGAACCGGACCGCTCCAGCGGCTTTCCGCCGCTTCGGAAATCAATTTGCGGTGCAGATTTACGCAACGGCACAGGAGGCGGGTGAATTCTACCTAGAGAGTCTGGCCACGCCGTAGCAAACTGATCGCGTCAAGGGCCGCAATGTGCGAGGCATCCCTTGCCAGGACCACACACCCGCGGCTCGCTCCACTCTCCTCACTCGCCGGTGCAGACGGATAAAAAACGCCCAAATTAAACTTGCCCACGGCCGGCGCGATGTACGAAGCCGTCAAAGCTTGCCCTGGACCATAATCGTCGTATTTGAACCCATCATCGAATGGCACTTGAAAGTCATCGATCATTACGAGCGCGCCGGGGCATTGCGCGAAAACAATGTCGATTTCCTCCGCCAGCGGCAAATCTTCATACCAATGCGCGTCCAAGTACACAAACAATGTTCGACGTTCCAACTCGCGCCCGTATTGATCGAACAGCGCACGGAGGATCGTGCGGCTGTCGCCTCGAAATTGTTTCACGTTTCGATAGTGCCAAAGGCGCGCCCGCGAGTGTCCGTAGATCCTGGCGCTTAGTTCGATTGTGAACACCGGACGCCCGGTTGCAGCGAAAAACCTGGTCGTCGTTCCCAGACCTGTGCCTGTCTCGAGGAAGGCCCAGGGATCGCATCGTTCGATCAGGGTCTCAACCAGGCGCAATCGGGACGCCTGGCCGTTGAACGGGCCAATCCAACCCTGCCTTGGGGTACGCCGGACATAGTCGATGACGCCCAGCATCGGCTCGCCGAGGATTCGCTTCAGCGCCGACCTTATCGGTGTCATTCCCCGGTGACCTTTTTTCGCACCAGCAAGGCCGGAACGCCGGCAACGACCGTCGATGGGGCCACATCGACCAGAACCACCGAACCGGCCGCCACCACCGCATGGGAGCCGATTGTGACGCCGGGCAATATCACGGCGTGAGCACCGATCCAGACGTCGTTCCCGATCAAAACCGGCTTGTTGATCAGGGTTCGGCTCATGATTTCTGCGTCCGGATCGTGCGTAGCGCTGCTGATGGCGACGTGAGAAGCGATCATGACCCTGTCGCCGATCCGGACCATTCCGTTCCCCCATATGTGCAGATAAGGGGCAATAGAGACATCGTTTCCGATGCTGACCTTTTCGGGCGTCTCGATCACGGAGGGTTGTCTTATCACTACATTGTCGCCGCACGACGCAAGCGATGCCATCACGCGCTCGGCCCGCAAGCGGTCCAGCCCGGCCAAAAGCCGTTCCGCGAAATGCAGTACGGCGCGCTTCGAACTCACGAGCACGATCCCGGCGTTGCGGACCGCACCAGCCAATCGGCTTTCATGGTGACCAGACCGAGGCGCGAGTCATACGGTCCTGCTCCGTTGAAGCTGTCCTCTACTTTGACTGACGGACCGTCATCGATCCAGTCCAGGATATCTCCATTATGTCCCAACACTCCGAAAGCGACAACGTAGTGGCCGGGCTGCAGGACCGTGTTGACGCGAAGCGACACCTCAGCCGCAGCCGCTGCAGGCAAAACTGCGTTCGCATCCTTTTGCATCAACATCAAAATATCGTCGCCGCGAATGTTCCTGAACAGCACCCAGACGCTGGCCGACTTCATGTCGTGCGCGTTGCCGGCCCGCAGACGGAGAATGATCTCCATATCCTGAAAAACCTTGAACGCCGCCGGTTCTGAACCTCCCCAAAGGGAAACATCCTCAATCTGGACCGCGCCGGATCCGGTCCTTTTGCATCTCGATATGTCGAATAAGTCGCGGGCAAACAATTTATATGCCGATTCGTATCGCTCGATCGTGTCGCGAACGCCTCCACTGTATTCCACGCATCCGGCGTTAAGCAGGATCGCATTATCGCAAAACTGTCTGACGGCAGCCATGTCATGACTCACAAGCAATACGGTCCGTCCGCTGCGGGCAACCTCCGCCATCTTACCGATGCATTTCTCCCGGAAGTATGCATCCCCTACGGCCAGCACCTCATCGACCACGAGAATTTCGGACTCCAGATGCGCTGCGATCGAGAAAGCAAGCCGCAAATACATGCCACTCGAATAATTCTTCACCGGGGTGTCGAGAAATTTCTCCACCTCGCCGAATTCGACGATCTGAGAAAATTTTTTCCTGATCTCGGCGTGCGCCATTCCTAGTATCGCACCGTTGAGATAGATATTTTCGCGCCCCGTCAGTTCGGGATGAAACCCTGTCCCCACGTCGAGCAGACAGGCCAGCCGCCCGTCGATTGTCACGCGCCCCTCGGTAGGCTCAGTTATTCGTGAAAGGATCTTCAAAAGCGTGCTCTTGCCGGCACCGTTGCGGCCGATAATTCCGGTGATCGTACCGCGCTCGATTTCGAAGTTGACAGTCCTGAGCGCCCAGAACTCTTCCCTGCTCCGGCCCGCTGGAGGGGGTCGTCCGAGCAAGGCCCCGAATCCTGCGCGAACCGTGGTTCGCACCGCCCGTGTCATGACGTCACGGAGCGCGACGTAAGGCTCGGTGATCGCCTCATGATCGATGATGTATTTTTTGCCGAGGCCCTCGGCCCGGACGACGATGTCCTTGACCATGTCAAATCGTGTCCGCAAAAGTTCTTTCCGTTCGGCGGAAGTACGAGATGCCGATCCAGAGAAAGACCACCGACAGCAGGATGCTGATCGCGAGACTGGGAAGATAAAGCTCGCTCTGGCCACCAAGCAGGCACCAACGGAAACCGTCTATCACACCGACGAGCGGATTTAGACTGTACCAGAAGCGCCATTGCGCAGGTACAGCCCCGCTCGAAAAGCCCACCGGCGAGACATAGAGCAACAGCTGAATGATGAACGGAATGATGTAGCGAAAGTCGCGATACTTCACGTTGAGGGCTGTCATCAACAGCGCCGGGCCGAGGCTGAGAGCAATTGCAAGCAGGAAAAACGCCGGAAGAAAAATGACGCGCCAATCGGGCATGAAGCCAAACCATATCAAGAGCGTGCCGAACAAGGCAAGGTTGATCAGAAACTCGACAAGCGTTGCGAAAATCAGGGAGGACGGCAAAATGATCCGTGGAAAATAGACCTTTCGGATCAGATTTGCGTTTCCGACGAGACTGTCCGCGGCTTCGCCAAGAAGCGTCGAAAACACGAACCACGGCAACAATCCGGCAAAAATCAATAGCGCGTAAGGTGCAGCGCCGTCGGTTGGCAATCTCGCCAGATGCGCGAAAACGACAACGAAGATGACCATCGTCAAAAAAGGGCGTACGATCGCCCAAGCGACGCCGATTAAGGTTTGCCTGTAACGCACCGCGACATCGCGCCAGGCAAAGATCGCGAACAACTCGCGGTAACGCCAGAGATCGCGCCAGTAGTTGCGCTCGATTCTTCCTGCTTCCAGGACTATTCGGGACGGCTTCATGCAGCGAACCGCCGTTCCGGCGGCTTGCGTATTGCGTTTATCCATCCGACAAAAGTCGCCAGGTCGATCGTGACGACAATCAGGCCAACGCAGGCGAAGCGCGCCGGACTGACGGCCCACCAGAACCCGCGCCCTTCCCGGCGGCGCCAGATGCCGCGAAAAACGCGCGCCAAAAACCAGGCAGGAATTGCTAACAGCCACCAGGGCGTATGAAGGCCGGCGAGCGCTGCAAAAAGCACGACAAGGAGATACTGGCGGGCAGTGCCATGGTGCCAGTCCCACTCACGCTTCGCCCACACGTTATGCTTCGAGTAAAGCGCAAACCTTCGAAAGGTGCGCCACAGCGTCGGTTGCAAATGCCACCACACCGTGGCGCGGGGAGCCCATGCGACCTTAAAGCCTCCGGCTTTGACGCCATCGAAAAAAATCAGATCTTCCGCTGCGCGCAGGTCGGGAAATCCGCCGATTTTCTCCCACACCTCACGCCGTATCATCATCGATGCCGTCGAGGGTCCGCGCATGTACCCGCCAGGACGCTGCACCTTTGCTGGCGGATAGGAAAGCGCCGCGCATCGTTCAAAGAATGATCCCTCGATCGGTTCGTAGTTGCCATATATCACCTCGGCTTCGGATAATCGCGCTACTTCAATCAAAGCTTCGAGCCACGAAGATTCGGGCTTCGTCCCGGCATCGGTGAACGCGATCCATGGATGGCGCGCCGCCTCGGCACCAATGTTGCGATTCCGGCCGGGGCTGCCCGTGCCCGCCTCGAACAAGAGAAACCTGGTGTCATCCGATATGAGATCACGGGCGATGTCCACCGTGCGATCCACTGAACCCCCATCGACGATGATAATTTCGGCAGGAGAGTAGGTTTGCAGTTTTATGCAATCCAACAGCGAGGAAATCGACTCTTCTTCATCGCGAACCGGGATAACGAGAGAAACAGGTGGTCGCGGTGGCGCGCGATCTGCACCGTCCGCCTGTACTCCCCGCTCGTGCTTCATGCTCAAAGTCTCTTGATGCCCGGGCGCTCGTTTCCCGTACGCCTGCCTCCGAGCAATGCCTTCAGGGTTCCCCAGAACAGCCGCGAGCCAATTCCCTCAGGGTGCATTATCAGCGCTCGCATAAATTCCCGCGTGGCCTCCTCGCTGTGGCCGGCACGACTGGCAGCAACGGACCGACGCAGCGCGAGTGTCGCATTGCACCATCGTCGCCCAGAGCCGCGCAGACGGCTCTCGTAGATGCTTGCAATCTGATCGAACTCGACGTCGAATAACTCACTCTGCGCCATGGTCTTGCTCGCGGGGTGCAATCGGTAAGCGGCAAGCGGCATCGGAAGGTGTTCGCATCGGTAACCGGCGAGAAGAAGCCGGACGTAAAATTCGTGGTCGAAGCAATAGTGCCAGTTTTCTGAAAAGCCGTCCGATAGAAGTTTCCGCCGCCAGAACATACCGGGCTGCGGAGCGGTGTACGCCCAGGAGAGACAATGGGCGGCGGTGCGTGGAATATCGGCCACACACAGCGACGGAGCCAATCCTTCGGCGCCGAACATGATGGTGTCGCCGCACAGCCATTGACAATCGGGGTTGTCGGCGAAGTGGCGGGACACCGCCGCAAAGGCTCCCGGCAAATAGACATCGTCCGAGTTTAGATAGGCGACGATATCACCGGTCGCGCGTTCAAGTCCCTTGTTGATGGCGTGAGCCTGCCCGCGGTCCTTTTCGCTGACCCAGTAGGCCAGCCTTGCTTCATACGTCTTCAAAATAGGAGGTGTCGCATCCGAGCTTCCGCCATCAACGACGATATACTCCAGAGGGTCGTATCGCTGTCCAAGCACCGACAAGACCGTCTCTTCAAGGTACCGGGCCTGGTTCAAGGTGGGTGTGATGATACTAATTTTCAGAGGCACATTGATACCCGAGGATCAGTTCACGCCTTGGCCAACCTAGGCTACCCCTATTCGTACCGCAATTGCCGGAACCTGCTAAAGCGCAATCCGGAGACATGAAGACGATCCCGACGCATTTCTGCGGCTGATGCGGGGCATTATCCATGTTGGGGCGAATACCGGCTCAGAACGCGAGATCTACGCGGCCTCACGGCTTCCTGTTAAGGCATCAGGTCGCCTTCGCGAGGCATCCCGAGGGTTGGCTGCCGCTACAATTTGCTGTGCAACAGGCGGCCTGCCCGAGCCTGCTCCGGTAGCGCAACGGCGCCCTATAGAACCTTCCCGGCATCAAGCGATTTGTAGATCTTGTCATAGCTGGCAATCGCGTCGGAAAGCGCAAAACAGGTTTCAGCAGCGTGCCGGCAGCGGCGGGAAATGTTCGGATAGCTCCACAGCGCCTCCAGTTCATTCAATGCATGCTCATAGGCGGCGTCGGTGAGTTCGGCCAGCACCGGCCCTACCCGGTTCTCCGTCAGCACCTCCGCCAAATCTCCAATGCCCGCGTTTGCCGCCACGGGAACGCCGCAGGCGAGGCATTCGGCAAATTTCGTCGGGCACGCCGCCAGTGCCGAATATGCCGGGCGGATAAAACAAAGTGCTGCGTCGGCAGCCGCCACCCAACGCGCCACTTCGCCATGCGGCAACGCCTCAAGCCTGAAGTTCACTCCTTCGGCCAGTCCAGCTGCCGTGCATGTTTCACGGATGAGATCATGGCCGGCCGGAGCCAAGATCAAAAACAGCAGATTGTTCCAGCGCAACCGCGCGCGGGCAACGAACGCTGCCATCTCTGCAAACATGTATTTGGTGCCCACCTGGCCCTGGTAGACAAAGATCCTGGTATCCGGCAGGCCGAGTTCACCTCTCGCTGCCGCTTTGTCGGTCGCGGGGTGAAATCGGATCAGATCGACGCAGGTGGGAATCACGGTCACGGGTGGCAGGGCAGTGGCGGCCGGCACGAGGTCGCCGAGCATCCGGTGAGCCGCGCCGGTAAGCACGACCACATGATCGGCGCGCCGCAAGCCGACGCGTTCGAGCCTTTTGGCGGTACGGTAAAGCAGTCTGTGGCTGACACGATTCAGTGTCCACAGATTGCCGTCAATGCGCTCGTCCGCCCAGAACCCGCGCATATCAAAGATGATTTTGCGCCCGCTTGCCGCCAGCAGTGCCATAAGCATCGGAACATAGCTACGCGCGTGCAAGAGCTGAATGTCTTTGCGTCGGATTATGGCCCGCGCGGCCGCTATCCCGCTCACGACGTCGAACGCAGTTGCAGGTATAGTCGGGGTCTTGTGATAGCGCAGTACCTTCCAGTCGATCTTTTCAGATGCCAGTTCTCTCCGGAGCTTCGCCAACGCAAGGCCATCGTCGGAGCGCTCAAAGCTGAGCACAGTGATCTGGTGGCCCTTCCGACGCAACCCACGCAGATAGGGGAGAATCTGCGATTGCCCCAGTGGGCTGAGAAGGCCGTCGTAGGTGAGGAAGAGGCTGCGCATCAATAACGGACAGCGCCGGCGCCAAACTGCGGTGCGCCCAACAAATGCGATCGTGCGCGGAAACCAGCTTTAAAATGACACAGGACGGCCATGAACTTCGGCATCGAGGTGACTTCCCGGCTTGCCCAAAAGCTCCTTGAAGGTGGAAACAACTTTTGGAGCAACGACGTGAAGACTGTAGCACGACTCAGCGCGAGCCAGCCCAGTTTTTCCGAGCCGCAACCGCAATGCTCGGTCGGCACACAATTTCGAAAGATACTCGAACCACTCCTCGTCCGTCGATGCGAGAAATCCTGTCTGGCCCGGCGCGACAATCAAGCGGTTGACGCCCACGGGCGATGCGACAACAGGCAGTCCACAAGCCATGTATTGAATGATCTTGTAACCGCTCTTGCCTCGCTCGAACAATGTATCTGTCAGGGGCATGATGCCAATATCCAGCCGATGCAGCGCGGCAACTTCCGAGTCTTCGGTCCAGGGGATACACCTGACGGGAAGTGCTGCAAGTTTTGATTCATCCGCACCGATTGCAACAAAGCTGGCGAGGCCAGCACGATGCATTCGCTCAATCACTTCCCCGATATGAAGAAGCAGCGAAGTGGTTGCCGGCGAGCCAATCCACCCGATCACCGGCAACTTGTCTTGCGGCGCCACGCCAGTCGACATTTGTGACCCAGCCGGCAATGGCGCAATCTCGCAACCGAATCGGAACCCGGTGCTCTCAGGCCGATAGCGTTCGACGTCGACTACAGTGGGTATCACTTTAACCGATCTTGCTCCAACAGCCCTGGCATGCTGCGCGATATAATCGTTTCCAGCAATTACCAACGTTGATCGTTGCATCAACCGGTCAATTTTTCGGCCCAGCACCATCCGGATGAAAGCCGATCTATGGTTGTCGTATCTGTGAAACCATGCGTCGTCCAGTTCGACGCTGTACCGGCGTCTGCCTGCGATCAACAGCAACATACGTTCGACAAAAAACGGTAGCCATGGCAGGAGCTCAATATAGATATGAACATGAGACTCGCGATGCCGTTCCTGCATTAAGCGTCTCGTTACGCGACCAAACGATCTCAAACGAGACAATAGCGACATTAATCCGGTTGATCTGCCGGCAATCGCCTTGTCATCAAAAACAGAAAAAACCTCTGCGTTAAAGCCGGCCGACCTCAGCGCGGGCAGATACTGAATAAATCTTGCTCTTGTCGACGCTTGGGACGCCGAATAGCGGGCAAAAATCAAGATCAGCAAGCAGCAACCTCCAGGTGAATAACGGCGCAGGATACAATCCCACACAGCGCCGGAGCTGGATGCGACAGGCCTTGAAACTTACGACAAACCAAGCCGGCTCGCCAGCGCTCCCGAAAACGATCGTTGCGGAATGGGGTATTCAGCGCGCCATCAACTGTGTACAAGCCCTTCTTTGCGCCGTTACAACGACGGAAGATATGGTTTGCCGCCTTGCAATAGCAGAGACTTTGTGACGTCGACGTCAAGCTCTCAATCAGAGCTAGCAACAGCGCCCAGCGACCGCCGACGCCGAAAGTTGATGTTCGTTGTGACGGAGGACTGGTATTTTGTTTCGCATCGGCTGCAACTCGCAATCGCCGCGCGGCAGGCCGGATTTAGCGTCGTCGTAGCGACTCGCGTAGGCGACTTTGGCAAACGTATCACTGATGAGGGTTTCGAGCTCTACCATATCGAATTCGATCGCGGCGGAGTTAATCCTTTCAGGGATTTTTTCATACTGCTACATCTGGGTTGGATCTATCATCGAGAGGCTCCCTGCATCGTTCACCATGTTGCCTTGAAGCCTGTTATTTACGGGTCGCTCGCTGCACGGGTTGTAGGAATTAAAAATGTCGTCAACGCGCTGGGCGGGCTGGGCTATGTACTTTCGTCTGCTAATTGGCGCGCCCGCATGCTCCGCTCGATCATCAAACCGCTGCTTAAATTCGCCTTGGGCGGCACGTGCACACGTGTGATCGTCCAGAACAGCGATAATTGTAGGACGATTGTCGCCAATGGCCTAGCGGACGAAAGGCGTATCAGCATAATCCGCGGCGCGGGCGTTGACGTTGACGCCTATCGCCCGGTAGCCGCAGCCGGTGAGGCGCCCCTTGTAATCCTCCCGGGCCGACTGCTGTATGATAAGGGGGTCGGCGAGTTTGTGGAAGCTGCACGGCAATTGCGCCACCGGGGCGTCCGGGCGCGATTCGCGCTCGTTGGACGACCGGACCCTGCAAATCCTGCAAGTGTAAGCCAGATCGAAATCGATGCCTGGGTCGGCGAGGGCGTTGTCGAATACTGGGGTTGGCAAGAATATATGCCTGGTGTATTTGTTCAAGCGCAGGTTGTTTGTTTGCCGAGTTATCACGAGGGGCTTCCGAAAACCTTGCTCGAAGCTGCGGCTAGCGGGTGCGCGATTGTCGCAACCGATATTCCGGGATGCCAGGAGATCGTTCGTCCTGGGGCAACAGGTTGGCTCGTTCCGGCACGGGATGCGGGAGCGCTTGCGGACGCCCTGCAGCAAGCCATCGACCGACCCGACCTTCGCGCGCAATATGGCGCTGCAGTCCGAACCTCGATCGCGACCGACTTCTCTATGCGACGCATAGCAAGCGAAACGATTGAGATATACAATGAGATGTTATCCGAATGATCGGATTTGAATTCGACCCACCTAGGTGCGCAGCAGTCCTTCCACTGTTCGGAGCAGTCTTGATTGCACCGGCACCGAGAGCAACTGCGCACAGCTGATGGGCTGAGGGAGCGGGCAAATATGTGCGGAATTACGGGCTTCCTCGGCCGCTTCGGGTCTGCCGGGCAAAATGCAGCTGTCGCGCAACGGATGGCTGGTCTGATCAAGCATCGGGGGCCGGACGATAACGGCGCATGGGAAGACGCCGAGGCTGGCATTGCCATGGCGCAACGACGCTTGGCAGTTCTCGACCTGTCGGCTGCCGGGCACCAACCGATGCTGTCGTCGTGCGGACGATACGTGATCGTGTTGAACGGTGAGATATACAATTACCTTGAGATTCGCCGGCAGCTCGATACCGAGGCGACCCACCCTTGGCGGGGCCGCTCCGACACAGAGGTGCTTCTGGAAGCTGTCGCACGCTGGGGGCTGAAGACCACATTGCAACGTTGCACGGGCATGTTCGCGTTCGCTCTCTGGGATCGGCGCGAACGTAGCCTGGTGTTGGCTCGCGACCGGCTCGGCGAGAAGCCACTCTATTACGGCTACATCGGTACGACTTTCGCGTTTGCTTCCGAAATAAAGGCTTTCCGCGGACATCCCGGCTGGAAACCGGAAATCGACCGGGCGTCCGTTACGTTGCTGATGCGATACAATTACGTGCCGGCACCGTATTCGATCTACAAAGGAATCTACAAACTGCGCCCGGGACACTTCCTGGTGGTAACCGAAAATGTTCGCGCGCCAAACATTGAAAGCTACTGGAGCCCGCGTGATGCAGTGGAGGGTAATCATCTCTTTAAGGGCAGCCGCGACGATGCTGTGAGCACGCTCGATTCGTTGCTGCGGCAGTCTATCAAAGGACAAATGATCGCCGACGTGCCAGTGGGCGCCTTCCTTTCCGGGGGGGTGGATTCCTCGACGGTGGTCGCGCTCATGCAATCAATGAGTACTCGGCCGGTCCGCACCTTCACGATCGGTTTTGATCAGGCCGATTACAACGAAGCCCGATACGCCAGGGAAATCGCCGGCCGCCTTGGTACTGACCACAGCGAACTATATGTCACCGAGCGAGAAGCGATGGATATTGTTCCTGCCTTGCCGGAAATGTATTGCGAACCCTTCGCGGACTCCTCGCAAATTCCTACTTATTTGGTTTCAAGACTTGCACGTCAAGATGTTACGGTCTCGTTATCCGGTGATGGCGGTGACGAACTGTTTTCCGGTTATGCGCGCTACAGGCTCGCTGACGATTTCTGGAAAACGGTTTCACGTATTCCACGTTCTTTGCGCCGCGCTGCGGCTGGCCTAGCGATGCTCCCGTCTCCGGCGTTGTACGATAGACTGGCCAGCCCGCTTATGCCGTTAATGCCGGACCATCGACGTTTTCACCAGGTCGGCGACCAAGTGCATAAAGTAGCGCAATTTTTGCCGCTGCGAACGCTTGACGACGTGTACCGCCGTCTTTGCTCCCATTGGAACAATCCGGCGGAGATCGTGGTCGGAGGTTTCGAACCGCCGACCATGCTGACAGGCCTTGAGGCGCTGCCTGCATTGCGCGGCAACGTTGAGCGAATGATGTATATCGATCTGGCCAGCTACCTTCCTGACGATATTCTTGTTAAGATTGACCGCGCAGCGATGGCCGCGAGCCTTGAGACGCGGGTGCCGATGCTGGATCATCGCATCGTTGAATTTGCGCTGTCGTTGCCGCTGGCAATATTGCGGGCAGAGAACAAGCCAAAATGGCCGTTGCGGCAAATCCTGCACCGATACGTTCCTGCCGAGCTGGTTGATCGGCCCAAGATGGGATTTGGCGCGCCAATCGGCCACTGGCTTCGCGGAGCGCTGCGCGATTGGGCAGAAGACTTGTTGAGCGAAAGATCGCTTCAGGGCGATGGTCTCCTGCAGCCGAAGCCGATCCGGCGTGCTTGGCAAGAACATCTTTCCGGGAGGCGCAACCACCAATTTCCGCTCTGGAATGTCCTGATGTTTCAGGCTTGGAGGTCAGCGCAACAACGGCACCAATCGGCTTTAGCTGCATAGTGCGGCCACAACCAGCAGCGGAAGCGTCGCCGCCCCGAAAATACTGGAGGTCACAATTCATCACCATAGCTTGTGGATATGATTACGTAGTTCTGCCAGTGTGGTATCGCGCAATGCAGGCCGGAGATTGGTGCGGCGGCGGTCCCTTCATCAAAAATCGATCCAAGAGGAATTTCCATGTTGGGTGCTGCCTGGGCAATGTATCTCGCCTCGGTGATATTGACCGCTGGATATTTTCTCCTGATACAGCGCCGTTTTGATTTTCTTACCATCGCTTGGATTGGAGCGATATTTTATTTCTCACCGCTTTTTTTCGGATGGGTTCTACAACCCGGCCCTGATCTGTCCGAAACGATTCAGCCTACCGTCTATCTGATCGCAACAATCTATCTGGTAGCGCTGGCTGGCACGGGAATTCTATCCGGGAAATCGGGGCGGGACATGCCAGCATCAGCGGGACCAGGCCGGAGGTTGTCGTTAGCGTACCTCATTCTTGCTTTGTTGGGACTGGCTGGATCCCTTATTGTGACGCGCGGCGCGATCTTTAACATCAATAAGGCGGTAATGCTGAGCCAAGTTGGCTACTTTCACATCCTGTTCGAGGTTGCCGCGAGCCTTGCCTGCCTTTCAGCGGTGATTGAACGCCGCCGCTGGGAACTGGCCACCGGCATTCTTTTGCTGTTCATCGATCTGATTATTGGATTCCGCGTTTTCGTCGTGCTGACTGCACTAAGCATGACACTTGTCCTGTTGACGCGCGACGGCCCCTTGTACCTTTACAAAAAGGCTCCGACATATGGTTCCGCAGCCGCAATCTTGGTCCTTGCAATGCTGTCGGCAGGTGCAATCCGTCCAATAATCTTTGATCAATTCGCAAAGATTCAGAAATACTCCGCTGCGCCTACAGCGCAGAAGTTATCCAAAACGGAAAGCGAAACCGACAAAAGCGGCCCGCCTCTTCGTGTGCCCGGCCAGTCTCGACTCACAGTCTCGAATTTTATACCGGTTGTCTTGAGTATGATTTTGCAATCAGGAGAGGCGGTCACAGTCCAGGCAACCCTTGTCGCAATCGTGCAAACCGGCCTCTCCTGCAGTCCGTCGAATATCTTCAAGTCGCTGTTTCTGTTGGTTCCGCCCGGTATGGCGAGGTTTGCGCCGACGAATTCATCCCCTCCCACTTTCTTCGACGAATATCAGCCGGTACTTTACCCGAACATCAATTGGGGTACAGGCGGTAACATTTGGGCAGAAATGCTTTGTCGGTTCGGTTACATTGGAATGTTCGTTTTTGGTGCGTTACTGATGCTGGTGTTGGTCGGTCTGAACAGGCTATGGCTCAAATCCTCGCCCAACATGGCTGCGCCGCTCTCCCTCGGGGGAGTTATTGTCGCCTTCTATATAAACCGCAATGATCTTCATTTTACTTTGCAAATGCTGAAATGGGTCGGAATTGTGCTTCTGACGGCGTACCTGCTTTCGCTCGCAGCAGAAAAAGTAAAATGGCGTGCCCGCGCGATAGTTCCAGCAAGACCGGACGTGCGGTAGCACAACCGCTGCTAAGCGTCCGGGGCTCGGCCTTGACATCCCGCCGGCATCGACGCTCAGCGGATACCCGTCTTTGCTATATCATCTTGTCTCCGTGACTGGGTGCCGGTTGATACAGCCTGCAGCAACCGATTTGTTGCCAGGACGATTAGCAGAATGAAGAATCCATAGCGCATGCGATACAAGGTTCCGACATTGATCACCGCCAGCGCCAACGAAGTGACGCCTACCGATGTCATTCCCATCAGTAACCAGACGGGGAGCCTTGACCGGGATCGCCACAGCTCAATCAAGGCCAAGCACTCAAAAAGATACACTACGGATGTTTCTAGTCCGCTGATCAGTCTGCCAAATAGCCCACTTGTCCGACCTTGGACGAACCATTGATCGGGGAACGGCGCTAGAAATCCAATCATCATGGCTCTCGGCAGATAGCCCAGAACGTCCTCGACAGTCTTGAATTCGACAACCGCGTCGATGTTGGAGCCCGCGTCGCCGTGAAGGCGGACGAATTCATGGCGCAGTTGAGAAATTCGCCTGGCAGCTGAGTCTGCGTGCGCTTTTAGCGACGCCACCATCGAGAAATCCTGCGTGGTCGTCTCCTGTGGGGGTGGCGCAGATTGAAAAGGCTCTTTCGATGACAGGAGCACCGTAATCAGCGCCAGCAACACCAATAAAGCGCTAAGGACGTTTCCCGCGAAAAATCGTTTTTTGCGTATATGCCGAACGAATAAAAGGAAAATTCCGACAGCGGTGAGCTGGAGAATTATCGCGCTCCACAAATCGTCTCGAACAAAGTTCATAAAATAGATTGCGACGCCGCCAATAAGCCCGGTCTTCAGACCATTTCGCGGTGAAAGCACTCTGGTCAACCACAATGTAATGACCCAGAACAACAAAAGTAGCCCACTTACAAAAAGCGGATCCTTTAGAAGCTGGGTCGTGAGCAACAAGAACGAGGGCCAGAGTGCAACAACTCCAGCAGCGAAAATCCCAGTCGTGCGGCTGAATATTTCTTCTCCCAGCCGAAAGGTGAGGAGTAAGATAGCCAGATAGCAAAGCAGATTGATAGGCTCCGCGCACAGAACCGCCGAACCGAGCCATGGTCCCAGTGCCGCAAATCCCAGAGAATAGAGCTTGAGATGATTGGGAGCTGGAGCAGCGCGCCAGGCATCGACGCCGTCTCGAATCAAAGTCTCGGCCAAGGAGCGTACTAAAGATAGATAGTGAATGTTGTCGGGGGCCATAATTGTTAGACCATTTTCATTGAACAATCCCGCCGGCGCCAAATGGCCCAACAGGGTGACGCTGCAGGCTATCAACAAATGAAATGCGACCACCACCGGCAGCAGCAGCCAGAATGAGACGCCGCGAAAGATTGTGAGTTGATCACCCATCACTTCGTTAACCTGGACACGCGTTAACACCCGACTAGCAAGCCAACCTAGTCAGTTCGACGTTTGTTCGATTCGGACCAAACGCGCGCCCTCAAATCTAACCGCTAATCAATGCAACTGAGATAATTGCCCCCAACGCGCCCCACGGCATGGGTATCCAAAAGCAGCGACCTGTAGGGTCGCCATTTTGCTCTTTTACATTAGTTGATTTTCGTCATCAGGCCCAGCTGTAAAAGCTGCGGCAACGGTGGATCGCGCGGCAGATGGATCGACACGAGATAGACAGCACTCGTAGGTCGCAGAGGAGAAAGCCAGGATGCGCCATACGCGAGCAATCCAGCGAACGAGGTAGTGCTAATTTGAGAAATTGGGGGCCAGATGCGGATAGCAATCTTTGGGATAGGTGGGGCTGGCGGCTAGTTTCGTGCGCAGGTCGCGCTCGCCGGGGAGGAGTTGTTTTCATCGCTCGGGGTGATCATCTCCGCGTTCGGGGTGATCATCTCCGCGCTGTCGTCGTCCCGCTGCAAAACGGCGTTGAAGCAGCCAGCGAACTAGCTGCCGTGTTGGTTTCCGGCCTGCTCGGCGGGATGTGTGGCAAAGACGCTTCAACAGCGCCTAAAAGGGTTGAGTTAAACTGCGTCCCAGACCACGCAGTGCTGATCGCGCCGGTCTCTGGCTCTCGTCTCTGGAAAACGGGAATATTCGAGAAGTTTGCCGGAGACTTTTAGGATTTCGCTCACAGATTGTGTACATTTTGGAGCACTGAGACTGAATAAGAATCTGCAAAAGCTCGCATTTGGTGGGCATTTCTCACCTTTTAGATTACGCTACTTTGGATTGAGTGACTGCCTGGCTGGGGCGGGAGGATTCGAACCTCCGCATGGGGGAATCAAAATCCCCTGCCTTACCACTTGGCGACGCCCCAACAGACCTGTCGGGAACGGCGGCACCGTGGTCGCGCGCCCTTCAGGCACCGCCGGTCTATAGACAGAACCGGGCCATTTCAACCGCCCAGGCTCCCGGTTTCGACGGCGGATTTTGGTACTGGCGCAGTTGAGAGAACGGCGGTTTCGTGGGAAGACGGAGGTCAACAATCCGGTCCTGCTCCAGGCGAACCACGACCATGACCTACCGCGCCCCGATCAATGACATGCTGCTCTCGCTCAACCATGGCGCCGGCCTGCAGGCCGCGGTAAATGCCGGGCATTACGGCGATTTCGACGGCGACATCACGGCGGCAGTGCTGGAGGAAGCGGGGCGATTTGCCACCGACGTGCTGGCGCCGCTCAATCGCGTCGGCGATGAGCACGGCATCAAGCTCGACAACGACAAGGTGACCACCGCGCCGGGCTGGCCCGACGCCTATCAGCGCTGGACCGCGGGCGGCTGGAATGCGGTGTCGGGACCGGAGGCATTCGGCGGCCAGGGCCTGCCGCTGGCAATCAATGCGGCCTGCACCGAAATCTGGAGCGCCTCCAATATCGCCTTCGGGCTCTGCCCGCTGCTGACGCTAAGCGCCATCGAAGCCCTTGACGCACACGGCAGTGATGATTTGAAAAAAATCTATCTGGAAAAACTGGTCTCCGGCGAATGGACCGGCACCATGCAGCTTACCGAGCCGCAGGCGGGCTCGGACGTCGGCGCATTGCGCACCCGCGCCGAACGCGCAGCCGACGGCAGCTACCGCATCACCGGCACGAAAATCTTCATCACCTATGGCGATCACGACATGACCGACAACATCGTGCACTTCGTGCTGGCACGATTGCCCGATGCGCCCGCCGGCACCAAGGGAATTTCGCTGTTTCTGATCCCGAAATTCCTGGTCAACGCCGATGGCTCGCTCGGCGCCCGCAACGACATCTATCCGAGCGGGGTCGAGCACAAGCTCGGCATGCACGCCTCTCCCACCTGCACCATGACGATGGGCGATCATGGCGGCGCGATCGGCTACCTGATCGGCGAGGAAAACCGCGGCATGCTCTGCATGTTCACGATGATGAACCAGGCCCGGCTCGGCGTCGGGCTCGAAGGCGTCGGCATCGCGGACCGCGCCTATCAACAGGCGCTGGCGTTCGCGCAGGAGCGCCGGCAAGGCCGCGCCATCGGCAAACACGGCGATGGCTTGGACGCGATCATCGTGCATCCCGACGTGAAGCGGATGCTGATGCAGATGCGCGCGCTGACTGCCGCCGCCCGCACCATCTGCTACGCCACCGCGGTCGCGCTCGATGTGGCGGTGCGTGCCACCGACGCAAAAGTCCGCAGCGACGCCGCGGCGCGCGGCGCGCTGCTGACGCCGATCGCCAAGGCGTTCTCCACCGACATCGGCAACGAGGTCACCTCGCTCGGCGTGCAGATCCACGGCGGCATGGGATTTATCGAAGAAACCGGCGCCGCACAGCATTATCGCGACGCGCGTATCACCGCGATCTATGAAGGCACCAACGGCATCCAGGCGATCGATCTGGTGACGCGCAAACTCGCGGCGCAAGGAGGTGCCGCGGTGTGGGTGTTGATCGACGAGCTTTCGGACATCGTGAAGCGGGTGGAGGCCTCAAACGATCCCGCCTTCGGCACCACGGGGCCAAAATTGCGCGACGCGTTGGGATCGCTGGAGCGTGCCAGCCGATGGCTGCTGGAGCGCATCACCTCGGCGCCGAACGACGCGCTCGCCGGGGCAACACCCTATCTGCGCTTGTTCGGGTCGACGCTCGGCGGATGCAAGCTGGCGGAGGAAGCGCTGGCGGCGCGGACGCTCGGCGAGGGTTTTGGCGATCCGCAACGCTATACCACCCTGGCGCGCTTCTTCGCCGAAAACATCTCGGTGCAGGCCGGCTCACTGGAACGCACGGTGATGGACGGTGCCGATTCCGTCACCGGCGCCGACGCGGTCTTGCTGGGGTAGCGCGTCGCGGCAGGCTGGCGGCGAGCCCAAGCAGATTGCCGAAAGAATTTTACAGCCGCTCATCTGCAGCCCGGTCTCGATTTCGGCGTGGCGGCGCGGATCGGGGTAACTGGAAAGGATGATTGAAATCAACTAACGCGGGTGTATGTTTGCGATTCACTCGCAGAGAACCGGTATTCACGGCTGAGAGCTGGCCGTCTTTTATTCGACGCTTGGGCGGATTCAGTTCTCGGCTATCTTTGAATTAGAGGGGGAGAGATTTGTCGAACAATTCATTTTTTCTTTCCACCATCCAAAGAAAAATACACCAAGATCTGCTGCTGGTGACGAAATCGCCGTATTCCGCAACCGCTCGCCAGAGAAGGCTCTGGCTTCGGCGGCTTCCGATACGCACCAGCGCCTTGACGAAGCTTACCCAAATACTTTCTCGTTCGCTGTATCCGCATCTGCGCCAGCTTAACTCCCGAATTCCTGCCAGCGCGATCCGGGACATGAAAACGAACTACTCCGAGCAGCTGCCGAAAACCATGCGATTGCTGACCGCCGATCTCAATTCACCGAGGTCGATCGCAACCCGGACCGCTGCTTCTCTCGGTCTGATCGAGATTCTCAAATCCGATGATCTCCATGCGCTGGGCGAAAAAGTTTCGGGAAAAAAACTTGTCAGGGAGCCCGATTGTCAAATCATCTGTTACGAAGACGGTGATTTTTCCGGACCTCACAACGACCATCATCCGGAGAACGAAAGCGCGCGCGCAGGCTTCGTCGACGTGCACATCATGCTGTCGGAGCCTTCGGTCTCGTCTCAACTCCTCGTTTATGAGGAGCCGCCGGGTCTTCTCAATAAGGTCGAAGAGATCGGCAAGGGAATGGCGATTGCCGTTTATCACCTGCCGTTCTGGCACTACACGACGCCACTTCAGTCCCGGAGCAAGACCCGCTCCGCGCGACGCTGGCTGCTTCTCGCGTCTTTCGATATTGAGTCGCATCGGCGGTGATTGACGGAACGCGATCAGGCAGTCGCCGCAGGATTTTTTACCCCAGCGGCTTCAGCCCGGCCTCGATTTCGGCGCGGCGCGGTTCAAGGAACGGCGGCAGCGCCAGTTTTTCGCCAAGCGTTTCCATCGGCTCGTCGGTTGCAAAACCCGGACCGTCGGTGGCGATCTCGAACAGGATGCCGTTCGGCTCGCGGAAATACAGGCTGCGGAAATAGAACCGGTCGACCGCGCCGCTGTTGGGCACGCCGAGCTCATCGAGCCGCTTCGCCCATGCTTCGTACTGCGCGTCATCCGGCGTGCGGAACGCGACGTGATGCACGCCGCCGGCGCCCTGCCGGGCCACCGGCCCGTTCTGCTCGATCACATGCAATTCGGCGGCGGCACCGCCCCCGCCCATCGCAAACACTTCGACCGGCACGGCCTCGTAGGCGTAGTCGCGGACGCGCGTCATGTTCATGACGTCGGTGAGAACTGCGGCGGTGCGGCTGCGATCCTGGACGCTGAGCATGATCGGCCCGAGCCCGCGAATCTGGTGCTCGACGGGCACCGCGCTTTTCTCCCAGGGCGACGCCGGACCGGCGCCGCCGTCATCCACCAGCACCAGGCGCTGGCCTTCGGCATCCTCGAACGGCAGCGTCAGCCGGCCGTCCACTTCCGTGACATTTCCGGTGGGGCCGCCCGCCTTGCGCAGACGGTCTCTCCAGTATCCGAGGCTTTTCTCGCCCGAAATCCGCAGCCCGGTTCGGGAAATGCTGTTGGAGCCGCGCCGCTCCGGCGCGGCGGGAAAATCGAAGAATGTCAGATCGGTCCCGGGATTGGCCCGTCCATCGGCGTAAAACAGATGGTAGGCGCTGACATCGTCCTGATTGACGGTCTTCTTCACCAGCCGCATACCGAGCATGCCGGTATAGAAGGCCAAATTGTCGCGGGGCTTTGCGGAAATCGCGGTCAGATGGTGAATTCCGGTCAATTGCATCGCATTATCCTTTAGGCCACATGCCGGGGAAAATCGGCGTGGCCACTTTGGCCCTGTTGCGGATCATGTAGGATGCAACCCGAAGACACGCCAGCCGAACCTTTTGCCGCTGCTTTCGAGGATACGATGATGACCGAGCACCTCATAGTCACCGACGAAGACGCGACCCGCGTGATCACGCTGCGGCGGCCGGAAAAAAAGAACGCGATCACGCAGGACATGTATCGCGCGATGAGCGACGCCATCGACACCGCGCAGAACAACCCCGATATCCGCTGCCTGATCATCACCGGCGGCTCCGGCGTGTTCACGGCCGGCAACGACGTCGAGGATTTCCTCAAGGACGGCACGTCGAACAGCGACACCCCCCGCGCATCCAACGCCATCAAGTTTCTTTATTCGCTGGCACACAACGCCAAGCCGATCATCGCCGCGGTCGACGGCATCGCCATCGGTATCGGCACCACCATGCTGTTCCACTGCGACTATGTGCTCGCCAGCAAGACGGCGACGTTCTCGACTCCATTCATCCATCTCGGCCTGGTGCCGGAAGGCGCCTCCAGCCTGTTGATGCCGCGCACCATGGGGCATCAGCGGGCCTTCGCCACGCTGGTGATGGGCCGCACCGTCAACGCCGACGACGCGCGCGTGGCCGGCTTCGTCAACACCGTCGTGGCGCCGGGTCATACCGAGGCCGAGGCACGCAAGGTCGCGCGCGAAATCTGCGCATTGCCGGCGGAAGCCGTCGCGATCTCGCGAAAACTTTTGAAATTGCCGCCCGAGGATTTGACCCGCAGGATCGATCAGGAAAGCCATCTGTTCGGCGAACGAATGCGGTCGAAGGAGGCGGTCTCCGCCTTCAAGGCGTTCGTGTCACGCAAGAAGGCGTAATGTTGAAGTTCGCACTCGCGGCCGCGCTGATCTGTCTGGCGTCGAACGCCGCCACCGAGCCCGCCAGCGCGGTGGACTTGCGAATTCTCGCGATCAACGATTTTCACGGCCACCTGCGGCCGCCGCCGGGCGGCATCCGGATTTCCGATTCCGACGACAAGACCGGAAAGATCGCGGTGCCGGCGGGCGGTGCCGAGCATATGGCGACGCTGGTCAGGCAATTGCGCACCGGAAAAAGCAACACTATCTTCGTCGCGGCGGGCGATCTGATCGGCGCCAGCCCGTTCCTGTCCGCGATGTTTCACGACGAGCCGACGATCGAATCGTTGTCGATGATGGGGCTCGAGGTCGCCTCCGTCGGCAACCATGAATTCGACGAGGGCAAGGACGAACTGCTGCGGATGCAGAACGGCGGATGTCATCCGGTCGATGGATGCCAGGGCCCGCATCCGTTTGCCGGCGCCAAATTCCGGTACCTCGCCGCCTCCACAATCGAGAAGAGCACCGGCAAGGCGATCTTTCCGGCCTACGAGATCAGGCAGTTCGACGGCATTCCCGTAGCGTTCATCGGTCTGACGCTGAAGGGCACGCCCAACCTTGTGTCGCCGCCCGGGGTTGCCGGGCTGCAGTTCAGGGACGAGGCCGAGACGGTGAACGCGCTCGTCCCCGACCTGAAGGCGCGCGGCGTCGAGGCCATCGTGGTGCTGATTCACGAAGGCGGCTTTCCGACCGGCGACTATAACGCGTGTCCGGGTATTTCCGGGCCGATTGTCGACATCGTCAAGAAGTTCGACAAGGCCGTCGATGTGGTGGTCAGCGGCCACACCCATCAGGCCTATATTTGCGAAATCGACGGGCGACTCGTCACCTCAGCCGACAAATACGGCACCATCGTCACGTCGATCGACCTCAAGCTCGATCCGGCGACGCGCGACGTCGTCAGCGCCAGGGCCGAAAATGTCATCGTCCGAACGAGCGTCTATGCCAAGGATCCCGAACAGAGCGCGCTGCTGGAGGCTTATGACAAGGTGGCGGGGCCGATCGCCAACCGTATCGCCGGCTCGGTGGCCGCATCGCTGTCGCGTGTGCCCAATGAGGCCGGTGAAAGCGTGCTCGGCGACCTCATCGCCGACGCACAGCTGGAAGCAACCCGCGCGGATGACAACGGCGGCGCGGTGATCGCATTCACCAATCCCGGCGGCATTCGCACCGACATTGTGAAGAAGCCGGACGGCGGCGTCAGCTATGCCGACGTGTTCGCCAGCCAGCCGTTCCGGAATCAACTGGTGACGCTGACGCTCACAGGCGCGCAGATCAAGAACGTGCTGGAGCAGCAGTGGCTCGATCCTGTGCGACCGCGAATTCTGCAGGTCTCAAAGGGATTCAGCTATGCCTGGGACAACACAAAACCGTTCGGCGAGCGCGTCATCGCGGAACGCCTGTCCTTGAATGGCCAACGCATCGATCCCGCCGCGGCCTATCGTGTCACCGTCAACAATTTCCTGTCCGTAGGCGGCGACGGTTTTACCGTGTTGAAGGACGGTGCCGCGGCACGCTTCGGGATATACGACGTCGATGCCTTATACGGCTATTTTCAAGCGAACAGTCCAGTCTCACCAGCAACACTTGATCGCATTGCCCGCGTGAATTGACCTCAAGGCCGACCCGTGCTTTCAAGTTATCTCTACTCTCGCAGAGCGCATTCGCGCCCGGATTTCCTTGCATGACCACGCTTTTGCTGACGCACCGCGCGAGCCTCGATCACTTGACCCCGCCCGGACACCCCGAACGTCCCGACCGGATTCGCGCGGTCGATCAGGTCTTAGGTGAGAGCCGCTTTGAAAAGCTTGTGCGTCAAGAAGCTCCCGAAGGCACGCTCGAGCTTGCGAGGCTATGCCACGACGAACATTACGTCGATGAGCTCCGGCGTATCGCGCCAGACAAGGGCCTGATCTATCTCGATGGCGATACCTCGATGTCGCCGGGAACATGGGAAACGGTGATGCGCACCGTCGGCGGCGCGGTTGCGGCCACCGATGCGGTGATGTCGGGCGCGGCCGATAATGCTTTTCTCGCGATGCGCCCGCCCGGCCACCACGCCGAAACCAACAAGCCGATGGGCTTTTGCTTCTTCGACCATGCGGCGATCGCCGCGCGCCACGCGCAGCGCAAATACGGCATCGCGCGCGCCGCGGTGGTCGATTTCGACGTGCATCATGGCAACGGCACCCAGGACATCTTCTGGGCCGATCCGACCACGATGTATTGCTCGACCCACCAGATGCCGCTGTTTCCCGGCACCGGCGCTACGGGAGAGCGTGGCGAGCATGATACCATCGTCAACGCGCCATTGGCGCCGAATGACGGCGCAGCCAAGTTCCGCGCCGCTTTCGAAAATCTGATCCTGCCGCAACTGACGAAATTCGCGCCGGAGCTGATCGTCATTTCCGCGGGCTTCGACGCTCATCGCCGCGATCCGCTGGCGAACATCAATCTCGACGCGGAAGATTTCGGCTGGGTCACACGCAAGCTGATGGATATCGCAAATGCGAGCGCGGGCGGCCGCGTGGTGTCGGTGCTCGAAGGCGGTTATGACCTGCAGGGCCTGAAAGAGTCGGTCGCGGCCCACGTCACAGCATTGATGGGCGCGTGAATTCCCGCCACAATACGCCCGCAAAAATATCGTTGAACTGGCGCTCGCAAAGGCGCATCCGGGACACGCAATATGGCCGACAACACCCATGTGGACGTCAAGACGCTGAGCTTCGAGCGGGCGATCGAAGAGCTGGAATCGATCGTCAAGCGTCTCGAAGACGGCAAGGTTCCGCTGGAGGAATCGGTGGCCATTTACGAGCGCGGCGAGGCCCTGAAGCGCCGCTGCGAGGAATTGCTGCGGCAGGCCGAGGCGCGGGTCGACAAGATCACCACCGATGCCGATGGCCGGGTGACCGGTACCCAGCCGCTGGACGTTCAGTAAGGAGTAGCTCGGGTGGAGCGCAGCGAAACCCGGGGTAACGATCTCACCCCGGATTGCGCTTCGCTTCATCCGGGCTACAAGCTGGGGCCGGCCACCTCTGAATTAGCTCTTGGCGCATTCCACGGCCTGCTATAGTCCGCTGGTCAGTCCGGGGAAGCAGCGTGCGCGTTCAGTACCGCCATATCATCTATGTGCAGGGATACGATCCGCGCGGCCTCGCGCAGTATTACCGCATGTTCCGGACCGAGCTGAGGAAGTTCGGCAGGCTGTACCGGCTCACCGCCACCATCAGCCGGCCGCAGAGCGCGCCCGACGGCGAGACCGCCTCCTGGACCATCGAGACCAAAGGCGAGGACTGGCGAACCCGCACCCATTACGATTTCCTCCGGACCGAAGACTTCATTCAAAACGACCTCGCCTGGCCGATCTGGCGCACGGTCTTCCATGCCGTCATCATCTACTGGCGCCTGGTGTTCGGGGGTACGATTGCCCGGTTCTGGAAGGCGCATTGGCGGTTTGCGACCTTCATTACCTATCCGCACTTTTTGCTGTTCAATGAAGCGCTGTTTTCAGCCGCCATCGCCTTCGTTTTCAACTGGGGCCTCGGGGCGCTCGGGATTCCCTCCTTTCTCAGCATCGCGGCCTCGGTGGCGTTGTTTGTCGCCGTGCTCGGCGCCGTGCTGAAATACACGGAAAACCTGACCTATCTGCTCTATCTGTTGTCGGACACGATCTGGACCTGGGAGTTCTCCCACCGCCAGCGGCCGGAATGGGATCAGCGCATCGACCGCTTCGCGCAGCATCTGGTCGATGTCGCCACCACCAGCGATGCCGAGGAAATCGTGATCGTCGGCCACAGTTCGGGATCGTTCCTTGGCACCGAAATTCTGGCGCGGGCACTCAAGCTCGATCCCGATTTGGGACGCCATGGTCCGCGCGTGATGCTGCTGACCATCGGAGGCAACTTCCCGATCGTCGGCTTCCATGCCGCCTCCAGCGATTTCCGCGATCATCTGCGCCAACTGGCGATCGAGCCCTCGATCGACTGGATCGACTGCCAGTCGCGCAAGGATGTGATGAATTTCTATCCGTTCGATCCCATCGCCGGCCACGGCATCGACCTCGGCGCCGAGAGGCGCAATCCCACCATCGTCCCGGTCCGGTTCCGGGAGATCATCAGGCCGGAGCACTACAACCGTTTCCGCTGGAAGTTCTTCCGGGTCCATTTTCAGTTTGTGATGGCCAACGAGCGGCCGCATGCCTATGATTTTTTCATGATCGTTTGCGGTCCGGTTCCCTTGAAGGAACGCATGGCCGATCAGGCGGCGGCGCTGGCTATCGCAACCGGTGATGCCGGGGCCCGCCAAACCGGCTGGAATAGGCTGCAAGCAGCCGCAATTGCCGGCCCGGATGCCTCCAGGGCGGGCAGAATGGAACCGACCGTCGCCCGGCGCGGTTAAGCCGCGCCAGAGAACCACTGTCCTGCAGGCGCCGAGGCCTCACCCCGGTTGGCTTTGGCTGCTGCTTTGTGTAAAGGTGGGAGGGATATGGGCCGGCGACGGGGTCCGCCCGCTGCCTGATGGCGTAAGCGCCTCAATTAACTATGGAAAATGCTTCTGCCGGATGGTGCCGCGACAACTGATATGAGTGACCTTATCTAACGGGGCGCACTCCAGACTTCAAAATCAAGGCCTGCTTAGCTCAGGGGACTATCGGGCATCCGGGCTTCGCTGCACTGACACGACGCAGCCGTCATTCGACCGCCCGTTCCGACATGCAAAAATTGGATATCGCCGTGACCGAATTCAGTAAAACGCCGCTTCTCGACACCATCCGGACGCCCGACGATTTGCGGCGGCTAAAGGTGGAGCAGGTCCGGCAAGTCGCCGACGAACTGCGCCAGGAAACCATCGACGCGGTCTCCGTCACCGGCGGCCATTTTGGCGCCGGCCTCGGCGTTGTCGAGTTGACCACCGCATTGCACTACATCTTCGATACGCCGCGCGACCGGCTGATCTGGGACGTCGGCCATCAGGCCTATCCGCACAAGATCCTCACCGGCCGCCGCGACCGCATCCGCACCCTGCGCACCGGCGGCGGGCTGTCGGGTTTCACCAAGCGTACCGAGAGCGACTACGATCCGTTCGGCGCCGCCCACTCCTCGACCTCGATCTCCGCGGCGCTGGGCATGGCGGTTGCGCGCGACCTTTCCGGCGGCAAGAACAACGTCATCGCCGTGATCGGCGACGGCGCGATGTCGGCAGGCATGGCCTATGAAGCCATGAACAACGCCGGCGCGATGAACTCGCGGCTGATCGTCATTCTCAACGACAACGACATGTCGATTGCGCCACCGGTCGGCGCGATGTCGGCCTATCTGTCGCGGCTATATTCCGGCAAGACCTATCGCTCGCTGCGCGAAGCCGCCAAGCAGCTCGGCAAGCATCTGCCCAAACTGATCGCGGACCGCGCCGGCCGGGTCGAGGAATATTCCCGCGGCTTCATGGTCGGCGGCGGCACGCTGTTCGAGGAACTCGGTTTCTATTACGTCGGCCCGATCGACGGCCACAATCTCGACCATCTGCTGCCGGTGCTGAAGAACGTCCGCGACATGGAGACCGGCCCGATTCTGGTTCATGTCGTGACCCAGAAGGGCAAGGGCTACGGCCCGGCCGAAGCCGCCGCCGACAAGTTTCACGCCGTGGTCAAGTTCGACGTCGCCACCGGTGCGCAGTCGAAATCCAAGCCCAACGCGCCCTCCTATCAGAACGTGTTCGGTGCCTCGCTCGTCAAGGAAGCCCAGAAGGACGACAAGATCGTCGGCATCACCGCTGCGATGCCGTCGGGTACCGGCATCGACATTTTCGCAAAATCGTTTCCGGAACGCACCTTCGACGTCGGCATCGCCGAACAGCACGCGGTGACCTTCGCCGCAGGACTCGCCACCGAAGGCTACAAGCCATTCTGCGCAATTTATTCGACTTTCCTGCAGCGGGGCTATGACCAGATCGTCCACGACGTGGCGATCCAGGGCCTGCCGGTGCGCTTCGCCATCGACCGTGCCGGCCTGGTCGGGGCCGACGGCGCCACTCACGCCGGTTCGTTCGACAACGCCTATCTCGGCTGCCTGCCCGGCTTCGTTATCATGGCAGCGTCGGATGAGGCGGAATTAGTGCACATGGTCGCCACCCAGGTCGCGATCAATGACCGCCCCAGCGCGGTACGCTATCCGCGCGGCGAAGGCCGCGGCGTCGAGATGCCGGAATTCGGCGTTCCCCTTGAGATCGGCAAGGGGCGCATCGTCCGCCAGGGCGCCAAGGTGGCGCTGCTGTCGTTCGGCACCCGTCTCGCCGAATGCGAGAAGGCCGCCGATGAACTCGCCGCGCACGGTCTGTCCACCACCATCGCCGACGCCCGCTTCATGAAGCCGCTCGATCTCGACCTGGTATTGAAGCTCGCGCGCGAGCACGAAATCCTGATCACGATTGAGGAAGGCTCGATCGGCGGCTTCGGCTCGCATGTAATGCAGAACTTGGCCGAGCACGGCATGCTCGACAATGGCCTGCGCGTGCGCTCCATGGTGCTACCCGACGTGTTCCTCGACCATGACACGCCGAACGCGATGTACGCCCGTGCCGGGCTCGACGCCAAGAGCATCGTGAAGAAGGCGTTCGAGACTCTGGGCAAGGATTTCAAGGCCGAAACGGTGAAGCTCGCCTAGTGCCTCACGGACTGCGATTGCGTTCGTCATTGTGGGGAGCCCTTGCGACGAAGCAATCCAGGCCGTCGCTTTGGACTCTGGGTGTTCCAAGTCTGTGATCCTGAGGCGCGCCACGCCGGCCTGTTAGCCCGCAATGATGGGCCTGACTTGGTGAATCATGAAGAAGGTGTATCTGGCGGGCCCCGATGTATTCCTGCCGAAGCCTGTCGAGATGGGTCGGCGAAAAAAGGAAATTTGCGCGCGTTACGGGCTGATCGGGCTGTTTCCGCTGGACAACGAGATCAATCCCAAACTCAAGGGCGCCTCGCTGGAAATCTTTCGCAGCAACGAGACCCTGATGAAAAAGGCGCATGCCATCATCGCCAATTTGACACCATTTCGCGGGCCAAGCGCGGATGCCGGCACGGTTTACGAACTGGGTTACATGGCAGCACGCCGTAAGCTGTGTCTCGGATATTCCAACGATCCCGCGCTGTATGTCGACCGCGTCGAGGGATTTACGCCGGTCAAACCCTGCGGCGACCGCCTGATCGACGCTGAAAGACTCACGGTCGAAAACTTCCGCCTGCACGACAATCTCATGATGATCCACGCGCTCGATCGCTATGGCTGCCCGCTGGTTGTTCCCAAAGCAGCGCCTGCGGATATCTGGCACGACCTCACCTCCTTCGAGAGGTGCGTGAAACTACTTGCAGCTCAACTGGCGGGTTGACTTTGCCAAAGCGAGACGGCCCTTCGCTGCGCAGGCGCGCCGATACCTTGCTGGTCGAGCGCGGCCTGTTTGAGAGTCGCGCCCGCGCCCAGGCCGCGATCGAGGCGGGCCTCGTCACGGCCAATGCGAGGCTGGTCACGAAACCGTCAGAAGGCATTGCGGTCGATGCGACGCTGCGAGCGCAGCCGGCGCATCCCTTCGTGTCGCGCGGCGGAGTCAAGCTGTCGGGCGCACTGGAACAATATCCGATCGAAATCGAGAATCACGTCTGCCTCGACGTCGGCGCATCCACCGGCGGTTTTACGGAGGTGCTGTTGGCGAACGGCGCCAGCCTGGTGTTTGCCATCGACGTCGGGCACGGCCAGCTGCATCCGTCGCTGCATGGCCACCCCAAAATCGTTTCCATGGAGGCGACTGACATTCGCAGCTTCGAGGGCAAGCGGCTGCCGATGCGGCCGGACGTGGTCGTCATCGACGTCAGCTTCATTTCGCTCAAAATGGTGCTGCCGGTCGCGCTGTCGCTGGCGGCGGCCCCGATGCACCTGCTTGCGCTGATCAAGCCGCAATTCGAGGCGCCGCGAAAGCATTCCAAAGGTGGCATCGTCCGAAATGCGATGGTGCATCAGCAAGTCTGCGACGACATATCCGCTCTCGCGGCCTCGCTCGGATGCACCGACATCCAGCTATTTCCGTCCTCGATCAAAGGCGGCGACGGCAATATCGAATTCTTCCTGGGCGCGCGCCGTGGCTGAGCGCCTGCTCATCGACCATGTCGGTCGTCGCGGCGACGGCGTCGCCTTTGCCGGGAGCGGAAACGTGTTCGTGCCGTACACCCTCGGTAAGGAGACCGTCGAAGCCGACTTGGTTGCCGGCCAGCCCGACCGCCGAGTGCTGGTCCGCGTGGAAACTGCAAGCGCGGAGCGGATCGCACCGTTCTGCCGCTATTTCGGCGCCTGCGGCGGCTGCGCCATTCAGCACTGGCAGCCATCGTCCTATCGCGCATGGAAGCGGCAGATTGTGATCGATACCCTTGCCCACGCCGGAATCGAATGCCCGGTGGATGAGCTGATGGATGCCCATGGCGCCGGCCGCCGCCGTATCACCGTGCATGCGCGGCACCGGGACGGAGAACTTCGCGTCGGCTTTGCCGCCGCCAACAGCCACGCCATTGTGGACATCGATCAATGTCCGATCCTAGATCCCGGCTTGCATGGCGCGCTCGAGGCCGCACACGCGCTGGCCAAGGTGCTGAAACCTGTGGCAAAGCCGCTGGATATCCAGGTCACCGCGACCGATGGCGGGCTTGATATCGACGTCCGTGGCTCCGGACCGCTGCCGTCGGCGATAATCACCGCCTTGTCAGGCGTCGCCGAACAACACCGGCTGGCGCGGCTGACCCGCCACGGCGAGCTTGTCCTGCTGCGCGCGGCGCCGGTCGTGAGTATCGGCGCCGCGAAGGCGACGCTGCCGCCGGGCTCATTTCTGCAGGCCACGAAGGCGGGCGAAGAATGTTTGGCCGCGTTGGTTGCCGGACATTGCAGGGCGGCAAGGCATATCGCCGATCTGTTTTGCGGAGTCGGGCCATTTGCGTTGCGGCTCGCCGCGCGCGCGCGCGTCACCGCATTCGACGGCGACGCCGGCGCCGTGGCGGCGCTGCAAAAGGCCGCGGCGGCCGCCTCCAGGCTGAAGCCGGTCAAGGGCGAGGTCCGCGACCTCTTCCGCCGTCCGCTGATGCTCGCCGAATTGCGCGATTTCGACGCGGTGGTCTTCGACCCGCCCCGGCAGGGCGCGCTCGCGCAAGTGCAGCAATTGGCGAAAAGCAAGATTCCCGCCATCGTGGCGGTGTCCTGCAATGCCGCGACATTCGCCCGCGACGCACGCATCCTGATCGACGGCGGCTACCGGATCGAGGCCGTCACGCCGGTCGACCAGTTCAGGCACACGCCGCATGTGGAGCTGGTGGCACGGTTCACGCGCCGGCTATGAAGCTTGGTCGAGCGCGTTAGAGCGTGATGAGTTTAGGTCGAAGCGGCTCACGTCACCTCTCCCCGCTTGCGGGACCCGCAAGCGGGGAGAGGTAAGGAGCGCCCCATTCGACTTGAACCTATCCCGCTCTACCAGCGTTGGGCGTGCCCGTCATCGCCCCCAGCGGTCCTGCCAGATTTTCTCGCCGATCATGCAGTTGACCCGCGGCTCTCTCTCGGCAACCGGGACAATACGGCGTTCCGGCGTACGGCCGGCGACCTCGAGCACCAGCTTGGTACGGATCGCCTCCTTGAATTTATCGCGGTCCTTGATCGTCACCACGAAAGCGCCCGGCCCGCCGATCACGCAGTCTTCGTAATAGAAATCCAGATTATCGATATCCATGGTCGAATAGGACGGCTCCTTCACCATGATCGGCAGGCCGTTGATGGTGACGCCTTTCTCGAGGGCCGTATCGCGTGCGACGGTGACCGGCCCGCCATTGTTGTTGGGGCCGTCGCCGGAAATGTCGATTACACGACGCAGGCCGCGAAACGGATTATCCTCGAACAGCGGCATCGCGAAATTGATCGCGCCGGAGATCGAGGTGCGCGACGCCCGGCGGATCGGCGTTTTCATGATTTCATTGGCGACGGCATCCGCCGTCTCGGGCCCGTCGATCACCCGCCAGGGAATGATGATCTTCTGGTCGCTCGAGGCCGCCCACTCGAAATAGGTCACCGAAATCTTGCCGTTCGGCCCGGTCTTCAGCGCCTGCAAAAATTCCTTGGAGACGATGGCCTGGGCGTAGCCCTCGCGCTGGATCGCGAGCTCGTCCATGTCCATGGAATAGGAGACGTCGACGGCCAGAACGAGTTCGACATCGACCGAGGGTACGGTTTCCTTATCGGCCAATCGGTATCCGGGGTTCGGCGCGGCGAGGCCACCCCCCGCCATAGCCCCAGCGACAAGCACGGCCCCGATCGAGACACACCAGCGCATAGCGGCCCTCCGGTCATCTGAGGCGGATGGTGACACGCAATGCTTCGCACGAAAAGCGCGAACATGCGTTGTCCTTCACATTCAAGTCAGTGGCCGGACCACCTTGATTCCCGGGAAACCGTGGCCCTGCGCCAGTTTCGCTGCAAGCCGAGAGGCTGTATTCTGGCCGTAGAACCGCGCAATGTCAGGAGGTTGCCGCCGGAATGATCGACACCGTCGTAAAACCCCGCACCAAGGTCAAAACCAAAACAGAGCGGCCGAAACTGCACAAGGTCATTCTCGTCAATGACGATTATACGCCGCGCGAATTCGTCGTTACCGTCCTGAAGGCGGAATTCCGCATGACCGCCGACCAGGCCCACAAGGTGATGATTACCGCGCACCAGCGCGGCGTCTGCGTCGTGGCCGTCTTCACCAAGGACGTCGCCGAGACCAAGGCCACGCGCGCCACCGACGCCGGCCGGGCCAAAGGCTATCCGCTGCTGTTCACGACCGAGCCGGAGGAATAACACTAAAACCGTCATCCTGAGGAGCCGCGCGTCTTCGCGCGGCATCTCGAAGGATGGCCGCGGACGCCGCTGCTCGTGTCCATCCTTCGAGGCTCGCCGCTGCGCGGCGAGCACCTCAGGATGACGGCAGTGGCGTTTCATCCGCCAACCCATAGACCCGCTGCGACTGTGAGAATCCGGCGATAGGAAACTCGCCGAGATCGCACCAGCTTCCATTGCTGCAACTGTCCGCAAAGCTTGCGGAAGCAACCACCGTGCGGTGGAGGTTGCTGGCGATCTTTTCCAACCGGGCGGCGAGGTTGACCGCAGGGCCGATGCAGGTGAAGTCGAGGCGGTTTCCGCCGCCAATATTGCCATAGAGCACCGTGCCGATATGCAGGGCCAGGCCGAAGCGAAAGCTTTCGACGGCATGCCCACCTTCGGAATAGGTCAACTCCGCCACGCTGGCGCGGCATTCCTGGACCGCCTCGAGAACCTTATTGCAAATGTCCGCGGCGTTGCCGTCATCCCCCGTCACCGGGAACACCGCCAGCAGTCCATCCCCCATGAATTTCAGTACTTCGCCACCGCGCCGCCTGATCGCCTCGACCTGGCAATCGAAATAACGGTTGAGGATTTCGACCACGACCTCGGACGGCAGCCGATCGGACAGCCGCGTGAAGCCACGCAAGTCCGAAAGCCAGATCGCCGCGTTCATAGTGTCGGTGTGGCCGCGCCTGATTTGTCCGGCGAGAATCCGCTCGCCGGCGCGGTTGCCGACATAGGTGTCAAGCAGCAGCCCCGCGGTGCGCCGCAGGCTGATAATCTCGATCACGCGGGCGAGTGGCACGATGAGTTGCCGGAGCCCATCCAGCTGCTGGTCGGTGAAGCCGCCGGGTTGCTTCGTGGTCCAGCTCGATGCATGCGCCTGACCATCGATAAACAGCAGCGGCAGGGCGATATAGTCCGTGACGCCCTCGGCGCGCATGTCGTCGATGACCGGGAAGCGCTTGCTTGCCGGATCGTCGGTGCGGGCTCTGACCTCGATTCCTTCCCGGAATACGATCGCAAGTGGGCTGGCATTGAATTCCGGCGCGTCCTGAATGCCGAAATCGACCGAGCCTATTTCTACCTCAGCTCCGGGCTTCCAGATGAAATTGCGGCCGTAGATATCGGGATGCAACGTCCTGATGAACACGCCGACGCGCCACAGCGGCACGCCCGCCGCGACGAGGCGTTCGCAGGTTTCCGCCATCATCCTCGCTGGATTGGGCGCGGATCTCGCGCCGTCGATCAGCCAATCCGTGATTTTCTTGAGTTCGGCGGCCAGCATGAGCTTTAGCCGACCTGGCCGCGATGGCGAAGGAAGTGATCGGCCAGCACGCACGCCATCATTGCCTCACCGACCGGCACGGCGCGGATGCCGACGCAGGGGTCGTGACGGCCCTTGGTCATGATGTCGGTATCGGCGCCGTTGCGATCGACGGTGCGGCGCGGCGACAGGATCGACGAAGTCGGTTTCACCGCGAACCGCGCCACCACGGGCTGCCCGGTCGAGATGCCGCCCAGAATGCCGCCGGCATGATTGCTCAGAAAACTCGGGCCGTGATTGGTCATCCGCATCTCGTCGGCGTTTTCCTCGCCGGACAATTCCGCCGCGCCAAAGCCCGCGCCGATCTCGACGCCCTTCACCGCATTGATGCTCATCAGCGCAGCGGCGAGATCGCCGTCGAGTTTTGCGTAGATCGGCGCGCCCAGCCCCGCCGGCACGCCTTCCGCGATCACTTCGATCACCGCGCCGATCGACGATCCGCGCTTGCGGATCTCGTCGAGATAGCCCTCGAAATACGCGGCCTTGTCCCTGTCGGGACAGAAGAACGGATTCCTTGCGATTTCGTCCCAGTCCCATTTGTCGCGATCGATTTTGTGCGGGCCCATCTGCACCAGCGCGCCGCGCACGGTCAGGCCGGGCACGATTCTTCGGGCGATGGCGCCGGCCGCCACCCGGGTCGCGGTTTCGCGCGCCGACGAGCGGCCGCCGCCGCGATAGTCGCGCAGGCCGTATTTGGCTTCGTAAGTGAAGTCGGCATGACCGGGCCGAAACTTGTCCTTGATGTCGGAATAATCCTTGGAGCGCTGGTCGGTGTTCTCGATCAACAAAGCAATCGGCGTTCCCGTGGTCACTTGCACGCCGGTGTCCGGATGCGACATCACGCCCGACAGAATCTTCACCGTATCGGCTTCCTGGCGCTGGGTGGTGAAACGCGACTGCCCGGGACGGCGGCGATCGAGATCGTGCTGGATGTCCTCTGCCGTCAGCGGCAATTGCGGCGGACAGCCGTCGACCACGCAGCCGATCGCGACCCCGTGGCTCTCGCCGAAGGTCGTGACGCGGAACATATGGCCGAAGGTGTTGAAGGACATTGTCACGCCCGAAAGTAGCGTACCTAAAATCGGTACACGTCGTAACGCGCGGCACCAAGCGCGTCAATTCGCGCCGCCTCTTAACTATACTTTGTCACGCCGCCATTGCTGAACAGATAGACAACGCCCTGCTCGATATACAGATCGGACGCGCGGGCGGGTATTTCGAGGCCCAGCGCCACCATCAGCGCGCGCGGTGCCGCCATGAGCGACCGCGACGGTGTCCGCTTGCAACGAATCGTACCAGTCGCGCATCCGCAGCTGGACCGAGGCATAGCTCTCGCCGCCCGGCGGCAGCGCCCCCCATTTGTCGCGTTCGCGGCTTGCGTACAACTCAGGATGCGAGACTCGCGCCTGCGCCAGCGTTGAGCCCTCCCAATGTCCGTAGCCGATTTCTCGAAGGCGATCGTCGAGCGAATAGCCGCCGGGCGGCAGCTTCAGCGCCGCCCGTACAATATCCATGGTCGCGCGCGCACGCTGCAGCGGGCTTGCGACGAAGGTCAGGTCCGAGGGGTCCAGGCCTTGACGGGCAAACAGATCGGCAAGCACACGCCCCGCATGCGCGGCTTGCGTGAGACCAAGCGCATTGAGCGGCGTGTCGACACCGCCTTGCAGGCGGCCTTCCACGTTCCAGTCGGTTTCGCCGTGGCGCATGTAGTAGATGGTCGGCGCGGGCATCGCTTCCGGCAACTATTCCTTCGCCAGCGAGTTGCTGAGCGCGATATCCGGCGCATCGGGCCGCTTCATGCCGACCACGTGATAGCCGGAATCGACATGGTGCACCTCGCCGGTGACGCCGCGCGACAGGTCCGAGAGCAGGTACAGCGCGCTGTCGCCGACGTCCTCTATCGTCACCGTGCGCCGCATCGGCGCATTATATTCGTTCCACTTCAGAATGTAGCGGAAGTCGCCGATCCCGGACGCCGCCAGCGTCTTGATTGGCCCCGCCGAAATCGCGTTGACGCGGATGTTGTTGGCGCCCATGTCGGCGGCCAGGTAACGCACGCTTGCCTCAAGGGCCGCCTTGGCAACGCCCATCACGTTATAATGCGGCATCCATTTCTCGGCGCCGTAATAGGTCAGCGTCAGAATCGAGCCGCCGTCGCTCATCAGTCGTTCGGCGCGCTGCGCGATCGCCGTCAGCGAATAGCACGATATCAGCATCGTCTTGGAAAAATTGTCCGCCGTGGTTTCGATATAGCGGCCGTCGAGCTGATCCTTGTCGGAGAACGCAATGGCGTGCACGACGAAATCGATCTTGCCCCATTCTTCCTTGAGCACATCGAAGACCGCGTCGATGGTCGCAAGGTCGGTGACATCGCAATGCCCGAGCAGCAGCCCGTCGAGTTCTTTGGCCAGCGGCTCGACGCGCTTCTTCAGCGCATCGCCCTGCCAGGTCAGCGCGATCTGCGCGCCGGCCGCGCGGCAGGCTTTGGCGATACCCCATGCAATCGAACGGTTATTGGCGACGCCGAGAATCACCCCGCGCTTGCCCTGCATCAAGCCTGAATGATCGACCATCCGGTTTCCTGTTCGCCTGGAATTCGCGCCCCACGTCGGGGTACACCAGCACCTTAGTTTGGTATACCCCAAATATGCACCGCGGACCGGTGGTCGGGCCGCAACCGTTAACGGAATAGTCCCGCCATTTCGGTGTTATGTTGGAATAAGCGACGTTGCTACCGCCGATGTCGGACGTCCGCAGAACAAGCTTCAGGACCAGGTTGAATGACCGCGTTTCGCCAAAGTGTCGAAGCCATGATTCCGGCGCTGCGCCGTTATGCGCGGGCACTGGCGCGCGACGCCGACATCGCCGACGATTTGGTGCAGGACACGCTGGTGCGGGCGCTGCGTTCGGAGCGGCTGTTTCTCGGCGGCGATATCAGGAGCTGGCTCTATACCATCCTGACCAATCTGAACCGCAATCGCCGCCGCTCGCTGGCGCGGCGTCCGCAGTTCACGCCGCTGCTGGAAAACAACGCCGACGCCAGCGGCACCGAGGCGGAAGGCCGCGATATCGCGCGTGCGCTGGCGACGCTGGTGGAGGACCAGCGCGCGGTGCTGCTGCTGGTGATGCTGGAGGGATTGAGCTACCGCGAGGTCGCGGACATCCAGGGTGTGCCGATCGGCACCGTGATGTCGCGCCTCGCCCGCGCGCGCGCCCATGTCAAAGCCTGCCTCGAGGGCGAGCGCCCGGCGCTGCGGCGGGTGAAGTGATGGCAAGTGTTATGCATGTAGATCGATCGATTGGACAGAGACTGAGACAATGACTGAAAAGAATATTCCCGTCACCGAAGACGAATTGCACGCCTATATCGACAATGAGTTGCCGGCGGAGCGTCGCGGCGATGTCGAGGCATGGCTCGCAGCCCATGCCGACGATGCGGAACGGGTGCGTTCGTGGCGCGCGATGGCTGAGATGCTGCATGCCCGTTACGATTCGATAGCCGACGAGGCCGTGCCCAAGCGGCTCGAGATCGAGCGGCTGGGCCGGCAACCGCGCAAATGGATAGCCGGTGCGATCGCAGCCACGTTGCTGGCATTCGTCGCCGGCGGCGGCGCCGGCTGGATGGCGCGTGGCGCCTCGGCGTCACCCTCGGCATTCCGGATTCTGACGCTCGATGCGCTGGATGCGCACAAGCTCTATGTGGTCGAGGTTCGCCACCCGGTCGAAGTGCCGGGCAGCGAGCGCGCGCATCTTCAGCAATGGCTTACCAAACGCTGCGGCTGGGAAGTCCGCGCGCCGGTGCTGGAGGCGACCGGACTGAAGCTGGTCGGCGGCCGGCTGCTGCCCGGCCCGACCGGGCCCGCATCGTTCCTGATGTATGAAGGCCCGACCGGCGAACGCTTCACGCTCTACACCTCGCGCGCAAAACCCGAAACCGCGCAGATGCGCTACACGGCGGCCGAGAACAGCGGCGCGATGTACTGGTCCGAGGACGGCGTCGGCTATGTGCTGTCTGGCCCGACCGACAAGGACCGGCTGAACCAGGTCGCACGGCTGGTGTATGACCAGACGGAGAAAAAGGGAGGGTGACCCCGCGTTATTCCCAGCCTGGATGGAGCGCAGCGAAATCCAGGGTCGGGTCGAGGTTGAACCTCGTGTCAGCAATCGCGGCGAGCAACCCGGATTTCGTCCATCCAGGTTACGGGTGAGACCTCACCCCAAATCGCTGCGCGGATTATAAGGGTGCGCGTCACGCCATTTCTGCATCAGGGTTTCGAGTTCGGCGTCGTTGCCGTCCGGCAGCATGATGCGCGTGATGAAGTAAAGATCGCCCGAGCCGCCGCCGGCTTTCGGCAGGCCCTTGCCCTTTAACCGGAAAGTGCGGCCGCTCGAGGTGTTCTTCGGGATCGAAAGCTCCACCGCGCTGCCCAGCGTGGGGACGCGAACCTTGCCGCCCAGCACCGCCTCGTACAGCGTGACCGGCAGGTCGACACGCAGGTCGCTGCCGTCCACCTTGAAGAAGGCGTGCGGCGCGATGCTGATGGTGATCAGGAGATCGCCGGGCGGGTGACCGGGCGCGGTCTCGCCCTGCCCCTTCAGCCGGATCTGCTGGCCGGCGACGACGCCAGCTGGAATCTTGACATTGAGCTCCTTGCCGGTGGGGAGCCGGACCCTCTTCTCGCCGCCCTTGACCGCCTCCTCCAGCGATACCGTCATGGCGACGCTCAGATCGAGGTCGGCCCCGAACGGACTCTCGTCGAAGGCGGTAGCCCCGCCTCGCGCGCCGGCAGCACCCCCGAACATGCTCTTCAAAATGTCTTCGAAGCCGCCCCCCTCAAAACCGCCGCCAGGGCCGCCGGTGCGGAAGCTGAAGGTCTCAAAGCCGCCACCCGGCGATGGACCACGCCCGCGCCCGCGCGGTTCGCCGCCCGGAAAGCCCTGGAAACGGGGCTTGCCTTCGGCGTCGATCTCGCCGCGGTCGAACTGCTTGCGCTTGGCCTCGTCGCCGATGATCTCGTTGGCGGAGTTTACTTCGGCAAAGCGCGCTGCGGATTTCGGATCGTTCTTGTTGGCGTCGGGGTGATGCTTCTTGGCGAGCTTGCGATAGGCGCTCTTGATCGCCGCGGCGCTTGCGCCCTTCTGCACCCCCAAGACCTCATAGGGGTCGCGCATCCGTCACGTCTCCTTCAAGGGAATTCAACTTGTCGGGCTGTTCAGCCCACCTTGGCTTCATCTGGGGTCTGAGTGGCATTTTTGCAACGGGTCCGCCGCACCCGAAGCTTAGCCCTTTTTCCATGGTTTAAGGGTGTGAATTTCCCATTGACCGTGATCGGACTTGCACGCCCCGCCTTGCATCCAGGCTTCCGACCGGCCGTTGACATAGCTCGCCAGGAAATCGCGGCAGGTGCGCCCCTCCGACCTATACGCCGCGGCAATCGGCGTCACCGAGCCCCGCGCGCCGGTTTGGGGGTTTTCCCAAGGCTGGCTGACATCCTTGCTGCCCTTGGTGAGCACGTCGGAGGCGGCATTGCGGGCAAAAGCCAGATCGGCTTCGGTCGGCGGCTTCTCGGCACCCTGGCCGAGCGATCCGGTCGCCTCGCTGTCGTCCAGCCTAGCGAAAGCGGAATCGGGTCGGGACAGGCTGCAGCCGCCCGAGCCTAATCCAACCAGGATCAAGCTAAGCATCATCCCCGCCGAGCCGATCCGCGATAGGCCAAGGCGCGCCCATGCCTTATATAGGCTGGCACGCCATTTCGACCACAACGCGCTTTGAACCGCGGGACGCAACCTTGGAAACCCCGGCAAATGACCGACACCACCGACATCAAACACCCAACTCAGTTAACGCCCGGTGATTTCACCGACGCCGAGGAGCCATTTGCGCTGTTTGCCGAATGGTTTGCCGAGGCCTGTAAGTCCGAGCCCAACGATCCCAACGCCATGTCGCTGGCGACCGTCGATGCCGGCGGTCTGCCTGACGTGCGGATGGTGCTGATGAAGGGCTTTGATGCCGACGGGTTTGTGTTTTACAGCCACGTCGCCAGCGCCAAGGGCCGCGAACTGGCTGCAAATCCTAAAGCGGCGCTACTGTTTCACTGGAAGTCGCTGCGACGGCAGGTCCGCATCCGCGGCAATGTGACCCGGGTAACCGAGGCCGAGGCGGACGCCTATTTTGCCACAAGGCCAAAGCAGGCCCAGATCGGCGCCTGGGCCAGCAAGCAGTCGCAGCCGCTGGAGAGCCGTTTTGCGTTCGAGCAGGCGATCGCTTTGGTCGCTGCCAAACACATCGTCGGCGAGGTGCCGCGGCCCGCCGGCTGGAGCGGCTGGCGCATCGAGCCTTTGCAATTCGAATTCTGGCACGATCGCCCGTTTCGGCTGCACGACCGCATCGAATTCCGCCGCGATTCGCCGGGCGGAGCGTGGCTGAAGACGAGGCTTTATCCGTAAATCGGCTCACTCCGCGTAAAACCTGCGCAGGTTTTCCCGCAAGCGCGGCGCCTCGACATTCAATCCAGCGCTCGAGCATTCGTCTTCGGATTCGCCCTCGCCGAGCGCCGCGCCACAATGCCGGCACGTCCGCGCGGAGATCTCCGCGACACCAGTTTTACGGCCCTGTTGATACTTCGCGAAATCAACGACGTTGCGGCCGGACGTTATGACTTTCTCAACCATTGCTTCCTCGCGGCGTGGAGCAGCTTTATGGCAGACAAGTTTCGCCAACACGTTCAGCGCACCGCTCAAATTTTACGGGAGAAATTGTGGCGGTGGAATCTCTCCGTTCCCCGGACGCAGCGCAGCGCGTAGCCCTTGCGGAGCGGTGAGCTGCAGAGCCGGGGCCGTACAAAGCGCGGTGCTCGTGACGATCCCGGTTCAGCGAAGCAGCACTTCGCAAGTGCTACGTGCTGCATCGCGCCCGGGAAACGAGCGCGGATATTTCCGATTCAAATTTCAAGATCGGAATAAAGCTCGGGAGGGCAAGCCATTGTATAGCCGCAAACCGAGAACCATCGGTATTGCTCGGCGCGCTACAACCACTTCTTCCATTTGAAAAACAGATACGGCCCGATCGCCGCCAGCAGCATCATGCCGAGCGCCATCGGGTAGCCGTGCTCCCATTGCAGTTCCGGCATGATCCTGAAATTCATGCCGTAAACCGACGCGATCAAGGTCGGCGGCATCAGGACCACCGCCATCACCGAAAACAGTTTTATGATGTTGTTCTGCTCGAGGTTGACCACGCCGAGCATGGCGTCGAGCGTGAAGGTGATCTTGTTGGACAGATAGGAGGCGTGGTCGGACAGCGAGCCTACGTCGCGCTGCATGGTCTTGAGCTGCTCGCGCATCTCCTTCGACCATTTCACGCCCTCCACCGATGCCGATAAAAAAGCCACCAGGCGCCCGATCGAGACCAGGCTTTCGCGCACCTTGGAGGTCAGATCGCCCTTGCGGCCGATCGCGATCAGGATGTCGGAATAGCGCTTGGCATGGCCGGTGCGCGCCGCACCTTCGGGCTCGAAAATCTGGTGGCTGATGCTATCCATGTCGCCGCCGGCGCGCTCCAGGATGTCGGCGTTGCGGTCGATCACCGCGTCGAGCAATTCCATCAGCACCATCTCGCCGGTGATGCCGGGCGCGCAGGAGCGCGCCAGCTTGTTTTCGACCAGCGCGAACGGCTTCGGCTGGTCGTAGCGCACCGTCACCAGGCGGTGATGGGCGAGGATAAAGGTCACCGCCGTGGTGCGCGGGTTGTCGGTGTCGGTCCCGCACATCAAAGTCGCGGTCATGTAGCGCGCGCCGTTCTCGACATAGAGCCGGCTCGAAATCTCGATCTCCTGCATGTCTTCCCGGGTCGGCACCGCGATGGCGGCCAGCCGCTCCACCGCGTGGTCTTCTGCCGCGGTAGGCTTGACCAGGTCGATCCACACCGCGTTTTCGGGAAGCGCTGCGAGATCGACCGGGCTTATTTTCCGGAGCGCAAAATCGGCAGGGGTGAAAATCGAAAGCATACGGGACTCCGGCAACCGGCGACACACTCTGTACGCGGACCTGGCAGCTCTGCAGTGCGCCAGTTAGTGCGATTCTGGCAAGCCCTTCGAGTTCCCGTTAACGCGGTGCTAACCACATTTGCGGCGCCGAGGTGGCGGGGAGATGGCGATGGCCCAACGCGCGGTTTACGACTGCTTAAAAATTGGCCGAAACTCCGAAAAATTGCGGCAAAAAAGACACAGCAAGCGCGCCCCGTCGCCCGGAAGGTGTGTAAGTGCTGGAATTATAGCGGATTTCGGCGATAGTAACGCTTAATGGAATCGTGGGTTTAAAGGCGCGGGTTCGACGCGTGCTGATTTAGTCCAGGTGGATTTTCGGAATGTCTCTCAAGGCGAAATTGATCCTTCTGGCCGCCGGGCTGATGGTGTCAGGCTGCATGCCCGCGACCACCTATCAGGCCGCCCCCACGGCTAACCTGAAGCCGGCCGACAAGGCCCAGCTTGACAAGGCGCGCTACGCCAAGGTGCCGGTTGCCGAACCGTTCCGCCGCGCGATTGTGGATTATCACCGTAAGGAGATGCCGGGCTCCATCGTGATCGATTCCGACAACCATTACCTTTATCTGGTGCAGGACGGCGGCAAGGCGATCCGCTACGGTATCACCGTGGGCGAAGAGGCGCTGGCGTTCTCCGGCATCGCCCGCGTCGGCAACATGGCGGAATGGCCAAAGTGGACGCCGACCGCGGACATTCACAAGCGCATCGAGGGCCTGCCGGGTTCGGTGCCTGGCGGCGTCGACAACCCGCTCGGCGCGCGCGCGCTGTATCTCTACCAGGGTAACCGCGACACCCTGTTCCGAATCCACGGCACCAACCAGCCGGAATATATCGGCGCCTCGATTTCTTCGGGCTGCATCCGCATGACCAACGAGGATGTGATCGATCTCTACAGCCGCGTCAAGCAGGGCACCATTGTCGTGGTGCTCGACCCCAAGCAGGGCGACTCGCCGTTCAATTCGAAGATGGCATTACAGGGCGGAGGCATGACTCCTCTGAATTGACCGTGCCTGCGGATCTCCGACAGAGTTTTAAACTGGAACAAGAAAATGTCGTCTCTGAAAACCAAACTCGGACTTCTGGCCACCGGCCTGATGCTGTCTGGCTGCATGCAGGCGACGACCTATGAAGCCACCAAAGAGACGAGCTTCAAACCGCGCGACAAGGAACTGCTGGCCAAGGTTTCCTATACCAAGACCCCGGTTCCGGAAGCCTTCCGCCGCGCCATCGTCGACTATCACCGCAAGGAAGCGCCCGGCTCGATCGTGGTCGATTCCGACAACCACTATCTCTATTACGTGATGGATGGCGGCAAGGCGATCCGCTACGGCATCACCGTCGGCGAGGAAGCCATGGCATGGTCGGGCATCGCCAAGGTCGGCAGCATGACCGAGTGGCCGCCGTGGCATCCGACCAAGAGCGAGATCTCGCGGCTCGGCGTGCCGACTTTCGTGGCGCCCGGCCCCGACAATCCGATGGGCTCGCGCGCGATCTATCTCTACTCCGGCGGCAAGGATACGCTGTTCCGCATCCACGGCACCAACCAGCCGGAATATATCGGCGCATCGATCTCCTCCGGCTGCATCCGGATGACAAATGAGGACGTGATCGACCTGTATAACCGGGTGAAGATGGGCGCCATCGTCGTGGTGCTGGAGCCGAAGCACGGCGACTCCCCGTATAACTCGCGGATGGCGCTGCAGGGCGGCGGCAACATGATCCAGTAACGATCGCGACAATCGTAGCGATTTAAAAAGCGCCGGCTCTCCGGCGCTTTTTTGTTGGCCGGCGCTTCGGCCCGGGAACGGGCGCTTCGGCCTTGGGCTCCGCCGCATCCGGCCTCGCGGCGGCGGGCTTGGCAGCCACAGCGGGTTTTGCCGCCACTTCGCGCGGCGGCGCCTCTTCCGGCCGCGCAGCCGGCAGCAAGGGTGCAACCGCGGGCATCGAGTCGTAGACATTCCACTGACAGATGCGATAACCGCCGCGCCGCTCGGCGAGGTCAAGGTGGATGTGGTCCTCATGATACCAGTCCGATCCCGGACCCAGCACCGTGGTGAACCTCGCACATACCGAATGCAGCACGGTTTCGCGCTGCTCGGGCGCCGCGCTGCGGTCGGTCAGCGACAGCGACTGGCCGTTGGCAAATTTCAGGGCGCGGATATCTATCGCATTGGCGCGTCCATGTTCCGACAGTTTGGCGCCAGACACGCGATTACGGCCGCGGCATTCGAACGAATCGAAGTTTTCGAGGTCGGAAAGCGTCGTGCCGAGGTTTTGCGCGAACGGCGCCATGTCCGACCGAATCCAGTCCGCGACGGCCGCCGCCATGGTGCAGCGGAGGATCGCCGCCGGCTTTACCGCGACCTGCCTTTTGTCGGCCAGCACGACGGCTTCGAGCCGAACCAGATCGTCGCCGCCACAGCCGCCTGGGCCGCTGATGGCAGGAATGCTTGGCGCAATGGCAATCGCCTCGGTCAGCGCCAGCCTGCACGCCGAGGGCGGCGACGGAGCGGGCGCCCCTTGCTCCGCAGCCGGCTTGTCGTCGCTGCTGTGATCTTCCTTGACCGACGCCTCGGCCGGCCGCGGCCTTGGCAGCGGAATGGCGAGGCGAGGCGGGCGAGGCCGCGGCTCGGGCCAGAACCCTCCCCGCAGCGCCAGCGGGCGAGCGAGCGCAGGCGTGGCAGCCGCCAGCGCCAGCACCATGATGGCGGCGGCAACCATTGGCCGTTTGTCGCATCCAGGGCGGCCACAAGGCCATTTTCGGCTTGCTTTTGCCGCGCTAAACTTCATGACAATTCCTTGAGGGAAGTGCGACAAGCGATAACACACTGGAGGGCGTTCGGATGCGCGGATTGATGCAAGATTGGCCTATGCTGTGTCACAAGATCATCGACCATGCGGCGATGGTCCATGGCGAGCGCGAGGTGGTCACCCGCTCGATCGAGGGCCCCATACATCGCACCAATTACGCCGAAATTCGTGCGCGCTCCCTGAAAGTGGCGCAGCGGCTCGATCGCGAGGGCATCAAGCTCGGCGACCGCGTCGCCACCATCGCGTGGAACACCTGGCGCCATCTCGAAGTCTGGTACGGCATCATGGGCATCGGCGCGATCTGCCACACCGTCAATCCGCGGCTGTTCCCGGATCAGATCGCCTGGATCATCAACCATGCCGAAGACCGCATCGTGATGACGGACCTGACCTTCATCCCGATCCTGGAAAAAATCGCCGACAAGCTACCAAGCGTTGAACGCTACGTCGTATTCACCGACAAGGCGCATATGCCGCAGACCACGCTTAAGAACGCGGTCGCCTATGAGGACTGGATCGCGGAAGTCGACGGCGATTTCAAATGGAAGACGTTCGACGAGAATACCGCGGCGGCGATGTGCTACACCTCGGGCACCACGGGCGATCCGAAGGGCGTGCTTTATTCGCACCGCTCCAACGTGCTGCATTCGCTGATCGCCAACAACGGCGACGCACTCGGCACCACGTCGAAGGATACGATGCTTCCGGTGGTGCCGCTGTTCCACGCCAACAGCTGGGGTATCGCGTTCTCCGCGCCGTCGATGGGGACCAAGCTCGTGATGCCCGGCGCCAAGCTCGACGGCGCATCGGTCTACGAACTGCTCGACACCGAGAAGGTCACCTTCACCGCCGGCGTGCCGACGGTGTGGCTGATGCTGCTGCAGCACATGGAAAAGGAAAAGCTTACCCTGCCGCATCTCAAGGTGGTTATTTGCGGCGGCTCGGCAATGCCGCGCTCGATGATCAAGGCGTTCGTCGATATGGGCATCGACGTCCGCCACGCCTGGGGAATGACCGAGATGAGCCCGCTCGGCACCGTCGGCGGACTGCAGGGCCAGTACGCGCATCTGACCGGCGACGAAAAACTCGACGTGCTGCAGACGCAGGGTTATCCGCCCTTCATGGTGGAGATGAAAATCACCAACGATGCCGGTAAGGACCTGCCGTGGGACGGCAAGACCTTCGGCCGGCTCAAGGTGCGGGGACCCGCGGTATCCGGCGCCTATTTCCGTGTCGACACGCCGATCCTCGACGAAAATGGCTATTTCGATACCGGCGACGTCGCCACCATCGACAAGCACGGCTACATGCGCATCACCGACCGCTCCAAGGACGTGATCAAGTCCGGCGGCGAATGGATTTCCTCGATCGACCTGGAAAACCTCGCGGTCGGCCATCCCAAGGTGGCGGAGGCCGCCGTGATCGGCGTCTATCATCCGAAATGGGATGAGCGGCCGCTGCTGATCGTGCAGCTCAAGCAGGGCGAGACCGCGACCCGCGAGGAGATTCTGAAATACATGGATGGCAAGATTGCAAAATGGTGGATGCCGGACGACGTGGTGTTCGTCGACGGCATTCCGCACACCGCGACGGGGAAGATCCTGAAGACGGCGCTACGCGATCAGTTCAAGAGCTACAGTTTTCCGAACGCCGCGGCGTGAGGGACGCCATCACCGTCATGCCCGGGCTTGTCCCGGGCATCCACGTCTTTCCAGCCGCGCGCGAAACCAAAGACGTGGATGGCCGGGACAAGCCCGGCCATGACGATTCTTAACCGGATCGACCTGCAATCTAACTGCCCTTGAATTCGCCGCAGGGCCGTGGTCTCAACGGGCCGTTTCATCGCCCGCAATAACCGACCCGCATCTTTAACCCGGCAGAACACCACCGATGGCCCGCAGGTTTTCCGCGCCATATCATACCGAGCCGGTCTCGGCGCTCGCGACCTGGGCGCGGCGGCTCGCCGTATTCGCAGGCGTCGCGGCGGTGGTCTCGATCATCATCGTCCGCTTCGGGTTCCTCGAAGTGCGGCCAGCGCTGGCGACATTTTTCGGCGCGCTGGCCTGCGCCGGGCTGTCGATCCTGATCGGGTTGGCCGCCTTCGTGGCGATCTGGCAGAACGGATCGCGCGGCATGAGCCGCATCCTGCTGGCGATGTTGATCGACGTCGCGATCCTTGCCTATCCCGGCTATCTCGCTTTGCAATACCGCAAGCTGCCGGCGATCCACGACATCACCACCGATCCGATCGATCCGCCGCGGTTCGAGGCGCTGGCGCGGCTGCGCGCCGGCGATGGCGCCAACACCGCGGTCTATGCGGGCCTGTATTCCGCCGAGCTGCAGCGCGCGGCCTATCCGGACATCGAGCCGGTCGACCTCGACGTGCCGGTGCAGCGCGCCTATGAGGTGACGCTGCAGCTCGTCAACCGGCGCAAATGGCTGGTGATCGACGAACGCGCGCCGCAGCCGCCGCGCCGCATCGGCCGCATCGAGGCGGTGGCGCGCACCCCGATCATGGGATTGCGCGAGGACGTCTCGATCCGCGTCAGCCCCGACGGCGAGGGTTCGCGCGTCGATATCCGCTCGTCGTCGCGCTATTTTGAGAGCGACCTCGGCAGCAATGCCGCGCGCGTGACAAAACTGATCGAGGACATCAATACCGCGGTGGACAGGACTCCGGCGCCGAAGAAGCCGGTCGCGCCGGTGAAAGCTCCCCCGGCAAAGGGCGTGGCGAAGAAGTAGCCGTGCCCCGGACGTAGCGCAGCGCGTAGCCCTTGCGAAGTGGTGCGCTGCAGAGCCGGGGTCGTAACGAACACTGGTGCTTGGTACGGTCCCGGCTCTGCAGAGCGGCATGAAGAATGCCGCTCCGCGTCCGGGACACGGCTAGGGCACAAGCCGATAACTCCCCCCGATCACCGGATCGCCGTTCGTCGCAACAATACCGCGCCCGACCAGATCTTCCAGATGCGCCAGCACGGAATAGCCGGCCGCACCCGTCAGCCGCGGATCGATGCCGATATAGATTGCGCGCACCATGGTCGGGATGTCGGTCTCGCCCTTGGCGAGCCGGTGCAGGATCGACGCCTCGCGCGCTTGCCGGTGGCGGATCAGGAAGCGGACATAGCGCCGCGCGTCCGGGATTTCCGGGCCGTGACCGGAGAAATAGAGATCCTCGTCGCGCTGCGTGAGTTTGTGCAACGAAGCCATGTAGTCGATCATCGATCCGTCCGGGGGCGCGACGATCGAGGTCGACCAGCCCATCACGTGATCCCCGATGAAGGTCAGCTTCCGCTCGGGCCACGCGAATGCCATGTGGTTGGCGGTATGGCCCGGCGTCGCCACCGCCTGCAGCGCCCAGCCGTCGCCGGCGATGGTCTCGCCGTCCCTTACCTTCTCGTCGGGCCGAAAATCGCGGTCGGCGCCCGACTCGGTGGAGATTTTCTCGCTCTCGTAATACGGCCGCGAGGCGCGATGCGGGCCCTCGGCATAGACGGTGGCGCCGGTGGCTGCCTTGAGCCGCGCGGTGTTCGGTGAATGGTCGCGATGGGTGTGGGTGACGAAGATATGCGAGACGGTTTCGCCGCGCACGGCGTCGAGCAGCGCGGCTGCGTGCGGCTCGTTGTCGGGACCAGGATCGATGATCGCGACATTGCCGCGCCCGACGATGTAGCTCACGGTGCCGGTAAAGGTAAAAGGCGACGGGTTGTTGCAGAGGACGCGGCGCACGCCGGGGCGCACTTCGTCGACCGTGCCAGGCTTCAGGGCAAAATCGCGGTTGAACGGGATGTCGTCGTTGTCGGACATGTAAAACTCACAAAGAGAGAAGTGCCCCGGACGCAGCGCAGCGCGTAGCTCTTCGCGGAGCGGTGCGCTGCAGAGCCGGGGCCGTACAAAGCGCGGTGTTCGTGACGGTCCCGGTTCTGCGAAGCGGCATGAAGAATGCCGCATCACGCCCGGGACACGGGAGATAGTTTACGAAAACGCCTGAATCCCGGTAATCGCGCGCCCCAAAATCAGCGCGTGCACATCGTGGGCGCCTTCATAGGTGTTCACGGTTTCCAGGTTGGCGACGTGGCGCATCACATGGTACTCGATCTGGATGCCGTTGCCGCCGTGCATGTCCCGCGACATGCGCGCGATATCGAGCGCCTTGCCGCAATTGTTGCGCTTGACGATCGAGATCATGTCCGGGTGCATCTTGCCCTCGTCCATCAGCCGGCCGACCCGCAGGCTGCCCTGAAGCCCCAGCGAAATGTCGGTCATCATGTCGGCGAGTTTCTTCTGCACCAGTTGCGTCGCCGCCAGCGGACGATTGAACTGCTTGCGGTCCAGCGTGTATTGCCGCGCCCGCGCCATGCAATCTTCAGCCGCCCCCATCGCGCCCCAGGAGATGCCATAGCGGGCGCGGTTGAGGCAGCCGAACGGGCCCTTCAGGCCGGACACGTTGGGCAGCAGCGCGCTCTCCGGTACCACCACGCCTTCCATCACGACTTCGCCGGTAATCGAGGCACGCAGCGACAGCTTGCCGCCGATCTTTGGCGCGGAGAGGCCTTTCATCCCCTTCTCAAGGATGAATCCGCGGATCTGGTTGTTGTGCTCGGCGGATTTCGCCCAAACCACGAACACGTCGGCGATCGGCGCGTTGGAAATCCACATCTTCGAGCCGGTCAGCCGATAACCGTCCGAGACCTTCTCGGCACGGGTCTTCATGCCGCCGGGATCGGAACCGGCGTCGGGTTCGGTCAGGCCGAAGCAGCCGACCCATTCGCCGGTCGCAAGCTTCGGCAGATATTTCTTGCGCTGGTTGTCATCGCCATAGGCATAGATCGGATACATCACGAGAGACGACTGTACTGAATTCATCGACCGGTAACCGGAATCGACGCGCTCGATCTCGCGATTGACCAGGCCGTAAGCGACGTAACTGGCGTTGGCGCAGCCATATTCCTCGGGCAGCGTGATCCCGAGCAGTCCGAGTTCGCCCATCTCGTTGAAAATTTCGCGGTCGGTTTTCTCTTCAAGGTAAGCGTCGACGATGCGCGGCTGCAGCTTGTCCTGCGCATAGGCGCGCGCGGTGTCGCGGATCATGCGCTCGTCTTCGGTGAGCTGCTCGTCCAGCATGAACGGATCGTCCCACTGGAAGTTCACCGGGTCCGGCTTGTCCTTGGGTTGCGGGCGCACGCTCATGATATTTCCTTTCTTCGCCGTAAATTGCCGACAAGTTAAATCGCGGAAGGCAACAGTGCAATCGTATAACACGCCGTCATTTCGGGGGCGCGCTCTTCGCGCAGGAATGACAAGGACGGATTAGCCTTCAAGATGTTCGTTGGAGACGATCTCGATGCCGAAGCCGGACAACCCCTTGTAGTCGTGCGCCGACGAGGTCAGGTGACGGATCGAGGTGACGCCGAGATCGCGCAGGATTTGCGCGCCCACGCCGACCTCGCGCCACTGCTTGTTGCGATCGGCTTCCGCCGATTTCTGCTCCCCGATCGGCGCTACCGGAACGCCCGCGGCGCCGTCGCGCAAATATACCAGCACGCCGCTGCCGGCTTTGCGAAAATGCTCCAGCGCAGCATGCATGCGCTGGTTGCCGAAGAAGATATCCTTGACGATATTCGGCTTGTGGAACCGCGTCAGCACGTTCTTGCCATCGCCGATCCCCTTGTAGACGAATGCGACATGATAGATCGGATCGAATGGGGAGCGGTAGGCATAGCCGTGCAGCGGCCCGATCGGGCTGTCGGTGGTGAACGTCGCCACGCGCTCGATCAGCTTTTCGCGCGCCTGGCGGTAGGCGATCATGTCGGCGATGGTGACGTGCTTCAGCTTGTGTGTTGCCGCAAAGCGCGCCACTTGGGCGCCCTTCATCACCGTCCCGTCGTCGTTCATCAATTCGCTGATGACGCCGACCGGCGGCAGGTTGCTCAGCTTGCAGAGATCGACCGCGGCCTCGGTATGACCCGAGCGCAGCAGCACGCCGCCGTCGCGCGCGATCAGCGGGAACACATGGCCCGGCCGGGCGAAATCGCTGGCGCCGGCATTGGGGTTGGCCAACGCCCGGCAGCACGAGGCGCGCTCGTCCGCTGAAATGCCGGTGCCGCCATCGGGCTTGTAGTCGATCGAGACCGTAAATGCCGTGGTATGGTTGGATTCGTTGTTCGCCACCATCGGATCGAGCCGCAGCCGCCGCGCGTCTTCGGTGGTCACCGGCGCGCAGACAATGCCCGAGGTGTGGCGGATGATGAAGGCCATCTTCTCGGCGGTGCAGAGCGAGGCCGCCACGATCAGGTCGCCCTCGCCCTCGCGGTCGTCATCGTCGGTGACGACGACGATCTCGCCCTTGGCGAAGGCTTGCAGGACTTCGGGAATCGGATGGGCCATGGGTCAGGCTCTGGAATTCGACCATGACCATATGGCGCACGGCGAGAGGTAGCGCAACCGTTCCCCGGACGCTGCGCAGCACGAAGTGGTGCGCTGCTGTGCCGGGGTCGTAACGGACGCCGGCGCTTGGTACGGTCCCGGCTCTGCGGAGCGGCATGAAGAATGCCGCACCGCGTCCGGGACACAGGCGTCTACGGCAACACCTCGCGGCGCTCGCTCAAGCGGGCGTCGATCTCGGCGCGCTTGTCTTCCAGCAGGCCTTGATCGGCCGCCTCGATCACGGTGAACAGCTCGTGCGCGTCGCTGAGCCGCGTCACCGCCACATAGTCGGCGCCGGCGGCGTACTGGTCCGCGACATCGGACAGCACATCGGCCGTCGAGATGATCTTCGCGGTCGCATTCAGCGAGCGGACGTGACGGACCAGTTTTTCGTTGTTGGCGCCTTTCAGCAGCGAGTCCGGGACGCTGAGGATGATGATTTCGGCCTTGCCGACGCCGGCATGCACCAGCGTATCGACATTGCTGATGTCGCCGTAGGTGACGTGAACCCCACGCGCCTTGAGGGTCTGAAACACCACCGGATTGAAGTCCACCACGCCGATCTGATCCAGCAGGCTGGGATTCTGGCGCTCGATCTCGCTGAGCAGCGCGCTGGCGGCGCGGAAAAATCCAAGTATCAGGATTCGCCGGCCCTCGCCGTGGCCGCCCTCCTCGCCTTCTTCCGCATGGCTGTGGTCGAGATCGCGAAGCCCGATCCGCTTCAATGGGCCGATCGCGATCCGCACGATCTGATCGCTGCGCATCATGACGAAGGTGCTGAGCACCGCGAGAATCACGAAGGCAAAGGATGCGGCGCTGGCGGTCTGGGTCTTGATGTGTCCGGCGGTGATGCCGGTCTGGATCACCACCAGCGAGAATTCGCTGATCTGCGCCAGATTGATCGCCGGCAGCAGGCTGGCGCGCAGGCCCTGCTTGAGCAGATACAGCGGCGTGAAAGTCGTAACCACGCGGCTGATCACGGTGAAGGCGGCGATAATCAAGGCCAGCCCGATCACCGAGCCGTTCGGAATCGGGATGGTCATGCCGAGCGCCACGAAGAACAGCGTGATGAAGAAGTCGCGCAGCGTGGTGACCTTCGCGGTCACGTCCAAAGCGTAGGGAAAGGTCGAGATCGAAACGCCGGCAACCAGCGAGCCCATTTCGCGCGACAGATGAAGCAACTCGGCGATCTCGCCGATCAGGAAACACCATGCCAGCGCGCCCAGCAGCACCAGTTCCGGACGGCGCGCGATCTGGTGGAACAGCGGCGGCAGGACATAGCGGCTGAGCGCCAGCGCCGTGACCACAAGTGCCCCGACCCGCGCGATCGACAGCAGGATGACGCTGACCTGCAGGTCGGCAAGGCTTGGCTGCACGGCGAGAAACAGGATCGCAAAGATGTCCTGCAGCACCAGCACGCCGAGCGTGATGCGGCCCGGCAGCGTATCCAGTTCGCGCTTTTCGTACAGCACCTTGACGATAATGACCGTTGAGGAGAGCGCGCAGGCAACGGACAAATACAAGCCGTCGAAGCCGCCGCCGCCCAGCGCGCGGGCTATCCCCATGAAAAACAGCACGCCGAGGATGCAGCCTCCGATCAACTGGCCGCCGGCGGCGAACAGGATGACGCGGCCGGCGCGCACGATCTTCTTGAGGTCGATCTCCAGCCCGATCATGAACAACATGAAGATCAGGCCGAGTTCGGAGATGATCTGGATGGACTCCTGCGACTTGACCCAGCCCATGCCGAATGGACCAATGAAAAACCCGGCGATAAGGTAGGCGAGGATCAGCGGCTGCCGGGTGAAATGGGCTAACAGGCCGAGTCCCCATGCGAACAGGATGCAAAGCGTGATGTCGCGAATAAGCTCGTGCATGCTCTCAAGCCGGTCGGTGGTATCCCCTGCGCCGCAGCCTAAAGGCGCCCGCCAGCCGGTCAAAGCGCTAATTCGGAATGTCGAACGCGCGATCTGCCGCAGCCTGGCCCGAAATACCGCTCTGCTGATCGCGCTGCTCGCGGCATCGATGGCAATGGCGCAGACTGGCACAGGCCTCGAGCAGCGTTTTGCGACCTCGCTGACCGCGTTGCCGACCGAAAAGCTCGGTGTCACCGGCTCGGTCTACGTTCCGGCCTATTCCAGCGTGTCGCTGAGCGAGGGCCGGTTGCGGGCGGATTTTTCCGTCACCCTGAACATCCACAACGCCTCCGAAACCCGGCCCCTGGTGCTGCGGCGGATCGCCTATTTCGACACCAACGGCAAGCCGGTGCAAAGCTATCTCAAGGAACCCGTCGCGCTAAAACCGTTCGCCACGGTCGAGGTGTTCATCCCGACCACCGATGTCCGCGGTGGCACCGGCGCCAATTTCATTGTCGATTGGGCCGCCGACGGGCCGATCGCGGAACCGGTGATCGAGGCGCTGATGCTCGGCGGCCTCGGCGCGGGGCAATATGCATTCATCAGCCAAGGGCGGCCGGTGAAGGTGGTCGGCGGGAACTAGAACGAGAATCGTCATGCCCGGCCTTGTGCCGGGCATCCACGTCTTTCAAACTGACCGCGAATTAAGACGTGGATGGCCGGGACAAGCCCGGCCATGACGATTAGCGTCGTCTGACGCTCAACGAAGAACAAAAAGGGAGAAAACCATTCATGACCACCGGATCGTTCGACTTCGCACCATTGCTGCCGGCGGGACTGCCGCCGGCCGCGGCGCGGTGGACCGGGCTTGCAAAATACTCTTTCGTCGGCGGCAATAACGACCCGGATCAGGTGCCGGTCGAAGGTCTGATCGATGCTGTCAACGCGGTATTGAAACGCGAGGGCCGGACGCTCGCCACCTATGGCCTCGCCAGCGGCCCGCAAGGCTATCGTCCCTTGCGTGAATTCCTGGTCGGCAAGCTGAAGCGCGACGCCGGGATCGTCTGTACCGCCGACGAGATCCTGATCGTTTCCGGCTCGCTGCAGGCACTCGATCTGGTCAACCACACGCTGCTGGCGCGGGGCGACACCGTGATCGTCGAGCAAGACAGCTATCAGGGCGCGCTGAACCGGCTCACACGGCTGGGCGTCAACATGGTGGGCGTTCCGCTAGATAGCGATGGCATGCGGATCGACGCGCTGGCAGCTGCGCTCGAAGACCTGAAGCGGAAGAACATCCGGCCCAAATACATCTACACCATCCCGACCGTGCAGAATCCCACCGGCACCATCATGCCCAAGACACGCCGGCTCGAACTGATAAAGCTGTCGCAGCAATATGGCGTGCCGATCTTCGAGGACGACTGCTACGCCGACCTGATCTGGGACGGCGATCGACCGCCCGCGATCTACGCGATGAGCGAGAGGGGCGGCGTGATCCACATCGGCTCGTTTTCCAAATCGATCGCCCCGGCATTGCGGGTCGGTTTCATCGTGGCACCCTGGGACGTGATGTCGCGCATGCTGGCGCTAAAGACCGACGCCGGCTCCGGCGCGCTGGAGCAAATGGTGCTCGCGGAATACTGCGCTCCGCATTTTTCTACCCATGTGCCGAAGCTGACACGCGGATTGCGCGCAAAGCTGGACACGCTGATCGAGGCACTCAACGAACAATTCGGCACCGCGGCGGAATTCGAGGACCCGAAGGGCGGCATCTTCCTGTGGGTAAAGCTGCCCGACAATGTCGACACGCTAAAACTGTACCAATCCGCACTTGCCGCCGGCGTTGCCATCAATCCGGGGCCGGAATGGTCGACCGACAAGGCCTACGGCAAAAGCCGGATGCGGCTGTGTTTTGCGAGCCCCTCCCATCAACAAATTCGTGAAGGCGTCGCCAAGCTTGCCGAGATATGCCGCAAGGAGTTCGGCGTGCCGGAGCGGAGTGCGAATGTGGAGCGCGCCGCCGCGCGTTGAAACGGAACGGCTTCAAAACTAAATCGTGATTCCGGGACACGCCTCTTGGCGTGGGCCCGGAATCCATAACCTCCGATTGTGGTTATGGATTCGGGCTCGCGACTTCGTCGCGCCCCGGAATGACGGCATTGGTCACCGCACCGCGAACGGCGCCTGATACGGCCGGCCGAACGGCACGCCGTTGATCACGGTCTGCACCGGCTTCAAGAGCGCCTTGCCGTCGCGCTTGTTGTTGCGGGTATCGACGAAAGACACCGGCCCCTCCACCAGCTCCATGATCGCGACGTCGCCGGGCGCGCCGACCTGCAGCGTGCCGATCTTCGGCGCGCGGTTGATTACCTTGGCCGGCGCAATCGTTGCCATTGCCACCACCTGCTCAAGCGAATAGCCCAATAGCATGAACTTGCTCATCACGTTCGGCAGATACGGCATGCCCGGCGAGTTGCCGGAGAACACGTGGATGTCCGACGAGATCGTATCCGCCCCGCAGCCCCCGGGGATTGCGACTTCCGCCACGGTGAAGTCAAAACTGCCGCCGCCGTGGCCGACGTCGAAGATGACGCCGCGCTGCTTGGCGGCCAGCGCTGCCGGCAGCAGCTTGCCGTCCTGCACGATGTTGGTGAAAACACCGGCATTGTTCGGGAAACCGGAATAGGAATGCGTCAGCACGTCGCCGGGACGCAGCAAATTGAGAATGTCCGACATCAATTCCTTGGTTTCGACGCCGCCGATATGCACCATCATCTTGGCCGGCCAGCCGGATAGCTCGCAGGCCTGGATGCCGCGCTTGAGCGGTTCGAGGCCGTGCTTGAAGATGACGTTCTCCGACATCCGCACTTTGACGCCGACCAGGAAATCCGGGTTTTCCGCCAGCGCCATGGCGCAGGCTTCCATCTGCGCGTTGTCGATGTTGTAGAGCTCCGCCACCGGGAACGCCGACAGGCCATTGTTGGCGATGTGGACGAAGGCATAGATGCGCGTACGCGACTGCGCCACGATATAGCGCCGCAGCGCCGCGAGGTTGTTGACGCCGGCATCGCCCGCCGAGACCATCGTGGTGGTGCACTGAAACTGCGCCAGTTCATCGGCGGGGATTCCGATTGCCGAGCCGTAGGGATAGACATGCGAGTGCAGATCGATCAGACCGGGCGTCACCAGCTTGCCTGACGCATCGATGGTCTTCGCCGCCCGCGCCGCCGGGATCTCGTTCTCGATTGCCTCGACCGCGCCCCAGCGGATGCCGATATCGCGCTTGCCTCGCAGCGACTGGCTGGGGTCGAGCACGTCGCCGCCCTTGATCACCAGATCGAATTTGTCGTTCGGCCCCATTGCGGCGCTGGCGAGACCGCCCGACAGCGTCGCGGCCGCGGCCGATCCGGACAGCGCCAGGAAATTGCGGCGTGATAATGTGGACATGCTGGCGTCTCCCCCTGAAGATTATTTTTGTGGTAACAATGATGAGGCTAACACCGCAATTGCGCAAGCATTCCGTCCCCTCATTGCGAGCCAAAGGGTCTGCGCAAAGCGCGGGGCGATGGCAGGCTTCGCGAAGCAATCCGGTCTGACCCCGCGACGACTGGATTGCTTCGTCGCAAGCGCTGCTCGCAGTGACGATCAGATTTCCCGCTGCACTGCATCCTGCTGGCTGGCTTCCATGAGGGGTTTGTCCTACTCTCCGCCTCAAACAAAGGGCCCGCAGAGCCCGAACGGGAGATGTCCATGGTTCCCATTCGTATTTTCGTATCCGCACTGTGCCTCGCCGCTTCCATCATACCGGCGTTTGCCGCCGATCCGCTGCCGCGCGCAAAGCCGGAAGAGGTCGGCCTCTCCGGCGAGCGGCTCGCGCGGATCGGCGAAACGCTGAAGGCTGACATCGAGACGGGGCGGATTCCCGGGGCGGTGATCGCGATTGCGCGGCGCGGCAAGCTGGTGGCGCTTGACGCCTATGGCTGGCGCGACAAGGCGGCAGGCGTTCCCATGACCATCGACACCATCTTCAACATCGCCTCGATGACCAAGCCGATGACGGCGGTCGGCGCGCTGATGCTGGTTGAGCAGGGCAAGCTGTTGATCGACGATCCGCTGGCAAAATTTTTTCCTAAATTCGCCGAGATGCGGGTGTCGCTACGCGATGCCGGCGAACCGGTCGAGGAAACCGTGCCGGCCAACCGCAAGATCACCATGCAGGACCTGATGCGGCACACCTCGGGCATCGTCTATGGCGGGCGCGGCACCACGCTGGTGCACAAGATGTATCCCGGCGGCAGCGGCGACGCGTCGCGCGACTATGACGGCGCCGCCTTCATGGAAAAACTGGCGTCGCTGCCGCTGCTGCATCAGCCCGGCACTGTTTGGGATTACGGTTTTGGGCTCGACGTACTCGGACTTACCATCGAGAAAATCAGCGGCCAGTCGCTCGGGCAATATCTGCAGGCCAATCTGTGGACGCCGCTCGGCATGACCGACACCGGATTTTCAATCTCACCCGACAAGGCGGCGCGCTACGCGAGACCACTGCCGGCTGATCCCGACAACGGAAAGGAGCAAGCCCGCAGCCCCGAATTGACCAAGCCGCTCAAATTCGAATGCGGCGGTGGTTGTGCGGCCTCCACCGCGACGGATTACCTGCGCTTTGCGATGATGCTGATGAACGGCGGGCGCTCCGGCGAGGCCCGCCTGCTCGGACCCCGGACCATCGCCTACATGCTGTCGGATCAGCTCGGGTCCGATATCAAGAACCTTGTCGGCAACGCCGATCCGACGCGCGCCGATTATGGTTTTGGGCTTGGCCTTGCGGTGCGGACGACACCCGGCGTGGTGAAGATGATGGGCTCGGTCGGACAGTTCTCCTGGCCCGGCGCCAGCGGCACCGACTGGTGGGGCGATCCGAAGGAAGAACTCGCGGTGGTGTATCTCTCGGCGGCGCCCGGCCCGATTCGGTGGCACTATCGGCAGAAGATCAACGCGCTGGTGTATCAGGCGATCATGGAATAGCGCGTTAACTTCTGCGGCGCGGAAAATTCTGCGCAGTCTGAACGTCCGTTCAGAATTTTTTGCGCCGCTCGGTTGGAACTTTGCGAGCCATTTGATGTTCTCTTTTCATCCAACTGGAGGAGAGGCGACATCATGAAGAAGCTTGGATTCATCGTTGCGGCTGTTGCCGCGCTTGCTATTGCGGCCCCGTCGGTCGCCAGCGCCGAAAAAATCGTCATCAAGCGCGGCGGCCACCACTACCATGACGGCGCCCGCGGGACCAAAGTCGTCATCAAGCGCGGCGAGCACCATGGTTATCGCGCTCGTGCCGAATTCCGGGGTCACCGCGACCACGGTTGGCACCGCGGCCACGGCAGCAAGACCGTAATCATCAAGCGCGGACACGGTGACCGTTAATAAAGCGACGGTACGGAAATGGCCCCGAAAGGGGCCATTTCCTTGCGCTAGTCCCACGCCGGCGCGAAGCCGGGATTCACAAGACGTTTGTTCTTTGGCAACGCGGCAATCGCGGCGCGGTCCTCGTCGTCAAGTCCGATATGCAACGCGTCGAGATTGGCCTTCTGGCTCTCCTCGCGCGATGCCTTCGGGATCGCGGCGACACCGTCCTGGTCCAGCAACCATTTCAGCGCGACCTGCGCCGCACTGGCGCCGTGCTTGCGGCCGATCGCAATCAGCGTTTTCTCGGCGGCGGCCCCGCCCTGCGCCAGCGGGCAGTACGCCACCAGCGGAATCGATTTCGCCGCGAGATATTTGCGCAGCGGCGTCTGATCGAGGAAAATATGGTACTCGACCTGATTGCAGGCGATCGGCGCCTTGATCTCCTCGACCACGGTGTTCAGCAGCGCGATGTTGAAATTGGCGACGCCAATGGCGCGGGTGCGGCCATCCTCTTTCAGCTTGAGCAGCGTTTCGAACATCGCCGGCAGGTTCATGTTCTTCGCGGGCCAGTGCACGAGGTAGAGATCGACGCGATCGAGTCGCAATTTCTTCAGACTGGCGTCCAACGCCCGGCGGATTGCATCCGGCGCGAGATTTTCGTTCCAGACCTTTGTGGTGATGTGCAGGTCGTTGCGCGCGACGCTCGACGAGGCGATGGCGGCACCGATGGCGTCCTCGTTGCCATACATCTCCGCGGTGTCGATATGACGATAGCCGAGGCTGAGCGCACTTTCGACCGCCGTACGGCAGACAGCTCCCTGCATACGAAAGGTGCCGAGCCCCAGCCGCGGCAGGGCGACGCCCTGGGTTTGCACACTTTCCATCATCACCTCTTGCAACACGCGAACGGCGTCAACCGCGACGCCGAAGCGACCTTACACGTCACATCTAGGCAGGTGAAGCGCCAGGTCGGCGCTCTGTGCACACGCCAGACCTGGACGGTTCCGGTTCGCGAAGCGGCATGAAGAATGCCGCATCGCGCGGGGAGGCGTCGTGCTACTTCATCAAATCCGCACCCATCTTGCAGATCAGGGCGTCCTGGTCGCCGGTGCCGCCGCTGCAGCCGATGGCGCCGACCAGCTTGCCGCTTTCGAGCAGCGGGAAGCCGCCGGGGCTGGCGACCAGCGTTGGGTCCAGCGTCGCGACGTAAGGATGACCGGTCTCGAACGCATTGTAAAACAGGCGCGACTCCCGGCGGAAGCGCGCCGAGGTGCGGGCCTTGCCGATCGCGATCGACACCGACGCGATCTGCGCGCCCTCCATCCGCGAGAAATGCACCAGCTCGCCGTTGGTATCGACCACGGCGATGTTCATTTTCCAGTTCCGCCGCTTCGCCTCGGCTTCGGCGGCGGCCATCACCTGCTTGGCTTTGTCGAGCCCGATCGACACGCCATAGGGAATGTCGAACGGCATCGCATCGGGCGTGCCGCCGGACGGCGGCGGCGCCGGCGGCACGCCTGGCGGCGGAGCCTGCGCCAGGCCTGGCGAAGCGATCGCGATGACGGCGCAGACCGCCAGCGTCATTGAAACGATGGGTCGCATGATTTTCTCCCGGTTGAAGTTTGTTATGGGTAGTGAGCCGGCAATAGCGGCCTGTCGTTCACATCGGTGCTAAAACGCTGGCCCTGCTCCGTCTCTGCCGTAGGTGATGCGTGGAGTTTGCAAGGTCCCGTCCGGCTGCTTCTTCGCCGCGCTGACGAAAATCTTGGTGCCCGGCTTGAGGTCGTCCTTGCTGCCGGGGACATAGGTGACGACGACTGTTTGCGGCGTCACCAGTAGCTTCTTCTCGCCGTCTTTGTATTTGACCGACAGCATTTGCCCGTCCGAACTGGTGACCATATGCTCGACATTGGCATTGGTCATCTTGCTCTTCGGCAACAGGTCCCAGTCATAATGCCCTTCCCCGGTGCCGCGCATCGACTCGGGAAAGATGTGGACCTCGATGGCTTTCTGGGTGCTGTCGTCCTGCATCATCCCGGCCGAGCCGACGAACATCCCAGGCTTGATATCGGCCATCGTCGCCGGCGCAATTGCGACAAACAGCGGCGGATCGCTCACCGTCAGCTTCCATTCGGTGCCGTCGCGGTTCTTGACCGTATAGACCGGACCATCGACCTTCTCGATGGTGGCGCGCAGCCGCACGTTCTCCTGCGCCAGCGCCGGAGACGCGGCGCAAGTCAAGGCGAAGCCGGCGACGACGAGCGAACGCTGTACCACGTGCTGCATTTCATCCTCCCTTGCTGCTCTCCGCCATTGTGTGGAGCGCTTGCGATCAAGCAATCCAGTCTGCCCGCGGGGCTTCTGAATTGCTCGTTTGCGCAATGACGGCGTTGGCCTTGTGTTATTTCCCCAGATGCTTGTCGAAGAACCGGGCGATTTCCTCGAAGGCTTCCTTGGACTCAGGTGCGGTATCGTCGCGGTAATAATGCGCGTGCGACTGGCCTTCACCCACCTGCAGCGCCGCCTCGACGCCGGCCTGGCGCAGCTTGCGGTGAACGCGCACGGTGTTGCTGAGCAGGAGATCGCGCGTGCCGCTGGTCAGAATCGTCGGCGGAAAGCCGGTCATGTCGCCATACACCGGGGACAGCAGCGGGTCCTTCAGATCATGGCCGTTGGCGTAAACCTTGGTGGCGGCATCACAAAAGCCGTCGGGCGACACCAGCACGTTGTCGAGCATCGCATTGGTCACAAAGCTGTCGCCCACTTTTGTGACGTCCGACATCGGCGTGCCCGGCGCGATCGCGCCTGGCAGCGGCAGCCCCTCCTGCTTCGCCTTCAGCACCATTTCCAGCGTCAGCGCGCCGCCCGCCGAACTGCCGAAGATCGCGATGTTCTTCGGGTCGGTGGTCTTGATCGCGTTCTTGTAGACAGTCATTCCGTCGTCAAGCGCCGCCGGGAAATACGCCTCCGGCGGCATTCGGTAGTCCACCGCGATCACCTTGAAATGCCCGAAGCCCGCCATGAACAGCGCTTCGGGCAGCCCGGCCTCGCCGGGATTGAGCACGTAGCAGCCGCCATGGACGTGGATCAGCAGCCGGTTGCGATTCTCCGGCGCGATCACATCAGGGGTCAGGATGAAGGCCCGCACGCCATCGATGGTTGTTTTTTCGACTTTGACATGCAGCCGCTCCATCATCCCGGGAATGTTCTTCATGGTCGCGGCGGCGCCGGCGTCGGCGACCGGCTTCCACTCCTCGCCGGTTTTCGGCAGCACATTCCAGTTGTTGCGCAGCGGCGCGCCGATGATTTTTGCCAGTTGCGGGCTGACGGTAGTCGGCACCGGCACGGACCGCGCGGGCACGTCGAGCGTCTGCGCATGGGCCACGGTCAACAGCATCGCGGCGCACAATAGCGTCGCCGCGCCCAGTTTGCCTGTTACAACGGTTGAGTTTCCGGCTGCCGGCTTCTTCATCGCGCTCCCCTGTTCAGTTTCTTGTTGTTCGACGCAGACCGACGATGCGGGCCGGACGCTTCCCCTGCAACCCCATCGGTATTCAATTATTCCCGAACGGATCAGTCAGATCGCGCAGCATCGCTATTCGATCCTGATATTCGCATCCCGGATCACCTTGCGCCAGCGCTCCTCCTCGCCGCGCACGTAGCGATCGAGTTCGGCGGGCTCGCTTGCGACCATCACCAGGCCCTCATTCACGCCGAGCTTTTTGAACGCCTCCGACTGGACTGCGCGGGCGGCGGATTTGTTCAAGCGGCCGATAATCTCGGCCGGCGTCTTGGCCGGCGCATACAGGCCGTACCAGCTTTCCGCGGCATAACCGGGCACGCCCGCCTCGGCGACAGTCGGGAGGTCCGGAAATGCCGGTGAACGCTCTGCCAACGTCACCGCGAGCGCGCGCAACTGTCCGGCTGCGACCAGCGAGGCGGCGCTGGCGACGGTCGTGAACATCACCTGAATCTGACCGCCCAGGAGATCGGTGATGGCGGGCGCGGCGCCCTTGTAGGGCACCGTGGTCAGGTTGATCTTGGCCAGGTTCTTGAACAATTCGCCGGCGAGATGCGCCGACGTACCGGTGCCATAGGTTCCGTAAGATAGCTTGTTCGGATCGGATTTGGCGGCCGCGATCAGATCGGCGATGGATTTGATCGGCGACGCAGGGTTGACCACGACGATATTGAAGGAGCGCGCGATCAGCGCGACGGCGGCGAAATCCCTGTGCGGATCATAGGGCAGTTTTGCATTCAGGCTGGGGTTCACCGCATTTGCGAAAGTGCCCATCAGCAGCGTGTAGCCATCCGGCTCGCTGGCGGCCACGGTCTGGGTGCCGATGATGGTCCCGGCGCCCGGCTTGTTCTCGATGATGATGGTGGCGCCGAGGTCTTTTGCCATCTCCTGCGCAAGGGTCCTCGCGATCACGTCAGTGCCCCCTCCAGGCGCGAAGGGAACGACGATCCGGATGGTCCTTTCGGGATAGATGGCGAGGGCGTCGTTCGCCGGCAGCGCCCAGAGCAGTGCCAATGCAGCAACCGCGAATCGCGTGTGGAACATGAGACCTACTTCGCCGCAGCGCTCGCTATACCGGCATCCGACATGCCGATCTCCTTCAGCACTTCTTCCGTATGCTCTCCCACCGCCGCCACGCGCGGCCCGGGACCTATCTCCGCTCCCGACATCCGGAACGGCAGGTTGAGCACCTTGAACGTCCCCGCGTCATCGGACACGTCCGCCAGAATACCGCGATGCGTGCTCTGCGGATCGGCCATCGCCTCGGCGACGCTGCGATAGGCCGAACAGGGCACGCCGGCCTTGTTCAACTCAGTGAGGCATTGCGCCGAAGTCAGCGTGCGCGACCAGGTTTCGACACCCTCCATCAGGTCGCCCCAATGATCGCGGCGGTCGGCATAAGCCGCGAAGCGCGGGTCGCGGATGAATTCCGCGCGGCCCGCCACCGTGACCAGATTCTGGAAGGTCTTTTCGCTGGCAATCGCGACCATCACATAGCCGTCGCCCGTTTCCATCGGACCGAACATCGGCCGCTGCGGCGGCTTGATCGGGAATTGCGCGCCCTGCAGCTCGTTCAACGTCAGGCTCAGCATCGATTCCAGCATCGATACATCGATGTGCTGGCCCTGCCCGGTTTGTTGGCGCTGATATAGCGCCGAGGTGATTGCACCGTAGGCATAGACACCGGTGAGGATGTCGGCGTGATAGATACCGCAATAATCCGGCCGTTCCCTTCCGGGCTGGTAGGCGAGATGCGCCATATCATAGCCCGATGCCGCGTGAATCACGGGCGCATAGGCCGGCAGTTCCGCCGAAGGTCCGGTCTGGCCGTAGCCTGAGATCGAGCAATAGATCAGCTTTGGATTAAGCTGGCGCAGCGTTTCGTGATCGAGTTTTAGACGCCGCATCACGCCGGGCCGGAAGTTCTCCACCAAAACGTCGACCTTGGCGACCAGCTTCTTGATGGCCTCGATCCCTTTGGCCGATTTCAGATCCAGCACGACGCTTTTCTTGCCGACATTGTAGCCGCCGAACACCGCGCTGCAATCACCGCGCAGCGGCGGACGCGTTCGCATGGTTTCGCCTTCGGCGGTCTCGATCTTGATCACCTCGGCGCCCATGTCCGACAGCATCCGGGTGCAATGCGGACCGGCGATGGTGGTGGAAAAATCAAGCACCCGGATGCCTTGAAGCGCTTTCGCCAATGCCGTCATATCTGCTCCTCGCCGAAACTTTTGGTCGCCGTTACCTCGCATAATTGCACGCGGGAAGCGACCCCCGGCGCTATTTCTGACGGCGGATATTGCACGGCACAAGAATTTCTGGCGGAGGGTCATTGCTAAGACGCCATCGCTTTGAGACCATACGACCCCCGCAAGAACCAAGACCTGCATCCACGCAGGCGGACGAGGAACCTTATGCCGACCGTTCAGGCCGACCGTCTCACGCGCATCGGTGCTGCGCTGCTCATGGCCGCCGGCGCGTCGGACGAGGAGGCCGGCGCCGTGGCGGCTGGTTGCGTCAATGCCAATCTGGCCGGTCACGACTCCCACGGCATTATCGCGATCCCGACCTACATCGACCGCATCAAGGCCGGCCACATCGTGCCCGGCGCGCAATGGACCATCGTGCAGGAATCGCCGACCACCACCGTAATCGACGGTCACTGGGGCTTTGGTTTTCACATCAACGCCAAAGCGATGGCGCTGACCATCGAGAAGGCCAAGACCGCCAATGTCGCGGCGTGCACGGTGTTCCGGCAGAGCCATGTCGGCCGCCTCGCCGCCTATCCTATGATGGCGGCGCGGCAAGGCATGATCGGGCTTGCCACCGCCGATTCCGGCCGCTCGCCCAAACACGTCGCCCCATTCGGCGGCCGCGAGGCGCGGCTCGGCACCAATCCGATCTCGATCGCGGTGCCCTCGGACCTCGAGGCGCCGTTTTACCTGGACATGGCGACATCCGCGGTGGCGGCGGGAAAGATTCAGCTCGCGGTCTCGCGCGGCGAGGAAATCCCGACCGGATGGATTGTCGACAGCGAAGGGCGGCAGACCACCGACCCCAGAGCGTTCCGCAAGGGCGGCGCGCTGCTGCCGCTTGGCGGCACTGAGGGCTACAAGGGCAGCGGCCTGGCTGCGATGGTCGAAGTGTTATGCGGCCTCCTGACCGGCCTCGGCTTCGGCGTCGAGCCGACCGGCCGGCACAATGACGGCTGCTTCATGGCGGTGTTCAACGTCGCGGCATTCCGGCCGTTGAAGGATTTTAAGAAAGAGGTCGCCGAGTTCGCGCGCTATCTTAAAGCGACGCCGCCGTCGGAAGGATCGAGCGGCGTGTTCTATCCGGGGGAGGTCGAATACATCCGCGAGCAGCAGCGCAGAGTATCAGGCATCGACGTGGAAGATGCGACCTGGGAGAAGTTGCGCGCGCTGGCCGGCGAATACAAACTCGCCGCCGAACTCGAAATGGTGTGAGCCGGTTGAAAATGTTTTTCGTCATTGCGAACGAAGCGAAGCAATCCAGAGGCAACGCGCGGACTGGATTGCTTCGTCGCTTCGCTCCTCGCAATGACGGACGGTGAGACGGAGACCAAGATGACACGGCAAATGGCACTGGTCGGATTCCTGCAGGCGCAGAATTGCACCAATCTGCCGAGTTCATGGCGGCACCCGGAATCGCGCGACGATTCGATGTCGGCGGATTACTATCAGGAGATCGGCCGGATCCTGGAAGCCGGAAAATTCCACATGGCGTTCTTCGATGACCGCCTGGCCATGCCGGACCGCTACGGAAACGACCATGCCCACACCGTCGAATACGGCATCCGCTGCGTCAAGATGGATCCCATCGTGGTGCTGACCATGATGGGTGCGGCGACCGAAAAACTCGGCCTCGCGTCCACCTGCTCGACCACCTATTACGAACCGTTCGACGTCGCCCGCCGTTTCGCCACGCTCGATCTGATGACGGGCGGCCGCGCGGCGTGGAACGTGGTGACTTCCGTCAATGACGGCGAAGCGCACAACATGGGCAAGGATCAGCACCTCGAGCACGATCTGCGCTACGACCGTGCCGACGAATTCATGGAAGTGGTGCTCGGCCACTGGGATTCCTGGGAAGACGGCTCGCTGCTGATCGACAAGAAGAGCGGACGCTTCGCCGATCCGACCAAGGTGAAACGCCTCGATCACAACGGAAAGTTCTTCAAGTCGCGCGGACCGTTCACGGTGCCGCGCTCGCCGCAGGGCCATCCAGTAGTCATCCAGGCCGGCGCCAGCGGCCGCGGCCAGCGCTTTGCCGGACGATGGGGCGAAGTCATTTTCACCGCGGCGCGCAACCTCGCCGGCGCCAAGCAGGGCTACGACGCGATCCGCACCGAGGCCGCAAAGGCCGGCCGCGATCCCGATCAGATGTTCCTTTGCAACCTCGTCACGCCGGTGCCGGGGGCGACCAGATCCGAGGCCGAGGACAAGATGGCGCTGATCGAAAAGCTGCCGCTGGAGATCGATGCACTGTCGCTGCTGGCCGAAGGACTCAATTTCGACTTTGCATCCAAAGGCATCGACGAGCCGCTGACCACGCAGGAACTTCAAGGCATGCAGGGCATGCTCGGCATCCGCGACGGCGTGCTGCGGACCTCCGGCAATCCCAATCCCTCGACGCGCGATTTCATCAAATTCTCCGGCCGCGGCCAGACCCAGGATGCCATCGTCGGCGGGCCGAAGGAAATCGCGGACCGGCTCGAGGAAATGTTCGAGGGCCGTGGCTGCGACGGCTTTGTCATTGCCGCTACCTACGTGCCCGGCTCCTATGCCGACTTCGTCCGCCACGTCGTTCCGGAGTTGCAGCGGCGCGGGCTGTTTCACAACGATTACGCCGGCAAGACGCTTCGCGAAAATCTCGGCCTCAAACGTCCGGCAGCGGGCGCGTGGAAAACCCAGCCGCAAGCTGCGGCAGAATAAGGATGGCAAATGCGTTGGCTCAAATTCACCGCGACCGGGCAAATTTCGTGGGGAATCGTCGAAGGCGACAAGGTCATCGCCATCAGCGGCGACCCGTTCGGCGAATGGCAGCGCACGCAACGTTCGCATGCGCTCAAGGACGTGAAGATCGAACTGCCGGTGATGCCGCGCACATTCTATTGCGTCGGGCTGAATTATCTCAAGCACCTCACCGAAGCCGCCAACAAGCGCGGCGAAGTGCCCAACGTGCCCGACCGGCCGGAGATCGGCTATCGCGCGCAGAACGCGCTGATCGCGCATGACGAAAACGTGGTGATCCCGGCCACTGCGACCGAGAAGATCCACTATGAGGGCGAGCTTGTGGTGGTGATCGGCAAAAAAGCAAAACATCTGAGCGAGACCGACGCGATGTCCTGCGTGTTTGGCTACACCATCGGCAACGATGTCAGCGAACGCACCTGGCAGAAGGCCGACCGCGGGCTGTGGCGCGCCAAGAATGCCGACACTTTCAAGCCGATGGGACCCTGGATCGAGACCGACGTCGATCTCGACGCGATGGAGACGATCATAAAAGTCAACGGCAGGGAGACCGGCCGCTTCCGCACCAACGACATGATCTTCGGTATCGTGCCGTTCATCGTCGAGCTGACGAAATATTTCACGCTGTGGCCCGGCGACGTGATCTGGATGGGTACCGACGGCGCCTCCCCCGACATCAAGGCCGGCGACGTGGTCGAGATCGAGCTCACCGGCATCGGCACGCTTCGCAACACCTTCGTCGCGGAGACGGCATGAGCCGCCACTCCACCGCGCATTATTTTCTCGAAGGCCTGGTCGATCTCGGGGTCGACTACATCTTCGCCAATCTCGGCACCGACCATGTGTCGCTGATCGAGGAATTGGCGCGCTGGGATCAGGCGGGCCGCAAGCACCCGGAGATGATCCTGTGCCCGCACGAGGTCGTAGCCGTTCATATGGCTGGAGGCTATGCGTTGGCCACCGGGCGCGGCCAGGCGGTGTTCGTCCATGTCGATGCCGGCACCGCGAATGCCTGCATGGCGATCCAGAATCTGTTCCGCTATCGGCTGCCGGTGTTGCTGTTCGCAGGCCGCGCGCCTTACACGCTGCACGGCGAGCTCACCGGTTCGCGCGACACCTATGTGCATTTCGTGCAGGATCCGTTCGATATCGCCAGCATCGTCCGCCCGTACGTGAAATGGGAATATTCGCTGCCGTCCGGCGTCGTGGTGAAGGAGGCGCTGGCGCGCGCCGGGGCCTTCATGCAGAGCGACCCGCCAGGGCCGGTCTATATGATGCTGCCTCGCGAGACGCTGGCAGAGCAATGGGACGACGCAGCAATGCCCGCATATCCGGCTTCGCGCTACGGAAGCGTCCGGGCCGGCGGAATCGATCCGGCGCGGGTCGATGCGATTGCCGGGCAATTGATGGCGGCGGAAAATCCGGTCGCCTTGACCGCCTATCTCGGCCGCAAGCCACGCGCGGTCGAGGCGCTGGACCGGCTGGCTCGGACCTGCGGCATCCGGGTCGTGGAATTCAATTCGATCGCTCTCAATATCCCGCAGGATTCGCCGTGTTTTGCAGGCATCGATCCGCTGCCGTTGCTGGAGACTGCCGATCTCGGATTACTGCTCGACACCGACGTCCCATTCATCCCGCAGGCTGCCAAACGCGCCGAGGCGATGAAGTGGATTCAGATCGACATCGACCCCTTGAAGGCGGATTTTCCCATGTGGGGATTCGCCACCGACATGCGCATCCAGGGCGATTGCGCCGTCGTGTTGCAGCAGGTGCTCGATGCCGTCGAAACGCGCGCCGATGATGATTATCGCCGTCGCGTTGCCGCGCGCATCGGAAGCTGGAGTAGCGCGAACGAGGCGCGGGCGCGGCGCCGCGCCGCCGTGAGCGCAAACAAGGGCGTGTCCGGCGCCCTTGGTCCGGCCTTTGTGTCCGCGACGCTGAATGCAAAACTCTCGCAGGACGACGTCGTCATCAACGAGGCGATCCGCAACGGGCCGATCCTGCAGGAACACATCACGCGGACCAAACCACAAAGCTATCTTGGGCTTGCCGGCGGCGGGCTTGGATTCAGCGGTGGCATGGCGCTTGGCCTGAAACTGGCGCAGCCGCAGCGCCGCGTCGTGCAGATCATCGGCGATGGCGGCTATCATTTCTCATCGCCCGACAGCGTCTATGCGGTGGCGCAGCAATATGAGATTCCGATTTTCACGGTGGTGCTCGACAATGGCGGCTGGCAGGCGGTGAAGTCGGCGGTACAGCGGGTTTATCCAAAGGGCATCGCGGCCGAAACCGACCAGTTCCAGTCCCGGCTGCGATCAGGCCGCCAAGGGGAGGCGCGGGATTTTTCCGCGGTGGCGCGCGCATTCGGCGCGCATGGCGAATGCGTCATCGAACCCGACCAGCTTGCAGACGCGATCGACCGCTGTCTTGCTGCGCTCGATGACGGCAAAGCCGCGGTGCTGCATGTTCACATCACGCCGCTGTAGGGAGGCAAATCCATGAGCGACCTTTGCAGACGCCTCCTGCCCACAGTTGCGCTCGCGGCCGCTCTTTGCCAGCCCGCCTTCGCCCAGGAAGATCCGGCGAAATATCCAACCAAACCGATCCACATCGTCGTCGGTTTTACCGCCGGCGGCGGCAATGACATTATCGCGCGGGTGTACGGGCAGAAATTGGCGGAGAGCCTTGGACAGCCCGTCATCATCGAAAACAAGCCTGGCGGCGGCGCCATCGTCGCCACCGAATATGTCGCAAAATCCGCGTCCGACGGCTACACGCTGCTGGTCGGCGCCAGCGGCATGGCCATCAACCCCGCCGTCTACGCCAAGCTGCCTTACGATTCAGTCCGCGATTTCGTCGCGATCTCCGAACTGGCCTCGTTTCCGCTGATCCTGATCGTCAATCCGTCGTCGCCCATCAAATCGGTCGCCGAACTGGTCGCTTACGCCAAAGCCAACCCGGACAAGACCAATTATGCCAGCTCATCGGCCTCGTTCCAGCTGGTGACCGAATTGTTCAAACAGAAGACCGGCGCGCCGATGCAGGTCATCCCCTACAAGGGCGCCAATGATTCCGTGCTGGCGGTGATCTCGGGCCAAGTGACGGCAACCATCGCCGATGCGGGGCCCGCGTTGAGCCAGGTGCTCGGAGGCCACGCACGGGCGCTAGCGGTCGCTTCGCCGCGGCGTATGGAAGAGCTCCCCAATGTGCCGACCCTGAAGGAAGCGGGCGCCGATGTCGATGCGGTGCTGTGGAGCGGGTTGTTCGCGCCGAAGGACACGCCGCCGGCAATCGTGCGAAAACTCGAGAACGAAATCATCCGCATCGCCCGATTGCCGAATGTCATCGCCCGCCTGAAGCCGCTGGGCATCCTGCCGGTCGGCAATTCGTCGGAGGAGTTTACCCGGATTCTCGCGGCCGATATCGCGCGGTGGGGCGAGGTGGCAAAGGCCGGAAACATCAGAATCGCGCAATAGCCGCGTCGTTCATCGCTGCCAGTTGCAGATGCCGCCCGATCTGCACGGCCAGACCTGAATCCGCGTATCGGATGCCTGTGCGTCCAGCGGATTGCTGTGCCGGCGCACTAATTTCGTTCGCGCCAGCAGACGGGGCTTCTCGGCGTGCGCATGCACAATTCTGTTTCCAGTGGCCTTCGGCGACGCGGCCACGTGCTTCGGCGACGCGGCCACATGCTTCGGCGCCGAATACATCGGCACAGCGTCCACCTGCGCGGCGTTGCTTTGCGGATCGCTTTTTGGCTCGCCCCCGATCGGCTCGAACTGCGCAGGCGGCCCGAGCGGCTTTGGCGAAAGCGCGGCCTTGGACAGATCAAGGTTAAGGAACTCGTCCGGCCGGTAGCCGTCCGCCCATGCGCAACCGGCGGCCAAAATTGCCCCGCAACAGACTGCTGTTAGAACGCCTCTTGAGACCACGGTCGCCTCTGAACCCGCCCGAATATGTTATCTAGGATGTGTTGGCCCGATTAACAGCACCCCGGCACGCCGGGTTCCATCAACTTCCGGCAGGCGCCGGTCTCACTGGATCTCGATATTGGCGGCCTTGATCACCGCGCGCCATCGCTCGACCTCTTCGCCCATGTATCGGGACGTCTTCTCAACCGAGCCGCCGAAAACCTCGGCGGACAGTTTCTTCAGATGACCGCGCAATTCGGGCTGGCGCAGGGCTTCGTTCACGTCCGCGTTGATGGTGTCGACGATGTTCTTCGGTGTGCCGGGCGGCGCCACGATGCCGTACCAGGCGACCGCCTCGAAACCGGGCAGCGTCTCCGCGATGGCCGGCACATCCGGCAGCGCCGGCAGGCGATGGGGCGACGCAACCGCCAGCAATCTGAGCTTGCCGGCCTCGACCAGGGCCAGCGAAACGCCGAGATTGTCGAACATCAGATCGACATCGCCGGCGAGCAGGCCCTGCAGCGCCGGCGCCGAGCCGCGATAGGGGATATGCCGCAGTTTGACCCCGGCCATCAGCTGAAACAGTTCGGACGTCAGGTGCGAAGTGGTCCCGTTGCCTTGCGTGGCGGCGGTGACCTTGTCGGGATTTGTTTGCAGATATTCGATGAGCTCGCGCAGGCTCGATGCCTTGACGTTGTTTGGATTGACGATCAGCGCGTTCGGCACCTGGGCCATCACGATGATCGGCTCGAACTTGGATGGATCGAAGCCCAGCTTCGGATAGAGGCTCTGGTTGATCACGAGCGGCGGCGGCGGCGCCGAGAGCAAGGTGTAGCCGTCCGGCGCTGCCCGAAATACCGTCTCGGCGCCGATGTTTCCGGCAGCCCCGGTTCGATTCTCGATCACCACCGGCTGACCCCATTTCCTCGACAGCCACTCCGCGACCAGCCGCGGCACCGCATCAGCCGTCCCACCGGCCGGGAACGGCACGATGATTTTGACGGTGCGGTCAGGATAGCCGTCGGCCCATGCCGGGCTCTCGAAGCCCTCCGGTACCGCAAGGCAAAGCGCCAACGCGATCGCCGCTCGGCCCGCGCAAAACCGTCCCCGCCTGACCACACCGCGCATCTGGTTCCCTTCCGACGATCTGCCGCGCTTGATCCCGGCCTTTGTGGTGGCAAGCCTGCTTCACTCCGTGTGAAGATACAACATGGCATCCGGTCGCGTTGATTTCAGGGGTCTATGACGATGGAAAAGCGGCTGAGCCTTGTGATCGTCGGCGGCGGCATCGGCGGCCTGTTCGCCGCGAATGCGCTGCTCGCTAACGGCCTCCAGGTGTCGGTCTATGAGCAGGCCCCTGCCCTCGGCGAGGTGGGCGCCGGGGTGTTTTTGACGCCAAACAGCGTCCGTCAGTTGCAGCGGGTGGGCCTCGGACCCGCTGTGGAACAGCGCGGCGCCCGGGTCGGGACCGGATCGCGATACTTCCGGCATGACGGCACGCCGATCGCCCCGGTCCAGGTAACCGACTCCTCGGGCTGGAATGCGACCTTCGGGATGCACCGCGCCGACCTGGTCGAGATGTTGGCTGCCGCCCTGCCAAGCGAGGTGGTGCATACCGGACACCGATGCAGCTGCTTTGAGCAGCGCGGCGACGTGGCCCGGGTGTCGTTCGCCAATGGCGTCATCGCCGAAGCCGACGTCGTGATCGCCGCCGACGGTATCCACTCCGAGCTGCAGCGTTACGTGACCTCTCCTTCCCGTCCCGTCTTCCACGGGTCCGTCGCCTACCGCGGCGTGCTTGCGCATCAACGCATTCCGCAATGGCCGACCGACTGCTGGCTGATGTGGCTCGGCAAAGGAAAGCACTTCCTGACCTTTCCGGTGCGCGCGGGAAAACTCATCAACTATGTCGGCTTCGTGCCCGCGGACGAAGAGATGAAGGAATCCTGGTCGGCGCCGGGCGATCCCGACGTACTTCGCCACGAGTTCGCAGGCTGGGATCCGCGCATCGGATCGCTGCTGAGCCAGGTGGAAGCGACGTTCCGGTGGGCGCTGTATGACCGCGAGCCGCTGCCGACCTGGAGCCAGGGCCGGCTGACGCTGCTCGGCGATGCGGCGCATCCGATGCTGCCTCATCTCGGCCAGGGCGCCAACCAATCGATCGAGGATGGTATGGCGCTGGCGACGATTCTCGCTTACGCGAGCCGGGCGACCGCCCCGGCGGCATTGCTAGCCTATGAGCAGCTGCGCCGCGAGCGCGTCGCGCAGGTCCAACGCGGCGCGCGCGAGAACGGGTTGCGCTACGATTCCGCCAATCCCGATTTGGGCGTCCGGGACGCCGAGATCACTGCGCATGCGGCGTTTCGGCGGCGGCTCTATGATCACGACGTGGTGCCGGAAGCGAAGGCGGCGGCAATGGCGCTGACTTGAAGTAGCTCACTTGCCGTTGAAATACAGCTCGCGCGCCGTCGTGCCAAAGATTTTCGCGCGCGCGGCGGTGTCGGGAATGGCATCGACCAGCCAGTCGATGGTGGCCCGATATGGAAACTCGCCCTCGTGGCCGACGAACGGGCAGTCGCTCGCCCACACCAGCCGATCGGGGCCGGCAACGCGGAGAAGTTCGCGCGCAACATGCTTTGCATGGGCGCCGAGCCGATAACCACCGGACAGCTTGACCCAGGTGCGACCTTTGTCGATCGAGCGCAGCAGCGCCTTGAAACCCTCGCTGTTGACGCCCGTCGCAGGATCGGGGCGGCCGAGATGGTCGGCCACGATCTTGACGCCGCTGGCCTCCAGCGTGGGCAGGATTTTCGGCAGATCGCCGCCCTCGACATGAGGATGAACGTGCCAGTCGAGATCGGCGAGGCGGCGAAACAGCGCGCGATACTCGAATGTGGTGATGTCGGGAAGGCTCGGCAGGCCGATAAAGGGGAGCCGCATGCCGACGAAACCCTCGCGGTTCATCGCTTCCAAAACAAATCGTTCCACCGGATGTCTGAAAATCGCGGTGCCGCGCAGTCGCTCGGGGTGGGCCCGGAGCGCGGCAAGTGTGTAGTCGTTGTAGTCACCCCACGGGCTTGCAGCAGCAATCACTGCGCGGTCCACGCCGTTCTCGTCCAGCGTCGCGACCAGTTGCTCGTGGGTAAAACTGTATTTCGGCGCGTGGCGCGGATTGTCGATCAGGGGCATGTCGGTGGTGAAGACATGCACGTGGGTGTCGATCTTGAAGCTGTCTGGCATGTACGCTGCTCAGTTCGGCGCAAGGCCGGCCTTCTTCACCACGGCGGCCCACATCTCGATATCAGATTTGAGCCGCGCGTCGAGTTCCTCCGGCGAACTAGCGGACGGCTCGCCGCCCAGTTCGATCATGCGCTTCTGGAAATCCGGGTCGCCGATGATCGCGCGGACGTGGCCATTCAGCAGCGCGACAATCTCTCCCGGCGTGCCGCCCGGAGCCACCAGCGAGTTCCAGCCGTCCACCGCGGTGTCGATGCCGCTCTCGCGCAATGTCGGCACATGCGGCTCAAGCGGCGAACGCTTGCTGCCGGATGAGGCGATCGCGCGGATCTGTCCGCCTTCGATCGCCGTCTTCAGCGCGGCGTAGGATTCGATGCCGATCTGGGTGTCGCCCCGGAGCAGGGAGGTCAGCACTTCCGCCGAAGTACGATGCGGCACTACCGTCATCGCAATGCCGGCGGTCGCGCGGAGCAGTTCGCCCGTGACGTTCTGCGTACTGCCGGGATTGATGGTTCCGACGTTGAACTTTTGGGGATCGGCACGCGCGATGTCGAGTGCATCCTTCAGCGTGCACATGGACGAGTCCGCTTTCACCAGCAGCAGCAGGTCGAACAGCGCCATGGTCGAGATCGGAGCGAACGCGGTGACCGGATCGAACGGCATCGACTTGAGCAGCGACTTCGACAACGCAATGCCGCTCGAGAATACGAACAGGGTGTAGCCATCCGGTTCAGCGGAGGTGACGGCGGTGGCGGCGACGATTCCGCCCGCACCGGGACGGTTCTCGATCACCACCTGGGCGCCGGTGCGTTCGGCGAGCTTCTGTCCCAGCAGGCGCACCGTAATATCGGCAAAGCCGCCCGGCCCGAACGGCACGACGATGCGGATCGGCCGATTGGGGTAAGGCGCCTGTGCGCTCGCAGGGACCACCGATGCCGCGCCGATCATGAACGCGATGAGCGCGGCCGCCGTTCTGAACAGCAATACGACCTCCTTTTGAATTCCCCCGGCTACCAGTCCGCGAGAGCTGAATTGCGGAAAATCCAGGCGTAGTATTACATCGACATCAAAGCATTTCCCTGCAAAAACCAAGAAAACCTGGAGGAACCATTTTAATGAGCGTCTCCCGCCGTCATGCCCTTGCCTCCCTCGTCGTTACCGCGCTGCTGGCCACGCCCGCGGCGGCTGCCGAAACCATCCGGGTAGGACTACCTACCAAGACCTATTGGCCGACGACCGTTGCCGAAACCGCGGTGCGGCAAAAACTGTTCGAGAAGGAGGGCATCAGCGCGGAGCTGACGATCTATCGCAGCGGCGCCGAGACGTTCGAAGGCATGGCCGCGGGCGCGGCCGACATTATCCTCGATCCGCCCTCGCTGGTGTCCGCGGGCCGCAAGAAAGGCGTGATGTCGCGGATCGTCGCCAACGCCGCGATGGGTAATTTCGGCTGGCAATTGATGGTGCCGGTGAAATCCACGCTCGACGTCAAGGATCTCAACGGCAAGAAGGTTGCGATCACGGCGGCCGGCTCCGGCTCCGACCTGCTGGCGCTGTGGACCATCCAGGACAGGAAGATCGAGTTCACGCGCGTGCCGGTCGGCGGCGGCGGCCTGGTACCCAACCTGCTTGCCGGCAATGTCGATGCGGCCGTGGTCTATTCGCCGCTCAGCTTCCAGATCTCGAAATCGGGCGAGGCCCGCACCATCCTCGACTATTCGAAGGAAGTGCCGCCTAATCTCACCGCGGGCTGGATCGTGCTCGACAAATTTGCCGAGGCGAAGCCGCAGCTCGTGCAGAAGGCGATCAACGCGCTTTACGGCGCGGTGCAGTTCATGCGCGCCAACCGCGACGTAACGGTGAAGCTGATCGCGGACCTCTACGAGATGCCGGCCGAGATAGCCGGTCTGGAATATGACAACACGATCATGAAAATCGAGACCGACGGGAACATGGCCGCCGCCAACGTGCCGGCGGCGGTGCAATTGTCGCTCGATCTGGCAAAGCTCGGCGGGTTGAAGGACATCGTGCCGGTCGAAGACGTGATCTCGACGAAGTTCAAGCCGGTCCCGACCAAGCCCTGAGGCCTAACACGATGGGAGGTCTCGGAATCAAGCTGGCCCGCTTTGCGATCGTGCTCGCGATCTTCGCGCTGTGGGAATTTCTGTCGCGGACCGGCCTCGTCAATTCGCGGCTGCTACCGTCCGCATCCGAGACGCTGTCCACGCTGGGCGATCTGCTGCAGCGCGCCAGCGTCCGCAACGATCTGGCGGTGACGGCGAAGGAAGTGCTGACCGCCTTTGCGCTCGCCGTTCCCGTCGGCGCGCTGATCGGATATCTGATCGCGGAGCACCGCTACTTCGCCGAGGTGATGAAGCCGCTGCTGTTCTTCGCCTTCAGCATTCCGAAATCGATCTTCCTGCCGATGTTCATCCTGGTGTTCGGGGTCGGATTTGCCCAGAAGGTCGGCTTCGGCTTCTTCTCCACGATCTTCATCGTCATCATGTCGACGACGACCGCGGTCGAGTCGGTCAAGGTCGATCATCTGAAGGTCGCCCGCTCTTATGGCGCGACGCCGGCGCAAACCGCCTTCCGCGTCTATCTGCCGAGCATGCTCCCGGTGCTGCTGGAAGCCTTGCGGATTTCCATGATCTTCAATCTGACCGGCGTGATCCTCGCCGAGATGTATGCGTCGCGCGACGGCATCGGCCATCAGATCGCCAGTTGGGGCGAAAACTTCCAGATGAAGCAATTGCTGGCCGGCGTGGTGATGATCGCTGCGATCGCCATGACCTTCAACGAGTTGGTGCGATGGGTGGAAACGCGATGCAGCCATTGGCGAGCGTAACGCCGCTCAAGCCTAGCCCGCGCGCGGGGGCGGGCGCGATCGAGGTCCGGAATGTCGGCAAGATTTTCAGGACCTCGACCCAGGACGTGGTCGCCCTCGAAGACATCTCGCTCGAGGTCAAGCCAGGCCATTTCGTCGTGCTGGTGGGACCCAGCGGCTGCGGCAAGTCGACCTTGTTGATGATGCTGGCGGCCCTGTTGCAGCAGAGCTCGGGCACCATCACGATCAACGGCCGGCCTATTCCACAACCCGATCCGGACCGGGTCGGCGTGGTGTTTCAGGAGGCCAGCCTGTTCCCGTGGCTGACCGCGGAAGAGAATGTCGAATTTCCGCTGGCGCTGCGCGGCGTGGCCAAGAGCGAGCGCCGTGCCAAGGCGCAGGATGCCCTTACGCTCGTCGGCCTCGACGGCTTCGGCAAGCGGCATCCGCACGAACTGTCCGGCGGCATGAAGCAGCGCGTCTCGATCGCGCGCGGCCTGGTACAGGATCCTCCGGTTCTGCTGATGGACGAGCCGTTCGCAGCGCTCGACGAACAGACCCGCATGACCATGGGCGACGAGCTGCTCCGCATCTGGGCGGCTACCGGCAAGACCGTGGTGTTCGTCACCCACAGCCTGACCGAGGCCGTCTATCTCGCCGACGAGGTGATCGTGATGTCGGCGCGTCCCGGCCGCATCGTCGACCGCCTGCAGGTACCGCTGCCGCGGCCGCGAACCTATGACATGCTGAGCGGAGAAGCGTTCGGCAGCCTGCGCGACCGCATCTGGCGGCACATCCGCAAATCGGCGTGAGGCAACAGATGACCGCAACCACGCTGCGCCGGATGATCGTCATTAGTCTGATCGTGCTTTGGGAAGCGCTGCCGCGCAGCGGCCTGATCCCGGAGCTGTTCCTGCCGGCGCTGTCCTCCACGCTTATCGCCGGCTGGAACGAGGCCGCCGAATACGGGCACGCTTTGGCGGTGACCCTCTACGAGGTCGCAGTCTCGATGGCGTTTGCCTGCGGCGGCGGCATCCTGCTCGGCGCCGTTGTCGGCAGCCTGCCGCACCCGCGCCTGCTGATCATGCCGATGATTTCCAGCCTCTATGCCGTGCCGCTTGTCATCCTTTATCCGGTGTTCACGGTGTGGCTCGGCATCGGCTCGGAGTCCAAGATCGCGTTCGCCTCGCTCTACGGATTTTTGCCGACCATGCTCTCGACCGCCGCCGGCATCCAGACTATCGATCCGCAATTGTTGCTGGCCGCGCGGAGCATGGGCGCAAGCTTAAGCCAGCGTCTCGTCCGGGTCATTATTCCCGCTGCCATTCCAACCGTGCTGTCGGGGCTTCGCGTCGGCGGCGCGCTGGTCATCGTCGGCGTCGTGGTATCGGAAATGCTGATCTCGTCGGCGGGCATCGGCTATCTGATCTCGCGCTATCGCACCATCCTCGACAGCCCGCATGTCTTTGCCGGCGTGCTGCTGGTGCTGGCGATGGCGATCGCCTTCAACGCCGCGATCCGATGGATCGAGCGCAGGGCCGCGATCTGGCATACCGGAACGCGCGGCGGCGAAAGCGCGGCCGCCGAAATCGCGCCCGGTGCCCTACAGCCGGCGACCTAAAGAAGAACAACAAGGAGACTATCGTGAATCTGCCGAAACATCTGTTGCCGACGACGGTAGTGGGAAGCTATCCGCAGCCGGAATGGCTGGTGGATCGGGCGATGCTGTCTAAATCGGTGCCGCGTACCCGCATGCACGAAATGTGGCGGCTTCCGGCCGAACATCTGGAGGAAGCGCAGGACGACGCCACCATTGTCGCGATCCGCGACATGGAACGGGCCGGCATCGACATCGTGACCGACGGCGAAATCCGCCGCGAAAGCTATTCCAACCGTTTTGCCACCGCGCTCGACGGCATCGATGCCGACAATCCCGCCAGCATCACCACGAGGGGCGGGCAGCAGACGCCGGTGCCGCGCGTGGTCGGCAAGATCAAGCGCAGCCGGCCGGTCGAACTCGGCGACATAAAATTCCTTCGCCGCAACACCGACCGCGCCGCCAAGATCACGCTGCCCGGCCCGTTCACCATGAGCCAGCAGGCTAGCGATGAGTTCTACAAGGACGACGAAACGCTGGCGATGGCGTTCGCCGAAGCCGTCAATGCCGAAGCGCTCGACCTGCAGAAGGCCGGCGCCGACGTGATCCAGTTGGACGAGCCCTGGGTGCGCAACAATCCGGACCTCGCAAAACGCTACGCGGTGAAGGCCATCAACCGCGCGCTGCAGGGCATCACCGTGCCGACCGTGGTACATCTCTGCTTCGGCTACGCCGCGGTGGTGCCGGGTTCGACCAAGCCCGCGGGCTATTCCTTTCTCGCCGAGCTCGACGATACCATCGCGGAGCAGATTTCGATCGAGGCGGCGCAACCCAAACTCGACCTCGGCGTGCTCAAGGACCTCGCTTCGAAGAAGATCATGCTGGGGGTGCTCGATCTCGGCGATCCCGGGATCGAATCGGTAAATGTCGTGGCGGATCGAATTCGGAACGGTCTCAAGCATGTTGCGGCGGACAGACTTGTCATCGCGCCGGATTGCGGCATGAAATACATGCGCCGCGATATTGCGTTCGGGAAGCTGATGGCGATGTGCGATGCTGCGGCGAGGGTCCGTGCCGAGATCAGCTGACGTATGCGGCAAATGATCGGGGAGGCTATAATGAAAAGGCAGTGGGTGGCCGCCGCAGCGCTTCTGATGGTGGCGGTCATCAATGGCGCGCGGGCTGAGGATTATCCCGCGAGAACGGTCACGATCATCGTTCCGTTCGCCGCGGGCGGACCCGCCGACATCGTCGGGCGGATTGTTGCCGACATCTTTACCCGCCATCTCGGGCAGAAATTCGTGGTGGAAAACGTCGTCGGCGCCGGAGGCACCATTGGAACGCTTCGGGCCGCGCGCGCCGCGGCTGACGGCTATACGATCCTGTCCGGCCACATGGGCACCAATGCGCTGGCACCGGCGTTCTACCCCAATCTGGGTTACGATCCGCAAAAGGATTTCGAGCCGATCGGGCTCAGTACCGAATTTGCCGAACTGCTCGTGGTTCGCAAAGACTTTCCCGCCAACAACCTCAAGGAATTCATCGCCTACGCCAAATCCAATACGAGCAAGCTCAATGTCGGGCACGCCGGGCTGGGCTCGGTGTCGTACATCGGTTGTCTGCTGCTCCACGCCGCGATCGGCATCAAGCCGACCCTGGTGCCGTTCACCGGCACAGCCCCGGTGATGAATGCGATGCTCGCAGGCGAGATCGACTACGAATGCGATCCGGTGCTGGGCACGCTCGGTCATGTGCGCGCCGGCAACCTCAAGGCGCTGGCCATCGCCGCGAAAAAGCGCAGCCCGCTATTGCCGGATGTGCCAACCTCCTACGAGCAGGGACTGCCGGAATTCGACTGCGCTCCGTTTTACGGAGTGTTCGCGCCGCTCGGCACGCCGAAGCCAATCGTCGAGAAGCTGGTCGACGCGTTAATCAAGGGCCTCAGCGAGGAGCCGGTGCAAAAACGGTTGACCGATCTTGGCGGCGAGCTGGTGGAGCCGGACCGCCGCGGACCCAAAGCCTTGGGCGACCTGGTGAGAAGCGAAACCGCGCGGTGGATGCCGATCCTGAAAGCCGCGGCTGAGAAATAGCCGCAGCCGCCGCGATTGCTATTGTGCCTTGCTCACACCGGCGCCGCCGGCCGACCTGGACAGCGCGGCCGGCTGCGTGCATCGATGAGTACGTCGCTCAGGCACGAACGCGGATGATCGTCTTTCCCCTTCGTCGCTCGGTCGGGTTCAAGGCGGCGACGGCAACGTCTAGGGTCGAGACGCTGCCGATGTTTGTGCGCAGTCGTCCGTCCCGCATCCGCTGAACAATTTCGCTCAGTTGGGCACGATCGGACTCGACCACGAAGTCGACCGCGAGGCCGTCGGCGGGCCGTGCCTCGGCCGGCCCGACGATGGACACCAGCATTCCTCCGGCTCGAACGAGGCTTGCGGACCGCTTGCCGATGTCGCCGCCGATGACGTCGAACACCAGATCGACTCCGCCGACGTCTTCCAGGACATCGTTATCGAGGTCTAGGAACTCCTTCGCGTCGAAGTCCAGCACCGTCTGACGGTCGGCGGCGCGTCCGCTGCCGATGACGTAGGCGCCGGCCTGTCGTGCGAGCTGAGTCGCCATCGACCCGACTGCTCCGGCCGCGCCGTGCACGAGGACGCTCTGCCCCGCCCGGAGGCGGCCGAGGTCGAATAGTCCCTGCCACGCAGTCAGGCCCGAGATCGGCAGGCTCGCGCCCACCGTGAAGTCGACGTCGCCCGGCAGCGGCGCAAGGTTGCGTGCCTCGATCGCCACATACTCGGCCAGGGTGCCGTCGCGATACCAGTCCGCGAGACCGAACACCCGCTGTCCCAGCGACAGCCCCGTCGTGCCGTAGCCCAGGGCGCTGACCACTCCGGCCAGTTCATGCCCAACGATCGACGGTGTTCGATCATGGCCGAGGCGATCGGTCCACGTCGAGGGCCACGCCAGCTCAGTCGGGACGAATCCCGATGCATGAACCTGAACGACGACGTCGTTTATCGCCGCCTGCGGCTCGGGCCGCTCCACCAGCGTCATCCCGGCCGTACCCGCCACCTGGTCCGTCACAACGATCGCCTTCATGATAATTTCCTCCTCGGTCTAGTGACCGGAAAATAGTCGGCGTGAACGGGCGGGGTGCCCGAAGGCGGCTCGTCGAGGCGCACCGCTATGCCTTCCAGTTGCGGGCTCGGGGCCGGATAGAGCTTCATGACCAGCGGGTCGTGCCCCGGCACGATATGGCTCTCGTCCGGCGCAAACGCGCGCAACCTGTCAAAACCCTCCAGCATTTCTCCGATATGAAGCGCGGTCGTGAACGGACGTTCGCTCGCCATGTTCTCATAGAAATGGGTGACGTCGGACGCGAGCACGACAAGCCCGCGGCGGGTCCTGACGCGCACGAATTGCAGCCCCGCCGAATGACCGGTTGCCGCGTGGACGGTCAGGCCGGGCGCGAGTTCGGCGTCGCCATGATAGAACATGACGCGGCGCGCATAGTTCAGCCGCACGATCCCGCAGACGTCCTCGACCTCGAAGGAATGCGCCAGCCTCGGATAACGCATGTAGCGTCCGGTGGCATAAGCCAGTTCGCGCTCCTGAAGATGAAACCGCGCAACGGGGAAGCGGTCGAAATTTCCCACATGGTCGTAGTGTAGATGGGTGAGGATGACATCCTCGACAGCATTGGCGTCGATGCCGAGCGCGCCGAGCGTCTCCACCGGGCAGCGCAGGAAGGTGCGCTTGCGTTTCTTCGCTGTCTCGGCGTTGAAGCCGGTGTCGATGATGAAGGTGCGGCTTCCGCCCCTGGCCACCCACACGAAATAGTCCATCGGCATCGGGCCGTCATGCGGATCGCCGCCGATGAAATGCTCGCTCCGCCGCGCATCGCGGGTCGCATAGCGGATGGCAAAGAGCTCGTATTCCTGTTCAGCCATGATATCTCCCGCCGTGTTCAACCCGTCCGGTTGTATAGGCCCGGTCACGGTATTCTATCCCGCGCGCGGATCGACCCGCGCAATTGGGACCGTGCGGGCGCCAAGTTCAATGGTCCATTTTTGCAAGGAACATAACGGATGAGTAATGCATTCTACGCATAGCGCTGCTCCATCCATCGTGCGAGCCAGGAAATGCCTTCCCTTCGCTTCTTAGCGCTTTCAGTAACGATTGTCGTTCTCGCCGGCTGTTCGCGATCGGACTCCGAGAAACAGGGTCAGCAGATCAGGATGGCGGCATCATGGACCGCGACCACGGTGCTGATGCTGGATGGCTGGCTGAATAGCAGTGTCCCATCACATTATGCCCGACGAACCAGCGAAACGGTGCGAAAAAAACTCTCCGAACTAAGCGCCGACTTGCGGAAAGGCGGCGCGAAGGGCGTCTTTCAGCAACAGGAAATACAGAGGGTCACCGGGACGCTGGGCCAAGCTGAACGCGGGATCGAGGCGTTGGACCGCGCGGTCGTGCAGAACAGCAGAAACGCACTTGCCGCGGCGGCATCGAGATTTTCGCAAACGAGCTCAAGACATGGCCCATGAGCAAGCTGTTTGAGATCGCGCTGGGGATCGTCACGAGCGTCGGAGGCTTTCTGGAGATCGGATCCCTGACGACGGCAGCGCAGGCTGGGGCAGCGTTCGGTTTTGAATTGATTTGGGCGATCGTGCTGGGGACGATTTGCGTCGCTTTCCTGGTGGAAATGGCAGGTCGATTCGCGGCCGTCAGTCACCATACGATTTCGGATGCGCTTCGCGAGCGCTTTGGATTCAACTTCTTTCTGTGGCCACTGCTAGCCACCTTGATTGTGAACGAACTGGTGCTGGCAGCGGAGATCGGTGGCGTCGCGATCGCGCTCGAGTTTGCCACCGGAATCGGCTTTCAGGTGTGGGCCATGCCGGTGGCGCTGGTCGCCTGGGTGCTGCTGTGGAAGGGAACGTTCGGATTCATAGAGAAAGGCGTTTCGATTCTCGGCCTCGTGACGCTGTGCTTCGTCGTTGCTGCCGCCATGCTGAAGCCCGACTGGAAGCAGGTTGCTTTTGCCGCGCTCCCCAGCCTGCCTGACCGCGACAGGGCGCATTACTGGTTTATCGCCGTAAGCATTCTTGGGGCGTCGATCTCGCCCTATCTCTTTCTGTTCTACTCATCCGGTGCGATCGAGGACAAATGGGACAGCAGCTATCTTGGGATCAATCGCGCTATTGCCGGACTGGGAATGGGGTTCGGCGGCATGATCTCCATCGCCGTCCTGATCGTAGCTGCGCTGGTGTTCATTCCGCATGGCATCGGGCATATCGACGATTATCACCAGCTGCCCTTGATGCTGATTCCAGTATTCGGGTTCTGGGGCTTCGTTCTGTTTGCGGCATCGCTGGGGATTGCCTCTCTTGGAGCATCGCTCGAGGTCGCGCTGCAGCAGGCCTACCTGGTCGCTCAGGGCTTCGGCTGGAATTGGGGCAAGGACCTGCGACCAGGCGAAAACCCCGGATTCACCGTGGTCTACACCTTGTCGATCATTGCCGCCATGATCCCGATCGCCGCCGGGCTCGATCCGCTGAAGCTGACCATCTTTTCGATGGCGCTTACCGCCGCAAGTCTGCCACTCACGGTCGTTCCGTTCCTGTTCGTGATGAATGATCAGCGTTACGTGAAGAATTTCCGCAACGGGAAGTTCAGCAATGCGGCCGTTGTCTTCATCATCGCGCTTGGCTTCCTGTTGGCAGTCGTGAGCATTCCGTTGGAAATAATCGGGAGCTGACCATGGAGTTGATCCGCGACCTTCTCGACAAACAGGTTGTCGACCGGCGACAGACCAAAATCGGCAAGGTCGACGGAATCGTGATACAGCTGCGGCCGGACGGCCAACCGCGCATCGTATTCGTCGAAATTGGCGCTGTTTCCCTGGCGCGCCGCCTCGGTCCGCGGATGGAGCGTCTGGTGTCACGCGTATGGGGGCGGCTCAGCGGCGGGAAGTCGCGCAAGCCGCATCGGATTCCTTGGAGCAAGGTTCGCGACATTGGCGTGGATGTCGAATTCGACATCGATGTACGAGATACCAGGATCTTCGCGTGGCAGGATTGGCTTCGTGACAAGGTCATCTGCCGCATACCTGGAGCATAACATGGCCGCGGCTCGTGAGGTACAGGTCGAGCTTCTGCTGGGATGTCAGGTCGTGGCGAAGAACGGTCGTGTCGTTGGCCGGATCGAGGAGATCTGCGCCGAGCAATGCAACGGCGAGCTGATCGTCACTGAATACCTGCTCGGCACCAATGCCATTTTGGAGCGGCTCTCCGCGTCGCTTATTGCTCGCGCGTTCGTAAATGTGCTGCACCTGAGAAGCGGCTACCGCGTCGCATGGAATCAGTTGGACCTGACTGATGCGACACGTCCGCGTCTGACCTGTGCCCTATCCGAGCTCAGAAAAGATGCAAATTGACGCGCCCGCCCCACCTTCTACTCCATCACGTATTCCGACTGACACCATTTTTTTTGCCCGCCTTAGCCCTTTGGCTCCGGCTTCAATATCTCGAACACGAGACATGTTGTCGTCGCATGTGCGATCAGGCGCGCTTTTTCATCGGTGATCCGAGCTTCAGCCGTGGCGATTCGGCGGCCGGCGTTGAGCACGCGGCCCTCGGTGCGTATCGTTCCGGTTTCCTCATGCCGCGCACGAATGAAATCTTGAATTCCAAAGTAGCATAACCAGTCCCCGCGGGCAGCGTGCTCTGGACTGCGAGCCCCATTGCTGAATCCAAAAGGATAGCGAATAGCCGCCATGGACGGAGCCGATCGGATTGTAATGGCGCAAAGCAGGCACGCTGTGGATGGCGACGATACGGGGCTCTACCGTACAGTCGAACGGGTCCATTGTTTGCATGATCGATGGCTCTGGCAGCTGTCTCGCGAAGATCGCGCGGACGTATTCGAGGCCCGACATCGATGCCATCACGTCGCGGGGGGTAACGCCATACGCGACTTTCCGCTTGCCAGCTCTGCCGACCTCGCTCGATACCTGCACGGCTTGAGCGAAGCGAATGTGGTCGTTCCTGGCGTGCCTTCTGCATGGGCGCGCCCAAACGCCACCGGCGCGGCCGCCAACGCCAAGGCTGCGGTGTGAAGGAAGTGCCGGCGGCTGGAGTCGGTTTGTTTTGACATATCATTCTGTCCTTGACGGATATGCGGCCTGCACGAGCGGCCGGATCTAGGTCTCCTTCAGTAAACCCGGATCGACCGGCATTTTACGCAATCGCTTGCCGGTGGCGGCGAAGATGGCGTTGCTGACCGCCGGGACGATTCCCGAGGTGCCGGCTTCGCCCAAGCCACCAGGCGCTTCCGAGCTTTGCACGACATGAACTTCGATCGCGGGCGTGTCATTGATGCGCAACATCTGGTAGGTGTCGAAATTGGACTGTTCGACGCGGCCGTTCTTCAATGTGATTTCGCCATAGAGCGCGGCCGTGATGCCAAAGATCGCACCGCTTTGCACCTGCGCCTGAATGGTGTCGGGATTGACCGATGTGCCGAGGTCAACCGCGCACACCACGCGTTTGACGCGGACGTCGCCGGACTTCGCCACCTCGACCTCGGCAACCTGGGCCATGTAACTCCCGAATGCAGATTGCAGCGATACGCCGCGGCCACTTCCTTTGGGCAGCGGCTGGCCCCAGCCGGACCTCTGTGCAGCAAGCGCGAGCACGGCCTTGGCACGCGGCGTCTTGTCGAGCAGCGCCATCCTGTAGGCGACCGGATCCTGGCCTGCCGCCGTAGCCAGCTCATCCATGAAGCTTTCGGTGACGAAGACATTGTGCGAGGGTCCGACGCTGCGCCAGAACGCCGTCTGAATCCCCGGGGGCTCCACGCGTACATACTCGACATGGAAGTTCGGCAGGTCATAGACGAGATCGATCGCACCTTCCGTCGTGTCGGGATCGAGACCATTGGCGAAGGCCGGCGGCAGCCAGCGCGCGATCACGGAAGAACCGGCGAACCGGTTACGCCAGGCGACCGGCCTGCCCTTGTCGTCAAGCCCGGCCGAAATCCGGTCGAACCAGTAGGGGCGGTACATGTCATGCTGGATGTCCTCCTCGCGGGTCCAGATCACCTTCACGGGGGCATCGACCTGCTTTGCGATCTCGACGGCGCGAACGACGCCGTCGACGTCGAGCCTGCGGCCGAAGCCGCCGCCAAGGAGATGATTGTGGATCACGACCTTCTCGATCGGCAGCCCAGCCGTCTTGGCCGCAGCAGCCTGCGCGCGCGCCAGCGCCTGACTGCCGACCCAGATCTCACAGCCCTCCTTCTGGATGTGAACGGTGCAGTTCATCGGCTCCATCGTCGCATGAGCAAGGAACGGGACTTCGTAACTCGACTCGATTCTGGTGCTTGCACCTGCAAAAGCCTTGTCGGCGTCGCCCACATTCTGCGCGACTGCTCCCGGCTTTTCGGTGGCGCGCTGCAGTTCGCGCGCGATGTCCATGGTGCTGAGCCCCGCTTGAGGCCCATCGTCCCACTCGATCTTTAGCGCCGCGAGCCCCTTTTTCGCGGCTCCCATGTGGTCGGCCACGACCGCCACGGCATCGTCAAGGCGCACGATCTGCCGAACGCCATTGACGTCCCTTGCGGCTGCATCATCGACGCTCTTCAATCGCCCGCCGAACGTGGGCGATTGAGCCAGCGTTGCGATCTTCACGCCGGGTGGCCGGGCATCGATGCCATAGACTGCCGTGCCGTTGATCTTTGCCGGAGTGTCGAGCCGCTTCGCCGCCGTGCCGATCAGCCGGAAGTCCTGCGGGTGCTTCAGCGCGACGTTCGCGGGCACGGGCATTTGCGCGGCTTCCGCAGCAAGCTCGCCATAGCCGGCGCGCTTTCCCGACGGCTCGTGCAATACGGCACCGTTTTGCGCACGACAGGACGCGGGATCGACATTCCAGCGCCTGGCCGCCGCCGCCACCAGCATAGCCCTTGCGGTGGCACCCGCCTTGCGCAGCGGCTGCCACGCGCCCCGGATGGCATTGGAGTTGCCGGTTGCTTGAACGCCGAGCAGCGGATTGGCGTATAGCTTTTCGTCGGGCGGCGCGTGCTCGAGACGAACCTGCTTGAGGTCAATCTCAAGTTCCTCGGCGATCAGCATCGGGATCGAGGTGTAGGTGCCCTGCCCCATCTCGACATAGGGCATGGTGAGGACCGCCGTGCCGTCGCTGCCGATGCGGATAAAGGCGTTGGGCACGAAATCGCCGGCAGCCGCCAGGCTATCGCGTGCGCCAAGCGGCAAGCTCAGGCTGAGCAACAGGCCGCCGCTCGCGGCGGCCCCTGCCTGCAAAAAGCTGCGCCTGGAGAAATTCCCCGATGCGGACGGATCACGGTCGACTGCGTTCATGTGAGTAAGATCGCGTGTCATGATCAACCTCCCGCCGCTTGCTTGATGGCGTCGCGGATGCGGACGTAAGTGCCGCAACGGCAGATGTTGCCTGACATCGCATCGTCAATATCGGAATCCTTCGGCCGCGGATTGTTTGCCAGCAGGGCCGCGGCCGACATGATCTGTCCCGATTGACAATAGCCGCACTGCGGCACTTCGCGGTCGAGCCAGGCCTTCTGGATCTTCCGACCTTCCGGCGTGGTGCCGATCGCCTCGATCGTGGTGACGGGGGAGTCGCCGATGCTGTCGATCGGGGTGATGCATGATCGAATGGCCGTGCCATCGAGATGGACCGTGCAGGCGCCGCACAGCGCCATGCCGCAGCCGAATTTCGTGCCGGTCATGCCAAGGACGTCACGCAGGACCCATAGCAGAGGCGTGTCGCCGTCGACGTCAATTTGGTGGGGATTTCCGTTGATCCTGATGCTGAAAGGCATGGTCCTTTTTCCTTCTCATGACTCGAAACGGCTCGAACTAGTCGCGTCGCAACCCCATCTCTCGAATAAGCGGCGACAAACGGGCGAATTCGTCCTCGACAAGGCGCTGGAAGCTTTGGGGGCTCGAATGGAGATCGGGCTCGATGCCTTGGGCGCGATAGGTGTCCTGCAGCACGGTATCGGCCATCGCGGTGCGCGTTGCCTGTGCGATGCGGTCGACGATGACATCGCTTGTTGCACGGGGCGCGAACAGGCCGAACCATCCGGCATAGGCGAGCTCGGGCATCGCGGCCTCGTTGACGGTCGGAATTTCCCTGGCGCCGCTCAGTCGCCGCTCGCTGGTGACGGCGATGATTCTCAGCTTGCCGGCTTGGTGCAGCTGCAGCAACTGGCTGGACACGACAGCGATCACCAAGTCGATCTGCCCGCTGATTAGATCGTTGGTGGCCGGCGCCATGCCTCGGTACGGGACGTGGACGATATCAGCGCCGCCTGCCCGCCGCCTGAACATCTCGCCGACCAGGTGATTGCCGGTGCCGACGCCGGGCGTGCCATATGACAGCTTGCCCGGACTGGCAATGGCGTAAGCGGCGAGCTGTTTCAGGTCGTTGACGGGCAGCGAGGTGGACACAGCGAATGCCAGGGTGCTGGTGATCAACCGATAGACAGCGCGAAAATCGCGCTGCGGATCGTAAGCCGGACGCACGGAGGCGAGCGGGATCATCACCTGGGTCGAGCCGTTGCCGAGCAGAAGCGAATAGCCGTCGGGTGGGCTCGAAGCGACCGCCGCACTTCCGACTGCGCCGCCGGCGCCGCCGATATTTTCGACATAAATCGGCCCGAGCAGCGACGTCATCTTGTCGGCCCACGGCCGGCCGATTTGGTCGCCTGCCGCACCGGCCGTATAGGGGATCACCAGGCGGATCGGACGCGACGGGTAATCATCCGCAATCGCAGCGCGCGGTATCGCGTGCAGCGCGGAGAAGGCCGCCGCCTGTCCAAGCAATCGTCGCCGTGAAAGCAGTGTCATTGTACTGGGACTTGCACAACAGTGAAACGGGAGATTACCTCGACACGGCGTCATACGACAGCCGTCATGGCGCCGAAGCCGATGTTGGCTGGCCGCCATCGACCAGGCGGCAAACGCGACCAGGCAGGCGCTCGCATCCGGGGGCCAGCCCGGCGTGCGCCGCCGGCCCGGGAAAGCTTGCGGTAGCCGCGGCCAGGGCATGGACGGCGTCCGCCCGGGGCGGTTGCGAGGGAGTGCGTGCGACGGCGAAGAAGACGGAGATCGTGATCGCGACACCGCAATTGCGGACGACTGCAAGCAGAAAACGGGACAACATATCTTCCTCCAGATCGCCAAAATTCAGCTCGGCTTCTCAAGCCGCATACCGATAGTCCTGCTTCCATTGTGCCGGTGATTTTCCGGTGAAACGCTTGAACACCGTCGAGAAATGGGCCTGCGCATTGAAACCAGCGGCAAACGCCACTTCAACCAGCGGCATCGCGCCGGCCGTCATCATCGCCTTGGCGCGCTCGACCCGCTTGAACAGCAAATATTCGCGCGGCCTGTAACCTGTCGCGACGCGAAACTGGGCGGCGAAGTGCATCTTGGAGAGGCCGACGGCCGCAGCCATGTCGCCCAGCCGGATCCGCTTCTCGATGTTGGCGGCGAGGAATTCCTCCAGCCGCCTGATCCGCCATTTCGGCAGCGCGCCGCAGCGACGCTCGGCCGGCCGGCAGCCGAAGGAGACGATCGTGCTTGCGACGGTTTGAGCGTGACCTCGGCCATCTTGCGGTTCGCTGAACATTGGTAGTCCTCCTGTCACGACGTCGGGCGAAGGCGCTTTTTGCTTGCCGACGCACAATCGTTCTGTTGGCTCCATGCTAGCCAGGAGCCCGCCGGAGGCGAGTTAAGTTGTGTGAATCCGAGTGATTTCACGTCACTTCACGCGACGCGTTAACTACTTGATTTGGCCAAAGTATTTACCGATTGACGGCGGAGGGCGCGGTTTCCCACGCACCCTTCATTTGCCCAATGGAGCCTGGATGGCGCTGACCAGCAATTGCTGGGCCTTGGCAAGCCGCTCGACCAGATCACCTTGGACTGGGTACCGCCCCAGCACCTGGCGTGCGGGGTGGAATGCGATCAGCGTCTCGCCGCGCTCGGTCTCGCGAATCAGCACGCGAAGCGGAAGATCGAGCGCTGCCGCAGGCGCGGCCTGCATCACCGGCGTGCCGCCGCGGGCATGTCCGTAAATCAGCACGACCGATGGCGGCAAATGCATGCCGGCATCCAGCGCATTGAGGCCATGGTCGATCTTCGCGAACACGTTCATGCCGACTCTCTCGATGGTATCCACCAGGATATCGACGGTTTCGGCAAACTTCAGGCCGCTCTTATGTTCGACGTAATCGCTTTCAGTCATTCTCACGCTTTCGCTCAGATCAGCCGGCATCATGGCGAGGCACGATCGGGAGGGAGGACCAACCCTGCGCGGCAGCAGGGGCGGCGTCTTTCACAAACGCACGCTGCGCGATAGGAACGCATTTCTGCGAAGCCGTGCGACGTTTTCAGCGCTGCGCAAGCTCGGCGATCATCGCCTTGGCGCCGCGAAGGTCGCTCGTGGCAAAACCCTCGGTGAACTTCTCGAAAGCCGGCATCAGCGCCGCGCGGGCATCGTCGCGGCGGTCCTCGCCCGTGCACAGGCGGGCAAGACTGATCGCGGCACGCAGCTCCCAGAACAAAGCGCCCTGGCGCCGCGCCACGTCCAGCGCCCTGGCAAAGTGCTCTTCGGCGGCAACAACCGAGCGGTATTCGCCGTCATGCAGCAGCAGTTCGCCCTTGATGCGGATCAATTCAGCCTCGTACCACCGCTCATCGCGAGCCTCGCAGCGGGCGAGCGCCTCGTCGACCGTAGCAAGTCCCGACTTGATCTGACCGGCTTCCCCAAGACAGGCGGCGAACTCGCCCAGCGGAAGCAGGAAGCGCGGCAGGAACCGCGCTTCACCCGCCACTTCGAGCGACTTACGCAGCGCCGGCAGAGCCTCCGCGACGCCGCGACGCCGCGCCATCACCAGTGCCCTGAAAACGCGCGCCCATAAATTCCACAATCGTATCGGATGCCGCTCGGTGTGCTCGACCAGCATGGCCCCGTAGCGCTCCGCCGCTTCGTAATCGCCGGCCAGGAACGCGATCGGACAGGCCGCCTGCCCGAGTACGCTGCAGAATGTCAAAGCGTGCCCGCTGGCGCGGCCTTCCTCGATATTCTCCTCCATCACGCGCAAGGCCTGATCCGCCAGTCCTTGCAGCCAGAGAATGCGCGCCTGGAAATAATGCGCGGATACCCGCAGATCGAAGCGGAAGCGGATGACCTGCGGCTTGGGCGAGAGATCGGAAAGACGAGACAATGTCCTGACGATGTGATGATGCGCACGATTCTGGTCGCCGAGGTAGTGCAGCGTCGTGGCAAGCAGGCGATCGGCCATCATCAGGTCGACGGCGTTGCTCGAACCGGCGACAGCGGCGGCAAAGCGGTTGGCGAATTCGAGCGCCTTGCGAAATTCGCCGTTGTTGAACTGATCGATGCACAGGCCCCAGAGTGCGCGCAGCAGATAGTCGTTGTCGCCGAGTTGCTCGGCCAGCCGCAGCGTCTCGGTCCAGGCAGGTCCCGCCTCGCGCGCCCTGCCGACGCCATACATCAGCGACCAGCCGCGCGCCGCCGACAGCCGCATACGGACGCGCGCGGCGTCAGGCAGCGCCTCATCGAGTCTTGAAAGCGCAAGTTCGCAGCGCTCGCGACATTCCGCCAGCAGCGACATCTGCACCCAAAGCGAGACTGCAGCCGCAGTCAACGCCGCGCCGATCTGCGCCTCGCCCTCAGGCGAGAAGGCCCAGTCGAGACTCGCGCGGACATTGTCGATGTGGCGGCCGTAGACCGCGAGCCACTCGGCTTGCGGCCTCACCTCGCTCTCGGCTTCAGCGTCCGCAAAGAAGTCGCGGTAATAGCCGGCATGCCTGCGGGCCACGTCGTGATATTCACCGCTGTCGTTGAGTTTCTCCAGGGCGTAGACGCGCGTCGTGTCCAGCAGGCGATAATGCGGCCGGTCGCCGCGGATGTCGGCGACCACAAGGGATTTGGCCACCAGATTGGCGAGATCGTCGGTGACGTCGCCATCAGCGGGATCGCCGCCGACCGTACTCGCCGCTTCCAGCAAGAAATCGCCGGCGAAGATGCCGAGCTGCCGCAGCAGGCGGGCCTCTTGCTCAGGCAACAGATCGTAGCTCCAGTCGAGCGTCGCGCGCAAGGTGCGTTGCCTGGGCAGCGCGGTGCGGCGGCCGGTGGTGAGATATCTGAACCTGTCGTCGAGCAGGATCGCGATTTTCGGCGGGTCGAGCATGACCGCGCGCGCCGCGGCAAACTCAATCGCAAGCGGGATGCCGTCGAGCCGCCGGCAGATGGCGGCGACCGCGCCGAGATTCTCCTCATCATGCCGGAAGTTCGACCCCAGCGCCTTGGCGCGGGTCATGAACAGCTCGACCGCGGTGTGCTCAAGCGCGCTTTCCGCGGCTGCTTGGAATTCGGGTGGCACGCCGAGCGGCGGAACGCGATAGACATGCTCGCCGTCGATGCGCAGCCCTTCGCGGCTGGTAGCGACGATGGTGGCACCCGGACAGCGGGTGACGATGGTCTCGATCAGCGCTGCCACGGCATCGACGACGTGCTCGCAATTGTCGAGGATGAGCAGCAGGCGTCGCGCGCCGACCGCGCGCGCAATCGACTGCGGCGAAATCTCCTCACCTTCCTGCTTGATGCCGAGCACGCTTGCGACCGCCGAAGGCACGAGGCGCGGATCGGACAACGGCGCCAGCTCGACCAACAGCCGGTCAGCATCGTGACCCGGCGGCGGCGATCGGGCCGCCTGCAGCGCCAGCGCCGTCTTGCCGATCCCGCCCGGCCCGACAAGGCTGACGATCCGATAGGCGGACATCAGATCCCAGAGATGAGCGATGGCGGAGGCGCGTCCAATGAGGTCGAAGGTGGCGGCCGGAATATTGGTCGACAGCGTCGCGGCATGCGTTGCCGGCTCAGCGGGCGCATCGACCTGACGTATACGCCAGCTGCCGAGCAGGCGGTAGCCACGGCCTACCGTGTTGCTCAGCATGTCGCGGTCGGGGCCAAAAGCTTTCCGGATTGCCGCGATGTGGACGCGCAGCGCACTTTCGTCGACGAAAATCCCCTGCCACACGCGCTCGGTCAAGTCGGCTCGGGACACGAGTTCGCCGTCTGCTTGCACCAATTGCGCAATGATATCAAAAGCCCGCCCGCCGAGAGGGACCGGCATGCCCATCGAGCGCAATTCGCGCTTGGCAAGATCAATTTCCCATCCCGCCGAAGCGTAGACGGGTCGCTGGCCTGACCCAGCAGCCATTGGGAGTGCCCCCGAGCAGTTTCTCGGCTCTTGGGCAGCTTACCACCAACACCTGTGCGACGCACAAGCCGGTTGCCTGGTTGATCGGCGAAACACAGGTGCCGGACTTTTGCCGGCCCTGTTCTCATTCCGATACGAAGCTGACCAGACAACCCGCGGCGATCGCGGACGTGGGGAGGTTCTTCATGGTGTGCTCCCTTTGTTACGTCATTCGCTTTGAAAAGGGCGGCCGGTCCTCGGGAGGGGAAAGGACCGGCCGCAGGGCAGCCCGGCAACGGATACGGGGGGAGAGACGCGCCGGGGACCCAAACTGTCTTTCAGCAAATCGTAACAGCTGCGCCTCAATGCGGCTTGCCGATCACGAAGGTGAAGGGGACAACGAACAGTTCATCGCCCTGGTCGTCGCTGACATGCAGGACCCAGTCTCGCCAATCCTCCAGACTGCGCTCGTTGGTGAAGGATTGCACGAGGCGGGTCGCATGATCGTGGGCCTCCGCGAGATCGTTCACCACGGCACCATAGTGATCGAGGAAAACGTCGTTCGTGTTGGAGCGGTGGAAATAGACCTGGGTCATGTCCAGCCTCCTTCGAACTGCGCCTCGGCTTTCGCAGCGGCGGCTGCGCGGGCCAATGCCCTGGCCGCATCGGCATGGCAAGCCTGCTCCGCTCGCCGCTCGTACAAGTCGGCCAGGGCCTTCAGTTGATGGGCAACCGCCAGATCTGTCATGGTGCCGGCGGAATGAAGCAAGGTCTGCGCCGTCTTCAGGTATTCCTTGCCTCGTCGTGAAATCTGCAACGTCATGGAACCCTCCATCGGCCCGGCGATCAGCGAGATCGATCCGGCATGGCTCCGTTATGCAGAATTCTCCCGGGTGCGGCTTTGCCCCGATTGCCGGGATTTTGTCATGGGTTGCTGTCCATGGCGGTTGGTCAATCCGGCCAATGCAGCCGCGACTCCTCAAAGCAGATGTCGCGATGGTCGGGCGGACAGGGCCATCGGCGTCTCCTCCCTGGAGCAACGCCAGACCTGCCGATTGAGCGGCTGAAATGTCCTATTCGGCTCCCTCCGGCTTCACTTTCGAGTCAGCCGAAAGCAGAACGCCAGACCTGTCCCAGGCATGGGCCAGGTCGAATTGAATCCATTCAGGACTCAAGTGAATGTCCAGCGAATCAAGCCGTCCGGGCCCGAGGTTCTGATAGCCGTGCGGAATATTTGCGGGACCGAGCACCACGTCACCGGCTTCCGCATCGATAATGCTGTCGCCGACGGTGAATCGAGCCCGGCCTTCGGTGATCATGAAGATCTCGTCATACGGATGAACGTGCAAGGTCGGCCCCTCACCGACCACGTCGGTAATATAACGGATAAGCGTAATGCTCGTTTGCAAGCTCTTTCCTTCGAGCAGACCGCGCAATTTCTGACCCGGGTGTTGCCATTCACCAGCGGACACTTTTGCAGGTTCTGTTTTTGATCGAATTGGCATGGCTGACTTTCCCTTTGAAAGTGAGGTTCCTGATGCCCGGCAGCTGCGATCAGAGCTGTCGCTCGCGCATCTCGTCGAATTCCTCGCGGCAGGCCTCGCTGAATTCGCGCAACAGGTCAATGGATCCGCGTCTTGCCATATCGCGGAGTTCGCCGAAGCTCTTGTCCGGCTCCAAATAGGTATCCATGATCGTCTTGGCGATGTGCTCGGCACTGCGCACGACCGGCCTGGAGGACAGCACGCGCATCCTGTTGAGCTTTGCATACAGGGAAACCAGGCCCGGCGTGCCGTCACTTACCTCATGATGCTGAAGCGCATCGATGTGACACCTTGAAGCTTCTTCAATGAAATCCCTGTAGAGGGTCTGCCGGCGGTTTTTCTCATGAAGAAGCCATTGCGCGCGGACCTGGCGTCGGTGGTTCGGCCAATTGGCGATCCCGCTGGTCAGGCCGCCAATCGTCGCACCGGTGAGGGCGGCGAGCGCAGAAATGATAGAAGCGTCCATGGTTCAGCGCTGCATTTAGAAATTCATTAGGTCGATTTCGCCGAGGGCTCGCCTTCCGTCGGGTCACCCCCCGTCTTGCAGGAACTCCAAAAGATCCGCATTGATCGTAGCCGCCTCAGTCGTCGGCATACCGTGCGGGAAGCCGTTGTATGTCTTCAGCACGCCCTTCTTCAGTAGTTTGACGGTCAACGGACCGGAATCCGCATAGGGAACGATCTGATCATCGTCGCCGTGCATCACCAACACGGGAATGCTGATTTTCTTGAGGTCGTCGGTGAAGTCCGTCTGGGAGAAGGCGACAATACCGTCATGGTGCGCCTTGGCTCCGCCCATCATACCCTGTCGCCACCAGTTCTGAATGACCGCTTCGGAGCGCCGGGCGCCCGACCTATTGAAGCCGTAGAATGGACCAGCGGCGAGGTCCCAATAAAATTGCGAACGGTTGGTTGCGACCTGAACCTGGAAGCCGTCGAATACTTCCTTCGGCAACCCGCCGGGATTTCCCTGCGTTTTCACCATCAATGGCGGCACGGCGGCAATAAGCACCGCCTTCGCAGCTCTGCTGTCACCATGCCGAGCAAGATAGCGCACTACCTCCCCGCCTCCCGTGGAGTGGCCGACGTGAATGGCACCCTTTAAATCAAGATGCGTCGTCAACGCCGCAAGATCATCCGCGTAGTGGTCCATATCGTGTCCGTCAGCCACCTGGGCGGAGCGACCATGGCCTCGACGATCGTGAGCGACAACGCGGTACCCACGACTCAGGAGGAACAGCATTTGTGCGTCCCAGTCGTCGGATGACAAAGGCCAACCATGGCTGAACACGACGGGCTGACCCCTACCCCAGTCCTTGTAGAAGATCTCGACGCCGTCCTTCGTTGTAATGGTAGGCATTGCAATCTGTCCTCCGTTTGATGTCGTCAAAAAGGCGAAGCGCCGAACAAATCGGGCGACTCTTGAAGCACGTCGAGGCGCTGGCCCGCCGCTGATCTCGGTGCCAGAGTTGCCTCGGAATGCCTGTTTCGGAGTTCGAGCAGGCCGAGCAAAATCTCGTCTCTCTCGGCTTCGAGCTCCTCAATGGTGCGCGATCCGACCTCGGCATGAACGCCGTCGACCAGCTTCTTCTGCACCTCCGCCGTGAGCACGGGCGAGCCAAGCGTCTTCCATGACGCGGTCATCGGGCCGGCAAACTGGTGAAGGAAATGCTCAATGCCGCCCGCGCCGCCGCCGAGATGATTGAGCATCATGTTGCCCATGATGCCCCAGCGCAGACCCGGCCCCCAGGACAAGGCGTCGTCGACGTCGGCAGCGCTCAGCACATCCTCGGCAATGAGGTAGTAGACCTCGCGCGCCAGTGCGCCCTGCAGGCGGTTAGCAACATGGCCCGGCATTTCCTTGTTGAGCCGTACGGCCTTCTTGCCGATCGACTTGTAGAATGCGATCGCGCGCTGGACCGTCTGTTCCGAGGTCTTTGTGCCGCCGACCACCTCAACCAGAGGGATCAGGTGCGGCGGATTGAAGGGATGACCGATGACGCAACGCTCCGGATGCAATGCAACGCCCGACTGAATGTCGCTCATCTTGATCCCGGAAGAGCTCGACGCGATGATGACGTCCGGCGGCAGCAGTTCGTCGAGTTGCTTGTACAGCTTCTGCTTGAAATCCAGCCGTTCCGGTCCGTTCTCCTGGACGAGATCGACGCCATCAAGCGCTTCGGCGAGGTCGGCCGTGAACTTCAGGTTCAACTGCGATGCTCCCGGCGACAGGCCCAGCCGTTCGAGCGCCGGCCAGGCCGCCTTCACGAATCTCCTGAGCCCAATTTCCGCATCGGGCGCGACGTCCGTCCCGACCACCTGCAGTCCCTTGGCGAGGAATAGCGCGGCCCAGCTCGCGCCGATCACGCCGGTGCCGATGACGGCGATTCGGCGAATGGGTTTGGTATTGGTATTGGTCATGTCGTCCTCCAATGCGTTTGCTAGAGTGCGGCGTACGCGACGCCGGTGAGGTTGCCTTGCGCTCCGAGAAGCGCGCGCTTGTGGGTTCCATCGAGATCGGCGACGTAAAGCGAACCGGCGAGGTCGGTCACGAACATCCTGTTGCCCGCAACATCCAGCGCGAGCCCAATGCCTTCCATCAGATCCGAAACCAGGATCTCCGGCGCGCTCTGCCCGGGTTTCGCGTCAATGGACGCGCGGTTCACCGTGTTACCGCGCGGGGGATTGCCGCGGTCGGTCCAGTAGAGGAGGCGGCGCCGGAGATCGAGCTCGAGATCGATCGGCTCGGGAAGGCCGTCGAACAGCACCTCGACATCGCCGCGGCTGGCCGCGGTGTCGCCTTTCGGAATCTCGATCCCGGCACGCAGGATGCGCCCGACCCCGGCGTTGTCGCCGCCTTTCTGCGTCCAATAGAACTGCCCCCGCTCTGGATCGACCGCAATTCCAACGCACCAGCGCGCCTGATCGAGACGATCGTAGTCGCCTTCCCCCGTCTGCACGAGGGTTTCGATCCGCGAGCCGTCGACATTCGCGCGCATGACGCGCATGCCCTCGCGATCGGACCAATAGAGCTTGCCGTTCGCCTTATCCAGATGGAGCTGCTTCGGCGTAAAGGTGCCGCCGGGCGCAACGATGAACCTGCGGTTCTTTCCATCGAGGTCGGCGCGCTCGATCGAGCCGTCGTTCACGGTGGGAACGCCCATGTTGGTCCAGTAGACGTGGCCGGCGGCGACATCGACAGCGACGCCATCGGGATGCGGACAGTCCGTCGCAATAACCTTGCGATTCGACCCATCCGGATCCATCGAGAGAACGCGCCCTCCGCTCAGGTCGAGCAGGAATAATCGGCTGGTGCGGGTTGTGCCCGATGAGGCCTTTGTTCTTGTGGCTTCAAGTACGGTCATGGTTTTTCCTTTCATGTCACGGTTACGGTTCGGTCGCGCATGGCGCGTCCATCTTGCAGTTCTCGCGAAAGAGGTTTTGGGCCACGCATCAAGCCACCGCCCGCTCGTGGTTGGTCCAGAAGCGCTCGCGGAGGGTGGTCTTCAAAATCTTGCCCGAGGCACCCTTGGGCAGTTCGCTGTCCGAGAGCTCGACGTGTCGAGGAACCTTGTAGTTGGCGAGAAATCGGTGGCAGTGATTGATCAATTCGTCAGCCTCGAGCGCATGTCCCGGTTTCCGCGCAATGCTGGCTGCGACGAGTTCGCCCCATTGTGGATCCGGAATGCCGAAGACAGCCGCCTCGAGCACCGCCGGGTGCTGATAGATGACCGCTTCGACTTCGCCGGAATAGACGTTTTCGCCACCCGTGACGATCATGTCCTTGGAGCGATCGAGAATGTAGAAATACCCGTCGGCATCGCGATAGCCGATGTCTCCGGTACGGAACATTCCGTTTTGGAAGGCGCCGCCAGTGCCTTCGGGATTGTGCCAGTAGCCGCGCATGACATTGGCGCCGCGCACCACCAGTTCTCCGTGTTGCCCTGCTTCGACCTCGCGGCCAACGTCATCCACGACTCGCAGATCGATTCCGGGACAGCTGCGCCCGCAGGACATCAGCCTTGCAGGTGTGTGCTCATGATCATGCAGACCGGTGAGAAACCCGGTCTCCGTCAGGCCGTAACCTTGAATCAGCTTGACGTCCGGCAGAACTTCGCGCGTGCGGCGGACGAGCTCCGGGGCCATGGGAGAGCCCCCATAGGCCACGAACTCCAGGCTGCTCAGATCGAACCGGTTGAGGTCCGGGGAATGAATGAGCAGATTGATCATCGTCGGCACGAGCACGGTACGACTAACGCGCTCACGCGAAACGGCTTCGCAGAAGTCCGCCGTGCTGAACTTCGGGATCGTGATTTGGCAGGTGCCAAACGCCGGCGCCGCGAATATGAACGGAAAATCCAGAATGTGAAAAATCGGCGCCGCATGCAGGTGCACGCCGCCTTCTCGCTGCGGCAACCAGTAATTCATGTGGTCGATATCCGCCAGGATATTGGCGTGGCTCACCACGACCCCCTTGGGACGGCCAGTGGTCCCGCTGGTGTAAATGAGAGCCAGAATCGAATCCGGATCGTAAATGGGCTCGGGACAGGACGCGTCGGAACCGTCCAGCGGCTCCGTGTCGAGCACGCGCTGCCACTGAAGTTGCACAGTCGGCGCCGGCAGCGACGAGTGCCGCCCGATACCGCGTGGGCTGGCATCGGCGAGAATGCGATCGATTTCAGCCACCGATAACCGGGCGTTCAGCGGAATGACAGTTACCCCAAGCCAGGCGCAAGCGTAGATCAGTTCGAGATACTGGGGTTCGTTCGGCAGCAGCAGCGCCAACCGATCGCCGCGCTCGAAGCCATGTTTGCTCAGCGCCGCAACGATGCCGGCAACGCGATTGTGAAGCTCTCGAAAGGTCGAGCATCTTCCGCCCGATCCAATGGCCGGGCGTTCCGGAAAATAGCGGGCCGCCCTGCCCAGCGAGTGGGTGTACATCATGACCGGCACTCCGCAACCCGAGTGGGCAAGCGCCCCACGCCGGAAGGCCGCTGAACAGTCTCGACCGCCTTGTTTGTGCATGTGAGCATTTGCGTCGGCCTCGATGATTCGATCATGGAACTATTCCGCCGCGATCGGCGGCGTGGTGGGCGTGAAATCAGGCCGACGTTTTTCGAAGAACGCCGTGAGGGCTTCCTTGGCCTCTGCGGACCCGAGCCGCAGGCCGAACTCCTGGTTTTCGGCGGCGATTGCCGCTCTGAGTTCTCCAATAGACGCACGCCTGAGGAGGCGCTTGTGCGCGCGCAAGGCGCCGGCGGGTTTGGCAGCCAATTTCTGCGCCGTTGCTGTCGCGGACGGAAGCAACTCCTTGTCGGGCACGACGCGTGTCACGAAGCCGAGCTCGGCCGCCCGTGCGGCATCGAAGGGCGCCGCCAGCAGGAACATTTCCGAGGCGCGAAGATGCCCGATACGTGCCGGCATCGAGTAGCTCGATCCGAACTCCGGCACGAGCGCCAAGTCGATGAAAGGCAGCTTGAACCTGGCGCTCTCGCCTGCGTAGACAAAATCGCAGTGCGTGAGCATCGTGGTTCCGCCTCCGACCGCCATGCCTTGCACGGCCACGACGATCGGCTTTTCGAATGCGATGAACGCATCCATCAGGCGGGCTTGCGGTGTTTTACCGGGCTCCGGAGCCTCGAGGAAATCCGCGATGTCGTTGCCGGCGCAGAACGAATCCCCGGCGCCGTGCCAGAGGACGACGCGGGTTTCATCGTCTTCGCCGGCCTCGTTCAAGATATCGGCCAGCTGCACATACATGGCGTTGGTCATCGCGTTCTTCTTCTCGGGGCGATTGAACTGGACCCGCAGAATGCCGTCAGAACGCGCGGTGACGATGTCGCTCATAGCCTGTTTCCTTTCTATTGGGGCGACAGCTTAGCCGCGCGTTTGTCTGCTTTCGGAACGGCATCGTTTTCGCGGAGGTTCTCGATGCTCCCGGCGTCGAAACCGAGTTCGCCGAGAATTTCGTCGGTGTGTTCACCGAGGCCAGGCGCACGCCGGGCCGGGACCTTTGTGATGCCATGCACCTTGAACGGGCTGGAGACCGTCGAGGTCAGCTTGCCACCGGCGCCGTTGAGCGGAACGATGATCCCGTTTTCCTGGAGCTGTGGATCGTTGATCACCTCTTGCGGTCCGCGCACCTCTCCAAAGGTGACGTTCAGACCGGCGAAGACCGAATGCCAATGCGCCATGGGCTTGGCATTGAAAACCTCGTCGAAGATGGCCGTGAGCGGCGTCATGTTCGCCATGATCTGCGCCGGACTGGAGAAGCGCGGATCGGTCAGCAGGTCGGCCCGGCCGATCGCCTTGACGACGCTGACGAACTTGTCGGGTGTTACGATGAGGACGAACCAGGTGCCGTCCGAGGAACGATAGACGTTCATGGCGGCATTGGCGGGATGCGTGCGGTCGTGCATCGGCGGAAACTTGGCGCCGGCGAGCGCTGCCTGGATCGACACGCTCGCCGACCACACACCCTCGGCAAGCAGCGACGTCGTGACATATGAACCCTTGCCGGTGCGCTCGCGCCTATAGAGCGCAGTGACGATCGCCGCATAGAGGCCAACCGCCGTGGCGTTGTCGCCGCTGCCACCGACAGGCCAGGTCGGCGGCGCGCCGGCATCGCGAGTCATCGACAACAGACCGCTGCGCGCCCAGTAAGCCGTGATGTCGAAGCCCGGCAGATTGGCGTCCGGACCGTTCTCGCCGAAGCCGGTGAGATCGGCGTAAATCAGGCGCGGGTTCCACCCCGCCACGTCGTCATATTCGAGCTTGAGCTGCTTGCGGGCATGGTGCGGCGTATTGACGATGAACACGTCGGCCCAGTTGACGAGTTCGAAGAGAACCTGCTGCGCGCTCTGTGACTTCAGATTGAGTACGATGCTGCGCTTGTTGCGGTTTGCGAGGTGCCACTGATAGGGATCCTCGGACATCGGCTGGATCGGAGTCTGGTTGCCGCCTCGCCACGTGTCGCCGTGCGGCGGCTCGACCTTGATGACATCGGCGCCGAAGTCGGAGAGGATCACGGCCGCGCCGGGCGCGGCGACGAAGCTCGAGAAGTCGACAACCTTCAAGCCCAAGAAGATGTTTTCGTTTGCCATCTGCGGCTCTCCTGAAATGAATGTGATCAACGTCCCGTGAAATGCGGTGCGCGCTTCTCGAGGAAGGCCGAGGTGCCTTCCTTGTTGTCCTCGGTTCCGGCACAGAGCCCACCGGCCCATCGGCATCAGACGAAGGCGCTGAACCCGGTGATCGCCTTGCCGATTATCAGGGTCTGCATCTGGTATGTGCCTTCGTAGGAGTAGATCGCTTCGGTATCGGCAAAGAAGCGCGCCACGTTGTAGTCGACCAGGATCCCGTTGCCGCCCATCAGTTCTCGCGCCCAAGCGACCGTTTCGCGCGCTTTCGACGTGGTGAACGCCTTGACGACGGCCGCCTGCGCATCCGTCAGCTTGCCCTCGGTTTCCAGCTGCGAGGAGCGGACCAGCATGCTTTGACAGGCCACGATGTTGCCCAGCATTTTGGCGAGAAGCTCTTGAACGAGCTGGAATGATCCGATCGGCTTGCCGAACTGCAAGCGCTGCTGGGCATATTTGAGGGCATTCTCGTAGGCACCCATCTGGGCGCCGGTGATTTCCCACCCGCTGCCGTGGCGTGTCCCACGCAGCACCGCCGCAGGGTCGCGAAACGTTCCCGCGCCTCCCTGCAGCCGATTCTCGTCGGGGATCCGGCAATCCTTCATGGTGATCTGGCCGTTCTGCACGACCTTCAGCGCAATCTTGCCCTCGATCTTCTCAACGCTGAATCCGGGGGTCGTTTTGTTTTCGACGATAAAACCCTTGACTTGGTTGTCAGCCACGTCGCGCGCCCAGACGATGGTGAGATCGCACCACGGCGCGTTGCCGATCCAGCGCTTCTGGCCGTTGAGGATCCAGGTGTCGCCGTCGCGTTTCGCCGTGGTTGTCAGGCCGCCGGCGGTCCCCGAGCCCACCAGCGGCTCGGTCAGCGCGAAACAGCCGATCTTTTCCATGCGCGCCATGGGTGGCAGCCACTTCTGCTTCTGCGCCTCCGTGCCCGCAAGGTAGATCGAATTCATCGCGAGTCCGGTGTGGACGCCGTGGAAGGTGCAGAACGAAACATCCGTTCGCGCGATTTCCAAGGCGACCAGGCTGGACAGCAAGGGGCTTCCGCCCGGGCAGCCGTAACCATTCATGCCGATACCGGCGATGTTCAGCTCCTTGTAGGACGGGAGCAGCTCGAACGGGAACGAGTCCTCGACCCAGTGCTTGTTGATGATCGGTTGGACCTTCGTCTCCATATAGGTACGCACCTTCTTGACGACCGCCCGCTCCTCGTCGCCCAGCATGTCGGCGAACTGAAAGAAGTCGCTATTCGGGGGCGGAAGCTGCTTCGAAGGCTTCAATGCGGTAACGGTGGCCATTTCGATCTCCATGCGGTGCGGGGCCTACGAGTGCGGCAGGCGACTCGTTGCATGGGATCGAACATAGTGAAGCGGCCGGCCGGCGGCTTTGCCCTGATTGCCGGGATTTTATCATTAGTTGCTGTTGACAACTTCGGCTCGGCCGATGCCTGCCTTGCATGCGCGTTCTTCGTCGGCTTGGCCTGGATGGAGGCGCCGCCAATCGGACATGCTCGGCAAACGACTACTCTGGCAACCCGGCGCGCCGCAACCCGTCGGCAAATCTGGCCAAATCGTCGGGGCGACGCAGCGGCACTTGCTCGGCCAATCTGGATATCCTGAACGTTGGATCAATTTCCAGCACACGCTTTGCCGCTTTTCGCGCTCGTTCGAGTTGACCGGAATGTCCAGAGCTGGTCGCGATAATTCTGATGGCTGGCAAGAAATTCGGATTCTCCCGCGACGCTTTCTCGGCCCACAAGATCGACCAGTCGTAGCGGGCGGCAACGAAATGGGCGAGCGCCGCGGCCGACTGCATCGAGTAGAGGCTGGGGTCCAGATAGCTCAGGCGGAGCACGTGGGACAGATGCTCGAGCGCCTGTTCCGCCTCCCCGGCATACGCTTTAAGCAAACCGCCGAATTGCCACGCGGAGGGAAGGTGAGGATTGAGCGCGAGCGCCCTCTCGATCAGCTCGACACCCTCGTCCGGAGCGAACGCCACCCGCGCCAGAGCGTATCCGGCTCGCGAGAGAACTGCAGCGTCGTCTCTTCCCAGTTCCACGGCCCGCCGGGCCAGTTTCGCAGCGTCGGCCGATTCCTTCGCAACATCGGTCATCCAGCCGTTTACTTTTCGTAAGGTAAAGCATCGAGCCAACATCGCATGAGGCAGCGCAAAATCGGGGTCGATCTCAACGGCTTTGTAGAAGAGCCGACGTGCTTCCTCGTTTTGGTCCCTGGTTGCGCCCTCGACGATGGCCAGACCCCGAAGATAGTAATCATAAGCATCCAGCTTTTCGGTGGGCTTGCGCTTCGATCGTTCGATCTCCGCCTGGTCCAGTTTGGGTGCAATCGCGGCAACCACGCTCATGGTGATCCTGTCTTGAAGATCGAATACATCTTCAAGCAACCCGTCGAACTTGTCGGCCCACAGGTGCATGCCGTTCGCGGCATCGATCAACTGACCGGTTATCCTGATCTTTCCTCCAGCTTTGCGGATGCTGCCTTCGAGCACATAGCGAACGCCGAGCTCACGGCCGACGCTCTTGATATTGACCGCCTTGCCTTTGAAAGTGAAACTCGAATTGCGCGCGATTACAAACAGCAACTTGAAACGCGACAGCGCAGTAATGATGTCTTCGACGATTCCGTCGGCGAAATATTCCTGTTCCGGGTCGCCGCTCATGTTCTGAAACGGCAGTACCGCGATGGACGGCTTGTCGGGCACCCGTAACTGACCTTGAGCAGCTGACAGTGTTGCGACGTTCGCTGTGTGCGCCGTGGCGACTGCATAGATCCTTACCGGCTCCTCGATGTTTTTGACCTGTTGGGCGCCAAAGTCAGTGAAGTCCAAGGGTAGAATTTTCTTCACCTGATCGTAGGCAGCGCTGGAGATAAGGGTCCCGCCGGGGCGGGCGAGAGCTTGCAACCGAGCGGCGATATTGACGCCGTCGCCGAAAAGGTCGCTGCCTTTAACCATGACGTCGCCGACATGGATGCCAAATCGAAAATTGATGTGGACCTCGGGTGACAGGCCGGCGTTGACTTTGGTCAGTGCGGCCTGTGCCTCGACCGCGCATTGCACAGCATCGACAACGCTGCTGAAAGCCGCAAGCACGCTGTCGCCAGCGGTGTTGGCGATCCGGCCGCGATGGGAAGCAATCAATTGGTCGAGAATGGCGCGCCGCTCCGTCAAAGCTCTGAGAGTGCCGACTTCGTCAGCGCCCATCAGGCGGCTATATCCGTCGACATCAGCCGCAAAAATCGCGATCAGCTTCCGCTCAGTCTCGGCGACCTTCGTCTCGAGACGTCCGGAGACGGGGCTTACAGATACGGTGGGGCAATTGCCGTCAATCTCCCGCGCCGATCCCGCTTCTCGGCATCTCAAATCCTCGGTTTTCGAACTGAGGATCATGCGACGAGCGCTCGCGGGCCTTGCCCCGCATGCCTTCGTTTGCTCGTTTGTTGTTGGTGGTTGAAGGATGTGTTGGAGTCCAAGCCTGAGGCCGTTGGAGACCGCCTCACCTCGACCGGGAACAACTCCGGCCGGATCGATCCGGCCCTTTGACGATATCTTCCAGGGGAGTGGCCTGTCGCCTGAGTAAACGCTCGCGTAAAATTCGCCTGGCTGGAAAAACTGAGTGACAGCGCGATATCCACCAACGATCGATCAGTCTGCATCAATAGAGCTTTCGCGCGGTTCAGGCGTTTGGCACTGACGTAGCGATGAGGCGATTGGCCTACGGCTTGCTTGAAGGCACGAGCAAAATGGAACCGGCTCAGGCAAGCAATCGATGCCATAAGATCCAGCGTCAGATCGCCTTCCAGATTTGCATCAACGTAATCCAGCACGCGTTGCAGTCTTCGCCGATCGAGCGCGCCACTAGCGAACGGGACAACGGACTGCCCGCTCGATGCCCTGATGCACTTTTGAACCAGCCTGGCAGCCAGAATCGACGCAAGGCCTTCAATGAGCAGACTGCCGGCGGAGCTTTCCGTCTGCAGTTCAGAGGCGATAGCGCATCCGATCTCGGCCAGAAGCGAGTCTTCGTAAGCCTTTTCGTAGCTTAGCGCACTGACGGCGGCCTCACCGCTGCTGAAACTTGAAGTGCCCGGCGGGAAGTGGCCGAGTGGCAAATAGACTTGCAAAACTCCGGTCATGTCTTCGGCGATCTCGACCGAACCATCCTTCAAACCAGGCGGAGAGAGCCACGTTGTGCCGCGCCTCGCGACAATCCGGCTTTCGAGGCCTGGAGCGCGCCGCGTGACCAGCGAATCATTGCCGCTTATATCGATGCAGATCCTGATATCGGATGGTGGGGTTCTCCATGGCCTCACCCCTTTGCGCATGATTGTCGTGCACAGTTGGGCCGACAGGCCGGACCAATTTCGGCTCGGCCAAGATGACCGCATCTCCTCCTCTTCCGAACCGGACACGTCAACCGTGGGGCTCGGATTTCGCTGGATTCCCAAGACACGCTCCTCTTATCGATCAGTATCCGGTCTTGCAGGCCCGACATGTCCCACGTCGCGACAAGCCTGGCTTTCTAAAATGAACGGCGGCGCCGCGATGCTTTTCCAAAGCCATCGTCGCCTCCATCTGGCAACGCCGTTTCCGCGACTGGAGGTGGGGCGAAGGGTGTGGATCGACAGGCGGACAAATCGGAAGCCATCCTTCCGGATTTTGGAAAGCTGCTCGACCAACCAGGCGGGAGATTGCGCAAGGCGGCGGCCGCCCAAGGTCCAAAAAGCAAGCAGTCCAATCCATCTCCTTGGAAAGAAGGTGTGCGACACACCTCGCTTACATACAACGAAAGCCGGGGGATGGCGTCTGGCGCACGGTCTCCATTTGGATGATTCCGTTACCGGCGGGTCGTCCCGTCGCGGAGCGCTGAGCTCCGGAAGCCAGCGCTTATGCCTCCGTGGTCAGCAACAAATGACAAACCGACAGCACGGAACGCAAAGCGCTGCAGCCTTCACTTTCACTACTTTGACGTCGCTAACGGAAAAGGCCGCTGCGCGCGGGAACACTGCCACAGTTCTTGAGGCTCTGCTGATCATGCCGATACGCAAGTACTTCTTATGGATGGGGAGCTTCCTGCTCGCGGCGCTGTTCGCCACCGACTGGTGGCTGCCGGACCCGGTGGTCCATCGGCATTCGGAGATACCTCCGAACGAAAGGGTCAATCTTCGCATCCGTTCCGATCAGAAATGGCCCGCACGGATCGTGTTCGACACCACTCATCGACCGTCACTCACCGCCGATGCGTATCCCGAGCCTGACATCCCATCGAGCCGGGATCTCGTCGGGTCCGGCCAGCGCGGGCCACTCAATGCATTCGCGGCGCTGGAACTTGCACAGGCCGTGTCGGTAGCAACCGGTGACAAGGTTTCGGCAACACGTGCAAAGACGCGACCAAACGAGCTTCCTATAAAGGGCACGAATTAGACAGATTGATCGGGAGCTAACATGAAAGAAGTCATGTGCATCGCCGCCTTCGCCGGCAAGGTTTTCTGCCTCGCCGTGTTCATCGTCGTCCTGAGGCCCGAAGCCATCTCCGCTGTCAACGGCTCTATGAAGCCCGCCTATTGCGAGGTCCGACGCCCCACTGTGCACGTGCAAGGTATCTCTGCGGCGGCGACGCAGGCCGACGTGGGCAATGCGCGTCCAGGCGTTGCTCACTGCTGAAGCAAGGGCCGCGAGCGCGAGGATCGTCATGAATCCCCTTTCACCATTCTGGAATCGGCACGCCGCCATCGTCTTTTCGTTGCGCACCTTTGCCGCGGCGATGCTGGCCTTTTCCTTCGCGCTCCTGATGGACATGCCGCGTCCATATTGGGCGATGGCGTCGGTCTACATCACATCCAACCTGTTTACCGGGGCGACCCACTCCAAAGCCGTCTATCGCATTCTGGGAACGCTGATCGGCGCGGCAGGGACGATCGTCCTGGTCCCGAACCTCGTCAATGCGCCGGAATTGCTCAGCCTCGGCATCGCGCTGTGGGTCGGTATTTGCCTCTACTTCTCTCTGATCGACGGCACACCGCGAAGCTACGTCTTCATGCTGGCCGGCTACACTGTGGCGCTGCTGGGCTTTCCGATCGTCACTGTACCTCAGGCGGCCTTCGACATCGTGGTTTCACGCGTACAGGAAATTGGACTCGGGATTCTCTGTGCGAGTGTCGTCGCCATGATCGTGCTGCCACGGAGCGTCGCCTCTGCGGTTACCGCGCAAGCGGATGGCTGGCTCACCGGCGCGCGTCGGCTTGGCATCAATGTCCTGACCGGTGGTGGCAGCGAGCAGGATCGTGACAACGAACGTATCCGGCTTGCCGCCGCGGCTTCCGAAATCGACCAGCTTGGCCGGCATCTCGGCTATGAGGTCGCCGCTTCCACGAATATCGCGCAAGGTCTGCTGCGCCTGCGGCAACACATGCTGTCTCTGCTTCCGCTGCTCGGATCGATCGAGGACCGCAAGCTCGCGCTCGACTCGGACGAAGAGGCTGCAGTGCGCGTTTCCCCGATTCTCGCAAGCATCGCACGTTGGCTCGAAGCCGGCGGTCGAGATCAACAGGAAGCCGATGCGTTGCGCACAGCGCTTGACAAAGCCCGGCCGGCGCTGGAGGCGGGCGCCGGCTGGACCGACATCATGGTTGCCGGCCTCGTCATGCGTCTGCGCAACCTCGTCGATGTCATTCAGGACAGCCATGTCCTGCGGGAAGCGATCGCCGAAGGTCGCAATCCGGATCTGCTCCCGCTCGTCCTCAGACCTGGCACATCGCCTGTGGTCGCCCCACACCGGGACCACGGATCTGCTCTGCTGGCTGCCGCGTCGGTGGCGATCGCCGTGCTGACCTGCAGCACGTTCTCAATCGCGACTGGCTGGTCCGATGGCGTAGCGGCTCCGTTGTTCGCCGCCGTGGTCGGCAGCTTCCTCGCCGGCGTCGACGATCCCCTCCCGACCTTCCGCAATTTTTACGGCCTCTTCCTCATCGTCATCGCCGTCCACGGCATCTACCTGTTTGGTGTCTTGCCGCGAATCACGAACATCGAGATGCTGATCGTGGCCCTCATGCCGACTTTTCTGCTGTTCGGTTGGATGGCTGCACGCCCCGCGACGGCACGCATCGGCGCAATTCTCGCCATCTATCTCTCGGTGCAATTGGCGCTGACCGAGACCTACTCCGCCGACTTTTCGTCCTATGCCAATTCCAGTGTGGCACTGATGGTGGGCGTCGCCCTGACCGGCGTCACCTGCGGCATCGTTCGCCTGCTCGGCGCCGACTGGATCGCAAGCCGGCTGCTCCAAAGCAATTGGACAACACTCGCCGCCGTCGCTGAAAGAAAGTCGGACCAGGATCCCTTCGCGCTTGCCAACCTTATGCAGGATCGCCTCGCTCTGCTTGCCGCGCGTATCACCGTGGTTCCTTCAGATGCAAGGAGCGATGCCGCCAATCTTCGCCAGCTTCGAACGGCGCTGAACGTTGTCGGCGTGAGGCGAGTGAGCTCCGGCCTGTCACGCCACGCCAGGGCAGCAACGGAAGCCTTCTTCGCTCGCCTTGCCATGACTTGCAGGACCCACACGGCAGGACCCCTCCCCGACGGCCTGGTCGGATACCTCGATAACACCATCGCATTCATCTTGCGCGAGTCGTCGAGCGAAGCCCGCGACCTGGTGCTGATGGGACTGGGCGGCGTCCGCTCCGGACTGTTTCCCGAGTCGCCCACCTATCGACCCCTGCAACTCGAACCCAGGACAATTGCGGCATGACATACCAACTTGATCTGTTCGGCGTGATCGTCCCGAGCCTGCTGCTCTGGGGTGTGTTTGCCTATGTGCTTGCCCGTGTCCTGAGCGGGCTGATGAGGCGGACCGGCCTCTATCGCCATGTCTGGCATCCGGCACTGTTCGATTTCGCGCTCTATGTCTGCATCGTCACCAGTCTCGTCTTCGTTTCCAGGGAGGTCTTCTCATGAATGCCCCGGTTTCGCTCCCGAACGCCTTATGGCGGGGGTTCAGGATGAAATGCCCGAACTGCGGTCAGGGCCGCCTGTTTGGCCGCTTTTTGAAGGTGACCGACAGCTGTGAGGTTTGCGGCGAGGACTACACACCGCAGCGCGCGGACGACCTTCCGGCCTATCTTGTGATCGCTGTCGTTGGTCATCTCGTAGTGCCCGCACTTCTTGCAGTCGAGATCGCCTATTCACCGCCCGCGTGGCTGCAATTGCTGATCTGGATTCCCATCACCGGGCTTGCGGCGATTTTTTTGCTGCAGCCTGTGAAGGGCGCAATTGTCGGCCTGCAATGGCAGACCGGCATGCACGGCTTCGAAGCCGCAAGGCGCCGCCGTGACACAGAAGCCCGTGCTGGTGCCACGATGCGGCCGAACCTTATCTCGAAGGAGTTGGTGTCATGAAAACCATTCTGAATTCGCTCCGCCGCTTCGCGCTGACGGGTCTTATGGTGCTGCTCGCGCTTTGGGCCGGTTACAAGCTGTGGGATTACTACTTCGATGCGCCCTGGACCCGCGATGGTCACGTGCGGGCTGACGTGGTGCCAGTGGCTCCAGATGTCTCCGGCTTTGTGAGCGAGGTGATGGTCCATGACAACGAGCAAGTACAACGCGGCCAGGTGCTGTTCCGGATCGATCGCGCGCGCTTTGAGATCGCGCTGAGGCAAGCTGAGGCGGTGCAGGAGGGTAAGCGCGCCATGCTCGACAATGCCAACGCCGACCTCAAGCGCTACAGCGCGTTGACACCCGGCGTCGTGGTCTCGACGCAGCGAATGGACCAGGTCATCGCCACCCAGGGGTCGGCCCAGGCGGCCTACGACCAGTCCGTTGCGGACGTTGCCTTGGCAAAACTCAATCTCGAGCGCAGTGAGGTGCGCGCCTCGGTCAGCGGCATCGTCACCAACAACGAGCTGCGGCCGGGCGCCTACCTCACCCCGGGAAAGGGCGTGATGGCGCTGCTCGATACCGACACGCTCCATGTCCAGGGCTACTTCGAGGAGACCAAGCTGCAGCGCATCCACACCGGCGATCCGGTCAAGGTGCAACTGATGGGAAGCAGCCACGTATTGCAAGGCAAGGTGGAGAGCGTTGCGGCGGGCATCGAGGATCGCGATCGCAGCAATGGCTCCACCCTGCTTGCCAACGTCAATCCGACCTTCAACTGGGTGCGGCTGGCCCAGCGCGTCCCGGTCCGGATTGCGCTCGACCGCGCTGACGAGCGCAGCGAACTCGTTGCCGGTGCCACGGCGACGGTCGAAGTCCTTGCGTCGGCTCCGCGCAGCAACAGCGCCACAGCCGGAAGCCGACAAGCCGTCTCACGCTATGTCGACTGCCATAGCAATGGCACGGCCGGTCTCCGACCTTGCAACACGAGGCTTCAATAAGTTCGACCTGACACGCATCATTCAAGAATGGTCATTGGCATGTCCACGAGGACGCAACATCATCCGATGGCAAGAAGCGGGCGTCCTCGAACGCGCGGATGGACTTCATGAACATCCTGATCGCGCTTCTGGTGCTGTCGAGCGCAGGCGTTTTTGCGGCACACATTATCGACGCGCTCCGCACCCAAGGCCCAAGATTGAAAGGATGAGGAGTTTTGGCGGGCCATGTGCCTTGCCGATCTTGCCGAATCGGCAACCGCGAACCAGATCACTCCCCCCTTTCGGAGATTTGCTCCCGCTTGGTTGACTTGGCGGCCCTCCTGACCGGCTGCTCCACCACTTGTCAAAATGACCGAAAATCGTCCCTAATGCAGCGACGGAGCCGGATGCGGCACGCCCACTTCGCCGATGCGTGGTAAAGTGCGCCCCGGAAGTGACTGGAATCGTCTCCGGTAGGGCGCAAAGTCCGAATGGCGAAACGGCTGAAAAACCCGGCGTTACCGCGGCAGAAGCAGCGCGCTCCCCTCCCGCATTCCGGCGGGACGTCCTTGCTGGGACGGGAGACAGAAATCGCTCTCATCGACCAGCTTCTTGGCCGGATCGATCAAGGTGGGACTACCCTGTTTATCAGCGGAGCGCCCGGGATTGGAAAATCGGCGCTGCTTGAGGAAGCCAAGAATCAAGCCCGGGATCGCGGCATAGTCGTACTCGGCATGACGGGCGTTCTCGCGGAATCCCATCTGGCTTTCGCCGGGCTACAACAGGCATTGCGTCCGCTCATGAAGCAGGCCAAGTCGTTGCCTGCTCATCAACGGTCTGCCTTGCTCAATGCATTTGGCATGGGTAGTGCAACCGCCGAAGCGCCGGATGTTTGGCTGGTTGGGCTTGCAACGCTGACACTCCTGACTGAAGCCGCAAGTCACAAGCCGATCCTGCTGGTGGTAGACGATGCCCAATGGTTGGACGATACGACGCGCCAGGTCTTGTCTTTCGTTTCCCGCCGGTTGAGCTCGGACCCCATAATTCTGCTGCTGGCCTTGCGCGAGGGTTTTGAGCTTCCATTTGGCGATGCGGACACATTGCGGCACGTCGTTCCGGCGCTCGGCGAAGTCGATGCGGCCCGGTTGCTGGAGATCCAGGCTCCTGGCCTCTCCCAGAATCTACGCAGCCGATTTTTGAGAGAAGCCGCCGGAAATCCCCTGGCCTTGGTGGAACTGCCGCGCAGCCTGGGATCGGAACAGGATCGCGAGGCTGCATGGCTCCCATTGACGGAGCGGCTTGAACACACGTTTTCGAGCCGTCTGTCCGACCTAACCGAAGTCGCGCGGATGCTGCTGTACATCGCTGCTGAAAACGATGGAAGCTCTCTCTACGAAATCATACGTGCCGGCGAAGCGCTCCTCGCCCGGAACATTGATGTCGCGGCCCTCGCGCCCGCCGTCTCGGCAAAGCTCGTCGATATCGAAGCGGCGGAGGTGCGATTTCGGCATCCTCTGGTGCGATCCTCGATCCACCAAGCCGCGGACCTGGCAGTGCGCCAAAAGGTTCACGCTGCACTCGCAGAGGTCATTGAGGATCAAGATCGCAAGCTTTGGCATCGAGCCGCGGCGGCAATGGGCCATGACGATGAATTGGCCGCCGAACTGGATCGCATGGCTCGCCGCGCGCAACGGAGAGGAGCTCTAACCACTGTTATCGAAGTACTGCAAATCGCGGCAAACCTGAGCAGGACGGCCGAGGCCAGGAGAGAGCGACTCTTGCAGGCCGCCGAATTTGTGACCGACCTTGGGCGGCCGGGGTTGCTTGAGCATCTGTTGCGTGAGGCGGCGGTTGATCCATCGGACGAGCTGGGCGCGGCGCGGGTCGGGTGGTGTCGCGAAATGAGCCAGCCTTTAACGGTTAACGATCCCGGCAAGATTTCCGCGTTGGTCAAATTTGCCGACCAAGCACATGCGGGTGGAGCAAAGGGCCTGGCAAGCAATCTTCTCTGGCGAGCCGCACAACGCTGCTGGTGGAGCAACGCAAGTAGCGACCCGTGCTCAAACGTCCTCTCCGCAACAGCGCGACTGGGGCTTCCGGAGCTCGACCCGCGCGGCATCGCGATAGCCGCCTATGCCGAGCCGCTTCAACGCGGTGGCGAGATCTACGCAAAGCTGAAGGCGCTGTCCGAAAGGAGGGGCAATGACCCACATGTCGCGCGCATCCTGGGCAGCACTGCGAATGTGATCGGCGCATTCGATCTTGGCGTGAGCTTTCTTGCTGAATCCACTGCAGAGCTGCGAAAGCGAGCTCAAATCGGCAACCTGGCGCGCGCGCTTTTTGCCCAGGCGTGGGCCGAAATGGAAGTAGGCGATTGGATTGGAGCGATGAGAGAAGCCGAGGAAGCGATCCGGTTTGCGGAAGAGACAGGATCCCCCGTATGGACGGCGGCCGCCACCATCGTGAAGGCGAAGGTTGCCGGCATGCAAGGCAGCCTGGACCGCTCCGAGGAATATGCAACTCAAGCTGAACGCCTCGTTTTGTCCAGTGGTGCGAGCTTCTTGCTCGCGATGCTGCAACTGGCGCGAGGCATGGCAGCGATCAGCGCCGGCCGCCATTCAGAGGCATTCGAGCATCTGCGGCGGCTGTTTGCGCCTGCGGACCCGGCCTTCAACGCTGGTCTGCGGTTCTTTGCGCTGGCCGACTTTGTCGAGGCGGCTGTCTACTCCGATCATCTGCAGGATGCACGCAGTATGATCGGCGAGATGGAATGCGTGTCTGCCCCGGGACCGGTGCCGTGGGTCGCAACGATGTTGTCCTATGGCAAGGCATTGGTCGCCGCAAATGAAGAAGCGGAGCGATACTTCCTGGAAGGCCTTGGACCAGCTGCGAAGAATTGGCCCTTTTTGCGAGGGCGTCTGTTGCTCGCTTATGGCGCCTGGCTGCGCCGGCAGCGCCGCTCCGCCGATGCGCGAGCCCCGCTGCGCCAGGCACGTGATATTTTTGACGCCCTTGGCGCCTTGCCCTGGAGTGATCGCGCCCGGGAGGAATTGCGAGCAGCGGGCGAGGCAAGCCTTCGCCGAACCGCGCAAGTTTGGGAGAATTTGACTCCCCAGGAGCTGCACATCGCCCAACTCGCCGCCCAGGGGCATTCCAACAAGGTCATCGGAGGCAGGCTCTATCTGTCGCACCGGACCGTCGGCTATCACCTGCAGCGGGTCTTTTCGAAGATCGGAATCACGTCCCGATCGAGCCTGTCGACCATCCTCTCCACAGCGGGCAATGCGGCGCTCTAATCCGATCCGTCACCGGACTGGTCATTTGACGGATGCCGCGCAGGCCATCCCCCGGCCTATTTTCGCGAGGTGCAATCTCGCGAGAACCGGCAGGAGGCTGCCTTGGAAATTGGATACCAACAACCGGTTGCCTTTGCCGGCAGGCTGCTGCAGACGAGGACCATAGCGCCGACCATCCAAACTATCGGCCTGTCAGCAAAAGGAAGGCTCGATCGACGCCGCCTTTTTCGCGTACTCGACTACATCGATCGCCATCTGGAAGACGACCTCACCCTCGATGGCATGGCTTCGGTCGCCTGCCTCAGCCGGTTCCACTTCGCGCGAGCCTTCAAGCAGGCCGTCGGGCGATCCCCTGGTCGGTATGTCATTGCGAGGCGCCTTGAGCGCGCGAAACTCCTGTTGGCCGAAGGCGACTTGCCCTTGGTGGAAATCGCGCTCGCTCTCCGCTTCTCGAGCCAGGCAAACTTTACTCGCACATTCAAGCAGTCAACGGGTCTGGCACCCGGCCAATATCGTCGCGAGGCGATGGCCGTGCTGGACATGAATGCGCTGCGCGCGAGCAACCGATTCAACGAAGCCGACTTACCGCACCCCAAACTCGGCGGAGGTTTTGATGAGACCGTGCTGAGTAACCAGCTCTGGGCGACCTGACGAGCATTGTCGCGCCGTCATGGAGGTGTCGCGCTGCGCTACCGGAAGCCTTGGCGGCTAAGGAAGCAACCGAGCTGACGTCCATTTACCCCCGTCCTGTCTTGATGAGATGCGCATGTTCTTCCGCTCCCAGCCGCGCCCTGAGCCGCGGCAGGGCGAAATCGAGGAAGGCGCGCAACTTGACCGGCATAAAACGATCCGGCGGATAGACGAAGCTGACGGACTGCGGCGGCGGCTGAAAGTCCTGCAGCAGCGGCGTAAGCTCGCCCGATCGGACCGATTCCGCGACATGATAGGAAAACGCCAAGGTTATGCCGACCCCGGCACGCGCGGCATCGCAGGCCGATTCGAGGTTGCTCACGATCAGCCGTGATCGCACCGGCACCACATATTCGCTTTGGTCCTTGCTGAATCTCCAGACATCCGTAGCCTGAATTGGCGGGTAGCTGATGCAGTCATGGGCCGACAGGTCGTCAGGCGATTTCGGCGTCCCGCGTGCTTTCAGATAGGCCGGGCTGGCGCAGACCACGCGGCAGACTTGCCCGACCCGCGCAGCGATCAGGCTCGAGTCAGCCAGGTTGCCGATGCGAAGCGCGACATCGACATGCTCTTCAAGGAGATTGACGGCGCGGTCGGCCAGGCCAAGCTGAACGTCGACTTCGGGAAACTTCGCCAGGAACTCCGCCACGATAGGCTGCAAATGTAGCCGGCCAAGGGCCAGCGAGGCCGACACGCTGAGTCCGCCGCGTGGCGTGGTGTATTCGCCGGCAGCCGCGCGCTCGGCTTCGGCGACATCGGCGAGAATGCGTTTTGCAGCCGCGATGTAGGAGCGTCCGGCGTCGGTCGGCACCAGCGCGCGACTCGAACGGTTGAACAGTTTGGTCCGGAGGTGAGATTCCAGCTCCGACACCTTGCGGCTTACCGTGGCGAGCGGCGCCTTCTGGCGCCGCGCCGCGGCGGACAGACTCCCGGCCTCGGCGACTGCGAGCACCACCGACATGGCTTCGAGACGGTCCATGGATGCTTCCGGTTTTTGGAAGGCTATCTCTTGATATTGCCAGATACCCGCTGGTTTCGGAAGAGCCTAGTTGTTGGCTCGACAGTCATCGAAACCACGGGAAACAGCCATGAGCACGAATCAAACCAAAGGCACCGCAGTCGTCACCGGGGCATCGACGGGCATCGGCGCAATTTACGCCGACCGGCTTGCCAAGCGGGGCTACGACCTCCTTTTGGTCGCCCGCAGCAAGGATCGGCTCGCAGCCCAGGCCCGCCGGCTCGCGGGCCAGACTGGGCGGAAGGTCGAGATGGTCGCAGCCGATCTCGCCTCCCCAACCGGCCTCGCGCGCGTCGAAGACATCCTGCGCACCAATGCGGACATTTCGCTGCTGGTCAACAACGCCGGCGCGGCCGCCGTGACGCCGCTGATGGACTCCGACATCGAGAAGATGGATGACCTGATCCGCCTCAACGTCACGGCGCTGACGCGCCTGACCTATGCGGCGGTGCCCCAATTCGTCGCGCGCGGACGCGGCACAATCATCAATATTGCTTCGATTGTCGCGATCGCGCCGGAGGTGCTCAACGGCGTCTATGGCGGCAGCAAAGCCTTCGTGCTCGCGCTGACGCAATCGCTGGTGCACGAGCTCGCTGGCAAGGGCGTGCGCGTGCAGGCGGTGCTGCCGGGCGCCACCGCAACGGAGTTGTGGGACAAATCCGGCAAGCCGCTGCACGAGCTGCCGCAGGAGATCGTGATGTCGGCCGACGACATGGTCGACGCTGCGCTGGCCGGTCTCGACCTCGGCGAGACGATAACGATCCCCGCGCTTGCCAACCGGGCGGAATGGGACCGCTTCGAGGCCGCGCGCCTCGCCATGTCGGGCAAGCTTTCAAGCGCCGTCGCGGCCCCCCGCTATCACCTGCATCAGCACCAAAGCCGGAGCGCGTAAACCGCGGCTCAAAATCCAAATCCAGGAATCAAGGAGCCAGCAATGTCCACGATCCACCTCCACCGCACCACCACCCTGACCCCCGCGCAATACATTGCCGGGCTGACGGACTTCGGACCGGGCCGCTCAAAACTGTTCGGCAACAGTGCCGATGCGTATCTCAAGGTGCATCGGCGCGGCCGCAACCATGCCGACGTCACCGAAGGGTCCGGCGGCATCTGGGAACGCCTGCACTACGACTGGTCCAATCCCAATCAAGTCATTCTCACCACCACCGACTCCAATCTGTGGGGAGGAAAATCGGGCCACAGCTACAGCTTCACGCCGCGGCCCGATGGCACCACCGACATCGACGTCACGGTCATTCGCGACGGCAAGAATTTTTTCGGACGCCTGCTCGGCCTGGTGCTTGGCACCATCGGCCGGCGCGTCCTGAAAACGGCCTTTGAAAATTCGGTCAAGGCGATCGAGGCCCGCAACAACCCAGCCCTTCAGGCTGCGTGATGGATGGAGCGCATCATGACCCGTCATTCCACCGCATTTAAGATCGAGAGTCCGATCGCCGCCGACGCTTTGGTGCTTGAGCCCAATGGCGCCGTGCAGGTCCCGGTCGACTCTGCCGTCCCTGTAAGGAAGTTCAATTTCCGAAGACTGCTGCTCACCGGTGCTGCGCTCGCCGTTCTGGCCGGCTCGGCCTGGTACGGCTGGGATTACTGGACTGTCGGCCGCTATCTGGTGTCGACCGACGACGCCTATGTGAAGGCCGACAACACCACGGTAGCGCCGAAGGTCTCCGGCTATCTGCATCAGGTGCTGGTCGGCGACAACGAACACGTCAAGGCCGGCCAGATCCTGGCGCGGATCGACGACCGCGATTTCAAGGTCGCAGTCGAGCAGGCAAGGGCAGATGTCGCTGCAGCCCGGGCGGCGATCGCGAGCAAGCGGGCCCAGCTGGACGTGCAGGACGCGGTGATCCATGCCGCGCAAGCAACCCTCGACGTCGACCAAGCCACCCTGACCTTCGCCGCGCAGGATAACAAGCGTTACGCGGATCTCGCGGCGTCGGGTTCAGGCAGCGTTCAGAATGCGCAGGCCGCGCAATCACGCATTGCCGCCGCGCAAGCCGCCCAGGCCCGCGACGCCGCCAACCTGGTCTCCGCACAAAAGCAGGTCGATCTGTTGAAGGCCGAGATCGTGCAGGCAGAAGCAGCGCTGGCGCGGGCCGAGGCGATTGCGCGCCAGGCCGAACTCAATCTCGGTTACACAAGTATCGCAGCGCCGATCGATGGCGTGGTCGGTAACCGCACCTTGCGGACCGGGCAATTCGTGCAGGCCGGCACCCAGCTGATGTCGCTGGTGCCTGCCAGCGGTGCCTATGTAGTGGCGAACTACAAGGAGACCCAGCTCACCGACGTCCATGCGGGCCAGAAGGTGGAGATCGCCGTCGACATGTTTCCCGGCCGGGTCGTGCACGGCCACGTCGACAGCATCGCGCCCGCCAGCGGCCAGGAATTCGCGCTGCTGCCGCCGGACAATGCGACCGGCAACTTCACCAAGATCGTGCAGCGTATCCCCGTCAGGATCGCGCTGGACGACACCAATACTGGCGTCGCGCTGCGCCCCGGCATGTCGGTGATCCCCACCATCGCCACGCGGCCACCGACGCCCGCCCCTGAAGCAACCGCCGCCACGAGACTAGCAAAACCGGTTTCCGGAGCATCGTGCCATGTCAAGCCTCACCCCAGCTTCGACGTATCCCAACTCGCGCGCATTTGAGCGCGCCCTGTCCGAACCGAACCGCGCCAGCGCCGCGGTCTGGATCGCCGTTCTCGCCGCCATGATCGGCTGTTTCATGGCGATCCTGAACATCCAGATCACCAACGCCTCGCTGCTTAACATCGAAGGCGGCATCGGCACCGGCGTCGACAACGGCTCGTGGATTTCCACCTCGTACCTGATCGGCGAAATCGTCGTCATTCCGCTGACCGACTATCTGAGCCGCGTGTTCTCCTTCCGCCGCTACATGCTGGCCAGCGCCGCGTTGTTCGCAGCGTTCTCGGTGGCGTGCGCCTTCACCCACGACCTGCCAAGCATGATCGCCATGCGCGGCCTGCAGGGTTTTGCCGGCGGCGTGCTGATCCCGATGGCTTTCACCCTGGTGCTGACCAAGCTGCCGAAGTCCCAGCAGCCGATTGGACTTGCGATCTTCGCGCTGTCCGTCACCTTTGCGCCCGCGATCGGCCCGACCATCGGCGGCTATCTCACCGAGAATTACGGCTGGCGCACCATCTTCTTCGTCAACTTGCCGCCGACGGCGCTGATGCTGGCCGCGCTTTACCTCACTCTGGAACGGGCGCCGATGCAGCTGAAGCTGCTGAAGGAAGGCGACTGGGCCGGTATCGCCACCATGGCGATCGGGCTGTCGGCGCTGCAGACGGTGCTCGAGGAAGGCAACAAGGACGACTGGTTTGCGTCCCCCTTTATCCTGCGTCTCGCCGTGATCGCCGTCGTCAGCCTGGCGCTGTTCGTCTGGATCGAGCTCACCGTCGAGAAGCCGCTGATCCGGCTCAGGCTGCTGACGCAGCGCAATTTCGGTTTCGGCACGGTCGCGCTCACTCTGCTGGGCTTCGCGCTGTTCGGCTCGGTTTATATCCTCCCCGCTTATCTCGGCCAGGCCCAGGGCTATAATGCCGAGCAGATCGGCGCGGTGCTGGCCTGGACCGGTCTGCCGCAGTTCCTGCTGATTCCCCTGATCCCGATGATGATGCGGCGGTTCGACACCCGCTATATCGCCATCGCCGGGCTGCTGATCTTTGCCTATAGCTGCTTCATGAACATTGCGATGTCGCCCGATTATGCCGGCGACCAGCTCTGGATCCCGAACATCGTGCGCGCGATCGGCCAGGCCATGGTGCTCACCCCGCTGTCCTCGGTGACGACGGGAAGCCTCGCGCCGCAGGATGCGGCCGCGGCGTCGGGCATCAGCAACATGCTACGCAACCTCGGCGGCGCGATCGGCACCGCGGTGCTCGCCACCGTGATCACCAAGCGCGAGCAGTTTCATTCCAACATCATCGGCCAGTCGGTCACGCTCGGCCGCGAGGAAGTGCGCAACCGGATCGCACAGACCACGGATTATTTCATGGCGCACGGCATGCCGGATCCGGCCGCCGCCCATCAGCAGGCGATCCTCGCGCTCGGCAAGGCCGTCAAGCATCAGGCGCTGGTGATGGGATTCAGCGACACCTTTGCGGTGATCGGCGTGGTGTTGGTGCTTGCCGCGGCTGCCGTGATGCTGACGCGCAAGGTGAAGGCGGGCGCCGCAGGAGGCGCTCACTGAGCAGGAGTTCGTGTAGCGGCGTAATTGAGTCTTGAAACTGCCACCAACATAGAAGGAGTATCGTTATGAAGAAGATCATGCTTGTTGCGGCCATCGCGTCGCTATCGATCGTCAACACGGGCGCCGCATTGGCGCAGGCCGCCATTGGAGAGCCCGGCCTGTATGCGTTCTACCATCCCGACGGCGATGTGTTGAATGCCGGATCGCGTCCCCATGCTGATCCCCGCAATGCGCAGGCGTCGGCACCCGTTGTCAGACCTGCGCGACGGCACCAGCGTCCGGGAAGGGCCGCCGCGCATTGAGGCCACATCTAACGGGAGCGTAACTCGCCATGGCGCGCGTCATACCGCGGCGAATTTCGCTGACGCAAGTTCGACTTGACGAATTGTGGTGGCCCAAACGACTCTATATTCGTTCCCGCCGAGCCGGGCACCGCCGTTCCAATTTGTGCGGCAGGCGCTTTGTGGTTAGGAGCTGACCTCGGCCAAGGTCGCCCGCCGCATCTGCTTCGGGTCAGAAGCTGACCTTGGCCCCAGATCACGCCCTTGTCTTTGAGGACGACCCGGCGTTGTTTCGGACGAAAGAGAGCGCAACGGACTTCTTGGCTGCCCTTCGCTATCCGCCAAACCTTCAAAGGGTCCGACGAACCATGCGCACAGCGCGACTTGCGGAGCAGCGGTCACTCCTCGATCAGGTGTTATCGCCGCACCTGACCGCCAAAGCCTCTTCGAGGGAGCGGATGATTTCGTTGGGATCGATCGGCTTGCTGAGATAGCAGCGCGCTCCGGCCTCCAGCACTCGCCGCCGCATCGGTTCAGTCGGAAACGCGGTCATGAAGATGATCGGAAAGCTACGGCCGGCCTCGACCAGCCGCCCCTGCAACTCATCGCCAGTCATCACCGGCATCTGGATGTCGGAGATCATGCAGGCAGGATCCTCATCGCTCCGTTCTCGCAGGAACTCGGCGCCGGACCGATAGGTACGTGCCTCGTAACCGAGGGAACGCACCAGGCTCGCAAGCGTCCTACGCACTGCCTCGTCGTCGTCCACGATCGCTATTGCCAAGGTCATCCGCCAATCCAAACAATCCCGCCGCGCATTGGACGAGATGTCATCGCGTGCGTGGTCGGCGACCCCAATATGCCCCCGGCAGGCGCTCCTGCGGAATTATACTCAGGTTTGGTCGTTGCCGCGGGCTGGGGAGATACCGAGGGCTTCCGCCGTACGAACGAGATCAGCGAGCGATTTTACCCCCATCTTGCGCATCATGTTGCCGCGATGGATCTTCACGGTGATCTCGCTGAGGCCGATGAGCCCGGCCACCTGTTTGTTCATCAATCCGGCCGTGACGTGACCCATGACTTCGCGCTCGCGAGCTGTCAGCGAATCGTACCGCGCACGCAGCTTTTCCCTTCCGGCCGCTTCGGTGCGGCGTCGGGCATCGCGCTCCAGCGCCGCCGTCACGGCGTCGAGCATATCCTGATCGCGAAACGGCTTTGACAGAAAGTCCACGGCCCCAGCTTTCATTGCACGCACCGTCATCGGAATGTCGCCATGTCCGGTCATGAAAATGACGGGAAATTCCAGGCCTTTCCGGGTCAAATGGTCTTGCAGATCGAGCCCGCTGGCCCCGGGAAGCCGCACGTCCAGCACGATGCAGGCAGGGTTGTCTGGCAGTTTGCTGTCAAGCAGCTCTGCCGGCGAACCGAACAGTAGGGTTTCCAGGCCGACAGATCGAAACAGAAGGTCGAGCGAGGTGCGAACCGCGGCGTCATCATCCACGATAACGACAGAGCCTGACGTCGCCCTTGCTGCTGGTCCCTTGTCGATGTGGCGGGTCATCGGGAAGCGTGCTCTGGTGCGATGGGCAGCCTCAGGCGGAATGTCGCGCCCGAACCGGGCACGCTCTCTGCCGAGAGTAGGCCCCCATGAGCTTCGACCATCGTTCGGCAGATCGCAAGCCCCATGCCCATTCCGCCCTGTCTCGTCGTAAAGAACGGCTCAAACAGGCGCGGAAGGTCGGCGGCCGCTATGCCGGGACCCGTGTCTCTTATCGTGACGACAAGGCTTTCACCTGCAGATTCCACGCAAAGGGTGACGATGCGAGGTCCGCGTTGTCCGGACATCGCCTGGCCGGCATTTATCATGAGGTTGACGAGGACCTGTTGCATCGCAATCCTGTCGCCTCGAATCGGGGGCAAGTCGGGCTCGGTTTCGATGATGAGATGGACGCTGTCCTTTGCCAACTCACGTTCGACCAGTTGCGCGGCATCATTGATGACGCCGGCAATTTGCAGCGTGTCCTGCTGCGAAGCCGTCTTCTTCAGAAAGCCCCGGATACGCGTCACGACCTCCGCAGCGCGACGTCCCTGGTTCACGACGTGATCAATTGCGGTCTCCACCTCTTTCAGATCAGGCACGTCGCGCCGCAACCATCGCAGGCCCGCTTCGCCGGCGGTAACGATCGCCATCAGCGGTTGGTTCACCTCATGCGCGATTGATGCGGTCAGTTCACCCAAGGTCGCGACGCGTGCGGCGTGGGCGAGCTCCGCCTGCGCCGCAAGCAATGCGTCCTGAGACGCCCTGCGTTCGGTGATGTCAATTACGAAGGCGAGCACGTTGCGATCGCCTTCCGCCCCGACCGGAAAGGTGATGGTGAACAGCACCGGGACCCGTCCCCCATTGATCGTAACGAGGTCGGTCTCCCCTTCGTGGAAGGGTTCGCCATGCGCGAACGCTACCAATGCCCCAAGGAATGTGTGGTCGCTCTCGCCGAGAAGCTTGTCGACACTCTCAACAAAGGTGGCCGTGCCCTCGGCCCCAACCATCTTCTGTAGGGCCGGATTGGCATCCTTGATCCTGGCGAGCGGCCTGCAGCGGCGGACAAAGTCGGGATTGCGCGCGAGGTAGTCGGCGAGCCCCGCCTTGTCGACCTTGAGCGATTGCAGTGCAGCTCGAATGTCGCTCCAGTCCTCTTCCAGGACGCCGATCCGGGTTGCATCGAACATCCGACGATAGCGCCGTTCCTGCGCCGCGAGGTGCTTGGTTGCGGCCTGGTTCTGCAGAGACAGCAGCGTCGTGATGGCGATGGCAGCCAGGCTCACAAGCGCGCGAACAGCCGGCGACGAAAATGTCGTCAGATCGTGCGACAGCAAATAGGCGGCGATCGTAAGGACGGCACAGCCCGCCGCCGCGCAAACGATGTCGTCGCGGCGCCCGGTCTGCGCCGCGAGCAGGATTGCCACAACGTACAGAACGGCGACAGCGCCCTCCAGCGGCGTAAGCACGTCGACGAGAAACACCGCAAAGGCGAGGCCGGCAGACCCGAGCTGGAAATCGCGTCGTCTCATAGGCGAGCCCCATAGCCGATTGTCGTCGCTCACGGCGATTGACCACCGATATCTTTCCGGCCGCCACGCCCCGATTTGCGTGTCATGGTAGCAGAACGGGAGAGGATTTCGTGCTTTCCGACAACTGCCCGTGCGATCGTGAAATATTCCACCTGCGCATCCGGTAAGCATCATACCCGGGTATGACGCGGCCAACCTAAGAATCTAGCAACGCACACTCGCGTAGAATGTCACTCCACGGCCAGCCGATTACCTTCTCCGTCACAGCATCCGGGCAAGACCATCAGCTTCGGATCTGCAAACGGGCAAGGAGGCCGACCATGTCGTTGCAGAAACATCCCTCGCAGGGCATCGAAGATCGCACCGCCAATCTCCAGCCAATCAATCCTTCAGCAACCCGTCGAGTTCGCTGGTCTGAGCTATCAGGCTCGGTTCAAAAGCACATCAGCACATCAGCCGTTCAATCCGTTGTCTCCAGAGGAGGGCTCGACCGGCGCAGACTCGTTCGCGTGCTGGATTACATCGAGGCGAATCTGGAAGGCGATCTCAGCCTTGATCGCATGGCATCGATTGCGTGCCTCAGCCGGTTCCACTTTGCGCGAGCGTTCAAGCAAGCCGTCGGGCATTCGCCCCTTCGCTACGTCACCGCGAGGCGTCTTGAGCACGCGAAAGTCCTGTTGATGCAGGATGACCGATCCCTGGTCGACATTGCGCTTGCGCTCGACTTCTCCTGCCAATCCAACTTCACACGTGCGTTCACACAGGCAACCGGTCTGGCACCCGGCCGGTTTCGTCATGAGTCAGGGCTACGACAGCGCTATTGCTTGCCGGCCGGCCTCGAGAGCCCCGGTCGCTTGACGGATATGCAGGTGTTGGCAGCAATCGCTCTACCGGCACGGGAATCGGCCCGGCACAGCTCAAGCTGGGGTCCGCCAGTCACGAGTGACACGCTCCGCACCATGCACGTGCTTCGATGACGCAAGTCGAAGCAGAAATGACCGAAAAAATTTGAACGACCAATATCCAATTCAGCAACCGAACTTAAAGGAGACACCAATGAACAGCTTCTCACGCCGCTACCTGCTCGCCGCCAGCGCCGGCGGCCTCTTGACGACAACTGCGATTGCGAAAGCGCAAGCCGCCGAATCCTCGAAGTTCAAGCCGGGTGACGGCGGATTTGCGCGTCAGGCGATCGAACTGCCCCCGGGCGAAAAAGTCTCCTACCACGATCCGAAAGACGTCGCGGAACTTCCCGATTTTCGCTTCTCGCTCGACGGCAACTCCCCGAAGGTGACCTCCGGCGGGTGGGCGAAAGAGGCGACAGTCCACCAGTTCCCTATCAGCAAGGGAATCGCGGGCGTCCATATGTTTCTCGAACCCGGCGCATCGCGCGAGCTGCACTGGCACGCCATCGCAGCCGAATGGGCCTTCATCATCGACGGCCGCTGCCAGACGGTGGTGCTTGATCCGTCGGGCGCGAGCGAGATCAACAACTATGGACCGGGCGACCTTTGGTACTTCCCGAAGGGACATGGTCATTCGATCCAGACCATCGGTGACAAACCGTGTCACTTCATCCTTTCGTTCGATAACGGCGCATTCTCCGAGCACGGCACGTTCTCCATCACCGACTGGATCGACGTAACGCCCAAAGATCTACTGGCCCTGAATTTCGGCCTGCCGAAGGACGTCTTCGACGCTTTCCCGAAGGGCGAGGTCTACATCCAGTCGGGGCCGGTGCTGCCCGTCTCCGATGCGCTTGATGCGCCTTGGCCGAAGGAGTCCACGCACAAGTTCGGTCTGCTGCGCGACAATCGCGCGGTGCGCGACTTCGATGGCGGTACGTTCCGGCTGGCGACGGTCGACGAGTGGCCGGTCTCGAAGACCATGTCGGGCGGCGTGATGACCATCAAGCCGGGCGCAATGAAGAAGCTGCATTGGAACGTGAACGCCAACGAGTGGCACTATTATCTGCGCGGCAAGGCGCAGGTGGTGCTGTTCGGCTCGGGTGGGCGCAGCAAGGTGGCGGAGTTCAAGCCGGGCGACGTTGCCTACATTCCGCAGGGCTATGGACACGCGATCAAGAACGTCGGCGATGAGGACCTCGAGGTCGTGCAGACCTGGGACAACGGCAAGTTCGAGGAAATCGAACTCAACAAATGGGTGCAATCCAGCCCGCGCTACCTGCTGGGCAACAACCTTGCCGGCGTGCCCGCAACAACGATTACCAAGCTCAAGCAGGCATAGCATCGCTCGCCTGTTGCTAGGGTCGGCGCGCTCCAAGAATTCGTAGCCGAGTAACGTGTCGTGAAATGTCACCCCACAAAAGGAGTATTGTCATGAAGAAGATCATGCTTGTTGCGGCCATCGCGTCGCTATCGATCGTCAACACGGGCGCCGCATTGGCGCAGGCCGCCATTGGAGAGCCCGGCCTGTATGCGTTCTACCATCCCGACGGCGATGTGTTGAATGCCGGATCGCGTCCCCATGCTGATCCCCGCAATGCGCAGGCGTCGGCACCCCTTGTCAGACCTGCGCGACGGCACCAGCGCCCAGGAAGGTCGGCGACACCTTGATGGCGGCATCAGACGGATTTAGCGAAAACGAGACTCGCCGTAACCTTCGTCAAGGGCGGCGAATTTCGGCGACCGTGTTTCCATATGAGACCTGCGCCATAGCGGCCCGTTCCGGCGACCTCCAACTCGCGCCAACGTCCTGCGGCTATCTGTAATTCACCAAATGCCGTAACACCCGATGATGGGAGAAAGTTCAATGCGCACCTTTTTGGTAGTGGGCGTCCTGGTTGTTCTCTGTAGCTCTGCGAACGCTGCAACGAGATGGCCTGGAGCCAAATCGCGCGACACCGCTGTTCGCCGGAGTGTCCCAAACCTCGTCAACGCAGATGGTGTGCGGGTCTATCGCGACGCTACCGCTCCCGGTGGTCTACGGACCGACAAGGGTCCGCCTCCCGCCTACAACGACCCGTCCAAGTTTGGCGGTGGCTAGGTTCGGCACCCTTCCGCGCCGGGCCTCTTTCGAGTCCACTGTGAAACAGTGCGTAGTCGTTTACGTTTCGGTGGCCGAAACTTGACCGTCGGCCAAAATCAGAACAAAAAACCTGATGATTACTGGTCGGAGTGGCAGGATTTGAACCTGCGACCCCTGCGTCCCGAACGCAGTGCTCTACCGGGCTGAGCCACACTCCGACAAGAACGCGGCTTATAGCCTTGGGTTTCGCACACCGCAAGAAGATGCATTGAGGACGCAAATCCTATGACTGTGGGCTTGACGACCCCCATTTTGCCCGCAAACGAGGCCGCCGTGACCGAGGCGGCGAGGTGTCTTGGCGGCGGCGGGCTGGTCGCGTTCCCGACCGAGACGGTCTATGGGCTCGGCGCCGACGCCAGCAATGCGGGGGCGATCGCGCGGCTGTATGAGGCCAAGGGCCGGCCCGCATTCAATCCGCTGATTGCCCATGTCGGCGATCTTGCCGCGGCGCGGAAGATCGCCTGCTTCGACGCACAGGCCGTGCTGCTTGCGCAGGCGTTCTGGCCGGGGCCGCTGACACTGGTGCTGCCGAAGGCCCCCGACTGCGCGGTGGCCGATCTCGCCACCGCCGGCCTCGACACCGTCGCGGTCCGGGTTCCCGCGCACCCGATCGCGCGCGAGATCTTGCGCGCCTTCGGCGGGCCGGTGGTGGCGCCCTCGGCCAATCTCTCCGGGCACGTCTCGCCGACCACGGCCGCGCATGTCTTAAGCGACCTTGCCGGGAGAATCGACCTCATCATCGATGGCGGCGCGGTCGAGGTCGGCGTCGAATCCACCATCGTCGGATGTTTCGACATTCCGATACTGCTGCGGCCCGGCGGCGTGCCACGCGGCGCGATCGAGCGGGTGCTTGGCCGGACGCTGCAGCAGCCACCGGACGACGCCGACAGCGATTCCAGCCAGCCGCTGGCGCCGGGCATGCTGGCGTCGCACTACGCGCCGCGCACACCGGTGCGGTTGAATGCCGAGCGAATTGAGGCCGGCGAGGCATTGCTCGCCTTCGGCCCCGACGCGATATCCGGAATCGAGGCAGGGCCCGACGTGATGAACTTGTCCGCGCGCGGCGATCTCAATGAGGCCGCCGCCAATCTTTTCGGCTACCTTCGCGCGCTCGATGCAAGGGGTGCGCGCGCCATCGCGGTGATGCCGGTGCCACAGCACGGGCTCGGCGAGGCCATCAACGACCGGCTTCGCCGCGCCGCAGTCGGCCGGCAATGAGTAAAACGCAAGAGACAGAGATGAACATCGTCCAGCCCTCCGCCCCCGCGCTCTCACCCGAACTGATCGCGCGCTTCAAGACCATCGTCGGCGATAAATATGCCGTGACCGATGCGGCCGACATCGCACCTTACGTCACCGAAGAGCGTAACCTGTTTCACGGCCACTCTCCCTTGATCTTGCGACCTGGCTCGACCGCGGAAGTCTCCGCGATCTGCAAGCTCGCCAGCGAACACCGCATCGCGCTGGTGCCGCAGGGCGGCAACACCGGGCTGGTCGGCGGCCAGACTCCGCACAACGGCGAGGTCGTCGTTTCGATGCGGCGCATGGACAGGATCCGCGAGGTCGACACTGCGTCCAATACCATGACGTGCGAGGCCGGCGTGATCCTGCAGAACGCGCAAGCGCGCGCCGCCGATGCGGACCGGCTGTTTCCGCTCTCGCTCGGCGCCGAGGGCAGCTGCACCATCGGCGGCAATCTCTCCACCAATGCCGGCGGCACTGCGGCGCTCGCCTATGGCGTGGCGCGCGAGATGGCGCTTGGCCTTGAAGTGGTACTGGCAGACGGCCGAATTTTGAACGGCCTGTCGAAGCTGAAAAAGGACAACACGGGCTACGACCTGCGCAACCTGTTCATCGGAGCGGAGGGCACGCTTGGCATCGTCACCGCGGCAACGCTGAAACTGTTTGCAAAGCCGCGCGCGGTGGAAACCGCCTTTGTCGGCGTGAAGTCGCCTGCCGATGCGTTGAACTTGCTGGAGATTTCGAGAAGCGAAGCCGCCGGCAGTCTCACCAGCTTCGAGCTGCTAGCCGACATCGCCGTCGATTTCAGCGTCCGCCACAGCATCGATGTCCGCAACCCGCTGTCTGGCAAACACCCCTGGTATGTGCTGATGGAGCTGTCGTCGTCGCGTGACGACGCGCGCGACGCACTGGAAGCCATTCTGGCGCGCGGCATGGAGTGCGGCATTGTCGACGACGCGGCGATCGCGGCCAATTTGGGCCAGCGCGGCGGGTTCTGGAAGCTGCGCGACGAAATGAGTGCGGCACAGAAACCGGAAGGCGGCTCGATCAAGCACGACGTCTCGGTGCCGGTGGCCGCAGTACCCGATTTCATCGCGGAGGCCAACGCGGCGGTGATAAAGCTGATCCCGGGCGCGCGGCCGGTGCCGTTCGGCCATCTTGGCGACGGCAATATTCATTACAACGTCAGCCAGCCCATCGGCGGCAATACCGACGACTTCATGGCGCGCTGGCATGAAGTCAACGCCGTCGTGTTCGCAATTGTGCTGCGGATGGGCGGCTCGATCTCCGCCGAGCACGGCGTCGGCGTGCTCAAGCGTGACGAACTGCCCGAGGTGAAGGACAAGGTCGCGATCGAGCTGATGCGCGGCATCAAGGCCATGCTGGACCCGTTCGGCATCATGAATCCGGGCAAGGTGCTATGATCGCGCCGTCGACGACATCCCTGTCGATTGCACCGATCGAGGATGCGGATGTTGCCGCCATCATCGCATTGTGGCAGCGCTGCGGACTGACGCGGCCCTGGAACGATCCCGCTAGCGACATCGCGCTGGCTCGCAAGGTCGCGAATGCCGACGTGCTGGCCGGGCGCGACGCCGGCACCATCGTGGCGTCGGTGCTGGTCGGCCACGATGGCCACCGCGGCTGGGTCTATTACGTGGCGGTCGATCCCGACTGTCGTCACAAGGGCCACGGCGGGGCGATCATGGCTGCGGCGGAAGATTGGCTGCGCCGGCGCGGCATCGAAAAGCTGCAACTGATGGTGCGGCCGGACAACAAGCAGGTGCAGGCGTTTTATAGCTCATTGGGTTATGACGAGCAGGAACGCGTCGTCTACGCCCGATGGCTCGATGGACGGCAACCGACGCCTTAATCGCAAACATCAGTGGGCGATCCATGACAGTCTCCGACCGCATCCGTATCAAGGAGGTCCGCCTGCTCTCCGACAATCACTATGTGCTGAAAACCACCACCTTCGAGTGGCGCCGCGCCAATGGCGAGTGGCAGACGCAGCATCGCGAGACCTATGATCGCGGCAACGGCGCCACGCTGCTGCCCTACAACCTGGCACAGCGCAGCGTGCTGCTGGTGCGGCAATTCCGCTACCCGGCCTATGTCAACGGCTACGACGATCTCTTGATCGAGGCCGCGGCGGGCCTGCTCGATGATCAATCTCCGGAGGCGCGGATCCGCGCCGAGGCCGAAGAGGAAACGGGCTATCGGCTCGGCAAAATCCAAAAAGTGTTCGTGGCTTTCATGAGTCCCGGCTCGGTCACTGAAAAACTCCACTTCTTCATCGGCGAATACGAACCCGACATGAGGATCGGCGGCGGCGGCGGCATCGCCGACGAGGGCGAGGATATCGAGGTGCTGGAGCTGCCGATCAATGAGGCGCTTGCGATGGTCGGCGACGGCCGCATCGCGGATGGCAAGACCATCATGCTCTTGCAGTACGCGGCATTGAATGTCTTTAGCGGCTAAAACAACGCCCCCTGCCCGTCATCGTCCGCAACCGCCGCCTGGCGTCGCACGGTTTTCTTCATCGGCTGCGCCTCCTCGACGGCTGCCTCTTCCGCCGAGATTGGCAGGATCAGTTGCGCATCGTCGTTGGCGACGCGGTTGACCCGGGTCGACACCCGATGCCCGACGAAGTTGCCTTCGCCGGGCGCGGTCAACAGTGGCAGCGCCGCCTCGACATCATCATTCGAACAATCCAGCCAGCGCTCGAAATCACCCGGCGCAATCGTCACCGGCACCCGCGGATGCAGCACTGCGAGATCGGCGCTCGCTTCCTTGGTGACAATCGCCACGGTGTCGAGTTCCTCGCCGTTCGGGCCGATCCAGGTTTCCGCGAGCCCTGCGAAGCCGAATGGCTGGCCATCGCGGGCATAAATGAAATACGGCCACTTGCGCGCCTCCGATTGCGACCATTCGTAGTAGCCGTCCGCCGGGATCAGGCAACGGCGCCGCCGGATCGCGTTCTTGAACGCCGGCTTGTGCAGCACCGTCTCGGCGCGCGCATTGATCAGCAGCGCAAAGCTGCGGGGATCCTTCACCCATGCCGGGATAAATCCCCAGCGCATCAGGCGGAAGTGCCTGACGCCGTTCTGGATGATCACCACCGGAACCGGCTGGGTTGGCGCAACATTATATCGCGGCGGGAAGTTCGGCTGGTCGATATAGCCGAACAACCGGCGCAAGGCATCCGGGGCCGAGGTGATCACAAAGCGTCCGCACATTCTCCCGTCCAGATAGACATCCGTTCAGCACCTTTTAACCCCAACCATTAACACTGCGGCGGATGACATCAACGGCCCCCAAGACAGCGCAAAAGACAGCGCAAAGTGCCCGCGGACCATCGCGCAAGGATGCCGGGAAAGCCGGGCGGGCCGCCGAATTGCGCGCCGCCAACATCAATCCGCGCACCGGTCTTGCCACCGATTATCTGAATCATTTCAACGAAGCCATCATGCTGCTGGAGATGATCCCGGACATGCCCGACTGCGCCGGGGATTTTCTGACCTGGCAGCCACTATCCTATCGCGAGCATTTCGCCGCCTCCAATTTCAGGGCGCGGGAACTGGCGATCGCCGCCTATGATTCGGCGGATCCCAAGATTCGTGTCGAGTTCGACAGCATAACCGCTGCCATGACCTCGATCCTGACCGCGGTAGGAGCGGCGATGCGCGAAGCCCGGCAGGACAAGACCCGCGCCACATTGGCGGAACAGGCCGCCGGCTGGGTCAAGCCTCTGGTGACACTTGCCGGCGGCATCATCAACGGGCACGGAATCCAATCCGACCACGCAGCAGACGTCGACTACATCATGACGCATTGATGTCGGTGAACCCGCCAGAGCCGCTGTCCAGGCCCCAGATCGCCGTCAGCGCCGCCATTTTCCGCGATGGCAAGATCTTGCTGGTGCGGCGTGCACGCTCTCCGGCCAAGGGTTTCTACTCACTGCCGGGAGGCAGGGTGGAGTTCGGCGAAACCCTGCACGCCGCCCTGCATCGGGAAGTGGACGAAGAAACCTCGCTCAAGATCGAGATCGTGGATCTGGCGGGATGGCGCGAGGTGGTGCCGGGTCCGGCCGGAGGCGGCCACTATCTGATCATGTCATTCGCGGCGCGTTGGATTGCCAAAGAGCCCGTCCTCAACGACGAACTCGACGATTTCAAATGGCTGCCGCCCGACGCGCTAGGCGATTTGAAGCTGACCGGCGGCCTGCCCGACATCATCCGGTCAGCCCGGCGCCTGATCGGGACCTGACGGCCATTTACCCCGAAACCGCGCGCCAGGCCCGGGCGCCTTGCCTCCGTCGCATTGAAAAGGCATATCACGCCGATCCCGGACGACCTTATGCTGAAGCATTTTCTGACAGTTCTGATCGTGATTTCGGCGTGCAGCCTTGGCCCGGCGCGGGGCCAGGATGCGGCCGCGCCGTTCGACGGCGACCTGCAGCGGCTGGCTGAAATCCTCGGCACCCTGCACTATTTGCGCGGCATCTGCGGCACGAATGAAGGGGCGAAATGGCGCAATGAAATGCAGGCGCTGATCGACGCCGAAACCCCGTCCGGCGACCGCCGCGCGCGCATGATCGCCGGCTTCAACCGCGGCTATAATGGGTTCCAGCAGACCTACCGGACCTGCACGCCTGCGGCCTCCGTCGCGATCCGCCGCTATATCGAGGAAGGCTCGCGGATTTCGCGGGATCTGACCGCGCGATACGCGAACTAGAACAATGTGAATCGGCGTCGTTAACCTTTCCTAAAGAACTGCCTAGCCCGGTTTGTCCCCCATGCTAAACCTCGCTGGTTCGACGCGTTCCGCAGTGGATCGCGCACGTAAAGTCTGTTGAGTTTCATGAGCTATCCAGCGTTCGCCCGCGACCCATTGCCCGATCACGAACAGAAGCAGGCCGCGCTCGGCTATCTCAACGAAGCCTGGGCGGAAGCGCGGCACGATGGCGTCGACGGCGACTGCCTCGCGCAGGCCAGCCTGTTTGCCGCCTTCGCCGAGCTCGTCGGCACTTACGGCGAAGACGCCGTGGCGAAATTTGTGGAGGGCCTCCCCGTGCGCGTCCGCAACGGCGAATTTTCGATCACGCTGGCGAAGCAGTAACCGCGCTCGTGTCCCGGATGCGGTGCGGCATTCTTCATGCCGCTCCGCAGAGCCGGGACCGTACTGCACCGGCGTTCGTTACGACCCCGGCTCTGCAGCGCACCGCTCCGCAAGTGCTACGCGCTGCGCTGCGTCCGGGGAACGCAACGGAGCTACGCTCTCAGCGTCTCCAGAAACCGCACCGGTTCGCCGGTCGAGGGTGTCACCAGTTCACCCTGCCACATCACGCGCTGCCCGCGCACGAATGTGCCGACGGGCCAGCCTGTGACGCGCATGCCGTCATACGGCGTCCAGCCGGCGCGCGAGGCCACCCATTTGTTGGTGATGGTCTCGCTGCGCTTCAGATCGACGACAGTAAAATCGGCGTCATAACCGGCGGCGATCCGTCCCTTGCAGGCGATGTTGAACAGCCGCGCCGGACCCGTGCTGGTGAGATCGACCAAGCGCGCCAGCGACAATTTTCCTGAATTGACGTGTTCGAGCATCAGCGGCACCAGCGTCTGCACCCCGGTCATGCCCGAGGGCGAGGCGGGATAGGTCTTTGCCTTCTCTTCCAGCGTATGCGGCGCGTGATCGGAGCCGAGCACGTCGATGATGCCCTGTTCGATGCCGCGCCAGATGCCGGCGCGATGGCCGGCATCGCGCACCGGCGGATTCATCTGGGCGCGGGTGCCGAGCCGTTCGTAGCAGTCCGGCGCGACCATGGTCAGATGATGCGGTGTCGCCTCACAGGAGGCGACGTCCTTGTGGTCGCGGAGAAACTCGATCTCCTCCTTGGTGGAGATATGCAGCACGTGAATGCGTTTTCCGGTTTCGTGCGCCAGGCTGACCAGCCGCTGCGTCGCCATCAGCGCCGCGGTCTCGTCGCGCCACACCGGATGCGAGCGCGGATCGCCCTCGATGCGCAGATGCTTGCGCTCGTTGAGGCGGTATTCGTCCTCGGCATGAAACGCGGCGCGGCGGCGGATCACCTGGAAGATACGCCGCAGGCTTTCGTCGTCCTCGACCAGCAACGCGCCGGTCGAAGAACCGATGAACACTTTTACCCCGGCGCAGCCCGGCGCGCGTTCCAGCTCCGGCAAATCCTGGACATTCTCGCGGGTGCCGCCGATGAAGAACGCGAAGTCGCAATGCATGCGATGGCGGGCACGCTTTATCTTGTCGCTGAAATTCTGCGCGTTGATGGTGAGCGGGTCGGTATTCGGCATCTCGAATACCGCGGTGACGCCGCCCATCACGGCGCTGCGCGAGCCGGTTTCCAGGTCTTCCTTGTGGGTCTGGCCCGGCTCGCGGAAATGCACCTGGGTGTCGATCACGCCAGGCAGGATGTGGAGGCCCTTGCAGTCGATGATTTCCCCGGCATCGGCAGCGCCGAGCGAGCCGATCTCGGCGATTCGCCCATTGGCGATCCCGATGTCGCGGACGCTCTCGCCGTCCTGGTTGACGACGGTGCCGGATTTTAGAATCGTGTCGAATGCGGTTGTCATCGTTCCCTTGAACGGCCCGGTCGGAGCCCTTGTTACCGGCACTTTAGCGGCTTACGTTGCGGTGTGATATCCAGCGCCGAAATTTCCCCAGAGAACTTGATATGAAAGCGGCACTTCTTTCGGATCGGGGCGTGATCAAGGTCAGCGGCGAGGCCGCGCGCGATTTCCTCAACGGGCTGGTGACCACCGACGTCGGCCTGGTCCAGCCGGGCCTTGGCCGGTTTGGCGCGCTGCTGACGCCGCAGGGCAAGATTGTGGCGGATTTTCTGATCACCGAGGCGCCCTCGGGTCATGGCGGCGGCTTCCTGATCGACTGCCCGCGCGCGCTGGCGCAAACGCTTGCCGACAAGCTCGGCTTCTACAAGCTGCGCGCCAAGGTCGTTGTCGAAAATCTCTCGGACAGCCTTGGCGTGCTCGCGGTGTGGGACGGCGAGCCTGCCATCAAGCCGGAGCTGACCTTTGCCGATCCGCGCAACGAAAAACTCGGCTGGCGTATTCTGGTCCCGGCGGAGCTCGCCCCAAAGGCCGCAACCCTGATCGGCGCCGACCTCGTCGACAGCAGCGCCTATGAGGCCCATCGCATTGCCTGCGGCGTCCCGCGCGGCGGCATCGATTTCATGTATGGCGACGCGTTTCCGCACGAAACCAACATGGACCGGCTGCATGGCGTCGATTTCGACAAGGGCTGCTATGTCGGCCAGGAAGTGGTGTCGCGGATGCAGCACCGCGGCACTGCCCGCACCCGCACGGTGCGCCTGATCCTGGAGGAATCGCCGCCCGAAGCGGGCGTTGCCATCGTCGCCGGCGACAAACCGCTGGGCACCATGGGCTCGTCGGCCTCCGGCATGGGGCTGGGGTTGCTGCGAATCGACCGCGCCACCGACGCGCTCGAGGCCGGCGTGCCGCTGACAGCCGGCGGCATCGCGATCCGGCTCGCAGAGCCGGACGATGTCCGTTCCACACCGAAGAAGACCGTCGCATGACGAGGACGGCGCGCCTGCATGCCGACGGCCTGATGCGTTGCCCGTGGCCGGGCGAAGACCCGCTCTACATCGCCTATCACGACACCGAATGGGGCGTGCCGGAGCATGACGACCGCGCGCTGTATGAAAAGCTGATCCTCGACGGTTTTCAGGCCGGGCTGTCCTGGATCACGATCCTGCGCAAGCGCGACAATTTCCGACGCGCGTTTGACGACTTTGAGCCGGCGAAGATCGCCCGCTACAATGCGAAAAAGATCCACGCGCTGATGAATGACGCCGGCATCGTGCGCAACCGCGCCAAGATCGAAGGCGCGGTCGGCAGTGCGAAGGCCTATCTCAAGATCATGGAAGAAGGTCCGGGTTTTTCGAAATTGCTGTGGGATTTTGTCGGCGGCAGGCCGAAGGTGAACAATTTCAAGACCACCGCCAGCGTGCCGGCCTCCACGCCGTTGTCGATCAAGATCTCGAAGGAACTCGCCGCGCGCGGATTCAAGTTCGTCGGCCCGACCATTGTCTATGCCTTCATGCAGGCCACCGGCATGGTCAACGATCACCTGGTGAGCTGCCATTGCCACGACACCTGCGCCGACAAAAAGCGCATGCCGCGTCTCAAAGTGAAATGATGGCGAAAGCCGGGATTGCATCCGACCTGTCGACGCGCGCCTGGCAGCGCATGCTGTCGGGGCGGCGGCTCGATCTTTTGGATCCCTCGCCGCTCGATATCGAGATCGCGGATATCGCCCATGGGTTGGCGCGGGTGGCGCGCTGGAACGGCCAGACCAATGGCGAGCATATTTTCTCGGTGGCGCAGCACACGCTGCTGGTCGAAGCCGTGATGCGCGAGCAACTGCCTCGCGTCGATGTCAAAGTGAGGCTCGCGGCACTGCTGCACGACGCGCCGGAATATGTCATCGGCGACATGATCTCGCCGTTCAAGGCGGTGCTCGACGGCGCCTACAAGGCGGTGGAAAAGCGGCTGCTGTCGGCGATCCACATCCGCTTCGGACTACCTCCGGTGCTGGCCGCCGCGGTCACGCAACAGATCAAGGCAGCTGACCGCGGCGCGGCCTATCTCGAAGCCACGCTATTGGCTGGTTTCGCGGAAGCCGAGGCGAAGCGGCTGTTCGGCAGGGATCCAGGCCTTCCCGCGGCCACCATGCAGGACTATCTCACGCCGTGGTCCGCCGCCAAGGCCGAGAAGCGGTTCCTTGCGCGGTTCAAGGCAGTGCACGGTTGATGCACGCTTTCGCCCGGCACCGCCCGAGCCTATAATTGCGCCAAAGGAACGCCATGATTCACGTTTGTTCGCTCGCCGCTCTCGCCGAAACCGTCCACGCCACCGGCGCGAGCCATATCCTCACCGTCATGGCCAACGTCAACCAGGTGCAACGGCCGGCGTCGGTGCTGGAGGCCAATCATCTCAAGGTCTCGATGGATGACATCACCGAGCACATGGATGGATTCGTGGCGCCGTCGGACATTCATATCGAGCAGGTCTTGAATTTCGTGCGCGGCTGGAATCGCAGCGCACCGCTGGTGGTGCATTGCTACGCCGGAATCAGCCGTTCCACCGCCAGCGCCTTTGCCGCGGCCTGCATGCTCAACCCGCACCGCGAGGAGATCTCGATCGCACGGCAAATTCGCGCGGCCTCACCGATCGCCCAGCCGAACCGGTTGATCGTGAGCCTTGCCGACAGGGCGCTGGGGCGCCAGGGACGCATGCTGCGCGCGCTCGACGAAATGGGCCCGGGCAACATGATGGTGGAAGGCCGGCCATTCCGCGTCGACCTCGACTGACCGGCGACAAAATAACCCATCCCTTGAACTTAAATCGCGCAAGCTGACACACACGCAGGTGTCAAGTCGCCGGAAGCGATTCCGGGACGCTGTTGGTGTGTGCTTCGCTCTCGGTGGGAAGGAAAAGGATTTAGCGTCCGATGTTCGAATTTTTCGCGCTCGTCATCGCCATCGTGGCGTTTATTTTCGCGCGCAAGGCGCTCAACCAGATCGACATGTTGCGCGCGCGGCTGGACGCACTGGAAGCGGCAGCACCGCTCGTCGCTGCGACGCCGCTCCCGGCGCCGCCAATGCCGGGCTACGAAACTCCTATTGCGCCGTTGGCCGCAGACGAAGTCAGCGCTGAAACCGCCGAAGAAGCTGCACCGATTCCGCCGGCATCGCCTCCTCCGGCACTCGACATTCCCGCGCCGGGCGCGCAACCGGGGCCCGGCATGGAGGAAACTATCGGCACCCGCTGGGTAGTCTGGGTCGGCGGCTTGACGCTGGCGTTGGGCGGTTTCTTCCTGGTCCGCTATTCGATTGAGCAGGGCCTGCTCGGACCGGGGGTGCGCGTGTTGCTCGGCGGCCTGTTCGCGCTGGCACTGCTTGCCGCGGGCGAGTGGACCCGACGCAAGGAAAGTCCAGGCTCGATCCAGGCCCTGCCGACCGCCAACATCCCGGCGATCCTCACCGCCGCGGGCACGGCGGTCGCGTTCGCCACCGTCTATGCCGCCTACGCGCTGTATGATTTCCTGGTCCCAGCGACAGCGTTCATTCTGCTCGGCATGGTCGCGCTGGGCACCTTGGCCGCGGCGCTGCTGCACGGGCCGGCGCTGGCCGGCCTCGGCATCGCCGCCGCTTTCGCCACCCCGATCCTGGTTTCCTCGGAGACGCCGGATTTCTGGGCGCTGTATCTTTATCTCGCCGTCGTTACCGCTGCCGCTTTCGGCCTCGCGCGCATCCGGCTGTGGCGCTGGCTTGCCGTGACCACCATCGTGCTCGCGACGCTGTGGACCTTCCCCTGCCTGCAATGCGGGCCGTCGATGGTCGGGCCACACGCCTTGCACGTCATCGCCGGATTTATCATGGCGGCGTTGCTGGTGGTATGCGGATTCATGTTCGGACCGCCGGAGGAGCCAGGCCGCATCGAGCCGATCTCGTCAGGCGCGCTCGCGGCCTATCTGTTCGGCGCCGCCCTGATCGTGCTGAACAGTTTTCACGCCGACACCGCCATGATGATATTTGCGTTGCTGGTGGCCGGCACCCTGTTCGTTGCATGGCGCAGCGACGCCGCCACCGGCGCGATCATCGCAGCCTCGGCTTTCGTCTTCATCGTGTTTACGGAGTGGGCGATACGCGGCAACCCGGACATGCTGGTGCTGCCCGGCGGACCGCTGCCCGGCATCGTCCCGAATGCCACCGATGGCTCGATCTCGATGCACCTGATAACCGCGGCGGTGTTCGCAGCCGGCTTCGGCGCCGCCGGGTATCTCGTCCAAGGCCGCTCCGTCAGCGCCATTGTGCCGGTGGTATGGTCGGCTTGCGCCGTGTTCACGCCGCTGGCGCTGCTGATTGCGCTGTATGCCCGCATCGCCCATCTCGACCGCTCGATACCGTTCGCGATTCTCGCCGTCGTGCTTGCGGCAGCCTTTGGAGCCGCAACGGAAAGCCTGAGCAAACGCGATCACCGGCCGGGATTGCCCATCTCGATCGCACTGTTCGCGACGGGCACGCTCGGGGCGATCGCGCTGGCGCTGACTTTCGCGCTGGAAAAGGGCTGGCTGACCATTGCGCTGGCGCTGATGTCGGTCGGCACCGCGTGGATTTCGATGCAGCGGCCGATACCGTTCCTGCGCTGGCTGGCGGCGATTCTCGCCGGCATCGTTGTTGCGCGTATCGGCTATGAGCCCCGCATTGTCGGCGATGCCGTCGGCACTACCCCGATCTTCAACTGGCTGCTGTGGGGTTATGGCATCCCCGCGCTGTCGTTCTGGGGCGCGAGCCACCTGTTGCGGCGCCGCGGCGACGATGCGCCGCTGCGCATGGTGGAAGCGGCGGCGATCCTGTTCACGGTGCTGCTGGCGTTCATGGAAATCCGCCACGCAGTCAACAACGGTAATGTTTACAGCAACTCTGCCGGCCTCACCGAGGTCGCGCTGCAAATATGCGTTGCCCTCGCAATGGCGATCGGATTGGAACGGCTGCGCATCCGAACCGGCAGCATCGTCCACAATGTCGGCGCGATCCTCCTCGCGGCATTTGCCGGCGTTGCCAGCCTATTCGGATTGCTGTTCCTGGAAAATCCCATGATCTGGACTGAAGATGTCGGCAGCGTCTTCATTAACCTGCTGCTGCTCGGTTATGCGCTGCCCGCGGTGCTGGCGCTGTTACTATCCTATGCGGTGGCCGGCCGGCGCGCGGCCTCCTACGCCAACACCATCGCCGCGTTCGCACTGGTCCTCGCGCTGACCTATGTCACCTTTGAAATCCGCCGCCTCTATCACGGCCCGATTCTGAGCCGAGGTCCCATCACCGGAGCCGAGCAATACACCTATTCGGTCGCGTGGCTGGCGTTCGGCGTGGTGCTGCTCGGCGCGGGCATCGTCTTCAACTCGCAGCGCGCACGCCTGGCTTCGGCGATAGTGATCGCGCTGACCATCGCAAAGGTGTTCGTGATCGACATCTCGACGCTGAGCGACGTCTACCGCGCGCTGTCGTTCATCTGCCTCGGGCTGGTGCTGTTGCCGATCGGCTGGCTGTACCAGCGAATCCTGTTCCGGAGACCGGCGTTGGCGCCGACACCTGGTGCCCCTGCTATTCAACCGGAAGGGTAGCGCGGTCTCAACGTTCTGCGTTCCCCGGACGCAGCGCAGCGCGTAGCTCTTGCGAAGTGGTGCGCTGCAGAGCCGGGGCCGTAAGGAACGCTGGTGCTTGGTACGTCCCGGCTCTGCGGAGCGGCATGAAGAATGCCGCACCGCGTCCGGGACACGATGTAGAATCAGTCCGTCGAGCGGCGCAGCTCAGGTGCCGGCTCCGACTTCGCTTCAGCCTTGACCGGCTCGATCCTGGCGCTCTCGACCCGCGGGGTCTCGACGCGCGCCGAAACTTCCGTGTGCGATGCATCGGCGGAGCGCGTCGGCTCCGGCGCATGCAGCGAGCGCGGACGCGAGATCGCGCGCGCCATCAGCATGTGACCGCCGCCCTGATGCCGGAAATCGCAATAGGCGAATCCCATGCCCGAGACCGATCCGCGAAAACTGCGTTCAGTATTCTTGACCAGATTGAAGCATGGTTCGAAAGGAAGGCCCCTGAGCGAAGCGCAGACGGCTTGCCCGCGCACCTGCAGCGTATTGCCGGGGAGGCGGACATGGCGCATCGGGCCGGCGCCTGCGAACTGTATGGAGCCGGAGGCCCCGCCGTCATCGAGGATCCGGCCTGCGCCGCGTGTGCCATCGAAGCAGGTGAATGCGAACACCTTGCCGGAGACGAACCGGCGGGCCTCATCCGCATTCATGGTCTGTCCGGCGAGCGCCGGCGCGACCACTACCGCTGCGAAAACGGTGCTCAATACCAAACGCGCAAGCATGTCCAACTCCAACCTACTGGGCGGGTTCACATCTTTACCCGCTGCTTACCATACCAACCATGGCGACATTGGAGCAGGTTGGTTGGTAAAGTCTGAACGCCGTCAGAGAATTTTTACCACGATTCGGCCGCGGACCTCGCCCGCGAGGATTTTTGCGCCCGCGGCGATAACCTGGTCCAAGCCGATTTGGTGAGTGATTTCAGCGAGTTTTGCGTGATCGAGGTCGCTCGCCAGCCTTTCCCAAGCGGTTTTGCGCAACCCAATCGGGCACATCACCGATTCGATGCCGAGAAGCGACACGCCGCGCAAAATAAAGGGCGCCACCGAGGAAGGCAGGTCCATTCCCGCGGCCAGGCCGCAGGCGGCAATCGCGCCGCCATATTTCGTCATCGACAGGACGTTGGCGAGCGTGGTGGAACCTACGCTGTCGATGCCGCCCGCCCAGCGCTCCTTCGCCAGCGGCTTGGCCGGGCCGGACAATTCATTGCGGTCGATCACTTCAGCTGCGCCGAGATCCTTGAGGTAGCCGGATTCGGAGACGCGCCCGGTCGAGGCGATGACATGATAGCCAAGTTTCGACAGCACGGCCGTGGCCACCGAGCCGACGCCTCCGGCGGCGCCGGTGACGACGATCGGGCCGCTAGCGGGTGTCACTCCGTGTTTCTCCAACCCCAGCACCGAGAGCATCGCCGTGTAGCCGGCGGTGCCGATGGCCATCGCGTCCCGCGTCGAGATCCCCTCCGGCAGGCCCACCAGCCAATCGCCTTTGACGCGGGCCTTTTCGGCATAGGCGCCGAGATGGGTCTCGCCCATGCCCCAGCCGTTGCAGATCACCTTGTCTCCGGACTTCCAGGCCGGATGCGAGGACTGCTCGACAGTGCCGGCGAAATCGATGCCGGCGATCATCGGAAAGCGCCGCACTACGGGCGCCTTGCCGGTGACGGCAAGGCCGTCCTTGTAGTTCAGCGTCGACCATTCGATGGCGACGGTGACGTCGCCGTCCATCAAGTCAGCTTCGTCGAACTGCGTAAGAGCGGCCGTGGTGCCCTTCTCGGCCTTGTCGATCCTGATCGCCTTGAACGTTGCCAAACCCGGCTCCTCGAATTGCTTTTTTCGGACCGGCTTACGTTTAGCCGATCAGGCGGGCTGCGCAACCGGCCGGTCTACCGGCGCTTCGACAATCGGCAGGTTGATCAGCGCCGACAGCACGCCGAACAGCACTGACAGCCACCAGATCGGCGCGTAGGAGCCGAACTGTTCGAACACGACGCCGCCAAGCAGCACGCCGAGGAAGCCGCCGACCTGATGGCTGACAAAGGCGAATCCATACAGCGTCGCAAACCAGCGCGTGCCGAACATCAGCGCTACCAGCGCGGACGTAGGCGGTACCGTCGACAGCCAGGTCAGCCCCGTGACGACGCCGAACGCGATCGCGGAGAATGTGGTGATCGGGAACGAGATGAAGGCGACGATCGACAGCGCCCGGGTGAAATAAATGATCGAAAGAATGTAGCGCTTCGGAAATCTGTTCTGCAGCCATCCGACGCTCAGCGAGCCTATGATGTTGAACAGCCCGATCGCGGCGACCACCCATCCGCCGGTTTGCACCGGCATGCCGCGGTCGACCAGATAGGATGGCAGGTGCACGGTGATGAAGGCGAGCTGGAAACCGCAGGTGAAGAAACCCAGCATCAACAGCACATAGGAGCGGTGACCGAACGCTTCCGCCAGCGCCGTCCTAAACGACTGCTGATCCGCCGCCGGCGCATTGGCAGATGTCGCGGGCGGCGTGGCGAGCGCTAGCGATAGCGGTACGATCAGCAGCATCAGCAAGGCAAATATCGTCAGCGCCGTCTGCCAGCCGAAATTGTCGATCAGGGCAACGCCGAACGGCGCGAACAGGAATTGCCCGAACGATCCCGCGGCGGTTCCGGCGCCAAGCGCAATTCCCCGCCGCTCGGGCGGCAGCAGCTTGCTGAACGCGGATAGCACTAGGTTGAACGAACAGCCCGACAGCCCAAAACCGATCAAGACGCCGGCGCCGATATCCAGCGACAGCGGCGTCGCCGCGTAGCGCATCATCAACAGGCCGCCGGCGTAGAGCACCGCGCCGACACACATCACGCGCAGCACGCCGAACCGGTCGGCGATCGCACCGGCGATCGGCTGGCCCAGTCCCCACAACAGGTTTTGAACGGCGAGCGCGAGGCCGAAGACGTCGCGGCCCCAAGCATACTCGCGCCCCATCGGCTGCACAAAAAAGCCGAGGCTCGATCGGGGTCCAAAACTCAACAGGGCGATCGCGCAACCGCAAATGATGATCACCAACGGCGTGCGCCAGCCGGGAGCAGCGGGAGTTATGCGCAGATTGCCTTGAGCCGCTGCCATGCAAGTCGCCCTCATCGCCGATGGAGGGGAGTTAGTTAATGCATTTGCATGGAAACGCCAACCCTGATGTTTGAGAAGCGGCCGGTCGCAATGCAGCAATGCAAATCGGTGCGGTCTAAACCGTCATTCCGGGGCGCGCCGCTTTGGCGCGAACCCGGAATCCAGAGCAGTGCTCGGTGCTGGATTCCGGGTCTGCGCCCAAGAGGCGCATCCCGGAATGACGAAGACAATGGATTGCCGGCGACGAATTCTAGCGGCGGACGCTTGCCTGTGTCAGCTCAGCTGAGCTTCGGCCGGCCTCGGCAAGCTTTGCGGAAATTTCCGCTGTCTGCGCCTGGGAGCCCCAGCTCGGCGCCTCGCTGCCGTCGCCCCACGCCCGCGGCCGATAGAAGGTGTGGACGCCGAAGCGGTACATCTTCTTCATCTCATGCACCCACGACGGATGCACCCAGTAGGCGTGGTAGTGCGTGGATTTTGCGACTTCGGGCAGCCAGAGCTGGCCGTCCAGCATGGCTTTGGCGATCTTTTTGGCGCGGTCCCACATAGCGGGTTCGCGCACCACGTCGGCGACGTTGTCGCAGGCGAAGGTGAACTGGCAGGCGAGATGGCGATGCTTGTTCTGGTAGACCACGCCGCAAACGGTATTCGGATAGAATCCCGAGAAGGCGCGGTTCATCACCACCTGCGCTACCGCGATCTGGCCGCGCACCGCCTCGCCGCGCGCCTCGAAATACACCGCCTCGGCGAGACATTTCTCGTGGCGGCCGCGCGCCTTCTCGTCGAACAGGCCGAGGCGCTCGGCCGGCGTCTTGACGCGCTGGTTGTCGCTATTGACTTCGCCCTTGCTGGCAATGCTCTCGCCGGCCTTCGACGGGTCGTCGACCGCCGCAGGCAACGACGCCGTCACCTTCATGTCGGGATCGGGGCCTGACGGCATCACAATCAAGGGCTCTTCGCCGGGCCGCCAGCGCTCCATGCTGTCGATGGAGGCGCCGAGCGACGAGCTGCCGAAGAACAGGCTGGCGGTCTTGACCGAAAAACCGTCGCGCGGCGGTTCGACCGCGACGACGGCGGCATCGGGGCCCGTTTTCGAATCGGCGAACGGCTGCATCTCGAGCGACAGCGCGACATCGTATTGCGGATATTGCGGCAGCGGCGGCGCCTCCAGCGCTTCGGCAAGTTCCGGATCGAGCGGCGCAGGCTGAGCGACAGGCATGGCGGCCGCGGTCTTGGCGCCCATCACCGATGCATTGGAGGTCGAGGGATCCTCATTCGCCGGCGAAGCCTCCGCTGGCGTCGTGATCTCGGGCTTGATATTGGCAAGGCGGTCGCCCTTCAGGGTGCGGTCGACCCTGGGGAAGTCCGTCGCCTGATAGCGCGGCGGTCCTTGCACAAGCGGATTGCGCGTCAGCGAGCCGGTGATGTCGGTGCCCTGATTGTCAAGGCTTGCCAGCTGAAACGTCGCACCGGCCCGGGATGATGTCCCGATCGGACGGCCGAAGCTGAAGGTGGCGACCTGAATCGAGGAGACGGCGGAGGCGAAGACGCGTTTCTGCCAGCGTTCAGCGACGCCCGGCTGCCGGGCCAGCAGTGATGCGATGTCCTGATAGCCGATCTCGTTCGGGATCAATGCGAAGACGCAGAGACCGAAGCCGAAGGACGCGAAACGCGCGCCCTTCGGCCGGTTACGCAATACAGACATCGACAAACTCACGCACGCAACGCAACGCTACACACACGCGATCGACGCGCACATTCGGTGCAATTCGATCATTTTTTTAAGTATCGAATTAAAGTTGCGAGGGAGTTAACCCGTGATGCCCGCGCGCCACACGCAAGTACTGCGACAATTTCGGACCATCACATCAAAAGCGTTGGTAAATCGCACGCGCATGAAAGTGGTAAACATCGCGTTGACAAAAAACTTTCGTCCTCGCCATTCCGGGATGCGCGCTCTTGCGCGCAGACCCGGAATCCATAACCACCGTGCCGGCAACTCTGGCGCTGAACGCAACATCGGTGGTTATGGATTCCGGGCTCGCGCTTCGCGTGCCCCGGAATGACGGCCTACGCCTGCCCGGCCGCGGTCTTGCCGAGCGCGGCCTGCGCGGCGGCGAGGCGGGCGATCGGAACGCGGTAGGGCGAGCAGGAGACGTAATCGAGCCCGATCTCGTGACAGAACGTCACTGACGCGGGATCGCCGCCGTGTTCGCCGCAGATGCCGACCTTGAGGCTTGCCCTCGTCTTGCGGCCGCGCTCGACGCCTATTCTGACCAGTTCGCCGACGCCGTTGCGATCGACCGAGATGAAAGGGTCGATCTCCAAAATGCCGCGTGCGATGTAGGTGCCGAGAAATCCGGCGGCATCGTCACGGCTGATGCCGTAAGTGGTCTGGGTCAGGTCGTTGGTGCCGAACGAGAAGAACTCCGCGGTCTCCGCGATATCGCCGGCCATCAGGCACGCGCGCGGCAGTTCGATCATGGTGCCGACCTGATAATTGAGCTTGGCGCCGGTCTCCTTCATCACCGACTGCGCGGTGGCGTCAACGCGCGCCTTGACCAGGTCGAATTCCTTTCTGGTGGCGATCAGCGGCACCATCACCTCGAGCCCGACCGCCTTGCCGGTGCGTTTTCCCGCTTCCACCGCGGCCTCGAAAATCGCCCGCGACTGCATCTCGGCGATTTCCGGATAGGCGATCGCCAGCCGGCAACCGCGAAAACCGAGCATCGGATTGAACTCGGCGAGGTCACGGGCGCGATCGGCGAGCCGCCGCGGATCGGTATTCATCGCGCGCGCGACTTCCTCGATCTCTCCTTGCGTATGCGGCAGGAATTCATGCAGCGGCGGATCGAGCAGCCGGATGGTCACCGGGAGACCCTTCATGATCTCGAACAGCTCGACGAAATCCGCGCGCTGCATCGGCAGCAGTTTTGACAGCGCGGCGCGGCGCGCCTGCTCGTCCTCGGCCAGAATCATTTCGCGCACGGTTCGGATGCGGGTTTCCTCGAAGAACATGTGCTCGGTACGGCAAAGCCCGATGCCCTCGCCGCCGAATTTTATCGCGGTGCGCGCGTCTTCGGGGGTATCCGCGTTGACGCGGACGCCGAGCTTGCGGACCTGATCGGCCCAGTTCATCAGCGTGCCGAACTCGCCGGACAATTTCGGCTCGATCATCGGCATCCGGCCCGCCAGCACCTGGCCCAGCGATCCGTCGATGGTGATGACATCGCCGGTCTTGAAGGTCCGCTTGCCGATGCTCATGGTGCCGCGGCCGTAGTCGACGCGGATGGTGCCGCAGCCGGAAACGCAGGGTTTTCCCATCCCGCGCGCGACCACCGCGGCGTGCGAGGTCATGCCGCCGCGCGTGGTCAGAATGCCTTCGGCGGCGTGCATGCCATGGATGTCTTCCGGGCTGGTCTCGATCCGCACCAGGATGACCTTGCGTCCATCGGCCTGCAACTTTGTGGCTTCATCGGAGGAAAACACGATTTCGCCGGAGGCGGCGCCGGGGGAAGCCGGCAGGCCGGTGGCGATCACGTCGCGCGTGGCGGCGGGATCGATGGTCGGATGCAGCAACTGGTCCAGCGACGCCGGGTCGATCCGCGATACCGCATCGTTGTTCGAGATCAGGCCTTCATTGGCGAGTTCGACCGCGATGCGCAGCGCCGCCTTGGCGGTGCGCTTGCCGCTGCGGGTCTGCAGCATCCAGAGTTTGCCGTCCTCGACGGTGAACTCCATGTCCTGCATGTCGCGATAATGCTTTTCCAGCTGCCTGTAGATCCGCGTCAACTCCTTGAACGCCTCCGGCATGGCGGTTTCCATCGACGGCTTGTCGGAGCCGGACTCCTTGCGCGCATCCTCGGTAATGTCCTGCGGCGTGCGGATGCCGGCCACCACGTCCTCGCCCTGCGCGTTGATCAAAAATTCGCCGTACAGCTTGCTCTCGCCGGTGGAGGGATTGCGGGTGAAGGCGACGCCGGTCGCCGAGGTCTCGCCCATGTTGCCGAACACCATCGCCTGCACATTGACGGCGGTGCCCCAGGATTCCGGAATGTCGTGCAGCCGGCGATAGGTCACCGCACGCGCATTCATCCACGAGGAAAATACCGCGCCGATCGCGCCCCACAATTGCGCGTGCGGGTCCTGCGGAAAATCCTTGCCGGTTTCGCGCGCCACCGCCTCCTTGTAGCGGCCGACCAGGTTGACCCAGTCGTCGCCGCTGAGGTCGGTGTCGAGCGTATAGCCCTGGCTGTCCTTGAAGGTATCGAGGATGTCCTCGAAATGATGGTGCTCGAAGCCGAGCACCACATCGGAATACATGGTGATGAAGCGGCGATAGCTGTCATAGGCAAAGCGGCGGTCGCCGGACATCGCGGCCAGCGCCTCGACGGTGACGTCGTTGAGGCCGAGATTGAGCACGGTGTCCATCATGCCCGGCATCGAGGCGCGGCCGCCGGAGCGCACCGACACCAGCAACGGATTTTTCGGATCGCCAAACCGCTTGCCCGCGATCCTGCCGACTTGATCCAGCGCCTTTTCGACCTGCGCCTTCAGCTCCTTCGGATAGGTTTTGTCATGCGCGTAAAAATAGCTGCAGACCGAGGTCGGAATCGTAAAACCGGGCGGCACGGGCAGGCCGAGATTGGCCATCTCCGCAAGGTTGGCGCCCTTGCCGCCAAGCAGATCGCGCATGCCGGCATCACCTTCGGCCTTGCCGTCGCCGAAGGTGAAGACCCACTTGCCGGATTTCGCGGTGTCCGCGGCGGCTTTTGTTGCGGGCGGTTTCGGCGGGGCCTTGGCCGGGCTTTTCGCCAACGCCTTGCGCGCGCGGGGGGTTGGCACAGGCTTGGCTCGCGCGGGCGCCGATGGCTTTGATTTCGCTGCGGCTTTTTTGGTCTTCGATGCGGCTTTGGCCATGGCTTACAGATCGTCCGCGAGAGGGGTGGGAATTGCGCGCCTTACACCACGTTTTGCCGGTTCCATGCAAGGCGCGGAACCCGGGTTTCGAGCCTACATCTTCAACATCTTGAACAGGCCGAGACCCGCCAGACCGATAAAAATCAAATAGATCGCGACCACGAGATTGAGAAACCGCGGCATGATCAGGATGAGAATGCCGGCGATAAGCGCCACGATCGGCTGGATGTGGGCTGCGGTGATGACCATGGAAATTTCTCCTGGCGATGTCGGGAAAACTCGAATCGAGGCGGAGATTCTACCCGCTGCAACGGTTCCGGAACAGGAGACGCTTTTGGCTTCAACGGGTTCCAAATGTGCGATGCGGGCCGCCAACAATTGCAGCATCACAACGCAGTTTTTTAGGGAACGATGATCCGGGGCAATGAATTAGCAGGGATTGCGCACGGGCGTGAGCGAAACCATGCGCGCGCGATCATCTCAAAGGAGAAAACCAATGCGGAACAGAATTCTTCGCGTTGCCGCAATTGCTGCCGTCGTCGCAACGCCGATCGCCGCGCAAGCGCAGGGCACGGTCGGCGTCGTCCGCGGCGAGAGCGTGGTCGTCGACAGCGGCGGCATTGCCGTGGAGCAGCGGCCGGCCTTCCGCGAATATGTCGTCCGCGAACGCGTTCCGACCTACACCATTCCGGATCGCGTCGTCATCGGAGGCGTGCTGCCGGAAGCTGGCATCACTTATTACGACGTGCCGCAGACCTACGGCGCAACGCCGTATCGATACACCGTGGTGAACGGCCAGACCGTGCTGGTCGAGCCGCGCTCCCGTCGCATCGTTCAGGTGATCGACTAATTGCCTGAACGATGATGCGCTCGGGCGCGCCGCAATCGCGACCGAGCGACAAGAGCCCCGCCCCGGCCGTCCCCCGCCGGGCGGGGCTTTTGCTTTTTGCTTGTCGTCGCGCTCCCGTGTCATCCCCGCGAATGCGGGGAACCAGTAATCGCCGTCGCTTGTGTGTCTCTCAGACAGCGCCGAGTACTGGGTCGCCCGGTCGAAGCCGGACGATGACGGCGGCGCGTGTTGCGCGGTCACGCCTTCCTACTTTCGATTCACATTTCAAACAGCCACGGCTTCTCGTTCTCGCGCCGCCGCGCGAGTTGGGCTTTTAGTTTTCTCCCCTCGACAATGAGGGGAGACGGAGCGCCGAAAGGCGCGTAGTCAACAAGCCGCGGCTTATTCCCCGGATCGCCGGGAAACAGCAACACACGGCAACGCCTCCCGGCGCTCCGCCGCGGCGTCTTAAAACCCTGGTCCGCTCTTCCGGGGACTTGGCAACCCTCGGCGATTTCGCGCCGCACGCCTGTCCGCGTCCAGCCAACTCACAGTGGCAGAGCCCTATAGTGGGCCCGGACGGAAACCCAGGGCCTCCCGAGCCTGTGCTTGCGAGGCACAACCTCAGGCGCCGCATCCGATTGGTTCAGGTTACCCCTCCCCAACCAAGCTTTCGCTCTGTCCCACTTCAGAACGCCTCATGAAGCGCCCCTCATTGGACAGGACGGCAGCGATAATAAGCCCGCCTTGGGGGACGGGGATAAGGAATGCGAAAAAATTTTTTCAGCAAACAACACAAAGGATTACCGTCATCCTGAGGTGCTCGCCGCGCAGCGGCGAGCCTCGAAGGATCAGCCGCAAGCGAGATGCCAGAACCGCGCTTCCATCCTTCGAGGCTCGCCCAAGCACGCGATGCTCTCGCATCGCGAGGCGAGCACCTCAGGATGACGGAGGAGTGTGTGGCGCCCCTTTCGCGAGGACGACAGTGAGGTGCGGCGCCGTCTTCGCGGGAACGACGCACCTAGGACGAACGAGTTCAATCCTGAATCTTGGAAAAATCCGCCACCGCGCGGGTAGCCGCGCGGATTTCGTTGAGCAGTTTTAAGCGATTCTCGCGCACCTTCGGATCATCATCGTTGACCTTCACCTTATCGAAGAACGCATCCACCGCCGGCCGCAGCTTTGCCATTGCGCTCATGGCGGCGGCGAAGTCTTCCTTGGCAATGGCCGCGCCAGCTTCCGCCTTCGCCTGATCAATCGCCGTCGCAAGGGCTTTCTCCTCATCGAGCGAATAAAGCGCAGCATCGGGCGCGCCGTCATACGCCCTGCCGTCCTTCTTCTCCTCGATCCGCAAAATATTCGCCGCACGCTTGGTGCCCGCAAGCAGGTTCTTGCCGTCGTCGGTATCGAGGAATTTTCCCAGCGCGTCGACGCGGCGGACGACCATCAGGAGATCGTCCTGGCCTTCCAGCGCGAACACCGCATCGACGAGATCGTGGCGCGCACCTTGCTCGCGGAGCTGGACTTTGAGGCGGTCGGCGAAAAATGAGAGCAAATCAGCAATAGTCGCTTCGGGGCTAGATGTGCCGCGCCCCCTGATCGCGTATTCGTGCCCCTCTCGGCGAAGCAAAGGGGTTAAAGGCAAACGACGATCATTTGAAACAATCAAACGAATAACCCCAAGGGCTGCTCGCCTTAGCGCAAAGGGATCCTTCGAGCCCGTCGGCTTTTCGTCTTCAACCCAAAATCCAACCAAAGTGCTGATCTTGTCGGCCAGTGCCACCGTAACACTGACCGGATCGGTCGGCACGTAATCCGTCGGCCCCTGTGGCTTGTAGTGTTCTTCACTCGCTGCCGCGACGGATTCATTCTCGCCCTGCGCCAGCGCGTAGTATTTGCCCATCAACCCCTGCAGCTCGGGGAATTCGCCAACTACTTCGGTGAGCAAATCCGCCTTTGCCAGCCGCGCCGCACGCCTCGTCTTCTCAACATCCGCTCCAACCAGCGGCGCGATCTCCGCGGCCAACCGCTCAATCCGCGCGATTCGTTCGCCTTGGCTACCAAGCTTCTCGTGAAACACGATGCTCTCGAATTTCGGCAGTCGGTCCTCCAGCTTCGTCTTCAAATCCGTCTCATAGAAGAACTTCGCATCGCTTAAGCGCGCGCGGATCACGCGCTCGTTGCCGGCGACGATGGCCTTGCCGCCGTCGGAGGCTTCGATATTGGCGGTGAGAATGAACTTGTTGGCGAGTTTTCCGGTTTTCGGATCGCTCACCACAAAACACTTCTGGTTGTTGCGGATGGTGGCGCGGATCACCTCGCCGGGGATTGACAAAAACTCCTCGTCGAACGAGCCCATCAGCACCACGGGCCATTCGACCAGGCCCGCGACCTCGTCGAGCAGCACCTGGTCCTCGACCAGCTCGAACCCTTGCGCGAAGGCGAGCTGCTTGGCGTCGGCCAGGATGACATCCTTGCGCCGCGCCGGGTCGAGCACGACCTTCGCCGCCGCAAGCTTTGATTCGTAATCCTCGAAGCGGCGCACGGAAATCGCCGCCGGCGCCATGAAGCGGTGGCCATACGTGGTCTGCCCGGCCTCGATGCCGTCGATCGAAAACTTCACCACCTCCGGCTCTTCGGTCTCCATCCCGAACGTCGCGACGATGGAATGCAGCGGCCGCACCCAGCTCAACGCGCCTGACCGCGCCGAGCGTTCGCCCCAGCGCATCGATTTCGGCCACGGGAACGTGCGCACGATCACCGGCAATATGTCGGCGAGCACGTCGAGCGTGGCGCGGCCGGGTTTTTCGATCAGCGCGATATAGAAATCGCCTTTCGGATCGCGCTGCACCTTCGCTTCATCCAGCGACTTCAATCCCGCAGCCTTCAGGAATCCCTGCACGGCGCCATCGGGCGCGCCGACCTTGGGGCCCCGGCGTTCCTGCTTCAAATCCGATTGCCGCGCGGGAATGCCATGCACCGTCAGCGTCAGCCGCCGCGGCGTCGCGAAGGCTTTTGCGCCTTCATAGACGAGGCCTTCGGCGACCAGCCTGTCGGTCACCATGCGGCGCAGATCGTCGGCAGCCTTGGCCTGCATGCGGGCGGGTATTTCCTCGGAGAACAATTCGAGCAGGAGATCGGGCATCAGTCGGCGCTTCCCGCTTCGGTATGCACCCAGGCCTCGCCGCAGGCCTTTGCCAGCTCGCGCACCCGCATGATGTAGCTCTGCCGCTCGGTCACCGAGATCACGCCGCGGGCGTCGAGCAGATTGAAGACGTGGCTCGCCTTGATGCACTGGTCATAGGCCGGCAGCGCCATCAGATGCTGCTTTTGGTTGCTGCTTTCGCGCCAGCCGGCGTCGAGATATTTTTTGCAGGCCGCTTCCGCCATCCTGAATTGCTCGAACAGCATGTCGGTGTCGGCGACTTCGAAATTGTGCCGCGAATATTCCTGCTCGGCCTGCAGGAACACGTCGCCATAGCTCACTTTGTCCGCGCCCTCGCGGCCGTTGAAATTGAGGTCGTAGACGCGGTCGACGCCCTGCACATACATCGCAAGACGCTCCAGCCCATAGGTGAGCTCGCCCGCCACCGGCGCGCATTCGACACCCGCGACTTGCTGAAAGTAGGTGAACTGCGACACCTCCATGCCGTCGCACCAGCACTCCCAGCCCAAACCCCAGGCGCCCAGCGTCGGGCTCTCCCAATCGTCCTCGACAAAGCGGATGTCGTGCAAAGCCGAATCGACGCCGATCGCGGCGAGGGATTTCAAATAGAGCTCTTGAATGTCCGGCGGCGACGGTTTCAGGATCACCTGAAACTGGTAGTAGTGCTGCAGCCGGTTGGGGTTTTCGCCATAGCGGCCGTCCTTCGGCCGCCGCGACGGTTGCACATAGGCGGCGTTCCATCGCTTCGGCCCGAGCGCGCGCAGCGTGGTCGCCGGATGAAAGGTGCCGGCGCCGACTTCCATGTCATAGGGCTGCAGGATCACGCAGCCCTGGTCCGCCCAGAAGCGCTGCAGCGCCAGGATCAGTCCCTGGAACGAACGCTCCGGGCGCATATAAGGGGGCAGCGAATCCATAGTCGATTTCGGTTCACGAGGGCGAGGGCGCGGGACCGTATCGGCGGCGGACATGGGAATCAAGGCGATGAGAACAGATGTCATTCCGGGATGCGCCCTTGGGCGCATGCCCGGAATCCATAACCACGAATGGGGGTTATGGATTCCGGGCTCGCCGCTTCGCGTCGCCCCGGAATGACGGGCTATCCCGGCCGGTAGGCGCCGGTATCGGGGTCGCGCCGCAATGTCGGAATGTCGCCCGGCCGGCTGGCCTCGGCGAGCCGCGCGGCGCGCGCTTCTTCCAGCTCCCGGTTGACCCGTTGAGCAGTCCGATAGGCCCAGCGGACCACGGCCAGCCCGCCCAGGGCGCCTGCGAATGCAACTAGCGGCGGCATCGGTCGATCCTTGTCGTTCATCGTGTCAGGCGCCCCTTGATTGACATTGTCTCCCAACCCGGCCCGGCCCGCAATCACCTCTTTGCGAGGCGAAATGGCGCGGCTTCAAAACCCGAATTTGGCCCAAATGGCCCGGGTTTCCAGCGCCGAAATCAGCTCCTCCGGCAGTCCCGCGAGCCCGTCCAGCGCAACCGCGGTTCCCGCCCCCGATCTGCGTCCCATCAGTCCCGACCACAGCCCGGTCGGCGGCGCGATCACCGGGGTCTGGACCTTGTCGCCGTAGCGCGCCCGCAGCGTCGAGCGGAGATCGCCGATGGCGTCGGCGAGGCCGAGCGATACCGAGGTTTCTCCGGTCCAGTATTCGCCGGAGAACAGCACATCCTCGGCGCCCTTCAACCGGGCCCCGCGGCTTTGCTTCACCAGCGCGATAAAGATGCCGTGGATCTCGCGCTGAAGCGCCTTGATCCGGGCCACGTCATCGGGATCTTCGGGGAGGAAGGGATCGAGCATCGCCTTGTGCTCGCCCGCGGTATAGAGCCGCCGCTCGACGCCGATCTTCTTGATCAATTCCTGGAAACCGAACGAGCCGCCGACCACGCCGATCGATCCCAGGATCGACGAGGGGTCGCAGAAAATCTCGTCGCCGGCGCAGGCGAGCATGTAGCCGCCGGACGCCGCGACATCTTCCACGAACACCAGCACCGGCAGTTTCTTTTCCGTGGCCAGCTGGCGGATGCGCAAATAAATTTGCCGCGACTGCACCGGCGATCCCCCCGGCGAATTGATCACCAGCGCCACCGCCTTTGCGTTGCTGGTGGCGAAGGCGCGCTCCAGCATTCTTGCGACGCCGCCAAGCGTCATTCCCGGCCGCAGCGGCGTCACCGCCCCGATCACTCCCGATAGACGCACCACCGGCACGATGGCCGCGCCCCGCCGCCAGCGCGCCGGAACAAGCTCCATCAGCCTGTCCATCGACCACCACTGTTCGCGCCGATTCCCGATCTGCTCACTCATCCCGTTTCCTCAAAATTTACCATTTCTCATGTTCTATCACGTCAGTGTTATTTCAGATCGGTGGAACGTCATTTGCATTGCAGTCCTTGTCGGGCTGCAATGAGGCAGCGGAGAAAGCCATGAAAATCTATTTATTGATGCTGCTTATCGGCGCTCTGCTGACCGCTGTCCACTTCACATCCGCTCCTGAGAAGAGCCAGGAAACATTGCCGCAATAACGAAAGATGGTTTCGGCCCGCCGCCGATCGAGGCCACCGCTCACAGCTTCGCCAGCGGCAATGCACCCCTCCCCGCCAGTATCTCCTGAACCTGTTTGTTAGGCACGCCTGATGCATCATTGAGCATCAGGCCCGGATAGAGCGCCGCCGGCGCGCGTCCGCCCTTGACGGCGCGAACCAGCACGCGGATCGCGGGTGTCGCCGCGTTGCCATGAACCGGCAAGATCGCGAGGCTCCCAAAGCCGCGATCGAGCGCTGCCAGCACCGCGGCAAGCCCGTCGGCGCGCCAGATCAGCGTCAGCACGCCTGCGGATTTCAGAATGCGCCGCGCCGCGTGAATCCAGTTCTCCAGCGTGGCGGCGCCGGCAACATGCGCGATCTCGCGGCTGCTGTGCGGCGAGGATCGATGCCGGGTGGAATCGTTGAACGGCGGATTCATCAAGACGACGTCGACGCTGTCGGGCGCAAAACCGGCGCCGGCAAAAGCCTGCGCGCCGGATGCAAGATCCATCGCGATGACGCGGGCCTCGATTCGATTCGACGCGGCGTTGCCGCGCGCGAGTTCCGCCAAACCCTCGTCGATCTCGACCAGAACAAGCTGGATTCCCGCTATCCGCGTCGCCAACGCCAACCCGGCGGCGCCGACGCCGGCGCCGAAGTCGGCCACCCGGTCGCCCGATCGCGCCGAGGTCGCCGCCGCCAGCAGCATGGCATCGTGACCGGCGCGGTGGCCGGATTTCGGCTGGCGCAGTCGCAGGCGTCCGCCGAGAAATGCGTCCTCGGTGAGTTCGCCGGGCAGTTCAGTCATCGGGCCGCAGTTCATGGGCGAGCCCGGCGTCGGTGAGAATCTGGCGCGCTTCGCGGCTATCGTCCTCATGGACCAGGATCCGCCGCGGCAGCACGCCGAGCGAGCCCTCGATGACGCTCATGTTCTGGTCCAGCACCAGATGATGGATATTGGCGCCATCGAGCAAAGCGCCGATCGCCGACACCAGCACAATATCATTGGTCCGCACCAATTCCCGCAATTCAAGGCTCCCCTGACAGATCCTGCCTGATGGCCTCGCGGCGCCTGTCAACCGCTCGATACCCTTGCCGCGTCACCCGGCACTTTCTATTGTTATAGCCGAGGATAGAGTGAATTGCGCAAATGTGGAGACTGCTGTGGCCGTAATTGTCCCCTTCGAGAGCCACTCGGCAGCTTCGATCGATCAGCTGGTCGCGCTGGTCGCCGCCGACATGGAACGCGTCAACGCCACCATCCTGTCGCGGACCGGTTCGGAAGTCACCATGATACCCGAGGTCGCCAACCACCTGATCTCTTCGGGCGGCAAACGGCTGCGGCCGATGCTGACGCTGGCGATGGCGCATCTCGCCGGCTATTCCGGCGAGGGCCATATCAAGCTCGCGGCCTCGGTCGAGTTCATGCACACCGCCACCTTGCTGCACGACGACGTGGTCGACGAGAGCGAATTGCGCCGCGGAAAACTGTCGGCGCGGATGCTGTGGGGCAATGAGGCCAGCGTGCTGGTCGGCGACTTCCTGCTCGGCCAGGCGTTCCGGATGATGGTCGAGGTCGGCTCGCTGCGCGCGCTGGACATTCTCTCATCGGCCGCGGCCACCATCGCCGAGGGCGAAGTCATGCAGCTGGCGGCGGCGAAAAATACCGCCACCACCGAAGACGAATATCTCGCGGTGATCCGCGGCAAGACGGCCGAACTGTTCGCCGCCGCCTGCGAGGTCGGCCCTGTGATCGCCAACCGCCCGAAGGCCGAGCAGACCGCGTGCCGTTCGGTCGGCATGAATCTCGGCATCGCGTTCCAGCTGGTCGACGACGTGCTGGACTATGGCGGCAAGGCCGCAAAACTCGGCAAGAATGTCGGCGACGATTTTCGCGAAGGCAAGATCACGCTGCCGGTGGTGCTGGCGTTCCGCCGCGGCAACGGCGTCGAACGCGCCTTCTGGGTTCGCGCGCTGGAGCGCGGCGAAATCGGCGACGGCGATCTCGATCATGCCATCGGCCTGATGACCAAGCATCGCGCATTGGAGGACACCGTCAGCCGCGCGCAGCATTACGGCGCGATGGCGGTCGACGCACTGGCGCTGTTTCCGGCCTCGGCGATGAAGACCGCACTGGAGCAGGTGGTGGCGTTCTGCCTGGCGCGGTCGCATTGAGAGATGCCGTGTCCCGGACGCGGTGCGGCATTCTTCATGCCGCTCCGCAGAGCCGGGACCGTACCAAACACCGGGGTTTGTAACGGCCCCGGCTCTGCAGCGCACCGCTTCGCGAAGAGCTACGCGCTGCGCTGCGTCCGGGGAACGGGGGCTCTAGCTCAACGCGCCCGCATGCACCCACCATTGCGGATGCTCGCGCCGGATCGCCTGCGCCGCGCCCTGCGCGTCGGCATCGTCATTGAAAATCGCAAAGCATGTCGCGCCCGAGCCCGACATCCGCACCAGCCGCGCGCCGCCGGTTTCCCGCAATGCCGCCAGCACTTCGCCGATGACCGGCTGAATACGCATCGCCGGTTTCTCGAGATCATTGGCGATCCCGGCAAGCACCTTGATCCATGCGTCGATCGACGCGCCGGCTGCGGGCCATACCGGATCGTGCAGGATCACGTCGGTGGCGCCGACCCGCAACTCGCCGTGGCGCAGGCCGAGCGCTTCGAACACGTCTTTGGTCGCGACGGGAAGGTTCGGATTGACCAGCACGCATGGCATTTCCGGCAGGCTGAGCGGCAGCAGGGTTTCGCCGACCCCGGTCATCACGCATGCGCGCGAGGCAAGACATACCGGCACGTCGGCGCCGGTCAGTCGCGCAACCTCGATCAGGCGCGGATCGTCCAGTTCGAGCTTGCTGGCGCGCGCGAGCAGCCGCAGCGCGGCGGCGGCGTCGGCCGAGCCGCCGCCGATGCCGGCTGCGACCGGAAGCATCTTGTCGAGCGTGAATTCGCCGGGCCGCAAATCCGGTACGCGTTCGGCCAGCAAACGCGCCGCCTTGAGCACGAGATTGTCCGCGGCTTCACCGCAGTCCGCCGCGCGCGGCCCGGCGGTCGTGAGGGCGAGTTCGGTCCCGGGCAGGAGCGTCAGCCGGTCGGCACAATCGCAAAACCCCACCACGCTTTCGAGATCGTGATAGCCGTCGACGCGGCGGCCATCTACCCGGAGTGTCAGGTTGACCTTCGCCCGTGCATGCTCAGTCAGCGCCGGCATCGGACCCTTCAATCAGCCGCCCTTGCCGTCTTCTTTTTTCTTGTCGGCGGAGGCCGCGGAAGAGGTGTCCTCCGGCAGACCGTGCTCGATCTTGGCTTCGATCTTGGGCAGTTCCTCCGGCTCCGGCTTGAGGTCGCGGGCATGCGCCCACTGGAACCTCGCTTCCAGCGTGCGGCCGACGCGCCAGTAGGCGTCGCCGAGATGGTCGTTGATGGTGGGGTCTTCCGGCTTGAGGTCGATGGCGCGTTCGAGGTTCTTCACCGCGTCCTCGAAATTGCCGATCCGGTAATAGGCCCAGCCGAGCGAATCCACGATGTAGCCGTCGTCGGGGCGCTGCTCGACGGCGCGCTTGATCATCTTCATGCCCTCGTCGAGGTTGATGCCCTGGTCGATCCAGGAATAGCCGAGATAGTTCAGCACATGCGGCTGCTCGGGCTGCAGCTCGAGCGCCTTGCGCATGTCGGCCTCGGCCTTGCTCCACTGCTTGGAGCGCTCCTCGCAGATGCCGCGGAAATAATAATAGACCCAGTTGCCCTTTTCGTTGGTCGACGGCAGCGCGTCGATGCCGCGCGTATAAGTCTGGGTGCAGTCGGCGAACTTTTTGCGCCCGCGTTCGATATTGCCGAGCGCCATCAGCGCCTCGAGATCCTTCGGGTCCTGCGCCGTAACGTCCTTCAATATCTTGATCGCCTCGTCGCTGCGGTCGGCGCTGTCCAAATCGGTGGCCTGCTGGATCTGGGCGTTGCGTTTCAGTGGAGAGTTGGCCGGCACCCGCTCATAGACCTTGATCGCCATCTGCGGCTTCTTCACCGATTCATAGAGATCGGCGAGCGACAATAGCGCCAGCGAATGATTGGGCGCGAGGTACAGTGCGAGCTGCAGATAGACCAGCGCCAGATCCTCGCCGCCGCGGCGGGTCAGCGAAGCGCCGATGCCGTACAGCGCTTCGGCGGCGCCGGTCTGCGGCGAGTCGACCAGCGGCGGCAGCCTTTTGCCGGCCTTGGTCTCGCGGATGCCTTCCAGCACCAGCGGATGGCGCGCCAGTTTCTTGTCGAACGCCTGGTAGATTCCCATCGCGGCCGCGGCATCCTTGTTGCGCGAGGTCCAGCGCGCATAGGCGTCGGTCACCCGCAGCGCGGAATCGTCCAGTTTATACGCGCGCTCCAGACGCACGCCGGCGTCCTTTTCCTTGCCGGCGAGTTCGAGGATCATGCCGGAATGCAGGTCCTTGAAGATCGGATACCATTCCGGTCCGGTCAGCTTGTCGATATTGGCGACCGCAGCCTTGGTGTCACCGGCGCCGTAGGCGGCCCAGCCCGACAGCAGCGTGGCCACCAGATCGGTGATCGGTCCGCGCACCGATTGATTGATGTTGATCTGCGCCGCGGCATACTTCCTCTGCTTGAGGTCGCGGGCGCCGACCACCAGCCGCGCCACGCGGTTGTTCTTGTCGATGGTCAGGATGCGGTCGGCAAGTTTTACGGCCTCGTCGATATCGCCTTCGGCAAGTGAGGAGATGAAGGCGCGATCGAGCAATTCGTTGTTTTTCGGATCGGAGCGAAGCGCCGAGCGGTAGAAAGTCGCCGCCGAACTCGCATCGCGTTCCACGCTGGCATGACGCGCGGCCAGATAGCTGCCGGCGGTGGTCAGGCCTTTCATGTCGCGGCTGGTGGGAAACGGCGCGGTGGTCTCGGTCGGGCGCTCCGGGGTCTGGGCGGAAAGCTGGCCAGGCAGCGCCAGCGACGCGATGGCGGCAGTGGCAATCGCCAAGCGATTGAAACGAATGGAAAACATCACGATTCGCCTAGCTCCAGGATGGGTACGGATAGTCTTGGATGCGCAACCGACCCGGCAGCATCAAAGCGATCAGACAATGCCGCGTTTGGCGGTCAACCGCAAGGATATGGGCTGCGAATCGAATGGCGGCGAAGTGCCCGCGGTAGGCCGTTTCGGCCCGCGGCCCCTGAAAGCGCTTTCACTGTGGCGGTATCGTGGCCGGCCGCGCCAAATCCCCCGCGTGGTCACATCGCCTCGTAGTTGGGCCCGCCGCCGCCTTCCGGTGGAACCCAGGTGATGTTGCCGTTCGGGTCCTTGATGTCGCAGGTTTTGCAGTGAACGCAATTCTGGGCGTTGATCTGGAAGCGTGGCCCTGCCGGCTCCTCTACCCATTCGTAGACGCCCGCCGGGCAGTAGCGATTCGACGGGCCGGCATAGACGTCGTGCTCCGACGCCTTCTGCAAGTGCATGTCGGCGACCTTGAGATGGACTGGCTGGTCCTCTTCATGGTTGGTGTTCGACATGAACACCGACGACAGCCGGTCGAAGGTCAGCTTGCCGTCAGGCTTGGGATAGGCGATCGGCTGGTATTCCTTGGCGGGCTTCAGCGTCTTGCGGTCCGGCTTTAAGTGCGACTGCGTGCCGAACAGCGAGAAGCCCAGCGTATTGCACCACATGTCGAAGCCGCCAAGCGCGTTGCCGAGGATGGTGCCGAATTTCGACCACAGCGGTTTTGCGTTGCGCACCGGATAGAGGTCCTTGCCGATCGACGAGGTGCGCCAGCCGTCTTCATAATCGACCAGTTCGTCATTGGCGCGGCCTGCGGCAATCGCAGCCGCGATGCTCTCCGCGGCGAGCATGCCGCTCGCCATCGCATTGTGGACCCCCTTTATGCGCGGCACGTTGACAAAACCGGCGGCGCAGCCGATCAGCGCGCCGCCTGGAAAGGTCAGGCGCGGCACCGACTGGTAGCCGCCTTCGGTGATCGCGCGCGAACCGTAAGCGAGACGCTTGGCGCCCGCAAAAGTGTCGCGGATCTTCGGATGGGTCTTGAAGCGCTGAAATTCCTCGAACGGATAGATGTAGGGATTGTCGTAATTGAGATGCACGACAAAACCGACGGCGACCAGGTTGTCGTCGTAGTGGTAGAGGAATGACCCGCCGCCGGTTGAATTGTCGAGCGGCCAGCCGAACGAATGCTGCACCAGGCCTTTTTTGTGTTTGGCCGGATCGATCTGCCAGACTTCCTTCAGCCCGATGCCGAACTTGCCCGGCTCGCAATCCTTGTCGAGCGCGAATTTGGCGATCAGCTGTTTTGTCAGGCTGCCCCGCGCGCCTTCGGCGAACAGCGTGTATTTTCCCAGCAACTCCATGCCGCGTGTAAATGAATCCTTGTGCGAGCCATCCCTGGCGATGCCCATGTCGCCGGTGGCGATGCCGCGCACCGCGCCATCGTCGCCGTACAGGGTTTCGACCGCCGCAAAGCCCGGATAAATCTCGATGCCGAGCGCCTCGGCCTTGGCGCCGAGCCAGCGGCACACCAGGCCGAGCGAGGTGATGTAGCAGTGATGATTGTCCATCAGCGGCGGCATCATGAAACCCGGTAAGCGAAAGCCGCCCGATTTGGTCAGCAGATAGAACTGGTCGTCCTTCACTTGGGTCTTGAGCGGGCAGTCGGCGTCATCGCGCCAGTCCGGGATCAGTTTGTCCAATGACACCGGATCGATCACGGCACCGGACAGGATGTGCGCGCCGACTTCGGAACCCTTCTCGACCACGACGATCGACAGCTCCGCATTGAGCTGCTTCAGCCGGATCGCCGCGGCAAGACCGGAGGGACCCGCACCGACGATGACGACGTCGAATTCCATGGATTCGCGGGGTGGCAGTTCTTCTGCGGTGCTCATGGCGTCATTCTCGTTCACCGGGATTGAGAAGCCTTCTAGCGCATGATCCGCCAAAGTGTGAGCGGTTTGGCGAGAGGATCATGCGTCGATAGATAGTTTGCTGTTGTTTCCGATTTTTGCGGGAAGAACAACCATGGAAATGCCCAGCCCGACGTTCTAGGTTGAGGGATGCCCCTGACATTGCGCCATGACGCCTGATCGTACCCCTACCGTCCACGAATTGCTGGCCTTTTATCTCGAGGCCGGGGTCGACTGCGCGCTGGTGGATGAGCCGGTCAACCGGATGGCCGAGGACCGCATCGTTGCTCCGCGCGATCCGGCGCAGGCTCCGGCGGCCAGGAGCATGCCGGCCGCGATATCGTTGGCGCGCAGCGAGGCCGCGCCGGCACCGGAGGTGGCGATCCAGTCGGCACGGGAAGCTGCGCGCAGCGCGCCGTCGCTGGAGGCGTTGCGCGCGATGCTGGAAAAATTCGACGGCTGCGCACTGAAATCCACCGCGACGCGGCTGGTGTTTGCCGACGGCAATCCTTTAGCGCGCATCATGTTTGTCGGCGAGGCGCCCGGCCGCGAGGAAGACATCGAAGGCCTGCCGTTCGTCGGACGCTCCGGCCAGTTGCTGAACCGCATGATCGCCGCGATCGGGCTCGACCGTACCAATGTCTACATTGCCAACGTCATTCCGTGGCGGCCGCCTGGCAACCGCACGCCGACGCCGCAGGAGACGCAAATCTGCCTGCCGTTCATTCAGCGCCAGATCGAACTGGTGAACCCGGATGTGCTGGTGACGCTGGGCAACCCCTCGACCCAGACCTTGCTGTCGACCCGCGAGGGCATCATGAAGACGCGCGGGCGCTGGTTCGACTACGACACCGGCACGCGCATTATCCGCGCGCTGCCGACCTTTCATCCGGCCTACCTGCTGCGCTCGCCGTCCTACAAGCGGCTGGCGTGGCAGGATCTGCGCGCGATCGCCAAGGCGCTGGAAGGATAAGGCTGCTCGTGTCCCGGACGCGGTGCGGCATTCTTCATGCCGCTCCGCAAGGGCCATAGCGCGTCGAAGACGCGCGTAAACGCGCTTATGGCGCTGCGCTGCGTCCGGGGAACGATATCTGAGGTCACGGCGGCTTCGGCCGGACGATGGCCCAGCCGATCCGCAGCAGCCCCTGGCGGCCGGTGACCATCCGTTCGAAGGCGCGCGGGATTTCCGGCACGATGCCGGGAAATCGTCTGGCGAGGTCGTCCGGCGGCGTGCCGGCGGTATCGGATGCGCGCCAGACCACGACGCCGCCCGACTCGTTGAATTTCGCAGCATTGAGCCACGGCGTCCGCGCCGGCGTCGCATCGAGAAACAGATGCGGACGCGAAGAATCCATTGCGATCAACGTGGCGAGCTGTGGGTCGCCGGCCACCGCGCGCAGCGGACGGTTGGTGCGGCGCTCGAAACTATCGCCAAAAAAACGGCCGATAGCGGCAGCCGGCAGTGAGGTCGCCACTTCCGCGGTGCCTGCCCATGGCAGAAACAGCGTCGTTGCCAGCGTCGCCAGCGCAGGCGCCACGATTACAGCCGCCCAGACCGAACGCAGCAGCCGCTGGCGGCGCAGATGAACCAGATCGCCGCTCGCAACGATCACCGCCAGTCCCGACATCATAAGCGCGATGCCGGCGCCGCCTACCACAGCATCGAGGTTGAACAGCGCGGCGACCAGGCTTCCGGCAAAAGCCGGCACCAGCGCGAAGAAATAAACGTAATGCCGCGCCATCGGATCGACCGGCGGCCGGAAGATGATCGGCGTCTCTTCCGGATTGCGCGTGAAGCGGGGCGAATTAAGGATGACCAGCAGCACGATGCCTGACATCGCCGCCGCCAGCAATCCAAGCAGCACGCCCCAATGAACCGCCCGCGCGCTCAAATCCGCCACGGCGGGCAGCGTCGGCATCGCAAGCGCGTCGGCGCGGATCAGCCAGATCAAATAAGGCAGCGCCAGCACGGCGATCACCAACAGCGCGAACAGCGCGTCGAACGACATCAGCGCGCGCCGCCCGCGCGCGGTCCCGAGCGCAAAGCCGACGACGAGCAGCAACAGCCCCGGCGCCGCAGTCGTCGTCAGCAACAACAGTCCCGCTTCGATCGACAGCGCGAACCAGGCGCTGCGGCGGCCCTGGCCCATCACCAGCCATGAATGCAGCAGCAGCAGCGCCCATAGCGGGCGCGCCAGCACCAGCGGCCCGAACTCGACGCCGGGAGAACTGAACGCCGTCACCGTCAGCGTCAGCAGCACCGCGACCACCGCCTGTTGGCCGCCGACGATGGCGCGGCCGAGCAAGAACAGCGCCCAGAACGTGGCGATGAAACAAAGCTGCGCCAGCAGATAGACGCCGAAGATGTGATTGCCCGCCACACGATATGCGATGTCGGCGAGCCAGAACGCCAGCGGCGGGCCGAGATCGGTGCCGACCTGATATTCCCTTCCATAGGCGAGCACGGTCGCTACATCGCCCGGCGGGCTGCGATACAGTAGCAGCGGCAGAATCAGCCACAACGCCGCCTGGAACAGCACCACGATCCACACCACCAGCCGCGGCCGGGCGCGGATCAGTTCGATGATCAGGGAAGTGAAGCGCATGAAGCAGCCAGCGGCGGGTCAGTTCCGGCAGTGATAGAATGCACGGGCTGTTGAGGCAACTCTGTCAGCCGGCGGCGGCCGAGAGTGGACCCTCATGGTGAGGAGCGCCGCGCAGCGGTGCGTCTCGAACCATGGCAGCGCGCGGCGATCCTTCGAGACGCGCTCCTGAAGGAGCGCTCCTCAGGATGAGGAGGCCCCCATGGAGACCTCGACGATTTCGCTGACCTGCACGGCGCCAAGCAGGCTTTCGAGGCTGACGCCTTCGTGCTTCGCACGCGCGGCGATCACCGGCGCGAAAAAGCGTCGGTGATGTACGGTCGGTCCAAGGCGATCCAGCGCCTCAAGGTGTTCCGGCACGCTGTAGCCCTTGTGGGATTCAAAACCATAGCCGGGACAATCCTGCGCGAGCCGGCACATCAGGCGGTCGCGCGAGACTTTTGCGATGATCGAAGCCGCCGCGATCGACACCACCAGCCCATCGCCGCCGATCACGGCATCGCAATCGCACGGCGTGTCGAGCTTGTCGCGGCCGTCGACGAACACATGCTTCGGCATTTCCGGCAGCGCATGCACGGCGCGCGCCAGCGCCCACAGCGACGCGCGCAGGATATTGTCGCGGTCGATTCTAGCGGGCGAGGCGAAAGCGACGGCGAACGACGCGGTGGCGCAGATTTGCTCGAACAATTCCTCGCGGCGCTCGGGCGTCAGGCGCTTGGAATCGTCGATGCCTTTCGGAATGCGCTTGGGATCGAGCACCACCGCCGCGGCCACCACCGGGCCCGCCAGCGGTCCACGCCCCGCTTCATCGCAGCCCGCCACCGGCCACACCCCGCGCTTGATCAGCGCGCGCTCGCGGCGAAAGCTCGGCGGCGCCACGGCGATGACGCCTTTCGGCAGTTTTGCCGGCTTGTCCCGTGATTTATCCCGAATCATGCCGGGATCGTGCTGCGACTTCCTCCGGCCGCGCAACCGGGAACCCGGATCAATGCCCGTTATTCAGCGCAACATGCTTTCGTCGTCTCCGCGAAGGCGGGGACCCACAGACACCGATGGTTATTTGGCGAAGGCTGTGGCCGCAGCTCGGTAAATCAACGAGAATGGCGGTTATGGGTCCCCGCCTTCGCGGGGACGACAGCTCAGCTAAAACAAGCTCAGCTGCTGCCCGCTTCGCTTCGGGCGCGAAAAATGGTCGGTGGTCAGTTTCGAACGCCGCTTGTTGAGCCCGAGCTTTTCGCAGGCGATCTCGAACCTTCGCCCGATCATCCAGGCCATCGGACCGGTGCCCTTCATCCGCGTGCCCCACTGCGAATCGTAGTCACGTCCGCCGCGCATGTCGCGGATCAGGGTGAAGACGTGGCGATAGCGATCCGGGTAATTCGCCATCAGCCATTCGCGGAACAGGTCGCGCACCTCAAGCGGCAGCCGCAGCAGCACGTAGGCTGCTTCCTTGACGCCGGCGTGAGCGGCGGCATCCAGAATGCGCTCGATCTCCGAATCGTTCAGCGCCGGAATGACCGGCGCCACCATCACCGTGGTCGGAATCCCGGCCTCCGCCAATTGCCGCAGCGCCTCCAGCCGCTTCGCCGGCGTCGAAGCCCGCGGCTCCATGGTGCGGGCGAGTTTTGGGTCGAGCGAGGTCACCGACAGCGCGACCTTGGCAAGGTTGCGCTTCGCCATCCGCTGGAGAATATCGATGTCGCGCACGACCAGCGCCGATTTCGTCACGATGCCGACCGGATGTCCGGCGCGCTCCAGCACTTCCAGAATGCCGCGCATGATCTTTCGTTCGCGCTCGATCGGCTGATACGGATCGGTGTTGGTGCCGATCGCGATCATCCGCGGCTCGTAATCGGCCGCCGCCAGTTCCTTTTCCAGCAGCGCCGGCGCGTCCGGTTTTGCGAACAGTTTTGACTCAAAATCCAGCCCGGGGGACAAGCCGAGAAAAGCGTGGGTCGGCCGCGCGAAGCAGTAGACGCAGCCGTGCTCGCAGCCGCGATAGGGATTGATCGAGCGGTCGAAGCCGATATCCGGTGAATCGTTGCGGGTGATGACTTTTCGCGCGGTGTCGTGCGCGACCGTGGTCTTGAACGGCGGCAGTTCGTCGAGGCTTTGCCAGCCATCGTCGAAGGCGAGCCGCGCCTCGGTTTCGAACCGGCCGCTTGCATTGGACTGCGCGCCGCGGCCGCGCCGCCGCTCGCGCTCGATGGCGACGCCAAGTTCAGGAAAAGGAGAAAGCGCACCCGCCGGTTCGGAGGGCGCCGTGACCGGCAGGTGCTTGAGGGCGGCAGAGGATGCTCGGCTCATGGCCATAACATAGCAGGGTGTGAGAACAAATCAAGAACAAGAATCGGGCGATCCCCACGGAACCGGAAAATCATGCGATGCGATTGCCGCAAAAAGCTGCACTACGGCGGGCTGTCTTGACGGCGATAAGGTGATAATTGTGCGGCGCTTTTGCCGTCTGAGCTATGCCCGAGAACCGCCAATGCTGAGCGTCATCATCCCCACCGAGGGTGTCGAACAGCCCGCCGTCGCCACGCTTGCCGCGCTGGTGCCGGGGGCCGCGGCCGGCGTGGTGCGCGAAGTGCTGCTGGTCGACCGCTCGGGCTCCGCCGCGATCGAGCGCGTCGCCGACGTCGCCGGATGCCGTTTTTTGCCATTCAACGGACCGCGCGCGGCGGCGCTGGCTGCCGGCGCCCGGCAGGCGCGCTCGCCGTGGCTGATGTTTCTGCATGTGGGCGCCGTGCTCGACGCCGGCTGGATCGATGAAACCGCGCAATTCATCCACGGCGTTTCGGCGAGCGGCCGGCCCCGCGCCGGGATCTTTCGTTACGCCCGCTCACCCTATGCGGAGACCCGCCTGCGCCACGGCTTCAGGTTCCTCGCGCGGATGATTGCCGGCCCCTCAGCCGATCAGGGGCTGCTGATCGCGCGGGAGCATTACGACCGCCTCGGCGGCTATGCGCCGGACGCGCCACGCTCCGAGGCGAGGCTGTTGCGGCAGCTCGGCCGCTCCTCGCGCACCCAGCTGCGCAGCCGGATCATGGTGGCGTAGCCCGTCATTCCGGGATGCGCCTCTTGGCGCAGGCCCGGAATCCATAACCGCCGATCGTGGTTATGGATTCCGGGCTCGCCGCTTCGCGTCGCCCCGGAATGACGGTCACGCCGACGCGCCTTTTGCCTTCGGCCGCCGCAGGTGCTCGTCGAGCCGCGGCATGATCTCGACGAAGTTGCAGGGCCGCGTGCGGTAGTCGAGCTGGTGCGCCAAAATGCCGTCCCATCCATCGCGGCAGGCCCCGGGCGATCCGGGCAGGCAGAAGATGAAGGTCGCGCCGGCTGTGCCCGCTGTGGCGCGGCTCTGGATCGTCGAGGCGCCGATCTTGGCGTGGCTCAGCAGGTGGAAGGCGACGGAAAAACCGTCCATCCGCTTCTCGAACAGCGGCTCGATCGCCTCGGGCGTCACGTCGCGTCCGGTAAAGCCGGTGCCGCCGGTGGTGATGATGGCGTCGATGCCGGGATCGGCGATCCATTTCCGGACCATGCCGCGGATTGCGTCGACGTCATCGGTGACGATCTCGCGCGCCGCCAACCGGTGACCGGCGGCGGTGAGCCTGTCCGCCAATGTCATGCCGGACTTGTCGTCCTCAAGCGAGCGCGTGTCGGAAATCGTCAGCACCGCGATGTTGAGCGGGATGAATTGTTTCGGCTCGTCGCTTGCGGACATTTTCTCATTCCTGTTTCCCGGACGCGGTGCGGCATTCTTCATGCCGCTCCGCAGAGCCGGGACCGTACCAAACGCCGGCGCGCGTGACGGCCCCGGCTCTGCAGCGCACCGCTTCGCAAGAGCTAAGCGCTGCGCTGCGTCCGGGGAACAGACTCATAGCCGATCCGACCCGAACGTATTGCACGCCTGGATGGTGCCCTGCTGGTAGCCGGTCATGAACCAGCGCTTGCGCTGTTCGGCCGAACCGTGGGTGAAGGAATCCGGCACTACGCGGCCCTGCGCCTGGCGCTGCAGCGTGTCGTCGCCGATCGCAGCCGCCGTGGTCAGCGCGGCGTCGATGTCGCCGGCCTCGAGGAAGCCCGGACGCTTCTTCTCCTCGCGGTTGACCCAGACGCCGGACAGGCAATCCGCCTGCAATTCGACCTTCACCTGCAGCGCGTTGGCTTCGGCCTTGCTGCCGGCCTGCTGCTGCAGCCGCGTCACCCGCGGCAGGATGCCGAGCAGGTTCTGGACGTGGTGGCCCGCTTCATGGGCGATGATGTAGGCCGCGGTGAATTTGCAGGCATTGCCGGAGCAGCCGCGGAAACGCGTCTCGACCTGTCGGAAGAAATTGGTGTCGAGAAAGATCTGCCTGTCCGGCGGACAGTAGAACGGTCCCATCGCCGCCTGCGCCATGCCGCAGCGCCCGCCATTGGTGGCGTTGCGAAACAGCACGATGCGCGGGCCGGTATAGGATTGTCCGCTGGCCTGAAAAATTTCGCTCCAGCGATCGTCGATCTCGCCGAGCACGCCGGAGATCATGCTGCCCATCTCGTCGGTCGGCGCGCCGGTCTTGCGCGGTTGGACCGGACGATCGGACTGGTAGGTCGATCCGCCGCCACCGCCCAAAATTTCCGCGCCGCCGATCAGGATGCGGGGATCGATGCCGAATGCCCAGCCAACGAGACCGAGTACGATGATGGTGCCGATGCCGAGGCCGCCACCGCCGCCCATCGGTATTCCGAAGCCGCCGCCGCCCATGCCGCCGCCATCCTCGCCGCGGCGGTCATCGATATCGTCGCTGCGACGGAAGTCATCGTAACGCATCGCGGTTTTTCCTCATTCCAGTTCGCTGCTGGCGGACGCCCGTCACTCAACGCGCCAGAGACGTAAAATTTCCATTGCGTTAATCAATAACCCGCCCGGCAAAAATTGCCTAGCATCAAGACTGTCTCAATCGGCCGCGCCGGCAATTCCGATTAAGTCGATTTTTACTTTGCCCGGTCACTGTATCGGCAGTCGGTTGTTTAGTCCCGCGTCGCCGACTGCGTCGCCTGAGTCAGAGTATTTGAGTCATGGTTGTGTCGCGTCGCGGGGCGTCTGCAAAGGCGCCCCGCACTCAATTTGTATCCGCCCCAGCTTCGCGTATCATCGTCGGCGACTGCGTCGCCGAGATGTCGAAACTACAGGCCGGCTCGGTCGATCTGGTGTTCGCGGATCCGCCTTACAATCTGCAGCTCAAGGGCGACCTCAAGCGTCCCGACGAATCCCATGTCGACGCCGTCAACGACGACTGGGACAAGTTCTCTTCCTTCGCGGCCTACGACGATTTCACCCGGGCCTGGCTATTGGCCTGCCGCCGCGTCATGAAGCCTCAGGCGACGCTGTGGGTGATCGGCTCCTATCACAACATCTTTCGCGTCGGCGCCATCATGCAGGACCTCGGCTTCTGGGTGCTCAACGACATCGTCTGGCGCAAGACCAACCCGATGCCGAATTTTCGCGGCCGCCGCTTCACCAACGCGCACGAGACCATGATCTGGGCCGCGCGCGACGAGCATGCCAAGGGCTACACCTTCAACTACGAGGCGCTGAAGGCCGCCAACGAGGACGTGCAGGCGCGCTCCGACTGGCTGATCCCGCTGTGCACCGGCGATGAGCGGCTGAAAGGCAAGGACGGCAAAAAAGTTCATCCGACGCAGAAGCCCGAGGGCCTCTTGGCGCGGGTGCTGCTGTCGTCCTCAAAACCGGGCGATCTCGTGATCGATCCGTTCAACGGCACCGGCACCACCGGCGCGGTCGCCCGGCGGCTCGGCCGCCGCTACATCGGTTTTGAGCGCGACCAGGCCTATGCGACCGCAGCGGAAGCGCGCATCGCCGCGGTCGAGCCGCTGCCGGAAGCAACGCTGAAGCCGTTCATGACCGCGCGCGAGGCACCGCGCGTGGCGTTTTCCGAATTGATCGAGCGCGGCATGATCCTGCCCGGCACCAGACTGGTCGACTCGAAAAAGCGCCACGGCGCATTGGTGCGCGCCGACGGCGCCATCATGCTCGGCGACAAGGTCGGCTCGATCCACCGCATCGGCGCGGTGGCGCAGGGCTCCGGCGCCTGCAACGGCTGGACTTTTTGGCACGTCGAAACCAAGAAGGGCCTCAGGCTCATCGACGAACTGCGCGCCGAAATCCGCTCCGGCATGGCTGCCGTGTAGTTTCCGCAAAGGCCCGCACCCTATTTCGCCTTGATTACCTGTGATATGTCTTTGCGTTCATTCATTCACGCAAAGCCATCATTTGTTGAAGCGATCGAGCCGTCCGATGCGAACCCGGAATTCAGAGACATTATTGCTGCTGCCGCTGTTGCCGGTCTTCCTTGTCGGCATCTTTCCGATGCTGCTGTTCGGGCTGCTGGGATTTCTCGGCGTCAGCCTGTTCGGCATCCTGCTGATCTGCGTCGGGCTGTCCGACGGCTTCAACGCCAACAGCAACTTCAACCAGCAGATCATCGTTCACGGATATGCCAACCGCGCCGACCGTCCGATGCCCGCGGCCTTGCATTCGGCCGTCCGTTTTGCGCTGGTCGTGGATTTGATCGGCGCCTCGCTGGTCGCCATTGGCGTAGGCGGTTTTTTCTATTTCGGCTGAAGGGCCCCTAGGGTGGCCAAGGCGCCCTTGCGCCGTGCCCACCCTCATTCCACAATACGCGATGGTGATAGCGCACGACGCCTATGGTGGGCACGCTGCGCTTTGCCCATCCACCATTCCCGGAGCGCCATATGCTGAAATTCTACTTCAACGGAGCGCCGAACCCGAACAAGGTCGCGCTGTTTCTCGAGGAAGCCGGGCTTGAATACGAGCCGATCCCGGTCGACACCCGCAAGGGCGAGCAGCACAAGCCCGAATTCCTGAAGATCAATCCCAACGCCAAGGTCCCCGCGATCGACGATAACGGCACCATCGTGTTCGACAGCAACGCCATCCTGCTCTACCTCGCCGAGAAGACCGGCAAATTTCTGCCCAGCGACCGGGCGCAATTGCTGTCGTGGCTGATGTTTGTTGCGAGCGGTGTCGGCCCCTATTCGGGCCAAGCGGTGCACTTCAAGCATTTCGCGCCAAAGGACAGTTCCGACTACGCCAACACACGCTATCAGTTCGAGGCACAGCGGCACTACGGCATCATCAACGACCATCTCGGTCGGCAGAAATACATGGCGGGAGAGGCGTATTCGATCGTTGATATGGCGCTGTGGGGCTGGGCGCGCATGATTCCCTTCGTGCTGGGCGATGAAGCCATGGCCAGCCTGCCCAACATCAAACGCATCATGGATGAGATCAACGCCCGCCCGGCTGCGGCCAAGGCGATCGCGCTGAAGGACAGGTTCAGCTTCAAGACCGAGATGGACGACGAGGCGCGGCATCACATGTTCCGCCACCTCAAGACCAAGGCGGCGTGAGACCGACAAGCTCTGTCATGCCCGGGCTTGTCCCGGCCATCCACGTCTTCTCTCGCTAGCGGCAGAAAGACGTGGATGCCCGGGACAAGCCCGGGCATGACGACGGAGTATTACCCCGCCTTCGCCAATGCGTCGGCCGGAAACGGCCCCAGCACCCGCTCGACCAGCGCCGAGTCGCAATATTCCCTGATCTCCCTGACCTTGCCGTTCTCGATCCGCCACACCATGCAGTAGTCGTTGTCGTAGCGGACGCCGGCCCTGGTGACGTTGTCGCCCTTGGCCTCGACCACGACGGTGTCGCCCTCCGCGATGAAATTGTGGGCCACCGTGCGCGGCCGTTCCGCAAACAGCGAACGAAAATGCCCCATCAACCCGTGCAGCACCGCATCCCTTCCGCTGAAGGTGCGCGACCAGGAGTACTGGCCGGTCACGGTCCAGCACACCTCGTCCGCGAGGTGATCGACAAATGTCGTCCCGCTGCGGTTCGCGGAGTCGGTATAAATCTGCCTTATCAGTTGCTTGTTCTCGGCTGCGCTCATGGCGGCTCTCCATCGACTATGTGATGGCCCATCATCGCCGTACCGCGTCATTCTTCCAATCGATAGTCTGTATGATATATATTCTCCTGATGAATTTGGCCGCGCTCGATCTCAATCTGCTGGTTGCGCTGGATGCCCTGCTGCTGGAGGCCAGCGTTAGCCGCGCGGCGATGCGGGTCGGGCTGTCGCAGCCGGCCACGAGTCACGCGCTGCAACGGCTGCGCGATGTGCTCGGCGATCCGCTGCTGGTGCGGGTTGGCGCGCGAATGGAACTCACGCCGCGGGCGCAAGCGCTGCGCGGACCGCTGGCGCAGGCGCTCGATCAGGTGCGCGGGCTGTTCATACCGGACGATTTCGACGCCGCGCGCAGCGAGCGGCATTTCCGTCTGATGATGCCCGATCTCGCCGTCGAGCTGCTGGTGCCGCCGCTGATGCGGAAGGTCGCTCGCCTTGCTCCCAACGTCCGGCTCGACATCGTGCCCTGGCGGGGGCCTGCGATTTTCAACGCGGAGTTCGCGCGCACCATCGATCTGGTGATCAGCATCGGCGACGCCTTCAAGGGATTTCACCGCCAGCTGCTCTACACCGACCGTGACGCTCTCGCGGTGGGGTGCGGCCATCCCGTCGGCGCGAAGCTGAGGCGGCGCGATGTCTTCCTCGATGCGCGTCACGTCGCGGTCGTCATCCGGGGCCAGAACGTGGACCTGATCGACGACTGGCTGCGAACCAAAGGCATCCACCGGAAAATCGCCCTGGTGGTGCCCGGCTATATTGAGGCGCTGCATGTCGTGGCGCGCACCGACCTCGTGGCGTTCGTCCCCAGACGGCTGATCGCCGCCTTGGCGAAGCCGCTGTCGCTGATGACAGTCACACCGCCGCTCGACCCGGGCCTCGACGAGCAATTCATGTTCCACCCGACCCGCGCGCAGTTCGATCCGGGATCTATCTGGCTGCGCAAGTTAATGGTGGAAACAGGGCGCGAGCTCGATGGCACGCTTAAGACCTTTTAACCTTGCCTGGGGTTGCCGTCTTATGCGATGAATCCGGACCAGCCGGGAGGAGACATCATGACCGTTCTGATCGCCGGCGGCGGCATCGGCGGCCTGACGCTGGCGCTCAGCCTGCACCAGATCGGCGTTTCCGCGAAGGTTTTTGAAAGCGTGCCGGCGCTGAAACCGCTCGGCGTCGGTATCAATGTGCTGCCGCATGCCGTGCGCGAACTGATCGAGCTTGGCCTGCACGACAAGCTCGACGCGTCGGGCGTGCGCACCAAGGAACTGGCCTATTTCTCCAAGCACGGCAAGCCGATCTGGAGCGAACCGCGCGGGCTGGAGGCCGGCTACAAATGGCCGCAATTCTCGATCCATCGCGGTACGCTGCACCAGATCCTGCTCGATGCCGCGACCGAACGTCTTGGCGCCGAGAACATCCTTACGAGCCACCATCTCTCCGGCTGGACTGAGACATCCGACGGCGTCCGCGCTGAATTCATCGACAAGGCAACCGGCAAGCCGGCCGGCAACCATGATGGCGCGCTGCTGATCGCGGCCGACGGCATTCATTCCGCCGCCCGCGAGAAACTGTATCCGCAGGAAGGCCCGCCGATCTGGAACGGGCGCATTCTTTGGCGCGGTATTACCAGATCGGATGCGTTCCTGTCCGGCCGCACCATGATCATGGCCGGCCACGAGGTGCTGAAATTCGTCTGCTATTGCATTTCCAAGGAGCCGGATGCGGACGGAAAATTCCAGATCAACTGGGTCGCCGAACGGCACATGCCGCCGACCTATCAGTGGCGCCGCGAGGACTACAACCGCACCGCAAAACTCGACGAATTTTTGCCGTGGTTCAAGGACTGGAAATTCGACTGGCTCGACGTGCCCGGCCTGATCCGCGATTGCCCGCATGCCTATGAATATCCGCTGGTCGACCGCGACCCAATTCCGCAATGGACCTTTGGCAAGGTGACGCTGATGGGCGACGCCGCGCATCCGATGTATCCGATCGGCTCCAATGGTGCGTCACAGGCGATCCTGGACGCCCGCGTCATCACCCGCGAGATTCTGGCGCAGGGCGAGTCCAGCGCTGCGCTGCTGGCGTACGAGGCCGAGCGCCGTCCCGCCACCACCGACCTCGTCATGCTCAACCGCCGCAACGGGCCGGAGCAGGTGATGCAGCTGGTCGAGGAACGCGCGCCGGATGGATTCAGGAATGTCACCGACGTGCTGTCGCTCAAGGAGCTGGAAGACATCGCCGCCAACTACAAACGCGTCGCCGGTTTTCAGGTCGAAGGCCTCAACGCCAAGCCGCCGATCGTGGTGATGCCGGCGCCGAGCCAGCTGTCGAGCGCGGGGTAGCCCCGCCGTCGTCCCGGCGAACGCCAGGACCCATATGTGGACGGCCCCCGTGGCACAAGAGGTTTGTGAGGTTTGATCGGATCGCTTGCATCCATATGTCCGGCCTGTTGATGCGGTCGCTGTGACCGCTGGCCAAGATGGC